>Ga0183098_10032_pt1 | contig 658847 bp, 608 predicted proteins | sample BioMet9_FD_128884 | JGI IMG/M metagenome (GOLD analysis project Ga0183098, IMG submission 128884) | Microbial communities from bioreactor (seeded with sewage sludge) at Lawrence Berkeley National Lab, California, USA - Biofuel... | ecosystem: Engineered > Bioreactor > Anaerobic > Unclassified ...
ACAGAAATGATGAATGAGCAGTAAATATCTATATCTGCACTTGATTTATACCTATTAAAAATGGGCATGGGATTTTATACTTATTTTTGCGAAGAAATAAGGAGTAAAACCATGCCCAACAAAACTTTAATCAAGCAGCTCCTCCGCGTCAAGAACATTGTGATAGATTCTTATAAATATTGCGCGGAAGATGATAGATTCACCATCTCTGTGCATCCTACAAAGGGACAGCAGTGCCTGTGTCCAGTATGCCAGAAGAAATGCTCATACTACGATTCTCTAGAGACCCGCAAGTGGAGATCTCTGGACATGGGATATACAAAGGTATTCCTTGAAGCACCGGTGCACAGGATCGAATGCCCTGTCCATGGAGTACTCACGGAATATGTCCCCTGGGCACGGCATCATTCATCCTTCACAAGGGACTTTGAGAACACTGCTGCATGGATGGCGCTGTATCTTCCCAAGACTGCGGTATCCACGTACATGCGGATCGCATGGAACACCATCGGGCCTATCATCTCCAGATACAGGAAGGATGCGGACCCATGTCCAGAGCACCGTTTCAATGGTCTGAAGCACATCGGCATCGATGAGACGAGCTATAAGAAAGGCCACAAGTACATCACCGTCATCGTTGACCATGACACCAACAGCGTCATATGGGTACATGAGAGACATGGCAAGGAAGTGCTGCGGGGATTCTTTGAACAGCTCAGTGAAGAACAGCGTGCATCGATCGAATGCGTCACAGCTGACGGTGCCAGATGGATCAGCGAGACGATGGAGGAATATATCCCCAGTGCACATCGGTGCCTGGACAGCTATCACATGGTGGAATGGGCACAGGCAGCGATAGATGAAGTACGGACAGAGGCATGGCAGCGTGCACGTGCAAACAATCATGAGCCGAAGAAGGGCCGTGGAAGGCCAAAGAAAGGCGAAGAGAAAGACAGGACAGCAGACCAGATCAAGAACACAAAGTTCACTCTTGGGAAGGCTCCTGAGAACCTTACGGCGAGGCAGAAGGCAAAATTGGAATTCATTGCCAAGACAGACAGGAAACTATATAAGGCCTACCAGCTGAAGGAGTATCTGCGGACACTGATCCACCTTCCCCTGGAAGAGCTCGAAGGATCATTGAAGGACTGGCTGTGGAAGGCATCGCATTCACAGATCAAGCCGATTTATGAACTGCAGAAGAAGATCAGGAGACATTATGAGGCGATCATCAATACTGCCAGGTATCATCTTTCCAATGCACGCATAGAGGCAACGAACAACAAGATCAAGCTGACTGTACGATTGGCATACGGTTTCAGAAACATAGACAACTTACTTGATATGGTCATGTTGAGATGTTCAGATATCTCTGTCCTGCTGCCATATCAAAGACTCATTCCTGCCCACACTTCCTGATGAAGCCTCCTAAAAATTTACATTTCATCTGTGACATGTTGGAAATCTCTGACACATGTAGTTTCAAATCCCCATTCTGTCAATTGCTTCCCTAACTGTCTTGAAATCACCCTGTCATCTTCAACAATCAAGATTTTACACATTCTTCACCTTCTCACCTTCCTATCATACCTCATCTGATAAGAAATGTCTTTTTGTGACAGAAAGGCAATTAACTTTGCAACAGTGCAGAATGCATCAATCAGAATATTATGTTCGATAATGATATCGTTCCTTCAGCATACTCTTTCAACCATCTTGAACCTATTATGAATTCATACAATCTATAAATTGATGATGCATTCTTTCAAACCAATAAAATTTTACATATTAGGTTGCCAATGGTGGCTTAGTAATCACATTGATTCACATTTCAGTATTTATTAATTGTGGTTTTCTTTTAAACTGTGACTTGCTTTGACACAAAAAAGCTTTTTATTCATAACATTTTGAAATGCCTTAATGCCAAATCTATCCATCCTCAGTTCTTAAACACAAATCAAATCTGTTATTCAACATTCTAATTTCATAGATGACCTTACCAACAAAAAGGCACCTCCTTAAATTTCGAATAAAGAATTCTTATCCGGAACTATGAGGAGGTGCCTGTATTTACTGATCAGTATGTTATGTATTATAGCATGATTGATGGCACTTTATCTGGATAGAAAATTTTCAACATCTCAAGCCCTATTCCCAATTTTCCAAAGAATAGAGAATTAACTGAAGCAATACCGTTCGGGCAGCATCCCGGAAGAACAGTATTATTTTTGGCCCTTACCGAAAAGGCTCACTGTATCTGTAAGAAGAGGCACGCCTGCGGTCCTTTTAAGCCGGAATCGTTGGAAGAACGCATGCGAAATATATGCGTTCGGACGCATTATATTGCACGGATGTATTGCCTTTTCACCTTGAACTACGGTAAAACAAATAGTAAAATATTCTCGAAAAGTATCATTCCGATCACGCGGCACAGAACGCGAGACCGTAGAACATATGTAGAACATATATAATATATCCACCGCCGGAAAGAACGAATTTGGCAATGATGATGAGTACCAGATGATCTGCCCTGAATGTGAGAAAGTCATGTACGAAAAGAGCAAGATGAAGAAACATAATTGATCAAAGTATTAACTAACATGTTTTCATAGTGCAATGCAGGACTACCTATCGGTGGCCCTGCATTTTTATATTTACCTCTGATGCATAGAAATTCTTATAAGATAAAAAAACAGAGGTAGGACACAATAATGTCCTACCTCTCTTAATTAGTCCTTGTCCATCTCGCCCATATCATTGACATTCCATTTTGGTTCATCATCCTGCTCTTGATCGGATTGTTGCTCTGGAATGTTTCCTTGTGCTTCTGTTTCGTCTTTGGGCTTATCATGTTTCTTTTTTCTCTTTGCTGGTCTTGGTCTAGGTTCTTGATCACTTGAAATTTCCATTGACTTCTCCCCCTGCAGGCTGAGATTGTCATAATCTCTCTCAAGTGAGAAGCGATGATGCTTTATTAGCTCTTGGATCGGTGGTTCCTCCCAAGCTCCCAGTAATCCATAGAATATATATTTATCAAATGGACGATACCTTATGATGAATGGATCATGTCGCTGCCTGACCAGTACCGCTTCTCCTAATGAAAGCCTCCCAAGCCGCTCCTTGGTAACAATCGGCACCACTTCATAGTTGCCCTTCTCCTTGTTCCACTGGAGCTTGCTACCGACCATGTCGACCATGTCCTTCTGTGTGTCTTTGCTGCCACCAAGAAGATATACGACATTCATCACATTCGATTGGATCATCTTTGAGAAATTGTGGTTATATTGGATATCCAGCTGGCTGAAGTCCTGGACCACCATCGTGAACCTGATCCCTTTTGATCTTGCTGCTGAAAGGACGCTATTGAGGTTCTTGAATGGAGGTGCGATGCCGAACTCATCGAAGATGATGTTCAATGGATACTTCAGGCGCTGTGTCTCCTGTGTCCTTGCGATACGTGCGACTTCCTGCATCATCTGGTTCATGAAGAGCACAACAAGTGGATAGTACGTCGCTTTCTCATCATGTGCGATCAAAAATACTGCGATCTTCTGGTCCCATAGGTCATCATAATTGAATGTTGAATAACTGAGCATCCTGGAGATATCTCCATTGATGATGCCAAGATTGATATATGTGGCGAACACGCCTTCAATAGATCCCCTGGTCTCTTCCGGAGTATTGATGATCGACTCCAGCGACATGACCGAGTTAGCATCTTTCTCACGCATCTCCTCTAGATAGAACTTGAGCAACAGATCTGGTTCATTGTTGATATTTGTCCTTATCTTCTTGAATCCATCGTTCACTGTAATCTGGAAGTTCTTGAAGTTGATCTGATCAGCATCCAGTCTAGCTATGTTGCCTTTCTCATCGATATACTCATATTCCAATAAGAACCATACGATCCCGACAAGCAGTCTCATGCCATTCATGTTCCAGAATGTCGTATTGTCTGCTTTTGAGCCTGACTGATCTCCTTGTGGGAAGATTGCCATTGCTACATCCTGCAGATAATCTGCTGCCTTAGAGAAATTTGGCTGCGGTCTTGTCTGCTCCATCAATGAGAGTCCTGCTTTGGCTGCACGCTGTGATCTCATCAGCTCATGGATCTGCTGTGTGATCTGATTCTGTTCATATGTCGTCTTTGCCTCCTCTGCCTTCCGGATCAGAGACTGGATCTTTCCATTCAGTATGAGGTATTCTTTCTTCGCTTTGAGGTATTCCTTCCGGAAGTTCTTCTTCATCTGAAGATCTGCTTCATCCTGTGCATCACGATATGCCCTTGTGGTCAGATCGAACGGATTCCAGCTGTCACCTCTTTCGGGATCTATGAAGTTGATGCTGATGACCTTATAGCCTGAAGCAAACAACTTTTTTCTATGAGTCCTCTGCAGTTCGCCCTTCAGGTCGTTGATGATCATTGACTCTCCTGCCATCCTGCATAGTTCGATCATTATATGGATGATGCTCCAGGTCTTTCCTGAGTTCGTAGTGCCTACGACCATGTTATGGGAATCTGTCGCATCGAGCCATAACGTCCTCCACTTTGTGATGATCGGAAGTCCTGCACGTACGACTGTCTTTTCTCCTCCAATGTCCCATTCTCTCAACGTATTGAAGCGTCTGGAATCAGGCTGTGCTGTCTTCCATATCCACCAGTTCCACAACCTTTTGGCAGGATCATAGATATAGTCACAATAGTCCCTGAAATGCAGTCTCGAACATATGATCCATGCAATCATCTCTATCATCAGGAAGAATGCCATCCTTGAAGGCATCTCCATATCGAGCTGAACATCCGTTCGATTGATCAGCCAAACGATCAATGACCAGATAGTTGTGATGATCAATGTGATCACCGTCATCAGGCCTGCTATGCTTATGATATTGCCCACCACGATCTCATAGATGTTGTATGTATGATGCACAATGTTCCCTTGCCGATCGAATCTTATTCTTTGCAGTCCCTTCTTTGCCTCATGGACTGAGGCAAGATGGGAATACTGGAGTTTCTCTTCCTTGGTCATGCGCCTATAGGCTGCTTTTCGCTTCTGGTCATTCTTGCTTGGCATGAACATGCGTATCAATATGAGGAATGCCCCAAGTCCTATGATCACTATGACAAGCTGGAAGTACTGGTCATTCCCCTGCCACCATAATATCTTTGGATCGAGCACAAAATGATAGTTCTGTCTGTATGAAGCGATATCATAGCGGAACGACAGGAAGTACGCCAGCTGCATCGCCAAAATGAAAACAGATGAGATCCATCCGATCATCAGAAGGATCCCACCGATCACATGTTTCATGACCTGCCGCCCTTGAGATACTTATCGATGGCCTGGTCCTTGATCCTCTGTGCCACGAGCTCATCATCCTGGTCAAGATATGCATTGATCTCCTGTTGAATCGCAAAATTCTTCTCAGTGATTGCCCTGCGGACATCCTTCGTCACATTCTGTGAGAACGGTCCTGATAGCACACGGTATGCCTGCCGGTTCATCCCATAGGATTTCTTCATATAGTTCATGACATGTTTGGCATGTTCATTGCCGTTTTTGGCGGACAGTTCCATCAGTCCTAGTGCCTTCGCCCTATTGGATGCTGATGGACGCCCTTCCATCAAGTCAATTGCCTGGTCGAACAAGAGATCTCCTTTGCCTGTATTTCCCTTTACCTGATTGATGACGTCTGTCAGATGATCCTGTCTCCAGGCACGGAGCTGTTCTGCTGATCTGGAATCCATGTTCTTGAAATTGTTCAAGACACTATTGGCCAATTGGACTCGAAGCTTATCGTCTTCACTCTGCTTGATCGAAGCAATATCTGCATTGTTCATCTGATTCATGTTCGTCTCTAGGATATCTAACTTGCCAAGGAACAGCTGATACTGTTCTCTGATCCCATCTGTATCCAAGATCTCATCTACGATCTTATCTAGCTGGTTCCGGAACGGGACCATGTTAGATGAGCCATATTGCAGCCTACCCTTTAACGGCAACTGCGTGTAGAGATTGAGCACATCCTCGAGCGTGCCATAGGACAGATGACCAGCTTCCCTGACAATCTCCCTTTTTGTTGAATGGATATCCTTCATTATCTCTTCAGACACAAATGCCACTTCTTCAACACTCTCTCTTCGACGGATCAGGTTAGAGGTAAAGACCTGTTTGATCATTTCCAGCTCTTTTGGCTTGAACTTGCCACGGAACCTAGTCTGTTCCTTCTCCATGAAGGTTATATGCATATGAGGATTCTTCTTATTGGTATGGTAATCCTCCCACCAGAGCATATTCTCTGGATCCAGATGCATCTTGATGAAGACCTTGTTCATACATTCCGTTGCAATATCTGAAAAGTCATCCTGATCCCTCAATCCGTATTTTTTGAGAAGGCTTGTGTCCTGCAAGGACACAACCAGCGTCCAAGCAATGTTTCCTTCTTTGCAAAAGAACTGTTTTGCCTGTTCGGACCATTCATGTCTTTCCTCACTTGAATATAGTTTCTTGGAATCCGTCTTTGTGTAGTATTGCTTTGCAGAGTTCTCAGTAGCTCCCTCTCTGCCAGTATAGCCAATGAAGCTGCCCAGCTCATCATTGTCATTCATTGAATTCTTTATTGATTCTTTACGTGATGTATAGTTTGCCCAGCTGCTCTTTCCACCGAACATGGTCTCACTGGTGACGATGCCAGGGAATTCTGAATACTTAGGTGATTGTTTCCCATATTCAAAAAAATATGCCTTTATAACAATATCTGCTTGTCCCATATGTGGTATATACAAATTAGCTCATCTTACTGATGAACATAACCTGTATACATCTCCTTTCTTTTCCTGGATGTTGTATCGGCCAGGAATCCGATAGAATTGAGATTGTGAATGCGTACCTGTGCCACATATGTTGTAGCTTTGACTACATGGAGGATTATCTGGCCGCTTCGTTGTATAGGAAATTGCCATTAGTTCGATGAGCCTTTCTATTTCAGAAATGAGTTCACATTTTGCACCATGATCTTTGATACTTCTGGAACGGCTGCTATGCGCATTGCACGCCAATGTTCAGAGAGGAGTGATCATTTATGATTAACATTGGAATCGATGTCGGTAAGTCCAGGCACTGTGCTTCTGTGCTCGATGACCGTACCGGTGAATGGATCTATGTCCCATTCTTTTTCACCAATGATAAGGCAGGCTTCGAAAGTCTCTATGAGAGGATAAAGCCTTATCTCAATCGGAAGCACGCTGTCGGTATGGAATGCACCGGCCATTACATGTACAACCTTTCTAATTTTCTATTAGAGAAGAAATGTACTGTGATGTACATCAATCCGCGCGCCACTCACATGCGCCGCATTGAACTTGGCAGGGCAGCCAAGAACGACAAGCTGGATTCAAAGATGATCTCTGAGATGCTGTCAGAGAAACATTTCTGGCAGCACGTCACGGAACATTCATTGCAGCTCTATGAACTGCGTGAACTGACTCGTGTCTATCATCAGCTGAAAGAACAGCAGAACCAGGATCAGAACCGTCTCCAGAGGGCACTCGATATCGTGTTCCCTGAATACACCGGTCTTTCCTGGAAGTCCTATGGCACTGCATACATGAATGTACTGAGGAGATATCCAAGTGCTGCCATCATTGCTTCTACGGATATCCGCAGTCTGCGCAGTGTGCTTGCCACGAAGGGACGTGGCAGGAAGTCATCTGTTACCGCAGAGATCCTAAAGTCAGCTGCTAAGGATTCCATTGGCGATGCCCACAACGTTGCTGTGGAACTGGAGATACAATCCGTCATCGCTGTCATTGAAGCTCGTGCAGAACAGATCGATATCCTGGAAAAGAAAATAGAAGAATTCAGCCAGCAGCTAAACTCTCCTATCACTTCCATCCCGGGCATCGGTTCGATAACCGGAATGTCCATCCTTGCGGAGATCGGAGATATCACACGATTCAGTGATGCCTCGAAGCTGATATCCTTCGCCGGCATGGCCCCTGGTGTATACCAATCAGGCAGCTATGACGCTGCCCGTCTGCCCATCTCTAAGCACGGTTCAAGGTATCTTCGCAAAGCCTTGTACCAGGCGGTCTTCACTGTCTGTAACTATTCCCCTATCTTCAATAAATATTTTAGCGGGAAACAGTCTCAAGGTAAACAGTATCGCTGTGCTCAGGGACATGCAGTAAGGAAACTTCTCCGTGTGATATACAAGCTGTTATCGACTGGTACTCAGTATGATCCAGCTCTGTGCTTATAATCTTTCACTTTAACTATTAGATAATCTGTTACATAGTCAAAGCTACAAAGTGTAGTTATTTTGACTGTACGTTATTCACAATTTCAAAGAACTGATTTGGATTAAATGACATTTATAAATCTTTTTCCTTCTTTTTCATAAATTTACTTGATTTTCTTATAGTTCAATCCTCCATAAAAAAACGGGCTTCTGCCCGCTTACTATATTTTCTGAATCAGTTTCTTTTTTATCTCATTATATTCTTCGTTTGTAATTACACCATTTTCAACCAATTGCTTATATTTTGCCATTTCATTGGCAGGCGAAACTTCTGATTGTTTGTTGTCATTAGTCATTATCTGTAAAATTGATATTATTTTTTGAGCTTCTTCATAGGCTTTTTTATAGTAACTCGTATCTTTATATGATTTAAACATACCCAAGCAATCTACATAAACAACAGGATTGTCCAAATTGTTGATAGTAATTTTTATTTTTAAAGATGTACATTTGTAATTTGTTTTTTTCGATCCAACGCTAGCTCCTACTACAGCGCCTACTGGTCCAGCTATAAATCCACCAGCAATTGCGCTGCCCAAACCGCCACGGTTCACTGGGGTGCCATCTTCAAGCAACTCAAAGCTAAGAATATCATCAAAAGAAAATAAAGGTGAATATTTCATTCTTAGGGGGTCAACAGTTACATAGAACATCCGTTTTGTACTGTCAGCAAAAAACTCCTTACCCACAAGAATATCAGCATTCACTTGCTTAACAAGTTTGGCATTGAAAATATCAAATTGTTCAATACTATTTATCTGATTATCATTTCCATTTTCGTCTGCTATTAAGTCACTAACTTGAGATATTTGCTTATTAGCATCATTTGGATTAATACTATCGGGAGATTTATTAATTTGATTTTTCAAATCATCTTCAGATGTATTTAAATTTCCCATCCAAACCATTGGGTTATGACCCGCTTTTTTTACACAGTCATAACAAACATATTTATGATTCTTTATCATAACTTTTAATAAACCAGTATTTTTGCCGCATATGCAACAAATTGCCATGTTCATTTACCTCCTGTTTTATTGTGATATGTGAAAAAAGACTCTTTATGTAATATTAACACAATTTTGTAAATATAATTTTGTTATTATCGCTGTTTATTCTTTATCATTCACTTCATCAATCGAGTTATACTCTGTACTATTCCTTGCAATTTCGACTAATATTTCATCAAATTTTGTGTGCTTTAACAATATCTTTCGTATCTTCGTTTCATCTTCTGGCATATTGCTTGCTCGGAACAATATTGAGAAGCACATACGGTTCATCAATGATTCAAGTTGAACACTGTCATTGGTCTTGTCTGTTTTGCTTGATATTTTTTGCATAATCTCCATCATTGATTTCATGTATGGAGATAACAGATTATCTAAAGTCGAAGTGACCATGGCCATATATGCATTCTCCGTCGATTGATCTATATGCCTTGCATAATATTCTCTCAACGCCTTTTTTATTATGTCCGTCTTGCATGTTTCAGGTATATTTTTCCTCTTGTTGTCATCATTTTCTTTCTGTTCCAAAGTATTCAGCATGTCAAAAACATCTTGAGATAACCGGATGCTGAGCTTGATTGTATCCATTTTTTGCTCCTTTCCTGTCGGGCAAATGTCGGGCACTTGCCAGACTAAAAAGGCACCCTTGTCTGGCACTGTCGGGCAGATGTCGGGCACCATAAAACTGCTTTATAAAAACAAAATCGGGCATTGCCCGATTGTTCAATACGGGTTTGTCTGGCACGAAGTGTCGGGCAAAACCCCTTATCCTGCTTAATAATATTATCTATTCGATTTCTAGTTGATTGCCATCTTCAGTTCATTCATTGCCAGATCCATCATAGTTCTGTAATTCTTCAATGCTGAATCGAATTCATCAAATTCACCATAGTAGATCACTGCTCCGAACCGGTAGATCATCACAATGAAACAGTCACCTGTAACAGCGGAGTTCCTCAGGATGAGCCCCCGAATATCTGTTACAGGTCTGCATTCGATATTGTCTATTGTTCCTATTTTTGTTTCCATATTTGTCACCTGCCTGCAGTCCCTGCCAAATGGCGAATCTATTTTGTGAACTATTTCTTTGGCACTGCATATTCGATCCTTTCTCCGTTCTGGCAATATAAAGCATTCATTTCCTGTACCGATGTCTTCTTGTTCAGACGGATGTTTCCAACTCCCCAGTTGCCATCGGACAGCCAGACAGTTGTTCCTTCAACCCTCTCTATGAATCCAACATGGCCATCTTCACCATAGGTCCTTGGAAAGGACACGATGGATCCGGGTGCCGGATCGCTGCTGAGGACGAACTTATCCGGATGAGCGGCCACCACCTGTTCTGCATCGATATATCCAGATCCACGTGCTCCGCTGTCATAGCCGTAATACTGGTAGAACCGGTACCAGGCAAATGTAGTGCACTGCCTCGGGTCCCATAGCCCTGCCCTTGCGGCATAGTAGAATGGATTGCCTCCGCCGATCGCATAGGCCTGCTGCCAGATGAAATCATTCATTGGATCCGTTGTCAGGATCATTGTGTTCTCAGCTGCAGTGCAGCCTGTCGTCCCTTCAAAGCCAAAAGATTTCAGATCTCCTGAGCTCCTGCGGATGATGCCGGCAGTCAGCAACTTGTCTCCCAGCTTGCCGATATTGTCCTTTGTATCTCCATCAGGCTCATAACCGTACTGGACCCTCATCAGGTCATAGATCGTTACCGGATCTGTTGCAGAAAAGCAGTTCAGATAAGTATCCCAGTTTCCATCCTGTACGATTGATTTCCCTGTCTCTTCGTAATAGTAAAACGACACAGCCTCGGCAAGATAAAATGAGCTGCAGCTAGGAGAATAATGTGTCTCCAGCTCCAGCCCATCATTGTTCTGCCACACTTTCAATGCCTCATCTATCGCAGTACCGGTATCTGTCGTTGATACATTCAATGAAGAAAAGAAATCACTGATCGCATTGACCACGTTGATCACTGGCGATGCTATGTAATAGACCGTCGAGAATATCGTCACAATGAACAGAGTGAAAGTACAGGCTCCAATGATGATCGGAATGATGAACTTCCTGGTCTTATTACCGCTGTTCATTCCCAGAGTCCATCTCCCTCAGTTCATTCGGTGTGACTTCCATCATGACTGGGATGCGGCGGTCCCCGCAGATGAACAGTGCCATCCCACGCTCAAATCCCATGATGAGATCTGCTTCTGTCGGGTTGATCCGTTCCAGCTGCATCATATCCTCACATGCATCCTTCCGGAGCCCCATGACAATCTTGTAGTCTGAATTATTGAAGATTGCCTTGCCGTCAGTAAGTACACTTGGATCTGCAAAGTCCCTTGGTTCCTGTGTCCCGATGACCATGGAATTATGATATTTTCTGGATCTGCGAAAGAACTGGGATACCAGGCCTGCTGTCTTGCCCTTGAGGATCAACTGATGTGCCTCATCGATGACAAAGGCAGAATGCTCCTTTTCATCCAGGCAGGTCGCCCATGCATATGTGAACATGATATAGGACAGTGCCATGGAAAGGTTCTCCTGCATCGTCTGCAGCTTCTTTGTCGCAAAGCTGATCATCTGTCTGCCGTTCTCAGGGATATTGACTGTCGTATATCCATTGAAATAGATGGACCATTCATTCTTGATACGGTTCATATTTATAGAAAGGTTGTTCAGCAGCATCAGTTCATCTGTTACACCTGCCCTGCCCTGCAGCTCATCGATCCGTTCCTGCAGGCATTCTATGAATGTGCTGAATGTAGGCATCTGCTCATAGGCCATCCCTTTGAATGGCGGGTATGCACCATTCTCTTTTTTGATACCGACTTTTGCATATGCGGCAAATACGATATCACCAGTCAATGAATAGACCCTCTCGTCCATCTTCGGGAACAAGTATTCCAGCACTGTATTCACATCGTCAATGACATTGAATATAGCAGCCTCTGTATCCCATTTCTTTTTCTCAGATTCCACATCATCTTCCTCGCCGCTGATCGGCTTGAGATCAAAGATGTTGATGATATTGCCGCGGATGCCCCATTCGATATAAGTCCCATTGTATTTTTTCGTCATCGTATAGCTGCGGTTCTCCGGATCGATCCAGACCACCTTTGTCTTTGTCCGGATGAAATGCCGAATGAACAGATTCATTGTCGTTGTCTTTCCGGAACCAGATTTGCCAACAACAATGATATTGCCATTGGCACGCTGGCCGAGCTTGGCTTGGTCGGGATTGTTCAGATAATAGAATGGATCGAATAAGATAGCACCGCCATTCTCCAGCTCATGTGCCATGAGGAATCCTCTTGGATCCCGCAGTGTGTCATAGACAAATGGCCACAGCCCTGCAACACCATACGATGGCAGCAGGAATCCCAAATTTTCCTGGATGATCCTTGGAAGATCCACACGGGTCCATAATGGTGTCACTGTCTTGAACACCTGTTCCTGGATCCACAATGGCCGGTTCACGATACATCCTGAAGTGCTCAGCTGTCTCTGCAGGTCCTTTGCCCGTGTCTCCAGCTGATCAGCATCATCAGCATAGACTGCAAAGACCAGTGTCACATTATGTGTCATATCATGTCTTGTAGTCACTTCATTGATGTAACTCTGAAGAGATGAGAGTGCTGCCTCCAATGTGGATTTGAAGGATGGATCTGTTGTCCGCATATAGTCATCTTTCTTCTCCCGGTATTCTTTACGGATCATGGATGCAAAGTCGAACTTCAGATGCTCTGTCTTGACGAACATCTTGATATAGTGACAGGCCAGGATATCGCTCAATAATCCAAGTGCGTAATTCTGCGGGAGCTGCTGGACTGTCAGGACCGTCACCTGCTTATTGCTGAGATACATCTTGTTCTCACGGATATACAGGTTGCTCGGTGCGATCTCAGACCGCAGGATCATATTGTTCTGCGGCCGGATGTTCATCGGTGCATCCGGGCCTAGTGTCAGATTGTCCCTGATCTGCATGATATGTTCCATCTGTGCCTGCGGGTCCCACTCATATTTCTCATTCAGGACACTGAAGTAACCACGGCGGAACAGAATATCTGTGACCAATGGATTCTCGAACAGATAGGAAAGGTAATCATAGTAATCACGTTTCCCGAGCATCATCGGCTGCAGGCCTGCAGACTGGAAATGGATATAGAGATCTGTCAGCCTCTTTGCCATATGTTCATCATTGGTGTCACGGATCATGACAAAGAACTCCAGTTCTTTCTGTGATCTTTCAAAATCCTCTGCCTTCTGTACATCGTCCTTGATCATCTGCTGGAACCGCTGATCAGTCTCACACTGCTCTTCAGTGATCAGTCCATCGATATGGATACGCAGATCGACTGGATTCAGTACAAATCCAAAATAAAGATGATCCGGACAGTGGTTCAGGCATGCAGTCAATTTCTCGACCATGCTGCTCTGATCTGCCGGATCATCGATGAAGATATTGTGCGGCACCAGCTTGATGCCCTTTACCTTGATCGGCCTCCGGCCGCTGCCTACAACAATGCAGTCATCCTGGATGTCGGTGACATCAAGCCAGTCCAGAGTGCGTCTTGCCCTGCGGAGCAGGATCTTTGCCTGTCTTGTCCCACGTTTCCATTCCCTTTTTGCTTTTCTGTCACTCCTCGTCATCGGTCGACGGTTCATCTTCTGAATCATTCTTATAGATCCCTCCTGGTATGTAATATTTCTCTGAACGCAGATAGCTGATCATCACGATCAGAAATTCAAGCACATTATGATAGATGCCGGCAGGACTGATCAGTACGACAGTCAGTACTCCCGGGATCAGCAGTGCACAGATGATAATTGCACTGCTGCCATGGAATGCACTGATGTATGTCATGATCGCGATCAATGAGAATGTGATTCCGATCGCCGCAATGATCAGATCGATCCAGCGGAACCTGTTGGCAATGAGCCTTCCCTGTTTGAAATTCTTTGGACAATTGAATGTCATCATGATTGACTGCTTCCTCCTGTATATGTGTTATTTGTAGGTCTGATGCTGCGGGTGTTGAAAGCACTCAGTGTGCTCTGCTGCAGATGGGTCAGGCCGGTCGCGAATCTGTTATCACGTGCATTTGCCATCCGTACACTGTTCGGTGCATAGATCCGTTCTGCAGCTCTGGTATACATATGTGCAGCAAGATTGCGGCCCATCTGTCCAAGTGCTCCTGGTTGTGTGTTCCCTGCAAAGAAAGAACCGTTCCGAAGCAGTCCGCCATCCGAATAACCGAGGATCCCACGCTGATTGACATAAGAAGCGACACCACTGTCACCATATTGGGATGAAACATCCCCGAGGGACGAGCCTCCGTCACCTTGACTGCTGCTGTTATAGAATGACTGATCTGCTCCAGCTGTTTCCAATGCCTGCGACAGTTCATCCTTCGACATAGCCGCTGCACCAGGCACGCCCAGGACGCTGGCAGCCTTCAATTGATTTGCAGTTGGTGAATCACCATAGCTGGGCATTCCTGCCCCTCCAGAGCCCCCGAATGGATCGATACCGCCGCCTGCAGATCCTGAACTGCCAGTATTGCTGCCACCGCCGCCCATGATTGCAGAGACTGCTCTGGATGGATTCAGCGTACGGCCGCCAAGCAGCCGCCCAGTACCATAAGTACCGACTGCAGCACCATAGGATGCAGCTCCGCCAAGGACATGCATCGCCATCTGTGAAGCACCCATGAATGCCATGCCTGTCTGGATCTGGTTGAAGGATTCAGAGGCACCGACATCTGCCCCAAGGAGCTGTGAGATCCCTGCCGGACTATGCATGATGGCAAATACTGCTCCAATGAAGAACAGTCCTTTTGATAATCCTGTTAAAGGTGCCGCAACTGCTGCGACCATTGACAGCCAGATCATTGCCATCTGGAAGAAGTTGACAATGAAATCAGACATCGTCATCCGGAACCAGATGCTCGTGGAATTATCTTTTGCGTCTACAAGTCCTGACAGTGCATAAGGTGCCAGCAATATCTTCAGCAGCATGCCTACGATACGCTGTGCGACCTGGATGCATACAAATACATAGCAATAACAGCACACCACCCCAAGAACTAATACAAGGGCAATGTTCTCTGTATTCGGGAAGTATTTATATGTATCTCCATCTTTATCATTGATCGAATCAATAGTGATCACATCGATCAGTGTCTGTTCTTCATCGAGCTTGATCTCCGGCGGATCCGAATTCAGATTGCCAAAATCTGCCATCCCTGAAGTGATCAGGATGGATGACGGCTTGTCATCTGACTCGCCAACGATCGCAGGGAACTTTTCACTCAGGCTGCTGGAGATGCTGCTGAGACCTGGAATGATGACTGGGATCATGACCATGATGATCGATATCGTCATGAGCCTCCGCAGAATCCCAATGCCGCTGAGACGTTCGATCTCCTCATCGTCATAGAATGTCTTGAAATACATCAGGCACAGCCTGATCAGGACAAAGAAGAACAGGAGTATCGATATTCCCTTGAACCAGTCCCAGATAAATGGGAAATCTCCTACATTCAGCTTGAAGATGCTCAGAAGTGTCTGATAAGCAAAGTCCAGTATCTGCAATGCAAATCGTCCAACGAACCACAGGACACGCCGCATCGTCTCATCAAATATCTTTCCAAAATCCATGGGACTTCATCCCTCCTTTTTTTTATGACGTAAGACCGAGAATTGTGGCGATGACCGGAACGGACCAGATGACAACTGCCGCAATCGCAAGCTTTGTAAGTGTCTTTGTGATAGGCTTCTGTTCCCTCTCCTGTTCATCCATGAAGAACCATTTTGATCCAGATACCAGTGCAGATACGACAAATGCAACTGGTACGAACCATAGCAGGAACTGCCGCAGCGGATCCAGATAAGAATTGATCGTGCTCTGTGCTGTCCCTGTATCAAATCCAGCGTTGACTGGCATAACTGAAAAAAGGAAGCACATGATGCTTCCCCATAACAATGTTAATTTTCTTTTCATAACTCTCCCTCTTATTTGTATGTGAGCTTATATCCTGTATACAGGCCATTGACCATCATTGGCTCACAGGTATATGCCCCATAAGCACTGCCGTCGACCTTGCATGCGTTATACGCACTGTCGATATCATAACCATCTGTGAACCAATAATACTTTGTCTCCCCTGTTCGAGAACCGTTCTCTGTATTATTTGAAATGGTCCTGGATGTTGCCTGTGATGATGCCTGCTCCCCGCTCCGGGATGTTTCATCCCGCGAGGATTGATCTTCCGCAGGTGCCGGAGCCGCTATTACTGGGTCCGTCAAGACCACCTTCAGCTTTGCAGTCTCTGTATTGCCGCTGCTGTCGCTGACAGTGTAAGTTATCATCTGTTCATCTTTTGATGTGTCCAGTTCTGTCTCTGTCACTTTATCCTTGAGGTTGCCATCGACATTATCTGATGCTTCTTCGATGTATTCTGATGCATGGAAGTCATCCACTGTGCGTGTGAGCTTCACTTCATTCTGCTTGAGGATCAGTTTCGGAGCTTTGCTGTCGATGACATTGACTTCCAGTTCTTTTGTAACGACCTTCTTGGAATTCTTCAATTTATATAACAATTCATTTTTTCCTAATGCATTGGTATCAAGCGGGTCCGGCAGGATCAGTTCGACTTTACTGTCCTGCGTATAAGACTGTACATATTCCATTGGATTGAAACTGCTGCCATATTCAATATTGACCTGGTCTGCAGTCAGTGTCAGATCCAGTGGCTGCATATAGGCATTCAAGCTCCCGGTCAATAACAGTCCTGCAAATGCAGCTCCTATACCGCCAGCGATGATCAGGACAAAGATCAAGATGTTCTTCAGATGCTTGTGATGCAGTTCAGCCTGTCTCTGCGGTGCAATCTTTGCTTCTTCATCTATCCGATTGCGGACAGTCTCCATGTCCTTTTCTGTCATTGTCGGCTTGGCATATGAACTGACCTGGTCAAAAGAAAGACCCGCCTCGAAACCGAGACGGATCTCCCGCATCTGCATACTGCTGAATTCTGGGACTGCATATAGATCGACCTGCTGGATTGTCAGACCACTCATGAACCCGCTTCTGATCTCCTGCAACTGGAACGAGTTCATGCCCAGCGCTTCATATTTGTTCAATTGATCCATGATCACTTTTCTTGAGTTTCTTCAAGGAGGCCTTCTTCTCTGGCTTCCTTGAACATTTCTTCCTCTTCTTCATCGGTCATTCCATAATTGCTCTCATCAAGAGTATTTCTGTCCATATGTTTTTCCTTCTTCCTCTATCAATGTCTTGGTCGTTGTACGGCCAATCAGTTTGTCGATTGATATGCCAAATGCTTCGGCAAGATTTATGACACTTTGAACTCTTGGCTGCCGTTCTTCCTTTTCCCACTGAAGTATTGCCCTCGGAGAGGTATGTATCCTCCTGGCAAGCTGTTCCCTTGTCATGCCATATCTAATACGAAAGTATTGGATGCGTCTTCCTATTGATTTTTTTTCTGTCATGATTGTTTATCCTTGCAGTAGAATTCGGTGCTATATTTTAACAGTTTGCAAGTTTTCGGTGGCGTGCCTCTGCTGTTTTTTTTCATACATATCCTTATCAGCCATCTTTAGCAGGTCTTCCCACATCAACTGATTGTTCACTGTACTGCTGGAAGCTATTCCATACGAAAAGTCGAAGTCAAATTGATCATCTTCTAAATAACATATCTTCCGCATTTCGCGATAATACTGATCAATCTGTCTCTTAAAATCATCTTTTAAGATCCCGCATGCAATGATGATAAGTTCATCACCGCCATATCTAATGACGAGCCTTTCTTTTCCTTTTTCCCGGTCATTGAAATGCAGTTTCCAAAAACCTGCAGCATCTCTCAGCACCTGATCTCCTGCACTATGTCCATATTTATCGTTGATCGTCTTGAATCCATCCATATCAATGAACGCCATGTTAACCGTGATATTGTCTTCATGGCAGCATTGGAGAGAAGGTACAAAATGCTCATCTAAGAAACGCCTGTTGTATACACCAGTCAGCGGATCTGTAATGAGCATTTCATTGTAGCTCGATATCAGCTTGCCTATCTGATCACGCTGATTGCTGTCCATGATCAATTCGCCAGTCGTATCCTGGACCATTTCCAGGATCATTGCCTGATTATCCACCCAGACAAAACGTGATGTAACCCAGAAAGTCTTTTTATCGATCATTTCAAGTTTATATGCGACTCCCATGCTCTGAAGTGCACGGAGCGAGGTACAGTTTTCACATCGTTCATCTTTGCCCCAGATCGAATGACAGATCTCACCTGTTGGCTGAAAGCTATCTTCGGCGAGGACCTTGCGGTCAACTGGATCGACCAATCTGACGACATCATATTCATCTTTCATTGAAGAAATCAGCTGATCAAGTTCAGACCTGGTAAACTCTTTTTTCATACAGTATCACCTCATGCAATATTTGGATCATTTATCTAACACTCTGTGACATAGATATGTATGTCATGATTTTGTAAATGTATCCATCAGTATCCGTTTATATTTGTTCTGATAATATTGGACCTTAGCAGTACCTGCAGTCTGGGTTACCACATTGTCATTGCTGTCTATCACATATTTGATGACACTGATCGTATCATTGTTGTTGGCTGATGTCAGCGTCGAGGTTCCTCCTGTTGTAATCGTCATGATATATTGCTGATTATTGGTGTCGTATGTCAATGCCCACCCCTGCTCAGCAATCGCGCTTCCATCGGCTTTTAATTTCTCCCTGATTACTTTAGTCCAGGTATCCATTGTATAGCCATTGGATGTGATTGTGTCGCCTGCCTGAGAGTCGATCGTATGTGTTCCCTCTGCCAAGAATGACTTCAATGTCTGTGTTTGACCATTTTTATTGATTGTTCTGGACAGCTCTGTTAGATTTTCTATCACAGTGCGAATAACATCTTTTGCAAATGTGTCCGAACTTCCACCATGTTTGGAACATTCCACTTTGACAATATCACCTTCATAGAACGTCACTGTGACTGTTCCTCCTGCAGGACAGATATCATTGACAGTATTCCCACTGACTGTTTTGTTCATGGTGCCAGCGGCATCTTTTAAAAGATCACCATTGGATAAACTGTCATTGGTCATCTTTTCAATCCTGAGTGCTCCCAAAAGGCTGCGCCGATTCGCTTCACATGCTGCATTCTCTGCTTTGTCTTTCATTCCAACAAAGATCGGTATGCTGACAGATATCAGGACACCGATGATCGCTACAACAATCAGAAGCTCTGCTAACGTGAACCCATTCTTTTTATGTGCTCCCATATAATCAGTTTATCACTTGATAGACTATTATATGAAGCTTTGATATCACATTACTCACATTTGCAGCTTATGTGCTGGGGATTTTACTGTTTTCAGACCATTATTTGGGATAAGATGGTCATTGTTCATGCTCAATTCCAGATTGTCCTCAATATCCAGTGGCTGGTCTTTCTGATAGCGATGAAGATATTCTAGGTGTGAGAGCAGGCCTGCTTTCATGTCCATATAATCTGCGGCGTGCTCTGCTTCCTTGATTGCCTTGAACAGGATATCCGGTTTGTCCTTGATGGATTGTGCCCAGCTCTGTACATATGCTTTATGATTCTCTGTATACTTGCTGAGATTGCTCTCATCCAGAGATTCCGGAGATACTGTCTCCAATGCCATGAAACATGAGGTCATCTCTGCAATCAGCTCCTCGAAGGCATAATCTTCAGAGCCAAAGATATTCTTGATGCTGCGGTTCAGACGATCAGGATGACCAGTGCTGTGTGCGAGCTCATGGAGTGCTGTTGAGTTGAATGCATATTCGCTCTTGAAGCTCTCGATTGCTGGGAGATGGATCGCATCTTCCTTTGGACTGTAATAAGCATTGTCCCCGCCATCGAAATTGATAGGGACATTCATTTCCTGTGACAGTGTATTGACCAGATCAGTCTGATTGATCTCCACCTTGTTCTCCTGCTCGACCTTCATTGGTGGCAGACCCTGCACCTGCTCTGCATTGAATACCTTGAAATACTTTGCAACTGGCTGAAAATCCTCCGGCTGCCTTTTCCCTTCTTTAAGCAGCTTCCTGGCATCAGGGAAAGAGATAAAGGCATCCTTCTCCCCAAATTTCTTTGTCCTGTCCCTGACGAACCAGTATTCGACATCGAATGCATGTTCACCTTTCCGTACCATAGCCTTCTTATCGATCTTCGCAATCTGATTGAAGGTCATCCATCTTGGATCTTTCCAACCTTTCGTCATGCTGATGACTGAAAGATAGAACTGATTGATGCCTCGGTACTGATGGTTGCTGACAGCATTAAGTGGGACAGAATTCGTATGCCACTCTTTGACCCAGTCCAGATCTTTTTCTTCCAATACATTAGTAAATTGTTCCGCCACCATCTTGCGGAACTCTTCTTTTGTCCTCATAGCTCAATCCTTCTTTCACAGATGCATTCCATTTGCTTTGATCAAGCTGTTGTTCTTCAGCAGCTTTTTTTCCGGCACCAATGGTTCATAGGAGAGCATTTCATTTGCAGTGTTGACCATGTCGACAAAATCTATGATATCTATGACCTTTGGCCTTGTTCCCTTCATCACTTCGCCTGTCAGTGGATCCGCATCGAATACCCTGAATTTCCAATCAGAATAATAATTGATGATGATCCCGGTCTGGTCCTGGGTCGGTCGGATGAAATTTTTCGGATGCCAGATGACCTTCGCCTTCGACTCCCATCCATTTTTAGGGAATAATAATCGGCATTGCCTGTCCGTTTCTGCTGTGATCATTTGCTTCGAGCTCTCAATGGACTTGTGGCTCCGTGGATCTGATTCTTCGTTCATTACTCTGTCCAATTCCATATCAAGCGAATGCCCTATATCATTTACATTTCTCCGGCATTGCTTCAGCTGTAGAATGCTGACTTCAAGCCGAGCATCCATACCTTCAGATAAGAATTCCGGATGGTCCTTCCTGAACCTGATGATTGATTCTCTGACTTCATCCAGTTTCTCGACCATGCTGATGTTCTCATGTGTCAGCTGTACCATTTTCAAAGTCTCTTCATGTTGTCTCATATTTTCTCCGGCACTCATTTCGGGGATGTCCCATCCCGCTCATAGAAAAGGCCATGGATTTCATTCCATGACCTGATTGCAGCCGCGGTTATCTACATCTTGGGCCCCCGCATCTTATTTGCAGATTTTCTTAATCCTCCCACGGTCGTCATCTTCATTTCATCAGCAAGTCTGCCTTTGATGAGTGTCGTGAACTCCTCATCGTCAAACTCCAGACAGTCATGTGCCGCAAAGGAGAAATAGTCATCTTTGGTCACGATGATATGATCCAGCACCTGCAGTTCCAGGTCATGTGCCCCTTTCATAAGCTTTTCTGTTGTTGCCAGATCATTGTCTGACGGGTCTGGATGACCGCTCGGATGATTGTGGAACAACATGATCTTAGGGGATTCCTGGAGGAGGGCTGCTGTGAACACCTCCTTAGGATCTACCAATGCAGCTTTCCATCCGCCCTTTGCGACCATATGGAAATTCATTGGCTCATTTGCATTATTGAGATAGATCACCGAGAAGAACTCGCTGGACATATCGCCGATCATCCGCTTCATAAAATCAATGCAGTCTGTCGGTTTTGTAATCTGTGTATCATCCATTGGTTTGATGTTGACAAGCTTTACTCTAATTTCGTCCATTTTCAGTTCTCCCAAATGTATACAGTGTCAGCACATCTTTTCCCTCTTGTTCAGTCTCGTGTTGTTCAATATAGTCATGTGCCTCTTCTTCCGTCAGATCCTGTCTGCTGATAACAACGGCTTTTGCTTTTTTCTGTTGATCCTCTTCTGGCATTTTATATGCCTCCTTTCTGAATGAACCTGTTAAGTAGTGATGTTCCATCACCCTGAGAACGTAAAAAGAAAGGGACTGATATGATTCCCTTCCTTCGTCAATAAATAGTTATTTAATTTAGTTCATCTGATGCTTTCTTCTGATACACATTACTGCTATGCCAATAGATGCCAGGAAGGCAATGCCCCAGCCTGATGATGATGTCCTGTCTCCAGTATCCGGTGCAACATAGATATCTTCAGCTGGCTTGATCGTGAATGTGGATTCACCATACATTGAATTGCCATAATCGACTCTCAGTGTATAGTTCCCAACCTCCAGTGTATCCAGATAGCTCTTCTTGAGATTGATGATCGTGCTGCCTGATGCCTGAGCATAGTCGACATCTTTTGTCAGCTGTGTCCCATTGACGGATACCTTTGTGACTCCTGTCTCATCGGCATTGAATCTTGTTGCAATGCCATCCACAGGTGCACTTCCTTTAGTGATCGTCTGCTTGTCTCCATCTAGGACATTGACAGTCTTGATACCGATAGTGAGCTTATAAGATGCGGTGGCTATAGAGTAATTGCTATTCTTAGCTGCTGCTGTGATCGTGGCTGTACCAGCACTAATGATCGTTACTTTGCCTGTGTTGTCAACGGTTGCGACCTTATCATCGCTGCTGCTGTAAGTGACTGTCCTGTTTGCAGGATCTGTGACTGTCTGGGTAAAGTCTGCATCCCCATAGGTCTTTGTCACATCATTGAAATTTGTTGTATCCAACGACTGGTCCGATTGATTGACTGTCAATTTATAAGATGCTGTAGCTGCATTGTAATGTTCTGTGGATGATGCGGTTGCAGTGATCGTAGCTACTCCAGCACCTGTGATCGTTACTTTGCCTGTGCTGTCTACAGTGGCAACATCAGGTGCGTCACTTGAATAGGAGACTGTTCCTTCGCCCTTTGTCACAGTGACTGTCTCAGTGAAATCTGCATCCCCGTATGTCTTGGTCAAATCTTTGAAGCCTGTTGGATCCAATACCTGATCTGCCTTTAGAATACTTACGCCTGCAGTCCAAAATTCTGTTCCCTCTGAATTGGAAGCATAAATCAAGATTGGATTTTGAAATATAACTTCCGTCGGTGTGCCTGTAACAACACCGGTATTTTTATCATAGCTCAAGTAGCTAGGCAAAGTCTTTATTTCCCATGTGATCGGTGCAGCTCCATCCGCTGTCAAGGTAACGCTCATCGGTTCTCCATAGGTCCCCTGAATCGAGGTAGAGGAGATGTTCTTCGGCCGATGGAAACCTTTTGCAACAGCAGTGTCGGTGCTCAAGGCATTCAATGTGGATGTTGCTCTGACCGTCACGCTCGTTGCCGTCTCATTTGGATCAACGGTCAACAGACCATCCGAAGAAATGGCAGTGCCTGCTGCATGGGTCCCTTCGATGCTCCAGGTGACTGTCTTATCATTGCCTGTCACATCTGCTGTGAACTGCTGGGTCTCTCCAGCATAAATGGTCGCTGCATCAGGTGATATTGTGACAACTGGCCGCCATCCTGCGTAGAGCTTGAATGGGTTTTGAACTTCCGAACTGAAATCATATTCCTTGGTGCATGCACTGTCTGTGTACCACTTTGTAAATACATAGCCTGTCCTTGTCGGAGCTGTTGGTTCTGAGGCGACGCTATTATAATTGACATTGATTGCAGCTGGATTGCCGTCAAAGGTGCCGCCATTGGCATTCAGTGTAATCACCATGACTGCTGAATTAGAAATGTTTTTTGGCCCAGTCAAAGAACCACTAAATATCCCACCGGTGATGTCGCCACCACTGTTCACAGTCCCACTGAATGTCCCATTAGAAATCGTGCCATAACTGTTCACAGTTCCGCTGAATGTCCCGCTGGAGATTGTGCCATAGTTATCGACATTCCCGCTGAATGTCCCGCCGGAGATGGTTCTATAATAGTTCCACACAGTTCCGCTGAATGTCCCGCCAGTGATGCTGCCTGCCGAGAACACTATAATTTGTGAATTGCTGTCGGTGTCTCCTCCTGCATAGTCTCCATTCACAAGGTACACCATCGATGCATTGTAAGAGATACTTAATTCTGAACTTACCACATACCGCCCTGAAGGATTGCTGATGACAAGTGTGTATCCTGAGGCCACAGTAATTTCTGTATAGTCATAATAGGTCCCTGTTTTCACTTTGCATCCTGAATAGCCTGTTCCTGATTCACCCTCTTGGCATGTTCCATCTTCTTTTATATGGATAGTAACAACGTTACCGGCTGCATGTACAGGCATAGCTGTCACAGGCAGCAGTGCCAGGAACATGGCGATGATGGTAAATATACGGATGCATGATCTGATCGCTTTACTGTTCATAATGACAGTCCCCTTTAGCAGAGTGAGATCTCTTCTACCAAAATAATAGCACTAGAAGGACTGTACATTGGCATGAATTTGTCGCAAATTACCGATTTATAACAAACTTCAGCTAATCCATTCTGTGCTTCCTGCGTCTGTACACCAGAATGGCAATCACCACAAACATTGATGCTGCTCCTGTGATTCCCCATACGATTGGAGCTGTCTTATCTCCGGTATCTGGTGAACTTCCTTCGTCTATTGGAGCAGCCTCATCATTGACCACGATCTTTACTGCATTGTCCTTGGCAAAATCATAGTCTTCGGACAAGGTCACATCATAATGATTGCTGTTGATACGGTATCCCTGTGGTACTGCTGTCTCCTGGACATAATATCCGCCAAGGTCTCCATTGTACTCGACGTTCCAGGTAATGACTCCCTGGCCATCAGTTGTACCCTTGCAATCGTTGCCATTGATATCCTTTGCAACTGTACCGTCCTTCAGGAACAGTGTGATCTCAGCTCCTGGAAGAAGCTTTGTCTGGTCCTGTGCATCGACTTTAACGGCTGAAACGTAGTAAGTCTTTCTGACATCGGTCATCATGATGACCTGTGCCTTTTCTTTTGTGCCTGTGACAGTGAATGTGACATCCTTGCTCAGATCAAAGCCAAATGGTGCTTCCAATTCTCTCAGGATATATGTCTTATCGCCCATGACATCCTTTGAGATATCGATACCTGCCGCATCTGATGTGGAAGTATATTCCTTCACAATGATTGCTTTACCATCCTTATCAGCAGCTGGGACAATATTCCCATCCTTATCTGTTGCTGTCTCAAGGATCTGCAGCTTGGCACCTGCGACTGGATTTCCATGATTATCTACTTTCTGGATTGCAATATTCGTTGTCAGATCTTTCATGGTGATCGTTGTGACATCTGCAGTGCCGGTCTTGGCTACTTCGAACTCTACGCTCGTTGCTTTATAGACGCCTGCAACATACTCTGATTCTTCGAGCAGGTACTTATGTCCTGCAATCAATTTTCCATCCAGTTCGAATGGTTTATCTGTTGTGATACCGTTGTTCGGCAATGTCACTTCAGTAACTGCAGTTGTATCTGTGAGCTTCAGTGTGACGCCCTTGACATAATTGCCATTGTCATCGACCTTGGCAATCTGATAGTGGATCATATTATCAATGAGTTTCTCCGCCTGATCAATGCCATCATCTTTGACAGTGAATGTCGTAGATGCGGCATAGTAATAGCCATCAGGAGCAGATGTCTCAGTGATGGTATAGGTCTGGCCCACTTCAAGATTCTTGATCTTATGTGCCTCAGTTGTAGATGTCCAGTTATCGACTGTATTGCCATCCTTATCAGTGACTGTGATGAGAGCACCAGGTGCTTCCTTGCCATTCTCATCTTCCTTGGTCAGGGTGACGAACTTATCGGCCATACTGACATGCTGGACCGTATTGTCATCTCTGACCACCAGGTCAATGCTTGATGCCCTTGCATAGCCAAGGTCAGCTCCATTTTCATCTCTTGGTGTAATGGTCTCTGTGAGCGTGTATGTCTCATTTGCTACCAGGCCTTCTATCCTGTATTCCTTATCTGTTGAGATCCACTGTGCAACAATGGATCCATCTTTTGTCGTCAATGTCAGCTTGGCGCCAGGCAGCTCTTCACCATCAGTTGCTTTCTTCTTGGAGACATCAAGTATCGTCTGTTGATTCACAATCTTTTCTGATGCTGTTATGGTTGGATTTCCCATTGAATCTTGATCATAATCGTTCTTCTCTGTATCAAGGTGTGCGCCGAATCCTAAGATGCCGCCTGTCGTCTTCTGCTCGAAGTCATAATGATATTCTGCATGATTCGTAACTGTGCCCGGCATCTGTGAAGTCTCTCTCAAAGTATATTTCCCTAATGGGATCTCTTCGATCACAGCATTGCCGAGCTTGTCGACATTGAAAATGCCAACTGTTTCACCATAGATGTTCTTGGCAGCTTCTCCTGCCTTTATGATGACTGTTCCATCATCTGGATTGATGATGTCTTCGTCAGCTGTGAGAGTGAAGCCAAAGCTCGAGAGGTCATTCCTGTTGAGCAATGATAGGTCAGCTGACTGTGCCGCTATGGATTTATCTATCGTCAGACTTGCAGTGATCTGCTGATCATCCTCAGTGACTGTGATGATCCTGTCTCCATCATCATCCTTTATATAAATAGCATTCACATCGATAGTGAACTGCTTTGGTCCCATTTTTATAAAACCAGCTGGTACTTTTGTCTCTTCCAGCAGATATGTACCTGCATAGAGCTGCAGCGGTGCAGTCACTTCTCCTTTTTGATTTGATGTATTCTCTGCAGGGTCATTAGAAACTGCAGCCACAAAGGTAGATGCACCTATCCGGTCTGATGTCGCATTATCAGAAGTCGTACGGAATGTGTCATACCACTTGTCATTCACCTTCTGTCTTACATATTCATTGACAGCATTGCCATCTTTATCCGTCAGCTGCTTGATCTTGAACTCTGCGCTGTTGTATGTGACAGCCTTCCCTGTCTGGGAATCGATCTTCTGGATTGCGAGCCAATATGGCACAGGCTGATTCGTTACATAATATGTTTTCGGTGTTTCGCTGATACGGTCAGAATCAACGATGAATATTGCTGTCTGATCTGTCATCCGATACTCAGGATCACCTGAAGCAGTCTGGAAGACCATATATTTTCCATATGCAAGATATCCAGAAATGCCAGTGCCATTCTCATCTGTCGTGAATGTCGAATGCTCATATGGAAGGAATGCTGCCTGATCAAGCAACTGTAATCTAGCGTCCTTGACCGTGATTTCTCCGTCACCATCAGAGTCCTTTATCTTGGACATGAGCAATGCTGCAAATGTTGCATTTGGTTCAGGATCTGCAAAGCTCGAGGTGCCTCCCTCTTTTGCAATGGTCTTGAAGATGCTCAGCCTGCCGACATCAGGGCGGTTGACGATTGCTGGTGCCTCTGTGATGCCCGGCTCTCTGATCGAGAAAGTGGATGTCAGTATATTTGTAGGCTCCGTCTTCCCTGTGTAGCCTACTGGTGCTGCTGTCTCAACAAGCTCATAAGTTCCATAAGGAAGCAGATTATCAGATGACTGGAAAGCTCCATTTGTATTTGTTGTATAAGTCGCTATCTTAACGTCCTTTGCATATTTCTGTCCATTGACGAGCACTTCATGCTCGGATCTGTTATAAAGCTCAAAGGTCATTGTGAGATCTGTATCGCCTTGAGCCTGTGCACCTGTGACTGTATCTTTCTTCTGTACTTTGAATCCACCTCTTTTTATCGTATTAGATAGATCTGATGCACTCACTGGTCCAGGGCTGGACACTGTGAACGTTATATCTAGTGTATCTGTCGCTGGATCTGCAAGATATCCGGCTGGAGGATCGATCTCTTTGATCTCATAGTTTCCATATGGCAGATAAATATTCTGATCTGCTGAATTGAAATTGCCATCTGTATCTGTTGTATATGTACCGATCCGGCCATTGCTGCCGATCCGTTCTCCATTCACAACAACAGCATTCTTTGATCTGTTATATAGCTCGAAACTGCACTGCAGATTGCCATCACCTTCAGCTGTGCCATTGGCAATGTCCTTCTTATGAAGCGTGAACGGTGCCCGGATGACCTCATCCGTTGCCTGGATGACATAGTCTGCATCACTGATTGTAAATTCGATCGGATCTGAGGTCTGCATATACCCGTCAACTGTCCGAGTCTCAGTGTATGTATAAGTATCCGGTGCAAGTCCTTCAATGATGTTTGAGTCACCATTTTCACCTACCGTCAAGGTGCCGGCGTCTATTCCAGTGGCCTTGTTCTTGATGTCATATGTGATATCCGTAAATGGCGCAGCATTGCCCTGCTCGCTGACACCCTGTGCATCCGCTTTATGCAGTCTCAGCTTATAGCCAAAGCCCTTCAATGCGATTGCCCCCTGGTATGGATCAAGATGTCCTGGAGAGACGACTGTCTGAGATCTCGGGTCATCTGTCGCTAATATGATCGGCTTGCTCTGGATACGGAAGTAGCTGCCTTTTGTAGCGAACTTGATCTGATGATCGACATTGAGATCACTGGCTGCCATAGTGACTGTTATGGTATTCCCGCTGACGACCGCATTTGCACCAAAATCATTCAATGTCACATCTTTCAGTGTCAGGCCTCCGGAAACATCAGTGATCGTATATGTCCTGCCGATCAAAGCCTTATCAAAATAAGCATTCTGCCCTGAGGTCCCGACCGTGTTTCCATTCTGATCCTTGATGACAAAATCCGGTTTTACATTGCCGGCATCATATGCAGCTACAAGTTCATTGATTGCCTGTACTTTGGCATTGATATCTACGGTCGCTTCAAAATCATAGCTTGCAGGATCATCAGGATAGATCATGTCAGTGCCCGCACCAGGCGCCTTGTAATATGCAGTTATGCCGGCATAGCTTGGATCGAGTGCTGACCAAACGGCCTTTTGGGTCGCTGCATACCATGCTTCTGAATCATGGCCATCATAGCCATATCCAAAATAAGTGATCTTAGTGATCTGCTGCCTGATTGCATCGTTCTGGAAATTTGAATCTTCAAGTGTTGACGTGAAGTATATATCAGAGCCCATGATTGCTTCTACTTTCGGCTCGACACAGTATGACGGGATACCGTTATATGTGTACATCGTATTCTTCTCAATCGACCCTGAATTTGCCCAGTTCCCAGTGGTGAACAGGCCTGGCCCGTAGAACCAGTATCCTGTCGCACCATTGGATCCGAGCGATTCTGCTTGTATTGGTACGGCTGCTGTCCCAAATCCCATGACTAGGGCGGTCAATACCGCCATAGCTTTCTTCATGAATCTCATCTTTATTTTTTCTTCCTCCTTCAAATAAAAAAGGCAGCATCCGCCGCCATTGCTATACCTTCTTCATGATGAATCATATTTATCCGTCATCTCATATCATCCTCCAAACATAAAAACGGCAGATCATCATGACCTGCCGTATGATTCAATATTTCTTAATCTTCTCCAATGCTGAAAGCACCGTCATTTGTTGCGAACACCCAGCAGCCATCATAATCGTCATCATATTGGGAAGCTCCGGAATTGCCTGCAGTGCTCCCAACAGGCTGTTTGTTAAGCCATGTTATATATGCACCATAGACTTCATCGGAGCTCATGCAGATGGACTGTTTCGAAACAGCTGGCAATGACGTTGTTTCTGGCGTAGTAACTGATGCAGGTGTTTTGACCGGCTCCGGCTCTGGAACCGCAGTGGTCTCAGGAACAGTCTCTATGTTGATAGGAGCTGCCGCAGCTGATGGGGCTCCCATATCAGTGCTGCTGACTGATTGATCATTAGTTCCAATTGTTCCTGCAGCAGACTGATCAGGACTGATATCATTTTGCACATCTGAAGCATCCGCTCCACTTGTCATCATTGTGCTGCTTTCCGCTGATGCAGAAGATGCCGTGCTTACAGGCAGATTGCCATTTGGATCAGTCGGTGCAGAAGTACTGATCTCCGGGACTGCTGATCCTTCAGTGTATGTATCTACCACTGATGATACCTCATCTTTATTTGAAGATGTAAACAGCAGAAAGACTGTATACACCGCAGCCGCTATGATGCAGCCGCCTGCAATGATCATTTTTTTCTTTCCTGTTCTTTTCATAATATCTCTTCTCCAATCATATAATATGGAATAATTTTTAAAGATGCTCAGTAAGGACTGCAGATGCGTTTGGGGTACATAGCTGCAGGAGACTGAGCCTTGATGCAGTCATAGTTGCCAGAGGACGTGAAAAGCGGCAGTCCTCGGGGGTAATGAGGATCTGCCGCTTTCTCTAGTCTACTACGACTATACACATTTTATGGGATAGTGTGTCCCACTTCAAGTACCCTTTTGGGATGATTTTTTCGGGACATTTTCACAAAAGTGTGCACATGCGGCAGATCAAAATCATTTCTTATAGAACTGGAGCTCCCATTCAGGATGCTGAGCGAAATATCCTCCTTTGATCCCCGTGCGTTCCATTCTCCTCTTGTTGATGACAGTGTTGCTGAGGATGATTCCAAGCTCATCATACGAATCCAGGCGCCAGAGCTCAATCAGCTTTTCCTCCGCTGTGTCGACCATCTTATAGTATTCCCGCTTGCTGATACAGTAACGATTGAGGATCACCTGTCTCTGGCATGCTCTGAAATATTTTGATGCAATCACCGCGCGCTCCATGTCAGTCAGGTCGAGATTGAAATATCGCAATGTACCATATACCAGACATAAGTTGCTCATATCATGTTCCATAGATAAGAGTGCCTTGTCCTGTCCAATGTAAGACGGCTCTTTGACAGTGATCAATGATCCACCTGATCTAGGGGCGTCTTTCCTTGAAAAACTTGTATTGACGATGACATGGAACGATTCGTCGAACTTGAACATACAATCATATTTATCATTGATCCCATTGAGCTGGGATATCAGCCATGTCAGTCTGGCAGCAGGAGGAGCCTGCTTCTGCATTGCCATGATCCATCTGTTCATGAGCACTATCCTTTGCTGCTCAGCAATAATGACAGTATTGCATATTCATGAGATGAGAATCCTTTGTTTACAGATTTCTTGATCAGCTCTTGTGCTGTGAACCGGACACCCATGGAATCACATCTGTCAACGAGTGATTCCAGATCCATATCGGTCATCTTCAGGATCAGTCTGCATAACAGGATGTGGTTCTGATTCTGTAGCGATTGCAGTTCTTTTGTCTGTTCAGTGAGATAATTCGTCAGAGTTTTGATATTAGTATCAAGATCCGTAAAGCAAGTAGGATCAAGGACTCCTTCATCCAGCAGAACTCTGTAATTGTCACGGCTTGAAATATAGGAGTTCATCGTCTGCAGTGAATAGAGGACCCTGTCGAGATTCATCTTGATTGTAAATGCCAATGTCTCATAATCCATTGTCATGATCATCACCAAGCTTTTCATCCAATAATACTTTCAATGTAGAATACAGTTCTGATAATCGGCGTTTATCGATATCACAGTTCTTCCAATCGAAATTCATCAGGTTATCAGACAGCCTTTTCATCTCTTTGCAGATCGTATCGTAATTCTTCTTCTGTGTGAGGATATTCTCCTGCTCTTCTGCATGAATCTCTTCTTCCTTATTTTTCTTTGCCAGATATGTTTTGATAAAATTTTCAGCAAACGGGAGCATTGATGCAACGATATGTGCTGTTCTCCCTTTGACATTTGCATCTTCTATTCTCTGGGCATTGATGATATCAACACATTCATCGATCAGCCTTTCCTTTTCTTCGCTAGTCAGATTCTTAGTATAGTTCGATGAGATCATGGCAATCCGCTCATCTATTTCATTCTCGAATGGTGGAATGATCAGAGCAGGGACTTTGCCCGTGATATCATCGCCTTCATAAGAGTAGTGGAACCCTTTTTCCATCAGCCTGTTCAATGCTTCACAACGGGTATGACCGGCAAAGATCACATGACCTTCTAATTTATCGATGATCGTGATTGGATTCAGCAATCCAGTCATCATGATATTTTCTGCATACCGCTCGACATCTTTCACTGGGAACATATTGAGTGGATTAGGATGCACTTCATTGAGATCCACAAACACAACTTTGTTCTTGTGTGCTTTTTTCAAGATATCAGGATCAGCTTTCCCTAAGAATGCATTCAGATTTAGTTCGCTCATAATATTGCACCCTCGTCCTTTCTTTCAGTTCTCATGACCTCGTTTACAAAGTGCCGATAATCCAATGCTACATGTGCCTTAGGATTATCAAGTACAGTCTTATAGTTGAAGTTTGCATTGCGGAATGGGGCTGCCTGATAACGAATCTGCTGTTTATATACATGCCCTTGATAGATTGACTGCAGCTGTTCTGCTATTTCCTTTTCTTTTTTGTTGCGGTTGACAAGATTGAACAGGATCATATAATCCAGGTCAGCATTGCTGTCCAGTTCTCGGATGACTGATGCCGCATGTTCCAGAGTCATCTGTACGCCTTTCACTCCACCGACATCCAGACATGTTGGAATGATCAGTTGATCCGCAGCATAGATAGAATTCACGCTCATGATGTTTATTGATGGATTGTTGTCGATGATGATCTCATCGTAGTCCAGATTTCTCAGTATCTGTTTCAACTTCAACTGTGGAAGACCATTCACGGAATTGCTCTGGAGCTCATAGATTGTGTTGAAGAGATCCAGATCACAAGGAATCAGGTCGACATGGGGGAATCCTGTATGCCATATACATTGCGGTGCGGTCCTTCTGCCCCTGAGCAGACCGCATAGGGTCCTGTCTGTCTCTGGTGTCTGAGCTCCAAATCCGAAATCTGGAAGAAGCAATGTCGAAGCTGTGCCTTGTCCATCTGCGTCAACTATCAGCACATGTTTTCCTGCTTTTCCTAAACCTGCCGCAAGCTGGATGGCAGTACTGGTCTTACCTACACCGCCTTTTACGTTCATGATTGATCTGATCATATCTGCCCCCTGCGGGATGTCTCATCCCCGCGAATTACTTTTGCGGATCTATGTGCGGGATGTCCCATCCCCGTTTGTGAAGTTCTCAATTTTCGTTGCGGGATGTCCCATCCCCGTCCTAGTTCAGTCGTGCCGCAGCGGGATGTCCCATCCCCGTCAGCAAGATTCAGCTGTTCGGATGCATGAAGTGATTCCCTCTGCCCTAAATATTTGATCATTTCATCGAGAGATACTGGCTGGAAACGGAGTACTTTCCCATCGAGCCGGATTACAGGGAATCTTTTAAGACATAGCTGTTCAAAGCTATCCCATAGCTCGTAATCATTTACCGTGTCAGAACTGTCGACCAGCTTCCAGTCAGCATGATTCTTTCTGACATATTCTTTGATCTGGTAACAGAGCATATCTCCACGGTCAAGATAAATAGTCACATCATTTTGCTTGTTCATCAGAGTTTCCCCTTTTCGCCATGAATTCATTACGGAATGTCTCATCCTTCAGGTCTTCAAATAACTTTTCGTATTTGCTCTTTTCCCTGGCATTGACTGTTCCGCACTCCATGTAGATACACATTGCATTGACGACCAGCAGCTGATGGTTCAGATCAAGCCCCATGCAGAGATCTGTTGTTGGAATGTCTTCGTAAAAATCGTTGAACAGATGTAGGGATCTTCGATAGATTCTATACGCAGATGTTGAGAGATAGCCTCCTGTAAATTTCTTCTTGAACCAATGGCAGTCAAAATCAAAGATCGTATCTCTTGCATTCCACAGATCATCGATTCCTGCAATGGTGTAAAAGAACTGCCGGGTATTACGGTCTGTGTCTTCTTCGCCATTCCGTTCTACCAATTCGTTGTATCTTTCCTCATGCTGCTTTGAAATAAATTTGATTTCCATTAGTTGCTCCTCCTATTTGTTGCAACATAGCGGGATGAAACATCCCGCACGACCATCAGGGTCTCCTGTTTCTTAAGTTTTTTCTGTAAGATCTTTTCCAGTTCATCAGCCTGATCCTTCAGTTTCTCTGTTTCTGGGCTGTACGGATCCAGATCCATCTCTGATAGATCCCTGGTCAGATATTTCATCGTTCTTGCTGTCCGCAGGATCTCCGATTCCTTTGTGACTTTTGTTGGATGAAGATATCGCTTCACATAGCTCTGTGGAATATTGGTCATCTGTGAGATCAGTTTGTATGTTTTGCCTTTCGGCCTGGTCCCATTGGCTTTCTGCTGCTCTAAGATTTTCTTGCATGCCTCAATCAGCTTGCCTCTGAGTTCTCCAGAATAGTCCTCACTATCGCCTGCCAACAGCATCGCTTTGAATGTCGGCACCATCTCTTCGGATGACAGTGCATCTAAATCCAACTCTTTCAGACCCTCTCCGGAAAGATCAAGCACATAGCTTCTCTCACCGTCAAAATCAAAGAATGTCACTTTCATAGCATCGACTACGACTCGTTTCTTCATGAGTCCATACCCATCATCTTTCCGAATGCCTCATGTCCTTCTTCATCAGAGAACCAGTTCTGGATCATCGAAGTTATGTAATTTGTTTTGTTATGAACAGCTTCCTGGTCAGTTCCAGGCTTTCTGCAATAAACTCTGTGATAGATCTTCATCAGCAGTTCGCCCAGTTCATCCCGATTAGCTACATTGATTTTCCTGACAAGGGATGGATCATGTATGTCCTTCATGATCTTCAGCATGGTATCCAATGCCCGGTCTAGTTTCTCCCGTTGACTAAAATCTTCAATCGCAAAATGTTCACTCATATAACTCGGTCTAAGAAGTCTGGTTATATAATCTTCATTAACAGTAGGTTTATTACTAGTACTTAATTCTTCCTCTTCGTAGTTAGTATTGTTAGATAGAGTATTTCTAGAAATAGTATTATTAGTAGGCGGATTATCGGATTTCCGTTCATCCGACGTCCGTTCACCCGATATCCGTTCATCCGATCTCCGATTAGCCGATGTCCGATAATCAGCTCTCGGTGAAAATGGCTCTGTTATCGCATATTCTTCATCTTCATCGAAATAATCAGGCATTTTTTTCTTTTCTACGGGCCAAGGAATGAAGCCAGGATTGTCGGTCGGCGACTCATAAATGGTGTACTCATAGACAGCAAATTTTCCGCCTGTTTTCCTGGTCTGCACGGTGCTCCTGGTAATATATCCGTATAAGATCAGGACATTTATGCTCGCTGTGACTGCTGCCTTTTTCTCTTTGTGCCGACGAGATAGGTCAGCTATTGTGAAGTCCCAGTCATCCTGAAACTTCATCATGTTGCAATAGACACCAATGTCCTTGTATGAGAGACGAGGATCATCAAAGACTTCATTTGATACCTGGGTGAATTTGTTCGCCCAGACTTTTTTTAACTTCGCCATAATTTTTAGGCTCCTTTAGACTGTTTTTTGTATGTACGATTTTTGTATAAGAATTTTTACAAAAATTGCATTATATAAATTTCTTCACTAGAATGTAATTGCAAACAGGAATTGGGTCCTGCTTAAAAAGCACAGGCTGGTTATCCTGTATAGCTGGATGGAGTACGATGAGCAGATCAACTTGCTGGGAGATGAGCTCAATACTCCTTTTCTTTTTATGTCGTTATTATTTGTGAACCTGTAGGTATGTCAGGCTTATTATGTTTTCTTATCGGTGATTTTCTTTGAATGGTACGGTCATTAGACTGCTCTATGAGCTTTTCTTCCATATCATCGTCGATATATTGTGCCAATTGATTTAGCAGCTCTCCAGGCTTCATTCCGACTGCTACTGCGTAATTACATATGAATGAAATTGTTGGATCTTTGGGATCAGTTAGGGCATTGGCAAATTGAACCCTGGAGATTTTCATCTTTTTTGCCATTTTCTCCCCTGTGTAGCGGGAAGGATTATTGTCCTTCCTGTGTTGATAGTCCTTTCGAATCACTTCCATAGTCAGTTCTGCAAATGTCTTCATAATAATGCCCTCCATTTACGGACTACTTTTCAATTTTCAAATGCAAGAAAATACAAAAAAAGCCCGTTTTTAGTAACAAAAACGGACTTTAGTAAGTATATGGAGCGAGTGATCAGAATCGAACTGACGTATGCAGCTTGGAAGGCTGCCGTTCTACCATTGAACTACACTCGCATCTTTTCAGAAGTGGTGTCTCGGAAGGGAATCGAACCCTCGACCCACTGATTAAAAGTCAGTTGCTCTACCACCTGAGCTACCGAGACATCAGTGGTATATATAGGCTGGGGCGGCGAGATTCGAACTCACGAATGAGGGAGTCAAAGTCCCTTGCCTTACCGCTTGGCTACGCCCCAATCATATCCTCTTCGCACCCAGTGGCGCATCAATTTTAAGAAAAATGGTGGAGACGGGTGGTTTCGAACCACCGAACCCATAGGGAGCAGATTTACAGTCTGCCGCGTTTAGCCTCTTCGCTACGTCTCCACAAAAATGGTGCCGACTATAGGAATCGAACCTACAACCTACTGATTACAAATCAGTTGCTCTGCCAATTGAGCTAAGTCGGCGTAATTGAATGGTGGAGGTTAACGGGCTCGAACCGCTGACCCTCTGCTTGTAAGGCAGATGCTCTCCCAACTGAGCTAAACCTCCATTTATGTAATGCAGCCCTGTTTCAGAGTGCTAAATTAATATACCACGGCACCCGTATGCAGTCAACCAATTATTTCGCAACTTTTTTAAAAAAACGACTTGAGAATTCTGTGTATATTTCACATTGTGGTACAATAGACAGCGTACCTGGAGGATGTTTTATGCAGATTTACAATACAGGCGGATTCAACAACAATAAAAGATTTGCAACAGCTGTTTTAGTAGGCATTGTCTCAGCCATCGGACTGGGTCTGATCTACGGATTGGTCCTGAGTTTCGTCAGGATCCAGTTGGAAATCATGTTTATTGGCATTGGCTGGTGCATTGGTACAGTCATTCAGAAATACGGGCGCGGCGTCGGTAAAAGATTCTGTGTTCTAGGAGCAGTCTGCACCTTCCTGGCCATTGTCATCGGCGACCTGTGTGCAATGTATGGAATCAACGGCATCCTTTATATTATAGGCAGTCCTGCCGCATGGGGAACTGCGTTAACGACATGGGTACAGATGAATCTTTCGACGAGTATTAATAACCTTCTGGGAATCCTATTCAGAATTGCCGGAATCTATTTCGGCTATCATTATTCATCATTGTTCTAAAGGAGCGAAACTATGTATAGAAATACCTGGATGGAAGTAGATTTAGATGCCATCGCAGAAAATGTCAGGGTGACAAAGGAAATCTGCGGCAAGAAGTACATTGCCGTTTTAAAGGCAGATGCCTATGGATGCGGCGATCAGCAGGTCTCCAACGCAGTGCTGGAAGCTGGTGCAGATATGCTGGCAGTCTCCTCATTGGATGAAGCACTGATGCTCCGCAATGAAGGATATAACGGCAGGATCCTGATTCTTGGTGCTGTTGATGCTTCTGAAGCAGAAATCTTGATTGAAAATCACATCAGTACAGCCGGCTATTCCAAGGCATGGGTCGATGCAGTCACAGCCAACAACTGCACAGGACTGCAGGTGCATTTAGCTGTTGATACCGGCATGAACCGCATCGGTTTCAAAGACAATGCTTCTTTAAGGGAAGCGTTTGACTCGTTAAAGAATGCAGGATGTGTCATGGAGGGCATCTTCACTCACTTCTGCTGTTCTGACAACCCAGACCATCTGATGACGAATCAACAGTTTGAAAAGTTTGCTGCGGCCGTCAAGTCACTCGACTATCCATTTGAGTGGATCCACTGCGACAACAGCGATGCAACGATCTTCTTCAAAGATGACCTGTCCAATGCATGCAGAGTAGGCATTACCCTGTATGGCATTTCTCCATATAAGAAGGATCTTAAGAAAGCAATCTCTCTTCATACATGTGTCTCAATGACAAAACATGTATCCAAAGGCGAAACAATTGGCTATGGTGCCACCTATACGGCTGACAGTGATCAGATCATTGCCACCCTTCCCATTGGCTACGCAGACGGCTTTATTCGTGCCAACCAAGGCAGAAAAGTTTATGTTGACGGCCAGATGGCTGAGATCGTGGGACGCATCTGCATGGATCAGTGCATGGTCAAGCTCGAACACGATGTTGCCCCAGGAACAGAAGTAGAGATCTTCGGTGATCATATTGATCTGGAAGATATGGCTTCTGAGCTGAATACAATTTCCTATGAGATCATCTGTCTGATCTCCGGCCGTGTGACAAGAAAATATATCTGGCATGGGGAAGAGTACGGTGAGGACAATCCACGTCTGATCCGTTCCGGCCTTAATAACTGAATATAGTTGAAGCGGTAAAACCGCTTTTTTATTGGCTCTTTTGATGTACTGCATTAGATTATATATAAAGTATAAATGAGGTACTGTGCATGACAAATAATATTAAACTCGAGCGGGTCCGGCGAGGACTTTCGCAGGAAGAACTGGCATCTAAGGCATTTATCTCCAGAGCAACCCTTTCAAGAATTGAGACGGGAACTTCAGTGCCTGATGTTGATATGAAAAAGCGATGGTCTGAAATCCTGGAGGTCCCGGAATATCATTTATTTAATGAAACTGCAGAAACAGAAAGCACTGATGCTGCAGCAAACAATCAGGAACTATCTCATAAAATATCAATTCTGATTTCCTTGGTGCTGATGGTCCTTTCCTTTTTTGCCCTGCCGTATGATATTTTTGGGGCAGCAGCAAATGTTGTCTACTGTTTCAAGTCAAAGCTGGGAAAATGGATCACGACTGCAGCGGTTCTCATTTTTGTCTTCACATTTTATGCTTTCGTGGGCTGGTTCTTTCCAGGCATTATGATTGGCTGGACTTCTGCAAGCTGATATAAAAGGTGCGAGCGCGTAAATGTCTGCTCACACCTTTTTTGGTACTAGATCAATGATCAAGATCTCTGGATTGTTGTAAAGCCGCGGTATCATCGGATTGCCGGATGCCAGGCCTCTGGAAATGACCATACTGCGGCCATTGAGATCATGCACGCCTTCCGTATACTTTGGGAAGAAGCCGATCCGCGGAGAATAGATACCCTGATGGGTCCCTGGAATCCGCCACTGCCCACCATGGGCGTGTCCGCAGATGATCATGTCACAGTCAATACGGCGGTAGAAGTCAACGAAATCAGGGCGGTGTGAGATCAGAATCCGGTATCCATCATAATGGAAGTTCCGTGAGATTTCTTCTGAACTGTACTTCACCCTGCGGCCATGGTCGCTCATTCCGTAGATTTCAATCAGATTTCCGGCTTCCTGGATCACAGTTCCCTGATCTTCCAGGACGTGGACACCTTCAGCTGCTAAGCGTAAGCGCAGATGACTGATCTGTTCCTTCAGATAAACATCATGATTGCCGGAAGTAAAATACATTGGAAACTCACGCAGCTGCCTGATCAGTTCAAAGCTGATCTCCACATCTCTGCCAACATCGAACAAATCGCCCGGAATGATGATCAGATCCGGCTTTTCTTCTTTTATGACATTTACAATCTTTGCCTGTTCTTTTCCAAAACGGCGGCAGTGCAGATCAGCTAATACAGCAATCTTCACCGGTGTCTTGATCTTCCGAGAAGTGATCTGATCATGTGTGACATCCATATGATACGGCAGACCAGCCGCGACAAGGGCCACGCCTGCGGCACCGACAGTGATCAATGCATATTTATTCATGTGCATCCTCTCTTTCACGGATCCGCTTGGAAAGTTCATCTTTGTTGTGGGCATAGCCGATGACCAGCATTGCATCAAATAATGCGATGACAACAGCAGCAATCATGACCCATAAAGAAACATTCTCATCCATTCGGATGATAACAAATAGAATAACTACCGCTGCACTCGTCAGCAGTGCCAGCTTTTTCAGACTGTTCAATTTCGTATACGCATCTTTTAAAGAATCCTTCATTGCTCACTCCCGAAGTTCTTTAAAATGTCTTCTTCCCTGATATTCCGATAGATCAGATTCCCAGCAAATATCTGAAAGACAAGCTGATTCTCTTCATCCTTTTCAGCAGACATGATGACACCGTACAGATGTCTATCACCGCTTCGAAATTCTACTGTATCTTCGATTGCATATCTTTTCATAGTCCCATTATACAAGAAAAGAGGACGCCAAAGAAATCCTCTGCCTTTATATGATCTTCTCAAGCCAGCGTCCACGGCCTAAACGGATGATGAACAAGACACCACGGAAGCATAATTCGATTGTCATCGCAATCCACACGCCGGCTAAGCCCAGACTCTGTGCCAGGAAGAAAGCAATTGTAATGCGTACGCCCCAGATGCTGATCAGATTCAGGATACCCGGAACTAATGTATCACCCGCGCCGCGCAGCGCTCCTGTTGCGACAATCGATGCCGCAAACAGCGGTTCTGAGAACAGTTCAATCCGCAGGACCTGCGTACCTAACTGTTGTACAGAAGGATCTGGTGTTAAAAACTGAAAGACAAACGGACACAGGAACCACATCATTACACCCAGCATTGACTGCACCGCAACACCCACACCGCACGTCAGCCAGGCAAAGGATTTTGCCAGATCTTTCCGCCCGGCACCAACAGCCTGTCCTATCATCGTTGTCGCGGCTGATGCAATGCCGAAGCCCGGCATATAGCAGACGCTTTCCGCTGTCACAGCAAAGCTGTTGGCCGCAATGGCAACCGTACCCAGCGGCGCAACAATTCTTGTAGAGACGACCATCGCACCTGTTGTCGCCGACTGTTCCAAGGCCATAGGAATGCCAATCTTTGCGGCAGTGGAAACAATATCCTTCTGCGGGATCCAAGTCCCTGTATTTCCTTTTAAACATAATGCTTTTTCCTTCATGCCTGCATGATACAGCATGATGCCCATGACAGTCGCAACTGCAAAGCAGGTGCCAAGCTGCGCTCCCAGCACTCCTAAACCTGCCCCCGGCATGATCAACTCCATACCGAAGAAAGATACCGCTCTGGTCGGGAAGATCAGAAAATAGTTATAGACAACATCCAGGCCGCACATCGCAGCTGCCAGAATGCTTGGCGTCTTCATATTGCCGGAGCACTGCAGCATGCTCATGCACAAAGTATTGATCTGACGGACGGGAATAAAGACCGCAAAGAATAAGAAGTAATCTGAAGCATCACGCCAGATTGTCTGATCTGCACCCAGCCACTGCGGCAGATGGGATGACAGAAGAATACCAATTAATGCAAGCGGAATGGATACAGCTAAAGAAGCTGGCAGAGACTGTTTGAAGATGGATTTTGATCTGTCTTCATTTCCTGCCCCTACCGCATGTGCTACCTGGACCGAAAAACCAGCCGCTGTTGCATTGATGAATGCACCAAACAGCCAGGTCGTTGAAGCAACCAGGCCGACTGAAGCCGATGCGGAAGCACCTAAGGAACCTACCATAGCAGCATCAATATACTCCATCAATATCTCTGAGATCTGTGCCAATGTACCTGGAAGGCTCAGATGATAGATTGCAGTGAGCTTATCCTTGAGGCTCAGTTTTTGTTTTGTTCTCATCATTTCAGAGAAGCTGACAGTTTCATTCATGGAATCATTATAACGGAAGCGGCTCAAAATACATAAAAGAAAATGCAGACTTCAATCTGCATTCTCACTTCTCTATTCTCTTGAAAACTAACGGCGCCAGATATACAGCACCAAATGCCGCAAAGCAGGCACTCAGGAACTTTGCAATTCTGAGGTCAACGGTCTTTTTAGCAATAAAGCTGACTCCGAAATATAAAACAGCGGTGATGACAAGGCCAACAATCAGACGGATGATCTGCTTTTTGTGATCAAGATTTTCTGTAGTAAAGGCCACATACTTCTTCTCAAAATACCAGCCCAGCAGAGAACCCGCCAGCATGCCGTATGACTTCATTGCATCCGCCTGCATGTCAAATGGATCCACCAGCAGGACGCCATTCTCATATGTCATTGGATAGGACTTCATGACAGTATATACAATCATCGCTGCTGTCACAGCAAGGCCGATGATCAGCAGCACCGCATCATTTCTTTCTTTCTTTGGATACCAGTCGAACAGCTTCTGTACAGCAAACAGTACAATGATGCCTTCTGCTAAAGCAATTATTACATCCTGCGGTGTATGAACGCCTAAATAATTTCTTGAGAAGCCGATCAGCAGAACGAGAATGATCATCGCCCATTTCAGCTTTTTCTTTTTCCGGTCTGTCCAGGCGATGCCGCCGAAGACTGTTGCCGCTGTGATCGTATGTCCGCTCGGACAGGAATATCCTCCTGCCGTAGAAATTGCCATTGAACTTGGAATGATGCGGGCATCCCGCTTCCAAGGCCGGTATGCACAGATTGTATCCTTCAATGTTGAATTTATTGACGAACCAATCGTGAAAGATGCCAGCAGATATTTTCCCTTCTGCTTGTCACGGCACCAGTAGACATAGGCAATCACACCAACTGCCGCAATGCCAAGGAAAGAAATTACATTAAAGAACAGGTCAGCGTAAGTACCTAATGCCTGCCTGATCCCCTGCAGCCACAATAAATAATCAATATCCATAAATCATACCTCTTCAGCTATATTATACCGTCTGTTCTATTTTTCCGGTCTCCTTTTTCCTGAATTGAATCTACACAAACAGTTTCTGAATTCTTCAAATACCGTTCTCATATTGTTCACAAACCTCCGGTATATTGCTTGTGTATCAAAAATACAGGAAAAGGAGCTGCTTATATGAAACAGTCATTTATCAAGAAAGGTCTCGCGGTCGCCGCATTAACTGCTGCTATCGCACTCGCGGGTTGTTCAACAACTGCCGCAACATCCACAGCTGCTGCCGCAACAGCAGCTTCAACTGCAGCAACAACTACAAAGACAACCGGTACAACAACAACGGTTACCTCCAGTGCTAATGCTGTCATTGATACTACGGATCTCTTCTCAACAAGAGATCTGGAACAGACAGCAGATACATCCAGTGCTACCAACATCACCGTCACCAGCGGTCAGGATGTTTCAATTACTAGTGAAGGTGTCTATGTCATTTCCGGTACCGCAACGGATGTCACAATCACCGTCGAAGCACCGGATGACGCAAAGGTACAGATTGTATTAGATGGAGTATCCATTACAAATACAGATTCCCCATGCATCTACGTGAAGACAGCAGACAAAGTATTTGTCACTACAACAGACAGTGCGAATACATTGAAGGTTACCGGCACATTCACAGCTGACGGCACAACAAATACAGATGCAGTCATCTTCTCCAAGAGCGACCTCACCCTCAACGGTACAGGCACCCTGAATATTTCTTCCACCGATAACGGCATCACTTCCAAGGATGATCTAAAGGTCACCGGCGGTACTTACAACATCACAAGTACAGGTCAGTCATTACAGGCTAATGATTCCATTGCTATAGCAGGCGGAACATTCAATATTACTTCCAGCAAAGATGGCATCCATGCAGAGAACAACGAAGATGATACTGTAGGATATGTCTATATCTCAGGCGGCGATTTCACCATCAAGGCTGCCAAGCAGGGCATTCAGGCAACAACAATCTGTGAGATCGACGGCGGTACATTCAACATCACTGCTATGGAAGGCATCGAGGCAACTGATATTGAAATCAACGGCGGCAACATTACTATCAGTGCTTCAGATGACGGCATGAACGCTTCCGCTAAGTCAACAGCAGAAACTGTCCAGATTGTCATCAATGACGGAACATTGAATATCACTGTTGGTTCAGGTGATACAGACGCAATTGATGCAAACGGCAGTATCACAGTCAATGGAGGCACCATTAATCTGACTGCACCAACTTCTTCATTCGATTATGATACAACTGGTGTAATCAACGGCGGTACAGTCACTGTCAACGGACAGCAGATTACGACAATGCCAACTCAGATGATGGGCGGTGCCGGCGGCGGTATGGGCCGCAAAGGTTAATCAGCAGAAAGCAGTTCATTTATGGACTGCTTTTTCTTTCGGCATATACTGCTTTTTGAATCTGCGGATAACAACCCAGGCAATGATCAATGAAAGCATGCTCGTCGCCGTATTGGATATGAACATGACAATTCCACAGCTCATTGAGCCAATTGATGTATTGTTCTGCAGGAACCACAGCACAGGAATGCGGAAGACAAAAACACGTGAGAAATTGATGAACAGAGTCAGCTTCGTCTTGCCAAGCCCGTAAAGCAGGGCGGCAGCCGCACAATTGGCACCTAAAGGGACCGCTCCTAAAGCTTCATATGTATAAACCTGTCCAATCAGATCCGCAAACGAAGCATCCTGTGAGGCAAACAGTCCAGACAGCTGCCTGAGATAGATCAATTCAATCCCGGAGATGACAAAGCCGATTGCCATGCAGTACACCGCACACACATAACATGCCTGCAGAACACGTTCATAGTTCTTAGCGCCATAATTCTGTGAAATGACAGCAGCGGTGCCATCCTGAAAACCTGCCTGCGGATTGGTCGTAATACCGCCCAGATTGTTGGATACCCCAAGTGCACCAACCATCAGTGAGCCATACACTGCTGCCATTGTATTGACAATCGTCTTGCCATAAGCAAACAGTGCTTTTTCAATCATGACTGGAATCGACTGACGGATCATTGGAACAGTGACATCCCCTTTCAGCGTGACCGCATTTGGTGAGAAGGCGAACGCATTCTTCATATCAAAGATTGATAACATTGCCAAACCGAACATCAGAGCCTGTGATGCCAGACTTGCATAGGCAATCATGACCAAGTCTCCATTGAGAATGTAGACAAAGACGGCTGTCAATATCAGTTTGGTCATGATGACAAACAGATTCAGATAGAGAAGCTTCCTGGTATTGCCGCGGGCACGCTCCACTGAAATATAGACGGCATTCATGAACGTCAGTACGATGACAAACAGCTGCACTCGAAAATAAGATGATCCAATCGTGATCAATTCATCCGGTGTGCCGCAGAACTTCAGAAACGGTCCGACAATCGGCAGGATGCAGACAAGAATGACCATCCCAGACGTCAATGCAATGGCGTAAAGCGTGCTGACACGTTTTTTGACCAGTTGATAGTCCCCTGTCCCATACGCTCTGCTGATGAGGATTCCCGAGCCCACAGCCAGGCCGTTGCCAATCGCCGAAAGAATCTGATTCAGCTGATTCAGATATGCGACTGCTGAAACGGACAAAGCACTGATATGAGATGCCATCATTGTATCCATGATGGAAAAGATCTGCTGCAGACTTTGATACAAAGCTAACGGCAGACAGACCATCAGAACGACTTTCCACATGTTTCCATGCAGTGACAAGTCCCTGAACCTGTAGTCTTTTTCACTCAATTGTGCTTCAATCCGTTTCTCTGACATACTATTCATTTTAAATATAATTTCGTTTATTTCTAAAGATTTTATCTGCTTTTAACGTAATAATACAGATTTTCTACGATATAATACAGCTATGAGAATAACTGACCAGCAGCTGAATCGAATCTATGCGGAAAAGAATACACGCGATCCCTCTTTTATCATGTCCACCCATCATTTCCATCCTTACTATGAACTGTATTACCTGAATCACGGCATCTGCCGCTTCTTCATCAATGACGCTCTCTACACCATCCATGAAGGTGATCTGATCATTATCCCTTATCATCTGCTGCACTATACAAAATATGTCACTTCCTGTACGCGCACTGCTGTCTTCTTTCGGAAAGAAGACCTGCAGGCTGCCGACAGTGTGATTGACTTTGCACACAGTTACAGTAAACTGCAGATCTTCCATGTCCTTGATGCCAACCGCAGTGCAGTGGAGACTAACCTGGAGAACATGCTGACAGAGATGCGCTTCAATGATGAAGCTACCCCTTTAACGCTTCAAGTGCAGTTGCAGGAACTGTTCCTGATCATCAAGAGATACTGCCGGCATGTTAATGAAGTGAATGACCTGCATACAGACGACCGCGAGGTTGTTGAAGCAGCACGCTTTATTTCTGATCACTATGCAGAACACATCACATCAAAAGATATCGCGGCTGTCACCGGCTTCACGCCGAACTATCTTTCAACGAAGTTCCATGAGACGGCTGGTATCGGCCTTCATGAATATCTTGTTTTTACCAGACTGCATCACGCCGAGAATATTCTTCTTTCAACAAGCACATCCATCACCGACATCGCTCTGCAGTGCGGCTTCACCGACAGCAACTACTTCAAAGATGCCTTCAAGAAGATGTATGGATGCTCACCTAGAGAATATAAGAAAAAGACAGATCCAATCTCAAAATAAAAAACCTCACCGCAGAGAATTGATCTGCAGTGAGGTTTGTTTTGATTGACTGTACTTCAGTTTTAGGATTATTTCTTCTGAACGTACTTGAGGGAGTCAAGTGTTACGGCTGCGATGATGATAATGCCTTCGAAGACGAACTGTAAGTTAGTATCGATACCAAGAATTGTCAGCGAATATGTCAATGCAGTGAAGATCAGAACACCGACAACAACACCGGAGATCTTACCAATACCACCTGTAAAGGAAACACCACCGACGACGCAGGCTGCGATTGCATCCATATCCCAGCCCTGTCCATAAGCGGCAGAACCAGAACCGACCATTCTCTGACACTCAAGCCAAGCACCGAAACCATAAAGGATACCAGCGATGACGAATGCCTTTAATGTGACCTTGAAGACGGAGATACCGGAAACAGCTGCTGCTTCTGGGTTGCCGCCTACAGCATACAGATACTTGCCGAAACGTGTCTTATTCCAGATGAACCATACAATTGCAATTGCTGCAATCGCCCAGAGAATAATTGTTGGGAAGGCTCCAATCTTAGGAATGATCATGTTAGGGATAGAGTTGTCAATTGCACCGAAAGATACACCCTTTGTACCATATGTGACTAAGCCGAAGATGATCAGCATGTTGGACATTGTGGATACGAATGGATGAATCTTGAATCTTGCGGTGAAGAAACCAGCGATAGAAGTAAATAATACAGAGAACATGATGCAGAGGAGCAGTGCAAGCAGTGCTCTGGCAAATGGAGGTACTGAAGTCATATCAATGATATTGCCAAATACAGTACCTGTATTGATTCCATTGTGCATGATGACAGTCGCGATGACCATGTTCATACCTGTGATACGGCCGATTGAAAGGTCAGTACCTGTCAGCATGATCAAGCCTGCAACACCTAATGCCAGGAAGGTACGAGGTGCAGCCTGCTGCATGATGTTCATGATGTTGTTTATCGTCAGCAGTGAAGTATGCTTGATGATTGGTGTAAGGATACACAGCATAACGAAGACGAGCAGAATAACGATATACAAGCCGTTGCGGAGCAGGAACTGTTTTCTGTTGAAAGAATAGTTGTATGCTTCACGGCTCTGTGCTCTGCGTTCTGCATATGTGAAGTGTGATCTGCGCAGCAGGTCAATCAAATGATATTCATGCGTGAATGCTTCATGTTTGCGGTCTTTAATTCCCTGGAGTTCTTTGTCATAACCCATCTTGGCATCAAACTTCTTGTTCTTATAGACGTAATTCTCATCCTTGACTTCCTGTTTGTAGTTAGGATCGCCGTTGTTCAGCTTAGCAAGGTTGTCTTCATGCTCTTTGGCAAGATCAGCAACTTTCTTGCTGTAGTTTGCGGAAGCAATTTCCCTTTCAGCTGTACAGCTTTCCCTGAGTTTATCATCATAGTCAGGACCATAATGCTCTTTTAAATACTTTTCACCTTCAGCAATTAAAGCATCGACCTGTGATTTGTTAGCAGCTTCTACTTTTTTTGCTTCAACAAGTTCTGCTTCTGCTGTAGAAATGATATTCTGACGTTCGCCAGATGTCAGCGCTTTATTTTCCTTCGCCAGCATGATCTGGTTCTTCAATGTAACAATCTTCTCTTCGCCGTCAGCGCGCAGAGCATCAATCTTTTTCTGGATCACACCGATGTGTTCATCAATCGGCGTCAGAAGTTCTGCTTCCTGATCTTCAGTCAAAACTTTCGACTGATCTACTGTCTGTTTATTTAGACTCATATTCCCTTTCCTCCTTGATTACATGTACTTGGCACTGAGCCTTAGCAGCTCTTCCTGATTCGTGTCCTTGGTATTGACGATGCCGGCAAGATGTCCGTTTGACATAACACCGATACGATTTGTAATACCTAAGATCTCCGGCATTTCAGAGGATACAACAATGATTGTCTTCCCCTGTTTTGCCATCTGAATGATCAGTTCATAAATTTCATATTTTGCACCGACATCAATACCTCTGGTCGGCTCATCCATCATGAATACTGCAGGATCACGTTCCAGCCATTTGCCGAAGATGACTTTCTGCTGGTTGCCGCCGGACAGTGAGGAGATCATATCATCTGCACCCATGCACTTTGTATGCATGATCTTGATTTCCTTATCTGTTGCACGGTGCATCTTATCATCTGACAGTGCGACACCATTCTTATAATGGTTCAAGTTCGTAAGAGTTGTATTGAAAACGAGGTTTCCCTTCAGGAATAATCCGTTTGCCTTACGCTCTTCAGTAATCATTGCAAAGCCATGTTCCATAGCATCTTTAGAACTGTTGAAGTTCATCAGTTTTCCATCATAGTAGACACGGCCGGCAGCTCTTGTACGAACGCCGAAGATTGTCTCCAGCAGTTCTGTACGTCCTGCACCTACCAGACCATACAGTCCGAAGATCTCACCTTCCTTGACATCGAAGCTGACATCCTGGAGATATGGCTTGAACTTGGTGGAAAGATGCTGAATTGATAGAATCGGTTTCCCCGGTGTATTATCGACCGGCGGGAAACGGTTGTCCAGTGAACGTCCTACCATGGCGGCAATCAGTTCATCCAGATTTGTTGACTTTACATCCTTCGTCAAGACAAGCTGACCATCACGAAGTACGGATACCTCATCGCAGATTTCGAATACTTCATCCATCTTATGCGAGATATAGATCAGAGAAATTCCCTGTGCGGTCAAGTTTCTCATCATCTTGAACAGCTTTTTTACTTCTGGTTCCGTCAATGACGACGTTGGTTCATCGAGAACAATGATTTTGGAATGATACGAAATTGCCTTGGCAATCTCGACCATCTGACGTGCAGATACTGACATTTTACGCATCGGCTGTGTCAGATTGACAGTCATATCAAGGCTTCTGAATAATGCGGCCGCTTCTGCTTTCATACGTGCTTCATCAATGACACCTGTTGAAGTCGTTGGATAGCGTCCTAAGAATAGGTTGTCTATAACACTCCGGTCAAGGCACTGGTTCAATTCCTGATGGACCATTGCGACGCCATTTTCCAAGGCATCTTTAGGACCTGAAAAATTGACGGGATGCCCGTCCAGTGTGATTTCGCCTTCATCCTTATGATAAATACCAAAGAGGCATTTCATCATCGTGGACTTGCCGGCGCCGTTCTCTCCCATCAGACCCATGACAGTTCCGCGCTTCACATCAAGGTTGATGTGATCCAGAACTCTGTTACGTCCAAAGGACTTGGACATTCCACGGATCGTCAGAATAATATCTTCATTCTTTTCTGTCATTTATAATTCCCCTTTAGCTGGGCAGAATATATGAAACTGCTCTACTTATAAAAATTATCAGGAGGGAAGTTAATCCCCCCTGATAAATCAATACATTTAATTATCTTGAATTACTTCAGAAGAGCTGTGTATGAAGCAGCGTTATCTGTCTTGACCATGTTGATAGCGTATGCATCATATTCGCTTGGGTTGCCGAGACGGTTAGTGATATTGGACTCTGTCTGGCCATCACCAGCAATGTATTCAACATTGAGGTTCAGTAACTTGTCATACTTCTGGAGCAGTGGAACATATGTTGAACCAAGGAAGTTATCAGCACTGTTATATGTATCGAGCCATACCTTCTTGGAAGCATGCTTTGCAGAATCCAGCTGATTAGCTACTGGCTTGTAAGCTACTGTGGAATCCATGAAGTCTTTATAGTTGTCAGCTGTAACAGCTAGGTTCAAAGCATAGAATGAACGCTCATCAGCGACATACTTGTAATCAGAATCTGTCAGAACGTTTCCAGCATCATCCTTTGTGGAGATACCTGTCATGACATCAACACCATCAAGGGAGTTTCTCAGAACTCTGAGTGTCAGATAAGCCTGAACATCAGCGTGCTGTGAAATTGTTCCGGAATAACCTTCAGCAATAGCTGCAACAGCATCGCTGTTTGCATCGTAACCGAATGTAGGAACCTTCTTATCCTTTGACCAAGCTGTGAACATTGACATGCCCATGCCATCGTTATTGGAGATTACGACATCAATCTGATCACCGAATGATGAAGACCATGTGCCGATTGCGTTACCTGCTGTAGCTGCATCCCATGTAGCACCAGCAGAGTTCTTCATTTCCTGAGAAGCCAGCTCACGAACCTTCAGACTTCCAATTGTACCATCCTGGACATCCTTAGAAGAACCATCTGTGTTTGTTCCGACTGGCTGATAGTCAGCATTTCCGTCAGAACCCTTAACAGCTGTACCAAGGGCATTACGTACGCCTCTTGTACGAGCGATTGAGTCATTGTGTCCGATATCACCAATAGCCAGAACATATCCGATGATGCCATCGCCGTTGCGGTCGATCTTGGAAATGTTAGCGTTGATGTAATCAGCGATCATCTTGCCCTGCAGTTCAGCACCCTGCTTAGCATCGAAACCGACATAATATGTCTTATCGTTGAAGTTCAATGCAGTCTTGTCCAGTTCACCTGTTGAACTGTTGGATGGCTGACGATTGAACCAAACGAGTGGCTTGTCAGCGTTGCTTGCGGTTGAACCAGTTGTGCTAGCACTTGTAGCAGTACTAGATGATGATGAGCCCGCGCAGCCTACTAAAGAGAAGGCTACTGCAGAGGCAGTCAATAAAGGTAACAACTTCTTCATATCAATTTTCTTTCCTCCCACACTTACGTTTTCGTAAGCGCTTTCTGATATTTCCATACTAGCATTCAAAAAATGAAATTGCACATTTTTTCAATGAAAATAAAGCGCTTTCAAAGAAATTTGAAGAATCCTCAAAGTTTTTTCTTTATCAGAAAATCCAGTTCCAATTTTTTTACATTCTTTCACTTATTTTCATGCAATTTTCATTAGCAGAAAGTTCATATTTGCATATAAATGATGTCTATTCTGACATGCTGAATTGATGCTGTGCTTGACTGTCAAATATCAAAAGATTACTGTACAATAATGGTCAAAGGCCGGATCAATCATGACATCTAAATCTTGATGTGACTTCTGGGAAAGCTGTGAGGAAAAAATGAGTGATTATTCTGTATTAATTGTGGATGATGAGCAGGATGTTGCCAATGCCATCATTCAAAAAATAGACTGGCAGAGCATGGGCTTTGCTGTACCTGTATATGCGGCGAACGGACTGGATGCACTTGACCGTGCAGAAGAAGCACAGCCGGATGTCGTTCTGACAGATATCAAGATGCCGTATATGGATGGATTGGAGCTGAGCAGAGATCTGAAGGATCTATATCCAAATATCCGGATTGTATTTTTCTCAGGATTTGACGAGTTTGAATATGTCAAGGAAGCAATCCATGTCCAGGCAGAAGAATATATCCTGAAGCCGGTGGATGCAGAAGAACTGAAATCAATCTTCCAGAAGATCAAGAACTCTCTTGATAAAGAACTGGAAGCTAAGCAGAATGCAAAACTTCTTGAGACGTATTATCAAGAAAGTCTGCCGGTGCTGCAGGAGAACTTCTTCTCTTCCTTAGTGGAAGGAAAAATTGATGATGCAGATATCGAAAAAAGCATTCAGGACTATCAGATCGACCTGCACGGTCCTTACTACTGTGCTGCCGTCATTCACTCATCAAGCAAACATCTTCCGGACGGTATTTCACCAATGCTGCTCGGTGTATCTGTCCGTAAGCTGGCAGAAGAAAGATTTAATCAGCAGTGGGATGCAAAATTCTTTTCCAATTTAGGAAACACTGTCATCCTTGCCCAGCTGAAGGATGAACAGCAGGTCAAGAAACTGACCGATGACTGTGATGCTCTATGCCGTTTGGCAAAGACTGTATGCAAAGCAGTCGTTACTGTCGGTGTCGGTCCTGTCTGTCATTCATTAGCTGAAGTAGATAATTCCTACAGCGGTGCCCGTTCTGCTGTCTCCTACCGTGTTCTTTATGGAACAGGCAGAGCCATCAACATTACTGAAATAGCACCGCAGGAAACAACTGTACCTTACCGTAATGAAAAAGATCAGCTGGAACATGTCTTTAAAGTTGCCAAGATCAATGACGCTGATTCTTTAAAAACTGCTGTCCATGAATATCTGCAGAGCAGCATCAGCTCTTATAAGAACATTCAGGAATATCATATCTTTATCATGGGACTGGTCAGTGAGCTCTATCAGTTTGCCAAGAATAATCAGCTGGATGTCGAACAGGTCTTCCAATCCAAGGAAGATATCCTGCAGACTGTGCAGAGAATGGAAAAGGATGAACTGGAGAAATGGCTTTCTGAGATCTGCCTGCGCATGCAGACAATGCTGAAGGAGAAACGCAAGAGCACGACTAAGACATTCGTTGCTAAAGCACAGGACTATGTCAATGAGAACTACAGTGACATTGACCTCAATGTTGATAAGATATGTGCATATCTAGGTGTCAGTTCCGCTTACTTCTCAACCGTATTCAAGAAGGAAACAGGAAAATCATTTACCAATTTCCTGACAGATATCAGAATGAAACAGGCGGTCTCTCTTCTGGATCAGGATGAGAAGACATACGTCGTTGCTGAAAAAGTTGGATATAGTGATCCGAACTACTTCAGCTACGTCTTCAAGAAACAGTTCGGCATATCGCCATCCAAATATAAGACTGGAAAGAATTAACATTCATGTCAGAACAGAGAAAAACAAAAAAAAGGACTTACTTATTCCACCGTCGGCCAGATGCTACGCCATTGAGCATACGCGGTATTATTCTGACCACTTTTACCGTGGTCGCTGTCGGCAGCGTCCTTTTGACTTCCTTTGTTCTGTATCAACAGTTTGAAAAACATTCACGCAAGATGATCACTGACAGTACAGAACGTCTGACCGAACAAGCTGCCATGCGTCTTGAGAACCATCTGACCAGCATGCGTGAGATCTCCGATGCACTTTACTATGATGTCATCAAAGATACTGACTTCTCACAGAGCAATGTCAATGATGAGATGAACACACTATATGAAGCCAACAGCAACAACCTGGTCTCCTTCGCTCTTTATACGCAGTCCGGTCAGCTCCTTTCTGCTGCCCCTACTTTAATGCAGAAGGAAGGACTGGATGTCACCCAGGAAGACTGGTTCCAGAATGCCTTGAACAATGAAGAGAACCTCCACTTCTCTGTACCGCATGTCCAGAATCTTTTTAATTCTCAGTCCAACCGCTACTACTGGGTCATTTCTTTGAGCCGTGCTGTTGTGATCACGACCAATGGTGTCCCGCAGGAAGGCGTCCTGTTAGTTGATATGAACTACAGCTCCATCGAGCAGATGTTCAATGAAGTCAATGACAAGAACAACGGACAATATATCTATCTGACCGGCAGTGAAGGACAGATCATTTATCATCCTCGTCAGATGCAGATCAATGCCGATCTTTACAATGAGAACAATCTGCAGGAAGCGTCCTATGATGACGGTGTCCATGAAGAGACCTTCCAAAGCACTTCCCGCACAACCATAATAGACACTATCAGCTATGCTGGATGGAAGATGATCTCTGTCATTCCTTCCACCACTTTCTCCCTCGGCATGAACAGTTATCGTTACTTTCTGGTAATGGTAATCATCGTTGTCATTCTGACCATCATTCTGATCAACCGTCTGGTTGCACAGAGAATCTCAAGGCCATTGACAGATCTTGATGAAGCAATTCAGACTGCACAGGAAGGGAAACCGCTGATCCCAGCTGACTACGACGGCGGTTCCCGTGAAGTGCAGCTATTAGGAAGGACACTGGAAGGCTATCGTGAACGAAATACACAGCTGATGCAGGATATTGTTGTCGAGCAGGAAGAAAAGCGAAAGAGTGAACTAGATGCCCTGCAGGCACAGATCAATCCTCACTTCCTCTACAATACTTTGGATTCCATTGTCTGGATGATTGAAAGTGAACGCCGCAAAGATGCTGTCTTCATGGTCACTCAGCTGGCAAGTCTGTTCCGTATTTCTCTCAGCCACGGCGATACAATCATCACCATTGAAGATGAACTGAAGCATGCTGAGAACTATATGAATATCCAGAAGGTGCGCTTTAAGGACTCCTTCACAGTCTCATTTGATGTCGATCATGCCATTGAACCATACTGCACTGTCAAGCTGATTGTTCAGCCAATCTTAGAAAACGCAGTCTACTACGGCGTCAAGAATATGGATGAAGACGGCAGAATCAATGTTCGAGGATGGAGAGAAGAAAATGATATCTACATTACCGTTGACGATAATGGTTTCGGCATGCCGCAGGAAGTTGTTGATCAGCTCTTAGATGAGAATAACAAACATGTGCCGCATCATGGTTCGGGTGTTGGTCTGATCAATGTGCAGAAGCGCATTCAGCTCCGATTTGGACAGCAGTATGGTCTGAAGATAGAAAGTGAAGCAGACCATGGCACAAAGGTCACAATCCACTTACCGGCTATTATTTATAATGAAAGAAATCATGAGATGCTGGAGAACGGCAGAATGACGCAGGAGGATGAACATGAAGAAAAATAAGCTTTTTATCTCCATTATCTTTATGCTGATTGCTGCCCTGCTCATCCTCATCATGCAGGAAAATTCAACGACCGCAAGTGAAGCATCCCATCAGATATCAGTCATCGTCAGTGACAGCAACTCAGCCCGCTGGACACGCTTCCGAGCAGGCTTGGAACAGGCAGCAAAAGATTATAACGTCAATCTGAACTATGTCACCACGACCAAACTGGATGATATGGAACAGGAGAAGAGCGCCATCGATAAGGAAATCGACAACGGCACAAATGCCATCATTGTGCAGCTGGTTGACAATGTGACAGCTCATGACTACATCACTGAACGCAGCAAGAACGCAACGATTGCCTTAATTGAAACCGATTTGGAGCAGCCTGACACCAGCAAGTCATACAGTGTAACACAGGCTGACAACCAAGGCATCGGTACCGCTTTAGGACAGCTTGTCAGCAGTGATACGACCAATGACAGTGTCGGCATCGTCACTGGTGATTCCGCCGCTGTTTCAATGCGCTTTGAAGCACTTCAGAAAGCATTTGAAGCTAAGAATGTTAAAATATCCTGGACTGTACAGAACTCTGAAGAAGCAGTATTGAAGCAGATTGGCTCACCTGCTGCTGCCATTGTCACCCTGGATAATGAGACCCTCGAAGAAATTGCCGAGGACTATAAAGATACAAAAGGAAAGGTCAAGATCTACGGCGTCGGCTGTTCAGACAAGAGCATCTACTATCTGGACAGTTCCAAGATTGCCGGCATGATTGTGCCGAATGAATATACAATGGGCTATGTCAGCTTATCAAAAGTTGCCATTTTCCTGAATAACCGCATGTCTAAGATTGTCGATACGACCGTGAACTATTTTACCGTCACCAAAGAGAACCTCTACAGTACAGAAAATCAGAAAATGATCTTCCCAATTGTCGGGTAAAGGAGTAAATAATGAAACGCTTTATTGCATGCATGGTTGCCCTGATGACCCTGTCAGGATGCACCGCCGCTCAGCCGTCATCTGAAAAAATCAAGATTGGTGTGACCGTTTATGATTCTTATGACACTTTCATTTCGGAACTGATGGATAATTTTGATGCTGACATCACCAGCCGCGGAAACATTACACTGGAAAAGTATGATGCATCTAAGAATCAGAGCCAGCAGAACAAGCAGGTAGAAAAAATGATTGAAGATGGTTGCAATGTCATCTGCGTCAACTTAGTTGACCGCACGGCACCAAAGAAGATCATTGACCTTGCAAAATCGAGCAATGTTCCAATCGTCTTCTTCAATCGTGAACTCGTTGCTGAAGACCTGCAGCAGTGGTCCGGTCTCTACTACATCGGTGCCAACGCTGAAGAATCCGGCGTCATGGAAGGAAAGATTGCGGCTGATGCCTGGAAAGCTTCTTCCACTGCTGACAAGAATCAGGACGGCATCATTCAGTATGTTGTCATGGAAGGCGAAGCTGGCCATCAGGATGCCATTGTCAGAACTGAGAAATCAGTGAATACATTGATTGATGCAGGCCTCAAGGTAGATAAGCTTGGATCTCCGATTGCCAACTGGAACAGTGCCCAGGCGCAGACCAGAATGGCATCTCTCATTACCCAATACAAAGACAGCATTGAAATGGTCCTCAGCAATAATGATGATATGGCACTTGGTGTCATTGATGCCTATCATGCTGCCGGCATTCCGCAGAAGCAATGGCCAATCATTGTCGGCATTGATGGGACCAAGCCAGGCTTAGAAGCAGTTGCCAGCGGAGAAATGGTAGGCACTGTATACAACAATAAAGAAGGACAGGCTTCTGCCATGGCAGACCTCTCCGTCGCTTTAGCTTCCAATGAATCTCTCAGCTCAATGAATCTCAAGGATGGCAAATATATCCGGCTTCCTTATGAACCAATTAACATCGACAACGTCAAGCAGTATATCGACGCAAAATAGATATGATAGAATGAAGAACATGATGAAAAAGAAAAAAGAATTTAAAATAGAATATCTTGAAAACTGGCCTGTACATTACTACGAGCTTGATGACTCCGGACTTCGTCTGCAGTGCATCAATGAGTATTTGAATCAGCATCCGGATTCACAGGATGATATGCGGCGTCTGGAAATCTACCAGCATCGTTTCGGCACCGGTCTCAGCACACAGGACAAATACTACTATGCCTGGGTCATGCTGAAATCCGTCAGTCAGTCCACCGTCATCTTCAACCGCAGCCACCGTGAAAAAGATATCCGCAAATATATGATTGATCTTGGTGTCCTCAGTACCAAGACAGATCGATTCCAGAAGCAGGAATGGGAGAATTTTGCAGTAAGTTTCATCCGTGACGCACTGAAAGGATCCTCCTACGGCTCTATGTTGATGGGCTTAGGAAAAGTCAGTGAACGGGATAAGGCATTCCGTATTGCCAATGATATCCGCACTGTCACAATCTCTCTGCCGCGTGAGATCTGTCTGGAAAAAGAAGCGCAGCCATTATACGATATCTTTGCCAAAGCCTTTGCTGAAGCAGTTGAAGACGGTGAAGACATCCTTCGGCTGGCAAGATAAGGATTTGCAGGAACCGTTTGGAAAGAACTGATTCATTTCATACGGGGAAGTATTACAGAAGAAAATAGATTGATTATTTACTGCATGTTTCATTTTTTCTAAGTTTGACATCATGTATGCAGTACAGCCTCGGTCTAATCCATGGAATGACTATACAGCAATGATTCTTAACAAAACAGATTTTGATTCCATGTTCAATGAATCACCAAAAAACATGTATGCATACATGTTTTTTCTGATTCAGAAGACTAAATACATGATTGTGCCGACCGCTGCCGTCAGGAAGATGATGCAGATAGGATTCCACTTATATTTAGCTGCAGGAGCATTATCAGTCAAAGATCCCTATTGGTTCTTCCATTACCATCGGCACCAGGCTGGAAGTGACTATCTCCAACGGGTCTCTGCTTCAGTTCTCTCTTTTGGACAACACACTGGACATTGCCCTGATTGAAGATTCCATCCATGAAACTGATCTGAAGAGAATCCCTTTCTATCATGATGATATGGTGCTGATCATGCTGAAAGATTATCCTCTGGCATCCATGAAGAACATCACACTTTCCAAGGTTTCCTCTTACCCAATGCTGCTGAGAGAAAAAGAAAGTGCAGGCAGGGAATACGTAGATGACTTAGTTGCCCGCATAAATATTGTCATATCTCCATGATGGCAGAGCGTGAGCACACAGGCACTGATCAATGGTGCAGAAGCAGGGCTTGGTATCTCAATCCTTCCCCGCTTCCTCTAAGAAAGCGCAATTATGAAGAAAGAGATTGTCATTCATCCAATCTCTCATCAGTCTATGAAGCGTACCAACTACATCGTTACACATAAAGAAAAGTACATCACCGAAGAACTGAAAGCTTTGCAGGAAGTCTGAGAAGATCTGCTGCAGTTATGAAAACAGACGGGAGTTTGACCCGCCTGTTTCTTTACTTCTCCATCATCTGCAGAAGCTTTAATTTATATTTGTTCTTATTTCCTTCGTATGGATGTTCACGCAGTGACAGATTCATCTTTGTTGAACCAATCAGCACTGTGGAAGGATGTGTGAATTCCTTGAAGCCCCATTCACCATGATACGCACCCATGCCGGAATGCCCTGTACCATTGAATGGAACACCCTTGACCATCAAGTGGAGGCATACTTCATTGATGCATCCGCCGCCATACTGCTGTGTCTGCATCGTCTTCTTGGCCCAGGCGATATCTTTTGTGAACAGATACAGAGATAAGCCATGTTCACGCTTTCCAATCGTTTCCATCAGAGAATCAATCTCATCATCCTTATAAGGTACGATTGGCAGCAGTGGGTTGAACAGCTCATGCTGGACAATCTCTTCGTTGATATCAACCGGATAGATGATTGTCGGTGCATATTTCAGTGTTTCTGGATTGCCGACACCACCGAAGATAATGCGGTCTCTGTACTGATCTGCTTCCGCTGCGCATCCTTCAAAGGCACGCTTTGCAATCAAACGTGGATATTCAGGATTCTCACATGCGTTTTCACCGATCTGCTTGATGAAAGCATTGGTCAGTTCCTCAATGAACTTTCCAGCAACTTCTTCCGCAACAGCCACCTGATTGATATTGATGCATACCTGGCCGCTGTTTAATGCTTTAAAGAAAGCTATCTTGCGGGCTGCATCCTTCAGATCTGCATCCTTGCGGACTACACACCAGTTTCCTGTTTCACCGCCCAGTTCCAAAGCAACCGGTGTCAGATTCTTGGAAGCTTCTGCCATGACGTGCTTTCCTATTTTCGGTGAACCTGTATAGAACAGCTTGTCGAAATGCTCAGCCAGGCAGAAATCCGCGACATCATGTCCGCCGTCAATGACAGTAATATATTCAGGCGGGAAAGCAGCCGCAATGATATTCTTCATCACTTCTGTGCAGCGCTCTGATTTTGAGCTGGCTTTGATGACAGCAGTATTGCCGCCGGCTATGCTGGCAGACAATACACCAAATGAAAGCAGGATTGGGAAGTTAAATGGGCTGATGATCAAAGAAACACCATACGGCATCTTATATACTTTTGTGATGACGCTCGGGAAGCAGAGCAGACCGCTGACATGAGTCTCCGGCTTTGCCCATTTCTTCAGGCCATGGATAGCTTCATTGATTTCCAGGATCACAGCACCGATATCGCAGAGATATCCTTCGGCATCGCTTCTTCCCAGATCATCATGCAGTGCAGCTTCCAGATCTTTTTCATTTGCCTGCACCGCAATTTTCAAACGGATCAGCTGGTCAATACGCCAGTTGATATCAAGCGTTTTTCCGCTTTGGAAGAACGCTCTTTGTTTTTCTACTACTTCATGAATACTTTCTTGTGTCCACATAGTATTCTCCTACTTTGCATTGCGGATTGTCGCAATCAGTTGTTCAAAGTCTTCCTTCTCCCACACCTGCGGGCATGGATACAATGGATTTGCTTCTGCCATTGCCCATGTGATGATCTGAGGAACATCTTCATCCTTGATCATATCTGCACCGGCCGGGATACTCATTTCTTTCTTTACTTCTTCAATCCAGTCAATGAATCTGTTGGCTTTTGCTGCTGTTGTCGGTCCTTCGATGCCGCAGACACCAGCCAGATCAGCCAGTCTCTTATATGCACTGTGACCGTACTGTCTCATAACATGCGGCAGGATGATGCTCATAGCCAGTCCATGCGGCACGCCATACAGTCCTCCTAAGGTATGACCGACTGCATGTACGTAGCCGACACATCCTCTGGTAAATGCCCTGCCGGCATAGAACGCTGCCTTCTGCATGTTCTGCCTTGCCTGCAGGTTGCTGCCATCATGATAGGCCGTCAGAATATTATCATGGATCAGACGGACAGCTTCCTTTGCCAGGAAATCCTCCAGATCTGTATTGTATGTGTGGTTAGTATATGCCTCAACGGCATGACACAATGCATCAAGACCAGTCGTAGCTGTTACAAACGGCGGCAGGCCCATGGTCAGCTGCGGATCAAGGACCGCATACTTAGGCAGAATGCTTGGATCGTTGATGGATGCTTTATGATGTGTCTTTGAATCAATAATGACAGCAGCAACTGTTGTTTCTGAGCCAGTTCCTGCAGTTGTCGGAACAGCGAAGAACGGCGGTATCTTAGCATGCACCTTTAATAAGCCCTGCAGCTGAGCAACGCTCATTCTTGGATGAACAGACTTGGCCGCAATTGCCTTCGCACAGTCCATGGCAGCACCGCCGCCAAAACCGACAAGGGAACTGCATTTGCTGTCCTTATATACCTTGAAGCCGGCTTCTACATTGTCGCTGGTCGGATTCTTTTCAACATCTGAGAAAATCGTATATTTCAGCCCCGCTTCATCGAATGATTTCAGCATTGTATCAAGCAGTCCCATTTTCAAAAGATTTGCATCCGTAACGACTAAAACATTCGGGGTGCCTTTATCTTTGATCAGTCCTGCCAAGCGGGTGATCGAACCTGGCCCTTCGATATACTCCGGCATGCGGTAGCCCATGAAGTAATTTGCAGCTTTCATAGTACTTTGAAAAGAACGGCAGTAAGCTTTGTACATTGATTCTTGGATTTCTTCTTTTTCCATATGGCATACTCCTTTCGCAGCCAAAACAGTAAAACGTCCAGTTGGTATGATGCCGGCTGAATGAACCAAAGCAAGAATAATTCCCCTTAATGATGTAATAATGCAAAGCAATTTCTATCTACTTACATTCTAGCACAGCAGGTTTGGAAAGTTGTGAAATATGCAAGAAAAAAAGACAACTGATGATTGTCAGCTGTCTGCATATGTCTATGCCATTTCAAACTGGCTGTTATAGAGATCAGCATAGAAGCCTTTCTGATCCAATAACTGCTGGTGGGTGCCCTTTTCAATGATATCGCCGTCCTTCATGACTAGAATCAGGTCGGCATTTCTGATGGTGGACAGGCGGTGGGCGATGACAAAGGATGTTCTTCCTGCCATCAGCTTGTCCATTGCTTTCTGAATCAATTCTTCCGTTCTGGTGTCAACCGAGCTGGTTGCTTCATCCAGAATCAGCATTGGCGCATCTTCCACCATGGCACGGGCTATTGTGATAAGCTGCTTCTGCCCTGCGGAGAGATTTGCCTGATCATTCAGGATCGTATCATAGCCCTGCGGCAGCGTCTTGATAAAGTGATGCAGTCCGACCGCTTTGCATGCCTGTATGACCATTTCATCAGTAACACCCTTCTTAGAATAGATGATATTCTCCTTGATTGTTCCTTCAAACAGCCAGGTGTCCTGCAGGACCATGCAGAAATAGTCATGGACATTTTCTCTGGTCATTTCATTGATCGGATGGCCGTCAATTCTGATCTCTCCGCTCCAAGTATCATAGAAGCGCATCAGCAGGTTGACCATGGTCGTCTTGCCGGCACCGGTAGGACCGACAATGGCTATCTTCTGTCCCTTCTTAGCTACAGCAGAGAAATCATGGATAATGGTATGACCTTGGTCATAACCGAACTTCACATGATCAAACTCAACACTTCCTTTGAAATCAGAAGTCCTCACCAGTTTCGCGCCGGCTTCATTTGTCATTTCTTCTTCCTTCAGGAAGTTGAAGACACGCTCACTGGCTGCGGCAGCTGACTGCAGACTCGTTGCAGCCTGAGCAAGCTGAGAAAGCGGCTGAGTGAATAAACGGATATACAGCATGAAGGCAACGATGACACTGAATTCAGCCATGTTGTTCATGGTAAGAACTGCACCTGCAACACAAACAGCTACATAGCCAAGATTACCGACAAAACCCATCAGCGGCTGCATCATACCGGACATGAACTGGCTCTTCCAGGCACTGTCATATAAAGCTTCATTCATCTGCTGGAATTCATGACGGGATTTTTCTTCACCATTGAATGCCTTGACTATGGTATGACCGGCATAGATCTCTTCAATATGGCCGTCAATGGCACCCAGCTGATTCTGCTGCAGGGTAAAGTATTTCTGCGACCTCTTGACGATGAACATCATCAAGGCAAAGCCAAGAATTGTAGCAGCAATGCCGACAAGAGCCATGATCCAGTTGGTGATGAACATCATGATGACACTGCCTGCAAACATCGTAATGGATGCGACAAGTGTTCCTAAGCTCTGATTCAATGTCTGTGATAAAGTATCGACATCATTCGTTACGCGGGAAAGAATATCACCGGTGCTGGAATGGTCGAAGTAGGAAAGCGGCAGACGGTTGATCTTCTCAGAGATCTCGGTGCGCAGGCCTTTGGAGACACGCTGGGTGACATCAGCCATGATCAGTCCCTGCAGCATGCTGAATAAGAAACCTAAGCCATACATGACGGCCAGCGTGACACAGATTTTCACAACAGCATCTACATCAATCGATGTACGAAGGCCTGCTGTGATCAAGTCTGTGATATCAGCCAGCTTGGACGGACCGATGACATTCAATGCCGTTCCCGCAGCTGCTAAGATCACAGCACCGAAAATTAAGATGGCATATTTACGGCAGTAACTTGCCAGGTCCTTCATCGCCTGTGAGAAGTCCTGTGCCTTCTCACCAGTTCGCATCATAGCACCTGGTCCATGTCCTCCTCTTTGAGGACGCTTATTTTTCTTTAAATCCCCTACTTCATAATCCTTTTCAGGCATTTAGCAGTTCCTCCTTGGATAACTGTGACTCTGCAATTTCCTTGTATACTTCACAGTTCTCTAATAATTCTTTATGTGTTCCCTGACCAGCGATACGGCCGTCATCAACAACAATGATCCTGTCAGCATCCTTGATCGTACCGATCCGCTGGGCAACAATCAGTTTTGTCACGCCGGCTGCTTCTTTCTTCAGTGCGCCACGCAGTGTACGGTCTGTACGATAGTCTAAGGCTGAGAAGGAATCGTCGAAGATCAGAATCTCTGGATGCTTATAGATAGCACGGGCAATGGAAAGCCTCTGCTTCTGTCCGCCGGAAACGTTTGTTCCGCCCTGGGCAATGGAAGCATCTTCCTTCCCATCCATTTCTTCCACAAATTCTTCCGCCTGAGCAATTTCCATTGCCTGCTTCAGGCGTTCTTTATCTGTCACATCACTCGCGTCACTGTAGGAAACATTCGAAGCGACTGTACCGGAGAACAGAACCGCTTTCTGCGGAGCATAGCCGATCTTATCGCGCAGCGCTTTCTGAGAATAGTCTTTGACATTTTTTCCATCGACCAGCACTTCACCGTCAGTGACATCATAGAAGCGCGGGATCAGATTGATCAGCGTTGACTTGCCGGAACCTGTGGAGCCGATGAAGGCAACTGTCTCACCCTGCTTGGCAGTAAATGAAATATTCTCAAGGATGTTGTCAGCTGCATCTGGATAATGGAATGAAACATTCTTGAACTCAATTGTTCCCTTTTCTGAAGATGTGCTGTCATCGTGTCCGTCCTGAATATGATTCTCTGTGCTGAGCACTTCGTTGATGCGCTTTGCGGATACCAATGCTCTTGGCAGGATCATGATCGTAATCGTCAGCATCATAAATGACATGATGACCTGCATTGCGTAGGAAGAAAAGACGACCATGTCTGAGAACAAGGAGATCTTGTCCATACCGGATTCTGCATTGATCAGATACATACCAATCCAATAGATGGATAATGTCAGTCCGCCGCTGATCAAGCTCATCACCGGTGACATCACTGCCATTGCCCTCTGCGTAAACAGATTGGTATTAGTCAGATCTGCATTGGCATGATCAAATTTATTTTCCTGATAGTCTTCAGCGTTATATGCTCTGACAACGCGGATGCCGCTTAGGTTCTCACGAGTGACACGATTCAGATTATCAGTCAGACCCTGGATCTTAGTGAACTTTGGCACGACCAGGATGAACAGTGTGATGATCAAGACCAGCAGAACAGCAACTGCTACCGCTGTTGCGGCTGTCCACTGCCAGCTCTTGCCGGCTATTTTCATGATTGCCCAGACTGCCATGATCGGCGCCTTGACCGCAGCCTGCAGACCAAAAGCGATGACCATCTGCACCTGTGTAATATCATTCGTAGAACGGGTAATTAAACTTGCGGTTGAGAAATGCCCAATCTCTTCCATGGAGAAAGATAGGACCTTGTTGTATACTGCATCTCTCAGCCTCATCGATAAGCCGGAAGCAACTCTGGCAACAAAGTAACCGACAATGACTGAGGAAGCCATGCTTCCCAAAGCACATAACAGCATCTTGCCGCCTGCTGTCAGCACATCACTCATTGCACTTCCTTCCGTCTGTACGTATCTGGTGATCTCAGACATATAGTCCGGCATCTTCAGATCCAACGCGACCTGTACGACAATAAACACTAGACTGATCAATATCATCAGCCAGTCTTTCTTTTTTAGGTATCTCAATATTTTTTTCATGTACTCTCCTGACCTATGCACATTACTGCCATAAATATCTTCCGTCAATTGACATAATCTCGACGGATGCTATTATGCTAATGAACAAACGTTCATTATGCAATATTCAACTAATATGATTCGGTTGTTTATTAGACGAAATGAGTCGATATGTTGATTATTTTACGAAGGAGACGGCTGTATGACTGAAAAGACAAAGAACATCCAGGATCTCAGAATCAAAAAAACAAAACGTGCCATTTTAGCAGCGTTCAATGAACTGCTGAAGGAAAAGCCTCTGGACAAAATCAGCGTGACTGAATTAGCACAGCGGGCAGAAATCAATAAGGGCACCTTCTACCTTCACTATACAGACATCTATGCACTCTATCAGGAAGCTCTGCAGGAACACATGGAGGAGATGGTGGAGAAGATTCCTTTCTTTGAATATCTGCTGCGCGATCCGCGTCGATTCTCAGAAATGTTCATCAACAAATCCAAGGAACGCAATCTGCGGTTCAGTACCGATCCATATCTTTCAAAGTCCAACGGTCATTGGAACCGGAATGCAGTCAGCTATTTTTCGGATGCCATCGGTGATAAGGCTGTGCTCAAGGCAGGTCTGGAACCAACTGAAGAGAATCGGATCAAGCTGATGTATCTGTTTGCCGGAGCCGGCTCATTGATCCATATGGAATCAGATACGAACCATGCGATGCTTGTTGACATGCTGACAAATACTATCTATGCATTGTTCCCTGATGCAAAAAAATAAAATCCCGAAAGTTCAGCTTTCAGGATCAATATCAGCCCTGCAGACTGAATGTCAGTCTGCTTTTCTATTTATCTTGCTTTTTTCTTTTCCAGATACAGCGCAGCAGCCATAAAGACAACAAAGATCAATCCCGTCAGCATTCCGATTTTCAGATTGTCGCCGAACATGGAGGCAACAGCACCAGTCAAAGTTGGTCCTCCGCTGCATCCAATATCACCTGCCAAGGCAAATAATGCAAACATCATGGTGCCGCCGTTGCGGATGCTGGCAGCCCCAATACTGAATGTGCCCGGCCAGAAGATACCTACCGCAAAGCCGCAGATGCCGCAGCCCAGCAGGCTCAGCAGCGGAATCGGTACAAAGGAAATCGTTAAGATGCCGATGACATACAGCCCAATACTGAATTTCATAAAATTGCGCAGTGACAACGTCTGTCCATGCTTGGCAAAGATCGTACGTGAGGTTCCCATCATAACGGCAAACAGCATTGGACCCAGCAGATCGCCAACTGTCTTGGAAACACCCATCCCAGATTCAGCCAAAGCACTTGCCCATTGGCTGACAGACTGTTCAGAAGCACCGGCACTGAACATCATGACCATTAGCACCCAGAACATTCCATTGCTCATCAGTTCCTTGAAGCCAAGACCCTTCTCTCCTTCTGGCTGCAATGGTGCAATCGGCACCTTGAAGAAGGCAGCCATGTTGGCAAGCGGAAGAATCGACCAGAGAAGCGCAAGGATGCGCCAGTGTGAGATGCCAAAGAAGTAAAAGAAAGCCGTTGACAGCAGAACAACACCGACCTGTCCCCAGCAGTAGAAAGAATGCAGCAGGCTCATCGCTGTTTCCTTGTTTTCCGTTGGACATGCTTCCACAATCGGACTGACCAGGACTTCCAGAAGACCGCCGCCAACTGCATAGAGAACAACAGAGATCAGCAGACCGACAAACGGACTGCTCATGATATTCGGCAGAATCGTCAAGGCAATCAGTCCGCATGCTGCACAAATATGAGCGCCGATCATTGACCTGCGGTATCCAATCTTATCCACGAATGCTGCTGAGACCAGATCAACAACAAGCTGGATGCCGAAGTTGAATGTAATCAGCAGTGTTATCTGTGACAGCGGGATATTAAATTCTGAACGAAAAGTCAGAAACAGCAGCGGGACAAAGTTATTGACGACCGCTTGAATAATGTATCCTGCAAAACATGCATATATCGTACTTTGATAGTTTTTATTAGTCATTTCTTCTCTTCTATAACTGATGGAATATCGGCGTCATATGATCAAAGGTACAGATTTCATTGATGCCGATCTCATTCTTCAGGATTTCATATGCATCCTTGATATGGTCTCCCAGGTATTTTGTTGAATGTGCATCTGAACCAACAGTAACAATTCTGCCGCCAAGATCCTTATACAGTTTCAGGATGGCACGGCTCGGCTGTGTATCCTGCAGTCCATAATGCCAGGAAGAAGTATTGATCTCAATGCCCTTGCCGTCAGCGATTGCCTGCTTCAGGATCTCTGCCACCATATCTTTTACATTTTCAAAAGGATAGATGCCCGCTGGATCATAGCGGACCAAAAGATCCAGATGTGCCAGACATGCGTAATGCTTGAACTGCTTCTGCACATCATAGATTTCCTGATAGTACTTTTCGTTGTATTCCTTCTGGGTCCTGCCCTGCATGAAATCATGCGTCCAGAACTCCAGATTATCTACCTGATGCATGGACAGCAGCGTAAAATCCAGTTCCTTTTCATATCTGCTGTAAAGTTCATTGTAGTCATTTAAAGTAATCGTCTGAATGCCGAACTCCAGACCTTCCTTGACAGTAATCTGACTTGCGTACTTCTTTTTCATCTCATGAAGCTTGGCAAAGTATTTGGGATAATCCACATTTGCCATCGGCTCACGGTCATCTGCACTGCCATTCACACCGTCTCCGCCTCTGTAAAGGATGCCTCTTGGGTCATCCCAGTCACGCTTGATTCCGTAGTCAACATGATCGGTGAAGCACATCTCATTCATGCCAAGTCTGATAGCCTGCTCAATCTGATTTTCCATTGGTTCTTTTGAATCATCACTGAATTCACAATGAAGATGATAATCTGCAAACATAACTTATTCCTCTTCTTTCCTCAGCTTCAGCAGCTGATGCATTCCTATCTGATACAGACCATTCTGTATCTCAGAATCAATCTCATTTATATGTATTAAATCTGGAAACGGATCATCCAGCTCCTTCACAATCTCACTGCACCAGATGATCTTCTGCGGATCCATGACGGCATGAACTGCACGGATACTGCGCTTCAAATCTTCCTGCGGCGGCATCTTCCGCTCACCGAGCTGCTTCATTTCACCAGCTTCATGATGGGTACCATTGTAGAGTCTGCCATCAATCAGAATACCGCATCCGATATATTCACAGGCAGGCTGATATATCAATGCAATATTCTTCAGCGTCCGATCATGAGAAGCGTAGCTGACACATGCTGTATTGACATCATTTTCAATGACGTACGGAATGCCGCATTTTCTCCTGATGATCTTGCCTAGATCGACCTGGACAAGAAGTGGAAAATCACAGGCATCCACTTTTCCATGGCGGCATACACCTGGAATGGAAACTGCCAAAAACTTCACCTTAGGATCTTTTTTTACGATGGCCAGGGTCTTCTGGAAATCATCCAGAGATCCTTCATCACTGAACACAGTCACTTTCTGCAGTTCTTCCTGATGCAGGTTGAAAATCTGCAACTGAAAATAATACTGTTCTGCCTTGCGGCAGCAGTAGACAGTTGCCAGATGGCAGAAATCCACATTCAGCCTATATTCTTTCGACTTCCGTCCGCCGGTCGATGCTGCATCGCCGATGTAAATAATCTCGTCCGCTTCCTGCAGTTCCTGCAGGACATTTGTCGTACCAGCCAGGGAGAGCCCGGTCTTTTCTGACAGCGTGTTCTTTGTCCAAGTCCCGCCTTGATAGAAGTAAGTGCGGACTGCCTGGATATTCTCTTTTTTCAGTTCTTCGTTCTTTGCCATGCTTTCGTCACGTCCTGTCGTAAGATAATATTAGCACAAAGAAGTCTGCTTGCAATGCATTTCCAATATTTGCAACAAAAAGCCCTGCCTTTATTTTTTTAGGCAGAGCATTTGGCTATGCAGTTATCATTTCTTCCATCTTTTGACAGATGAACGGCGTGTACCAGAACAGATATCCTGATTTATACGGATGGATGATATCAGCCATATAATATCTCTTCAATTCCATACTGATGCTGCGGAAGGAAGCTTCATTCCAGAGATCAATCACCCCGATCGGCCATTTCTCCTGAATCTGATAGAGCAGAGCAATCAGCTTCTCGTACTTCACAACAAGCCCTTGATAGATCTCTTCCTGTTTCTTCTGGTCAAGCATTTCATATTCTTCCGGATGGATATATGGATTAACGTAGAACATCACAGGACAGTGCCACTTCTTTTCCGCATAGGCAATGATGTATTCCATCGCACCTGCGGATGTCGAAACATCAAAGGACTCCAGATCCTTTTCTTTGTTTACGCTGCCTAAGTCAATCTCCATTGTGCCGTCATTGGTGGACAGCTGTACGACGAGCAGATCCAGATGCTCTGTTCTCTGCAGAACACCTGCAGGATCCATCAGCTGTGTGATGTAGCTGATCTTTTCACGATAGTCATGTTGTGCATCACTCTTCTTACATGCCAATGTGCCGCCGGATATTGCCTGCTTAACAGTATGACTGCCTGTCAGCCTGCCGATAAAGTCTGGAAAAGCTGTATTTTCACTCTTCATGCCAACGGTAATGGAAGAGCCAAGATAGCCAATCGTCTTTCCTTTCAGCCGATTGCTCTTTTCCTTGATATGTGAAGTATTCAGACTGTCACTGTTGCCGCTGAGCAGATCTGTCACTTTATTGATACGAACTTGTTCTTGATCTTCAGAAGACATTTTCTGATACATATGCAGGATCATAGAAGCTTCCCGCACAGCACTTTCAATATCTTCTGCTTCCAGCATGGAAGAAGGAAGATGCTCGATTCTCTGATTTATTTCATTTACCTCCATATCCTTATCCTCCTCTGCGGTTATAACTGTCTTTTATTCTATCAAAAAGACAAACAGTATGCAGGTCAGTCATCTTTGTTTTCTCATGCCTCTGAAAAGCTTATAATGAACACAGCAATAGGAGGTATGAATGATGGCTTGTACAACAATATTAGTAGGCAGGAAGGCGTCGTATGACGGTTCCACGATGATTGCACGCAACAGTGATTCTCCTGCAGGAAGCTTTATGCCAAAGAGGATGACTGTCATAAGATCTTCTGAGATTTCAAGTACGTATGAATCAGTGATCTCTCACGTCAACGTTGAACTGCCCGAGCATCCGATGCGGTACAGTTCTGTCCCAAATGTCCTCCCGGATGAAGGCATCTGGGCAGGCAGCGGTGTCAATGAAGCAAATGTCGGTATGACCGCAACTGAGACAATCACATCGAATGAACGTGTCTTAGGAGCTGACCCTCTGCTCATCTATCATAAAGATGGAAAAGAGACTGTCGGCGGCATCGGTGAAGAAGATATGGTGACCCTGGTCCTTCCTTATGTGCATACCGCAAAAGAAGGTGCGCAGAGGCTCGGTGCACTTCTGGAAAAATATGGCACTTATGAAATGAACGGCATCGGGTTCAATGATGCGGATGAGATCTGGTGGCTGGAATCCATTGGCGGACATCATTGGATTGCAAAGCGCGTTCCTGATGATGCCTATGTCGTTATGCCGAATCAGCTGGGCATAGACAGTTTTGATCTGAAAGATGCATTCGGCAGACAAAAGGATCATATGTGCTCAGCAGACCTCAAGGAATTCATTCAGAAGAATCATCTTGATCTGAGCCTTGACGGAAAATTCAATCCGCGTGATGCATTCGGCAGCCACAGCACAGCTGATCACGTATACAACACACCGCGTGCATGGTATATTGAGAGGTTCCTGAATCCATCTGCCTGCAGATGGGATGGTGAAGGTGCAGACTGCACACCGGAGTCTGATAAGATTCCATGGTGCCGTGTACCTGAACGTAAAATTACAGTTGAAGATATGAAGTTCCTTCTTTCTTCTTATTATCAAGGAACGCCTTATGATCCGTATGGGACCTTCGGTGATGGCTCACAGCGGGGCAAATACCGTCCCATCGGAGTAAACCGGACAGACTTCCTGGAATTGGTACAGATCAGGCCTGATAAGCCGGAAGCCATCCGTTCACTGCAGTGGATTGCCTTTGGCTCCAATGCATTCAACTGCATGATTCCTTTCTATGGCAGCATTTCTAAAGTTCCTGCATATCTGGCCGATACAGGTAAAGAACCGACAACAGACAGCTGCTATTGGGCAGCACGCATCCTGGGTGCACTAGCAGATGCACATTATAAGTCCTGTGTTTCAGCGATTGAGAACTATCAGCTGAAAGTCGGTGCCAGAGCCTGGGAGCTGATCAATGCCTATGATGCACAGATCACGGATGACCCTGCCAATACCGCCCTCTATGATGAAGCTGCAGAGAAGATGGCCGCGATGCTGAAAGAAGAAACACAGAACACTATGAGCAAAGTACTTTATGAAGCATCCTGTCATATGAAGAATGCTTACTCACGTTCAGATTCATAACAGTAAGCCTTAGACCTGCATACATGTCTAAGGCTTTCTTTTCATTTTCTCTTCAAAATAGTCACGCAGTTCAAGATTCTTGTTCCACTTCTCCTGTGGATAGAAGCCATATCTCTGCTTCACATCTTTCATGCGTTCTTCCACGGTAGTGATCTTTTCAGCCGTTGCCATCGCATCACACAGCTGGATCAGCCGGTCATAGTCATCAAATGTGATGCTGTTGAGCAGATCCTGCATCTCATGGATCTGTGAAGCATTCAGGTCTCCTATTCCGACATACTCGTCCAGTCTTTTCAAGGCAAATGAATGTGTCAGTGCGATTCGCGCTGCACTGTCATATCCTAGATCCTTCAGATAGTGATAGCCGTCATAGACATGTGCAATTCCCGTGATGCCTTCCCGCCTTCCAATGTCATGGAGCAGACCGAGGACATATGCCTTTTCAGGATCCATATCTATACAGCCCTCAGCAAGCTGCTGGGCACACTCTGCTGTATGGTAACTGTGCTGCACCCATTTGCCTGGATTCTTTTTTTCTGCTTCTCTGATCAGGAACTTTGCCATTTCTCTGCCTGGCACCTGTTCCTGATGATCTAATATTTCAAGGACGCGTGTATCTCTTTCGATCATACATAATTCAATGTCATTGAGTCCCGTGCACTGTCTGTTTTCCGCAATGGCATCCTGATATGAAACAATGCGCAGAGTGAACCCGTCTTCTGCTTCATAGGCATCAAGCTGCTGTTCTTCCTTGATATTGTCAATCAGCCTGCATGTAAAGTATGTATTCTCCTGACGGAAGACTGTATCCGCCTCCTTGGTCGATTTCTGTATCCGCAGGACGCTGCCAAATTCTTTGACCGCAGCTGGATCAACAGTCAATCCTGTCTCTTCCTTGACTTCTCTGACCAATGTCTGTACCGCAGATTCTCCCTGTTCTGCACCGCCGCCGGGGAACTTATAAAATTTCTTTTTAGTGCTGTAAACAAGATAAAGATGGTCTGGATCTGCTTCTATGACTGCACGCATAGAAGGCCGGCTGAAAACAGCATCTTCTGCGTTGTAGTTCTTGATATCCATCTGGAATAAGTATTCTCTGTTCCATTCAGTCATACCAACATTTTACTACGGATTGCCTTAAAAAAGCCTATGCATTCCGCACAGGCTCGTGATTCAAATTTGATGATCAGATCAAGCTAACAATGCAGCTGTATCCGCAAATGATGCGTGATTCTTCACAGCGGCACCAAGCTCTCTCATCTTAGCCAGATCACCAACTAAGACAATACCGCATAAACGGCTGTTGAGGAAATATGCCTTGCGGTATGTTCCTCTGGAACCATCCTTGATCTCCAGAGTCTTATACTGCAGTGCAGCATTTCCACCAAGATCTCCAGAAGCGAACAATGGTGTATCCAGACCGAAGAATGTCAGTGCTGGTGCTTCCGGTACATATTCCAATGCATCGCCGGCAGCGTTTGCGCCTGCTGTCTTTCCTTCTTCAAGTGCCTGTGACCACAATGCATAGTTGATGCCATTGTACTGTGCACAGTCGCCGCATGCATAGACATTAGCTGCACTTGTCTCCATCTTTGCGTTGACGACAACTGCTCTGTCGCATTCAATGCCGGCATCCTTTGCCAATACTGTATTTGCACGGACACCGGCAGAAACAATAACTAAGTCGCATGGATAATCACCGGTCTCGGTATGGACGATACGTTCATCACCTTCGGCCGTGATCTTTGTGATCTTCACACCGGTGTACATATGCAGGCCATGCTTTTCAGCAGATGCCTTGACCATTGCGGATGCCTGTTCATCAAGCTGACGAGGCATCAGGCGGTCCATTGCTTCAAGAACAGTCACATCCTTGCCTGCCTTTGACAGCTCCCAGGCAGCTTCCAGACCAAGGACGCCGCCGCCAATCAGAACTGCTCTCTTCTTATCACGGATCAGATTCTGAATCAGCGCAACATCATCCAATGTACGGATGGTCTTGACCTTCTCATCCTTGGACCCCTCAATCGGCGGAATGAAGCAGGAAGCTCCTAAGGCATAGATGCACTTGTCATAATGGTAGCTCGTGCCGTCTGCCAGTACACATGTCTGCGCAGCTGTATCCAGCTTTTCTACCTGTGAACTGCTGAGGAACTCAATATGGTTCTCATCGAACCATGACCATGGATGAATGGCAACCTGCGTACTGCTGAAATCAGCCAGCAGTGCTTTGGTCAGCATCGGCCGGTTGTACGGCAGATCTTTTTCTTTGCTGATCATGACAATACGGCCGGTCGTATCACGCTGACGGATTGCTTCGGCTGCGGAAACAGCTGCTGCACCGCCGCCAAGAATGATATATACGAGCTGTGAGTTCTTATTTTCTGTCGGTGCTGTTTCCTCATAAGGTACAAAGCTCTCTTCTCCTGCCCCGCAGACTGGACATACGGTAATGGATGCATCAAAGACAGCACCGCAGATGACACACTTGACCAGCTTGCCGGTATTGACTGCCGGTGACTTGACTTCCTTATTCAGGAGCTTGCAGCCAAAGCTGTAGCCGTAGTCATATGCATCCTTCAGCTGATTCTCATCCGGCTTGAAACGTACTCTGAAGCCGTCCACAACATTCATATGCAGCTGCTTCAGACGTTCCAGGATATGCGGAACACCTTCACCGCTCCATCCATAGGAGCCGAAGGCACTTGCCAGTTTGCCCTTATCCGTTGCCGCAAACATGGAAGTCGTCAAAGCCCAGATTGGTGCCAGTGCTTCTCCGACGATTGTCGGCGTACCGAACAGTACTGCATCCGCAAAGGAAATCTCAGCAGACACTTTACCGATGTCTTTCTCCTGTACCATATCAAACAGTTTGACTGCTACATTGCCGCTGTCGTTGATGCCCTTGGCAATCTGACGGGCGAGCTGTGCTGTATAGCCATATGCACTGACATAAGGAATGACAACTGTCTTGCGGTCATTTGGATTCTCTGGTGTGCACCACGTACGGTACAGCTTGAGCAGATCATCAATATGACTGTCCAGAACTGGCCCATGCCCAGTGCAGATCATATCAAAATCAAGACCCTTGATGCGCTCCAGTGCATTGATCATATATGGATTCTTGAAAGGTCCAATAATATTGTCAAAATAGTACTTTGCTGCTCCGAGATACGCCTGTTCATCTGTCACCTTGGAACGCAGGACTTCATCTGTTGCATAATGTGATCCAAAGGAATCGCAGGTAAACAGTGCCTTGTCCTCGACATCAAACGTATACATGGTGTCCGGCCAGTGCAGATTTGGCAGCATCATGAACTGCAGTGTCTTATTGCCAAGGGAAAGAGTGTCATTCTCCTTGACAGGAATCGAATAGAAATCACGATTGATGATCTCTTTCAAAAAATTGATGGCAGTTGGTGTTGCAACGACCTTGATCTCCGGATTCATGGCAATCAGCTTCTCAATGCTTCCAGCATGATCCGGTTCTGTATGATTCATGATGATGTAATCGATATCCTTTACATCACATACTGATTCAATATGTTTTAGATAATCTTCGAAGAAAGAAACCTTTGCTGTTTCAAACAGCGCTGTTTTCTCACTTCCCTTTAACAGATATGAATTATAGCTGGTGCCGTATTCTGTATGCATGACAATATCAAAAGTACGTAATTCATAATCCTCAATTCCTACCCAAAATAAGTCTTTTTTCAACTCTAAATGATCCATGTAGAAGCCTCCCTATAGTCTTTTTTAAGTATACAATAAATCATTTGCACTTCAATCGAGATGCACTGCTACACAATGGCATAACTGTATCACAGAAGAAATGTGAAAAAGCTCCTGCTTCAGCGCAATTCTGTATATTTTTGTGCTGTTTTCACAAACAACTTTATTAATATTGATTTCTATTATTGCGGCATTCCATAGTCACTCATTATAATGATGATGTTTGTATGAAATATTGCTTGGAATTTTGTGTGTTATGCACAAAGGAGGGACAATGCAGGAAAGAGAATTCATTGACCGGATGCTGGATGCCGGTGACTTAAAAGAAGAAGCAGAGATCTGTGCAGAGTATCTGCAGGATCCTATCGCTGTCATTTCACCTTCCCTGGCAATCATTACAAGTTCGCAGAAACGCATTGTTCCAGATCACACCTGGCAGAATGCTGTCCACCGTGGATATATCACGCTTGCCTTCGGCAATTCGCTGAACAACTGGAACGAATTAAAAGATTCAGACCGTGACTGTATGACTGTCAGTACAATCTCCAACTACCGCCGTCGGTTCTTCCGGCTGATCCATCGGGGGACAACAATTGGATATCTGAATATCGGAGAAGTTGAGCGGAAACTGGGTGAGATTCCAGAAGATGCGATTGCTTTAGTCTGTCACTTTCTGACCCGCTCGATCTTGAATCAGCAGCAGACACTGCACTCTGGCGGCAACCGTACGGAGGATATTCTGACAGAGCTTCTGCAGGATTCCTTTGTCGACCGTCTGCATTTTCTGGAACGCATCACCGGTACTTCTTTAGAAACAACAGCCGCAAGAAGGATTGGCTGCTTGAGCGTGCAGGGATTATACAGCTATAACGCTGATGAAGACTCCCTGCGGGAAGAAATCAGTGCACTGATTCCAAACAGCACCGCTGCTGTTCTTGATCAGAAACTTTATATTCTGATGCCGGTCGCAACAAATGCAGATCAAAACAGCAGAGCGCAGGCACGGCTGGAGAAATGGCTGGCAAAGAAACATACTTCCATCGGCATCAGCGATGTCTTCTATGATCTGTTCCAGTCTGGCAAATTCAAAGTTCAGGCAGAATATGCACTGTCGCATATCACCCATAAGACCGTCTGCAGCTATGAAGAAGTTATGGTTCAGGACTTGATTGAACATATCCCTGCCGCGCAGAGAAATGACTACTGTTGCATGTCGATCCGTCAGATTGCCCAGTATGATAAAGACCATAACACAAAATATATCCAGACTTTGAAGGCATGGCTGGTCAGCGGGAGCCGTCTGAAGGAAACTTCTGATATCCTGCATATGCACCGCAATTCTGTCAGCTACCGTCTGCAGAAGATCCAGGAAGAATTCTCTTTGGATCTTGATGACTCCAGCATGTATTTATCCTGGCTGATGTCATGCATCATTTTATCTCTGCCGCAGAATCAAAGTGTATAAGCAGCGAAAGCAGGAAGCGTCCTGCTTGCAATTTTTCGCGTCTTCTCCTACGATATAGACAGTTAGTTATAGCTAACCAAGGAAGACTGTAATAATGAAAACACTTGTATTATTAAGACATGGTGAAAGTGAATGGAACCTGGAAAATCGATTTACCGGATGGACAGATGTTGATCTTTCCGCAAAAGGCATTGAAGAAGCAAAACAGGCAGGAAAGCTGCTGAAAGACGGCGGATATGATTTTGATGCCGCATATACCTCCTATTTAAAGCGTGCAATTCATACACTGGATCATGCATTGGATGAAATGGATCGGAGTTGGCTGCCTGTTCACAAGAGCTGGAAGCTGAATGAGCGCCATTACGGTGCTCTGCAGGGACTGAATAAAGCCGAGACAGCAGCGAAGTATGGCGATGCACAAGTCAAGATCTGGCGCCGGTCATATGATGTCAGACCGCCGCTGCTCTCAGCAGATGATCCACGCAATCCATCTCTGCAGGCACAATACCGTGAGGTTGATCCTGCCCAGCTGCCATTAGGAGAAAGCCTGGCCGATACCATTGCTCGGACAATGCCATATTTTAATGAAGAGATCCTGCCGCAGATCAATGCGGGCAGACGCATACTGATTGCCGCCCATGGCAATTCCCTGCGCGCTCTGATCATGAATTTTGAACATCTGACACCGGAAGAAATTGCGGAAGTCAATGTGCCTACCGGCATTCCGCTGGTCTATGAGTTTGCGGATGACGGCAGTGTTTCAAACAAGTTCTACCTAGGCGATGCAGATCTGGTCAATGACAAGATGAAAGCAGTCGCTTCTCAGGGCCGGGCAAAGTAACCGCATATTCACTGATATCTGCAGGCAGAGTCTTCTGCCTGTTTTTTTGTCGAAAAAAGATCACATCCTGTAATGTGACCTTCTCACTATTTCTCAATTTTCTTGATGTAATACATCTCACTGCCGAAATCACCAGGAATCCTGATTTCTTTCGTAAAGTATCCATTGAAGAGATACGGCAGGCGGATACCCTGCTTCAGTGCATTTCCAGAAGCCTGATAATTTTCTTCCGGTGCATAGACACCTTCCCTGCTTTCTGTCAATCGTCCCTGCTTCATTGCTGCTGTACGCGGATGCAGGAAGAGAATATGGCTTCTGCCTGTTACTTCATATTGGCTGTGTCCGTCTAGATGCATAACACGCAGCGTCTCCTGCTTTGGGGCAGCATGGACTAGACGTCTGTATTTTGTGCTGACTGCTTCTATTTCATTGCGGACAGTGAACTGTTCTTTGTCCTGATTCAGATCAGTACGGTCAAAAGTGCCGTACTGGAACAGATAACGGTGAGCCTTGTAGTAAATAATCTCCCCTTTGATCTCTTCCTTCTCAGTTTCATTGAGCTCATCTGTATTCAGTTCATAGCCAAGCTGGCCATAGGCTGCCACATGGAATCTGGTCGATAACGGTGTATCACGCATCGTCTGGTCGTGCGGTGCCATAGAAACATGTGCACCCCAGGTGCTCTGCGGATAAAGATAGCTGTATCCTTTCTGGATATCCAGTCGTTCAACTGGGTCAGTATCATCACTTCCCCAGATCTGTGGAGAATAGCACATCATGCCTAGATCAAATCTGTTGCCGCCGGAGGAGCAGCTTTCAAACAGAATCTGCGGGCGCGGAGTGAAGACAGCATCCAGAATATGATACAGTGCCTTGAGATAGGCAATGTCATAGGCACCATTCTGCCCTGCCATCTGCCGGTTCATATCCCACTTTACATAATCGATATTTCCTTCATCCAGGACTTTTGAGACCTGTGCGATGATATATTCCTGTACTTCCCTGTTAGTCAAATCCAGCAGAAACTCATGTCTGCCGTAGGCATCCGGGTAGATATCATGCATTGCCCATTCAGGATGCCGGCGGTACAGATCACTGTCAGGATTGACTGCTTCCGGTTCAAACCACAGGCCGAATTTCATGTCTAGATCATGAATGCGGTCAGACAGCCCTCGGATGCCGTGCGGCAGCTTCTGCAGGTTGGTATTGTAATCACCCAGTCCAGCCCGGTCGTCATTCCGCTTTCCAAACCATCCATCATCCAATACAAACAGTTCAATGCCGAGATCTTTTGCCTGTGAAGCAAGCTTCAGGATCTTCTCTTCTGTAAAATCAAAATAGAATCCTTCCCAGCTGTTGATCAGGATTGGTCTTTCTTTTTCCTTCCATGAACCGCGGACAACATGTTCATTAACAAAGCGGTGGAAGTGATGTGAAAGATCATTGAGTCCCTGATCTGAATATGTCATGACCGCTGCCGGTGCAGTAAAGCTTTCCCCTTTATGAAGAGTCAATGTCAGCCTGTCATCCGAGACGCCAGACATAATGCGGACACAGCCAAGTTCATCCATGGATACATATTCATGGTGCGAGCCTGACCACATCAGATTGAAGCCCCATGCCTGGCCGTATTCTTCACTAGTATCTTTTTTGCGCAGCAGGAATCCTGGATTGCATGCCGAAGATGAGAAGCCGTGGTCTGCACCTGATGCATAAGTGCCATTGACAACTTCTGTTTCTGTCAAATGAACTTCCCCTGCCCACTGTCCTTTGAAAGTCATCAGTACAAGGTCATCTTCATTCATATCCAGGCTGTAAGACATCATGCGGTCAAGGACCAGATTGCTGCCGTTATTGATGATTTCTGCCCAGCGGGCAATGACATCAGCTTCCGGATAGACTGCATAGTACAGATTCATGCACGCATGCATGATATTGTCGGTCAGGTGAATGACAAGCGTCTGCGCTGCGCCATATGGCGAAGGCAGATCAGTCAATGGTGCATCTCCAGAGATCATGTCATATCCGTCATATAAAAAGTCTGATGTTGTGCTGCCGTCTGCCGTACATGAGATTGGTGAAGGTCTGTAGTCTCCTCTGCCGTTTCCAGACCATTCCAGCGGAATGAGATCCAGGCACATTCTTCCTTCTTCATCAACGGTCACACTATCACCATATGGAACTGTATTTTTTAAACGCAGGGCTTGTGCATCGCTGATATCGACTGAGGCACCATAATGAATATGTTCCAGATGCAGATATTGATCAACGCAGAACAAATATGATGTATGTTCCGTGTGCAGGGCAAAAAAATGATCTTTTACTTCGATAGGTTCCATGGTGATACCTCCACTATCCATCAAATATACAATATTTCGAATTGCCGGTACAAGCATGACCGTACATTCACATCAATTGTCCGAAAGAAAAAAGTCCAGTGTGCACTGAACTTTTCGTTCATTGATTTCTGCGGTACAAAATCAGAGATTCATACGGGCGCAGAGACAGTTCTCCTTTTATCTGACTGTCAGGATAGTTAGACAGCAGCAGCTGATATCTATGCAGATCAGGCACAGTCACTGTGACATCTTTCCCATAGAAGTTGTTGATGACAATCAGTGATTCCTCATTGAGCCTGCGCTCATACGCAAAGACACTTGGATCATCTTCCAGCATTGGCACATACGTTCCATCCTGGATCACTTTCATTTCCTTCCGCATGCGGATCAGCTTCTGATAGTAATAGAAGACGGAATCCGGATCCTTCCGGGCATTTTCTACATTGATCTGCCTGTAGTTGCCAGCCAGCTGAAGCCATGGCGTTCCGGTGGTAAAACCGCCGTTTTCTGTATCATTCCAAGGCATCGGTGTACGGCTGTTGTCTCTGCTTCTTTCCTGCAGGATATGCAGGATCTCTTCTTTGGATTTCCCCTGCGTGAGAAGGATATTGTAAATGTTGGTGCTTTCGACATCCACATATTGATGAATATCCGTGAAGTAGGCATTCGTCATGCCGATCTCTTCGCCTTCATAGACATATGGTGTTCCCCGCATCATATGAATCAATGCAGCGAGCATCTTCGCTGACTGTTTTGGATACTTCTTGTCATCCCCGAACCGTGATAGTGCGCGCGGCTGATCATGGTTGTTCAGGAACAGTGCATTCCATGCATTCTTTTCCTGCATGCCGATCTGCCAAGTATTCATGATCCTCTTCAGTTCCATGAAGTCAAACGGCATCAGCTCCCACTTCATCTGGTCTTTATAGTCTACTTTTAAATGATGGAAGCTGAAGACCATATCCAGTTCATGGCTGTCTGCTCCGGCATACTTGGTGCAGTTGGCAATGGATGTGCTGCTCATTTCACCGACAGTCAGATGCTGCGGATCTCTGCCAAAAGATGCGTTGTTCAATTCCTTTAAATATTCGTGGACATGCGGACCGTCTGTATAGAATTGGCGCCCATCAAACTCATTTGGATCATTATCATAAGATCCTTTTGAGATCAGGTTGACGACATCAAAGCGGAAGCCATGGACACCTTTCGCCAGCCAGAAATTGACAACATCTGCCATTTCTGCACGTACTTCCGGATTGTCCCAGTTCAGATCTGCTTGTGTGACATCAAACAGATGGAGATACCACTCATCATATTTCTCAACATATTCCCAAGCTGGTCCACCAAATTTAGACTGCCAGTTGTTGGGGGCTTCATCAGGTGCCTTGCCTTTATGCCAGATATAGTAGTTCTTATATTTCAGGTCGCCCTGCATTGCCTTCTGGAACCATTCGTGCTGCGTGGAAGTATGATTGAATACCATATCGAGCATGATATCAATCCCTCTCTTTTTTGCTTCTGCACAGAGGACCTGGAAGTCCTCAATGGTGCCATAGCGTGGATCGATGGCGCGGTAATCCGCTACATCATATCCATTATCTCTTTGAGGAGATGGAAAGAAGGCATTGAACCAGATATAGTCGATTCCAAGTTCCTGTAAATAATCCAGTTTTGAAATAACTCCCGGAAAATCGCCCCATCCGTCACCATTCGTATCACAGAAGGATTTCGGATAGATCTGATATACTGTTTTTCCTTTGAATTCCATTTCCCCACCTCAATTTCTATTACTTGATAATACCAGTTTCCTTAGCCTTGACAGTCTGATCTTCCTTCAGCAGTGTTACCGGTGTTCCATCTGTAAAGATGACTGGAATGACAGTTGATTTGCCCTGTGCCTTGATATAGTCCAGATCAGCGGCTGCTAATATATCGCCCTGCTTGACTCGGTCTCCCTGATGAACGCGCATCTGGAAGCCTTTGCCGTTTAATTCCACAGTATCCATGCCGATGTGGATCAGTACTTCTTTACCGGCTGCTGTTTTGATTCCATATGCATGCCCGGTTGGGAAGGCAACTGTCACTTCACCAGAATATGGTGCATACACTGTTCCGTCGGTTGGTTCAATGGCGAAGCCGTCACCCATTGACTTGGAAGCAAATGCCTGATCATCAACAGCTGTGATTGGAATGATCTTACCAGCCGCTGGGCTGACAAGTGTTTCCTGCTTCTCTGCTTCTGTATAAACTGGTTCTGCTGGTGCTGCTGGAGTTTCAGATGCCTCTGCATCAAAGATATCACCTGTAGCTGCATTGATCTTCTTTTTGCCGACAATATATGTCAGGCAGAATGGAACAGCAATCGCAATCAGCATTGCGAATGCGAAGATCAGCATGAACTGCGGGAAGATGGAGATAATGCCAGGAAGTCCGCCGACACCGATGGAAGCAGCCTGTACACCGAAGCCTGTTGAGACAATACCGGCAATCGAAGAACCGATCATTGCACAGTAGAATGGGAAATGATACTTCAGGTTGACACCAAACATCGCAGGTTCTGTAACACCTAGATAGCATGAGATCATGGAAGGAATGTTGACTTCCTGTGCTTTTGTATTCTTCTTCTGCAGAACGGACATTGCCAGCACAGAAGAACCTTGAGCAATATTTGATAATGCAATCATCGGCCATAACATTGTACCGCCGGTGGACTGAATGAGCTGCAGGTCAATTGCATTGGACATATGATGCAGACCTGTGATGACTAACGGTGCATATAACAAGCCAAACACAGCACCGAAGATGACTCTGAAGTTTCCAGAAATACCAGCCATGACAAATGCGGATACCCATTCGCCGATTTTCCATCCGATTGGACCAAGGATGAAGTGTGCTGCCATAACAGCGAGCAGCAGAGAGCAGAATGGAACTAAGATCATCTGGAACACATTTGGTACAATCTTCTTAAAGAAGCGTTCCAGATATGCTAATGAGAAGCCGGCAAGGATTGCCGGAATGACCTGTGCCTGATAACCGATCATACGGAATGATGCAAAGCCGAAGTTCCATACATAGGTAGGAGCCCATGCATCAGCAGCCATACCGGCAACACCATATGCATTGACCAGCTGGCCGGATACCAGGGTAAGACCAAGGACAATACCCAGCATCTGCGTACCGCCCATCTTCTTCTGAATGCTCCAGCAGATACCGACTGGAATACCTGTATGGAAGACGCCTTCGCCGATCAGCCATAAGAACTTGTCTAAGCCGGCTAAGAAGGTCCCATCCTGCAAGACAACGGATGCTTCAAGAATATTTCGGAAGCCAAGGATCAGACCTCCGCAGACGATGGCTGGAATCAGAGGTGCAAAGATCTCAGCGATATTCGTCATGACTTTTTCAAGCCACTTCTGATTGCTCTTGGCAGACTGCTTTGCAGCCTCCTTTGATACTCCTTCAACACCTGATACAGCCACAAAATCATTATAGAACGTATCGACTTCATTGCCGATAATGACTTGGAATTGTCCGGCCTGTGTGAAGGTTCCCTTGACACTTCCCAGACTTTCAATTTTCTTTACGTCTGCTTTTGCTGGATCTGCCAATACAAATCTCATTCGTGTGACACAGTGTGATACTGCGCTGATGTTGTCTTTGCCGCCTACATAGTTCAGCAAGGACTTCGCATCGTTTTCAAACTTTCCCATAATTGCTATCCCTCTCCTTGTTCGTGTACATGTACGTACATGTCTTGCAAACACAATATAGCTTGTACGTACATGTTTGTCAACCTGGAAAATTAAAAACCTCGCTTTTTTGAGCGAGGATGGTCAAATACGGTGAATTCTTCTGGCAAAGTCCTTGAACAGGAACTTATCCGGGCGGTGGCGTGAAGATGTATACTGGAACACTCTGGAATCATCCAGATATGTATAGGATTCGACATTGACAATCATATCAAAGTTCTTCATATCCAGCAGCATCTTGTCTTCATTGGTTGCCATCGTACAGCTGATCTCCTTTTCTGCATAGGAGATGGGCAGATGGAGCTGGTCTTCCAAATAAGCATACAGTGATTTCTCACAAACTTTCTTGGTCAGTTCTGGAATGATCTGTGCATTCAGAAAGTCGGTATCCAGAATGACCCCTTCGCCATCAACAACTCTGACTCTCTGCAGGACCCACATATATTCATCCGGCTGCAGCTGCAGATTTTTCTGCATTTTCTCATCTGGATGCATCTTTTCCAGCATGACGACTTTTGTATGGACATGTTTTCCCAATGTCGGTGCCAGTTCCTTGAAACTGACAACTCCGCCCACCGGAAATTCAAACTGATGGACATTCAGTACTACAGATCCTTTTCCCTGTGCTTTCTGGATATATCCATTCTGAGCCAGCAATGAGAGTGATTTCCTTACGGTATCGCGGGATGCGTCATACCGCTTCATCAGTTCATGCTCTCCTGGGAGCAGTTCCCCTGCCGGATAGGTCTTATTTTCAATCTGACTTAACAGTGTATTGTAGATATCTTGATATTTCGCCATGTTTTTACCTGATACGTACATTTTACGAAGTATTGCCATTGAATGCAATTAAGGAAATAACTGCAGTCATACAGCCTCACTGTTCTTGTCCATTGTTTTATTTCTCTTTATGGAACTCATTTCCCTAATTTAAAAGAAAAAAGAAGAAATCGTTCTTCTCTTTTCCAATCATTCGTCAATGATTATTTTCACTTGTCTACTATATAGATCAGTCTCTCAGATCCACTGTTCCCGAAGCAATCAGCTTGCCTGACTTACGGTCATACAGAAGAATTCCATCTTCATCGATATCGATATGGATCTCGTCCCCAATCACATAAGCGAAGGAGCCGAAGACTACGGAAGTCAGCAGGAAACCGTTCACGTTCAACTTGAGGGTTGATTCCATACCTGTCGGCATAGAGCCGTTGACATGTGCATCCAGCTTTCCCTGCGGTGTGACTTTGATCTTTTCAGGACGGATAGCAAGGACAAAGTCTTCATTTGTAACAGCGACCTTTTCCTTCAGTGTGAAGTCTTCTTCATCAACTTTGGCAATGTGATATTCAAATACTTCATCCTTGTTTTCTTTTTCAACACTGCCCTTTTCCTTCAGGAGCTCTGTTTCAGCTTCTTTAGCAGCCGCCGTATCTTCATCACGTTTTGCGAACCATTCATCCATGTTCAGCGGTTTTCTCGGTGTAAAGACTGCCTTCTTGCCGTTCAGGACACTCAGGGCAATGGAACCGTCTCCCTGCTGTGAACCCTTTCCTTCAATAAAGTTGATGGAAGGATTGCCGACGAAGTCTGCACAGAACAGATTGTTTGGTGCACCGTAAAGCATTAATGGTGCTGCATACTGCTGCAGGACACCGTTGTTCATCAGACAGATCTTGGTGGAAAGAGTCATAGCTTCCATCTGGTCATGAGTGACATAGACGAAAGTGGATCCAGTTTCAACATGGAGACGCTGCAGTTCATAGCGCATTTCCAAACGGAGCTTTGCATCCAGGTTGGACAGTGGTTCATCCATGAAGAGAACCTGCGGTTCTGGTGCTAAAGTACGGGCGATGGCAACACGCTGCTGCTGGCCGCCGGAAAGTTCAGCTGGATAACGGTCCATGAACATACCGATTTTGACAATCCTGGATACTCTGCGGACAGCAAGATCAATTTCTTCCTTGCTCAGTCTGCGGACTTCTCTTAACGGCGTTCCGTTCTTGATCAGTTCAAATCTTTCATTGAGAGATTCACCCTTGGCTTGATGGCTCTGTTGGATCTTCTCCATCTCTGCTTCGTATTTTACACGATGACTGTCAGCCGCCGCATTTGGTTCTGCTTCCTCATGGACACCGAGCGAAAGCAGTTTCTTCGCTGTCGGCATGGAAATAGTATAAACGTTGATCAGCTTGATCAAAGCACGTTCATTATCAACCTTGCCGTTCTTGTCTCTGACATCTTCCATGACTTCTTTAAGCTTGGCACCGCTCTTCAGCGCACGGATCATGTCATTCGCAATTTTTGCATCAAAGTCAATCACAGGCTTTTCTTCTTTAACATTCTTCAGACCAAAGGAGATATTCTCATAGACTGTCATATTCGGCCATAATGCATAGTTCTGGAATAAGAATCCTACTTTGCGTTTATTTGGTGTTACATTGATTCCCTGGTCACTGTCATAGACAATCTGATCACCAATCTTGATCTGTCCGCTGGTTGGTGTTTCCAGACCAGCAATCATACGCAGTGTTGTTGTCTTGCCGCATCCTGACGGGCCCAAGATTGTAATGAACGCATTATTTTCAATGTCCAGATTCAAATGATCGACACCATAGAATCTGCCCCAGTGTTTGGTTACATTCGTAAGTTTAATTTCTGGCATATTATTTCTCCTTAATTACCGACACCTGCATCAAGGCTGGCACCAGTCAGTTTATTTACTACAAAGTTTGAAAGCAGAATGGTCACGATCAAAATCAGGTTAATTGCACTTGAGAATGCATACAGTCCCATTTCATCAAAGTAGTCCAAGGTGGTAGAGAGGATGAATCCCTGTGTGCAAAGAAGCAGGAATAGAGACAGTTCACGCAGACAGGTCATGAATGGAAGCATGAAACCGTTGATAATGGAAGATTTCTGAATTGGGATGATAATGTACAGCATGCGCTTGATCCAAGGTACATTCTGAATAATTGCTGCTTCTTCAATCTCACCGGATAACTGCAGCATGCTGTTCAAAGCGTTTCTGCTGGCAAATGGGATATATTTTATGACGCCGACAATAATCAGCAGATAATATGTATTGAAGAGGTTGATCTTATCATTTGAGAACAAGATAAAGAAGGCTGCACCAACAGCGATACTAGGCATCAGATACGGCAGGAAAGCCATACTGTTGACATAGTTTGCCCATTTGGAACGGCGGTTCTTTGAAACAGCGTAGCCGATCAGTGTGCCGATTGTGCCTGCAATCAATGCGCATGCTACAGAAACAAGCAGTGTTCCTTTATAGGCATTCCAGATCGTCGAGTTGAATAAGATGCCCGGCTGTCCGAACATGCCGCCGTCTGCCTGCGCTCCGCTTGCTGTCCACCACTTGATGGTCAGATTTGAGACATCCCCTGTGTAAAGAAAGGAGTAGTCGCCTGGGTTTGGAAGGAATGTTTCAAAGGCAAAGGAAATAATTGGGAAGATGCTGGTAAAGAATGTCAGGATAATGAAGAGAACAGCAATAACATGTTTCCAGATTTTTCCCAGATTGACTTTTGTAATCTGACCGGATTTGCCGGTGACGGTCGTATAATTCTTTCTGCTCTTCAGAGATGCCTGGTTCAATGCCAGTATGGCAACGCCGAAGATCATCATCAATACAGCAAGGATCGATGCTTCACCTGTATACTTACTGTTCATCGAAATATACTTTGTTGCTAAGGTGGTCAGTCCCAGATAATGCGGAACTGGATAAGAACCCATTGCACTGCCGAAGACCAGCAGGATGGTCGATAAGATTGCTGGACGGATCATCGGAATCGTGATCTTCCATAAAATCTTTCTTCTTGGTGTATTCAGGATGGTCGCTGCTTCTTCCAGGTTTGCATCCATGTTCTTGAAAATTCCGCCAATCAGGATATACGCAAATGGTGCATAGTGAAGTCCGAGGACCATTGCACTTGGGAAGAGTCCGCGGCACCACCAGTTCGGCATATTGATATTCAGCAGCGATGCTAACAGTCCATTGGATGTGCCGGTCACTGCATTAGAGTTGAACAAATTCTGCCATACAACTGCCAGCGTCCACTGCGGCATGATGTATGGAAAAATAAAGATGGAGCTCAGGTACTTGCGGCAGCGCATATTTGTACGGGTGACCAGATATGCAAAGATGCCGCCGTAAAGAATGGAAATGACGCAGGTCAAAACTGCTAAGCCAATGGTATTGCCGGTCGGCACCCAGAGATTGGACAATGCCAGTTTGCTGGTGAATAAGTCAATGTAGTTTACAAGGGACCATCCGGAAGCTTTTCCAGAAAGATACTGATCAATGGTTCCCAGATGGATCTTGAATGTATCTTCAACAATTGCGATGATTGGAGCAACCGCTGCAATTGTACAGGTGATGCCGAATAACAGCAGGATAATCTTCGTCGGATCCGAGAAATACGTTTTGATCCGATTGAAGAAAACTGCCTTTTTATTTACTGCAGTAGTATTTGTCATATGATCTCCCTTAAATCAAAGCGCCCGAGACGGTTTGGGTTCCGGGCGCTGATTCGTTGCTTGGCGTTACTTTGTCTCGCCTTTAAACTTGTCTAAAGTCTCAATCCAGCTACCGACTGTGAAGGCAACAGAAGCGCAGTATTCTGGATCTTCCAGAACAAGCTTTCCATCCTTGACCCACCAGTCATAACCCTTATCATCCTTTGCCGGGAATGTATCCTTACCGTCTACATAACCGCCCTGTGCATGATTGTATGCAGCTTCTGTTTCCTGCATGACCTTTGGATTAGCAGAGTAACCGCCCATATCTTTGCCCCAGGCAGAGAAGCCATCCTTTGTACATGTCATATAAGCGATGAATGCTGCAGCAGTCCAAGGAAGCGGGCTGTTCTTTGTTAAGAACAGATAATGGCAGTAGCCATATCCGCCGATACCTTTATAGCCGTCCTGATAAGCAGCAACGGTAACATTATTGACTGACTGTTCAGCAGATTCTTCGATGGAACGCAGTTTTGAATAAACTAACAGACCGGACTGATCAACTGCAGAAGCAGATGTCAATGTGTTGCAGATTGGTCCATCATCTGTCTGTGCATTGTAGCCATTGACCCATAACTTGATCCAAGCCAATGCATATGCACCATTCTCACCAAGGTTGAATTCTTCAGAATTTTTCTTCATTTCATCAACAGTTGGCTGCAGTGTTGACTTCTGTGAAGAAGGAAGTGCATCGAATGCATCTTTTAATTCCTTCGCATATTCATCCTTTGTCAGCATATATAAGAAGTTCTTGCCGACGATTTCAGAATCGATGTCCATGTAAAGTGGATGTGCATCAGGCATTACGAAGTCCCAGCAGTTCGTCCAGGTCTTTGTGCCCTTGTTGTTGAATTCAAATACTTTGTTAAGTGTCTGCAGAGGCAGGAATCCTGTATAGTCTGCAGCAGTTGTATTGTTTGCTTCTGCCCATTCCTTAGGAACGAATGTTTTCAGGATGCCTGGCTGATTCATCTTGGATTCAATCTGGTTGCCATCCTGGATCAATGTCATAGCGAATGTTCCTTCACTCTTGACGGAATCAGCCTGCAGCTGTTCAAAGATCTTATTGTTCTTTGGCTGCTGCCACTCAAACTGCATGTTGTAGCTTGGATCAATTGTCTGTAAATAGGAAATGAATAATGGTAATGCGGTCTTGCCGCGGCTGGAATTGCCTAAGCCGTAGAATGTCTTGCCGTTGGATTCTTCAATTGCTTTCTTGGCAAGTTCTTCCAGGGTCATGCCTTCTGCTTCCTGAATGATAGCATCGACGCCTGTCAGTTCAGTTTTTGCAGTGGCTGTACCGGCTGTAGTTGAGCTGCTGCATCCGACGAGTGATACTGCCATCAATCCTGACAGTACTGTGGTGATAATACGCTTGTTCATTTGCTTCCCCTCCTTTTGGAAACATGGTTCTGTGTTTCAATACTTGTATCTTAGGGAAAAATGTAAGCGTTTACTATTGGAAAAAGCTGACATATTTATTGATTTTCAAACCTGCAAAAAAAACATATCAGAAGTTCCTGATATGCCTTTATCATTACATTTCCATTGCATTGTTCTGATATGCAGTAGGTGTGAGATTATAGACTTTATGGAAGATTGCAGAGAAATATGCAACATCACTGTAACCGCACATTTCACAGACTTCATAAACTTTGTAGTTATGTCTGTCCTTGAGATAATATGCTGCCCGCTTCATCCGATACTGGGTGATATATGCAGCAATCGTCGTATTCATTTCTTTCTTAAACAGACGTGAGATATATCCTTCTGATATATTGAGCTCTGAAGCAATGCTGGCAATGGACAGCTGCTGATCAGCATATTCTTTTTCAATAATGGAGATGGATGCACGTACAAAGCGGTTGGAATCACCTAAGACAGCAGTCTGCTCCTCCTGTTCTTTTTTCAGTTTCGGCAGGATGCGTCTGACACTGTTCTCCAGTTCCCCATCTTCAAACGGTTTGAGAATATAATCAGCTGCCAACAGGCGCAGAGCATCTCTGGCATAGCTGAACTCATCATATGCAGTCAAAAATATGACCTGGACATTCTCACCTTGATCACGGAGCCTCTGCAGAAGATCAATGCCATCGCATTTCGGCATGCGGATATCACAGATTATCAGATCAGCTCTCGTCTTTTCATATGCTTCCAATGCTTCCAATCCATTTTCTGCAGTTGCACATACCTGGCAGCCTAATGATTTCCAGTCAATTTCTTCAACAATTCCATTTCTGACATACATTTCATCATCCACAATCATGACTTTATACATCGGCATCTTCCTCTCTGTGCGGAATTCTTAACGTGATCAAAGCACCGCCGTCTTCCTTGTTCTCAGCAGCTAATCCAGATTCTGCACCATAATTCAGACGCAGGATCATATCGACATTATACAGACCAATATGTCCATAGATTCCATTCCAGTCATGGGTATTGATCCGATGCAGCATTTCTTCCGGCATTCCGCAGCCATTGTCACTGACAGTAATGATCATACTGTCATCATCACTGACAGCTTCAATTTTGATGATTCCTTTTTCCACATCATCAAAACCATGTTTAATAGAATTCTCAACAATTGGCTGCAGAATCAGCTTTGGAATCTGCTGTTCCATAAAGAATGACGAAACATTGATATCCAGCTGATACTTACCGTTGAAACGGATATTCTGAATATCAATATAATCAGAACACAGCTGGCATTCTTCCTTTAATGGAATCAGTGGTTTTTTTTCAATACTCGTACGCAGGATCCTTGCCAGCTTTGAAGACAGTACTGCAATCGGTTCTACATGTGCGCTCTTTGCCATCCACTTGATGGTATCCAGTGTATTGTACAGAAAATGTGGATTCAGCTGTGCCGTCATCATTGCAATCTGCACATCAGACAGTCTCTTCTGAGTATCTACTTTCTGGTCAACAAAGTTGTCCAGTTCCTCAGTCATCACATTGAAATTCTTGGACAGCGTGCCGAATTCATCACGTCTGTTCTCAGGAATGCGGACTTCCAGATTTCCTTCCTGCACCTTTTTCATTGCACCGGTCATCTGCGTCAATGGTTCAGAGAAAGAATGACTGATCCGCCATGCCACAATAAAGCATAGGACGATACTGATAATGCCAAGTGAATATAACAGACGGTACATATCATTAACTGTACTGTCAGACAGAAGCGGCTGTTTGAGCAGGACAACGTAAAAGTCCATGCTGCTGAGTTGGGTAAAATAGATGTTATAATTGCCCATCTTTTCCGGCACTGTTCCATTGCGGATCATTTCGGAACGCATCGAATTGTTGACAGTCAACGCATCTGCTGGCCCAGAACAGTAAGCTGTTTCCATATAGGAATCCATGATATTGATGCCTTCCTGTGCAGATACGATTCCTGACAGCAGGTATGCCATATTCGCATTATCAAGAGAAGCAGCTATAAATCCTGTTACTTTATCATCAACGATAATTGCTTTTGCAATTCTAAGAACAGGCTGATTACTGTCCCCTTCCGAGCGGATTACAATTTGACCTTGAGAAGCTTTTGCATCTTTCAGAACGCCCCAGTATTCCGGCAGGTCTTTAACTATATCTGTAGAAAGGACACAGGTTCCATCGGTACTATATACCGAGAAATCCGCATAGGAGCGGTACCCAGCTGTCGTTTCATAAAGCAGATTGTAGACATCCTGATTATCGGTCTTAGATGCTACTGTTTCCTTTAAAGCAGAACTGTTCTCTAAAGAAGTAAATGAATCTTTAATGCCCGATAAAAGGACATTCATGCGGTAATCCACTTCTGAAGAAGCATCTTTGCTCTGCTGAATCTCTTCATTGGATGTATTGTCACTAAGGATCTTTACCATCAGAAATCCACTGAGGATCAAAGGCACAAAAGACAGGGCTAAAAAGCTGAGCAGGAGCTTGCTGCGGAACGAACTTGTGATTCGCAGGAAGAATGAGGAGATCAAGGATTTGAACTTTCCCATACCTTCAGCACCTCCTCCTGTTCCTTTGCAGCCCAATTCAGATCAAAGCTGATGTATTTGACTTCCTGTTCATCAGCTGCATATGGAATATCTGTTCTTACGCTGCGCCGATACATCTCATCGACCAACAGTTTTTGTACATCTGTACTAATGGTGAAGTCAATGAACTTCTTTGCATTCTCCGGATGTGCACAGTTCTTTACTAAAAAGCTTCCGTCAGGAATGGAGAATGTCCCATCTTCCGGATAGATGATTCCAACATCCTGATGTGTCAGCATCCATTTCTTTGCGGTCTCTTCCAAAGTAATGCCTACGATACTGCCTCCTGATTCCACAGCTGGAAGAACATTGCCAGAACTGCCGACGAATTCCCCATTCAGCTGTTCACTGAATTTTCTGATGACATTTGTACTTCCATGATTCAAAATTGACATCATTGCCAGCAGAATCGTAACACTTGTTCCGGAATTATGAGGATCTGCAAAGGCTATCTTTGCTGTCCATTTAGCATGGAAAAGATCATTCCATTTTTTTGGTGCATCCTCTTCTTTTACCAATTTACGGTTATAGACAAAGACCAGCGGCAAATCTGAGAACAGCGTATAGTATCCATCCTTTGAAATATACTTCGATGTAATTCTTTCATATCCTTCGGCATAATACGGTTCTATGAAATCCTGATAAGCCAGATATGTCTCAACACCGCCACCAAACATAACATCTGCACTGCTTCCTTCTTTAATCTCATTCAGCATCTCAATGGTTCCGCCGTCATGGACTTCGACTGTAATTCCCGTTCTTTTTTCAAATTCCCGGATGATTGGTGTATATACATCTGTCTTATGACTGGTATATACAACCAATGTCTGATCTGGATCAACGGAAAAAGATGCAGTTTCCTTTTTCACAGAACTGCAGGCAGTCAGCGGCATGACTAAAAGTGCTGTTGAGATAATTTTTAAAAGTGCTCTTTTTAAATCTTTCATACTTTTTTCAAATGACCAAGCTATAGTCTGATTCTAGATGTCCAAATTAAAAATGTAAACAAAATCTGGATTTTCCTGAAGAAGATCAATACACTTTTAAGTCTAAATATGATTTCCCATGCTGTGCGCAATTGCTCTATAACATCAAAAACAGATATCATACCGAATATACTGCCCTGTTTATACATCAAACAAACATTTATCAACAGAACGCACAGGATACAATGTAAGAATATGCGCATTTCCGACACTCACCAATACAAAGCTATAAATGCATTGAATGCTGCTTCATACACGGAAGAAGCCGCAGCACTGTACCTGCATGCGGCAATTGTCCAGGTCACGACAGCAGAACCAACGCCAGAGCCAATCCCGCAGCCAAAACTGTTGGCTGAAGCGGCGATTCCTTCCACCCGGATGCCTGATTCCTTCTCAACAAATCGGACGATATCCGGTGCCAGTTTGAATAGCTCACACAGGACTGCTTGTCTGAACCTCCCAGCATACCAAGCAATGGCATACCTACAGCATCCACCAGACTTCCGACACAGGTGAATATTGTATCCAGTGTACTGTTCTTGGTCTGATTGATTGCATCATTGTAGATCAAAGGCATCCTTACATTGAAGCTGATGTTATTCATTGTATAGAAGACCACAATAAACAAGAAATACAGAATGCCGATGCTGATCAAAGCAAACTGATCTGAATGTCCTTTCAGAAAGTACATGGAATAATGATGCCCGGTGCACCATATGCCCTTCACAGGAGAACTGCAAACAGTCGGTGGCATACACCGTGATGTAAGAAGCAGTAAATGCACACAGGACAAAGCTCTCCATATTTTCAAGCGTCTGAAAAGTTTTCCGCAGAAGTTTTAGCAATTCCATTCATTTGACTGCGCCTCAGCAAAAAATTGCAGAACACTTTTACTTTTCTAAAAGAATGAAAAATATTTTTCTTTTATTATCATGGCCAGCTGTTTCTTCCTATTGCAAGTATTAAGAGGCTTTATTTGATTTTTATTTTCTATAAAAATTTAAAGTCCTGAGCATTAAAAAACCAGATCATCCATGTGACAATCTGGTATGTTATTGTTTCTGCTCGTTGTTTTACTTTGTAACGGTATCATATGGCCAGTCAACAATCCCGCCCATATCATAGACCTTGGTATAGCCGATCGCTGCAAGCTTTTTTGATGCTGCAGCAGCACGGACTCCTGTCCGGCAGTAAACAAGAAGTGTTTTATTCAGATCAGGAAGCAGGATTGGCTTCTCGGTGGTAATACTTTCCACTGGTACATTGATGGCATTGGGAATATGTTTTTCATCATATTCTGCTTCTGTTCTGACATCGACAATGATGACATTGCCTGCATCGATCATCTGTTTTGCTTCATCTGCTTTGATGACTGTGTAGCCTTGACTTGCTGCAGCATCACTGGTCTTCTGTGTACATCCGCTTGCAAGAATGCAAAGGATCACGGAAACTGCTAGAACGATTCTTTTCATTGGATAATTTCTCCCAGGCTCCCTCATTGGGCCTCACTACAATCAACATACTTTTTTTGCATGAAATTGCCAGTATAATGCCCTGAAGTGAAGAAAGCAAAAGATCCTGCAGGCTGTCATCAGTATGCAGGGTCTTATCTGATTCATCAATCTTCAGCAGTTTCCACGATAAACATGGACAAGATAATTAGAGGCAGTCTCCACCAATTGATCAATCACCGCTATCGGCGTAGGCTGCTTGTCAGCCATATGATAGCGCGGAAAGAATCTGGTGATGTGAAGCGTGATTTCTGGATCCACACCTGCCAGCCACTTGGCTTCTTCTTCCATATCATGAGGGTCATCATTCAATCCCGGAACGATCAAACTGGTAACTTCAACATGGCAGCATGGATCAGCCAGAGCAATGTTTGCTTTCACGCACTCCAGATTTCCATGCAGGATATCATAGATCTCCTGACGGAAACCCTTAAGATCAATGTTCATTGCGTCCACATACGGAAGAAGTTCTTTTATCCGTTCCTGAGCGACCATGCCGTTTGTAACAAGAATGCATTTCAGGTCCTGTTTCCTGGCAAGCTGAAAGCAGTCTCGGACATATTCATAATTGATGAAAGGTTCATTATAGGTAAATGCAAGGCCGATATTGCCATGGACCTTTTCCTGAACAGCCAGAGATACCAGCTCTTCTGGAGAGATTTCTCTGTTCTCACAGGAATCTGCATAAGATATTTCATAGTTCTGACAGAACGGACATTTCATGTTGCAGCCAAAACTGCCTGCAGACAGGATCATATGTCCAGGCATATAGTTGGCAAACGGCTTCTTCTCAATTGGATCCAGTGCCAGAGAAGTTAAAATGCCATAGGCTTTTGGAATGATCTTCCCGTCCTGATTCATTCGGGCAAGACAAAGACCCGTCTGTCCTTCTTCAAGCGAACAGTGATGCGGGCAGAGTTCACAAGCAACTTTCATACGTGCCTCACCACTTCAAAGCGCTGGAGAGTCAGCGGTTCATCTTCTGAGATGCCGCCTTTTCTTCTGGCAATATCAATCTGTTCAGCAGCAGTATCAACACCTTCCAGATCTGGCAGCAGCAATCCTCTTCTGCCGCCGCATGACACAATGACACCATAGCGATGCGGATCAAGTTCACGCACATCCTCGACCGGTTCAATCTCTGCCAGGACGTCGACACTGATGACCAGACGGTCCAGTTCCTCTTCTTCAATTGGCGGGAAGCGAGGATCTTCTGAAGAAGCAGACACAGCATTCTGCATAATCTCTTTAGCAATGCATTCTGTTGTGGGCTTGAATGTCCCAATACATCCGCGCAGCTGACCATCTTCATGGATTGACACAAAGACGCCAGCTTTCCGGCTGCGCATTTCTTCTGGGTAACCTGCAAGATCTTTTACATCGGGAAGATGCTTGATAGAACGACTGATTGTCTCCCTGGCAAGATGCACATACGGGTCTTCCTTTGCCTGATCTTCTTTGACTTTCTTGATCATCAAAGCCTCGTATTGGTCCCCGATATTCCTTGATGCATCCCTGCCCTCCGGCACAAACTCTGCTACCCCATAGCCTACCCCGAAAGGTTCTTCATAGGAATACAGCCGGCTTGCGACTTTTGTACGGTCAAGTGCACCAGCCATGATCAGGAATGAACGCAGGCCGCACTCAGCAGCCTTGTCACAGAAAGCTGGAGCGAAAGTCAGAAAACGCATAAAGTCTCCCGACGCAAAAGCTTCTGTAATCTCCTGGTCAAATACCGGGCCTTCCTTGGCAAAGCCATAAGGGCCATCTGTTTTCAGCTTATGTGAGAGATCGCCGCTGGCAATAAATACTGTTCTTCTTCCCAGGCTTTCTACAGTTTCCTGAACAGCCTGACCAAAGCGGTAATGTGCCAGGGCAGATAACCCTGAAATGCCGATCCGGACAACTTTGAAATCCTTTATATAATGATGCAGGAAATAGAGAGGAATCATTGTTGCGTGATCCAGTTCGGGATCTCTTTCTCCCTGGGTCCCAGCAAAGATTCCCTTTTCCATACATTTTTGAGAAAGCTCATGAACAAACTGTTCGTCATAGTCTGCTCCTACTTTGACCTTTGATGCCCGGAACTGTCCGAAATTGCCCTCCGCATGGCTGCCAGGGGAAATATGCAGATAATCCAGATAAGTTGTTGCATGAGGACTGGTAATAATGACCAGTTCAGGCTGAAAAGATGCTGCTTTCTTCATCACTGCTTCATAAGAATCAATTGTCTTCTGAATCCCCTGCTGCTCTCCTTTTCCCACTTCCGGGATGATCAAAGGAGGATGAGGAACGCACATTGCATAAACAATAGACATATCATCACCTCTTTCATTATTATATATCCCACATCAAGACATTATTCCAGATGCGAAAAAGGGAAAGTCAGGATTTCGATATTCTGCTGAGCTTACCATAGGCATAACAAAAAGGTGCCCATACTGAACAGAGCACCTTCCTATATAACGAACGATTGAAAAGCAGAATTACTTACAATGTTCTTTATCAATCTCTGCCACTTTATTTCTGCGGCGGACATACTTCTCGCCATCCAGCGGATCTGTATGCATCCATGTTTTCACAATTTCCATTGCAATTGCAGAACCGATGATCTTGCCGCCAATGCACAGGACATTGGCATCATTATGCTGTCTAGCAAGAGCTGCACAGAATGGATCCTGACAGACGCAGGCAAAGACATGCGGCAGCTTGTTGGCAATCATCGCACTGCCATATCCTACCCCATCCACAAAGATTCCTCTGTCACAGGTATGATTTGATACGGCCAGCGCAGCCGGCAGTACATAATCCGAGAGGTCACAGGACTGATTGTCATATGTCCCGAAATCTTCCACTTCATATCCTTCTGCTTCCAGGTACTTTTTGATTTCTTCCTTCAATGCTGTTCCTGCATGATCATTTGCCATAGCAATCTTCATATCAAAATCCACCTTTCTCTAATAACTACCTAACGTCATTTTAGCACTGACTTTGACTCGATATCCATAAATCAGCGTGTAAAAGGAAGACAACGCATGCCAGATCAAATGACTGGAATATGATAAATTTGATCAGTCACTGATTCCCTCTATCATTTTGCTTTTACAGATCGATCTTTTCAATGCTCCGGCATGATTGTCTGATGCAGAGAGATCCAGCGACAATGTAAATAACAGCTGCACATACTAAGAACAGGCACTGAGATAACAGTCCTTCATTCCTTGTGTTCATCCATGCCATGCCAGGAAGATGATGAATTGTTTCAGCAATGCCAATCAGCACAAAGGATGCAGCGCCATACATCAGGAACGGTCTGCCTGTGTTGTATGCTGTCTTCCAGAATCCATTGACAAAGATCCAGTTGAACAACACAAAGATCAATAGGATGTATCCCAGATAAATCGGATTGGCATTCATCATCGGATTATTCAGGTACACCTGGACCTGTCCAAATAGAGTCATGCGGATGATTGTCAAGAGTGTACTGATGACAAAGAAGATCATCTGAATGCATGCAACAAAGTAATATCTTGCCTTGACCGCATCTGTCTTAGCAACCGGCATCAATACGGTATACAGGATATCATTCTGTTCACGGGCTGACTGAAATGTCTGAAAGATCCCCATACATACAAAGAATGTTCCTACCAGGATTGGATACCCAGGAATCATCGTCATCAAGGCAAACAACAGAAAGAAATATGTCAGCGGCAGAGCTGTAAAGCAGAACTCTTTTCTTAATAGTTTCTTCATATCTTTTACTCCTGATCGAACTGCATCGGCTTTCTTTCCAGATGCACCATGATATCTTCCAGAGAATGCTGCTGTGGATAGTCCTTCAAGAAGTTCTGATAAGATTTGGAAGCAATCACACATCCATTCTGAATATATGTAATTGCATCTGCACACTTCTCCAGATCAGTTGTGATATGTGTCGAGAACAGTATTGCAGTTCCTTGTTTTGCAAGATACTGGAAGATTTCAAGAAGTTCTTCTCTGGAAACCGGGTCAAGACCGCTGGTCGGTTCATCCAGGATCAAAAGCTCTGCATGATGGGAAAGTGCAGTGGTCAGACTATATTTCACTTTCATTCCTTCTGACAATTCCATCAATTTCTTATTCTCATCTAACCCGAACATCTTTATATATTTTTGATATTCTGTATCGCTCCAGTTAGCATAAAAAGTCCTTGTCATGGCAGTGACATCTCTTATTTTCTTATGGATGTAGAATTGGTTTGCGCCAGAAGCATATCCGATTTTTTGACGTACAGAATTATCTTTCTCTGTCATCGATTCTCCAAAGAACAACACCTCACCTTCATCAGGATGGACAAGATCCAGCATTGACTTCATGGTCGTAGTCTTGCCAGCTCCGTTTCTGCCAATCAGTCCCATGATGCTTCCCTGTTCAACAGAAAAGGAAACATGGTCCAGCAGAAAAGCAGGATACTTTTTGCACAGGTTCTTTACTTCAAGGATGGAGGACATGTCTTATTCCTCTTCAGAAGAACTGCCATTCTTCATTGCTTTCATCATTTCCTGCATGTTCTTTTCCATGACATCGGCAGATACGATAGCCAGTCCTTTTGATTCATCCCCCAGGAGCAGTAAAGTGCTTCCTGTTTTGATGTGAAAGATTTCTCTGGCTTTCTTTGGAATCACAATCTGTCCTTTTTCACTGACAGCGACTGCCCACAGATGTTTTCCCTTCTCCGGGATCTGCAGACCACTCTCCTTCTGTGAATAATTGACAAGATCATCCAATGAAACATGATAAAGTTCTGCAATGCGCATACATTTATCAATTTCCGGCATTGATTCCCCTGCTTCCCATTTTGCCAATGCCTGTCTGGATACACCTATTTTTTCAGCTGCCGTTTCTTGTGAATAATGATACCTTTTCCGCAAAATCATTAAATTCTCACTCAGCATACTTTTCCTACTTTCGTTTTCTCTCATTATAGGCGTATGCACCATGCTTTCCACCAACTTAAGCTGACATTATTTATATGATTTTGTTAGTTTTGGTTGCGTCAATATACAATATATTCAACATAAGCAGCCCCAAAGCATGCGTCGTATCTATGATGACATTCAGGCTCTTTGATCAGTTGTTCCTGCGTAAAAAAGATGTCTGCACGAACAACAGACATCTTTCTTACTTCAGCTATATTTCAATAATGAACTGATTTTAGAGGTCGGCTGACTGGCTTTTCATGCGCCGGGGCTTAAGACTTGATCTTCAGTTTGATTTTTCAGATAATTCCAAGTATCTCTGCTCGCTCTTTTCCAATTCATCTCTTTGATTCTGCAGCTGGTCCCCGATTGCTTGAATCTCTTTATAGTCTGCAGCAGAAGCCAGTTTATTTTCCAGATCTGCAATTTCTTGTTCTAATTGAGGCAGAGCTTGTTCTAAGTTCTGCAGTTGCCTCTTTTCGTTATAAGTCAGGTGTGCAGCAGGTTTCTTTTCTCTTTCCTTCACCGGCTGCACTGCTTGTGTTTCTTTATGATCTTCTTTCGCTTCTAAGTAATCTGAATAAGATACCTGCTTTTCAATGATTTTTTGATTTTCAAATACTAAAAGATGATCCATCGTTTTATCTAAGAAATATCGATCATGGCTGACCGCTAAAACGGCGCCATGGAAATCATCCAGATAATCTTCCAGCACACCCAATGTATCCGTATCCAGATCATTGGTCGGTTCGTCCAAGATCAGAATATTCGGTGCTGTCATCAAGATTGAGCAGAGATAGAGTCTTCTCTTCTCACCGCCGGAACACTTTTCAATCATTTTATACTGGTCTTCTTTAAAGAAAAGAAATCTCTCCAGCATCTGACTTGCGGTAATTTCTTCATGATCTGCGGTATAGACAACAGAACCAAATTCCTTCAAATAGTCAATGACTCTCTGATTCTCTTCAAAGACATCATTGTGCTGCGCAAAATAGCCAATCTTTACAGTTTCACCAATCCGGATTGTCCCGGTGTCCGCCTTTTCCAGACCCATAATGATTTTCAGTAAAGTTGTTTTTCCGCACCCATTTTCACCAATGATTCCTAAGCGGTCCATCCGTTTGATCGTATAACTGAAATCGGAAAAAAGATGTTTATCACCATAGGACTTTGAAATATGTTCTAATGCAATTGTATTGTTGCCAAGTCTTGTAGTTGCAGACTTCAGTTCTAATTTCTCATGTTCCTGCTGCACTTCCATTGCGGCTATCTTTTCAAAATGCTCAATTCTGCTCTTCTGCTTGGTGCTTCTTGCCTGTGCACCGGCGTGGATCCATTCAATTTCCTTGCGCAGAAAGTTCTGCCTTTTCTGCTCACTGGCCATTGCCTGTTCACGGCGTATTTCTCTTTGTTCAAGATAGTCTGCATAATCACCGTTATATTGATATAAGTGACCATTATCTACTTCAACAATATGATTTGTAATTCTTGATAAGAAATAGCGGTCATGGGTAATCAATACGACTGCTTTGGATACACGTGTCAGATATTTTTCCAGCCACAGCACCATTTCCTGATCCAGGTGATTCGTTGGTTCATCCAATAGATACAGATCCGCTTTTTGAATCAAGGAGATTGCTAAGGCGACACGTTTCTTCTGTCCGCCAGAGAGAACATCAATTTTCTGTCCATAATCTGTAATGCCAAGTTTATTCAATACTGCATTGATCTGATATACTTCCGCTTCTTCTGTTAAAGCGGAACGCACTGTTTCATATACCGACTTTCCAGCTGGGAATTCCATGTTCTGAGGACAGTAAGAAATCTTATATTTTTTCAGGAGCGTCACTTTGCCTGAATCTGGTTTTTCAATTCCTGCCAGAATCCTCATGAAAGTCGATTTTCCAGCTCCGTTCAATCCGACTACACCCCATTTATCTTTCTCATTGACCACAAAGTTCACGTGGTCAAGTATCGGTTCAATTGCATATTTATAGCTGACATCTTCCAATGAAACGATCATAGCAGTCCTCCACAACCACGTAATAGTAATGTCTTTTGCCTGTAATTGCAAACAACATCCAGATGAACTAGCTGCCAGAGCATAAAGAAAGCCTGACTGATTGTTCAGCCAGGCATCATGAATCATTTCGTTATTGAATGTGTCTGCTTTACAGTGGTCGGATCACAGAGTCCTACCTTCCTTGAAGAATTCACTACAGACTGTTAATGAACATATGGCGTATCTAGAGTGCCGGATTTGACATAGAAAATCACATCTTCATCAATTGTCAGATTTGTCAGTGCCGATTTGCTGTATTTATAGACCGCTGGATCTGTTGTAGATGTTACATAGCAGAATGGTGTAACAGCTGTCCCAGCTGTATCATACAGCTCCGGAATATTTGCTTCCAGCAGATCCATGCCCTTGATCAGTCCGAAGGTGCTTTCCAGCAGCTGCGTTGAAGCAAGAGATGTTGTCGCAGTATCAGCCGGACGGAATGTAATCTGGTAAGTTGTTACAGCAATGAAGATTGTTGTATCTGCACTTACATTCAGATTTGCAAGCTCCGCTGCCGTATATGGAGTCGTTGTCTGCGGTGTTGTCGTTGCATCTGTTACAACCTTGAAGGTAAGCGCATCACTGCTCACTTGGACAGACGTATTGTTATCCTGTACCAGCCATACCGTTGGTACAGCATCTGTACCAATTGCTGATCCTGGAATTACTTTGATTTCCAGAGAAGAAGGCTGTGTATGGTCTGTCGGGGCTACTGCACCAGTCTTGTAGACAAGCGAGCCGATTGGATACGCATGCTTTTCCTGATCTAGATAGTACGTCAGTTGTACCTCTGTAGTAATCGTGAAGGTACCTGTTTCATAGGTGACATTGTAATTGCCCTGAACAGAATCTCCAGAAGGCGTGATGATATACGTGCCAGTGGCTGTTCCTGCTGCACGGCTGATTGTATAGGTCAGTTTGCTTGCAAGTTCATTGTTCACCAGACCTGTGACCGTTGCGGTCAATACTGGGTCATCTTCTGTTGTCAGTCTCTTCTTATCATCCGCTTTCACAGTGGCCGATGCTTTGTCCTTTGGGCATAGCCGCTTGTCACTGCCAGAGGTGTACGGATCTCGTGGGCCATATTCCGGAAGAACTCCGTCTTCATATGATCAATCTGTTCCAGCGATTTTATCTGCTGACGTGTCTGTGCCAAAGCAACTTCTGTTTCACGTTCTCTGAGCGCGGCAACAGCCATCATGATCATGATGAAAGCAACCATTGCCAAAGCAGAATACCCTCCATGCGTTACTTCCGTTGACCTCCGTACATAGAAGGCTTCCAGTAGCTCAGCACCGAACAATATGCCAAAACCAATCAATGTGAAAATATCTGTTCTAGTCAATTTCTTCACCTTGATGAAATGGCGTATCAGACAGAAGACGAAATAGATCAGATAAGCAGCAAGATAGATCACAGACTTATAATTCATTGCCACACAGTCCTGTGACCGTACCAGAAACATCACAACAGTACTGATGCCGACTGCCACCAAAAACGCACGGTGGACCCACTTATTGATAACACCAGGGAAAATGCAGTTCATTAATTCGAGCATCGCCGCCGCAATCCAGATCAAGTCGATAACGACAATTCGATAGCCAATGTTCCAATAATAATTCAATGGCAGAAGCTGGCCCGTTTGTCGAGACAGCTTTCAAGAAAGAAGAAAGGATCCAGCAACTGCAGCAGAGCCAGAAAGAAGCTGGCCATTCTCCATGAACAGATAGCCAACAGCAGAGAGGACTTCTGCCATCAGCTGAGCAGGAAGACAGCCAATTCCTGTGACGCCGTGATCGTAGAGGACCTCAGCATGAAGGCAATAGCAGGCAGCCTGCATCTGGGCAAGGCAACAAATGACAACGGCTTTGGAATGTTCCGCCGCTTCCTCAAGTACAAACTCGAGGAACAGGGCAAGTACATGATCACAGTTGACCGGTACTATGCAAGTACACAGACCTGCAGCGTATGCGGCACAAAGAACCCAGAGACAAAGGACCTGAAAGTAAGGAAATGGACCTGTCCTGTATGCGGCACAGTACATGACCGCGACAGGAACAGTGCTGTCAACCTGAAGCAGGAAGGGATCCGTATCTTAGAAGAAAAAAATGTCATGGTGCTGTAGGACATCATGACTGAGACAAGGTACCGCAGGGACTGCGGGAACCAATACGCCTGTGGAGACTATGTAAGACGTGCTATCGACAGACACTGGAGACAGTGAGGCGCAGCAGTCATTGAAGCAGGAAGCTCCGACCTCTTAGCGTATGCGTAGGTCGGGGTAGTTCACTGACGACATAGTCTGCCGGGTCGCCCTGTTTTGGTGAGACCAGTTCAATCTGTGGATCTTCAATCTCACTTGGATCCGTGAAGCATGCGTATTCACAGCCGGCAATATGAGCAGAACGAGGACCGACGTCAACAACATCATGATCATTAATGGTACAGTGACACCTGCTTTCTTGACAGAATCTTCTGTTGCATTAGCAGTTGCCATCATCTTAGGAAGAATGGAAGCATTAATAGCTGCCGTTCTTGTTCTTCTGGTCAATCCATAAAGCTTTGTAATATCAGATGCAACCGTGACCGGAACACCCTTCTTTTCAGCACGGGCAAAGATCTGCATTTCTTCATCCTGAGAATCAACACCGAACGCCATGGAAGCAACAATGACCTGTGCCCCTTGTGTCAGCAGTTTATCAATAGCCTCATCAATCGAAGCATCAGTCAAACTCTTCTTTGGGATATATTCGTTATAGATATGAATGCGGCGGTCTACTTTCTCGTCCAGCATGACGTCATCAAGCCGCAGCTGTTTCTTAGCAAGCATACCTTCCAAGCCGCCGCCGGCAACACCGATGATGCCAACCTTTGCGACATCGCCTTCAATAAAGGCGTTGGTAGCCTGGGTCGTGGAATGTGCAACGAATACGACATCTTCCGGCTTGATATTATTTTCTCTCATACAGTTTTCAAAGGACTGTACAACACCAAGTGCTACACCTTCCTTTGCGTCATGTGTAGTTTTCACTTCATTCTTGCCGATGATCTCATGTGTGACATTATCCATGGCTACACATTTTGTGTATGTGCCTCCAACATCAATGCCCATACGAACGCTGCGATTTGCCTGTGTCATATTCAATCTCCTTTTCATTATCCCTGCCTGCGTCAGTCTAAGTCATGTTTGTGATGAACTGCCAACATTTCGCAAACCGATTTACTTTCTAATATAGTTATATGAGATTTTGACTTTTTCATCTATGGTAAAAATTGTTACAAATACTGTTAAAGTTGCAGTCAGCTTTAAAAACAGGCTTTATTTACAGCAATTCCACATCCAGAAACAAACTATATTTCGATGGAATCACGGTTCAATCTGTTAACTATGCTTTTAAGATTAGAAATGAAATAGTTTTGTAATGATTTATGAATAGAATCTCTATAAATGAAAACACTAAATCTAAAATGGACTCACCCTAAATTGATTGTATTGGCTTCTATTTATTATTCATGATAAAAAAGGCGGCATTGCATAAATTGCAACACCGCTGTGCTTTCCATATTAAATAAACAATGACAGAAGCAATCGTACGTGTAAGACCTACACAGGCTTCATATGGAATCAGTTTCATTCTTTCATTGATCTCCATATTGACACTTCCACCTGTTCCTGGGCGCATCGCATCTGTATGTGTATATTTTTGCGCAGATTTTTCCGCATATGCATCCAGTCATGTATCCATTTCCATGATCAAATCTGGAGCTGCACTTTTCTGTATGGCATCCTTGATAACTTCCCCGACACCATAGCTCGTTCTATTCAATGGATTCTTTTCAGCATCAGGGACCAGCATCATTCCTGCCGCTCCTGACATTTCAATAGTTGCTGCTTTCGAGTTATCGACTATCCCTCATACATGTGACTGGTTTTCCTAATGATCCAGTCACAGTCATACTCTCACAGTTTTCTGCTCATGTAGATCACATCACTCATCGGGTTGTCATAATAAGGGCTGCATTCCGTAAAACCCATCTTTTTATAGATATGGATGGCCGCCTGCAGCGGCTGGATCGTGTCAAGCACCATTTCTTTGTAGCCTGCTTCTTTCGCATGTTCCACAATTGCATCAACCAATTGTTCACCAAGGTTCATGCCGCGGCAGTCTGGTGATACATACAGTCTCTTCATCTCACATCTTTCATTGGTATGCCGATGATATGCAACAATGCCAATGACCTGATCATTATCATCCAAAGCCACAAGCAGTTCTCCTTCCGGAGCTGTATATTTCTTTGCGGGATCCTTCAGTTCATCTTCAATATTCTGAAAAGACAGATCTCTGTTCAGTCTTTTTGTATATTCGATGATCTTTTCCTTTACCTGATCAATGTAATTCTTTCCATCTACGATTTTCATGACAGCACCTTCTTAATATACTCCATTGCCTCGCACAGCTTCTGACAGGATCCGTCATCAAGATCCTTGATCTTTTCTTTCACCTGTTCACTAGCCCTATGACTGTATTCCTCTGCAATCTGGTTTCCTTTTTCTGTTAACACCAAAGATTTTTCTCTTTTATCTCTGTTGTCAGCGAACCGTTCCAGCAGTCCCTCTTTTTCAAAATTCTTCAGGATCCTGCTCATAAAGCTTTTATCAATATGAAGCTGATTGCATAGATTCTGAGCAGTGATTCCCTTAGCGGCATACATTTCATAAAGGATACGTGACTCTGTCCAGGTGCGTTCCGTTCCCAGGTATTCTTTATTCATGACATCAAGCCAGATCGTGTAATAGCGATTGAATTCACGGATATTCTTTATCATGTCTGCTCTTTTCATAACGCCTCCATACAAGTTGATTTTGTCAACTTGTATTATATATTTTAGTTGACTTTTGTCAACTATTTCAATGAACAGAATATAAAATGGGCTGCATCAGAATGTGATTTAAAGTATTTAATGTAGAAAAAATTCCTCTATACATCATTCGGGATTCTCTGTATCATAATATTATGAATACTCCTTTGCTTGTTCACCAAATGCAGGCTTTGAACATCGGCATTGATTTTTTCTGTGTCTTTGAACTGCTGATTATTCTTCGATATATCCGCAGGCATACATTGGCAATTGAGGAATATATCCTTTTCCGCTACATCATTGCATTTACCATTCTGGCTTTTATCGGAGATGGAACATGCTGGGCAGTTAATGGGATGGACGGCACCTGGATCCATATTCTGAATTATTTAGCCAATTTTCTGTATATGTCCTGCCAGCTGATCGCGGCGATGCTTACTTTTGACTTTTTCTACTGGATCATTTACAGCAAACTTCCCAGCAGAAAATTCAGGATCCTGGTATTTGTCATTCCTGTCACAGCTGTACTGCTGTTGACTTATACAACACCTTGGACCAGACTGGTCTTCACCATTGATCAGCAGAATCTCTATCAAAGAGAAATCCTGCTGCCGCTCATGTCAATGATCACACTGGCATATATCATTGCCGGTTCATTTCTATGCGCTCTGCGGATCAAGCAGGAAGTCCTTCTGGACAGAAAGAGAAGACTTCAGGTCTTAGCCTGCTACTGCATCCCAGTTATCCTTGGCAGCTTGATCCAGACATCATTCTATGGCATCTCTCTTGTTTTACCATGTTCTGCCGCAGCTCTGCTCATGGTATTCATTAATGAACAGGATTTAAAAATCTCTGTGGATTCATTGACTGGACTGAACAACCGCGGCTGCTTTGACAGATACCTCAATGAACAGCTGGAGATGAACAGCCGGGAGGATATTGGCTTGATCATGATTGATGTCAATGACTTCAAAAAGATCAATGATGAATATGGGCACATCAAAGGAGATTCTGTACTGCAGATGATAGCAGAGATCCTGCGCCGTTCGGCAGCAAATCAGAATATATTCCTGGCAAGGTTTGGCGGTGATGAGTTCGCCTGTATATTCCATACAGCACAGGCATCGGCAGATGAGATCACCGAAGCTGTCATCAAAGAAGTAGACCACTGCAACCGCAGCAGTCAGATGCCTGAAATCACTCTGGCAGTAGGTTCCGCACAATATGATAAAGGCAGCATCCATACCGCAGCAGAACTGATCCATCATGCGGATGACATGATGTATGAAAATAAACAGATGATGAAGCAGAAGATAAATGATTCTAGGAATGATCAAGAAAAAAACAGTTTTTTGAAACTGAATAGAAAGAAATAGAAAATCTATAAACGCCCATTCACAGATCAGAATGGGCGTTCTTTCGTTTCAGCAATGATATTGTTTATTCATTCCAAGGGTTTTCATCTGGATATGGCAGTGTCTTTGGCTGATTGTAGTTTACATCCGCAATACCCAGATACCGGAATACTTCATAGAGTGTCTTTCCAGTATGCATAAATGTGACAGCACCGTGATGCGGATAGTACTTTCCAATCAGTACATGACGGTAGAAACGTCCCATTTCAGGAATTGCGAAGATAGCAATACTGCCAAAGCTTCTTGTCTTGACCGGCAGGATCTCACCCTGGGCAATATATGCACCAAGGTTGCCTTCACTGCTGCACTGCAGACGGTAGAAGGTAATTGGACTGGCAGCGATGTCGCCTTCCAGCGTTCCTCTTGTAAAGTCAGGTTCGGAGCCGGACGGTTCCAGCAGACGATGCTGGATCAGCTGATACTTGACGGCACGGTCACTGCACATCTTGCAGGACGGTGTATTGCCGCAGTGGAAGCCCATGAATGTGTCTGTGAGCTGATAGCCATACTTGGCAATGTTGTCTTCATCATAAATGTACTGTGGTACAGAGTTGTTGATATCCAGAAGTGTGACCGTATCATTGCTTGCACACATGCCGATGTATTCACTCAGCGCTCCATAGATATCGACTTCGCAGGCAACCGGGATGCCTCTTGTGACAAGACGGCTGTTGACATAGCATGGCTCAAAGCCGAATTCCTTCGGGAAGGCTGGCCAGCACTTATCCGCAAATGCCACATACTTCTTGGAGCCCTTATGGCTTTCCATCCAATCCAGCAGGGTCAGTTCAAACTGTGCCATGCGTGCGGTCAGATCAGGATAGTACTTTCCTTCACCCATTTCTGATGCCATATCTTTGCATACATCTAGGATACGTGGATCATTCTCGTGTTCACGATAGGAGACCAACAGATCCAGTTCACTGTTCTCTTCTACTTCTACACCTAATTCATAAAGTCCTTTGATTGGTGCATTGCAGGCAAAGAAGTCCTGCGGACGCGGTCCGAAGGAAATAATCTTCAAGTTCTTGACTCCAATGATTGTTCTGGCAATCGGAACGAACTCCTTCATCATATCTGCAATCTCAGAAGCCGTTCCGACTGGATACGAAGGAATATATGCCTTGATATGTCTCATGTTCAGATTGTAGGAACAGTTCAGCATGCCGCAGTAGGCGTCCCCACGGCCGTTGATCATGTCGCCGTCACCTTCCGCAGCTGCCGCAAACATGCATGGTCCATCGAACATCTGGGCAATTTCTGTCTCCGGTGTCTCCGGGCCAAAGTTGCCTAAGAATATTGTTAAAGCATTGCATCCGGCTTTCCTGACTTCATCCACTGCCTTCTGTGCATCCTTTTCATTTTCTACAGTTGTCTGTGCCTCATAAACATGCAGATTCTTCTCTGCACATTTTTCAACAATTGCTTTTCTTCTCTTTTCTGACAATGCGATTGGGAAACAGTCACGGCTGACGGCAATAATGCCAAGCTTTACTTCTGGAATATTTGTTGAGTTCATTTGTCTTCTCCTTATTGATCACAGTTCTTCTGCGATATCGATGTTCTTTCCTGTTAATCTGATGCGTGCACCATTCGCGGCTTCACTGCTGTCCTTATGGGCAAGCAGCCATTTGTTCCTGGCCCAGAGCAGTTCATCATCGCCGCCGCATGCATTCATCCGCGGCTTGGAAGTATTGGTTCCCTTCGGCAGTGCGACCATCACTCGGAAACCTTTCTTTGGATCCGTATGACATGGTGCATAATGCAGAGTTGTTGCATAGACTTCGACCAGAATTCCTGCCGGCACTAAGAATGCTTTGACCTTGGCAGTATTCAGCTTTCCATTCTTGATATCTTCCATTCGTGCCAACAGCAGGATAAAGTCCTCCGTACCCAGGTTGAATTCACTGGAGCGGTGATACTCTAAGCAGTTCAGTTTTGTATTGTGTCCATTACACCAGCCTAACTGAACATGCATACCGCCAAAGCAGTGATTTTTAAACTCCTTTGCGGCAGGAAGTTCCTGCAGCTTTGGTTCTTCAGGTACATAGTCCGTGCCCTTCGGCAATGGTGTATGCTTCAATGCCTTCATGATGGCATTGCATTCTGTTTCCATACCATTGAATACTCTGCCGTATTTTATAAACTCTGGATCTGACACAGAATAGATTTTCATTGTAATTCTCCCATCTTCTTGAACATCGGCTTCAATGCCGGATAGAGCTCATGCCAGATCTGGTAGCGTGCTTCATAAGCTTTGACAAGTTCCGGCTCTGGATATTCTGTTTCTTTAATTCGTACCATCTTATTTGCCGCTTCCTGCTCATCTCTATATGTACCGCAGGCAACAGATGCCATCATGACAGCACCATATCCTGGTCCCTGTTCGGTCTGCGGAATCATCAAATTGATGTTCAGGACGTTGGTCATGATTTTCCGCCACAGCGGGCTCTTTGCCCCGCCGCCGCAGATCGTACTGGCTGTCACTTGTATTCCCTGTGATCTTGCAACTTCAACACAGTCACGGATGGCAAAGGCAACACCTTCCATCATCGCCTGCGTCATATCTGACTGAGCCGTATCCATTTCCATTCCGATAAAGCAGCTCCGGGCCAGAGAATCATTATGCGGGCTTCTTTCTCCCATCAGATACGGCAGGAAGTAGACTGAATTATGCCCAAGTTTCTCATCCTTGATCTCTGCCTGCACTCCCTGATAGTCTTTGGAACGAAGTATTTGATCCATCCACCATGAGTTGCAGGAAGCACCGGATAAGATACATCCCATCAAATGATATTTTCCATTTGCATGAGCAAAACTGTGCAGCGCATTCTGACTGTCAACTTTCATTTCATCACTTGTAATGAATACTGTTCCGCTTGTGCCAAGCGATATATTGCACATATTTCCTGAGACAGCCCCGCAGCCAACAGCGGCAGCAGCATTGTCACCTGCACCAGCACAGACAATGACATTCTCAGGAAGTTCATACTTTTCAGCAATTTCCTTTTTAATTGTGCCAATCGGTGCATAGCTTTCATATAATGCCGGCATCTGTTCCATCCGTAAAGAACAGATTTTCAGCATCTCTCTGCTCCAGCATTTATGTGCCACATCCAGCAGCAGTGTACCTGATGCATCAGAATAGTCAGTTGTGAAGTTGCCGGTCAGGCAGTAATTGATATAATCCTTCGGCAGCATGATCTTATTGATCTTCGCAAACAGATCCGGTTCATTGTTTTTCATCCAGAGCAGCTTCGGTGCCGTAAAACCGGCAAAAGCAATGTTGCCTGTATAGTGGCTGAGATTCTTTTTCCCAATGACTTCATTGAGATAATCAGTCTCCTTCTGTGTCCTGCCGTCATTCCAAAGAATGGCTGGGCGGATCACATGGTCATCTTTATCCAATACAACAAGACCATGCATCTGACCGCCAGCTCCGATTCCTCTAACTTTTGCATGATCAAAACCCTGAAGAAGATGCAGCAGTTCCAATTCAACTGCATTCCACCAGTCTTCAGGCCGCTGCTCACTCCAGCCTGGATGTGGGAAGCTCATTGGGTATTCCCTGCTTACCTCATTCAAGATTGTCCCATTATCATCAACTAATAAAAGCTTGACAGCAGATGTTCCTAGATCAATTCCTATGTAATACATTGAATTTCTCCTTATCTACTGCCAGTATATTAAATTGTGTAAACGCTTACCTTGACTAATTCGCATCAGCAATTAGACAAATTTATGATTCTGCTACATGACTGCTTTCTTATATTCAGATAAAAGCTCTAGGCTCTTTCCGCGGGAATAAAAGTGTTCCAACGAATGGAGGCTGTGATGAGTCTGCTGTGCATCCATATGAACCGTTGGATGATGACTGTACTGCTCTGGAGTCATGCCAGTGCGCTGACGGAATACTTCTGAAAAATACCGATAGTCAGAAAAACCTGATTCGACACATACATTCTGCATCGACTTGTCTCCGTTCAGAATCATCTTACAGGCACAGTGAAAGCGGACTGTTTTTACATATTCCTGAAATGTCTGATTCAAAGATTCTTTCACAAACGCTGACATGTAATTCAGGGTACAGCTTTCCTCTTTTGCAAATTCAGTCAAGCTCGCCTTGAACCTGTAATGTTCATCAACGTACTGCAGCAGCCGGCTCAGTCTTGCGTTGCGCCTGTCGCGCTCTTCAATTTCCTGGCTGGTCTGCAGATGATACGGGATATGCTGAAGGATCTGATACATCAGAACAGCGCTTCTGCTGAGACACAGCAGTTCGTAATCTTCTTTTTCTTCCAGGTATTCATTCATCATCTGCATCATCATTTTTTTCAGACTGAGCAGCTGCGTGCTGTCAAAGTAATTTGTAATCTGGATATCCTCCGCGTAGATGTGATCAATCTTCGGATAGGCTTCTGAAAAGAGCTCCGGCGACATCTGCAGGCAGAGAAAAGTACAGCTCCCGCTTTCATCGCTGCAGTACATCTCATGAGGCTGATATGGGTTTATCATTGCCAGATCTCCCGGCTTCACATGATACACATTCTGGAGAGACTGAATGATCATCGGCTTTTCCAGTACATAGAGCACTTCCCATTCAGGATGCAGATGCGGCGTACGGTATTCGACCGAATTAAAGAACATAGACATACCATCAATCTGCGGATGCATTACAATTTCCAGATCATTTCTTGTCATAGCTGTCAACTTAATCTTTCCAAATAGCATTTTTTCTCTATTCATTATAAACGGTAATCCTTTCCAGAGCCAAAATAATAGCCCTTCTTGGTAAATTAAAAACAGGCTGGTCCAGATATGGATCAGCCTGTTTGATGATCAAGCAATCTTCCGATAGACAGGAATGGAGTCAATTGGTGCTGACGCATGGATGGTCACACCACCGTCGATGACCGATCCATCGCGGATATCCTTCCACTTGCCGGCAGGAAGATATACATCTCTTTCATAGGTATCTGCAGTAAGAATCGGTGCCACCAGGTAATCCGGTCCGAACATATACTGGTCATACAGATTCCAGCATTCTTTGTCATCAGGATATTCATAGAACATTGCTCTGAGCAGAGGCGATCCATTGTGATGTGCTTCTTCATAAAGCTGTTTAATGTACGGCTTCATTGCCAGACGGATGTCCAGATATTTCTTCATGATCCTGAAATTATCTTCACCATAGCTCCACAGTTCATTCGGCTGTCCTGTATGCAGGTATCCGCCGCCGAAATCGCGGTCGTCCAGAGGAGGAATGTCATACGGGCCGCGGTCTCCATGCATGCGGAGAACAGCTGTAAATACAGCAAATTCATACCAGCGGATCAGCAGCTGTCTGAACAGAGGATCATTGACATCATCAGTCATGAAGCCGCCGATATCAGTTGTCCACCAAGGAATGCCGGCCAGACCCATGTTGATGCCTGCCGCCAGCTGATCTCTGAACGCTTCAAATGTACTAGGAACATCACCTGACCAGATGACATTGCCATATTTCTGACTGCCCGCCCATCCTGAACGCAGCAGATTCACTGGATGCTGATTGCCTAAAGCTGTTTCATGGTCATAGAAGATACGGCTGTAGTACTGCGGATAGATATTGCTGCATTCCAGAGCCGGACCAAGATAATACCTGTAATGATCAAAATCATATTTGACATAATCTGGTTCTGAATTATCCAGCCAGAAGCTGTCAACACCCAGATCATAATAATTCTTTTTGCACTTTTCCCAGACATAGTCACGTGTATACGGATTTGTTGTATCAATCTCAACACAGTCACCTTGATAATCATACGTCTGTGCTGCGCCTCTCTCGGTGCGGATCAACATGCCTCTTTCTGCCATTTCGCCAAAATTCTCACTCTTTTTATCTACACTTGGCCAGACGGAGACAACGACTTTGATGCCCATTGCATGCAGCTCATCGATCATCTTCTTAGGATCAGGCCAGTACTTTGGGTCGAACTTCCAGTCGCCCTGATATGTCCAGTGGAAAAAGTCAATCACAATCACATCAATTGGAACACCGTGATCTTTGCAGGCATGGGCTGTAGCCAGCACTTCTTCCTGCGTCCGATAACGCAGTTTGCACTGCCATAGACCCATGAGATCTTCTGGCATTTCAGGTGCTCTGCCAGTCACAGATGTGTAGATGTCAAGAATCTGCTTTGGTGTATCAGCAACCGTCAGCCAGTAATCCAATTCCTTTGCGGCCTGGGCATTCCATTCAGTAATGTTCCGACCGAAGCTGACTCTGCCTACCGCAGGGTTATTCCAAAGGAAGCCATAGCCAAGACTTGAAACTGCAAATGGGATACTGACTTGTGAATTACGCTGTTCAAGATCCAGAATGCATCCCTTGAGATCGGTCAATGCATGCTGGTATTGTCCCATGCCGAAGATTTTTTCTTCAGGACTGCTTTCAAAGCGCTGAATGATCTGATAGTCGCCTGCCGTATATGGCTTATATTCACGGGCAGTCATTTTCAGACATCTGCTTTCTTTGGACAATGTTCCAGCGTAATTGCGATAGTATTCTCTGAGGAACATCTTTCCATCACGGAAAAAGGTAAGGATGCCTGCTTCACTGATGGATGCCTTGATGCGGCCGTTGGTAATTTCCGCACTGGAATCTCCAATGACAATTCTGATGTTCTCCGGATAAATATCTGGTTCTTCACTCAAAGCCCAATTCCGGCTGCTAAACTGCGGATACATGGTTGCCCGTACACGCAGTGCATCACTGCCCCATGCTTCAATACTGATTGTTTCACCTAAATGAAATGCGGTTAGTCTTTTGCTGTCTGACTGGAATCTCATATTATGTTCAATATCCTTTCCTATATGATGCATCTTTGCTTGCCAGTATCACTGCTTCCGGCACAAAGGAACTGTAGCATTTTTCGTTTTCTTTTCCCTTGACTGATTCCATGCTGCCATTATACAAATTACTGGCAGCCGAAATACTCATCATTCAGATCCATTTACCACCATGAGTCAGGATCTTCACCTCCATTGGCTGAAGGATGATGTGCTGTTCATTGAACTTGAATGACTTCTGTTCCAATGTGTTATTAAAGAAGAAACGGTATCTGTTGGTATTGCTGCTGCGTTCCGTGGATTCAACGCCATCCGGCAGCATTTCCATAAAGGGAATCTCACGTTCTGTAAAGATATCCTGCAGCAGTGAACGGTACATTGCCTTTTCGCATACAGTACCGATATAGTATGCTTTCCCTCTGCCGTATTCGTTAAGTGTCACAGCAGGTGTTCCGGCATAGTAGCGGTCCATGTATCTTGCTAAAGGTTCCGCTGTATCCAATGCAATCAGATCACTCCAGGAAGTATTTTTGAAGACACTTCCATGAATAGAACGGATCCGATACTGTGCCTCACCGATGCCATCTGTTTCAATGATATGGCAGCCGCACAGCTTGCTGAATTTCGTCGGCAGGCTCTCACCAAAAATGCAGTTGCCATTTTTATCCTTGACGCCGCTGCGGTTGGTAATGATGGCAGCGCCGCCATTGCTTACAAATTCTTCCAGCGCTGCAACAACATCATTGTCGACAACAAAATGTGTCGGTACGATAACAACACTGTATCCAGCTAATGAAGCTCCTTCGGGAAGGATATCGAGGTTGACGCCTAGATTCATGCATGCATCATGGAACAGTCTCAGCTGTGTCCAGTATGCAAAGCCTTTTGACTGAGCCTGCATATGAAAGCTGAATTCCTGGTCGGCTGAATACAGCATTGCTACTTTGCTGTGGATTGTTGTTTCTGTGATATCCGGCATCTGCGAAAGGCGGCTGTATACAAGATGCTGAAGTTCATCCAGATTCTTGTTCCATGCATTGTCATGGTCTTTTAGTCCATAGCAGAACATTTCTGCACCGCCCACTGATGTACGCCAGCGGAAGAAGCTCAGCAGATCAGCACCATGTGCCACCGCCTGCAGAGCATACCCTTCCAGCATGCCAGGTTCAAGTGCCGGTGTAATTGGCTGCCAGCATCCCATGGAGCCTCCTAACTGCTCCATGATCCAGAAATTCTTCTGCTTGAAACTGCGGATAAAATCCAAGGCGAATGCATTCGAATACTGTTCTTCTGGATCTTTCGGCAGCGCAATTGGCGGATAGTTGTCATATGAAGCCACATCAAGCTCATTGAAGAGCTGGTGGAAATCAGGCATATGACTGCTGAAGCATTCGTTGGTCGTGATGACCGCATGACTGTCATAGCGATGAATGATCTCACATTGAAAGCGGACATAATCTGTCACACTCCAGGAACAGAATCTTTCATAATCAAGCATATATGCAGGATTGAACCAGTCTGTCTTATTTACACTTTCAGTAATCAAAGGTGTTATCTGCGACCAGTCACTGACTTCCTGTCCCCATGTAATTGTCTGCCACGCCTGGTTCAGACAGTCCAAAGTCTGATATTTATTTTTCAGCCACTGTCGGAAGCTGTCTGCGCAGCTGCTGCATGTACAGTGATTGCTTTCCAATTCATTGTCGATCTGCCATGCATAGATCTCATCTCTGCCGGCATATCTCTCTGCCATCTTTTCAACAATACGCGCCGCAAATTTTCGGAAAGTCGGATTGGTCATGCAGCGATGACCGCGGATGCCTGGATGGACCCTGTTCCCTTCTCTGTCACACTGCAATGTCTCTGGATACTTCTGGAACATCCACAGAGGCGGGCAGTTGGTAGGAGTACCAAGAATTACCTTGATACCATGACTATACAGAGTAGCGACTGCTTCATCGAGCCATTTGAAATCAAATTCTCCTTCTCTAGGTTCCATGCGGCACCATGCAAATTCGCCGATGCGTGCTGTCTTGATTCCTAAGCGTTCCATATCAGCAGCATCTATTTCCCATAATGACTTATCCCATTGTTCTGGATAGTAGTCGATTCCGATTGTAATCATCAAGCAAGCGCCTCCAAATAGATAATCAGTCCTGTCCGCCCGTAATGGTAAAGCCATCATTGCTTAAGCTATCTTTTTCGAGCTTGCGGAAGATCGGCATCGCAATCTGGCTGACAGTATATATTGCTAAAATTGGTGCAAAGAACAATCCTGCATAAAGCAGGAATAAATTGATTTGTGTAAACAAAAAGAACTGCAGTACAAGAATACCGATGAGGCCTAAAGTGCGAAGGAAGAAGCGGAAGAATATCTTCCGTGCATTCGTAAAGGTCGTTGTCAGTTTATTTTCATATCGTGCTTCTAAAGGAAATACATAAAGATAATGAAGAATGATCAGTACAATCAGAATGACTGCAAGAATCAAAAAGAGGATTGGATTCCCCTGCATCTTGTTGAAGAGCTGCAGATCAATCCAGATACTGTAACAAGCAGCGGCCAGTATCAAAGTCAGAACGATACCGTGTTTTAAGTTTCTGCGGTAAGCATCCCAGAACGACTTGGTCATGCTGACTTCTTCGCAGTTCTCAACCATTTTCATGGTCACTGTGAATGCCGCAATTGTCGATGTGCCAATCGTTACAATTGGAAGGCATCCAATGAACCAATACAAGTTGAGAATCAGTAGATTCGTGGCTTTGATACCAGCTGTTATAAAAGGGGAATCCAGGTTTATCTTCATAAGACCTCCTAGAAGGAACATCTGATCTCAGGAAGCATTCCCGAGATCAGATTGTCAATCAGTTACTTTTGCTGTAGTGCATATTTTGCTGCTGCTTCACTCTTGCACCAAGTCACGCAGTCATCATATCCATAGCCCTTGCACTCAGAACGCATGCTGTCAACGATTGATGCAAATGAAGCATCATCCTTCGCATAAATTGCATTCCATGAACCCTGTTTGATGGCCTTGATGACCTGCTGCCATTTCAGTTCAAGTTCATTGTCACGTGTTGTCTCAGCATAGTTGACAGCTGGAATCGTTGTATGGTTCACACTGTCAAGATAATCCTGTGAACTGTCAGAATTTGTATAAGATCTCCAGTCTTTTTCAGTATCATTCTTCGCATCACCTTTCATGCTTGCCCATGTGGAAGATGCGAAGCATTCATTGTTAGAATCAGGGTTCTTCGCACCCTGTGCCCAAGTTGTATTGTTGAACTGGAATGAACCGTCATTGAAGGTTCCGTCCAATGTATATGTTTTGCCTGTGTATGGAGAAGTCCATTCAACACCTGTAAGATCTGTAGAGGAATCAGCAATGCACTTCTTCCCGAGATCTGTGAAGTATGTATTTCCCTGATCATCATAATCCCACATCAGTCCCTTTGGACCATACCAGTTGGTCATTGCACCTTCTGGTGTGCAGAGCCAGTTGATCAGCTGCATTGCCTTTTCAGGATAGACTGTCTTGCTGCCGATGGACCAGATACGGCTGCCGCCGGCAGTGCTCAGTCCATTGACAATGACATTTGCATCTGTTGGAACAAGCGAAGCCATATACTTATTTGCTGAAATATGAGCAGAGGTATTATATGCAGTAGAGCCAGCATAGTTGAAGATTGAGAACAATACATCGCCGGAACGTACCTTTGCAATCATTGTATCGTAAGTCTGTGTCATAGAATCCGGATCCAGCAGACCGTCACGGTATAACTGGTTGAAGAATTTCAGGGACTTCAGATACGGACCATTCTCACTCAGACAGTCATAGAAATCTCCGTTGGAGGAATCATACATGCCGATGCCAAGTTCGTCATAGCCGTAATATGCAGAAGCAAGTGCCTTTACATACATGACCATATTGCCGTCCCAATCCGGCCAGATGCTGACTGCATATGTCTGCTTGCCGTCATCTCCGCTTGGGCATAAAGCCTGCATCTTTTTCAGAACAGATTCTAGATCATCAAGATTCTTTACTTCTGGATGTCCCAGCTGTTCATACAGATCCCAGCGTGTGCCCCAGTCATAGATAAACAGGTCATGCTGCCCAGATTCATTGGATACGTTATTGCCAATGCCATAAACCTTACCATCGGAATTCAGCTTCTTGTTTGCATCAACTGCGTCCGAGAAGTACTTTTCAATATCAGTTCCATAAGATGAGAGCAGATCTTCATCATCCCAGTCAAACAGCATGTCTTTGCTGACTGCCGACTGATACTGATCACCGTTGTTGCCCCATACCACAATATCACCAAGATCGCCGCTTTCCATTCTTGTCTGGTAAGCACCGCTTGTATCAGGAATGATATTTAATTCAATATTGAACTTATCTTTTAATAATGTTGCGCCCCATCCTGTCTGTGCACCAGACCAGTTTGCCAACTGACTGAAGACAGTCAGATTGATGGTCTCTTCATTATTCAGAATTGAGTCAGCTGAAGAAGTTGAACTGCTGGATGTTTTGGAACTGCAGCCGGCAAGCATTCCGACTGTCATCAGAGCACTTAAGCCGACTGATGTGATGCGCTTGTTCATATTTTTCATAACGATTGTTTTCTTTCTCCTCTTTTTGAATCAGCCCTTCACGGCGCCAAGCATAATGCCTTCTTCAAAGTAGCGCTGCATGAAAGGATAGACCAGCATAATAGGAATGATGGTTACCATGGAAATCGTATATTTAATAACTTTGCTGTTCAGCATACCGGAACTGACGGCACCGCCTGACTGCATGGCAGCCGCAAGGTTGGATGAACTGTTCAGATATACCCATAAGCGGTGCTGCATTGTATACAGCTGCGGGCTGTTGGACATCAGGATCAAGGAATCCTGCAGTGAGTTCCAGTTGGCAACTGCGCCAAAGACAGCGATGGTCGCTAAGATTGGCTTTGCAAGCGGAACAATGATCTGATTGAACGTCTGCATTGTCGATGCCCCGTCAATCGTTGCGCTCTCTTCCAGGGAAGCTGGAATCGATTCAATGTATGTCTTTACAAGAATGATGTTGTATGGAGATACCAGTCCTGGCAGGATATAACCAAGATAGTTATCTGTCAAACCGAGTCCCAGCATATTCAAGTACCAAGGAATCATGCCAGCATTGAAGTACATTGTAACAACAAGTCCGCGGTACCAGAGACTTCTATGCCACATCTGTTTTTTCGTTGTCAGATATCCGGCAAAAGCAGAAGTAATGACCATCAGAGCTGTACCGATGATGGTACGGCTGACTGTCACTAAGACAGCGTTGCCAAAATCATTGACGTCCTTTAGAGCAATATAGTTGTCGAAATGGATTCCCTGCGGCCACAGTGTAATCATGTTCATGCCGACAAGGTCGTTGTTCGATATTGTATTGATGAACAGATAATAGAACGGGAAGATGCAGATGATTGTAAAGAGCGTGAAGAACGTGATGTTAATCACATTAAAGACAATGTCTCCTTTGCTCCTTTTAAAGTGTTTCTTTTTAGTATTTGTTTTCGCCATCATCGAGCCTCCTAGATAATACTTTCACCGCGGAGCCTCTTGGATACTGCATTCGCTCCGAACAAAAGGATGACACTGACTACAGACTTGAACATGCCGATTGCGGTGGACATTGGAATCTGTCCATTGCCGATGCCGAGGTTATATACATAGAGGTCCAGGACCTCGATGGACTTTGCATTAACTGCATTTGAGAATACCAAGTACTGATCCATACCATTGGAGAGTACATTTGCAATGCTCATCAGCAGCAGTACAAAGAAGGTAGGCATCAGCTGCGGTACAGTCACATTCCAGATCTTCTGGAATCTTCCGGCACCATCGATCTCAGCTGCTTCATACAGTCCAGGATCAATGCCTGCGATGGATGAAATATAGATGATTGCACTCCATCCAACACCTTTCCACATACCCCAAAGAAGCATCTTCAACCAGATATGACTGCCTGACATCAAATAGTTCGTATTCGACGCAACACCCATAATGTTGGTCGCAAAGTTATTAATAAAGCCGTCAGTTGAGAAGATGGCAAGGGCAATTGCATAAATGATGACCCATCCCAAGAAATTAGGAATGGTGGTAAAGTTCTGCACAAAGCGGCGGAACCTTCTACTGTCAACCTGCGTCAAGAGAACGGCGAAGGCTAACGGGACCCAGCTGGTCAGAATACCAAGGCCGCTCATCGCAAGTGTATTTTCCAATACACGCAGGATGTCAGATCTTGTGGATTCATTCTGGAATAATATCGTGAACCATTTCAGTCCTACAAAATTCTCTGCCGTCAATTCGCCGCCGGCCTTATAGTCGAAGAAGGCATAGCGCCATCCCCATAAAGGCAGATATGCGAAGACAAATGTCAAGGCAAGAATCGGCAGGAACAACAGAAATAAGTGATATTTTTCCGGCATGCTCATTTTTTCTTCCATTGGAAGTGCACTCTTCTTTTCCTTTGCAATCAACAATCCTGCAAAGACAAAGATCAAGGCAGCAAATATTGCATAGATGACAAAGCCTGATGGAAAATTTGATGGGACACGGTCATTGCCGGCAGCAACAAGCTGGGCATATGCGCCATAGACGCCGCCAAGTCCGCCGACCATCAATGTTGCGCCGACCAGTGGAAAGCGGAAGCCGTATCTGCGCATCCGGTGATTGCCGAATGACATACATGCGCCAATTGCACATATAATGATGCCGATCAAGATAATGTCGCATGACAGCATCAATTCAATAAATGTCCCCTTAGAGACCCAACCGCGGAGAAGTGCTCTCTGCAGGTCACTGGTCAGTGAGCTGTAAGAAATACTGGCTGTAAAAAGTGATACGTTCCTGCTGATGGCTGACGTGATTCTCGCTGGACTAAAGCCAGGATAGAACGCCGCCGCACAGGCGAGCAGTACCAGAATACGATGAGTCTTATACATCCATCCATTCTGGATATCTGATTTCTTTTTATTCTCTAGACTCTTCATTCCTTCCCTCCAATACAATTTGATCCTTAATTATGAAATTGAACGTGTGATATATTTCTGCTACTTAAACGTTTAACCTTTGCAGTAAAATTTTTGATCCTGTATCCAGACTGGAACAGATACAGGATGGACTAACGCCATTATCACCATATACTTTCTTTATTTCAACTGTAAGATTACAGATGAATTACAATCTGATGCTTCCCGCTGGACGGATATTGGAATGTACTTTCAATCTTTCTGCCGTCCATTTCGTACTTTGTCGTACTTCCTGTACGGAATTTATCCTGACCCCCAATGACTTTGACATCCAGTTCTGTCTTTCCGATATGGATCTGATATGACATGCTTTCCATGCCCGGTCTCAATACAGGTTCCAGCTTCATCTTTCTCTGACTGACATTCACGCCGAGATATTCATATACTGCTAAGGTAAGCCAAGATGCTGTTCCAGAAAGCATCGGTCCAATGTTTTCTCCGGTCTCTGAATTGTTGTACTGCGTGCAGAACCGTGGATTTCCCTTCAGTGTGAACGGTCTGTCCATTGATGCATAAGGAACTGTTCTGCTGATCATGAAGAAGGCTGTTTCCAAGAGCTTCTTGGAAAGTGATTGATCCTTTACTTTTTTAGCCGCCTGCAGAGAAGCAACTGTAGCCATCATTGCTGCATGCTTAAAGACGCCGCCGTTCTCACGGTCTCCTGGGAAGTACAGTGAAGTTCCTGTTTCTGTTCCCAGCCGGTCAAAGTCTACTATTGTGCAGAGCTTCAGACCTGCATCTGTTCTTAAATACTTTGTCACAACCTCAAGCATCTTACTGATTTCTGCCTCATCCGCAATGCCAGCTAAGATTGGCCAGCTGTATGAGTTCAGGAAGTAGCTGCCATTGATCTTTGGATCAAGCGAGAGGCCATCACCGGTCGAGCCAAGGTAGGTATATCCGCCTTTGCGGCCATCATTGATCAGACAGCGGGCAAAGAAGTCTTCTTTCCATGCATTCTTCTGAACACTGTCAGAAATTTTTTCAGAAAGTTCTGCTGCTCTTCTGCCGTCTGCATCCTCATTGATCAGAGCTGCCATCTCAGCAGTCTCATCTGCCGCAATCTTGAGCAGACATGCATTCATGACACTTTCACAGAGTGTATTTTCAAATGGAACCCCATACTTCTGATTCTTTTCTTTCAACTGCCTGAGGTACGCCTCCTCTTTCTGCGGCCCTTTCATCACAGCCGGATCAAGACGAAGCGTATCATTCCAATCTGCTTTATCCAACAATGGAAGTCCATGTGCACCAACAGAGATACTTCCGCTGTAAGTAAGAATGCTCATGAGCGTTTCCCATAAAGGACGTTCTTCATCCTCACCTGCAATCGGATAGCAGTGGGTCAGGAATTCTGTATCGCCGGTCAAAGTAACATAGCGGTAAACAGCCTGGACCAGCCACAGCTGATCATCCGAGCAGTCACCCGGCTCCTTACCCTGGAAAGTAAAATCATGATTTGCGTAGCCCATGCGGTAGACCTGTCTGACCCAGCTGGACAGCAGTTCACGGATCAGTTCTTTTTCGCCGATTGCATTCAGATAATACATCGATGCATAAATATCCTGGATCTCACGGAAGCCCGTTTCACGATAGGATTTCTGTGTCCACGCAAATGCACGTGATACATAGGTCTGATACAGCACCTGGAACGGAAGATTATGCGATACATAAGAACGGAAGCACTCATCTTCATTCCCCGGCACAAGATACTGCGGATACTGTGACCAGAAATCAGTCACTTCACGGAATGTCTTTGCCAGTTCGGCTGGGTGACGATATTTTTCAATCAAAGTATGCAGAGCAGCATCAAACGGTTCTCTTGCATCTCCTTCTGTTTCCAGCATGCCGACAAATTCATCTACATCAATCTTCTTTTCCGGCTTTACAGTGAACTGCTTTGCCATAGCGAAGAACGGAGTCATCTTACGGCTGTATTCATTTGGAAGATGACCTGCCAGTTCTGGATGGTCCAGTGTACCGCGGCCGATGAACATAGACTGGCTTGTACAGAATTCATCCATGGTATGACCGCCGCACAGCAATGCGGCAAATCTCTTTTTGCACTGCTCATCCTTCGGCTGTGAGAACAACGTCATCGCAACTGGTCTGCTGCCGTCATAGAAGACTTCGCTCTCATTGACGATATTTGCAAAGACACAGTCGTTAGCAATCGTCATTGGACCCGTAATGCCAAACACACCAGTCATGACAATCCTCAGATGACGTTCATGGCTGCTGTGATTTACAATCTCAACACGCTGAGCTTCCACTGCATTCGGCATATCCTTCTGCTGCGGAAGAATGAAGATTGTACGTTTGATTTCTAGACCGCACTTTGTCATGTATGTGATCAAAGTTCTGTTCTGCGAATGAACACATTCTGCCGAAGCAACATTTTCATTTACATTTGCTGAATAGAAGATCTGTTTTCCGTTTTCAGTCAGATAGAACTGACGGTTTGCTGGTTCGCCATTCTCTTCGAGTTCAAGAACACATCTTGTTGCAAGCACCTGTTCGCCGCCGGTTGCCCGGAAAGAACCTCTGCCCAGACTGTCCAGCGCACTCTTTGGTGTTGTACATAGAGGATATGGATAGCCGGCACGGTTGCCGAGCAGCAGATTGACTGGATAATGAGGTCCGACTGGATACGCTTTCAGATCAAGCACCAGTTCTCCCTCTTCATTCAATGTACCTGCACTTGCCAGGACCTTGTGATATACCTCAAGAGCACCTCTCTCTGCTGCATTGTCTTCTTTGAGCATGCCCTGTCGATTCATGAAGTAGATCTTATGTTTCTGATACTGTATGAGGATGCTGCCTGTCTGTTTTTCTAAAAAAGCAGCGACATCTTTTTGATTCAGCAAATAAGTACAGATTGGTGCTTCATATGGAAGATCAGAAAATCCGACTGCATCTTGGCGTGAAGCTGTACGGTATACCGCATCAACGATGCCGAGATCTCCAAGCCTTTTAAATTCTTTGCGTATCTTGCTGCATGCATTGATCCTCTGTGTCCTTGCCTGTTCATCCTGATAAAACATTGCTTCCCCTCCAATTTTTACTTTACTGCCAGGTCCTTGACTGTTGCCCCCGGCTGTACATTTCCCTTGATTACATATGTATCTACTTTATAGTTCTGCGGATGTTCAATCTGCTTGATCAATTCCTCAGCGGCTCTTCTGCCGATTTCCTCTGCATTTTGATGATATGTTGCAAGGTTTGGGCGAAGCAGTCTTGACAGACGAATGCCGTCATAACCAACACAGCTGCAGTCATCTGGGATGGAAAGATGCTGATGCTCCATTTCTGTCAGACCGCCAAGATAAGAAATATCATCTGGATAGATAATACATGTCGGCCGATCTTTGAGAGCCAGCAGACGTCTTGTGGCCAGACCCGAATCTTTTGGTTCCTGGAACTTTGCAGCAATTACATATTTCTTTGGAACTTTAATTCCATATTTTGCGCATCCATTGTAGAAGCCTGTCAATCTCTGCCGGGTCACTTCACCGTCTTCACCATGAATATATCCAATCCGTTCATGTCCCATTTCATGAAGGTATTTCACAATGTCTTCCGTACTGCCGACATTGTCATTGACGATTTCCGTATGTCCGTCAAACTGCTGATCAATCGCAACTAAAGGAAGCGTACTTGCTGCTAAGCGGTCCAATTCCGCCTTGTCAAAATTTCCCTGTGCAACAATGATCCCATCACACTGTCTTCTCATTGCATGTTCATAATACCCATCGTTGGATCCTTCACTGCTTAAGAAAGTCAGATCATAACCCTTTGCAGAAGTCTCATTGCGGACAGCTTCAAGGACTTGGGAGAAATATTCATGGGCAAGTCTGTTCTCATAAACAATCCCGATATTGTAGCTTCTGTTTGTCTTCAGCATTCTCGCTGCTGTGTTTGGAAAATACCCCATCTTTTCAGCAGTATCCAGAATTTCCTTTGCCTTTTCTGCAGAAATGCCCGGCAGATGATTCAAAGCCTTTGAAACAGCCGCAATTGACACTCCTGTTTTCAGTGCAATATCTTTGATTGTTACCATGTTCCCTCCGATGAATGAATTGAGCTTCACGTTTAGTTAAACGTTTAACATGGTTTTATAGTAGCCTAGATGCACAGCGATGTCAAGCGCTTACATTTTTTAATCAATTTTATTTTTTTGATAAATAATCTACGTAAAAACGGCTCTGTTAAAGCCGTTTTCATCGTTAATGGAGTTATGATATCCGCTGTTCAGATCTTTGCATGAAACATTTTATATCTAGGTTTACTAAATTATGTTTAAATATTTGAATCTTTATTTGACGGTTGAATCCATATAGTGCTTTTCTTTCTTTCTAGAAACAAAGACTAGATAGAAAACACAGACAATCACTTGAAACAAAGAAGATGCCGGTGTTGCCAGACCAATCCTGAACAATGAAACAGGCTGAATCTTTGACATGAGATACGATACAGGTACTCTGACACAGAAGGCACCAGTGATGCTCTGTGCCATGACAAACTTTGTCTCTCCGCAGCCGTTGAAGTATCCATTCATGCAGAAGAAAATGGAAGTAAAGATGCAGTCCAGTGCATATGCTTTCAAGTATTCCCAGCCCGCACTGACAACTTCCGGATCATTGGAGAAAATTGAGCACAGCAGATTGCCATGGAAGAATGACAGCCAGGCCATGATCAGTGCCAGTACAAATGATACTTCTATTCCATACCGCAGTGCAGCATGTGCACGGTCCAGTTTTTTCGCACCGTAGTTCTGTGCAATAAAGGCAGCCATTGCCTGGCCAAGCGCACTCGGCACCAGCATAATAAAGCCGCATACCTTTTCAGCCACACCTACACCGGCACTTGGTACAACTCCTAATGAATTGACAATCGAAGTCACAATCAGGAAACTGACACCGACAAGTGTATCAGCCAATGCTAAAGGCAGTCCGAAATTGACAATCTTCTTGATGACAGAACCATTGAATCTGATGAATTCTTTTTTCACATCAAATGGAAGCTTGATATGACGAATGATGACATACGATATGATTACCGAGATCATCTGCGAAGCAACCGTTGCAATCGCTGCCCCTTCTGCACCCATATGCAGTACAGCTACCATATACAGATCACCAAAGATATTGATAACGGCAGCAATCGCTACTGCAATCAACGGGATGCGTGAATTGCCCAGGCCTCTGAACAGAGAACCAATCAAATTATAGAGACCAATAAAAATCAAACCCCAGGAGCAGACACGGATATAAGCACTTGTTGCATCATATGCTTCGGCAGGTGTCTTCATAAGCTGCACAATATTACCAATATTAAAAAGAAGCACTGTTCCAATCACAGCAGCAACAGTAACAAAGAAGACGACAGACGTACCAACACTTCTGCCTGCATCTTCTTTCTTGCCTTCACCGATCTGATGACCCAGCAGAATTGTTGTGCCCATTGAGAGACCAGCAATAAAGCTTGTTATTGTATTCATGACTTGTGAACCAGTTGCAACAGCACTGACATCAGCACTGCTTGCATACTGACCGACGACAAGAAGATCAACTGCACCGTATAAAGACTGCAGCACCAAAGCAAGAATGACCGGCACGGCAAACTTCATCAAAGGACCAAGTATTTTTCCTTCTGTAAAGCTTACAGTATCTGTCATATTTCCTCCTGAGCTGTTCAATGAAGAAGAATCAGCAACGCAATAATCATAGTATCAATTGCAATTAATGCAAATAATTAATAAAAGATGGACCTGGCGGCCCATCCTCTATGCTTGCATATCAGCTTCTCTGCTGACGTATCTGTGAATCGCTTTATTCTTTTCTCTGTGTATCCGGCAGACACACAAGGATCTCTTCATACATCTGCTGTGGAGAAACGGGTTTGGTAATGAATCCATTCATGCCTCTCCGCTTTGCCTCATGGATATTCTCATCAAATGCATCAGCAGATAAGGCAATGATTGGAATTGTCTTTGCATCCGGACGTTCCATGCTGCGGATCTTCTCTGTTGCTTCATATCCGCCCATTACCGGCATTTGAATATCCATTAGGATGACATCATAATGACCGGGTGCACTTGCCGCAAACTTTTCAGTACCAATCTTTCCGTTCTCGGCAGCGTCCACCAACACCTTGCAATCCTTCAGCAGTGTCTCAGCAATTTCCAGATTCAGATAGTTGTCTTCACAGATGAGTACATGTTTCCCCTCCAGAAGCTGATAATTATTCTTTTGAGAAACTGTCGAAGACAATGCTGACTGCTGCAAATCAATTACCTTCATTGGAATCTGCACGGTAAACTTTGTACCCTGATGCATATGACTTTCAACAACAATCGTACCCTTCATCAGATCGACATACTTCTTTACAATTGAAAGACCTAATCCTGTACCAGGCACTTTGACAACTTCTGATCTCTTCTCCTGGGAGAATGGTTCGAACATCCGGGCTTGGAATTCTTCACTCATACCGATACCGTTGTCTTCAACCGTCAAAGTATAGATTGACTTTCCTGCATCATCAGAATAAATCTTCGTACTGACATGTACTGCTGCACCATTCTGTGAATACTTCACAGAATTTGATATGAGGTTCAATGCAATTCTCTGCAGCTTCAAGCTGTCGCAGAGATATGGTTTTCCTTGAGAACCTTGATAGTTTTCCTTGATCTGTATTTCTTTTTCATCCGCTGTCTGATGGAGCGCTGTTACAACATCAGAGATCAATTGATCTGGCAGCGTCACTTCTTCTTCCAAAGTGATCTTTCCGCTTTCAATCCGTGACAGTTCCAACGTGTCATTGATCAGGCTTAAAAGGATCTTGCCGGAGGCATTTACCTTAGTCAGATAATCTTTGATCTTTTCTGGATCAGATTCTTTCAAGGCAAAAGATGTATATCCAATGATGCTGTTCAACGGTGTTCTCAGATCATGGCTCATGCTCGATAAAAAGGAAGATTTTGCCTCATTTGCTGCATCTGCCTGCATTCTCGCTTTCTGCAGTTCTGCTTCCTTTATTTTTTCTTCATTCAGAAGTTCTGTGACATCTACACATCCAAGGAAATATTGCTTATGTTCCTTTGATGATTCCTGAATGGTAATGTTCTTGATGCGCCCATCTGGTCTTTCATATCTGAGCGAAGCACTGCCATACTTTCTGCATGAATCCTGCAGGTGCTTTGCCAGATCATCAGCCCCCTGATATTTCACTCCTATCCGATATGCCAGTGTCTCTGCATATTCATTGAATGAAACTGACATATCCTTCTGCAGTTTATTATCAGTTTCTCCATCAAAGATACGGCAGTGGTCAGACAAAAGATCAATATGGGCCACAAAATCATACTGCTGGTCTACGATCATCCGGAGCATATCATTTAATTCCAGCCGGTCGGTCACATTTTCCTCAAGCAGCTTCAAGAATATGCTGCCATCCATTGGTGATTCCATCATCGTGATATCTGCATGGAGAGTCACCTGTCCGGAGTCTGTATTGATCTTATACTCCGTTTCCTTAGGAAACGTACCATCATGATAACTATTGATCAATGCTTCTCGCGAAAAGCTGTTCAAAGTCCATGGTGCCGAGTCCTGATCCAGCTTTTCAAACAGCAGAGCAATCATATGGTCAAATGAAATATCACTGCCCATGTTTTTTACAACGCTGGTATGTCCTGATTCTGAAATCAGTCTATCTTCCGACAGATTCCAAAGCCACATGCCGCGGTATCCCTGTTCATAGTATTCCAGGCCATTATAATTTCCGGAATAAATAATGCTGTTGAAAGCATTCCGTGCATGGCGCAGTTCTGTCTCGTTGTTTTCACTTGATTCAGTATATTCATAGAAGAAAACTGTATATGCCGGTTCATTCTCCCATAAACAGGAAAGCACATTGACTTCTATCGTTCTTCCCGTTTTAGGTTCCAGAACAGTATGCATGCCACCATCAACTTCATCAAAAAGGCCATCAATGCCATGGGACAAGTTGCTGTAAAAGTATTCGTTAAATGTCAGGCCACTGTCATAATTGACGGTTGGCTTGAGCATCTGGACAACTGCTTTATTGTAGTAAAAAAGCCGATGATCATTTCGTGTCACAACGACCATTGGTCCAATATTCTGATCTAAAAAATGCATCGCCGGAGTCTCAAATTCTTTATGAAGCAAATTAATTGTATCCTGTGACTCTGTCAGATCTGTGTAAAAAGTAATGGCAATCCGTGAACCATCTTCCATGCCATGGAATTTTGATATCGCATGGACATATCGATACTCATCCGTTCCATAAAGTTTTGCCCGATAGACAATATTATATGGTCCTTCCTTCGTTGCGTACCGAAGGCCAAGCTTGGCCAGCTCTTCGACATCGTCCGGATGGACGAGCGCAAACATGTCATTATTAAAGCCATTGACCAGATCATTTCTGGTCATATTATGAAATGCACACATTCCATCAGAAACCAGCAATGTAATGACTTTGTTTCCAACAAGCTGATAAATTCCAATTGGAAGCAGAAGCTGCTCTAATACTTTTCTTGCTTCAGACGAAAACTGGTACTCATGACTTGCTGCCATAGATTTTCTCCTTTAGGCAAATGATTTGATGCAGGCGGTCCGTTTTGAAACAAAGAGCTTATTCATCGTAACTGTTTTATGATTCCGGCAGGAATTCTTTTAATTCCTCATTGAACTGCTGGATCATCCTGAAAAATGCTTTTCTTTTTGCTGGACTGAGATTTGAAAGATGCTCTGTAATATTCTGATCAACCATCAATTCCAGTTCTTCTGCCATTTTATGCCCTTTTTTTGTTGTGCATAAGGCCTTTTCAAAAGGAGGGCGCTTCGCTGAATTTCGTGCAATCAGTCCATCCTTCTCAAGTTTCTTCAAAATCTTACTAAGGTATCCGCTGTCAATGGCAGTATATTCGCTGATATCTCTTGCAATGATGCCTTGATGCCTATCAATGATATCTAAGACCAGTGCTTCATTAAAAGTATATCCTGGATACCTGAAGTTTTTAATGAACTCAGACGCAGCCTTATAGAACTGTCTCATGACCTCTTTCACAGGTTCATAATCCATAAACTGATCACCTTCTTATTGTTCATTTATAGACTTGAATATGTCAAATCAAGATTAGCATTCCTTTGATATCAAATCAATATGGCAAGTTTGCATTTCAGACATGGTTATTTTGCATACTCAAGAAGGCATCATCTTAAATAAGTATTGCTTTTTCTTCATTATCGATATGTGCCTTTCGATATAATATCACCCAAATAAAAAGCCCCTCAGATTGGTCTTATCCAGTTCTGGGAGCAGTTCATTCTGATATCCATACCTCTCAATATGAATGGTCAGTTTGTTTTATTAGAGAATTCTGATGAGGAAACTAGCAAGGATCAGGATCATTGCCCCTCCCAGACGTGTAGCCATCTGAGCAAAAGGAATGAGTTCCATACGGTCGGAAGCGGAAAGAACCGCGATATTGCCTGTGCCTCCCATGGAATCTGTGCAGAGACCGGCAGTAATAGACGACTCAATCGGATAGAAGCCGACCAGTTTTCCTAACAGTCCTGAAACAAGAACGACGGTCAAGATAATCGATATGCAGATCAGAAGATACGCTGGTGTGATTGCGGAAGCAAGGACTTTCAGGTCCAGCATAGCAATGCCAATGCCAGCTAGTAAAGCATGCGTGAAATTTTTCATGACAAACTGAGACCACTGTACCGCAGCTTCTTCGCACTTTTCCGGCACCAGACCTAATACTTTGAAGATAACGACAAGAATGATCATGAACGCATATGCATGGATATTCGGAAATACTTTATTGATAAAGCAGCCAAGGATAAAGAATCCAGATGCAATGATGAATCCTGTACCAAGATTTGCCAGATCAATTTTTGCGGCAGTTTTCTGTTTCTTCTCTTGATGATCCATCTTCATGAGTTTACCGTTTCCGCTCAGAGATGGCTTGGATAAGCCGAGTTTTGCCAGCATAGCAGCTGTGATGATAGCAAGGACATTGCCAATGGCAGATGCCGGAATCATTGTTGATACAATCGAAGCGCTGTCTGTACCTAAAGCAGAAGCATAAATTCCGGACAGCGGCACAACACCAGCTCCCATGCCGCCGCTCATCATAGGCAATGCAATATACAGAATTGCTTCACCGAACCCACGGCCAGTGATCATGCCAACCAGGCCGCAGACTAAAATTGCGGCACCCATTGAAATGAAGGAAACAGGCAGAAAACGAACAGCCGCTTTTTTTAGAAGATCACGATCCATACCGAGGATGCTTCCGGTGATCAAAGCAGCAATATAGAAGTCCAGGAACCCAACTTTACTCATGAAATTGCTGCAGTTGTCGATCACGGTCTGCGGAATCAGACCGAAGGTTGCCAATGCGGCTGAAGCAAAGATGCAGAAGACAGCACCGCCGCCTAAATATGAGCGGACGACTGGAATCTTTGTTCCCAGCAGATTGAACAGGCTGCCTAGGATCATCATGATGGCCAAGGCACCTACCATATTATTCGGAAGGACGCCAGTATACGCACCTGCAATTACAAGAGAAGCTATAATCGCATACATTGGAAGAGAAAGACCAAGGATCTTTATTTCTTTCAGCTTTGCTGCCCAGTTCTTCTTTACTGCTGGGACAGCGGTTTTTTCTATCATCTGTGTTTCTTCTAAATGCAGTACCTGTTCACTCATCTTTCTTCTCCTTTATCTGTGCTTTCTGCACAGTCATTATTCTGCTGTATGGAATACTTTTACTGCGCCGCATGCCTTTGCTGCATCAGCAACTGCTTTGGCAACAGCTGGTACAACGCGTTTATCAAATGCACCTGGGATGATGTAGTCTTCATTGAGTTCATCCTCGGTGATAATATCGGCAATTGCCTTGACGGCTGCTAATTTCATTTCTTCTGTGATGTCTGTCGCACGTGCATCCAATGCACCGCGGAACAAGCCCGGGAATACAAGAACGTTGTTGACCTGGTTTGGATAATCGCTGCGGCCGGTTGCAACAATTCTTGCGCCGCCTGCCTTCGCCTCCTCCGGCATAATTTCCGGAGTTGGATTCGCCATCGCAAACACGATCGCGTTCTTGCCCATTGAAGCTACCATTTCTGTACTCAATGCCTTCGGTCCGGAAACGCCGATGAATACATCTTTTCCTTTAATGACATCCGCTAATGTTCCATGGAGCTGTTCTTTATTCGTTTTCTCTGCCATGGCAGCCTGAGCTGGATTCATCCAGTCCTCCCCTACAGCAAGCGCACCCTTGCAATCGACCAGGACGACATCACCGATTCCCTGTGCAAGCAGAAGCTTGCAGATTGAGATGCCTGCTGAACCCGCACCATTGATGACAACTTTCGTATTGGCAATATCTTTCTTTACAAGCTTCAGTGCATTGCGCAGAGCAGCAGACAGGACAATTGCTGTACCATGCTGGTCATCATGGAAGACTGGAATATCCAGTTCTTTTCTAAGTCTTGTTTCAATTTCAAAGCATCTTGGCGCCGAGATATCCTCCAGATTGATGCCGCCAAATGTTGGGGCAATGTATTTGACTGTCTTGATGATTTCTTCTGTATCCTTTGTGTCCAGGCAGATTGGGAAGGCATCAATATCAGCGAATATCTTAAAGAGGATAGCCTTTCCCTCCATGACCGGCAGGCCTGCCTCCGGACCAATATCACCCAGTCCCAGAACAGCTGTGCCGTCTGTAACGACAGCGACTAGATTCTTCTTTGCCGTATATTTATAGACATCTTCAGGATTTGCATGGATCCTGCGGCATGGTTCCGCAACACCAGGTGTATACGCGGTGCTCAGATCCTCTCTTGTTTCAACTTTGACCTTGGAAACGACTGCAATCTTGCCGCCGTTCTCTTCATGAAGCTTCAGTGATAATGCATTGTAATCCATCGTATTTTCCTCTATCTTTCTTTGTTTGTTTCGGTTTGTTTTCATCCGACAACCAAACCTTAGCACCGAAATGTAAGCGCTTAAATCATTTGAAAATAAGGAAAATCTTTAGAAAGTAAAAAAAATGAGCGGCATTTTCCTATCTGTTATAATGAAGCTGCGGAGGAAGCTGAATGCTTCCAAAGATCAGCATGAAAATAAAGAAGATAAAAACAGAATCGTTGAGTGTGATGCAGAAACTGATGATCAGTTATATTGTGCTGATCCTCGGAATTCTTTTCTTTGTCCTCAGTTTTCTTCTTCCTTCTCAGCTTCACACCATGAATACAGATCTTGAAAATAAGATCTCATGGACTGCGGAAATACTGTCGGAAGATGATGAAATCAGGAAGGAAACAGAAGCTGGCACTTTTTCTGAAGCATTGATTGCCCGTCTTGACAGCCTTCTATCAGATTCAAAGGGCATTGATTATATTGTTATCGCTGATACAAATTCCACCCGGCTCTATCATCCTGATAAGGATCAGATTGGCCTGCAGTTCCAAGGCGGAGATGAATCTGAGATCCTGCAGGGAAGCAGTCCCTATATAACAACTCGGAAAGGGACCACAGACACACAGCGCCGTGCCTTTCAGGCAATCACCAATCAAAATGGAAAAATCATCGGATTTATCATGGTCAGCTCTTCCCTTGCGACCATTGAGAAAGCAGAAAAAACAATCATCTTTAACAGTCTGCTGATCTTAGGTTCTGCCCTGCTTGTCGGCATTCTGTTCTCCTTCTTTATATCTAAGAGCCTGCGCAAAGCACTGCTTGGCTATGAGCCTGGTGTTTTATCCAAGATGTATCTGCAGCAGGAACAGATCCTGGATAACCTTTCTGAAGGAATACTGGCGGTCAATATGGAGAATGTTCTGGTCTATGAAAATACAGCAGCTGAAAAACTCCTGCCTAACAGCAAAGATGAACTGCTGCGGCAACCTCTTGCCGGCTGGATCCATACTTCCATCACTGAAAACAAGAAGATCACCGATGAATTTCTGGAAACTGATGATGCATCATTGATCATCGGCATCTACCCTCTGTTCCGTGACAAGCAGGAAACAGGTGCCCTCCTTGTCTTAAAAGACCGTACCGCATCGGTGCAGATGGCAGAACAGCTGACAGGAACAAATCACGTGATTGAAGCACTGCGGGCAAATACACATGAGTTCAAGAATGAGCTCCACATTATTTCAGGTCTGCTGCAGTTAGGCGAAACATCACAGGCATTGGCAATGATTGAAGATAATGGAAGTCTTCAGAATTCGGGAAGTGCTATCTTAAATCAGATTGAAAACAAGACGATTGCAGCCCTTCTGCTAGGCAAGCAGAACCGTGCAAAAGAACTGGATATTGACCTGATCCTCCAGAAAGACAGTCATCTGCCTGCTCATAATCCATTTCTGCATACAAAAGAAGAAATTACGATCATCGGCAATCTGATTGAAAATGCATTTGAAGCAATTGGCAATGATGCATCTGTTCGTAACATTAATGTCTTCCTCTCCTGTACAGAGGAAGGCATCACCATCAGTGTGGATGATACAGGTTCCGGCATGACACCGGAGCAAATTGAAAAGATCCGTGCCGGCCGCTTTACAACAAAGGGCGAAGGACACGGAAATGGACTGAAGATGATCCAGGAAATTGTCCGCCGGAAACAGGGATACCTGGAAATTGAATCTGAGCCAGGCGAAGGCACTTCCTTCACCGTCAGCATCACCAGCCAGGCAAAGGAGGCACATGCATGATCAAGACAGTGATTGTTGAAGACGATCTGATGGTTGCCTCTATAAATAAGCAGTTTGTTCTAAAAACAAAAGGCATGGAAGTGACTGCTATCTTTCATAACGGAAAAGAAGCACTTGAATATATCCGCCAAAACGGTGCAGACCTGATTCTTTTGGATATGTATATGCCTGGCTATAATGGTCTGGAACTTCTGTCACAGCTCAGAACAGAAAAGATAGATTCCGATGTCATTATGATTACAGCCGCAAATGATACAGAGCATATCAAAGCAGCACTGACATTAGGCATCGTGGATTACCTGATCAAGCCATTTCAGTATGAACGATTTGCGGAAGCCATCAGCCGCTTCTTGACAAAGCGGAAGACCATGCAGAACAGTGATTCCTTTACACAAGATGATATTGATGCACTCCTGCAGCATGATCATGTCAATACGGCAGACAACAATGAAGAACTCCAGAAAGGCATTCAGAAGCCGACTCTGGATAAGATACTGCAGTGTCTTAAGAGCCATGAGCGTCATTTCCTTGCCAGTGAACAGATTGCGGAAGAAACTGGTCTTTCCAAAGTCACTGCCAGAAGATATCTGAACTACCTGACTGATTCAGGAAAAGTTGAAAGCCGCATCGACTATAGCACCGGAGGACGTCCAAGCATTACATATCACCTGCTGTAACAGGATTCATCAGAAAAGATGCATTTCTTCATCATTTCAAACGAAGGATGCATTTTTTATTGATGTAGTTAGAAAAGGCATCCATTGATTTTGAAGAATCACCCGATATGAATTTATCAAAATATATCAATTCCATTACAGTCTGAACGGAATTATTTATCAGAATCTCACCCATTGATTGCAATCAGATGCACTCACATATATTTTATGGATGACAAGGAGATTGATATGTCTGAACATAAAATTATATTCATTGACGTTGATGGGACACTGCTTGATTATGAAAATAAGCTGCCGGCATCTGCCCGCACAGCAATCCAGCAGGCAAGAAACAATGGACACAGAGTCTACATCTGCACTGGAAGAAGTGAAGCAGAGGTCTATCCTGAGATCTGGGAAATTGGTTTGGATGGCATGATTGGCGGCAATGGTGCTTATGTCAAAGATGGTGATCAGGTAATCCTTCATCAGATGTATACACCGGAGCAGTGCCGGCATGTCGTGGACTGGTGCCACAGCAGAGGATTGGAATTCTATCTGGAGTGCAATTCAGGTCTATATGCATCCGAACATTTTGAGGAAAAAGGAAACCCAACGATTAAGGAATACGTGCAGAGGAAAGGCAAGGATGCTTCCACAGCAACAATACGTACCATATTCCCAGATATGATCTTTGTTGGAAATCTATATCGGGATGATGTCAATAAAATATCGTTCATCCTGAACAGCTATCAGGATCATCTGGATTCCATCAAGGAGTTCCCTGATTTAAAGCCAGGCACATGGGGAGGTGCCGGTGAAATTGCGTTATTTGGAGATCTGGGAGTCAAGAATATTGATAAAGGAAACGCTATTGATGTCCTGCTGAAGCACCTGGGTGCCTCTATTGAAGATACCTTTGCATTCGGAGATGCAAAAGTTGATATTCCAATGCTGGAAAAATGTGCTGTTGGAATTGCGGTAGAAAGCGGCGGTGAAGAGATCAAAGCTATGGCTGACTATGTTACAGATGCAGTGGATGATGACGGTATTTATAATGCATTCAAGCATTTCAAATTAATTTAGCATTGAATTTCCTTCTGGATATGCCGTGTGGACAGCGGCATATCCTTTCTTTATAAAAAGCATCCTGCAGGATGCTCTGAATATTTTAAATTTCACCCATCAGCTTTCTGGCTTGTGCAAGGATTGCCTTGGCATCCATGAAACCGTATGTTCTCATTTCGATGACACCGACGGGAACATTCGGCAGCATCTCCTGCACCTGTTCCAGGGTATGCCTGACCTGCGGTCCCAGCAGAATACAGTCCGCATCCTTTCCTTCCGACTGCTCCTGCTGAATGGAATATGCAGCAATGTCATATTCCAATCCTAATAAAGCTGCCTCCTTGTTCATTCTTGTGACAATCAAACTTGTCGACATGCCTCCGCTGCAAAACAATCTGATCTTCTTCATCTCACTTTCTCCTTTCAAAGTAGATTCTGATCATCCGTTATTTGACTGATGCCGTAGCTGAGCAGTCCGGAGAGAAAATATTCTTTCATCTCATGGACAATCTCCATTGGTGGAATATATTCTTCCGGAACATACTTCTGCAGTTCTTCATGGATCTCCTGCACATCCGGGGTCAGCTCGCTGCAGATGACGATATACTTCGGGGCACTGGTGCAGATAAATGCCAGCAGTCCTTTGGCAACAATCTCGAGGGCACCTTTCGGATCACTGATCTTATCTTCTGCGCGATTGACCATGCATGTCATGTATGGCCTCATTTCACCAGCCGCGTTGTGATATCCCTTATGCAGTCTGCCCTCTTCAATCAAGCCGGCACCAGGGACCCAGGAAAGAAGCGGCTGAAAATAGAACAACATGTCCACATGGCCACCATGCACTGCACTGCAGCCTAGTGCAACCGCATTGACATCATTCAGCAGATAGAAGCGATGATGATATTTCTCACTTAGCTGTCGGCAAAGCTCCGCATGATCGAACTCACTGCCGATCCATGTCAGGCAGCCATTTTCTTCAACTCCAGGCAGTCCAAGCACGACAGCATCTATGTTCTGATGGCGGGTGAAGATATAGTCCAGCAGGTCTGCCAGATCCTTTTGATTCAGATCCGTCTTAATGACCTCTTTATTCAGCGTCTTACGTCCATGGTCATAGATGCGGTAATAGATCCGCTTGATGTCCCGGTGATTGATCATACCGATGACAAGGATCCGATATGCCGTATCTATCGGCAGATGAAGTTCTGAAGCACCAGGCGTTTCTTTTCGGCGGGCATGTTCCTGCCAGGCCTCATTCAGTTCATTCAGCACTTCCCCTGTACTGTACTTGGCATAGCTCTGCACAGGGATCTTCATCACGATCTGCTTTCTGAAGATATGCGATGCCTTTGCATATTCGTAAGAGACCTGCGGCGTCAGGAGCACTGCCTCATAGTCAAAACCAATCTTATAAAGACGGGTCACATCCGCAGACGAAAATTCGTAATCAATCTTCAGCAGTTCAGCCGCTTCGTTCAGCTTCATTGCAAAGAAACTTGAAGTGAGTGCACTGCTGCAGACAATCAGCACTGTTCTCTTAACGGCTGTCTTGAGATGTTCAAACGCATCCATCAGATCATGCAGCAGTTCTTCTGCATGGACCTGATCGTTTGCACGGAAATGAAGATAGAAGCAGTTCTCCCCTGTTTCATCCTTTACTAAGCTCAATTCGACAATGTCTTCAGGATAGAACTGAATGCCGGCAGTATACCCGTCACTGCCAAACTGGATCAGGTCACGTTCCGGTTCAGAGATCTGGTATTTACCATCGGTCTCTGTCTGTACCAATTTTCGGAACCGTGAAGATGTATATGACATACACGTACCTCCATTGCTTATAATTAAGGCATCAGACCACTATACAGAAGGGAGCAGTAAGCATGATCATTTTTGAAAAACTGAGAAATCTTCAGAACCTGACAGACAGTGAAAAGGAGATCATTACCTATATTTTTGAAAAACCGGAAGAATTTATTTCTTCTTCCGCAAAACAGATTGCCCGTACCTGTTATGTCTCCGTACCGACCATCTACCGTTTGTGCGACAAAGCCGAGGTGGCTGGATTGTCTGATCTGAAAGTAAAAATGTCAGGCAGCCTGAATGAATATCTTTCCCAGAGCACTGGCTTTGATTTTGATTACCCGATCAAAGCCAGAGAGAACCATGATTCCATCGCCCGCAGCCTCAGTGAGGATTATGCACAGACGGTGAAGAAGACACGGGCGCTGCTGGATATGAGTGAGATGCATAAAGCAGTGATGGCCTTGAACAATGCAGGCAGGATCTCCGTCTTTACTTCCTCCGGCAATGTATATCTGGCGGACAACTTCCGTTTCCAGATGCAGGAGATCGGCATCGATGTCCAAGTACCTACCGATGAATATGAATACCGCCTTGAGGCATGCAACTGCGGCGAAAATGATCTTGGGATCATTATTTCCTTTGGCGGCAGAGGCACGCTGGTACACATGGCAGCTGAAATACTGAAGGAAAATCATGCCAGGATCCTGCTGATCACATCAACACAGGAAAACTCTTTATGGCCTTTGGCAGATATCAAGCTCTTCTTATGTTCTCTGGAAAATCATTCCAACAAGATTTCTTCCTTCTCAACAAGACTTTCCATTCTGTATGTGCTGGACAATCTCTACGCCGGTCTCTTTTCACTCAACTATGATGCAAACATCAACCGGAAGCTGGTCAACTATGACAAGCTTTCCAAAGGTACACGTGCTGGTTATAAAGCAATTGAACATAAAGAGTAACTGAGATGCTATGCAAAGATCTCAGGAAAATGTTTATAAAGAGATTCAGCGATTCCTTCCTCTGTATTTGCTGCAGTTACTTCATCTGCAGCTTTTTTTGTCGGTTCAGTGCCATTGCCCATGGCAATACCAATACCGGCATATTGGATCATCGAGATGTCATTTTCAGCATCTCCGAATGACATCATCTCTTCCGGTTCAATCCCCACTCTGCGCAAAGTCGTATCCAATGCTTTGACCTTATCAATTCCCTTATCGGTATACTCATAATAGAAAGGTGCAGAGAACATTGCACTGCAGGTATCAGTGAATGGTGCATACATCTGCTGATAATGTTCCTGCAGATAATCAGCTTCACCGATTACAAGAATCTTATTCAGTTCGAAATCTGCAAACTCTTCCAAATCCCGCACTTCACACAGCATAAAATGATTGTCATGTGCTTCATGATTCATGATATTGAATTCATGGTCATGGATTGTGACCATGCAGTCATAAACATTCGTTACATAAGCATAGTCACCTCTGACAATCAGCGGCCGTACATTGAAGTTCTTCATATGATGCAGGATCTTCTTTCCCGTTTCCACGGACATTGTCTGGTTGAACAGAACATCCATCGTCTGCACATTGAACACTTTGGATCCATTGTAGGCAACACAAAGTCCGTTATGACTGTTCATAGCTAGTTCATGTGCAAGCCTCAGCATGCCATTGATTGGTCTTCCGCTGGCCAGCACCAGCCTGACCCCATTTTCCTGTACTTTCAGCAGAGCCTGCTTTGTCTTAGGGGGAATCTGCTGTGTGTTTCCATCCACTAATGTTCCATCAATATCCATAATGACTGCTTTAATCTTTTCCATATCTCCGCCTCCTCTATAATCAATAACAGATATTTTCCCGATGAGAAGAGATGGCGGACAAGCTGTAATAAATTCTCAGAACTTCACACAGACAGTACTATGAAAAATGATAGATTTGAATCAGACCAAAAATTGCAGAAATGGCGCCGTAAAAAAGCTCATTCCAGCTGCGAACAAGCTTCTATATCAATTAACAGCAATTTGCGCTTCCTTTACTGAATGACACGATAGTTCTTCCATTTTCCGCTGCGGCAGCGAATTGTGAATAGAATGATCCTGCATACCCAGTCCAGGAACATCGCAAAGAATGTCCCCAGGACATACAGATGCAGTACGGTCCCAAAGATATATGCCAGCAGAATCCGTACACCGAACATTGACGCAACGCCAACGATCATCGTATATTTTGCATCCCCTGCTGCTCTCAATCCACTTGGCAGGACAAATGCAACTGGCTGCAGCACTGCACCCACAGCACAGTACCAATACATCAGCTGCAGTACAAGGTCACCCGTGTCAGGCGTCAGCGTATAAGCTTTCAACGCCGCCGGCAGAAGCAGGAAGACAATCAGGCAGTTCAGACAGCTGCCAATCACAGAGATCTTCACCATCTTCTTCATATAATATTCAGCCTGTCTATAGTCATTTGCGCCCACACACTGACCAATGACAGTCACGATTGCCAGCGTCATCGCAGAAGCTGCTACAATTGCCAAAGCAGACAGATTATCCGCAACACCATATGCCGCAATCTGTGAAGTTCCGTAAGAGGAAATGAAGATCATCATGATCACATGACCAAACTGGAACAGGCCGTTCTCAATGGAGTTCGGAATCGCAATTCTCAGAATCCTGCGGATCATATCCGCATGCCACGCCATAATCTTCTTCAAGCATACATAGACAACATTCCGCTGGTCAAAGGACAGCCAGCAGAGGATCAATGCCGCCGTCATTCGTGATGCCAGTGTCGGCCAGGCAACCCCTGCCACTCCCATATGCAGAATAAAAACGCCGATATAGTTACCTATGATATTGATGACATTCATGATGATTGATACAACAAGTGTCACTTTTGTTTCATTGATTGAACGGTAAATTGCTGAAGCACAGTTATACAGACCAAGAAAAGGAAAGGACAATGCTGTGATCCAAAAGTATGTTGTACAGGCAGCCATGACATCAGGTGACACCCCACCGTACAGAAAGTTCAGGATTCTTTGGCAGAACACCAGATTCACAGTCATAAAGATCACGCTGAATACAAAAGAAACAATCATCAGCTGTGACGCTGCCAGCCCTGCATTCTCCTTATCATTATTACCTAAGTACTGTGAGATAATGCACGCTCCGCCGGCAGCCAAGGCCGCTAAGATCGTAATGACCAGAAAATTCAATTCATTGACAATGGAAACACCAGACACTGCAGCCTCACCGGCACTGGATACCATCACTGTATCCAGCATCCCTACAAGCATCACAAATAACTGTTCCACTAATAATGGAATGATCAATTTCCGCAGCTGTGCATTTGAGAACATCTTTGTCATTTTTTTCCTTTGTCACTTATTCTATGTGATTATATAAATAAAGACAATTTTAGAACAGCTTTCCCTTTTAGGACTCATAATTCTGTTACTTCTTATCACTTTCACTTTGTAAGAAAGAACATGAACATATTTAGTAAAGTATTGCATTTAAGAACTGCTGTGAATCATCACTCGCTGTATTCTATAAAAATATTTTTGTATAGAAATGCTGAGATGAAAAAGAGATACAATATACCATAATGAGGTGAAGGATATGATTGGTGGTTTTTCATTATATGAGATCTGTTTATACTTTATGGAATATTCCTTTTTTGGCTGGATCCTGGAAGTTCTTTATCATGCCATCACCAAAGGAAAGGTCGTCAACCGAGGTTTCCTCAATGGACCGGTCTGCCCAATCTATGGATTTGGTGCAGTTGGCGTATTGATGCTTTCCAACGGCATTGATGCGCTCAGTACACAGGTCAATGATATGACCAGCAGTCTGAACAATCTGACTTTATTCTTCGGCGGGATGATCATTGCAACATTGATTGAATTGTTCGGTGGATGGCTGCTGGATAAACTGTTCCATACAAGATGGTGGAACTACAGTGAACGACGCTTCAACTTGCATGGCTATATCTGTCCAGAATTCAGCATCCTATGGGGACTTGCCATCATGTTCTGCGTCCGTATTATTCAGCCGCTGATGGTGCATTCTACAAATGCACTGCTGCCAAGCAGCATTGGCTGGCCGATCCTTGCGGTATTATACGGCATATTGTTTATTGATCTTATCGTAACAACATTGACTGTTCAGGGATTGAACAAAAAACTGGCAGAACTTGATAAGATCCGAGAAGCAATGCGGAAGCCAAGTGATCTGATGACAGCGACAATTGCAGAACCTGCAATCATCACTTCTCAGCATGTAGATGAAACAAAGGTACAGGGAGCACTTGCAAAAGCCGAACTGAATGACAAGGTAGCAACTGCTGCGGAGCAGGTCAAAGAGCAGCTGGCAATCCAGCAGGCTGAATACGAAGCCCGTATTGATGAATTATCAAAGAAAAAACAGCAGTTGTTGGATGACCTGATGAACCATGGTCATAAGCATGGTGTACGCCGTATCTTCAATGCTTTCCCACAGCTGGAACAGCATAAATATAATGAAGCGCTGCAGGAAGTCAAGGAAGCATTTAAAAAGAAGTTTCAGTAATGAATATAGTGATGAAGAACTGACCGCCAGATCTTAAATCTGATGTCTGTAGCGGGCTCCTGGAAGACGCTGCTTTCCAACAAAATTCATAGTTTTCCCCACTGTGACAAACTATTCCTATTACGATTAACGATTAAACTTATCCTGAGCAGCAGAATGATGCTTCATTTTTACCAATAGCTGCAGTACTTGTCATTGTAGTACTTCCCATCTGTTCAATGATTCGGCAACTTAACTTTGGATCTTTCTTTATCAATACCAAAAACTTTCATCATCATAAAGGCAAAGTGTAGCCTGTCTGATCACACAGGAATATGCTCAGCTTTCAAAAAATGATAATGATTCAGCCAGAAAATGACCTGCGGAAATTTTGACTGCAGGCATATCATCAGTACAAACTGAAAAATGTGCAGATGCTTGTTTTAGCTGCACTTTGCTCTTCAATTCAACTTTTTATCTCGTTGCATAAGCAGGCATATTTTCACCTGCGCATTTATTCATCTGCTCACCCTGATTTAACGGCTATTTTAAGGCTCCTTTGATCAGTGCAGTATAAATTCTATTATGGATATCTTTGTTGAGTGCTTTCATATTCTCATCCGTCAGAATGCGTGCTTCATCACAATATTTCTTGAAATTTCCATTTAAAATGTACTGACATAATCTGGTTTGACTGTTAAAAGGAAGTATTTCTGCTTCATCCCAGTTTCTGCCTGCTTTCATATCAGCAGCGATATCTTGACAAAGGTTGATTGTTTTCAAAATGCCGTTCTTTGGTGTTTGAATGATGTCATCTATCACAAATGGATCATTTAGAAGTACTTTATCTACAATCTGATCCTTTCCAGCAAGTTCCTTCAGCTTCTCATCAACAATCTTGCACATTGCTGTATATAAATGCTGATCCATAAAACATCCGGAAGAATGGTAGACTTCGATCATCATATTTCGATAAAGGTAGTGTGCATAACACAGTGCTTTTTTTCTTATAAATTGATCATCCATTACTTTTTTCATTCTCGTTTATTTTTTGTATTCCATAATTCAAAAGTCCCAGAAGAATATACCCTTTCAGCCGGGAGACAATTTCAATATGCGGAATATATTCAGACGAAACGTATTTTGACAGTTCTTTTCTGATTGCCATTGGATCTGGTGTCATCTGACTGTATAACACGATATATTCAGGTGCGCTGGTACAGATAAAGGACAAAAGTCCTTTTACGACAACTTCCATCATTCCTTCTGGTGTAACAATCTTTGATTCGGGGTCATTGATGACACATGTCAGCAATGGCATCAGCTCGCCGGAGGCGTGATGAAATCCTTTATGAAGCATCCCATTTTCAATCAGACCTGCTCCTGGGACCCATTCATTTTGAGGCTGAAAATAGAAAAGAAAATCTTGATGCTCAGGATGCAGAGCATAGAATCCTAAGGCAATTGCATTCACATCGTTCAGCAGAAAGAAAGGATGTGCATATTTGGTCTGAAACCGGCTCGCCAGTTCGGAGTGATTAAAGCAGCTTCCAGCACAAGTCAGTCTTCCGTTTTCTTCCACCCCAGGCAGTCCTAGAACAACACATTTAATATCCTCATGACGCGCAAAGATATAATCCAAAAGATCTTCAAGATCCTGGATCGTCAGGTCTGCTTTGATGACTTCTTTATCCAATGTTTTCTTTCCGCGATCATAGATCCGGTATCCAATCCGTATCACGCCGCGATGATTGATAGTACCAATCACAAGAATGCGATATTCATTTTTGATGGAAGCAGGCAGGATTCCATACCGATCTTCCTGTTCAGCTTTTTCTTTCTTACTGAACTGATCCTGCAAATCTCGTATCACTTCCAAAGTATTATATTTTGCATAGCTTTTTGTAGGTACTTTCATGACTATCTGATTGCGAAATGTATCTCTGGCTTTTGGATACTCAAAATGGATCTGCGGTGTCAGCATAATTGCATCGTAATAAAACCCTTTTTGATACATGACCAGATGGTCACATGCAGAAAATACATAATTCAATTTTAATAATGAAGAAGCCTTATTGAGTTCCTGCGCAAAGTAGCTTGAAGTCAGTGCGCTTGAACAGACAATCAGAATTTTCCGTTCTCCTGTATTAGATGTATTCAATAAAGTATCAATAAAATCTTCATACAATTCATGAGCATGATCTTTATCATATGCCTGAAAATGCAGATAAAAGCAGTTCTCCCCGCTTTCACGGTGAATAATTGCCAGCTCTACAATATCATTCGGATAAAAAGTAACTGTGCCGATGCTAGTCGAAGAGGAGTACAGGATTTGATCCTTTTCCGTCTTTCTATCAATTCCCACTGGAATTTCTTGTACCTTGAGCCAGCCTTGGAACTGCAGCGCATTGTAAGATGTCATAAGCCGTCCTCTTTAATACATAGAATAATAATGCCAAATACAATGTGTTTCTATTAAATAAAAGACGTATAATATAACAAAAGAGACAAAATCATGGCACTGCAGGATAACTATGTAAACGTTGACCGTTTCCAGCACGAACTGAAGAATCAAGGTACTTCAGCTTTTCCCTGTGCCGGTTACCGCAACTGCTGTACGAATCGAAAGAGTGAAGAGATTCCATGGCATTATCATGACGAAATGGAATTTATCATGATCAAGACCGGCAGGATGATTGTACAGACCCCAGAGCATATAACAACAGTCAGTGAAGGTGATGGCATTTGGATCAATTCCTGTATCCTGCACTATGCAATTGCTGATCCTGCATGTGAATTGAATTCCGTTGTATATTCATCTTCTTTGATCAGTGAAGATCAGGCTTCGGCAATCTATCAAAGATATCTGTCACCGCTGATCCACTGCAGAAGGCTTGACAGCGTTTTTTTCTCTCATGAAAATACAGAGGAAAAGAAGCTGATTGATTGCTTTGAAAATGCATTTCGATGTCTGGATAAAGACATTCCCGGCTATGAAATCACCATGCGCGATGTCTTATCGAAAATGATCCTGCATATTGACCTGAAATATGAAGATCTTCTGATCTCACCTGCAAAGAGTGCCTCTGTTGATTCTCTTCGTGCACAGAAGATTCTGGACTACATTCATGCAAATACGGATCATCAGATCACGATCGCTGAACTGTCATCAGAGATCAATGTCAGTCCTCGTGAAATCATCCGATGTTTTCAAAAGACACTGCATACATCTCCAATTCAGTACTCACTCAAATACAGAGTTGTACAGAGCAGTGCCATGCTGCAGCATACCGATGCACACAATATAGCTGAAACAGCCCGCTGCTTTGGATTTGACAGTCCAAGTTATTATACAAAACTATTCCAGAGATATTTCCTATGTTCACCGCGTGAATATATAAAAGCTCACCAGGAATGACAATCAAACAGTGAAGCATGAAAGCAGGTCGGCATAACCTGCTTTCAGCTTCTCGAGGGAGTCAGAAAATCAAATTCGTGAAATAAACATTTTAGAAATTACTGAATATCATTCCCATTTGAAGCAATCACCTTTTGATACCAATAGAAGGAATCCTTCTTCATACGTTTGAAAGTGCCATTCCCTTTATCATCAAGGTCAACATATACGAATCCATACCTTTTTGCCATTTCTCCAGTTCCTGCAGATACGATATCCACACATCCCCAGGTCGTATATCCTAATAAAGGAATCTGATCAATTTCCACAGCTTTCTTCATTTCAATAATATGGCTTCTCAGATAGTCAATTCGATAATCATCATGAATCGTGCCGTCTTTTCCCACAACATCTTTATTGCCCATGCCATTTTCGACAATGAACAAAGGTTTCTGATAACGGTCATACAGCTCATTCAATACAAATCTAAGCCCCTGTGGATCAATCGGCCATCCCCATGGTGTCTTTGCTAAATATGGATTTGGTGAGGCCTGCTGTCCGCCAGTGGTTGTCGTATTTTTTGCTGAGCAGTCAAAGGCTGTTGTCCGATAGTATGAGAAGGCTAAATAATCAGATGTATTATTTTTCAGTATCTCATCATCTCCAGGTTCCTTTTTTAATGTGAAGTGATACTCATCAAAAATAGCCTGTGCATAATTCGGATAATAACCTCTCATTGTAACGTCAGAATACATCAAAGCTTTTCTTCTGAATTCATATGCACCGAACACATCTTCCGGACAGCATGTCATTGGATAGATTCCTGACAGTGCACACATAGTACCCAGCATGAAATCTGGATTGATTTTCCGTGCAATCTTATTTGCCATTGCACTTGCAACCAGAATATGGTGTACAGCCTGCAGTTTGATTCCTGCATCTTCTATTGGTGTTTCACCTTGATTGGAATTATTTGCGGTCTTCCTATGTTCCGAAGCGAGCCCCAGTGTCCAATATCCGCCTAATACATTGATCTCATTGATCGTAATCCAATACTTGACCTTATTCTTCCACCGTTCGAACAACACCGTAGCAAACCGAAGATAGAAATCAATCAGTTTCCGATTGATCCAGCCTCCATACTCTTCTGCCAGATGCAGCGGCATATCAAAATGCAGAATTGTGACCAGTGGCTCTATATGATACTTATTCAATTCATCGATGACATCATCATAGAACTTCAGTCCTGCTTCATTCGGCTGAACATCATCGCCATTTGGAAATATCCTTGTCCATGAAATCGACAGTCGGTATGTCTTAAAGCCCATCTCTGCCATGAGTGCAATGTCTTCTTTGTAGTGATGATAAAAGTCTGTTGCATTATGGCTTGGATAATATTCTCCATCCTTGATAAATGGATGATATCCAGGTGGAATGCATTCACCAGCCTGTATGGACGTGATGTTATCCGTTCGGTTTTTACAATAGATTCTTCTAGGCGTCTGCTGATTTCCATCTGTCAGCATATCATGTACTGCGATGCCTCTGCCGCCTTCCTGCCAACCGCCTTCATACTGGTTTGCAGCCGTTGCACCGCCCCACAAAAAGTTCTCGGGAAATGTCATTTTTACCTGCCTAGACTACTTTGACTGTACTGCAGCTGCAGCAGCCTGTTTATTTGAAAGTGATACAAACGGAATCCAGATAAAGAATGTTACCAGCAGGATCACTGCCTGGACAATCATACCGTTGAAGCCAAAGCTGATGAAACCTGTGATAAATACCGGCAGACCTGGAGGACAGTCAACGATGCCGCAGGAGATAAAGCCGATTTTTGTAGCAAATACAGCAATCAACGCTGCAACTGCTGAATTCAGGATGAATGGGACTGCAAAGATTGGATTGAGCACGAGCGGAAGACCGAATACAACAGGTTCATTGATTCCGCAGATACCTGGTACCAGAGAGAAATTTGCAATCGCTTTATAGTCATCACGCTTTGAGAAAAGCTTGATGGCAATCAGTAGTGATAATGTAATTCCGCCGCCACCAACGACGACGAAACTTGTCCAGAATCCTCTTGTTAAGATGTTTGTCGCAACACCGCCTGCAGTAACAGCGGCGATATTTTCCGCTAAACCTGCTGCAGACAATGGGCCTCTGATTCCCTCAATTACCATACCGCCATGAATTCCAAGGAACCAGAACAGCTGATTGACTAATGCCAAAGCAACAATTCCCGCTGTTGTATTCGCCAAGGATAATAATGGGACCTGAACGATGTTATAGATCCATACATTCAGATAATTTCCTGTTAAAGATGCAAATATACATCCGCCGATTGAGAAGACACCAATGATAATGAAGATAGGAATCAGAATGTTAAATGAGCGTGAGATTCCTGAAGGTACTGAGTCAGGCATCTTGATCTTGATAGCTTCGATCTTCGACAGCCTCTTCATGAATTCAACTGACAGCATCGCAATGATCATTGCAATGAACAGTCCTTGTGCCCCTGTTACACCAGTTCCTAATCCGTTGACTGAAACTGCATCATCCAATCCTTTCACAACTTTAGAAATTGTGTTTGGGCATACCGCCAGATATGACAGGAGCGCAATCAATCCACTCTCCATTTCAGGCAATCCTTCTTTCTGCCCAAGATTAGCACCGATCAGGAAAGCAATCGGCAGAGCCATACAGGAAATTGTAACAAAATTCATTGCATTGAAAGCAGGTCCCAGATTTGTTAACCATGGAATCCATTTTGCCAGACCATTTGATCCCGCAATCAGAGTATTGAGCATTGTACCGAAAGAGCCAACAATAATGAATGGGACAAACATTGTGAATGCATCCTTTATAGATGCCAGATACTTATTCGTTTCTACTTTTGCAGAAAAAGCCAGCAGGCCGTTCTGTAGTTTTTCAGAAAACTTCATCTCATTTCTCTCCTTTGAGAAGGAAGATCCGGCTGCTGCAGTCAACGGTTTCTTCCTTTTCCCTAACCAAATATTAGTTTCGGTAATTATGGAATTCCATGTCGATATTTTCTTGTTCATTGTGGAAGTTTTATAAATCTACTAAAAAGCTGAGCCAATGCTCAGCTATCCCTGAATTGATGCGATTGCTTCAAATATAGACGATATCTCTTCAAAGCTCTTTGTTCTGATAATACGCTTGATATATTCAGGATTTAATACCAGCGCGGACAGTTCCTCATAGAAGTTCTGTATTTCCGTATTCTGCATCTCACCGATTACCGGGAGCAGGATGATCTGGACTCTTCTCTCATTCCATAAGATTGGTTTATTCAGGATGCCGACCAATAAACGGGTCTTTCCTGTTTTGATCTTAACCGACAGAAGTCCCACCATATGATCCAATTCTGCACTGCCAGCGCAGTCGCTTTCAATCAGTTCCTGATATACATCCTTTTGATCAGATATCTGATGTGCCAGATATGAAACAGCTTCTTCTTTCGTTTTTGCCGATATGTCAGTGAAAAACATCTCCTTCTGCATGTATTTCATCATATGAAACGGCATTCGATCATTTAATCTCATTTCAACATTCTTCTTATCATCTTCATTCACGAAATAATGGACTTCAATCATACGAATCGGATATGAACGCTTCAGCGGGATACTCGAGATCAGCAGATCAATTCCTGCCAGATCATATTTTCTCAATTCAATGTAATCTGTTGTCTGAATTGAGCTGATATATTTTCCAAACAGTTCCTGCAGCTGATACGCTACCGTATGTGCTGTCCCTCTGCCGAGCCCGCTCACTACAAGCACATTTTTCTTTGTCTTCATTTTTAATGCGAGCAGCGCCAAATTGAAATGCAGAGCGAAGTATCCAATTTCTTCTTCTGCCAGTGAATTCCCGTGATAATCCTTCAGCTGCTCACATCCTGTCTTTGCCAGCTGATAAGCCAGAATATTATGCTCTTTGATTTCATTCAGCAGCGGATTCTGCAATGTGACATTATAGCGGGAACGTACTTCAAGCGGAATCAAGTGAAGCTGAAGCCTGGATATCAAATCATGGTCTTTCGAAAAATCAATTCCCCATTTCCGTTTAATGCTTTTGAGCATATGATCAACAATGCGGTTAACATCATAATCCTCAATAATTCGATGAATATTCTCATCAAAATGGCGAATGATCCGCTTTGAAGCAATATGGACTGAAAGGCCGGCAATCTCCTGGTCTTTCATTTCAATACAAAAGTTCTTTTGAAGCTGTTGTGCAATTTCAACTGCAGCAACACTTGCTGACCATCTTGAAACATCTAAAATCATTGTGTCTGTTGTGCGCAGTATTATGCCCCTTTGAATCCTCTGCAGTGATACAAAGATGTCGATTACTAGGTTTTGAAATGATACTTCCGACATCGATATTTGATATGTTGTCAGAACTTGATCAACAATATCATTGATCTTATAAATCGTAACAAGTTCATCCTGGGCAAACTGTGATCCTGGGAAATCTTCGCGCTGATCAATATGGGTGATATATATTTGTCCAAGGCACAGTCTCTTATTGAACTCTCGGCCATCTACTTTGATACCATAATGCGGCTTCTGAATGATCTTAAGATCATATTTAGCCAGCATTTTTCTGACTTCTTTGATGTTCTGTGAAAGACCGGATGGTGAAATATACAGCTGTTCACAGAGATCTTCCGACTTGACCCACGTATTAATTCCAATTAAATATTTTTCAATCCATTCTTCTCTTTCCAGAATTGTATGCGTTGTCTTATCAAACGAGCTGTAAAAGGATTGGAACTGCTTAAAGTCATTGATGATCAGTTTGACACCATGTGATGGCACCACTTCAATATAGTTCCTTGAACTGTTCATCTCTTCATTCAATAGTTTTATATCCTTTAAGATTGTTTTCGTACTGACTAGGCAGCTCGCACTTAATGCCTCTGCAGTTATGTATTTATCTGAATTTCTCAAAATAGAAAGAATCTTATATGATCTATTTTTCATATTCATAATCTGCCTTTCAAATGTAACAGCTATCTTAAACTGTAAATATCAATACTGTCCATACAATCATAAAGCACATTGGAAGTGTCAGCCAGGGTACTGTGAGATAATTCCTGCAGAAATGCAAAGATTTCTGTGATAGCTGCGGCAAATACTATGAAGCAGATGCTCAGGCACTTTTTTTGAAATCCTACCCTATTGTGTGGGGTGCTGTTCTTGATGAAGTGATATTCTTTTTCATACATCCAGCCAGGGGGACGCATGATGAACATACATAATAGGCACTTGTTCCGGGCACTTCTAATCACCGCCATGATATTCAGCGGATGCTCCGGGACAGCAGAACAGCAGGCAGAGACGGAACCAGCTTTTGATCTTTCTACGATTGCCGGAACTTATGGCATCGAGATCCAGGGAAAGGATGATCTTGCGTCATATACAGAACCAGCCCGCAATGTCACTCTCAGTCCCTCCGGACTTGCAACCTTCTTTTATCATGCACATACATACTATCTTCGCTACGATGCAGACGATACGACCATGTGGCTCTATGGTAAAAACGGCTATTCCCGCACTGGCACTTATCAGATCTCGGATGACAAAACGCCGATACTGACCATTGATCTGACCGATGCCACAGATGCATCTGACAACAATGGTCTGTATCTATCCATGCAAGAGTATGTCGAAGATATCGGTCAGACAGATGACGGTACCTTACAGGTCGATGACCGCTGGGTCAAGACGAAAGAGACTTATCCTGATGATAATGGCAGCATCATTGGAACAGAAGAATATGAATATGATGGACATGGCAACATAATCAAAAAAGTCGACATTTCCGGTACATTAATTAATACCTTCATCCACACATATCTTTATGATAAGGATGGACGCAGGATCTATGAAGCAGGCAAAGACGGCGGTGAAGACGGTTCATATACGACATGGGAGCGCGAATTCAACTTGTTTGGTAAAGTGAAGAAAGTGACCAAAACAGAATATGAAAAGAAACAGGTGCGTTTCCTCACAATTGACACGTACGAAGATGACAAACTTGCCACCGAATCTGTAACACACTACACCGGCACCGGTGATGTAGACTATACTTACACTGTCGAACATACCTACAATGATCAGGGACAGGAGATTCATCGAAAAACAATAGGTGACAGCGGCACTGTTCATGAACAGGATTTAGAATATGATGACCACGGCAATGTCACCGTGGAACCAGGTCTTACATCAAAAAGTTTAGTAGATGGGAATGTACACTTTAGTTATACATATGGTGATGACAACAGAATCAAAACAAAAACAGAAACAGACAATATGACAGATGGTACTGTCTATATCATGAAGAGAACTTATACTCGCGCCTTTGACGATAATGGCAATCTCAGCCGCCTCGATATTACAACTACAAATATTAAAAACGGTGTAGAGACCGGCACAACGAATGATCATACATTATATGAATGGATGATGCTCAGTGATTATCTCAAGCAAAAAAATAATTAGCTGTTTCCAGAAAGAAGACCATCAATGTGGTCTTCTTTTTCGGTTCATACAAAGATGCAGTACCAGATGCCATTTGTTCCGTACAGATCCTGCAAAGTATACAAAAGCACCCCGCTCAATGATAGCTGTTGGGATGCTTCAATCAGATATCAAAATTTTGGCAGAACTAATTTTTTATCGACCACATCAACCACCAGTTGAAGAGTGCTGCGGTAACCCGTCTTCTGAAGCAGATTCTTGATATGATATTTTACTGTATTTTCAGAAATATCAAGATTTTTAGCAATTTCTTCATATTTGTGTCCAAGCACCAGTTCACGAAGTACTGCAAATTCACGTTCCGTCAGATCACTGCTGTTGATTAGCCCAATCGAAGGATCTGGTATCTGATGCGGCCAGATTTTTTCATCATGCATGACTCTGGTACAGACATCAATCAGATCCATATCTCCATATTCCTTATACCAGAAACCATCACAGCCGGCTTCAGATGCCTTTTGGAGAAAGGAGTGTTCCGGCATGGAGGTCATCATTACAATCTTGATCGACGGGTACCGTTTCTTGATACTGGCGGCAGCGGTGAGACCGGATTCATCCTCGGCAGTACATATATCCATTAATATCAAGTCGATATTTCCATTCATGCAGGCAATTTCTGCATTCGCTGCATTTTCAATCGATGCTGTCACAACATAGTTATCGGAAGATGCAATACGGTTTTCTATCAGCTCGCGTGTGATTCGAGAATCTTCAACTAACAGTACGTTGATCATGTGCTTCCTCCTTCTTATCGTTCTTATGATGACAAGGGATATCTATCATCAATGCTACTCCATCATGACATTCGATCTGCAGCTGAGCACCTTCCCTCTCCAGCTTGTCCCTTAGAGCTCGCAGACCGCTGCCTTCCTGTATTGTATCAGGCTGGATCTTCCCGTTATCCGTAATGCGGACATGATAACCCAGATTAGTCTCTGATATGTTGACATAAAGATGGTCTGCATGTGCATGACGGACAGCATTGGTAACAGCTTCCCGAATAGCAGCGTCAATCAGATAACGCTCACGGTGACCAGCAGGACGCTGCCCATCGAAATCGATCTGACAGCCTATCATGGCAGCAACTTTCAGAAGTTCTGCATCAGGATCCATCGATACCTTTTTCTCATTTGGAATGTTCCGCAGACTGTAGATGGCATCATTCCATTCTTCGGCAAGTGAAGAAGCATTTTTCTCAATAGTATTTTTTGCAATCGCATTTCTAGTGGCAATCAGGCATTGCCCAAGTTCATCATGAATTCTCATCTTTACAGATACAAGTTCTTTTTCCTGATTCATTTGAACAATATTGTCCAGCAGCTTCTGCTGTCTCTGATACATCTTGGTTAGACGGCGGTTTGTATCGTGCAGTTCTTCACCTAGACGGTATAGCTGCGTGACATCGGAAGCTTCGATCTGCAGGTAAGACTGCTGATCATCCTGCAGCAATTCCTGATAAAAACGCCATACAGTACCGTCATCCATTGAATAGAACATACGATTGCTCCATGACTCTTGATCAGAGATGCTGCTTTCTGAAAGATTTTCTAATTCCTGCCAGGTACTTTTCGCATTGAGAATGGTATGGCCTGTCAAAGCTAAAATCAGTTCGTTCATTTTTTGATTGACCAGGATCGGCCTTCCATCCGGCATTGCAAAGCATAGACCGCCTGGATAGGTATTGACTGCTTCGCGAATGATCTGTGGTATCTTATGATTTTTCATCAATAATCTCCTTTCGCAGGTGGATGCAGTATCCACCAGGAATCGTCTCCTTGAACATGCCCGGAATACATTCCTCAATGCATGATGACAGATGATCTGTCAATACAATCAAGCAATCATCTTCCTTCTGATGGAGTTCAATCCGCTTTGGCTGGAACTGTTCCTGTTCCATAATGGCTTCAAGAAGATCTAATACCTGGATGCCATATTGAGATATAGCACGTAAAACCTGCGCATCATATACTATTTCAATACCAAGGTCTTTAATACATTCCATCATATCTTGAATACTGATGACCAGATCATCCTGACAGACGTTATCCTCCAGCAGTTCAATCAGACGGAGATTGCATCTGCGCTTGACATACGTGGCTATGAGACAGATCTTCTGAAAAATTACAACATCCTGATCTGTCTGCCCAATCTGTGTAATAAATTCCGTCATCATCGACAGCTGTCGGCTGACTTCTGTAGAAAGCTGATTATAAACATCATTTTTTTCTTTTGCAGCAGCCTCTTCTGCACGGAATTCCAGCTCCATAGCCAACAGGTCGCTCTCCTGTTTCAGCTCTTCAGTATTCTGCTGAAGTTCCTTGATGGCAGTATGAAGATGAAAGACATCCCGCATCCAGACCAGATCATGATCTTTCATATGGAACATCTGAAGTTCCTGACCATTTGGCATTTCAATCACAGAGTTCTTCTGAAGCTGTTTCAAAGTATCTTGAGACAGCTCTGGTGCCTGCTGAGATCTGACCAATAAGGTTCCATCTTGATTCAGAATCTGCATCTTGATTGTTGAAAGATTAAATACCTTTTCATACTGCGTATTGACTGGAATCAGACCGATACCGATATAGATCTCCCATGATAATGCTTCAATGAATAAAGCACCTGCTGAAAATTCAACGGGTTCCCACTGGACCCAGAAGGAATAGAGCATATACGGCGTAGAGAAAGCCAGCAGCAGGATTGGCTCTGAAAAAGGTGCAATCCACTGCCGCACTGTCGCATGAGAATCGATGTGATTCCGCTGACAGATCAACAAAGTTCTTGCACAGATCAGCAGCAGGCTCCAGCTGATAACAATGTAGAGACCAATATAGGGATGAAAGTAAAGATTCGGCTGTATTTCTTCTGGAAACACCCAAAAGAGAAAATGATTCTGTTCATCATTCAATGCCAGCACAAGCAGTGCAGCAGCTGGAATGATCAACAAATACCACTTTCTGGACAGATGATAATCATCCCCATGTCCAAGTCCAAAAGAGGCATAGAAACCTAGAAGAGGTACTAGTACGATGGGAACAAATATGAAGTATCCCGAATAGCGCAGAGCAGCAATGTTTTCAGAGAGAAAAGCATTCTGTATGAATCGTATCGTCATCCACCCAGCCGCAACAGCTGCTTCGCTCAATAGATAAATGCGCATGCTCTTTTGTGTAAAGCGTGTCTGGATCGAATGTCCCCAATACAGGATCATCGAAAGATACATGAAATAAACAAGGTATTCTCTCAAGGTACTGTTCAAAAAGAAAGGACTGATGTTCCGAAAACACGAAATCAGTACAAGAAGCATCAGATAGATCAAAATTTTTCTTAGCCCTTCTTTATTTGACATAAGGCAGCCTACGAAATCATTTCTTATTTCTATTATACTTTTATTCATTTCCCTTTTCCCTACACAATCAGGTAGGGAAAGTCAGTACTGCAATCCCGTCTGTGCAGCAAATGAAAAAGCCAGTGATGAGATTCCTATCTCCACCAGCTTCACTTGATGACCTTGCACCTGAGAAATAGCTTCTTAACTTATCTCAGCAAATGATCCTTTACATTGAATTCTAATTATTTCTTGAAACGGTCTGCCAGGTTCTGTGTCTCAGAAGGCTTTTCTTCGCTCTTTTTCTGACGCATCGCATTATCGACAGCATCCCCTGCTTTATTAACACCCGCTCTGATAAAATACTTTAATGCATAGATGATGACGAACATCAAAATGATCAGTAAGAACGCTAGTACATCTGTAGACATATTTTTTCCCTTCTTCCTTTATTGATTCACATAAAAGTGATCTTTCATTACCATACATGTCCTCAACAATGCCAGAGCAAAGAGCAGTATGAATGGTGCATAGATCATGAATTTCCAGGTAAATGCAATCTTCTTCATCGCATATACGCCAAAGTGATAGCGATTGCCGATAGTCCATGAAAAGATACAGGAGATACCGCAGGTGATTCCGCTGATCGCGGCATCCGCATATTTGTTATCTTTTTTATAGAACATATAAGCCATAACACCCAAGGCACAAATTCCTTCTATCAAAAAAGTAATCAGGGACATATCCTTTGATCGAGAGGTCGCCATTCTTTCGACACATAACAGGAAGGAGTACGCAAGTGCAAAATTGAACCAGCTTCCTGATGGGACCCAGATCCGTGCCGGCTGCATACGATTGAACATCCAGTAAACAATCATCACAATAACTAGAATGATTACACCGATTGTGCCTGACATCCGAACAGTCCTTAATAGGAACCGCATCACCAAGATCAATGCCAATGGCAGCAGAATCGGGATCAGTTCTGTCAGCGGTCCGCTCTGCTCATCAATCTCAGGAAACCATCCGCCAATATCATAGCCAAATATTTTCATGCGAAGTGCCTCAGAATAAACTCGTCTTTGACTTATAGTTGATTGGTGCAGAGGTGACCTTTGTTTCAGGATCCAGACCAAGGATGGCTTTTTCAACTGCCGTCATCAGTATATTGATATCCATGATCGGAGCTGCACCATTGCGGCCATGCCAGTCATGCAGTGAGAAACCATAAACTGCATTCTCTTCTGTACTTTCTTTTTCCTGCAGTACAGCATGGAAACTGGAACCCGTAAAAACAATATATTTCTTTTCGCTGTTTACATTTGCCGAGACACGCATGGCAGAAAAATCTGCGTTTTGAATCGCATTGGTCATCTCTTCAAAAGAAATCGGCTTCATCGTGAAGATCTCTTCGTTTTTATAGAAGTCCGCCTCTCTTTTGACCATCTGACCCGATTCCAGCAGTGCCTTTTGTTTTGTGTAGTAGTAATACAATGCAACGCCGATGAGTCCAAACACAAATAATGTAATTAGAAATGTATCCATAAAATCCCCCTCTTTCTTTCCCCTATCAATTACCTGCTGGCGATTCATATGGCAGAATCGACATTTTTCTATTTCCCGCTGTTTTCATTCAGAAATTGATGATCCTTAAGTTGACTTCATTCTACGTGGAATCGAACGGATGTACCCCACCCGATTGAGTAGTTTTTTCTTATTTCATCGATTTTTATGAAATTGCATTTCTTCTGTACGCCAGACTTTGATAGGAAGAACTACCTGATTGTGTGGGGCAGAGTTACTTCTTTTTCTATATGATGAATTAAAATCAGCTGACCTCATGAGCTCGGTCATCATTAAAGGAGGAATCCTATGAAGAGAACATATTTACCAACAATCCTGTTATTGACTATAGCACTGAGTGCGTGTTCTTCCGCATCGACAGGCCAAGTATCTGATTCTGCCAATGCTTCTGCAACAACACAGCCGAAAGAAAAATGGGTGTGTACCGAAATCAACTATACAAATGGTGCCTTCAATCATACAACCTATGCCTATGATGAACATGGTGGAAAAATTGAAGAGACCGATGAGACAGATGATTATAAAGAAGTCAAAAAATATGATCTGACTTATGATGATCATGGTTCTGTGACCAATACCACAACAGATCAATATATCTACAATTGGAAGGGCAGTAAGGACGTCTCGGTCAAAAAAGGAATCAGTCTTGTCATTACGGATTATGAATATGATGATCAAGATCGTATCACTTCGAAACGCATTACTAAATCAGGCAAACTGGACTCCTGGCACCGCTTTGAATATGATGATCAGAACCGGAAGATCAAAGATACTGCCTGCAGCTACAAAGGGGAGCCTGTCAGCTGGATTGAAACGGAATATACGGACTGGGGAGATGTGAAAAGCAGCACAGAATATGACGAAAATGGAATTGTCAAATCCATATCCACATATACATATGAGTATGATGACAGCCATCTTCCGGTGAAAGAGACTCTTGGCAATGGCAATACTGTCACAATCACCTGTGAGGCTGACAGTGCCGGCAGAATCACCAGCAAGAAGAGCGTTGTTGATCAGCTGCAGACCGGACGATTAGAAGAGTATACCTATGATGATCAAGGCAGGGTCACCAGTTATAAATATTCTAGCTTTTCAACCAATTCCAGCGATATGATTATTGATGGCTATTGGAAAAAACAATACTATGATGATGGTCACAGCTATATGCAGACAAATTATAACTATAATGAAGAGCCGGCATCCACAGAAGAGCATCTATATCTGCCATTATCACAGGCTGTTGCGAAGAATACTGAAAAAAATAACGATACAAAACTTGCTGATGATATCGGTTCCTGGCTCATGGACGATCAGCGTGGTGAATTGCTGATCAGCAGTGTTGAAGGAGACAATATTTCCTTTTCTCTGACTTTCTATCGTTTATGCAGTATTGATCTGATTACTGCAGTCTTGAACGATGATTCGACCGCAAGCTTCAGTTCATCTGAACTTGGTGCATCAGGTAAATTGATCTTTAAAGAAAATGAAATCGACATTTCCTTTGATGATACGGCAGCTAACAAAAAAACACTTACAATGCTTGGACAGAATGAATTTGTATGTCATCCAGCAAATACAGAATAAGAAAGTCTTATTGAATGTATAGGGGAATGCATCATTTTTATTGTCATTCCTTTTTCATTCAAATGACAAAGAAATAGAATTCCGCAATATTCAAAAACTTAGCTTAATTTTTGTTATGTAAGCCTCAACAAAACAATATTTATCATTCAACATTCAGTTGTTGCATTTTTGCAGCAACAAAATAATTCATGTTCAAACCTTCATACTCAGATTTTGATGCATCTGTTAAATGATTGCTTTTGATTTTGTTTGTTTTTTATGGTTATTCACCAAACTATCTTTCAAAAAAATTCAAGACAGAAATTGGGATTTCTGTCAGTGAATATATAGCAAAGAAAAAATTGATGCTGCTAAAAATCTATTGATCTCTGGTGATTACAAAATTGTAAAGATCTGTGATCAGCTAGGCTTTGGATCACAAAGTTACTTTAGTGAATTATTTAAGAAACACACCGGATTAACACCCGTACAGTATCGTAACAAAAGTAAAAACAAATGATCTAGTTATCACAGTAATAACATTTAGCTCAGTTGCATTTTTTGCAACTGAGCTAATTTGTATTCGTTCTTCCTCTTCGAACAGCGGATATAATTGTTCAAAGGCAAGCCAGACCGTTTGAGACGATGATTCCACATTTACAGTTATTGTCACTGCAGCATCAACAAATTGAAGTGTTTCATGTATATCTTCTCTGTTGTAAATGCAGGGCATAATAAAATCCCACCTCCGTAGATTTTGGTTATTTACCATGTCTACTTTGGTGGGATTATATCATTCGTTACCTGGTGTTCTTTGTAGTATCATCCACGCAAGAAAATAAGAACATTTCTCCAATCCAACCATCAATTTGTACTGTCCAAAGTGTTTCTATCCTTATGAATTTTTATGATTGAATTTAATTTTGAACTCTCGTTTAACAGCGTATGGAAGAATTGCCTTAAGCTTTCCTTCTTCACCAGTCAGCATACGTGTATTCTGCGGCATATCTCGCTGCAGATGGATTGCATCAAACTCACATCGTGTTGTGCAGAGACCGCAGCCGATGCATCTGTTGACATCAACTGTCGTTGCACCGCATTTCAGACACCGGTCAGCTTCTGCCTTGACCTGTTCTTCTGTAAACGGCTGACGAAGATCATCATATGTTTTGGCTGCATCTCCGGCTTTCATACCAGGAGTTTGACGAACTGCTGTATCATAGCTTTCAACCTTGATATCATCACGGTCAAGTTCAATGAATTCTCTTAGATCTCTGCCAATCTTCAAGTCACCCTGGCCAGGATGTACGTATCTGTGTATGGAAACCATTCCTTCACGGCCATCGGCAATTGCATCAATTGCAAATCTTGCACCGTGGTTGATATCACCTCCAACAAAGATATCTGGCTCTGCTGTCTGCAGTGTAACAGGATCAGCTGTTGCTGTTCCATTGCGGCGCAGTTCCACTTTCGAGCCTTCCAGCAGACTGCCCCAGTCAGCCGACTGGCCAACTGACAACAGAACATTCTCACATTCAACTGTATTTGTTATGCTTTCCTCATAGAGCGGATTGAACTTATGATCCTTATCAAATACCTGAGTGCACTGCTTCAGAACAATTCCTGTCACTTTCCCATCCTTGACCAGGATTTCCTTAGGACCCCAGCAATTCTTGATTATAATTCCCTCTGCCTTCGCTTCTTCGATCTCTTCGAGTGAACCTGGCATTTCTGCAGGACCTTCCAGACAGTACATTTCAACAGTATCAGAACCAGCACGTAATGCTGTTCTGGCAACATCAACTGCTACATTGCCGCCGCCGATCACGACCGTTTTTCCATGCAGGATCCTGCCATGATCAGCATTCGCATGACGCAGAAAATCAACACCGGAAACAGCATACTCTTCATTAGGAACACCAATCTTTCTGCCAGACTGCATGCCGATTGCAACAAAGAATGCTTTATATCCCTTGGCTCTGAGCTCATCTAAAGTTACATCTCTGCCGACCTCTACACCACAGCGGAATTCTGCTCCCATTGTACGAATGACATCAATTTCAGCATTGATGACGTTTCTTTCCAGACGGAATGAAGGAATGCCATATCTCAGCATGCCGCCAGGTTCCTGTTCTCTTTCAAAGACGGTAACTGGATAGCCTTTAGTGCGCAGATAATATGCCGCTGATAATCCTGCAGGACCGGCGCCGATCACTGCCACCTTGTATTCATCGCCCCATTGATTTCCACGTTCATTGCAGCATTCAGGAATATATCTATCTTTCTCATTCAGTTCTCTCGCTGCAATGAACTTTTTGATTTCGTCAATTGCAACCGGCTGGTCGATTGTTCCTCTTGTACAGCGGTCTTCACATCTGCGGTTGCAAATAGCTCCGCAGACTGCCGGCAGTGGGTTGTCCTGTTTGATCAGCTTGAGGGCATCAAGGTACTTGCCATCAGCCGCCATCTTTATATAGCCCTGTACGGCCAAATGCGCTGGACAGGCAGTCTTGCAAGGTGATGTTCCTGTTGTATAACAGTTGATCTTTGCATCTTCACGATAATTCTTATTCCATTTCTCTGGTCCCCACTTCACTTCATCTGGAAGTTCTGTCTTTGGATATACCACTTCACTTCCATTCTTCAGGCATAGCTTCTGACCCAATTTGGCAGCACCAACTGGACACACTTCGACACACTTGCCGCAAGCAACACATTTTTCATGATCGACATGAGCGCGATATGCAGAAGCAGATAAATTAGGTGTATTAAATAACTGTGAAGTTCGCAGAGCATTGCAGGTCGTTGCTGAGCAGTTGCAGATGCCAACAATCTTGTTTTCACCATCAAGATTTGTAATCTGATGAACAAATCCGCTCTTTTCTGCACGTTCCAGCAGAGCCATAACTTCATCATAGGTTGCGTAATACGCATCCTTTTTTGTCTCTACTAAATAATCTGCCATTTCATCAAGAGCAATACAGTAGTAGTCTTCAACGTCGCCGCCGCCTTCTCCGCGAATTCTCTGCTGTCTCCGGCATGAACATACATCAATGGCATAATGATTATATTTTTTCAGCCAGTAAGATAGCTTTTCCAGAGGAACTGCTTCATTATTTGAAGAAATTGCTTTTTCAACCGGAATAACATGCATGCCAAGTCCGCTGCCGCCAGGAGCAACCATATGTGCCACCTTGCCGACTGCAACACTGGAAGCATAATTAAAGAATGTCGCAACTTCAGGATGTTCTTCAAGAAGCTTGCCGTTCATCATCATGTATTCGCCAGATCCAACGACCCATTTCGGTACAAAATACTTTTTCACCTTTTCAGTATTGTCACGGTCATACTCCAGCAGACCAATTTCAGCAATGTGTTCAGCCATTGCTCGCGCATCATCGATACTCATCTGGTTGCGTTCCGCCAGTTCCTCTGCTGTCAGCTTTACCACTCTCTTCTTCTTGAATGAGAGCATGAATCTAATCTCATCTTTTGTCAGCAGACGATCCAAAAGCCATACATCTGGATCATCCATATGCACTTTCTCTGGTTTTGTCAAAGAAACATCATCACTTATCATGGTGACAAGTTTTTTGATCAATGTCAGTTTCTCGGCATCATCAACTTTGTAGTCTTTCGGCAGAAAATCATTGTCATTGAACATGTAATTCTTAAATTTTTCAGGAATCATACAGTCTCCTTTTACGCAGAAACCTGCTCTTTTCCAAACTATAACATTCAAAAAACATAGAAAATCACCCAACTGCGCATTTTATTTCATAATCAGTCTTGATTTATGCATAAATTGCATAAATAATAGAAATAGGTAATCTATGGAGACAAGATATATTGTTGAATTCATCAGTTTAGCAAAAACACTGAGCTACAGCAGGAGCGCTAAGGAGCTCCATCTTTCCCAATCCTCTTTGACGCGTCATATACAAATGATGGAGAAAGAGCTTGGTCCTTTATTTGTGCGTACAACTCGTAAAATTGAATTATCGAATCAAGGAAAAATATATCTTCCGTATGCTGTAAAAATTGCAGAAGCTGAACAGAAAGCAGAAGCTGCGGTCAAGCATTATACAAAAGACAACAGTACTACTTTTAGAGTAGGGATTGCCCGTCATGCCGACCTATATTTTGTTACAGACTGCATGGTGCAGTTCCATCACGAACATCCAGAGATCCAGCTTGAAATGATTGAAGAGAATCTGTCTGGTCTGCAGAATGATTTTGATAATGGCCGTCTGCACGTTGTCACCATGGCATTTTCTGACGACAATTACCCAAAACAGGGATTCATTAAGGCTGGTGTCATTGATCTGATTGCCATCATTCCGAAGCATCATTTCCTTGCATCTTATGATTACATCCCTCTGCATCGTCTTAATGGACTGCCGCTCATACTTCCTGAGAGCGGCTCAATCTTCAATGTCAGAGTCTGCGACATCTTTGAACGTGACGGTATTGTTCCGGAAATTGTATATCAGGGTAGTACTGTCAGTGGATTGAGAATGTTGAAAGAAGGCATGGGGATCATGATTGACACCAAGCCCGTGGCAGAAACAATCAACGATGACAATCTCGTCATCCGTAGTTTGATGCCGAATATTTCATTTACCTTTGGACTTGAATACAGTGAAAAACTGTCTAACAGCGAATATCAATTCGTCAAATTTATCCAGCGACTATTCAAAAAATAATTACAGTTTATACAGGAAAGAATTCTTCATACAATTCACAATAACAACTTGATATCAGATCTGCCAAGTTCATTTGTGGCAGTAAACATTTCAAATAAATAAAGACTCATTCTATCGAATCAGAATGAGCCTTTTCTATGGAGGCACTTCTTATTATTTCGAATAAAGAATTCTTATCCGGAACAACTAAGAGGTGCCTGTTATTACTGATTGGTTTCGGCTTTGATTACTTCTATAGAATAAAGATATTTTGCACAAATTGCAATGGCCGCTGTTCCATTACAAATGCCAGCAGTCCTTCATTTTGTGTGAAATCCTGTACAAAGAAACATCATGCATTCATGATTCATTTAAAAAATTTCGAAGACAATTTCAAATAAATTGTTTTCAGCAAATCAGTTTTTAAGACATCCTTTCAGCACTATGATGATGCCATCTTTTATTGATTTATAACATACGCATATTCTTCTTCGTATATTGTGAATGTCTTGTAGAATGGAGCATGTTTAACGCTTAAAACAACCTGATTCATGACATTTTGAAGCGTGCCAGTATCAAAACAAAGGAACGTTTGTTTAAATAAAAAAGAAAACTGCCGAGGCCGTTTTCTTTTATCTTTATACCGTATGCAATCACTCAAATTTGATACATCGTTTTTAGTAATGTTCTTCCTGTCTTTGTATGAAAGATCTGTTCCATTGCATTTTGTATATTCTCTTTGGAATATGAACTTTCATCCGCATTGACCAGATAATCTGCTTCTAATAATATTTGATAATCTTTTCCATCCACATTAGTATACGTATGATGATGTCCCACAAGATAAATGACTCGTTTCTTCATTTCTTCTGGAATTGATTTGTCCTTCAGAAATTCTTCAGCTAAGATCGTACCTTCCGCTTCTTGATACTTGCCATTGGTATTTCCATATTTGATACGGCATAATGGGCAGGCAATATCATGGAGAAGGGCCGCAATCTCTAATGTCTTTTGTGTATCAGAATCTAATCCTTCTGCTTCGCCAATCGTCTTGGCATATGCAAAGACTTTCATGAAGTGATTTATGTCATGCAGGTTTCCCTTTGAGTACTGGATCATCTTTACAGTAATGTCTGATACATCTGTCATGATTCAGTCCTGACCTTTTAGTCTTTTGACCATAAAGATATCGGCAGCATAGCTTCCATCATCATATTTCATACTGTGTTCCAGTCTGCCGTATTCTTGAAAGCCAACCGATTCATAGAGATGAATGGCTTTTGTATTGGCAGCCGCAACACACAGTTCTGCCTGCTCATAACCCGCTTCTGCAGTTTTCTGTAAAAGTTCCGTCAACAAGATTCTGCCAATGCCCCTGCCGGTATCCTTTTGATACAAAGCAATGCCAATATCACACCGATGCTGATAACGGCGGAAAGGTCCAACCGGGCTGAAAGACGCATTGCCGGCATGATGACCATCCACAAAGCTCATCAAAAGCAGACTGTTTGGATCACTGATATTACTTTGTACAAAGACTTCTTCCTCTTCCTGTGACAGATGAATTTCATCCGGATTGCGCAGCAGGTATGGTGTCTCTCCTGCTGTAATCTTTACATATTCTGTCATGCATGCAGCATCGTTCTTTTCTGCACTGCGGATTGTCAGAATCGATCCATCTTTTAATGGAAACTGTTTTTCCTCATATTTCATACACATACCTCACACATTGATATTGGCATCATTCTTCTACAGAATGATTCTAAAAGGTTGTTAAAGTGTAATCGTATGTTCAGCAATACTTGGATCATGATTTGCCAATACTTCGATGCAGTTCGGATCTTCCCGGCAGGCAATCAGCCAGACAAGAGACTTTTCAGCCAGTCCATTGTTTACGGTAAAGCCAGGAATTCTTCTTCCTTCAAAGGATGCCTGAAGATATGCAGCATCATCTGCCAGGATCATATATTTTTCTTCTCCCGTGACCTTTACGGAGAAATGACCATGACTGTGCCCTGGGGTATTGATCAGCAGTACACTTCCATCCTGAAACACATCATACGATCTGCCTACAGGTCCGATTCCAGTTGGTACATAGTCAAACAGCTCAATCATCACAATGTTTGTCCAGGTATCGACATACCGCAGCTTCAGCTTTTTCACGTCTGCCATTTCTTCCCGTGCCGCATAGAATCCTTTGGCATGTTTCACCAAGCGCAGACCGCTGGTATGGTCAAAGTCCATATGACTCAGATAAACAGCTTTTATATCGATATCCTGCAAGCCACAATTCTTCAGCTTGCTATCGACTCCCTCATCCTTCGCGATAATTGGGCCGCTGATCTTGTCGACCATTCCCATCTTTTCCATTGGGCGGATGCTTGCATACTTCGTATCCCATCCCGTATCAATCAGGATGTTTCCCTTCGGGTGTTCAATCAGATAACAGGAAACCGGTAAGATCATCTTTTTGTCTTCGCCACGGAACAGACCTGTCACTGCCAAAGGGTTGTTTTCATGCAACGGAATTGCCTGATCTACTTTGACGGCACCAGTATGAAAAACATGGACTTTAATCATGTTCGCCGCTCCGGTCCGGAAGAGACTTCATGATTTCTTTTGTCTGTTCAAGAATACGGATCAGCCGGTCAAGGCTCTTGGTATCCGGATCAAAGTAATAGTAATTCTTGGTTGCTTCTTTCCGCACTTTTAAAATTCCCGCATCTTTTAAGATCTGCAGATGATGGGATACTGCCGGTCGGGATAAATGCGTCTTTTCCGTAATATCTCCTACCCGTACGCCAGAGCAGTTGCCCATCTGCATCATTTCGATGATCAGATGCTGACGATTCTCATCCCCGAGAGCGGTCAAGATCTTTTGCGCTTTGATGAAATCATCCGATAATGCGGATACTTCTTTTTTCTGCTTCGCATTCATTATTTCACCTTCCTGCCAGTTACTGCCTCAAAGTGATATTTCACAATCCCAAGATCCATCTCGGTATAGAAACCCGAGCCTTTCACAGCAGCGGATACTTCCTCCCCATTTAAAGTGAAGTAGAACTTCTGCTGGTTTGTAGCAGTTGGTGCAAGCATGACTGCTTCCATGCCTTTTGCGAACCATCCTGGCATGTTTTCACTGCAGCTGCATACTTCTTTTAACTCTTTCATATGATGTTCTACACCTTGCGTCATCCCATAGCCTAGGGCAATCAGACACACCTGTTTTTCTCCAACATCGATGATTGCCTTGCTTTTGCCATGCGTCATTGCGACCCAGCAGGTATTTAAACCCATCTCCTGTGCAGCTAGTACAAGCTTTTCTCCATAGTACCCCGCTTTTACATCCAGGGATGCATCTTTCTTGCCAACCAGAGCGATATAATTGCCGACTCCAGAGAATGTTCCGTAATGCGCCATAAAAGAATTGAAGCAGGTTGGCTCATCAAAGAGAATCTGTATATGCAATCCAGACTCCCGATTGCATTCCTCGACCATCTGCTGCAGCTTTCCTCTTTTTTCTTCTTCAATCTTTTGATCACTATACTGACGGACACTATGCCGTTCCTTCATTACTTCTAATATTTCCATATCAAGTCTCCTTTTCGTTTAAGTGCTTAAACGAAATATAGCATAAATTTTTTTCAATTATTCATTGGTAAAGAAAATCGAGACCAACAAAAAACGTGAACAATGCAAATGTTCACGAATTTACTTACCATAGGGATCAAAATGCTCTGCTTTTGACTGAAATTCTTTGATCGAACAAATCTTATTCTGATCCGTAAATTCAATCATTGAAATTCCATTAAAATCATTTTGCTTCTGATCATAGTCACATTGGAAATACCATTCTACAATCAGATGACTGCCATCCTGATAACAATGCAGGATATTCCACTGCAGGACCTTTCCATGCCTCTGCCAGTCATCGAACCAGTGTTTCACTTCCTTAAGTCCATGATATTCCGGTCCATAGCATTCACTGTAATACAGATCTTCTGTAAAGATCCTATCGAAGACTGTTCTGTTCTGATTCAGCCATGCATGGAAATACTGCTGAACGATCTGTTCTCTATCCATTTGATTGGCTGTTCCTATGATGATACTTCTGGCAGATTTTATGATGCCCGCAGACTGCACAATGACTCTTTTCAGGGTCTCCTTTATATCTGCAGTACAGCATATAATGACACATATGGAAAACAGCGACTGCTGAGATTCCACATACGATGGTCAAGCCAATGATCTCACTCTTTTTCATATATTTAGGCCTCCTTTAGACATCTTTATTGAATGCATACTGATCGGTTTACTGTTATTGCGAATGACATCGATATACGAATTGTATATATCAATCATCCCATTCAATGTTTCTTTATCATTGCAATGATATACAGTTCCATCAATGGTAACAAACGGATAATCCGGTTCAATTGTAATATCTTCCCTCGTATTTAAATGAACGATGAATGTTTCAATATATGTTTTCTCGTCCAAGGTACGATGAATCGATTTGTAAAAATAGGACTTCCCAATTGTAGTCATTGTCTGTAAATACTCTATGATTTTAGCTTCATCTGTGTCGGTAAGCGGGTATTCTGGGTACGAGCCAAAGGAAACATCAATAGATGAAATATCGTCTTGTTTCAGACTGGCAAACGGTTTTCTTGGCCAGAATGCAGCCAAGCATAATCCAAGGATCAGTACGACCGCTATCCAGAAAATCATCTTTTTCTTTCCCGCTGTATGCATCATATGGTTGCCTCCTTTACGTGTTTTGACAACCTGAATAACCTCTGATATAAGTAATGGCTTTAAAAACGAATCGTTCCTGTCTTATTTTAGGAACAGGTCTTTCTCTATTTTCAGTTTAGCATACGTATAAATTCCCGTATATAAGTGTCAGCAAGGATTGAGTACTAACCTTTACTCATAGTTATGCTTTATTCTTCTTCGTATATTGTAATCGACTTGCAAATCGGAACCTGTTTTGGCACTTAAAAATGCCATTATTTGTGAAAATTTGAAGCGTGCTAGTGTCAAATTCAGGGAACTTTAGCTTAAATGAGTAGTATGTAAATTGTGCAATTATGTCAACAAGGATTGAGGACCTGGCTTAACTCATAATTCTGCCTTGTTCTTCTTCATATATTGTGATTACCTTGTAAATCAGTGCCCGTTTTGACACTTAAAATGCCCATATTCATGTTGCTTTGAAACGTGCTAGCGTCAAATCAAGGGAACAATTGAATAATTACAAAAGTATAATTCACAAATTATATTATTTTCATTAGTTAACAAATGATATGGTGCGAATGACCATTGGTGAAATGAAACAGGTTAGCTGCAGCTTCATATCTTTTTGTCGTTGTATTCATTGTTCTAATCCTAGATTTCATCTGTGGTAACGGTCTCCAGTCATCTTTCACAGGCTAAGAATAAGTAAATTTATTTTCTTTCTAACACCGTTGTCATGGGTAAGTGTAAGATTTCTAACTATTTCTTTAATATGATAATAACTATAGTTCGACGATGATTACGTAATAATCGGTGTTCTTTTTAGTGAAATTCCCGTTGGCAGAATCGTCTGAGGATTACAATTGCGAGTATCGCTGCACAAAGCGACGTGAGGGGAAAGTTCATCCACATACCCGTCAATTTGAAAGGCCACAGCAAAGCAATCCATATCAATGGAAACACCAGTGCAGTCGATACAGATATGGCCGAGGCATACCTTGGTTTTCTGATTGCCGTCATAAGACTCTGAACACCAAATGAAAACCATCTTGTCAAAAATGTCGCACTGAATATTTTCATAGCCATTATTGCTGTCGGAAGACTTTCGGTCGGCATATCTTTCATGAAAATGAATATAAAGAGTTTTGGCATAAAAAAAAGGAGTGCTGTAAACATGACTGATATCATTCCCGTCACGCAAAAACAGTATTGTTCAATCCTGCGGATTCTTATCTTGTTTCCAGCACCCCAATTATATCCGATTGCCGGTTGAAGTGCATCGAACATCCCATATAGAATTGGCTGGAGGACATCTCTTGTATACATAAGAATACCGTAAACTGATACAGCCATAGTCCCGCCAAATTTCAAAAGACCCGCATTTAATACGATACTAGTCAGTCTTCCTGCCATATCCTGGAGAAAGTTCGGGCTTCCCCCAGCAAGCGTGGTCAAAACTATCTCCTTGGAAAAAGCAGGCTTCACAAACATAAGATCCAGTTTCCGCTGTATAAAGGGAATCAGAGCTATGACTGCACAGCAGAACATTCCACAGCAGTTTGCAAGTGCCGCAGCCCATACACCCCATTTTAGGAAAAACAGAAATGCAAACTCGAACCCGGCATTCAAAATGGACATCACAATATTAAGCGTCATGCTGAAACGGATTTTTCCACAAATACGCAGAAAATTATCTTCTGCAAAAACGATAGTAGTGGCAGGAGAACAAACTGCATACACCCGCAGATATTTTACCGCATATTCCGCAAGTTCCCCTTCTGCACCCATAATTCGAAATAACCATGGTGCCAAAATAAACAAAGCACCGCCCATAAACACGGCACAGAGGATAATCATAATACAGGCACAGGTAAACCAGTTATTTGCATCCTCTTTTCTCTTCTCACCAAGTGCAATTGCTATTGATACTGATGAACCTACACCGATCAGGTCAGCGACAGAAAAGTTCAGAAGCACAAACGGAAACGCAAGATTAAGTGCAGCAAAAGAAACTTCACCGAGAATATTGCCGACAAGAATGCCATCAACTAGGATGTATAGGGATGACATGAACATACTTACCGCACCGGGAATAGCAACCGTGAAGAAGAGCCTTCTTGGTTTTGTCTGTGTAAAGAACAGTTCCGAATCTCTCATGCTATCTCCTCTGATTCATCACAGAGAATTTGTTTTATTCTTTGAAGCATTTCTTCTTCTGTCTCGTAACTGTACACATGGAAATAAGGATTGCCGGAAAGCATGGCCGAAAAATGAATATCTGATGGTACTTTATGGAAAATATAGACCGGCTTGTTGTGTGCTTCGGCATAAGCCATCTCATATCCGACGCCTAGTGAAGGCTGCGAGCATTCAGCAATTACAAGATTGCTTTCCAAAAGCCATGCTGTATCCTGGTTGTAAACTGCCTGTTCATCTGCCAGTGTACGGTTTGCTGTGGAGTAATCTATTTTTCCGATATGTTCTGTCAGCACGATGTCGGTCTCCTGCATCATTTTAATGATTCGATTATAAAGCTCCGCATCCTTCCGTCCGCCGCTGATTGAACCTGCAAAATAAATTTTCTTCTTCATAAAACAATTTCTCCTTTTACTATTCTATTTTGTCTGTATATTCTTCAAAATTTTGAAAGAGCCTGATACACAATGATATCAGGCTTTTTTTCTGCTCATTTCTTCAATGCACTAATGATATTACTGACCGCTTTCTTTACATACTCAGGATCTGTTGCTAGATTCAAACGGGCAAATCCCTGCCAGTTCTCACCAAACTGTTCACCAAAATCAGCCGCAATATGACATTGATCAATAATAAAGTCTTTTACTTTTTCGGCTGGAACAACTTCTCGGAAATCGAGAAATGCAAGATACGTCCCTTCTAAAGCACAGACATGAATCTTTGGCTCGTTCCGTTCTAACTCGCTTTTTAAGTAATTGTAGTTATCACGAATTACTTCAAGAGATGCATCGAACCATTCACCACCATTAGTATATGCCGCTTCTGTGGCAGCCAATCCCATCACATTCATTTCTGTTCTATTGATTCCTCTGCAATACCGATCATATTCCGCTCTGAGCTTTTCGTCTGGAATAATCGCATGTGCATGCAGAAGCGAAGCCATGTTGAAGGATTTCGATGCAGAATTGATCGTCAGTACCATGTCACGATATGCACCATTGTCAACAACTGCTGCTGGTATAAATTGATGACTGCCTGGAATAATATCCTGATGGATTTCATCACTGACAACCAGCACATGATGCTTACGGCATAAGCCCAGCAGATCTTTCAATTCTTTTTCTGTCCAGACTCTTCCTGCTGGATTGTGCGGAGAACATAATAGGAACATCTTTACATTGTTTTTGACGATAGCTTCTTCGATTGCATCTAAATCCAAATAGAATGTGTTGTCTTTATAGACCAGATCAACTGCAACCGGGTTGCGATAATTCATTTCAATGACATTTCTGAATGGGTAATACACCGGAGTAAGAATCAAAATTGAATCATCCTTTTGTGTAAACGCATTGATCATCCATGCCATCAAAGTAATGCATCCTGTAGAAAAACGCACCCAATCTTTTTTTACTGGAAATCCATGTCTATTCTGCATCCAGTCTGAATATGCTTTGTAATATGAATCAGGCACAAAAGAGTAGCCAAAGGCACCTAATTTTGCTCTTTTGATCAGAGCTTCCTCAACGCATTCTGGAACATGAAATTCAGTATCTGCAATCCACATAGCAATCAGATCATCTCTGCCATATTTTTCTTTCAGTTGATCCCATTTTGTACTGTTTGTTCCCCTGCGATCAATAATATAATTCTTAATAAATTCTTCTTTTTTCATCAGACTCTCCTCAAATGACTCCTGTCCAGCCGCTTGTAGTCAAAATAAATATAATGATACATGCAAGAAGGATAAACAGCATGACTTTAGGGAATACCCATTTCAGCCATTTTGAATATGGAACATTTGCCATTGCACATGAACCAATCATCCATCCTAACAATGGTGAGATAAGATTTGTAAAGCTATCACCCATCTGATATGCAACAACTGTCAGATTCGGCTGAAGCCCCAGTGCCTCAGCAACTGGCTTCATGATTGGTACAAGGATTGCTGCTTTTGAAGTTGCGGAAGGAATGATTGGGTTGATCAAAGACACAATCAATGTTAGTCCTACACTTGAAAATGATTTAGGCAGTCCCATTAAAGGCTGTGTCAGAACATAAACAATTGTATGAATGACATTACCATTTGTAAGAATCAATGAAATCACTTTAGCCATACCGATTACAAATGCTACAAATGCCATAGATGCAAGGCCCTTAGCAAAGCTATTGCCTAGCTGATCTGCACTCATTCCACCAACAATTCCTACTAAGATCATAGTAACGATCATAACAGCAATCATGAAATCAAATGTCAGACTCGCATCGCCGCCGAGCAGGTTGTACATTACAATAACGATATATTGTGCGATAAACAGAATGATGACAGCAATTTTTCTCCAGCTGAGATGAACATCTTTAAGAACTTCATCTTCTTTGACATCATTGTCTTCTTTTTCCGGATCCCAGCCTTCACTGTACATCAGAGATGCTTTAGGATTTTTTCTTATCTTTTTTACATAGCGGAGCACCATGACAACCGCAACGAGCAAGAAGAAATTCATGATCAGCAGTCTTGTAAAGAAACCAGAATATGGAGTCACACCCATGAGCATCTGTGTAGTAGCCTGCTGAGCAGGTCCTGTACCAAAGCCTACCAAAGCTGCAAATGTAGTTACGCCCAATGCACAGATTGGATCCAGTTTCAACTTTTTAGCAAAAACAATACCAATCGGAACAACAGCAATCAATGCATCGGTACCACCAAAACCTCCAAGATATGCCATCAATACCATCATAAGGATAATCAGAAGATTGCTTCCTTTATCCTTCATTTTGTAAACTGCCCAGTTCATCAGATCATCGATTGCACCGGTATCCAGGACAACACTTATGGTAGCTCCAGAGATCATGACAACGAACATGATTGTCGCTGCACCATTCAGACCTGATTTCATCAGCATCAATGCATCCCATGGACTGACCGGAGTCTGTGTGCCAAGGTAGCTGAATTCTGTGCCAATGATAGATCCATTTGCATCTGTTGCGAATTTTCCTGCTGGAATTAAATAGGTTGCAAGACAAGACAGAAGTATGATACCGAACATGATCCATAGAAGATGCGGCATCTTAAACGCTTTTTTCTTTTCCATGTGGATTCCCCTTTATTATTTGCTGAAAACAAATGCTAATTCTGAACAAACGCCTAATGATAAACAAGATTCGTCAAGATCAAATTTTCCATTGTGATGTGCAGCACCACTGCCAAGCTCCTCATTCCGTATTCCCAGGAAACCTAGTGCTCCTGGATAACGATTCAGATATGCACTATAGCATTCCGATGCGTACCAACGGTCACAATCACCCAGCACATCCTCACCGCAGATCTGCTTGATCATTCCCTGTGTATGCAGTGCTACTGTTTCATCATTAATTACTGGATATGGGCTGATGCAGTGTCTAGGCTGATAATCTACAGTGCATTGATGACAAGCAGCAGTATTTTCAGCAATGGTATTGATGATTTTTAGAGCTTTTTCGCCTTCTTCTTTATTAAAGAATCTAGCGGTGCCTCCAAGGTATGCATGATCTGCAAACACATTGGTAGCTTCACCAGCTTTCAGAACACATAATCCTAACGTCACCGTTTCTTCAACATTCAACTGATTCATAAATGCTGAGTTCAACTGGGTAACGATATGAGCAGCAGGAATGATTGGATTGATTGCCTGGTCTGGGCGAGAACCGTGACCAGCTTTTCCTCTGATGTAAATGCCAATCCCGACGGTGCCAGCCATTCTTGGACCCGGTACTACATTGACCTTTCCTGCATCCAATCCTGCATAAACATGCAGTGCAAAGCATCTGTCAACTTTAAACTTATCTAAAGCTGTCATCATTTTGTCTATGCCACAATTCGTTTCTTCGCCCTCTTCAAAACAGCAATAGACATTACCTTCTAGATCATCTTTGATCTGCGACAGTACCTTCATCGTACCCAGCAGAACTGACATATGTGCATCGTGGCCACATGCATGACATTTCCCTGGCACTTTAGAAAGACATTTCTTCTGCTGCTTTAAGTTGTCATTTTCTTCCTGAACTGGCAGGGCATCAATATCTGCTCGAAGCAGATTGTTCTTGCCAGGTTTTCCACCATGGATCGTTGCAATGATCCCAGTGCCAGGAAGCAGTTCATAGGGAATGCCCATGGACTCTATTTCGTGGATCAGTACTTTTCTTGTTTCGTGCTCTTCCCCTGATAATTCCGGGTTTTCATGAAAATGGCGACGCATTCCTACCATGTATTCTTGTTGTTCCTGTGCTAATTTTTTAAGATCTGATGTGTTCATAATCATTTCCCCATTTTTGCTTTCTAGTCAGAAGATGGTTCTCCAGACTTACTCTCCAAGATATTTTTCCGTATGTTTGTTGTTGACAGCATCACAGATACGCTTCAGGCCTTCCTCCAGGGTAGCTCTCGGGCAGGCAAGATTCAGCCGAATGAAACCATCTGAATCCTGTACGAACATATTTCCACCTTCTAGAAGAACGCCAGCTTTATATGCAAAGAACAGCGGCAGTTTCTCTTCTGGTGTAAAGTATGCATTCAGATCCACCCACGCAAGATACGTTGCTTCAGAAGGACGGTATTTTGCTTTAGGCAGATGCTCCTGCAGATACTCTCCTACATACAGGAAGTTTCCATCAAGATAGGTACAAAGTGCATTCAGCCAATCCTCTCCATCTTCGTATGCTGCCTGGGCTGCCGCAATACTGAGCGGATTATCAAAATTGTAGTGACGGCTCAACCATATTTTACGCAGCCCTTCATCGCGGATCAGAATATTTGAAATCATCAGTCCCGCTAGATTGAATGTCTTTGAAGGTGCCATGCAAGTGATCAGACGATCATAGTCAGGCATTACTTTTCCTAAAGGGATATGGACCATTCCTGTACGGCGGAGATCGCAATGGATCTCATCGGAGATCACCCACATCTGATGTTTCTCTATAATCTCGCCCAGCTTTTCCAGTTCCTCTTTTTTCCAGACACGACCCGTTGGATTATGAGGATTGCATAAAATGAATAAGGTCGTTTTTGGGTCCGCACACTTCTTATCAAGATCCTGATAATCAATCGTGTAATAACCATCATTGTCAATCAGATTGCTGCAGACACATTCACGATCATGGAAATCGGCAGCATACTTGAAGTAGGCATAGGATGGTGTCAGGAATATTACCTTTTCATTTGGCTTTGTAATGTAATCAACTAGTTCATACAGTGCCGGAATAATCCCATTCGACATCACAAGCTCTTCTTTATCAAAAGTCCAATCATATCTTCTCTTGCACCAGCTCGAGAATGCTTCAAAATATTTCGGATCAAACACCCTAGTATATCCAAAGATCCGGCGGTCAAGTCTTTTTCTCATCCCATTGATGACACATTCAGGTGTGGCAAACTCCATATCAGCGACCCACATCCGCACAAACTCGTCATCCTTATATGGGAATTTCATACTTGCATCAGCGTGAAAAATATAGTCCCTGAATCCTTCAATATTCATTGCATTGGTGTTCTTTCGGTCAATCACTTCATCAAAGTTGTACATTTCATTCCTCCTTTTAACACAGCTCTGTTTCCTTGATACAGACAGTATAGTAAGTGAAATGTCACCTATCAAAGCGCTTACAGTTTTGCTACAATAGAATTTATTGCTTAAATGTTTCATTTAAGTGGAATAATTAATGCATTTTCTTGGAATCTATTGCAAAAGCAAAAAAAAATCCGAATTTAATCGGATTGTTGATTTTAAGGAAACTAGCTCAGGTGACTGAGAACATATTATATAGTTTCAACAGCCCAATGTCCTCTTTCGAGACTTTAAGCTTGTTGATCAATTCATCATCTTCATTCAGCGGCTTTTTTGAGAACAGCATTTTGATTGCAATCGGCATCATCGGTCTTGATGACACACCGTTGAAGAGCCCCCACTTTATCTCTGAATCAAGATAGGAAGCAAGAATCTGAATACTCGCTTTTTCCATCGGCGTATCTTGATTCGTAACTTCAATCACCGTCAATGCGTCGTAATGCTCGATATATCCCCAATATGTATTCTCACATTGTTGATAATTTTTATAATCATTGAAGTTCATGTACATCATGATCTTGTATTTGTTATGTTCCACTTTTGACAATACATCAAATGCACATCGCATCAATCGGCGGCTTCTCCCATCATACAGATAGGAATAGAATCTGGTCAGTCCCTTGAAAAATGCAGGACTGATTTCATCCAATGCTGCCCTCTCCTGGACTGGGCGATTATACAGGAGCTGCTCCACATGAATATGCAGGGCATCTGCAAGATCATATAGAGTTTCAACATCTACAGAAATCTCACCCTTTTCATATTTCGACAAAGTTGATTTGCTCTTGAAAACAATTGCAGACAACTCATCCAATGTCATTTTTCTGTTCTTACGGAAATTATGGATTCTTTTCCCTACTTCAACATTGATTTCTGACATGTTCGATTCCTCTTTTTCTTAAATCAATCAAAATCATCTAGACGATAAAAAACAGGTTTCGTAAAAATCGATTTTTATCAAGTTATCCGCCAATCAATTTCAATTTTCTATATCATATCATTTTGAATACATGAAATCTATTATGAATAAAAATTTCAGCTTGAAAGTTTCGTGATGCGAAATATGGATGTCTTTGACGAATTTCAATCAAAACTATATATTGCAATCAAAGAAAGACACTGAACAGTTCAGTCAAGGAGGAAACATGAAAGTAATCTGTAATGCTAAAGCACCCGCAGCAATTGGTCCATATTCACAAGGTTTTATTGTAAATCATATGGTTTATACATCCGGTCAGACACCTGTCAATCCAGATACAGGCAAGGCTCCTGAAGGAATTGCAGCTCAAGCAGATCAAACTTGTAAAAATGTTGGTGCCGTTTTAGATGCTGCAGGCAGCAGTTTTGAAAAAGTGTTTAAGACAACTTGCTTTTTATCAAATATCAATGATTTCAAGACATTCAACGAAGTCTATGCTAAATACTTCACTTCCAAACCAGCAAGAAGTTGTGTAGCAGTTAAAGATCTTCCAGCTGGCGTTCTGTGTGAAATTGAAGCAATTGCTGAAGAATAATAAATTTAAGCTTTTACATTATATAGCTGACATATTTGCCATGAAAAGAATTGAAAAAATATGTCAGCTTTTTTTCGTAATAATGGATTGATTTTCATGATTTTTAATTTTTCTCTAATGTTCAGAAAATCTAGAGATATTTTCCTAATCATTACTGGTTTTATATTCCAAATATTCATGATGAAAGTTAATATGAAACCTACAAGTATCAAGCTAAGGAACGTTAATTTTGAATAGATAGTATGTAAATTGTGCAATTCTTGTGTGAAGTTTCCTTAATATTCAAACTATAAGATACTCCACACACGAATTGCATATTCTGCGCATATCAGAGATAATCTGTTTGTAAGCTTTAAACATAAAGGAGACCTGCAATGACATTTTCTGATAAGAAACATAATAACAATACTGATGAACAAGCAATGACTGATAAGCAGGTCGAAGACACCCTTACTTTGATGAAATCAGAGATTGAAGAAGCAAATAAGTCCGCTCAAAAAGCAGAGAAAAAGCATCCTTCTAAACATCATCATAAAAGATAGCGATTTACTTCTATAAGTTATAGGTACCAATGTCTACTGGATCATAGTCAAATCCGTAGTGCACCCCATAGTCTGATACAAAAGAATCGTTTTGATGAATTATATCATATCAGCAAGGATTGAGTACTTGCCTTTACTCATAATTATGATTAATTCTTCTTCGATTATTGTGAGTACATTGTAAATGAGAAAACGTTTTGTCACTTAAAGTTTCTTTATTGATATCATTTTGAAACACGCTAGTGTCAAAACAAGGGAAGGCTTGTTTTGATATAAAAGCTAGATCTGCTAAGCAGTTAAAAGGAAGACTTCAATTAACTGAACTCTTCCTTTTGGTCGTATATACATTATTATCTGTAGTGGTTCTGATTATCTGTATTATTTCTATTGCTTGCTATTCTATTGATTATCTCTATTCTCTACTCCCACTCGATGATAACATCTTATCGTTGCGTTTTCACTCTCATTCGGTCACTGTATTATCTAGCCATTCCAAAAGTAATGGGGCATCTTTACAAAAAGCTATCGGACATGAAAATCGATTTTGAAACAAGAATGTATTTACAATCGTAAAAAGATTTGTTTATCTTTAATTTCACTGTTCAGCAAAGTCTATCCAAGTAAGTCAAATTGATTCATTTATATAAGTTCTAACCTGCCAGCAGTTTGCTTAAAAGTGTCCCCAGCTGAGTTTGTTCCTCTGCAGTGAGCACAGAGAGCGAATCTTCATCCACTGCGCCATGATGAATGGCATGACCGCATTCTTGAAGCTGTCCGAGAATTCCTTCGAATTTTACACCATGGTGTTCATCGTGATCTTTCTTGTGTTTATCATCCTTTTGGACGATATCACTATTCGCATTTGTTTGGTTAAAAGCCATCCGGCCATGGTTACATTTCAGAGCAGTGACAGGACAGTGATTATCACATTGATTACAAATTTCATTCTCCATTTGATCCTCCTAAATTTTGATTAGTTATGTTCGATGGTTGAAAATGCTTCAAGATTGTAGAGCCGTTGTTTTATTTTTCAATTTTGTTCTGTGCTGCTTTTTGTTTCTTCTTTGCAATTACTGCACAGTATATACACGTTACAAGCATTACGATAAGAGCACCGTAAAGTGTTGAAACAAAACGGAAGAGTGCATACCAGATCCGGTTTGTTCCATTCAAAGTGCTCGAAACCAGTATAAAAGTCACTCCGCCGATTCTGCAGTTAATATAAGGAACCCGGCATAATTTGCAAAGGAAAAGTGTCAGCATCACAAGTACAGCAAGGATTGATGCCATGATTATATCATTGCCTACAGCCATACTGATGAGCACTGCCAATATACCTGTGGCACCGCCAACTGCTGTAATGATCAGTCTGTTCACGCCAGCATTCCAGCTGGCTTTTACTTCACCTTGGCAGCAGAGCAGACAGGCAATGGCTGCTGTCATCTTTTGTATGACCTCAAGCTTTACTTCACCTACACTGGCTTTCAGACCGTAAAAATTGAGTATAGAAGCAGTCAGCACACAGATCAGCACCGAAATACCGATGCATATATCAATACCTGTAATCGCAGGTTTCTCCAAAGATTGTTTATCCATTCCATTGACCTCCTAATGAAATCATCATTAAACACAGCGGACAGTTGCAAACAGATCCTGCATTTTGTGCGCAGCAAGATCTGATATGTTCCTGTTCGCTGTTCGTCTTATATGTTTTCTAATCATTATTACCAGAGAATTGCATTAACCAGTTTCTTGCTGCACCTAATCTGTAAGGATGGTCAAATGAATCATTGTGTTCCATCGTTCCAATCGGGGTTCCTTCCGGCAAAACTGAGCCAAGTTTCCAAGTAACACATATGATGGAATCACCCGATGCGAACGTATCCTTTAGCCGGCGTTCCTGCTCAGGAACTGGTTCTTTTGCGTCCAGCGTCACGCGGGAAACATGTGCTCCAAGCTTTTCCCAAAGTACTGACAGGTCTTCAAGGGCCTTGTGTGCTTTGTAATCGCCTTCCGCAGCAAAATACAGAAATCTTCTTCCGGCCAAGTTTTCCAATTCAGCATAATCCCACTGACCATCCACGAACATGCATGCAGCAAATAAGTTTTCATATTCTGCATGCAGGATCATTGTCGTCATACAGCCCATCGACTGGCCTGTTCCATACACGCGTGCCGGATCGACCAAATATAAGCTAACAGCTTTTTTGATCAGACGCGCAGTAAGTTCCACATAAGGTGTCTGCAGAAATTCTCCGTGATCATCCAGAATCACACCTGGATACTGTGGTACAAGTACCACACAGGGTTGCTTCTGCTGTTCTTCCTTTGAAGCAAAAATCAATGCACCAAGATTATGAAGCGGCTTTTTAACATCTTCGCCGACTGTAGCGGCATCACCCAGGAAAACGACCATTGGGCAGAGTGTGTTTTCATCATGCTGCTCTGGAAGGAAAACATTGTACCAGAGAGACAGGCCGCTTTCCTTGTCTTCATAAACATATTGATGAAAATCTTTACCGCAGGTATCCAGCAGCAAACTTGTTTCAGGTGAAATCTTCCTTTCCGGATGTGCATGTCCTTTTGCGGCATCGCACTTTTTCTCACCATTCATTTTCTCATGACTGGCTGAACCAAATTCACCTGGCTCAATCCTGTCTACAAGTTTTACCATTTTAGGATCCTCCGCTTGCTGCGATGCATTTCATTTCTTAAAAACCCGGTCCAGAAAATCCAGACATTCGTTTGCAATCCATGGCTGCTGATATTGCGGATCACCATGATGTGTAATTCCTGTCACCAGATGTAATTCTACCTTGTCAGCACCTGCCGCTTCTGTGATAGCCGCTGCAAACGCTACAGACTGCTCCACCGGCACCACCTGATCTGCTGTTCCGTGGAATATGCAGAACGGCGGCATAGCGGGATTGACATAACTGATTGGGCAGGCCAGTTTTACCAGTTCGGGTATTTCGGTGATTGTCCGGCCCATAAATTTCGATTCTGGCGACTGCGGACTGTCATGATTCGGATCTCCTAGACCGCTTTTACGAAATGCGCGATCCATTTCAAGAAATCCTCCGCATGGTCCACACCAATCTATGACAGCTTGGACTGCACTCGAATATTCTCCGTTGCCTTGACTGCGGTCCTCAAATGCAGGATTGTCACCAGTCACGCCTAACATGGAAGCAAGCCAGCCACCAGAAGAAGGTCCCCATGCAGCAAAATGCTTAGCATCCAGATTCCACTCGACTGCATGTGCACGAAGAAAACGTACAGCTGCTTTGCAGTCATAAAGCTGTGCAGGAAAGAATGCTGTTTTGGCTCCCCGATACTGTATGCTCGCTACCACATAACCTCTATGGATTGCACTGATCATTGGCTCTGCATTATCTTCCCGCTGATTTCCGTTAGCAAAGGCACCACCGTGTGTATGAATCAATACGGGCCTTGGTGTGCTTTGCAATACAGGCGGAAAATATACATCCATGATCTGCAGCGGTGATTCCTTGCAGTATGGAATACTTAGTTTTTTCTCAGGAATGTTGTCCAGGAACTCCTGGGTAAGCGGATGGAATTGTCCCATGATACCCTTCTTTCTTACAGTTCCTCATTCCGCCACACCTTTGTGCAGCGGAATGACGAAACTGCTATTCTGTTACTCTGAAAGCGAGCAGGCGTTAGGATAGATACGATCCTTTGTGCCCTGCACAACAACTACATTGCTGCGTGCTGCTGTGCTGGATGTATATGTACAGATGGCATAGCCATAGCACTGTTCGAAGGTGAAATAATCATCCCAGGCATCAATATTTGCTTCACTGTTATCCGCAACTACTGCCTGTGAAAGTTTATCCAGCTTATCATCGGCAACCATTGTAATGGTCTCACCGTTCTTGAAGTGGGAAGCATTTTCAGTGGAAATAAAGTACTTCATAAGTGTATTGATACTGTCACTTCTGCCGCTGAGAGATTCAAGACGCAGATCCCAGCCGCCATCCGGATCAAACTTCTTTGTATTGATCACCTGACGGTCCAGACCCTGCAGATCTACTGTGATACCGGCAGCCTTGAGTTCTGACTGGATTACGATGGCTGCATCCACATCATACTGGTTCGTACTGACATACATGAGGGTCAGTGTTTCGCCGTTATAACCAGCCTTTGTCAGATAATCTTTGACTTTGCTTGCATCATAGTTGTAGTAATCACGTCCCGTCGTCCAGTCTGCAGGTGCACCTACATTGTTTGCGCCAATACCGTAAGTAGCCTCTGCTTTTACAGTCTCCGCAGATGCAACGGCTGCGTTGTCAATCGCATAGCAGATTGCTTTCCGAAGGTTCACATTACTGCACTTCGAAGACGTGCTGGAATTGAAGATACCAGTTACCGCCGGTATTGAACGGATATCAATTCTCTGAATATCCTTGTTTGAATCATAGGAATCTACATCAATAATATTCAATCGAACAGTAAACAATTTTGTGGATAAATTCAGTGCTTGATATAATGGTATAGCCAAATATAGAAACACTTAAGCAGCTATCTAGCTCTATGTTTGGCGACATCTCCGTTAGATGGCTGCTTAAGTGATGGAGATGCCGCTATGTCAAAGGGAGTAAACCCTTTTCAAGATAGTGTGTTTTCGTTACCTGCAGAGGACTTCGCCCTATTACAGGATGCGATTGCCATTCGTCTGAATAAGGAAAAGTATGGATCATCATCTTTTGAAGAGTTAGCTGAACAATATGGGCGTAAGTCAGTATGCCCTTCGTGTGGAAGCCATGAGAGCGCTTTGAATGGAAAGACGCCTGATGGAAAGCAACGATATATATGCAATGATTGTGGGCAGATATATACGATACTTTCTGACTCAATCTTTCATTCAACAAACAAGAGCTTTGATACATGGGTTAGATATCTTGTTTTGATGACATTCAACGTACCTTTGGAAATGACTGAGACGCTATGCAGCATTTCTCATCCAACTGCTATGCTGTGGAGAAGAAAGATCTTTGCGACAGTTGATGGATATCAGAATCATTTGGTTCTTCATGGACGTATATGGATTGATGAAACATATGTGTTTGACAGTACTGTTCTTCATGAAGATGGGTTCAAGAAGAAACGTGGATTATCCAACAATTTGCTTTGTATTGTTGTTGCGATTGATACCTTCGGCAACTCCTACGCAGAGATTTGTGGGCATGGAAGACCATCAAGCACAAGAATATATAAAACATTGAGAAATCATATACATTCAGGATCGACAATAGTTCATGATGGTGAGAAGGCTCATGCATTCCTCATCCAAGAACTTCATTGCACTGAAGAAAAATATATTGCAGATAACTCGCCAGAATACTTAAAAAAGATGGCGCTTATCAATAATATGTGTGCGTGGTTGAAGCGATATCTATATAGATTTATTGGAATGAATACAGAATACATGCCTTCATATCTGAACTGGTTTGTATACCTGTATCGTGTCAAATCTGCTAAAGAAAAGTGGCCGACTATTTCTAGAATTCTACGACATTTGATATTGACCGAAACAACTTTTAAGAGAAAAAGGCCTTAAATACAGGACTTGTCATCCACAAAATTGTTTACTGTTCGAATTCCAAAAGACATATGTTCTTGATTCTCTAACTCATAAATCAAGAGTCAACCATGGAGAAATTCCACAAATATTAATAACCGATCATCATCCTGCAATCATTGACCGAGCAACTATTCAACTAATAAAACAAGAAACAGGGCGTAGAAAAACGCATGTAAGTAAACAAGAAAAAGGTGAGAAAGAATGACTGATACTGTTAAAATCAAAATCATTCAGCCAAAGAAAATCACTGCAGCAGCACACAATAAAGTTATTGCGAAGAAGAAAGTAGCTGCTTATGCTCGTGTCAGTACAGATTCTGCTGAGCAGCTTACTTCCTATGAGGCGCAAGTTAGACACTATACAAAGTACATACAAGAACACGACAATTGGGTTTTTGTTAACGTTTATACAGATGAGGGTATATCTGGAACAAGTATTAAGCATCGTGAAGGATTTAAACAGATGATCAATGATGCAATGAATGGGAAAATTGACCTGATCATTACAAAATCCGTCTCCCGATTTGCAAGAAATACTGTTGATACATTAACGAATGTTCGTGCGCTCAAAGACAAGAACGTGGAAGTTTATTTTGAAGAACAAAATATTCATTCATTAGATCCAACTGGCGAAACATTTCTGACTATCATGAGTTCTTTGGCACAAGAAGAATCGAGATCTATTTCTGAAAATGTAAAGTGGGGAATTCAAAAGAAGCATGAAAACGGAAGCTACTCTGTTCCATTTAAACGCTTTCTAGGTTATCAGCGTGGACCACACGGTGAATTGGTCATTGATGAAACGGAAGCTCCTATAGTAAAAGAAATTTACAGTTTATATCTTGAAGGTATGGGAACTACAAAAATTGCCCAAAGATTATCAGACGAGAATCGAAAGACTCCAACAGGAAATAACTCAAAATGGGATCCTGGTACAGTCAGAGCTATTCTTACTAACGAAAAGTATAAAGGCGATGCGCTATTGGAAAAATATTATACAGAAGATTATCTTACCAAGAAGATAGTTGTGAATAAAGTAAAGCCTCAATACTATATAATTGATAGTCACCCTGCCATCATTGATCCTGACGCTTGGGACCTTGTCCAAAGAATTATGAAAGATCGTGATGAGCTGAGATATAGAGGAACGCATGCCTTAAGCGGGAAGATTGTCTGTAATGAATGCAACTGCTTTTATACATCAGTTCAGCTTCATTCTGGATCGCCATATTATACTATGGCATGGCGTTGCCAGAACAAATATGGTAAAGCAGATCATCATTGCAGCACACCAACAATAAGAGATGATATATTGAAGCAGATGGCCATCATGGCGTTACAATACCTGTATTCCAAGAAACAAAGCGTTTTAAGCTCGTATGAGCGCAAAAACAGTTCTGAGCAGTCAATTATCGCTTTGCAGACGAAGGAGGCTCAAATCAGGCTCAAATTGGCCGAGAACGGCAAATTATACTGTGCTGCTCCACCAGATAAGCAAGATGAGATTGCTCTGCAACGAGAAAAGCTCATTGAAAGCCTTTACATTACACTGGAGGCCCTACAGAACACTCGTGCGAATGATGCAGCTATGAAAACATTCATTGAAACATTAAAAAGCATGGATAAAAAACCTGATGAATTTGATAGCACTCTCTTTAGAAATACGATTGATTGTGTAATCGTGCAGAGTGCTGATAAAGTTCTTGTAAAATATATGAATGGTACAAAAAAAGAATTCCCGTTGCAAAAGCATCAATACATACGAAAGCCCAAGTGTAAATGACATCTGTTGTCACGAATACCTTGGGCCTTTTTTTTGATCATTTCCATGAATCTGCAAGGCACATTTACTTTGTGCTTTTTTTGACGTTTTTAACAAATAGTTTCCCCTGTGCCACACACACAATTCATAATGCAAAAATTCTTTATAGTTTATCAAATCATTAAAAACATGCGCCACTATTGAAGCTTTTGCACAATTCAAAATAATAAAACAAAGTGAATTATTGAATTGTAGTACTATCGGTGGGAAAACGTCAGTCTTTCCAGCGCCGCAGACACACTTCAGCAGAACATCACTGTTCTGTATCTGTACCATGCATGCATCACTGATCTCCTTCTGTTTCTGCGTAAGCGGATACTTCAGTACATACTCCTCACTATTCTCTTTGACCTCATGCAAAGAAACTGGTTCCTGTTCCTCCTGTATCATGGCTCTGCCGAAAGAAATACATTTCCGGCAGTACCATCCCTTTGAGCCATGATAAAAATATGCAGGATCTTCATTCAGACATCTTAGACATTTCATACTCATATATACACAAGAAATATTATTTTTGATTTCCAGCAAAGAAAAAACATAATTGAAAACTTTATTCTGGAGCATCAAATAAAGAAACTGCAGTCTTAAATTTTCAGGTCATCTAAAAGAAATCAGCCGCTGGCTGATTTCTTTACTTTTAATTCATCTGATGCTTTCTCAGGATGCACAATGCCGCTGTTCCCAGCGATATCAGGAACACGATGCCCCAGCATCCTGATGATTATGCTGTCTTTACTCCCGTATCCGGTGCCACGTACTCTTCTTCCTCTGGTGCTGTCACTGTGACTGCTGCTGTGCCGCTCTTGCTTGTATCCACTGTCGATGTTGCTGTGACAGTAAAGCTCGTTGCCGTTTCATGTGATGACACAGTCAGTGTACCATCCGTTGAAATGGAAGTACCATCAACATGTTCACCCTCAATGCCCCAGGTGACATCCTGTGACGGATTATTATCCCCGTTCACTGTTGCAACGAATTTTTTTGTTCCACCTTTTTCCACTGATGCTGTTACAGGATCTACTGTGACCGAGGTCACGCCTGCGGCATTGACAACTGTGGGCATCAGGAAATCAAGCATGGCGATGATGGTAAATATACGGATGCATGATCTCATAGCTTTACTGTTCATAATGACAGCCCCCTTTAGCAGAGCGAGATCTCATCTACCAAAATATTAGCACATGAAATGTTTCCAAATGATTATAATTTGTTACAAAATTGAAACAATTCACATATATGATGTCCATAAACGTCTCAATCATACTCAGTTCTTATGACATCATCATTTATAAATAATTTACTTTGGGGAAAGACATGCATCCCTTTTCCCATAAATAAAAAAAGTTCATCCGAAGATGAACACTTATTTTAGGTCAGATGGTGTTGTAATCTTGATGTTCTCGTAGTTTCCCTCAACTGCTTTGACTTTTACATCCGAATACTTTTCTACTAAAGAGGCATCATCTGTTCCTGTATATCCTTCGCTGATAGCTTTCTTCATACATTGAAGGATCAGTTCAGTATTGAACACCTGCGGTGTCTGTGCAGCTGCCAAGGTGGCACGGTCATATGTTTCAACCACATATCCATCCACAACTTTCTTGATGGTATCCTTGCATGGGACCGTCAGCAGTGCTGCCTGCTCCGTTGTCATTGCCTGCTTTAGATCATTCAGGTTCTTCTGTGACAAGTATGGCCGGGCACCGTCATGGATCATCACAACCTTGCCCATCACTGCCTGCAGGCCGCTGTTGACACTTTCCTGCCTTGTCCTGCCGCCAGTGCAGAGAACAATTTTGCCTGGGAAGCGTTTGGTGATCCGTTGACGGTATTCACATGGATCAGTTACCACAATGACCTGGTTGCATTCTGGATCCCGCATAAAAACATTGATGGTCTTTTCAAGGATAGTTTCACCGTCATCTAGTTTTGCATAGACTTTGTTGAAGCCTAAGCCCATTCTCGTTCCGCTTCCTGCTGCTACGATCAATGCACTATATTCCATGACTTCCCCTTTGTTTCATCTATTAAATCACATTTATTCATTCATAGGGTAAAAAAAATCTCCTACATAAATTTAGGAGATCAAAGCACCCATAAAACCATAAGAAACGATGGTCATGATCACAGCAGCAATAAAGACACCAATTAAGATAGACAATGAAGCCTTCTTCAGATCCATATCGAACAATGCAGCGACCAATGCACCTGTCCAGGCTCCCGTGCCAGGCAATGGAATACCGACAAAGATTGCCAATCCCCAGAAACCGTACTTTTCAATTTTCGGTCTGTTCTTTTCTGCTTTGCGTTCCACCCATTCAGCAAGTTTTGAAAAATGATGGTTGCTCAGCCAGTGCAGGAATCCCTTGATTCCCATCAAAATGAACGGAATTGGTACAATATTTCCTATAACACACCAGAAAACACCTGACCATAGAGGCATATTCAGCATTCTGGCTAAAATCAGACCGCCTCTTTCCTCAACCAAAGGAATCATCGATACTAAGAAAACAGACAGCCAATTCGGCAATATTACGTGTGCAGCCCACCAAATAACGAAAGACTCCATGACATTTCTCCTTTATATGACCTGTGTACTATACCATAGCTGGAAAAGTACCGCAAACGCATCCAATTTCACTGAATCAAAAAAGTACGTGTGCAAGGCAAAAAGATTGTTGACACCGAAATACCATTGGGGTATTATAAACAGGCAGTCGATGAAACGGGCCTGTAGCTCAGGTGGCTAGAGCGCACCCCTGATAAGGGTGAGGTCGTTGGTTCAAGTCCATTCAGGCCCACCATTCCATTGACTAATATGGGGTTATAGCTCAGCTGGGAGAGCACCTGCTTTGCAAGCAGGGGGTCAGGAGTTCGATCCTCCTTAGCTCCACTCAAAAGCGATGAAAATCGCTTTTTTTGTTGTTTGCTGCTGTAACAGCTGACTTCAAATATTGAAGTATGCGGTATAATTGGATTGTAGATTGGAATGAGTATGGCTAATAAAACAATTGATTATTACAATACCAATGCATCCATGTTTACTTCAGATACAATCAGTGCAGATATGTCTGATGCTCAGCAGCGTTTCCTGTCTGCAATACAGACAGAACATCCTGGAACTGCTCTTAAGGATTTGACCATCTTAGACTTTGGATGCGGTACTGGCAGAGATACAAAGTATTTTCTTGATTGGGGATATACTGTAGCGGCAATTGACGGTTCAAAAGAACTGGCTCAAAAAGCATCTGATTATACAGGCATTCATGTAAAAACAATGCTGTTTCAGGATTTTCATGATGAAAATCGTTTTGATGGAGTCTGGGCATGTGCTTCCATACTGCATTTATCAAAGAATGAGCTTCCTAGTGTCATGAACCATATCGTCAAATCCTTAAAGGCTGGCGGAATTATCTATACCTCTTTTAAATATGGAAATTTTGAAGGATATCGGGGAAATCGATACTATACAGACTTAGACGAGCAGTCCCTGAACAAGTTGATCAGTCAATCTCCTTCAATTCGAATCCTGGAACAATGGATCTCTTCAGATGTCAGACCGGAAAGAAATCAGGAAAAATGGATCAATATCATAGCTGTAAAGGAAAATGATGACTGCTGATCTTTATGACAACCAGATAGTGAATCCTGCTCTGGATCTTCAGAGCTTTTCTCATGTTTTTGACAACAATGACCAAGGCTATAAATTCTTTTGGTTTCAAGCAGTACTGCAGCTGATGACAGAACAGAAGCGGATAATTAGCTTTGAAGAAATCATTGATAATATGCTGGCAAATGCGTGGTACATGGTCACAACTTATCATTTATGGTTGGGACCACGCCGGTGCAGCATCGAAGCCATGAACAAAATTGAACTTGCCGTTGATAAACTCAATCAAGTCTGTTCGCTACCTGCTGATGCGTCACGGCAGCAGATTATTGATGCGATACATGATAATGATTCAATTCTAAAAGAAGAAAAGATGATTTTGACTAAAAATGTTCCCTATCGTTTCCTGTCTCCGTTTCTTGATGCACATGCTTCTCCAGTTTGGAACAATCAAGCAAAAATGATGGAACTATACAACACACTCAATCAGGTAAAGGTTCTTCCCTATACATTTGTTCCGGCTGACACGCCGCTTCATCATGCAATTCATGTCAATGCTGACTGGGCGGTATATCTGATATCTCAATATACGATTATTCATGACTGGATCATTTACAATGAAGTCAGGTTCCTGCAGTCAAGAAATCCTGGTGTCCCTGGAATTGCTCAAAAACTGAATCCTGTCGGTGTCAGAAAGCTCGAAAATGTAAAAAAACTCTGGAAAGTTGTCCTTACAAATACCTCAGTGCCGGACATTTATACCGATCAGTTGATCAATCAAGAGCACTATGATATAGATCATTTTGTGCCTTGGTCATTTGTTGCCAGTGACGAATTATGGAACCTAATTCCAGCTGAAAAGAGCTTGAACTGCAGCAAAAGCAATAAACTGCCAAATTGGGATGAATACAGTGACAAGTTTGCAGACAAACAATATCTTCTATATCAACAAATATTTACATTTCCAGATATCAAGCATGAATTCACCAAATGCTATAAAGACAATCTTAACAATCAATGGGCTGTTGAACAGCTTTATATTCCTAATCATTCCTATCAGGAGTTTCATGGCATTCTAATGGAAAATCTGAAACCAATTTATGACGCTGCTAAAGACCAAGGATTCGAAGTCTGGCAGAATCAACATAATTAACGGCAGGAGAAATCCCGCCGTTATTTTAATTCATTAGTTTTATGATGTTCTCGTTTGCGCATATACTGCATTTCATCTGCTTTCTGCAGTACTTCTGCCAGATCCGCATGTTCCTTATCACATCTCATATACCCAACTGACAAATTTACTGTATAGGGCAGCGCCAATGTTGAGCATGAGTTTTTAATTTTATCATTGAGCAATCCTGCAATTTTTTCTGGGATGACGCCTGAGCTTATATATGCACTCATGAGGAATTCGTCTCCACCAAGTCTTGCTGCAAAACCGCTGAAGATAACAGCAGTCTCTTTCAATGCATCCGCAACAACACATAAAGCTCTATCACCCTCCCCATGGCCGTATAAATCATTGATTTCCTTAAAATAGTCAACATCTATCATAAAAACATAAAATGGCTTTGCGGATGCTTCTTCCAGACTGTCTGACAAATAATACTGCGCTCTTCTGCGGTTGTTCAATCCTGTCAATGAATCATTGAAGACCTGCAGATCAAGCATATCTGTATAAACATAATAGATGCCGAGTGTTAATCCCAGATTCATGATTGGTGTATTGTGATTGATTATCTGCAGGATTCCAGCAGCACTGGGAGCAATGACAAAATTGATCAGCGACAGTGCTTTGTTCTTTTCCGATGGTGACTTGACTTGATTTGCTTTATAGACAGCGGCAACCGAAGTCAGAATAATATAAGAGAAGACTGTACCTGCCTGTACAAAATAAAGAGGTCCGCGCTGATAGACGCCAGCTTCATTGATTTGGAAAAGAAAACCTGTCCAGGGAGAAACAACTGAAAGCACGATATCAACGGCGGCAGGCAGTGATATCAAAATCTTAAAAAGCATTTTCTGAAAATTATGAAGCTGCAGACGGACCCAGCCGAACAGGAACCAGAAAAACCCAACAAGCAGAACAGATATTTCATCTATGATTGTTATAATATTGCATGCCCAGTATGGGAATGCATGATTGATCTCTCTGAAAAAAAGCATCAGTGTATCTGTTGCAATATGGACAAGGAATGTGCAGATCATCATGAAGAACAGTTCTGCTTCCATCTGACTTCCGACTGTCGTTTTGATCTTTCTGAGTATTGGCAGCATGAACAATACGCAGGCAAAATTTGCAATCATATATGTTATCAACCCCGAATCACTGACTGTCGCCTGAAACATTTCACCACACTCCTTTCGTCAAGATACCTGTACATTGCAGGGAGAATGTTTTCTTTTCCCAAAATTACGTTTAAGATTATAGCATTGATACAACGATTATTCCGACAGCATATTATTAAAAGATGGATTTTAATGAGTAATGTTTGTTTTATGCGGCTGTTAAGCTTTTTTACAGATATAAGCATGATATTGGAGGAATGGGAATGACATGTGTGAAAGAGATCAGCATCAAAGAAATCGAAGGATTTCATTTAGGAAATGCGGAATACGAAAAAGCCGGAACTGGATGCACTGTTATCCTGCCGGTTGAAAAGACACTATGCGGTGTCGATGTCCGCGGCGGAGCACCCGCTTCGCGTGAAAGTGCACTGCTGAATCCTCTGGCGGCCAATGACGGCGTCCATGCAGTCATGCTGACAGGAGGCTCTGCCTATGGTCTGGATGCAGCATGCGGAATAATGAAGTATCTGGAAGCGAAAGGCATTGGTTTTCCCGTTGGCGGCGGTACGGTCGTACCGATTGTCTGTGCTTCCAGCATCCTTGATCTGGGATGTGGGAGCAGTGAAATCAGACCCGATGAAGCGCTTGGAATGCAGGCATGCTTGAATGCTGAATATGATCTCTATGAAGATGGATGCCATGGGGCAGGAACCGGTGCTACCTGTGGAAAATTCTATGGTCCTGATGCAATGATGAAGAGCGGTATTGGATCGGCTGCCTTTCAGATTGGTGAATTGAAAGTAGGTGCCGTAGTGACAGTCAACTGTGCCGGTGACGTATTTGATTATCAGACAGGAAAGAAAATTGCCGGTGCCTGTGACTGGCAGCAGCACAGCTGGATGAGCTGTGAGGAAGCAATGTATGCAGCCATGACAAATATTGCAATGGGAGCCAATACAACCATTGGCGCTGTTATCACAAATGCTTCCTTCAATAAGACCGAGCTGACTAAAATTGCCGGTATGGCGCATGACGGCATGGCACGTTCCATCAATCCTGTTCATACAATGTATGACGGTGATTCTCTTTATGCATTAGGTACAGGAAAAGTCAAAGCAGATATTAATTTGGTCGGTACATTGGCTGCCAAAGCAGTATCCCAGGCAATTATCAATGCGGTCACATCTGCATCCAGTGCGTATGGAATCCCATCCATGCACGAGATGATCGATGGTAGATCATGCTGAAGTGAAGGCAGGGAATGGATGTGCCCATCCTTTGAAGAATCTACGAACGCACAAAAAAGCCCTGGATAATTTCCAGAGCTTTTTCTTCGATACAGTTGTAATACAGTACCAAAGTTGATTAACGCTTTGAGAACTGCGGTGCTCTTCTTGCACCCTTTAAGCCGTACTTCTTTCTTTCCTTCATACGTGAATCGCGTGTGAGGAATCCAGCCTTCTTTAATACAGCTCTGTAATCAGCGCTTGCTTCAAGAAGTGCACGGGCGATACCATGACGCATAGCGCCTGCCTGACCGGCATATCCGCCGCCTGCGACGTTGATCTTGATATCAAACTGGTCCTTTGTTTCTGTTAAGACTAATGGTGAGTTGACCATCATTCTCAGTGTTGCCTGAGGGAGATACTCATCCAGTGTCTTTCCATTAACTGTGATGTTTCCTGTACCCGGAGTCATAAAGACACGGGCAACGGACTCCTTGCGGCGTCCTGTTCCGACATAAGTTACTGTCTTCTTCTTTGCTGTAGCCATCTGTCCCTATCCTCCTTACTTAACCTTCAGCTCAACTGGCTTCTGAGCTGTGTGTGGATGTTCTGCACCTTCGTAAACAAATAAATGTCCACGCTGTACATCACCCAGCTTAGTATGAGGAAGCATACCCTTGATGGCTTTCTCTACCCATTCAACTGTATAGTCCTCACGCATGTTCTTCGTGCTTCTGACACGGAGTCCGCCTGGGAACATCGAATGAGAGAAATATTCCTTCTTGTGATCCTGGTCACCTGTTACCTTGACCTTGTCTGCATTGATTACGATTACGTAGTCACCGCAGTCAACGTTTGGTGTAAAGGTTGGCTTATTCTTACCTCTTAATACTGAAGCTACTACCGTTGCGAGACGTCCAAGTGTGCAGTCTGTTGCATCTACAACATACCACGTATGGACAACTTCGCTAGGCTTGATCATCGTTGTCTGACGCATATTAACTATTCTCCTTTTTCAATATGTAGTTTCCGGGGCTACATTTGGCATGGAGTGCCGTATATCATTCTAGGCATTTCACACCATGAAGTCAAACGTTTTTTAGCTTGATCAATGGGATTTTTGTGTGTTTTATTTAAAAATTTTCCAAAATGCCCCTCGATTGGAGCGTTACTTCACAAACGGGGTCAAGATTCTGCTTCTTCAGCCATGTTTCCAGCTGTCCGATCAGTGACCGTCCCATTTCAAGATTTTCTTCATCAAATACGGCAAGACATCCATGACCGTCTTTCAGATAGAAACATCCCTGCTCCTGCTGACTGTGACGGGTCATAAAGGCATAGACACGTCTGTCCGAACGTTCTCTGACTCTTTTTTCCAGTTCTTCAATATCTGTATGGAACGGCAGAGCATCATCAAAGAGATATTCTCTGACCATGCACTGTTCTGTTAAAGCACAGATTTCAAAGTAATTGACTTCCTCCAGGCGCAGACCGCAGGCTGGTGCATTTTTATGCGGTGTATTTTTTGCCCTGGCATCCAGAATTTCTTTAACATGTTCCGGCGGGAACTTATGCTTTCCTGTTTCAATCAGGGCAGAGCTCATCATTCTGACCATGAAGCGCAGAAAGCCTTTGCCGCGGAAAGTCAGTGTGATCCTGTCTCCTTCGGTCTCCAGCTTGATGTCAAAGATAGTGCGCACCTGATCTGGATATTCGCTCAGTGAAGAAGAGTTGAAGGAAGTAAAGTCATGCGTTCCAATCAGATATGGAACAGCACGCTTCATTGCCTCAACATCCAGTTTGACCGGGCATTGATATGCCGTGTCTTTTGTAAAGACGTCATATGGACCGGTGTTGATGCGGTAGACATACTTCTTCCAGCGCACATTGTATCTGGCATGGAACAGTACCGGATCAACTTCACGGCAGTCCATGATATGAATATCCGCCGGCAGAAAACCGTTCATCGCACCCATCCATTTGCGGGCACTCATTTCTTTGTCCGTATCGAACATGAACACCTGGGCAGAGGCAGAAACACCAGCGTCTGTTCGGCCGCTGGCGATAATGTTGATCTTCTGTTCTGTGATCCTGTTCAAGATCTCTTCAATCTTTTCCTGGATGGATGTGCCTCTAGTCTGGGATTGCCATCCTTCATATCCGGCACCATTGTAAGCAACGGTGCATGCATATCGATGCATCATCTGAAGTATGCCAGCCATATCATGCATGCAAGCAGCAGGACTGCGCCCAGCAGCAGGATATAGTCTCTTCTTTCCATCTTCAATACTTTATAACGTGTCCGCGGTTCTCCTGGAGCATAGCCTCTTGCCTCCATTGCATTGGCAAGGTCTTCTGCTCTCTGGAAGGCAGATACGAACAATGGAACAATCAAGGACAGGATGGCCATCACACGTTCGGACAGTTTGCCTTCCTTCATATCAACGCCGCGGGATTCCTGAGCTTTCATGATCCGTTCTGTTTCATCGATCAGATCAGGGATAAAGCGCAGGGCAATCGAAATCAGCATCGCAATTTCATGAGAAGGAACACCGATCTTCTGAAACGGCTTCAGCAGATCTTCAATGCCAAGGGTCATATCCAGCGGCTTTGTTGTCGCCGTCAAGCATGTCGTGATCATGATCATCAATAATAATCTGACGGCAATATACAGCGTTTGGATGACCGCATTACTGTAAATGGTAAAGGAACCTAATGTCAGCCATTCATCGCCGGTCTTAACGACCAGGATGTTGATGACCAGCAAGAAGAACAGCATGAACATCATCGGCTTCATTGCCTTCCAGATAAAGCCCCAGGAAAGCTTGGACAGAATGATGACGCAGGCGACGACCGCAAAGATGACCGCATATCCTATCCAGCCAGCCGGAAAGAAGATGGCAATCAATGCAATCAGCATTGCCCCGATCTTCGCTCTTGGATCCATCTTATGGATTGGCGAATCCATTGGCAGGTATCTGCCCAGCGTAAAGTTATTCATGGGACTTCACCTGCTTTGCAATATAATCTGCCAGAACATCAACATCCTGTACATCGGCAGGAATATCAAAACCCTTTTCATTCAGCATATCTCTCATGCGGATCAAAGCCGGCGGCAGAATATTCATCGATCTGCACAGCTTTGAATCACGGAAGAAGTCCTGTGCATTGGTATGGACAAGGATCGACCCATCCGCCACAACCGCGACATCATCACAGTACGCAAACACATTCTCCATGTCATGCGTTACCATCAGCACGGTCTTGCCGTATTTCTGATTGAGCTCATAGAACAGCGACATCATTGCCTTGGTGCCGGCCGGGTCAAGACCTGCAGTCGGTTCATCTAAGACAAGCACCTTTGGATCCATCGCCAGGATCCCAGCAATTGCCGTTCTTCTCTTCTGTCCGCCAGACAGTTCCAGCGGTGACTTCAGATAACAGTCTTCCGGCAGATCAACAAGCTTCAAAGCTTTTCTTGCCTTTTCTTCTGCTTCTTCTTCACTGCATCCAAAGTTCTTCGGTCCAAAGGCAACATCCTTCAGGACGGTCTCTTCAAACAGCTGGTATTCCGGGAACTGAAAAACCAGTCCGACATCTCCGCGGAGACTCTTCAGTTTCTTTGGCTTCTCACCAGCCTTAATGACTCTGTCCAGGATATGAATCTCGCCTTCATCCGGCAGCAGCAGTGCATTTAGATGCTGCACCAGCGTTGACTTGCCTGATCCTGTCTGCCCGATCACAGCTGTGATCTTCCCTTCCTGGATATCCAGATTGACATCCTTGAGGGCGGCGTACTGGTAAGGAGTGCCTTCACTGTAAGTGTGGCTTACATGTTCGAATGTAATCGGCATAATTCCTCCAGCAGTCCATCCATCGTGATATAGCGTTCCAGCTTGATTCCTCTTTCTGCCAGCTTATTTTCAAGCTTCATGGAGAAAGGAATATCCAGCTGGATCTCATTCAGCTTCTTTTCATGGGCAAAGATATCATCCGGTGTTCCGGTCATGACGACCTTTCCTTCATTCAATGCAATCACGGCATCGCTTGCCGCAACTTCATCAATATCATGTGTAATTGAAACAATCGTCAGGCCTGTCTCATGATGCAGGTCCATGATGACTTTCTTGATCTCATCTTTTCCCTGCGGATCGAGCATGGCGGTTGCTTCATCAAAGATCAGAATCTCCGGCTTCATGGCTAAAACACCGGCAATGGCAACTCTCTGCTTCTGACCGCCTGACAGTCTGGTCGGTTCATGATCAAGATATTTCGTCATCCTGACTCTTTCGGCATTGGCATCTATGATGCCGTCCATCTTTTCCTGCGGCACTTGATGATTCTCCAGGCCGAAGGCAATATCATCTCTGACGGTCGAACCGATGAACTGATTGTCCGGGTTCTGGAAAACGATGCCGATCTTCGCGCGGATGGCATTGAGGTTCTCCAAAGTCAGTTCCAGTCCATCGATCTGGATGGAACCGCTCTTCTTCTCTAAAAGACCTGTGATCAGTTTGGCAATCGTGGATTTGCCGGAACCATTTTGACCGATGATGGTCGTATACGTTCCCTTTTCCACAGAAAAAGACACATTGTCTATCGTTTCACTGTTCTCGTCATATGAGAAATTCAGATTTTTTACGTCAATAATTCCCATGGCTTCTCCTTACAACATGTCTTATTATAGCGCAGTTTATTTTATTCCCCATTTTCACGCTTGATGATTGGCAGGATCTCGGGCAGACTTCTGACTCTTCTGCAGTCAACATCCATATGTTCACTTCTGCGGTCAAGCAGGATCGGGGTGATGCCGGCATTCCTGGCACCTTCGACGTCGCCTTCCAGATCATCACCGATATGAATGACTTCCTCCGGTCTGCAGCCAGCCAGTTCCAGTGCCTTCAGGTAAATTTCTTTCCTTGGCTTATATGCCTTCACGTCCTCACCTGAGATGATGCCGTTGGCATGGAGCCCATTCCTTCTTAAGCAGACTTTCGCATAGTCACCGGCATTATCCATTAAGATATAGACCGGCAGTTTGACCAGATCAAAGAAACTCTGTACATCACTGAATAATGGCGCATACATCCAGTAATTCTGAATACATGTATGGAGCTGATTATGGTCAGCCTTTAACTTCACTTCTGCATCTGCCTGATCCAGAAGCTTCATGACTAATTCATCTTCCGTCAAAAAAGTGTCTTGATAGCACTCTCTTTCCGCAAGTCTCAGATGATTGAAATACCAGCGTACTGCTTCATCTTTATCTTTCACTGTACTGTGTTCTGTAAAAACATTGACCATTTCGTCAAATTCATTTCCGCGCAACTGCAGGATCGTTCCTGTATAATCCAAAAATACTGCCTTGATCATATCTACCTCTCAAAAACGGAACAATTATACCATGTTTTAAATAATATGCATCTTTACAAAAAATCTGCTTCTTCAGCAGACTTATTGAACTTGAGTAATCAGCTGTTCCATGGCATCTTTGGACAGCGGAGCGTTCCAAGCACCGATGCAGTAGCTGTATTCACCTGAGACCCAGGTAGCAATCGAGATGTTTGTTCCATCTCCGTATTCTGTCACTTCCTTATCGCCTACATCAACAATGTTGGTGCTCCGGTATGTCTCATTGACATCATAGACCGGCGAACCGCACATGATACCCTTGGCAATGCGCAGTCCTTCCTCACCATTGCTGTTGAGATAACGTATTTCGTAAATCTGCTGGGTATAGACATAATAATGTGCATCTGTATAGACCTGAGACGGTGTTTCAGGGACCTCAAGCGTGAACTTGGCAATAGCCTGCGCAGTTGCCGGGGATTCTAATTCTGTCCACACCTGCGCCTGAGACTGGCCGAAAGCAGCCTGCGGTACAACAACACAGGACTGTGTTCCATCTTTATTCTTATTCAGATTGATGATTGACATGATGCCGATGACAAGGGCAGCTACAATCAACAAATAAGGCGTCAGATTCTTCTTGACCGGCTTTGCGGGTTTTGCATCCTGTTCTGCCGCAGGCTGTTCTTTTTCTTCTGTTTCTACTGCTTCAGCCTGTTCTTTTTTTTCTTCCTGATTCATAGGGCACCTCAATTCTATTGATTAATATACAAGAATTCACATTGTTTGGCGAATGGTTTCTGCTTCTGGAACAAAAAAGGCTCTTTTTCAAGAGCCTGTATCCTGTTTACTTTGAAATTGTCTGTGATTCGTAGACACCGTGCAGAGCTGCTGTCTGATTGGCAACATTCAGAATATCACTGAGAATTGCACCTTCTTCAGTAAACAGCTTTTTCTGTGCTGTCATCTCATGATCAGAAAGCTGGACACAGATGTATCCGGCAGCATCCATGACATCCAGGAAGGATTCCAGATCTGCATGGTCTTCAAATGTGACCTTATGCGTGACCGTGATCAGTGTATCATTTTCAAACATGCCGTTGAACTCGCTGTTTCTTGCCAGCAGTCCTTCAACAAAATCCGGATCCAGATACGGATAGACCCCGCATACTTCCTGCACTTCTTCCGGTTTGTCGGAAGCATCGAACTGCGGTTCTTCTTCACCGCCTTCTGGATCAGCATCTATCTTAATGAAGTGAACTTCATCGTTTCCTGCTTCATCCTCATCTGTATCTTTTTCCTCATCCTTGCGATCCTTCAGAATCTTTGCAAGAACAACTGCTCCTACTGCAGCTGCAGCAATGGCAGCACCTACGATTGTCTTATGGAACATAACTTAGCCTTCCCTTCTTCTCTAGGAACCTGTGCTTTTATTTTAGCACATTGAGAAAGAAAAAACCGGAAACTCATATTGAATAAACATTCCGGTAATTTTGTCTATTTTACTGCTGATGGTGTTTTCTGGCATGTTCGGACAGAACTGCTGCCAGACAGATGGAATTGACTTTGACATCCTTGGAATCAGAACGAGAGGTCAGAATGACCGGTGAAGAGGTTCCTGTCAGCATGGCACCTGCCTTGACGTTCGGCACCATGTGTCCGATTGCCTTATACGTAATGTTGCCGCTGTGGATATCCGGGAAGATCAGAATATCTGCCTTGCCGGCGCATGGGCGGTCTTCAGCACCCTTTTCCTTCGCAGCAGCCTCATAGAGGGCAATATCAAGCGAAAGCGGTCCATCCACGACACATCCCTTCAATTCACCATTTTCGCACGCCTGACGCAGTTCATCCGCCTCTACCGTTGCCGGCATTTTTGGATTGACTGTTTCAACAGCTGCCAAAGGAGCAACTTTTGGTTCATTGACGCCGCAGGCCTGGGCTACTTCTGTGCAGTAAGCTATCATAGCCTTCTTGTCTTCCAGGGTCGGATATGGAATAAAGGCCACATCCGAAAGGAACAGCAGGCGGTCGATGCCCGGAATCTCAAAGACGGCAACATGGGACAGCGGTCTGCCTGTACGCAGGCCAACATCTTTGTTCAGCACGCTCTTGAGAAAATCCCTGGTCGGCAGGATACCCTTCATATACATATCTGCTCTGCCGTCATGGACCAGCTTGACTGCGGTCAAAGATGCCTCGATCTTATCCTGCACATTGATGATCTGATACTCATCCATCTTCATGCCGATCCTGGCACCGATTTCTCTGATCTCAGCTTCATCTCCAACCAGGACGGCATCAATGATGCCGCGCTGATGTGCTTCCTTGACAGCTTCCAGAACAGGTTCATCCTGTGCGCATGCCACTGACAGTATTTTCTTATCACACTGTGAGATCTCCGCAAAGAGGTCTTTGAAAGTTCTGCTCATACCATTCTTCTCCTTTGAAGCTCTTTACTTCTGATCATTGAAGCCCTGCCATACAGGATGGCCGAGATATGTCTTAGCCTTCAACTCACCGCGCAGCACCTTCAATGCATTGAATGCCATCGCTTCCTGTTCAAACTCACCAGGATAGACTGCAATCGGGGCAATCCAGCTGCAGGATTCCTTGATCTGTTCAGCGATGTCATCAAAGCGCATTAAGCCGCCGGTCAAGACGATGCCGTCAACGCTGCCCTTCAGAACAACAGACATCGCACCGATCCACTTGGTGATCTGATAGACCATGGCCTGCCAGATCCTTGTATACTGCGGATCGTCTGCTTCTACTTTTTTATGGATGGCATCAGAATCTGATGTATTGAACCAGCTCGAGAAGCCGCCTCCGGCACTGCACAGGACACGCAGCTGCTCGTTGGTGACGTCCTTCATATCTGTTGTCAAAGTTGTGATCGGCATGGAACCCATACGCGTCGGTGTAAATGGTCCTTCGCCGCCGCCGCCGTTATTGCCGTCGATCATCCTGCCATGGGCGTGTGCAGAGATTGTAATGCCGCCGTCGATATGACAGACAACAAGATTCAGATCTTCGTATTTCTTTCCGATTGATGCCGCATAGCGTCTGGCTGCTTCCTTTGTATTCAATACGTGGGATGCCGGATGACGATAGACACCTTTGACGCCGGTAATCCTGGCTAAGTCACAGTATTCATCCACGACGGTTGGATCAACGGTGAACATCTGCGCACCGTATTTGTCATGAACTCGCTGGGCCATCTGCACGCCGAGCATGGATGCATGGTAAAGCCCGGCCACGTGATTGCGGGTATCCTCGACCATCTTTTCATCAATCTGATATATGCCGCTCTCCATCGGCCAGCATGCACCGCCTCTGCCGACCACTGCATCCAGTCCATGCAGATCAATATGATTGTCTGCTAAGAACTGTTCAATAACTTCCATTCTGTAGTCCAGCTGGGCATTGATATCCCCAATCTTTCTCAGCACAGTGGAGTCATGAAATACATTTTCTTCAAAGACCAATTTTTCATTTTCAAACAATGACAGTTTCGTTGATGTCGAACCTGGATTGATGACAAAGATACGATATACTTTTTCTTCCATTTCCCTCATCTTCTCTCAAGCTGTCTTCTTGGCAAGTTCTGCTTTCAGTCCCTGCGTCAGCAGCGGAACAATCTTCTTCAGGTCACCGACAATGCCGTAGTCTGCAACATCGAAAATTGGTGCAGAAGAATCATTGTTGACCGCAATGATAATATCAGATTCTTCCATTCCTGCAACATGCTGGATTGCGCCTGATATACCAATGGCGAAATAGACATGCGGACGGACGGTCTTGCCGGTCTGTCCGACCTGCAGTTCCTTCGGCATCCATCCCGCATCCACAACTGCACGGGAACATGCCACTGTACCATGCAGTACTTCGGCAAGATCTTCAAGCATCTTGAAATTCTCCTGACTGCCGACACCGCGGCCGCCGGAGATAAGGATCTTGGCATCCTGAATATCAGCTGCTGTCGAAACTTCCTTGACAATCTTTAAAATATCAACGTAGCGGGCATCTCCCTGGAAGCCCGGGTTGAAGACAATAACTTCAGCTTTCGCACCTTTGACCGGTGCCAGCTTCTTCATAACGCCGGGACGTACCGTTGCCATCTGTGGACGGTGGTCTGGGCAGGCTATGGTAGCGATGGTGTTGCCGCCGAAGGCAGGACGCGTCATCAGCAGCAGTCCATGTTTCTGATCTGCTTCATGCCCTGGCAATGGCTGCAGCGGGAAGTCGCCGATTTCCAGCTGTGTGCAGTCTGCCGTCAAGCCTGTATGCACTCTGGCGGATGTCTGCGGTCCCAGGTCTCTGCCAATGGCAGTTGCCCCGACCAGCATGATCTCCGGCTTGAATGATTCAATCACGGATGCTAATGCATGTGCATATGGCTCCGTACGATAATCCTTTAATGCTGGGTCATCAACCAGGATGACTTGATCTGCTCCATATTCAGCCAGTTCATCGCATAAGCCCTTGACATCAGAGCCCAGCAGAACTGCTGTTATTTTCTTTTCTTCAAGGCTGTCAGCTAATTCTCTGGCTTTGCCAAGCAATTCCAATGATATATTTGAAAGCTGATTGTCGACCTGCTGTGCAAAGATGAACACGCCTTTATATTCACTTAAATCCATTTTGTTTTCCTCGCCTTTCCTTGTGTTCTGTCAACTTCTTCAGATCACATGCTTTTCTGCAAGCCGTGCAATGATATACTCTGCCGCATCCTCTGCGGTCTCTGGGGTAACAACAGTGCCCTTGCCCTTGGCTACTTTATCCGATGCCTTGGCAATGACAGTTGGTGATCCCTTCAGACCGATGTTCTCATCAGCCACATCCAGGTTGGCACGTCCCCATACCGTCACCTGTGCATCATAGGCATCAAAGATCCTGCCTGGCTGCATATAGCGCGGCTGAGTTGCTTCTCCTAAAACCGTCAAGAGACATGGTAGCTTTGCCTTAACAATATGATATCTGTCTTCGAACTGACGCTTGGCAGTCACATATCCATTCTCCACTTTGATATCAGATGCATAGGAAATGACTGGAATGCCCAAATGCTGGGCAATCTGCGGTCCAACCTGTGCTGTATCACCATCGATTGCCTGACGGCCGGTGATGACCAGATCATATTCCATATTCTTCAAAGCACCGGCAATGGTCGAAGATGTTGCCCATGTATCTGCACCGCCAAGAACGCGGTCGGTAACCAGCAAGCCTTCATCTGCACCCATGGCCATTGCCTCACGCAGTACTTCATCTGCCTTCGGCAGACCCATCGTAACGGCAGTGACCTTTGTATTTTCAGGATCCTGATCCTTGATTCTCAATGCTGCTTCCAATCCTGCTTTATCATCTGGATTCATGATGGCCATCATGGCTGCACGGTCCAGTGTTCCATCCGGTTTAAAACGGACGCCGCCGGCGGTATCCGGAACCTGTTTGATGCATACAACTATTTTCATCATCTCTGCCTCTTTCCCTACTTCAGCAGTGCACCGGAGATGACCATCTCCTGCACTTCGGATGTTCCTTCATAGATCTCTGTGATCTTGGCATCACGCATCATGCGCTCTACTTCATAATCACGGATGTATCCATAACCGCCCATCAGCTGGACGCACTTTGTGGTGACATCCATAGCAGCCCTAGCGGCAGCCAGCTTTGCCTTGGCAGCTTCGACTGAATACGTGCTCTGTGTTTCCTTAGCAACGGCTGCTTTATAGACCAGCAGCTGGGCTGCTTCAATTTCAACTGCCATATCAGCCAGCTGGAACTGGGTATTCTGGAACTGAGATAGAGAACGGCCGAACTGCTTTCTTTCCTTGACGTATGCAAGAGCTCTGTCAAACGCACCCTCGGCAATACCAAGGGCCTGGGCAGCGATACCGATACGTCCGCCGTCCAATGTATGCATGGCAATTGGGAAGCCCTTGCCGCGCTCACCCAGAAGATTCTCCTTTGGAATGCGGCAGTCTTGGAAAATCAGTTCATAGGTCGCTGAGCCACGGATGCCCATCTTTTTTTCCTTGGTGCCGAAAGAGAAGCCTGGAGTTCCCTTTTCAACAATGAACGTTGAGAACTTCTTTTTCTTTCTTCCCTTGGCATCAATGACAACATCGGTATAGGCAACAATGACATAGACATCTGCTTCCTTGCCATTGGTGATGAAGCACTTGGATCCATTGAGGACCCAGCTGTCACCATCTTCCACAGCTCTTGTCTGTACGCCCTGTGCATCTGTTCCTGCTCCTGGCTCCGTCAAGGCAAAAGCACCAAGCTTTTCCCCTTTAGCCAATGGGACAAGGAACTTTTCTTTCTGCTGCTGGGTTCCGAACTGGGCAATCGGATCACAGCATAAGGATGTATGTGCAGACAATGCAACGGCTGTTGTACCGCAGCACTTTGCCAGTTCTTCTACACACATGACATATGTCAAAGGATCACATCCCTGGCCGCCGAATTCCTTTGCAACTGGAATGCCTAAGAATCCATTGGCAGCCATCTTCTCAATGGTCCCTCTTGGGAACTCTTCTTTTTCATCTGTTTCAATGGCAAGCGGCTTCACTTCGTTTTCAGCAAATTCTCTGAATAAACGGCGTGCCATCTGGTGCTTTTTATCAAGCTGAAAATCCATATCTGATTCCTCCATTTTTATTTTCTATGAAAGCGTCAGATCACAGATGCCTGTTTCTCCGACGCCTTGATGTGTATTGATTATGCCTGTTTCACTGCAGCAGACGGGACAACTGTCTCCTCTATTGCATCGATTGCTGTTTTATTTCCATCAGCGTATTTATAAAAACCGATATTGGTCTTCACTCCTAAATGATTGCCGCGCACCATCTTCTTTAAAAGCAGGGCAGGACGGTATTTTGAATCGCCTGTTTCAGAGTAGAGAACATTCATGATGGCCAGCACGACATCAAGTCCAATATAGTCTGCCAGTTCCAGCGGTCCCATCGGATGATTGCATCCCAGCTTCATTGCATTATCAATACCGGTGATGTCAGCGACACCTTCGGAGTATACATTGATTGCTTCATTGATCATTGGAATCAGAATACGGTTGACGACAAATCCAGCACTCTCTTCGACCTGTACTGGAGTCTTATCAAGCATGACAGCAATCTTCTTAACGTCATCGACTGTCTGCTTTGGTGTATTCAGGCCGGCAATGACTTCAACGAGCTTCATGACCGGTGCTGGGTTGAAGAAATGCATGCCGATGATCGGCTTCTTCAGACCGATGCCGATTTCTGTAATGGAAAGAGAAGATGTGTTGGAGGCATAGATGCATTTTGGATTTTCGACAACTTCATTCTGCATATGCTTGAACAGCTTCTTCTTCATTTCCATGTTCTCGATGACCGCTTCCACAACAAGATCTGGATCAACGGCAATTTCATCCTTGCCTGTCTTGATCTTTGAAAGGATCTTGCCTGCTTCCTGCTGCGTCATCTTCTTCTTGGCAATCTTCTTAGAGAAGACGGTGACGATCTGCTTCAGGCCGTATTCAGCATATTCCATTTCAACATCACAGAGATAGACAGTTTCAACTTCATCACACTGTGCAAATGTCTGTGCAATTCCGCGGCCCATTGTGCCGGCGCCAATTACTGCTACTTTCATATATTCTTTTCTCCCTATTGGTTAATGAAATTCTTTTCTTTCCGTTTCTCCAGGAATGCACTCATGCCTTCCTTTTGATCATGTGTCTCAAAGCAGTCGCCGAATTTTCTTTCTTCGATCTTCTCTGCTTCTTCCATGGAGACTTCCAAGCCTTCATTGATGGCAGCCTTTGCATTAGCTACCGCAATCGGAGCATTCTTGGCAATCTGGGCAGCTGTCTTTTCAGCTGCGGCAATTAACTGATCTGCTGGTACAACGCTGTTGACCAGGCCAATGCGCAGTGCCTCATCTGCCTTGATATTGCGGGCAGTGAAGATCATCTGCTTGGCCATGCCGGCGCCGATCAGACGAGCTAACCGCTGGGTGCCGCCAAAGCCTGGGGTGATTCCTAAACCTGTTTCCGGCTGACCAAAGACCGCATTTTCTGAAGCGATGCGAAAGTCGCAGGCCATTGCCAGCTCACAGCCGCCGCCCAATGCATATCCATTCACCGCTGCAATTACTGGAATCGGCAGTGTCTCGATCTTACGGAAAATGTCATTTCCCTTCCGTGAGAATTCTCTGCCGCCGTTCTTGTCCAAGCCGGACATCTCAGCGATATCTGCACCTGCAACAAATGACTTGTCACCGGCACCGGTTATGATTAGACATCTGGTTGTCTTCAGATCAACTGCATCCAGCACACATTCCAGATCATCCAGCACTTGAGAGTTCAAAGCATTCAAGGCACTTGGACGATTCATCGTGATTACTGCGATGCTGTCCTTGGCTTCATATTCAACGAAGCTCATATGTCTTCAGTCTTCTCTTTCAACGACAGTTGCACATCCCATGCCGCCGCCGATGCATAATGTTGCTAAACCTCTGTGTGCGTTCTTCTGCTGCATTGCATAGAGCAGCGTGACAAGAATACGTGTTCCGGATGCACCAACTGGATGGCCATAGGCAATTGCACCGCCGTTGACATTCAGCTTGCTTGGATCAAACTTCAGCTCCTTGGCAACTGCGCAGCTCTGAGCTGCGAAGGCTTCATTTGCCTCATACAGATCAAAGTCATCAATTGTCAGACCCGTCTTCTTCATGATCTTTCTGGTCGCTGCCACAGGGCCGACGCCCATGATGCTTGGATCAACACCTGCAAGGCATCCAGCGACCCATGCTGCCATCGGCTTGACGCCGAGCTCCTTTGCCTTTTCCTCGCTCATGACAACAACTGCTGCTGCACCGTCATTGATGCCTGATGCATTGCCGGCTGTGACAACACCGCCCTCTCTGCCAGAGCAGCACTTCAGCTTGGCAAGGATCTCAGGTGTCTGTCCTTCACGCGGACCTTCATCTGTATCGACAACAACGATTCCCTTTTTCTTACCCATGTTGACTTCAACTGGAACAATCTCATCCTTGAGCAGTCCAGCCTTCTGCGCTGCGACTGCCTTGTTCTGTGAAGAAGCAGAGAATGCATCGAGCTCTTCACGGGTCAGATGCCACTGCTCGGCAACATTCTCGGCAGTGATCATCATGTGATAGTCATTGAAGGCATCCCACAGTGCATCATGCACCATGGCATCGACCAGACCATCCTTTGGCGTATTCATACGATATCCGAAACGTGCGTGCGGAAGCAGGTACGGAGCATTGCTCATGGATTCCATGCCGCCCGCAACAACAATGTCAGCATCGCCAGCCTCAATCATTTCAGCCGCCATGTTCACAGCATCCAGACCTGATCCACATACCACGTTGATGGTAACAGCCGGGACCTCAATCGGAAGACCCGCCTTCAAGGAAGCCTGTCTTGCTGGATTCTGTCCCTGCCCTGCCTGAATGACGTTGCCCATGTAGACCTGATCGACCTGCTCTGGTTTCAGACCTGCGCGCTTTAATGACTCTTTGATCACCGCTGCACCTAAATCCACTGCTGGAACTGCACTTAATTCGCCGCCCATTTTACCGATGGCTGTACGACATGCACCTGCTAAAACAATTTTCGTCATATCCTTTTCATCTCTTTTTCTATGAAATGCTAAATACTTGTGATTTCTTTAACATTTACAGTTCCGAATCATAGCACTAATTTCAAAGAGCAGAGCATAAAATGTTAATATTTTCACATGTAAACGGTTACATCCATGACAATTATGCTGAAATGTATCTGAATCTGCTGTGATGCGTTAATTCTACATATTTGAAAATCTATGCATATTTATGATTGCATGCATGTGATAATCTCTCATTCTTGCATGTTTGCGCAAAAAAAAGAAAAACGGCCAGAGATCTCTGACCGCTGCTATTACTTCAGCAAATATTCCATAATTTCCACCGCATTGGCTGCTGCACCCTTGCGGATCTGGTCGCCGCAGCACCACAGCACTAAGCCATGGTCATTGCAGAGATCTTTTCTGATCCTGCCGACATAGACAAGATCCTGGTCACTTGTTTCAAGCGGTGTCGGAACATGACTAGTGCATAAGACATCACCATTGAAATCCTTGATGGCCGCTTCTGCCTGCTCTACTGTCACTTGATCCTTGGTGACAAATGTCACGGAGATGGAATGAGAGCGAAAGACCGGAACACGAACGCATGTACATGTGACCTTCAAATCCGGCAGATGAAGGATCTTTCTTCCCTCATTCTGCATCTTCATTTCTTCAGTCGTATAACCATTGTCATTGTAGGAACCAATCTCGGCAACACAGTTGTATGCAATCTGAGCTGGGAAGATATGCGGCACAACTTCTTCCTGCCTGCGGACTGCTTCAATCTGATCTTCCAGTTCTGAAATACCGCTCATGCCGGCACCGGAAACGGCCTGATACGTGCTTGCATTGACAGCGATAATCGGTGACAGCTTTGCAATTGGCGCCAGCGCCATCATCGTAATGATTGTGGAACAGTTCGGATTGGCAATCAAGCCGTGATGGAGCTTGGCATCCTCACCATTGATCTCCGGAACAACTAACGGAACACCCTCTTCCATGCGGAAGGCGGAGCTGTTGTCAATATAGACAGCACCAGCTTTTTCAATTAAAGGACGGTACTGCTTACTGAGAGCATTGCTGACCGCACCCAAGACAAAGTCCAGTCCATTCAAGCGCTCCTGACTGACCAGTTCAATGGTCAGTTCCTGACCGGCAAAGGGAATCTTCTTCCCAGCAGATCTCTCTGAGGCAAATACTCTTATTTCTTCCGGATCCAGTTTTCTTTCTTCGATGCATGCCAGCATCTGTCTGCCGACCGCACCGGTCGCGCCTAAGATTCCTATTTTCATTTTTCACTCCTTGCCTGCGATACAAACTTATCGTAGATCGCATGAATTGCCTTTTCAAAATCACGGTCATCGACACCAACTGCAATGGATAATTCATCACTTGACTGATTGATGACCTTAATGTTAATTCCGTTCTTGCCAAACTCACTGAGGAACTGTCCGGACATGCCCGGCACCTTCTTCATGCCGCGGCCAACCACTGCAAGCATGGCCATATGGTCTTCAATGCGCAGATCATCCGGATCAAATTCTTTCTTCAGACGGGAAACAATCTCATACAGGCTCTTTTCAACAGTCTTGGTCTGTACAATCACCGAGAAAGTATCGACAGTGATGGGAACACTTTCAATCGAGACATGATATTCTTCAAAAATGGAAAGGATCCGTCTTAAGAAGCCGACTTCTGCACTGCTGTGGCTCTTGACGATGGTGATCACGGTAAAGTCTTTCCGGCCGGTAATTCCTGTAACTGCATGCGGTGGTTCCTTCTTGTCCATCTCACTGCAGTCATTCATGATCATGGTTCCAGGGTTTTCAGGATCATTGGTATTTCTGACATTGATGGGAATGTTCTTGGAACGGACTGGGAAGACGGCATCATCATGAAGAACGTTGGCTCCCATGTAGGACATCTCACGCAGTTCATTGTAAGTGATACGCGGGATGCGGACAGGATTGTCAATAATCCTAGGATCCGCAACTAAGAAGCCGGATACATCTGTCCAGTTCTCATAGACATCCGCATCAACAATATTAGCGATGACAGCACCGGTAATATCCGAACCGCCTCTGCTCATAACTTTAATGACTCCGTTCGGAAGTGCCCCATAGAAGCCAGGGACCAAGATCTTTCTGCCTTTCTGAACATGTCTGTTGAGCAGTTCAGCAGTGCGCTCCATATCGATGGTCCCATCATAGTGGAAAGCCATGACTTCAGCTGCATCAACAAACTCCGCATCCAGATATTCTGCCAGCAAGAGACCAGTCAGGTATTCCCCGCGTGAAACAAGATAATCCGTATTCAAGTCACGGTCAATAATAGAACGGATGCGGCTGAACTCTGTTTCCAGATCTGTCTTGAGCCCCAGATTATTCTTGATGCTCATGTATTTATCCTCAATCAGCTGAAAGATGCTGTCGTAGGATACGCCATACTTGACATGGGCTGCACACAGATACAGAAGATCCGTTACTTTATGATCCTCATGCGTTTCCTTGCCGCAGGCACTGGTCACAATGAACTTCCTGTCACGGTCTTCATCGATAATTTTTTTTACCTTTTCAAACTGTGTACTGTTGGCAACTGAAGAGCCGCCGAATTTGACTACCTTGATCATTGTGCCACCTCCGCTAAGAACAGTGCTTCGTCATTTACACTCTGGACTGCAACCTTCACATCCATGAAGGATACTTTCTTTGTCAAAAAGGAATTGGAGCCAACACGTCTTTCAATCAGTTCCGGATTGAACAGAGCTGTCTTCTTCGTACGGATATAGAAGACTGCTTCATATCCTGCTGCCGAGACCGGCTTGTGATTCATTGCCGCATCTGCATTTTCTTTCTCTTCACTGATATCAATCAAGTCCTGTACGACCGCATGGGCCGTCGGCAGAGAGCCTGCACCCTGGCCGATGAATACTGCCTTGCCTAAAGTATTTGATTCACATTCCAAAGCATTGTAGTTCAGTGGAATACTGGCAAAGACATCCTCCTTCTTCAGGAAGAAGGGGCGGACAAAGATGGATACTGTTGCATCATGATTTTCCCCGCTGCCGATCAGTTTGCATGTATACCCATTGTTCCGGCACCAGTCGATATCTTCCATGGCAATGTTCTGAATGCCGTATGTTGGAATATCATCCGGATCAACGACAGTATGGAAGGCAGCCAGCGAAGACAATGCTGTCTTATAGCGGACATCCCAGCCTTCGACATCGTCAGATGGATTGCGCTCAGCGTAGCCTAGTCCCTGTGCTTCCTTGATCATCGGCTCCAGTTCCTGATTCTCACTGTTCATACGAGTCAGAATATAGTTGCTGGTACCGTTGAAGATCCCATAGAAGGAACGTATATCATCGACCCGCTGAATATGGCTGATCTCATGTATCCATGGAATGCCGCCGCCGCAGGTTGCTTCATACTGCAGCCTCACATGTTTCTCAGCTGCTAATGCGAATAATTCCTCTGCCGAAGAAGCCAGCATCTTTTTATTTGATGTAACAACATTCTTGCCGTTCTCTATCGCCTTTTTGACAAAGCTGTGCGCAGGCTCCAGGCCTCCCATGCATTCACATACTGTATCAATGGAAGGATCATCCAGGATATCATCCGCATTCATTGTCATGCGGGCATCGGTCATTTCAGCTTCGCTCTTGACCAGGATCCTTACAATTTCCATTTTCTCTGTTTCCGGAGTTTCCTGACGGTCAATGATCTTTCTGACCCCGCTGCCAACAACTCCATGTCCCAACAAACCTATTTTCATCATCGTATCCTCTTCTAAAATGTTTCTATTCTAGATACACTTGTTTTTAAAACACAAACATAGTATCATTTCTTAGACGTTGAATCAAGGAGAATATTATGGTCAAGTACGAAAGCACGAGAAACAGAAAAGAAATTGTATCTGCACACGAAGCTGTCATTCATGGATTAGCCGGTGACGGCGGTCTCTATACTCCGGAGAAGATCGAAGGACATATTGATCCAAAGGAAATCTTGAACTGCAGCTATCAGGAAACAGCTGCCAGGATCATCGGCACCATGCTGGATGACTACAGTGCAGAAGAGATCCGCGCCTGTGTGGAAGGTGCTTATGATCAGAAGTTCGATACAAAGGAAATCGTACCGTTAAGAAAGATCTCGGACGGATGGCTGATGGAACTGTGGCATGGACCGACAAGTGCCTTTAAGGATGTTGCCCTGACCATTCTGCCTAGACTCTTGACTGCGGCATACAAGAAGGAGAACAGAGATGACAAGATTGCCATCCTGACCGCTACTTCCGGTGATACCGGCAAAGCAGCTCTTTCAGGATTTGCGGATGTGCCGCATACTGCCATTACGGTCTTCTATCCTGAGATTGGTGTATCACCGATTCAGAAGAGACAGATGCAGACCAGCAGAGGAAAGAATGTTGAAGTCATTGCCGTAAAGGGCAACTTTGATGACTGTCAGCGCATGGTCAAGCAGGCCATGTCTGATCCAGAAGTCCAGGCTTCTCTTCAGGGAGTCACCCTGTCTTCGGCCAACAGCATCAACATCGGCAGATTAGTGCCGCAGATCGTCTACTACTATTCCTCCTATGCAAAGCTCGTCAATGACAAGGTCATTACCTGCGGTGATATAGTCAACTTCGTTGTTCCGACCGGCAACTTCGGTGATATCTTAGCCGGGTATATGGCTGAATGCCTGGGACTGCCAGTTGGCAGACTGATCTGTGCATCTAACACCAACAATGTCCTGACTGATTTCTTAAAGACAGGCGTCTATTCAATCAAGCGCCCATTCCACACCACGATGTCTCCTTCTATGGACATACTGATCTCCAGCAATCTGGAGCGTCTGCTGTTTATGATGAGCGGCAATGATGATGTGATGGTCAAACAGATGATGACAAAGTTAAAAGAAGAAGGAAGCTATGCTGTCCCTTCCTCCTTAAAGGAAAAGATTGCGGAAAAGTTCTGCGGCTATTGGACTTCAGAAGAGGACTGTGCTGCCGTCATCCATAATCTGTTCCAGCAGGAACATGTCCTGATTGATCCGCACACTGCCGTTGCCCTGCATGCAATGAAGCAGTATCAGAAAGAAACACAGGACAGTACGCCATGCGTTGTCCTTTCAACTGCTTCCCCATATAAATTTGGACATGATGTCCTGAAGGCTGCCCTGCAGGAAGATATCGCAGATGACTTTGCAGCAATGGAACGGCTGCAGGAAGCGTCCGGGATGACCATTCCAGCAGGCTTAGCAGAATTGAAGCAGCTGCCGGTCCGCTTTGAACGCTCCATTGAAATCAAGGACAGCATGCATGTGATTGCCGAACGCATGAAGGAGATTTCTCATGATCACGATTAAGGCACCCGCCACTTCTGCAAATCTCGGTCCTGGCTTTGACTGTCTCGGTATGTCATTTGATATCTACAATACTTTTGAAGTGGAACGGGCTGACAGTGACTCATTAGAAAATGTCGAAGACCGTTTCAATAACGCAGATAATTTATTTCTTCGTGCATATCACTACGGCATGCAGAAAATCGGCATGGAGGACGGCATTCATGCGGTCTTCCATTGTGATATCCCTGTCTCGAGAGGGCTTGGCTCCAGTGCAGCGATGATCACTGCCGGCCTGTCAGCCGCCAGTGCGCTTCATGATGATGCGCTGAGTGAAAATGACATTTTTCAATGTGCCAGTGATCTGGAAGGACACCCAGACAACGCCGCTCCTTGTCTTTTCGGCGGCCTGACCGCTTCCATGCATTACAAGGACCGCTACATCACTCATCAGCTGCAGCTGGATGAAGACTGGTTCTATCATGTCTTCATTCCTGACTTTGAAGTTTCAACGGAAGAAGCCAGAGCTATTCTGCCGGCCTCCTATCCTAGGGCAGTCGCCGCTGCCAACGGCAGCTATCTGCTGTATATGAGCGAAGCACTGCGGACCGGTTCCCTGACACTCCTGCAGGCAGGTGCCCGTGATGCCATTCATGAACCATACCGCAGAAAACTGATTCCCGGCTTTGATCAGCTGAAGGAGCTCTGCGAAAAAGAATGCAATGGTGCCTTCTTGATCAGCGGCTCCGGTTCAACCTGTCTGTTGATTTCGAAGAATCCTGTCAATGCGCATATCAAGAAAGAGATCAGCTCGATGCCGGATCACCATTGGGAAATTGTAGAAGTCCACCCATCTCACGGGACGGAAATCAGAGGTGAATTACATGACATCTGATTACTTATTTGTAAATAAAAAGATCCTGCCGGATTATCTGGATAAAGTCATTCTGGCCAGAAATCTTTTAGAATCTCATGAAGCAGAAACAATCACAGAAGCAGTGCAGAAAGCAGGCATCTCCAGAAATACATATTACAAATACAAGGACTATGTCTTTTCCGCGGATTCGCCTACCGTCGGCAGGCACGTCGTGTTATCATTGATCCTGAAAGATGAAGCAGGGGTGCTGAACTCAGTTCTGACACGGCTCAGTGAACTGCATACATCTGTGCTGACGATCTCACAGGCACTGCCGATTGCCCACAAGGCAAATGTATTGATCTCACTGGATATTTCACAGATCACGGTTTCAATCGATGAGATTACAAAGGAATTGAAGGAGCTGGACCATGTCCGCAGTGTTCATATGGATGCGATGGACTGAGCTCACAGGGGAGATAGAATGCCGAATCGAATCAAACAGTTCTTTGCCGGTGTCATGATTGCCGGAGATGTATTTCTGATGGCCTTTGCCGTGTCCATGCTTGGTACATATGAAGCAGGCATCGGCATCTTCATGCTGATTTTCCTGGCCGTCGACGCTTATCTCAGTGTCGACTATATTCTGAATCTGCATCGGCAGAACGCTGCCATTGCCGACCAGGAAGTCGAAGAGAACATGGCTGCTATCCGCCAGGAGGCTGAAGATGACCGTCTGGAAAGAGAAAAAGAACAGCAGGAGCAGGAACTGGAAAAGAAGCGGGCAGAACTGGATGATGCCTTAGCTGCTGAAGTGCGTGAAGAGAAGGATGATACACTGGATGAGCTGAAAAAGAGCCTGACCAGAGATTCTTCAGATCAAATGACTCAGACAAAGTAAATGACAGACAAATCAATCAATTGTCTGTCATTTTTTGTTTGACTGGCTGTTTCATAGAAATCAATACCAGCATCAGAAAGACGCATAGGAAGCCGATGCCGTCAAAGACAGTAAATGGACTGCCCATAAAGAAGAAGGTCACAATGGCGGCTGTTACAGGCTCAGAGAAGCCATAGAGGATAGCTTTGGAAGGTCCGATCAAATGCACGCCTTCGATGTAACATGTAAAGGCAAGAATATTTCCGACAACTACAACAAAGACAATGCCGAGGATGCCCATCAGGTTCGGTACATAAGAAATTGTCCAGATATGGAAGATGAGTGCGAAGAAAATGCCGCCCATCAAGAACGCCCAGCCCTGCAGGACAGTCACGGGGAACTGTACCAGCAGCTGTTTTGGCTCAACGTTGTAGATCATAACGCAGACGGCACAGCCGATGCCGCTCAATAAAGCTGCGAAAGGAATCGTGTCTGCATTGAAGGTGCCGTGAGTTGTAATCAGGAAAACGCCTGCCATGGCCAGGACAATCGCCCCGATTTCATTTGTCTGCGGTCTTCTTTTCTCAATCATGCATGTCACCAGCAGAATAAAGATTGGTGACAGATCCTGCAGGATTGTTGCCGCACCGGCAGTACTCAATTGAATAGTGAGAAAATATAAGAACTGACAGCAGCTGATGCCCAGCAGTCCATAGATCAATAAGTCAACAGCATTTCGTTTGGTCTGCCATGGCTCAAATGTCTTTTTCCCATAGCGGAACAAACAGTATCCAAAAAGAAGAATACCTGCACAGCCAAGACGGATTGGCACCAGCCATCTGCTGTCCATTCCCTGCTGCGTAAATAAATACTGTCCGACAGACCCGCTGAGTCCCCAGCACGCACCGCCGAATACTGATAAGAAAGCACCCTTTACATTTTTATTCATAATGCCGCTATTATACCTTTATTTTGAAGCAACGTTAACTGGTTCTTTCATCTCTTCTTCAATCCAGCTCATCAGCAGATGCACAATCTGATCCTGCTGCTTCTGATTCAATTCAACACCCTTCTGCACGTGATACCACGTATTCAGACATCCCCGGCAGCAGCACGCAGTCGCATGCTGGGCAGTAAAGACAGGATGTCCCTTCATCGGTGTCTGTCTGCTGTCATTGGCTGTCACTGCCGGTGCCAGCCGTTCCCTCACAAAATCCCTGGCATGGCTTTCAATCACATCCATGCCTTTTTCTTTGATATATGCTCTGTCCTTCTCCTTGAGATGAAAGGACGAACGGAACTTCGACTTCTTCAATTTTGTCAATGCTTCTTCTGTTGTCTGCATACATGCAATTGTAAAAAAAGATGCCGGATATATCCAGCATCTTTCAGTTATTCATCTGTTTCGTCTTCAATCTTGCCGAGTTCTCTTGCGTGTCTTCTGCGGTCAAGAGCGGTCAGATACTTCTTGCGGATACGGATATCCGTAGGTGTGATTTCTACAAGTTCATCATCGTTGATGAATTCAATTGCCTGTTCCAGCGTCAGAATCTTCGGCGGAACGAGCTTCATTGCTTCATCATTGCCGGTGGAACGGACTGCGGTCATCTTCTTGTTCTTGATTGGGTTGACACCCATGTCCATGTTCTTTGCGGATACGCCGATGATCATGCCTTCATAGACAGGAGTCTGTGCATCAATGAAGAGCTGTCCTCTGTTCTGGATATTCCAGAGAGCGTATGTCATAGCGCCGCCTGTTTCTGTTGAAATCAGAGCACCATTTTCACGCTGAGGGATCTCACCCTTCCAAGGTTCATAGTCAGCCAGACGCTGCACCAGAGTACCTTCACCATGTGTCATATTGATAAAGTCGGAACGGAAGCCGATCAAGCCGCGGGTCGGCACCATATAAGTAATTCTTGTATAAGAACCGACATCTTCCATATTGTTGAGCAGTCCCTTGCGGACATTCAGTGTGCTGATGACAGAACCTGAATACTCATTCGGAACATCAATGACAACTTCTTCTACTGGTTCGCAGGTAACACCGTCAATCTTCTTCAGAATGACTTCCGGTCTGGATACAGCAATTTCAAATCCTTCTCTTCTCATCTGCTCCAGCAGGATCGTCAGATGCAGTTCACCTCTGCCGGATACCTTGAATGTATCAGTAGAGTCCGTATCTTCGACCTTCAAGCCAACATTGACCTGAAGTTCCTTGTCTAATCTTTCACGGATGTTGCGGGAAGTAACGAACTTGCCTACCTGGCCGGCAAATGGAGAATCGTTGACCATGAAGTTCATGGACAGTGTTGGTTCTTCAATCTTGATGGCTGGCATTGGATCAGGAGCACCAACTGGACAGATGGTGTCACCGATATCGATATCCGGGATGCCGGAGATCATGCAGATCTCACCGCACTGAATTTCAGAGACTGGAATTCTTGACAATCCTTTATAAAGGAAAATCTGATTTGTTCTGCCTTTGCGGGTCTTGCCGGTCGCATTGCAGACTTCATAGTCTGATGCTTCCTTCAAAGTTCCCTTATAGACACGGCCAATGCCTAAACGGCCGATATAATCATCATATGCAAGTGCAGAGATCTGCATCTGCACAGGTTCATCCATTAAGTTTGGATATGTCTGTGTATGATGGATGATTGTCTCAAACAGCGGCACAATGTCATTGTTTGCGTCAGTCCATTCATAACGGACAATACCTTCTCTTGCGACACCATAGAGAATTGGGAAATCCAGCTGATCATCCGTTGCATTCAGCTCAAGCATCAAGTCATATACTTCATCAATGACCTCGGTAGCTCTCTGGTCCTGCTTGTCCATCTTGTTGATGAGCAGGATTGGTCTTAATCCGCATTCCAAAGACTTCTGCAGTACAAATCTTGTCTGCGGCATTGGTCCTTCTGCTGAGTCTACAAGTAAAATAACAGTATCTACTGTCCTGATAATACGCTCGACCTCGGATGAGAAATCTGCGTGGCCTGGTGTATCTACGATATTGATCTTGTAATCCTTGTACTGTACGGAACAGTTCTTGGAGTAAATCGTAATTCCTCTCTCACGTTCCAAGTCATTGGAGTCCATGATGCAGTCAACAACCTTCTCGTTGTCCTTGAATACGTGTGACTGCTTGAGGAATGCATTGACCAGAGTGGATTTGCCGGCATCTACGTGTGCGATGACAGCGATGTTGATAATCTTCTGATAGTCCATTGTTCACACTCCTTTTCTTTATTTAATATAAACATTGGGAAACGTGCCTATTATAAATTCAATGAGCTCAAATTACAACAAAAACAGTTATTATCACGTTGACTTTATTTCACCCGTCGATATATAATACTCAGGCATGCACCAGTGGTGGAATCGGCAGACACGTACGCTTGAGGGGCGTATGGGGCAACCCGTGCAAGTTCAAGTCTTGTCTGGTGCACTAAGAAAAAGATATCCTTCAGCTGAAATCAGCTTTGGATATCTCTTTTTTTTACTTTCTGATATTTTTCACAATCTTTTTGAACATTGTATTCGGTTCAATCGGTTTTGCAATATGACCGTTCATTCCGGCATCCAGGCAGGCTTTAACATCTTCTGTATATGCATTGGCAGTCATTGCCACAATAGGAACAGTCTTGGCATCCAAGCGTTCCATTGCACGGATCTCGCGGGTCGCTGCCAGACCATCCATGATCGGCATTCTGATATCCATCAGGATCAGATCAAAGTAATTCTCAGCGGAGTTCTTAAAAATCTCCGCTCCTTTGGCACCGTCTTCTGCCACTGCAACAATCATCTGTCTGCTCTGCAGAAGACTGACCGCTACTTTCTGGTTGATGACATTGTCTTCGCAAAGCAGGACATGTTTGCCGCTGAGTAATGCATTCTCTTCTGTTTTCTGCCTTAATCCAGCACCTTCCTGGATTGCTCCGTCTGGAACACAGTCAAAGGTCAGCTGAATGTGGAATTCCGTTCCCTTGCCAATGTCGCTCTTTACTTCAATCGTACCACCCATGCAGTCAACCAGCCTTCTGACAATTGTCAAGCCTAGACCAGTTCCCTTCTGCTCAGCGTCTCTTTCCCTTTCTTCCTGTGTGAATGGTTCAAACAGCTTCTTTTGGAATGATCTGCTCATGCCGATGCCGGTATCCTTGACTGTGATATCCTCAACACAGCGCTGCTGTTCATCCAGCGACTCATAGATGATGCATGTGATCGTACCGCCGTCAGGCGTATATTTTACTGAATTTGACAGCAGGTTGAAAATAATCTGATTGAACCGCATGATGTCGATCATCGGCACAAACCCCTCTGCCGATTCCACCTTGACGACAAGGTTCTGTTTCTTCTCCTTGCAGAGAGGTTCAATTACAGAACTGATGTAGTCATTGAATATTTCTGTTGGATAAGGTTCCGGATGAAGAACAATCATGCCGCTCTCTGCCTTGGAAAGATCAAGCACATCATTGATCAAGGACAGCAGGAACTTTGAAGAAGTATCGATATCCTTCAGGTTATTCTCTGCTTCTTCCGGCAGCTTCATTTTTCTGGTCAAATAGGTTGTACCGATAATACCATTCAGCGGTGTTCGAATGTCATGGCTCATCAAGGACAGGAACTCGGACTTTGCACGATTGGCCGCATCTGCTTTTTTGACTGCTTCTTTTAAAGCAACATTCGTATGATAGATCGTGTCTATATAATGCTGCCGTTCATCTTCCTCTACCGTCACATCGAATAAGACAAAAAGAATCGCATATGACAGCTGTATCAGCAGAGTTCCCGGATGCAGCATCTGAACAAAAGGTACAATCAGCGAAGCAAAAAAAGCAGAAAGCAGAAAATTCATACTATAGCTTCCTGACAGGCTTTTTCGATGCACGTATACCAAGATCAGACCAAAGAAAGAATATAGAATATCAAGGCCGACACAGAGAAGAATAAAGAGCGGTCCTCTGCTGTACTGCATATCAGAAGTCAGTCGAAAAAACCAGCCGTTCCATGGATTGGTCAATGCAATTGCCGCATAGATCAAGCAGGGAGCAGTTGTATATGTCATGGCCGTCATGATTTTCTTTTTATCATCGCCATATGCTACTACATAAATATAAGAAATCCACGATGCAACCATGAAATGCATGGAAGCAATATATACTGAGACAAAAATCTCATATGCCCACCAATTGTCTGCATAATTCATTGCTTCAGAAGCTGCGGCATCAATAATACAGCTGATCAGTCCAATGATGATAAGAATATAAAAGGCACGGTGCTGCCCTTTTTCATATCGGTATGACTGATACTTCAGCAGCAGAATCAAGAAAATAGCTATCGCTGCAAAGTCCGTTTCAACATGCCACATAAATATTCTCCCCATCAGGCATTACACTTCTACTGTCATTTTAAGCGTTCTTATAGTGTTTTCCAACTATATTTTCGGCAATGATCCTGAACATGACTTCCGGTTCAATCGGTTTTGCAATATGTGCATTCATGCCGGCATTCATGCATTCTTTAATATCATCATCAAAAGCATTGGCAGTGATTGCAATAATCGGTATTGAACTTGCATCTTCACGTGCACAGCTGCGGATTGCCTGAGCCGCTTCCAGACCGTTCATGACCGGCATTCTCACGTCCATCAGCACAGCATCATATTCATTGGCTTCAGAATGCAGATACATTTCTACACCCTGCCTGCCATTGACAGCCTGATCAGTCACAATTCCTCTGCTCTTCAGCAATTCAACTGCAATCTCTCTGTTCAGCGCATTATCTTCACACAGCAGGATCTTTCTGCCTGCTAGCTTCACGGGAGCAGAAGGCGTTTTTGTCAGCACTGCCGCATGATCTACAGGTGCGAAGTGGAAATGAAGTGTAAATTTCGTACCTTCATTTTTCCTGCTTTCTACTTCAATCGTACCGCCCATGATGTCAATCAGATTCTTGACGATAGAAAGACCCAAGCCGGTACCTGATGCTTCATTACCGGTATTATCCTCCTGCAGGAAGGGTTCGTAGATGCGTGGCAGAAATTCTTCTGAAATGCCGATGCCGTTATCCTCAATGGTCATTACGGTCTCTGGAATTCCCATGTCTTCATCATTGACAATTTTCGCGGTAAATCTGACCCAGCCGCCTTCATTTGTATACTTCACAGCATTAGTCAAAAGATTCAGCAGGATTTTTTCAAGATTCAGTGAATCCACCATGATTGTGCGCTCTCTGCATTCAGATCGGTCAAGTGTAAAAGATATGTTCTTCTTCGATGCCATTTCCTGAATTGTGCAGTACACAGCATCAAATATGTCATTGGTGTCTGTCGGTTTTTCCTGCAGCATCATCTTCCCGCTGTTGACTTTAGATATTGTCAGTGTGTCATTGATCAGATCATTCAGCAGCTGACCAGATGTCTTGATCTTTGCAAGATATTCTATCGTTGCAGGTGATACCGCATTCTGTGAAGCGATATCAGAAAACCCAATAATAGCATTCAGCGGTGTCCGCATATCATGGCTGATATTGGAGAAGAAACGATTCTTATCTTCCGTCTGCTTTTCAGCTGCTGCCAGTTCTATCTCACGGCGTTCATTCTCTGCCTTCATCTGCATGAGAACATTCTTTTCCTTCTGATGTCTGATCAGCAGTGTCAAAGCCCAGATCAGTGAAATGACCATGGCAATCAGCACGCAAGAGATTGTCAGCAGCACAGACGGCGATACTCTGGTCACAGCCGCCATCAGATCATCTGAAGGAAGCGTATTGTTCGTGACCAGTTCATTAAAGCTGTAGGAAGTCGAATTGACTGCTTTTGACAGAATAGAACACAGCATGCTGTTGTCGTATGCCAAAGCACCTGAAATCTCCAGTGCACCCGATGCAATTGTTGTAATGCTGTAGGAAGATACATTGCTCTGATTGATGAGCCAGTTTGCACTTGGCTGTCCGCAGATCATACCGTCAACAGCACCTTCCTTCAGTGCCTCAAAGCACTCCGGTCCGCTGTTGTAGCCGACAAAATCAGCATTCAGATCCGCACCAATACCTGTCTGTATGGCTGTGATCGTACGTTTCTTGACCGCAATCTTCTTAATATTATTTGCCGAGACCCCGCTGTGTGTGACCAGGACCGCATCAACATCTGCATACGGCGTCGTGACCCGCAGGCCTTTATTATATGCAGAAATCTGACCGTCACTGTACATGCCAAGCACATCAGCAGTACCGTTCTTGACCGCTTCCAATGCTTCTTCTTCAGAAGAACAGACCTGATAAGTAAAGTGCAGGCCAGTCAGTACAGCAATCTTCTGATAAAGATCAGGGACAACTCCGATATCCTTGTTATCTTCTCTGGAATAATACGGTGCATCATTTTCCAGGACTGCCACTTTGACTTCCGGCTTCGCAAGAATATATGCCTTTTCTTCTTTGGTCAGTGCTTCCATTTCATATTCAATGTGACTGACATATTTATTGATCAGTTTATTCCGATACAGCGGATCCTCGGAAAGGATTGTGCCCATCGCATCATCAATCTGATTCTTTAGAACATAGTCTTTCTTCTGAAGCGCAAAATAGTACGGCTGAGAGGCAAAGGTGCCTAATGTACGATAGCCGTCAACAGACAGAGCTCCATAGATTCCAGCATCGATTTCTTTTGCATTGATTGCATTTTCAATTTCGAGCAGTGAATTATATTCCTTGATGACTGGTGCTATGCCATGGTTCTGACACCAGTCATTGAAATAATCTTTTACTTTTGTGCCTGATTCTGCACCAATGATCATTTCATTGATCTGCGAAGTATTGTTATATGAAAAACGGCTGTCATCTTCTCTGGCAAAGATGGACATCGGCAGACTGCCGATCTCACGGTCCGTGAATAGATATTTTTCTTCACGGTCCTGTGTCTTCAGTACATTGCACATGATATCAATAGTTCCTTGATCCAGTTCATCGAGTGCTTCTTTTCCGCTCTTGAACAACTTGATCTGAATATTCAGATTTGCATACTGGGCAATCTTATATGTGAATTCTACATTAGCACCGGTAAAAGTCCCATCTGCATTTTCTGACGCATACCCCTGCAGATCGATCAGTCCGACATGAATGATTCTTTGATTTTCCTCTGCATGTACCAGAGGTGAAGAAAACATGACCATGGATAAAGCTATGGCCAGCGACGCCAGCAGACTTGTCAATCTCTTCAACATCTTCATTTCTTTCCTCAATAAGCTGGCAGCAGCTGACCTTTTATACGTAAATACTAGCGAAAACCAAAAAAGAGGCTCTTCATCAATAAGTGTGGGTATATAAATCAGCGTATATGCTGATGTAATAAGCATTTAGGGTATAAAAATGGACATGAATTCCTTATACTGAGTTTTGCGAACAACAGAAAGGGAAATTCATGTCCAACAAAACTTTACTGAAACATCTCCTCCACGTCAAGCATACTGTCATCGATTCTTCAAGAATTGATGAAGATAAAGATGCTGTAATCATCTGTGCCCATCCTACCAAAGGCCACGCCCATAACTGTCCAATCTGCGGTAAGAAATGCAGCTGCTATGACTCTGGGAAAGGATTGCGGAGATGGAGAGCTCTGGATTGGGGATTTACCAAGGTATTCATTGAGGCTCCTGCAATACGCATCGAATGTCCGGAACATGGAGTGCATACAGCTGCAGTTCCGTGGGCAAGGCATCACTCAACCTTTACAAGATATTTTGAGAATACGGCGGCTTGGATGGCACTGTATCTACCAAAAAACGCTGTGGCAGAGTATATGCGTATTTCATGGAATACAGTCGGACCAATTATCTCCAGATTCAAAGCCGACGCGGATCCAATGCCTGAACATCATTTCAACAATTTGAAGCATATAGGCATTGATGAAACCAGCTATCGTAAGGGACATACGTATCTCACTGTCGTAGTTAACCATGACACCAACAGTGTCATATGGGTTCATGACAGGCATGGTAAGGAGGTGCTGAGGGAATTCTTTGAGACACTGAGTGAAGAGCAGAGAAGCACTATAGAATGCGTTACAGCAGATGGTGCACGGTGGATCAGTGAAACGATGGATGAATACATTCCCAACGCTCACAGATGTCTTGATATGTACCACATGGTCGAATGGGCACAGGATGCCGTAGATGAAGTAAGAACTAATTCTTGGCAGCGGGCAAGGCAAGCAGACAAACGCATCAAACGTGACAGAGGAAGACCGAGAAAAGGACAGGAACTGGATAAGACAGCAGACAGGATCAAGCACACCAGATATGCACTTGGAAAGGCACCTGAGAACCTAACAGAGAAACAGGCTGCACAGCTTGCGTACATTGCTAATACAGATCATAAACTATATAAAGCATACCAGCTGAAAGAGTATTTGAGGACACTGGTCAAATTGCCATTGGATCAATTGGAAACATCACTGAAAGACTGGCTATGGAAAGCATCTCATTCACAGATCAAACCAATCTATGAATTGCAGAAGAAGATCCGCAGACATTATGATGCAATCCTGAACACTGTAAGGTATCACCTTAGCAATGCAAGAATCGAAGCGATGAACAACCAGATCAAGCTCATTATCAGAGCAGCTTTCGGATTCCGTAACATAAAGAACATGATCGACATGATCATGCTCAAGTACTCTGATATAGATGTGCAGCTTCCCTACAAAGCTATGAAATTAACCCATTCTTCCTGATGAAGCCTCGGATATTCAAAGTATTTTTTACCCTTAATGTCATATCTGACTGCTTCGGAGAATAAAAATGAATCAAGAAGATAGCTGCAGTATTTGCTGATTGTTTCACGATCTACATTAATATTTTGTACACTTTTAATGGTTTTTGAAATCTTGGTTGCATTTGTTAGAGAACCTACAGATGAACATAGAAGACTTGTCATTTCTCCGAGGACATTAGGTAATTCAATCTGGTATCGTTCCTCGATATCCTTGAAATAGATTTCATCAAATAATTGAGACAGGTAGGCATATTTATCTTCATCCTTTTTGAGAACAGATAAATATGGCATGCCCCCATACATGATGTATTCATCATATGCATCGCGTTTCTCCATTCCGGAAGATGTATAGAATTCTCTGAAGGAAAGAGGGTAGATATGCACAACGTCTCCGCGTCCTCGGAACTCTGTAGAAACATCCTTTGAAAGAAGCTTTGAATTGCTACCGGTAACGTAGATATCAACGTTCTTCATATGCAGGAATTCATTCAATACACCGTATATTTTTACTGGCAGATCTTTATTTCTCAGTTCATCTGATGAAATGGCATATTGAATTTCATCAATCATTAAGTAATATTTCCTGCTTGAATCAGCTATCTTACTTCTGACATAGGCTGCAAGTTCATCTGAGTTACGGAGCTTTTCATACTTGTTCTCATCCAAAGGAATCTCAATGATCTGATTTGGTTTGATGCCAGAATTCAATAAATACTGCTTAAAGAGGTCGAAAAGGATCGTGCTCTTTCCGCATCTACGAATACCAGTTAGTATTTTTATTTTGCCATTCCATTGTTTTTCGATGAGTGCATTCACATATTGGTCTCGCTTGATCATATTGTGCCTCCAATAATCACAACTTAGTTGAAAAAGTGACTAACTTCTGGTTACAGTATAGTATACAAATAACCTGAATTCAATCACAAAAGTGAGTAAGTTGCGGAAATTGCTTTGCCGTTTCTTGATGCTTTCAACTATGATCAATGGCAAAATTTATCGATAGTTATCCGAAATTTGGCAAGGCATATACGATGATTTGCTGTAAAGAATTTTGCGCTGTGACGAGAGGGATGGCTCCATATACAAATTTGTCGCTTAAACAGCGACTTTTTTATTTGTCTGCCACCATTATGCTGCATTTAGATTCGATTATTGATTGTGTGGACCATCTCATGATTTATTATGATAGAAAAATCAAAGAACCGCGTAAACGACGGCTCTTAAGTATATTATTTTTGCATCATTGCTATAACATCAATTCCATTTTCGGATAATTTCTTCATCACTGCGTTCTTATATTCATCAGCACCATTCTTGAATGGGCCATGGACACCAAGTGAGAAATCAAGAAAATCATTATATTCTGGTGAACAATGTTTCTCCCAGCGGGTGATCTCACAATATTCAATCTCCTTGTCTTTTGACAATGAGAAAGTAGTTTATCAAATTTAATTTGTAAATTAAAATGGAACATCTGCTGTAAGATGTTCCATGGTTTGAGACAAAAATCAGTTTTTGTTTCCATGAGTAATCATGTTGTAAAAGAGCTCTGTCATATCATTTACGGACTGCAGAAATCCATTCTTTAACCAATAGATCGAAATGTTATAGAGAGCACCGGAATAGAAATACGATTGAAATGGATCCACCGCAAAGGTAGAGGTGAAACTAGTTGCCATTGCGGCATTCATATACTCTAAATAGAGAAACGATAAATGATTCTTTTCCAGCAGTTCAAAAAAGATCTTATTTTCTTTGAACATCAAGAAAGCAGTATAGACAGCATCTTTGATATTGTGATTCTCCGTACCGATACGGTGCAGGAATTCTTGTTCCTTCTGTTTCAGATATCCATTGATGATTTCATCCTTTGTATGAAAACAACGGTAAAAGGTGGAACGTGATACACCAGCGGTATTTACAATCTGATCAATACGGATGCTGTTATAGTTCTTCTTTTCCAGCAGTTTGATCAGTGCTTCAATAATATAAGACTTCGCTTCTTCTTTTTCCATCACTCACTATCCCCGCGTTTGAATGGAAGAGTCACTGTAAATGTACTTCCATTTCCTTCCTTACTGGCAACCGTGATTGAGCCGTGAAAGATGGAAACAACTTTTTTAGCTAAGGCTAAGCCAAGACCATTGCCTTGTGTCGCATGAGAAGAATCTCCCTGGTAGAACTTATCAAAGATATGTGCCATGGTATCTTCATTCATGCCGCAGCCAGTATCACTGATGGTCATGACAGCAGAGCTGCCGGCACGATGCAGAGATATATTGATCTTTCCTTTGGCTGGAGTGAACTTGATGGCATTGGACATCAGGTTGTTCCAGACCAAGGTCAATAAAGAATCATCCGCATTGATACTGATCTGTTCTTCAATATCCGTATCTAAATTGATCTCTTTCTGTTCCCAGAGATTTTCATAGGAAAGAATACACTCGGTCAGCTGTTCACTGAGATTATATGTTTTTGTTTCCGGGAATATCTGCTGATTCTCTAATTTATTTAACTTTAGAATATTTGTAACCAATTCACTTAACTGTTTGGAATTCCGTACAATCGCATCGGTATATTCTCTTTGCGAAGAAGTGATCGGTGTTGTCTCTAATAGTGTTGCGTAGTTCTGAATGGAAGCCAATGGGGTCTTTAATTCATGTGTTACATTAGCAATAAAATCGGTACGTAATGTTTCGGTGCCGGAAAGTTCTTTGGTCATGAGATTTAGGTTCTCCGTGATCTGATCCAGTTCATTGAAGTGCAGGGAACTCTTATGTTTCATTTCAATCTGGGTAGAAAAATCACCTGAGGCAACGGCATTGGTTGCATTCAAGATCCTTTTGACTGGTTTTTCAATATAGAATTTGTGCCATAATCCATAAAATAGGACACAAAGAAATGACACAAAGAGAATATTGCCAAAGGTAATAGCTGCTGAAATATATAAAGATTTATTTTCTTTAATATAGTATTCAAAAAACAAAAAGAAATTTGAACTGACAGTAAAAGCATTCAAAATAAAGAACAGAATATAATCACGCCAGGTAAAAAGAGAATTTACTTTTTTATTCATCAGCAATCACCGCCTTATAACCAAGACCATGAACGGTCTGAATCTCAAAATCGGTACAGTCTGCCAACTTGGAACGTAAACGTGTCATATAGACATCTACTGTACGGGTACTGGCATCTGAGGCATTGTCCCAGAATTCATCCATTAACTGCGTACGGGTAAATGTCTTGTTTGGATAAGATAAGAGTTTAAATAATAAATTGAATTCGCGTACAGTCAACGCAAGGGATTCCTCATTGTATACCGCAGTATGGGCATCCATATCCATTGTTAAAGAGCCAATGGTAATCTTACGACTGGCGGCAATCTTGGCTCTTCTAAGAAGTGCTTCAATGCGCAGCAACATCTCATTGAGGTCGACTGGTTTGACCATGTAGTCATCAATGCCAGCCCGATAGCCTTCCTGCTTGGACGCGAAGTCATCGCGTGCTGTCATGAATAAAATAGGAATATCATTATTCTCATTACGGATACGTTTAGTAAATTCATAGCCGTTGATCTTAGGCATCATGATATCAGAAATGATCAAATCAAACGGATTGCCATACATCTCATTGAAAGCATCATCTGCACTGAGACATCCTTTGACTTCATATCCATTCTTCTCTAAGAAAAGACAAACACTTTTATTAATATCATGGTCATCATCAACCACAAGTATTCGAAACATAACAGCTTCCTCCTGTTGGCAACATTATAATCAGAATTCATTTAAAATAGAAAACAGAGTACAAAAACACTTCATTTTTAACAAAATAGAAACATTTCAGAAATGATACTGTAATATTTGTTTCGTATTCTGTTAGTGTCAAAAGGAGAACAGAATATGAACAAGAAACTATATATTGTGACAGGTGCTGCAGGCTTCTTAGGAAGTGCCATCTGCCGTCAGTTGGATGAAAGAGGAGAAAAGGTCAGAGCTTTTGTACTGCCGAATGATAAGAGTGACGAATTTCTGCCGGCAGCTATAGAGATTGTCAGAGGAGACCTTACCGATCTTAATTCTTTAAATGCATTATTCAATGTACCGGAGGATACCGATGTCATCGTCATGCATATCGCAAGTATTGTGGCAATGAATCCGGAATACAGTCAGAAGGTCATGGATGTCAATGTTGGTGGGACAAAGAATATCATTCATCAATGCCTCACTCATGCCAATGTAAAGAAGCTGGTATATTGTTCCAGTACCGGAGCGATTCCAGAATTAACCAAAGGAAATAAGATCACAGAAGTGGATTCCTTTGATGAAAAGCAGGTATTAGGATGCTACAGTCAATCCAAGGCATTAGCGACACAGGCTGTCTTAGATGCAGTGAAGAATGATGGACTGAATGCATGTGTCATTCACCCAAGTGGAATTCTAGGACCAGAGGACTATGCGGTCGGAGAAACGACGCGTGCTTTGATCCAGATTCTGCATGGTGAATTAAGTGCTGGTATTGCTGGATCCTTCAATCTCTGTGATGTCAGAGACTTAGCATTTGGTGCCATCCAGGCTGCTGACAAGGGAAGAAAAGGAGAATGCTATATTCTTGGCAACGAAGAAGTAACATTCAAGGAATTCTCCAATATGATTGCGGATGAAGCAGGTGTGAAGCGGATCAAGTTCTTCTTACCGGCTTCGATCGCAACAAGTATCGCTAAACATGCTGAGAAGAAGGCAAAGAAGAATGGCACCAAACCAGTCATGACAACATTTGCGGTCTATAACTTAGCACGGAATAATAATTTTGATTCTACCAAGGCTTTCAAAGAACTTGGTTATATGACACGTCCATATTCAGAAACAATTCATGATGAAGTAGTATGGTTGAGAGAAACAGGTAAGCTTTCATGAAGGAACAGGAGATCTGTGTCATCACTGGTGGGGGAAGCGGTATAGGCTATGAAGCAGCCCGTTGTATGCCAAAGCATAAGATCTTGGTGATCTCTGGCCGAACAGTTAGTAAGCTCGAACATGCCGCAGCACAGCTGAGAGAAGAAGGTCATACAGTCTATCTCCATGCCTGTGATGTATCAAAGCGTGACAGTGTCAAGGACTTAGCCATATACGCTGCCAGTCTAGGCACAATCAAGAATGTCATTCACTGTGCGGGTGTTTCCCCGCAGATGGCAGAAGCAGAACAGTTGCTGCGGATCAATGCATTAGGGACCGTTTATATCAATGAAGAATTTTCCAAAGTCATGGCAGTGGGAAGTGTCATTGTCGATGTTTCATCGACCGCTGCTTATTCCATTCCATCCGTACTGAAGAGCATTGGTCATTATTCGAATGTCTATCAGAATGAAGAAAAGTTCCTTCGCCACCTTCTGCATATCGTCAAGCTGATGCCAAGTGACTATACAAAGAAGGGATTGGCGTATGCGCTGTCCAAGAGCTTTGTATGCTGGTATGCCAAGGAATCAGCTTTTGAACTTGGTCCAAAGGGAATCCGTGTCGTATCGTTGAGTCCAGGCCTTGTCGCAACTGATATGGGAGAACTGGAAAAAGAAAAAGGTGCCCGTATGATTGAACGTTCGGCAGAACAGCGTATGGGTAGACCGGAAGAGTTAGGGTATGCCTTAGCTACCTTAGCCGATGAACGCAACGGTTTCTTGGCTGGTGTCGATATACTCTGTGACGGCGGCAGTACCGTATCCCCGCGTAAGAGCAGTGTTCTCCATTTCAGTGTGTCTGCAGCAGACTAGAACAATCTTCGGGTTGTTCTTTTTTTGAGGGAAAATGTAAGCGCTTAATTATACATGAAATATTGAACATTATATTGAAATAATGATTTATAGAACCAGAACAGAAAAACTACAATGCAGGTATTGAAGGGATACAGATATGGCAGAAATAAAAAAAGTATTACTTACTGCGTATGTAGGTGAAGACGCAAAGAAGAAGCTGGCCGAGGCATTTGCTCCAGCAGAAGTAAAGTTTGTCCTGTTCATGGATAAGCCGAAGATCTTAGAGGAAGTCAAAGATGCGGATGTTGCCATCTTAAATGGAGATGTTGAATCCGATGTTTTAGCAGCTGGAAAAAATCTGAAGTGGATCCACTCTTGTCGGGCAGGACAGGATAAGTCGGATCTGGAAGAAATCTTCCGCCGCGGTATCATCATGACAAGTTCAGCGGGGAAAAGTGCACCAGCCATCGGCGAACATGCATTTATGTTCATGATTGCCTTGACCTATGATGTACCAATGCTGGAGAGGGCAAAGAAAGATCATAAGTGGGCTGTCAGCCGTGAGTACTTTATGCGGACAGGCATGTTTGGAAAAACCGTTGGCATTCTTGGCTTAGGCAGAAATGGTTTAGAAGTTGCCAAGCTCTGCAAATCAGCTTTCAACATGAAAGTTCTTGGCTATCGTTTAGATAAGATTGAAAGTGAATATGTCGACCGCTGCTATGCGGTGGAAGATGGCGAAAGCTATGATGACATTCTCAAAGAGAGTGACTTCATTGTCTTGTGCTTAGAGTTAAATGATTCTACCTATCATATGATCGGCAAAGAACAGTTTGCCAAGATGAAGAAGAGTGCCTATCTCATCAATGTCGGCCGCGGCGGACTGGTGGATGAACCGGCAATGATTGCAGCTATTCATAATAAAGAAATTGCCGGTGCAGGCCTCGATACTTTTGAAACAGAACCATTGCCAGCGGACAGCCCGTTATGGGATGAAGCAAATGTGATGATCACACCGCACATTACCCCACAGCTGCCGGATCGTGATGAACGTACCATCAGTTATGTATTAAAGAATATTGATGCATATCGAAACAATGGAACAATGACAAATCTTGTCCGTCCGACGAGTATTCTTTCGGAGAAAAAATAATGGCACATTGGTGGAATGAGATCCAATGGCGCATGATCCAGACGAATCTGCGGGAAATTGATATGGAGAATATCAATGCGGCAGAGTATGTCAGACAGCTCAAAGAATTCAATGCAAATGTTGTTACATTGAATGCAGCTGGAATCATTGCCAGCTATGAAACAGAATTAGAATGTCAAACCAAGAGTAGCTATCTTCATGGTGACAGTTTAAAGCATCTTGTGGAATCATGTCATAAAGAAGGCATTCATGTCATCTGCCGTACGGACTTTTCCAAAGTCCGGTATGCATTATATGAGAAACATCCGGAGTGGGCATATCATACAGCATCCGGAGAAATCATGAATTACAACGGGGATGTCCAGACTTGTCCAAATGGGGAATATCAGAAGAAGTACATGTTCGATATTCTGAACGAAGTATTAACGAAGATTCCATTTGACGGGGTCTTCCTGAATATGTCCGGCTTCATGGTCGTGGACTACAGCGGAAAATACTATGGTCCATGTCATTGTGAAAATTGTCAGAGAGAATTTAAAAAAGCATTTGGTATGGAACTGCCGGAAAAAGATGATCCAAGAGATCCAGCGTACCTAAGATACATGGGCTTCAAGACAAAGGTGATGAAGGAACAAAAAGAATCTCTGTATGCCTTTATTAAAAAAATCAATCCGGAGATTGCGGTCAATGGCTTTGATTATCTGCGGACCGAATCCAACACCGAAATCGACAGAGAACAGTGGCAGTATTCGGCATCCATGAATTCCCGTCTGTCGAGCGGTCATGAAAGAAAGATTCCAAGTGATAACGCAAGCGTTGATTTTATGGGGTTCCGCTATCGTGATATTTCGGTATCTCCTGCGCAGCTGGAACTGCGGCAGTGGCAGAATCTTGCAAACAGTAACTGTCTCAGCTTCTATCTGATGGGAACGCCGGAGAATCACAAAGATATTTCCGGTTTTGAACCAACGAAGAAGGTATTCCGTTTTGCCAAGGAACAGGAAGACATATATACCGGTCTGCAGAGTGATGCAGAAGTATTAGTTCTGCACAGCGGAATGCCGCAGCGGAATGATCATGAAGCAGAAGGTCTGATTCGTGCATTGAGTGAAAGCCATATCCCTTTTGATGAAGCGAGCATCAAGAGTATGGATACATTACAGTCATTGGCACATTGGAAACTTGTCATTCTGCCAAATGTGCCAATGATCAATGATGCACAGATTCAGGCACTGGATGCCTATGTAAAAGACGGCGGCATGGTGATGGCAACCGGAGATACGGCATGTTATACAAGTACCTTCCAGCCATCCTCACGAACCTTGCTGAACTGCTTGGGAATTCAGAAGACGATAGAAAAGAAGAAAGATGCAATGTCAACGATGTTCCGTCTCAAGGAAAATGAGAAGGAAATCTTCCCGCACTGCGTTGAAGAAAACTATATTGCAGCAGGAGCAGAAGTCACAACATATGAATACGTATCTGGTGTTGCACAGTATATGGAATTAGTGCCGGAACATCCGTTTGGTCCGCCGGAAAGATGCTATTTTACGGAAGTACAGGATCATCCATCGGTCAGTGTCAATACATACGGCAAGGGAAAAGGGATATCTGTTCCTTGGCTGCCTGGAACATTCTATCGAACGGAAGGCTATGCCAATACCTTCAACTTCTTAAAAGATGTCTTCCTGTATGCTGCTGAAGTAAAGAGTGTTTCGGAGACATTGACGCCAATGGTGGAAGTTGTCATAACGAAAAAAGAAAAGATGCATGTCATTCAATTGATCAACAATACAGGCATGTTCTTGAATAGTTATGTTGCCCCAGTTCCGGTAAGACAAATTGAATTAACAATTCCTGGCTGCCGGGGAAATGTAATCACATTGTGCGGCGGCCATGTAGAACCAAAAATCATAGATCATGAATGTGTCATTCGTTTAGATGAATTAAAAGAATATGAAGCAATCGTTATTAAGGAGGAAAATTGACGATGAAAATTGGTATGATTGGTTTAGGTGTTATGGGAAAGCCAATGGCAAGGAACCTTGCTAAGGCTGGCTATGAAGTCTATGGTTCGGATATGAATCAGAAGAATCTGGATGCCGTTGCAAAGGACAATGTCAAAGCATCGACAAATATAGAGATTGAAGAGAATTGTGATGTCATCATTACCATGCTGCCAAATTCACCGCAGGTCAAACAGGTCGTTATGGCAGAAGACGGACTTCTGGATCATGCAAAGGAAGGAACCATCTTAATTGATATGAGTTCGATTGCTCCACTAGCATCCCGGGAAGTTCATGATGCCTGTGCGAAGAAGGGTATCCGTATGCTGGAAGCACCTGTATCCGGCGGCGAACCAAAGGCAGTGAATGGTACACTTTCCATTATGTGCGGTGGAGAAGAAGCATTGTTCAATGAGATGAGTCCAATCCTGCACTGCATGGGTTCTGATGTTGTATTATGTGGAGCATCCGGAGCAGGCAATACAACAAAGTTAGCAAATCAAATCATTGTTGCGGCCAACATTGCAGCGGTAGCAGAAGGCTTCATGCTGGCAAAGAAAGCAGGCGTGGATCCAAATAAAGTCTTTGCTGCCATCAAGGGTGGCTTAGCAGGTTCTACGGTTATGAATGCCAAGGGACCTATGATGCTGAGCAATAATACAGAGCCTGGCTTCCGTATTGATCTGCACATCAAAGATCTCAACAATGCTTTAGAGACAGGTCATGCAGTAGGTTCACCGCTTCCATTGACGGCTGAAGTCATGGAAATGCTACAGATGCTTCACGCTGATGGCATGGGTGCTTATGACCACAGCGCTTTAGCAAAGTATTATGAAAAATTGACCGGTACAAATTTATATGATGATTCATGCCCAGGAGGAAATAAGGAATGACAGCCCAACAGAAAGAGAAGGGCGACCTGCTTCAGAACTCTTTTAAGTCATCCTTCTGGAATTCTCATATTAAGTCTGCCAATGTCACAACGAAAGAACGTCTGTTAGGTTACTTCGTTGGACCCCTTGGTATCATGACAATTCAGTCAGTTGTCTACAGTTACTTTAACCAGTACATCACCGATGTCCTTGGTTTTACAGCTGATAAGGGCATGTGGATAGCCAGCTTCTTGGTCATTTTCCCATTACTTTCAAAATTACTGGATGCAGTGACCAATGTCATCATGGCAAAAATTATGGACAAGACGACATGCAGACAAGGAAAACTGCGTCCCTGGTTCATTCTCTCCCTGCCAATTGTCATTGCCAGCTGTATTGCCTTATTTGCAGTGCCAAAGCTTGGCTTGACCATACAGGCGGTATGGATCGTTATTGCCTATATCATGTTCTATACTGTTGGTTATACGATGTGGTACATGCCATATGAAATGATGGCTCCGCTTTCTACCCGTAATATTAAACAGCGTCAGAAGAACTCGGTTGCCGGACAGATTGCTAAGAATATGGGTGCTGGTACAGTATCCATTCTCTTCCCAACGGCATTGGCTCTAATTGGTCATCTGACCGGCGGCGACAGCCGTGCCAGTTATTTCTACATCATGACAATTCTCTGCTGTATTGCTATTCCATTAACATTCATTCAATACTTCTATACACGTGAAAGAATCACAGAAGAAAGAAAAAATGAATTTGGTGTTGTAAATGCCAAAGCAGAAGAACTAATTAAAGAAGCATCCTTCAAAGAACAGGCAATTCACTGCTTTAAAGATAAGTATTGGATCATGCTTGTCATCATGGTACTTCTGTATCAGATTCTCAATGCATTGCATACTATTTCACAGGTCTATTACAGCGGCTGGGTCATTTCGGGAAATCAATATCGCCAGTTCGCCAAGATGCAGAGCAGCTTTGCAATGATTGCCTTAGCTCCGATGGGACCCGGCATCATAGCAGTGCTTGCACTGTATCATAAGATTGGACGCCGTAAGACTATGATCCTTGGTTCTTTGATCACACTCATTGGTTCTATCATTGCCTACATTGGTGCAGGAAACCGTGGATTTGTCTATGGCGGTTCTGCCATCGGCGGTCTTGGATCCATTACGTTCCAGTTCTTGTTGATGACATTTATTGGAGACTGTATTGATCACGTGGAATACTCACAGCATCTTCGTGTGGAAGGATTTACTGCTGCCTTTGTTGGCTTTGCGGAATGCTTCTCAAGAGGAATTGGTCAAAGTATCTTCAACATGGGATTGTCCGCTGCTGGATATACAACCCCAATCCAGATTGGTACTTCTGCTTCTGGAGTTGCATTATTCGCAGATCAGACTGCTGCAGCGACTAACTGGATCAACTTTGCCTATCAGGGAAGCTTCATTCTGGATGCCATTCTCTTCTTTGTCTTATTTGCTTTCTTCTTTAAGATTGATAACGAACTTCCTACTGTTCATGACTGGCTGCAGGAAAAGAAGAAACAGGAATGTGCCGCTAAGGGAATTGAATATATCCCAGCACAGGAATTAGAGCACCGTGAAATTGAAGAACAGGAAAAGGCTGCTGAAGAGATCCGTATCAAGGAACTCAAGGAAAAATGTGAGAAAAAAGGTCTGGACTTTGAAAAAGAGAACAATGCCTTCCTCGAAAAACGCGAAAAGAAACGAGCTAAGAAATTAGCACGGAAAGAGAAACATAAAAAGGTATAATAACGATAGAGATAAAACAGGATATCAGCTGGTATAGTTGATATCCTATTATGTGAGGCAATCATTGTGAAATTAGAAGAGAGGCTGCAGGCATATCGTGAATTGACAGGTTCTGCTGTCCAGATCCATAACTGGATCCTGGATGATTCATTTCATGTGGTAGAAACAGACTGCCCAGATTCAAAGGAATTCTTAAATCTTGTGACAAAGCAGATGAAAGAAGAAATAAATGAAATCAAAGAGTATCCAATGATCTATTCCATTCAGAGTCTGTTGTATTGGATTGTTGTTGTATCAAAGAATCATCAACAGATTTATGTAAAAGGTCCTTTCTTCAATAATGCACTGGATGATAAGAGTGTAGAGATGTTGTTTACATATACTTCTGTACCAGCAAATAAAAGAGCACATCTTCAGAAAGAAATGCAGAAGATTGCCATCATTACTTCTTCTATCATGTTTCAATATGCGCAGATGCTGTATTATGCAGTCTATGAGAAATCTGCTGCTTTACAAGATGTGGAGACGTACAACGAACAGATCACGCATTCAAATTATTCTGCAAAGTCCAAAGCAGATCAGTTTGAAAAAGGTTCCGGAAGATGGAATCTGGAACAGGAGATCCTTTATAAAGTACGGAATGGAGATACGAACATTTCGGATCTAATGTCACGTGCTTCCGCCAGCAATCGTCATAGTTCTGATGTATCAGCCAAATCTATCAGCGAAGCAAAACGGAATGTAGATCAATTATTGACTTTGATCAGCAGGGCAGCAGTCGAAGGAGGACTTCCACAGAAGACATCGTTCTCTTTGTGTACAGAATACCGGAAACAGATTGACCGCTGTCAGTCCTTCGGTGAAGTTGCCATGCTGAGCAATGATCTTTTAATTGACTATATTCAAAGAGTCAAACGAATGAAGACCTATGCGAAATGCAGTGTTCAGATCCGTCTGTGTATTGAATATATTGAGAATCACTTAGACGAAAAGATTACTTTAAACCATCTCGCAAAGAAGATTGGGTATACCAGTACTTATTTATCCAAACTTTTCAATGAAGAGATTGGTATGGTGCTGACGGAATTTGTTCAGAAGGAAAAAATCAACCGGGCAAAGTTTGAATTGACACATACGGGTAAAACAATCGAAGAGATCAGTTATGATCTTGGCTTTACAACAAGAAGTTATTTTGCGACTGTCTTTCGGAAATACGAAAAGATGTCTCCAAAAGAGTATCGCGAGAAATATGAGGAATTCTGATGACAACAATTAAACAAGATGCAGAGACAATCATTCAGCAGGTCATTCATTCTTCACTGCCGGATACGGCAGTAAAGAATGAATTGAAAAAGATTGATCTTGGAAATGGGAATGTATATGTTGTCAGTATTGGCAAAGCCGGATGGACCATGGCAGAAGCAGTACAGGAAATCCTTGGGAAAAGAATCACCAAAGGAATCTGTATTACTAAGTATGGTCACGTGAAAGAAGAAATTCCTGAAATTGTCTGTTATGAAGCAGGACATCCAGTCACTGACCAGAACAGTATTGCCTCAACGCAGAAGGTCATTGATCTTGTACAGGAATGTACGAAAGAAGATACCATCTTGTTTCTGATTTCTGGCGGAGGAAGTGCCCTCTTTGAAAAGCCATTGATTCCATTCGAAGAATATCAGGATGTTAATCAGCAGTTATTGAACTGCGGTGCAGATATCAAAGAAGTCAATACAGTACGTAAACATCTGTCTGCAGTAAAGGGTGGAAGATTTGCTCAACTGTGTGCTCCTGCAAAAATAGAATGCATTATCCTATCAGATGTGTTGGGAGATGAAGTTGACAGTATTGCCTCAGGACCAGCGTGCGCAGATTCTTCCACCAGTGAAGACGCATTCCATATCATTGAGAAGTATCAATTGAATGTCTCAAAAAAAGCAGAAGAAGTTTTGAGACTGGAAACACCGAAACAAATTGATAATGTACATACAAAGATCATCGGCAGTGTAAAGATCCTATGCAAAGAAGCAGAAAAAGTATGTACACAGTTAGGATATAAAACAGAAGTATGGAAAACAGATCTCAGCTGTGAGGCAAAAGATGCTGGTGAATACTTTGCCAAGAAAGCGAAAGAACACTACAACGATTCCAAAAGTTATGCATTGATTGCAGGCGGTGAGACTGTTGTGCATGTGACGGGCAATGGCAAGGGCGGAAGAAATCAGGAGATGGCGTTAGCGTGTGCGGATGGCATCTTGGGATTCGAGAATGTCTGTTTCTTCTCAGTTGGCAGTGATGGGACCGATGGACCGACCGATGCGGCCGGCGGTATCGTAACAGGAAAGACAAAAGAAAAGCTTGCCGCCGAGAATATCTCTTTGCTGGACAAGCTTAACGAACATGATTCTTATAATGCATTGAAGATGTGCGATGGATTAGTTATCACAGGACCAACAGGTACCAACGTCAATGATTTTTCGGTGCTGCTGGTGAAGAAGTGATTTCACGGTAAGCAGAAGGGGACATTCCTTTCTGCTTTTTAAATACCTTTGAGAAGTAAGTCAGATCATGATATCCACACTCTTCCGCTATTTCCTGTAAGGTTGCTTGGTTCAGGTCAATCATCTTAAGTGCATTATCAATCCGCACTTGATTGACGTATTCACTATAATTGATCTTCATCTCTTTATGGAACTGGGTGGAGAGATAACATTTATTGACAGCATATTGATCTGCAATATGATCCAAAGAAAGATCGGAAGATGGGAACATGGCAATATAGTTCAACACATCCTGGATCAGTTTGGTATGACCGCTGGTCGTATGATGCAGGACCAGTTCACAGTAATCATGGATCATGGCACGCTGGATCTCTCGGCCCTCATTTATGTTGTTCATGTTTTCAATCTGAATGGCATAGCGTCTTGAAATCTGATCAAGATAGACTGGATGTACATTTCTTCTCTGAACTGCTTTTCGATACAAAGTATTCACAATGATCATATAGTTCTTGGCATTGCGGAGCGTATTGCTGGCACGCTGTTCATAACGGAAACGGTAGGCATTGCTTTCCATGGCAGAACTGACTATCTGTTCATCCCCACGGGCAATGGCATCCATCATCTTTCCTTCAATACTGTAGCGCATCTCCAGTTCTTTGATGGCATTGCGGTTGGCAACAGGCTGTTTCTCATTATAGGCAGTCTGTGCAGTCCGTGGAATGGTAATGGACTCAATCTCATAATGTTCTTTTTCGTAGAGCTTCGGTGCTAAAGAATCCAATATAGCATCCACACAGTTGGAGGTCGGCAGTAAAGGAACGGTTGAGTAGTACTGATTCAGATATTCATTCCTGCCGGCAGGGATTTCCATTTCTCGTGCAATCTTTTTGATTTTCTGAAAGTTTGCAAGTTCCGAAAGATAAGGACCAATCATCAGAATTTGATGATCTTTTACAGAAGGAATCACAATGTAGCTGCACTCAAATGGATCAAAGATCTTGTAGATAATATTTTTCTGTACGAAGTCTGGATCTGGTGTAAGAAATGTATCGGAAGGATCTTTACCAGCAGGGAACAGGGCAGCCCGCAGACCGAGATCACGATGCGCATCTAAGATGAATTGAGGTCCAATAAAATCTGCCTGGATCTGCATCTGGGCAAAGATATCTCTTGTGAATTCCATGTATTCGTTCATAGAGCACCTCCGTTTTGACTATATTTATTTAAACATGAATTATATTTATCATAATAGTCTTAATATAAATAAAATACAAATAAATATAAATAAAGAACTAACCTATTACTCTTTTCTGTTGTTACTTTGTACCTGTAAGCGTTATCAGTTAACGCAGAAGGGGATTAATTATGAGTACAGCGAATGAAACAAAAGCAGTAAAGCCATTTGGGTTCAAAGACAAACTTGGCTACATGTTCGGTGACTTCGGAAATGATTTCACGTTCATGTTATCTTCCATGTATTTACTAAAGTTCTATACGGATGTCATGGCAGTTCCATCCTGGATTGTTGGTCTGTTGATGATGCTGGCAAGATTTGTCGATGCCATTACTGATGTCATCATGGGTCAGATCTGTGATCGTTCAAAAGTAACAGCAGCAGGAAAGTTCAAGCCATGGATTCGCCGTATGATGGGTCCTGTCGCTGTAGCATCCTTCTTGATTTATGCATCTTGGTTCAAGGGCATGCCAATGACATTCAAAGTTGTTTGGATGTTCTTAACATATCTGTTATGGGGCAGTGTCTTCTATACAGCAATTAATATTCCTTACGGATCTATGGCTTCCGCTATCACTTCGGATCCAAAGGAAAGACAGTCCTTATCAACAGCCCGTACCATCGGTGGTTCTTTAGCTGGTGTCATGATGGGCGTCATTCTTCCTGTCATTGTTTATTACAAAGATGCCAGCGGAAATACTGTTCTTTCGGATAGCCGTATGGTCGTAGCTTCTCTTGTATGTTCGATTGGCGCATTGATCACGTATGCTATCTGCTATTTCATGACAACCGAACGCGTCAAGATGGAAACAACACACGAGAAGTTTACATTCAGTACTTTCATCAAGACAACATTCTCTTCCAAAGCAATGATCGGTATCATCTTAGCTGCACTGATGCTGTTGTTAGCACAGCTGACGCAGAATAGTATGACCAACTATGTTTATCCAAACTATTTCCAGAATGCTTCGGCAATCTCAATCTCCGGTATGCTTGGTGTTGCTGTTATGCTTGGTATTTCTCCATTCATCGGCAAACTTGCAAATAAGTTCGGGCGGAAGGAAGTTGCTATCTTCGGCAGTCTGTTTGGTGCTGCGGCAATGATAGCATGCTACTTCATGCATACCAAGAATGTTTATATCTTCATGATGCTCAGTGTTCTTTCACAGGTTGGAATTGCCTGCTTCAACTTAGTCATCTGGGCAATGATCACCGATGTCATTGATGACTTTGAAATCAAGACAGGCGAGCGCAGTGATGGTGCAATCTATTCTGTTTATTCTTTCGCAAGAAAGTTAGGACAGGCGGCTTCTGCTGGTCTGACAGGTGTCTTATTAACAGCAATTGGTTATACAACTGCAACTGCTTTTGATGCCAATGTAACATTAGGAATCTATAACGTATACTGCTTAGTTCCAGCTGTTGGCTTTATTGCTTTAGCGTTAGTCTTGAAGTTCATTTATCCATTAGGAAAGAAAGAAGTAGCTGAGAACGCGGCTATCTTAGCTGCCAAGAAAGAAAAGGCTGCGGAGTAAAATCATGCGGAATATAACAGCATTCAATCAAAACTGGAAGTTCCATAAGACTGATTCCATTCCTGCACAATATCCGCAGGACTGGGAATCCATCACACTTCCACATACATGGAATGCAATCGATGGTCAGGATGGCGGCAATGATTACTGGCGCGGTACAGCATGTTATGTAAAAGAGTTCACATGTCCTGACTATGAAAAAGATGGTCATGTGTATCTGGAATTCAAAGCAGCGGCATATACAGCAGATGTATATCTGAATGGTACGAAGCTGGCACATCACGAAGATGGTTTCTCCGCTTTCCGTGTTGAGATCACAGATACATTACAGGGAAAGAATCTATTAATTGTTACGGTAAACAATGCTGAAAATGATCACGTCTATCCACAGAGAGCAGACTTTACATTCTATGGCGGTATCTATCGCGATGTCAGTCTGATTACAACAAACAATGCGCATTTTGAACTTGTCAAGGACGGCACGCCAGGCATTAAGGTTACACCGGTGGTCAAGGGAAGTGATGCAGTCGTCACAATTGAAACATGGAGCACCGCTGCGGATAAAGTATGCATGCATGTTGATGGACAAAGTGTGGAATCATCCATTGTGGATGGACATAGTGAAGCTGTCATTACCATTACTAATGCGCACTTATGGAATGGTGTCAAAGATCCATATCTTTATACCGTTACTGCAGAACTGATGCAGAACAATCAGGCAGTTGATGAAATAGCAGCACGCTTTGGCTGCCGCAGTTTCTCTGTGGATCCAAACAAAGGCTTCTTCCTGAACGGAGAGTCGTATCCATTACGCGGCGTCTCCCGTCATCAGGACAGACTTGGTGCTGGCAATGCCATTACCTATGACATGATGAAGGAAGATATGGAAGTGGTAAAGGAATTAGGTGCGAATACACTGCGCCTTGCCCATTATCAGCATGCGCAGGAATTCTATGATCTTTGTGATGAGAATGGAATTGTTGTATGGGCAGAGATTCCTTATATTACAAAGCATATGCCTAACGGCAGACAGAATACTTTGGATATGATGCGTGAATTAATTACACAGAGCTACAATCATCCTTCCATTGTCTGCTGGGGATTATCAAATGAGATCACCGCAAGCGGAAGTGCTGATGAAGATCTGATGGAGAATCATCGGATGTTGAATGACATTGCCCATGAAATGGACAAGACAAGACTGACTACAATGGCACATGTCTTCATGCTGGAGACCGACAGTCCACTCATCAATATTCCAGATATTGGAAGCTACAATCTGTATTACGGATGGTATCTCGGAGATATGCCGGAGAATGGTGAGTTCTTTGATAAGTATCATAAAGAACATCCGGACAGAGTCATGGGATTCTCGGAATATGGGGCAGATACGAATCCAAATCTGCATTCCTCTCATCCAGAGCGTGGTGACTACAGTGAAGAATATGGATGTGTCTATCATGAAGCATTATTAAAGTGTATTGAAGAACGTCCTTATTTATGGGCAACACATGTCTGGAATCTGTTTGACTTCGCAGCAGACGGCAGAGACGAAGGCGGTAAACATGGACGCAATCAGAAGGGATTAGTCTGCTTTGATCATAAGACCAGGAAAGATCCATTCTATCTGTATAAAGCAGCTTGGTCCAAGGAACCGTTCGTGCATCTCTGCGGCAGCCGGTATATTGACCGCCTAGAAGCAGAGACGGAAATCAAAGTCTATTCTAATCAGAATGTGGTCACATTATTGGTGGATGGAAAAGAAATTTCTTCTGTAAAGGCAGATAAAGTATTTACCTGGAAGATTGCATTGACATCCGAACATACCATCACTGCTGTCTCTGGAACCTGCAGAGATGAAATGAAGATCCGTAAAGTCGATGCACCAAATCCAGCGTACAGTATTTCCAAAGGAGAATCCATTACAAACTGGTTCGATGCCGATGATTTCAAGGAGGGCTTCTATTCCATCAAGGATACACTAGGTGCTTTGTTGGCGGAACCAAAGACTTCACCGATCATTCAGCAGATTATGGCGAAGGCCTCGGCTTCCCGTGGTGATGTTGCCAAGAGTACGATGGGCAATGAAATGCTGCAGAAGATGATGGCAAAGATGTCACTGCAGGATCTGCTGAAACAGGCAGGAGAAAAAGCAGTGCCTAAGGAAGCGGTGAAGCAACTGAATGCAATGCTGCAGAAGATTGCAAAATAAAAGGGAGCATATTGACAAGAAATTTTGTCAGTATGCTCTTTTCTTTTTCGGTGGAACTGGTTCTTTTTTCATTGCACGGAATTCGGCCGGTGTCATACCGGTCTTTTTTTTGAATAACGTTTGAAAGTAACTCTGCGAACTGAAAGAAAGAATTTCTGATATCTGTAATATGGAAAGATCTGTATAAAGCAGCAGTGCCTGTGACTGACGGATCTTCAGGTCTGTGATATAGGAAGGTATCGTTGTTCCTGTTTCCTGATGGAACAGAACAGACAGGTACTCACTGGACATCGCAATGTGATCGGCAATTTCAGAAACAGTCAATCGTTTCTGATAGTTCTCCCGAATATAGATCAAGGCATCTTTGATCTTCTGGTTCTGTACAGAAGGGAAAGGAATCTCATTGACCATATTTGCAAAGGTAAGTGCAATTGGAGTACTCTCATTCATTGCAATTAATTGATTAAGAGTACTGCAGGATTCAATCTTATGCATGAAGACCTGTCCCATCTGATAACAGGTCTTGGCATCTGCGCCGCCTTTGACAGCGGCTCTTAGACATAATGTATTCAATATGATCATGGCATTTTTATAATGACGGACGCTGTCATAGCCAAGCTGAGGGACAACACCCTGGAAGGAACCAATATTCTTCAGTTCATCGACCATGCCGTGTTCAACATAGAATAGCATCTTCTCTTCATAGGTGTTGTCTGCTTCAACGGTGTTGGCTTCATTATCGAATTGAATCTGTTCGGTATGGACAAGTTCTTTATAGATGTCGTCATTCTCAAAGGTGCCAAGGATTTCTTCGGAAGAATAGTTCTTCTGGTTGAGCAGACCTCCTAAGACACAGAGAAGATTGATGAAATCATTGAGAGAGTAGGAACGAAGAGATTGAAAGAAAGCTTCTGCCTGTACAAGCGTATCTGCTTGAATCGGCAGCTGCAGATTGATCAGAATGGAACGGATCTGATTTGCGGAAAGAGTTCCAAAGAAAACAGGACCGGCAATGATATCCATGCCGCTTTCAATGTCAGGAATCTTACCGAACAGAAGCATATCCTTTGTGACAAGACAGGATACTTCGTTTTTATTTGAAAAGTTCATGCGAAGAGAAGCACTCCAGTCAATATCCATAGGATAGGGAGCGTACTGGATCAGCATCTCATCCTTGTCAAAAAGTGCGAAGGGACACTTCGTCAGTTCGGTTTCCTGTTGGATCAGTGTAGACAGAATAACTGTTTTCATCTTTGAAAATTATAATATATCATCTAAAAATGAAATACAAGAAAGGAAATTCTGACTATATTTGCTGTGTGAGAGAACGCTTACATAAACAGGAGAGAAAAACACATGACAAGGTTCAGAAAAGAATTCTTATTGGGAGCTGCCACCGCAGCCCATCAGGTCGAAGGAAACAATATCCATTCAGATTACTGGGTACAGGAGAATCTTCCGCATTCCATGTTCGTCGAACCATCGGGCAAGGCAGTGGATCATTACAATCGTTATGAAGAAGATATCCAGCTGATGAAGCAAGCAGGCCTTAATGCTTATCGTTTTTCTATTGAATGGGCAAGGATTGAGCCGGAAGAGGGACACTTCGATGAAAAGGAAGTCCAGCATTATCTGGATGTCATTCACTGCTGTAAGGAGAATGGCTTGGAACCTGTGGTCACATTGATGCACTTCACTAGTCCTGCATGGCTGATCCGTAAAGGCGGCTGGGAAGATCCATCTGTTGTGGAATCTTTCCGGGCATATACTGCCTACATCATTTCTAAGATCGGTACAGAAGTGAAGTATGTCTGCACCATCAATGAAGCCAACATGCGTTTGCAATTGGCAGCACTGATCCGCTCCATGATGGCACGTTTGATGGCTCAGAAAGCAGATGCATCCAAAGAAGAGTCAAAAGTACAGGTTGGAATCAATATGCAGTCAGATATGCAGATGGCGGCGATGGAATCTGCCAAGGCTTTTGGCCTGGCTGATCCCCGCAAGGTAGCTGTCTTTATCAGCGGCTGTACACCAGAAGGCGACATGCTTGTCATGCAGGCACACCAGGCTGCGGTCAAAGAGATTAAAAAGCAGTTTCCATCCATACAGGTTGGACTGACTCTTTCTCTGCATGATATTCAATATGTTGAAGGTGGAAAAGAAAAAGCCGATGCCGCCTGGAATGATGAGTTCCTGCACTATCTTCCATACTTTAAGGACGATGATTTCTTAGGTGTCCAGGGATACTCCCGCAATGTCTTTGATGCAAATGGTGAGACCAAGCCAGCTGATTATCAAGGGGCGACGCAGATGGGATATGAGAACTATGCTAAAGCCATTGGACATATCGTCAGAAGAGCGGCTGAAGATTACCATGGCACGATCTTAGTAACAGAGAATGGAATTGCGACTGCAGATGACAAACAGCGAATTGCTTACCTGGATCAGGCAACAAGTGATATCGAGGCATGCATCAAAGATGGAATCAATGTCAAAGGATATTTCTGCTGGAGTCTGCTGGATAACTTTGAATGGCAGAAGGGCTTTGCCATGCAGTTCGGCCTGATTGCTGTTGACCGTGAACATGACTTCAAGCGTACACCTAAGGAAAGCCTTACCTTCTTAGGAAATATGGTAGAGCACGCATGAAAACGGGCGTACAGCAGGTGCAGTTCCGCAGCATTTTAAAAAAAGAAGAGACAGCAGATGCTGCCTTGAAGGCAATGAAGGAAAGCGGCTATGACGGTATTGAAATCAACCGATTTATGATCCACACACTGCCATGGCATATCCGGTTGCTGACCAAAGCGGCCGGCATGGAAATGGGATCGGGTGGAAAGCTGGACTGGCATCATCTGATTGAAAAGTACAATCTTGAAGTACTATCCCTGCATTGCGACCTTGGCACCTTGGAAAAGAATACAGAGGAAGTTGTTGAAGAAGCACGTTCCTTTCATACTAATATGATAGTTCTGACAGGTATGTACCACTATGACTATTCAGATGCGGGAGCGGTAACTGATTTGATCAACCGTCTAAATGCAATTGGCAGAAAATTGAAGAATGCGGGAATCCAATTTCTTTACCATAACCATAACTGTGAGTTTCTTGAAGATGCTGATCACCGTAAAGCATATGACCGCATTATCGATGAGACAGATCCAGACTTTGTAAATTTTGAATTCGACAGTTACTGGGCAATTGAAACAGGTGCGGATCCATTGGTATGGATGAAGAAACTCGGCACAAGAATGAAACTGTATCACATCAATGACCGCGGATGTCGTCCGCAGGGGAAAACAGGATCCATCCTGAAGAGTGACGGCATGGAATTAGGTACTGGGAATATGAATTTATCTGCATATTTACAGCAGGCAGAAGAGAACCAATGCGAAGCAGTGATCTTAGAGATGCACAGGAACTGGATCCATAATGATCCGATTGAATCACTGCAGATCAGCGGCAAATATTTGGAGAAATACAGATGAAAGCAGTGGAATTGAAAAGCAATGGACTCAGCAGTCCAGTGGGTATTGATACTTCGCATGTCTTTCTCTCATGGTGCTGCCAAGAGGGAAGTCCTGCCGCATATCAGATTCAGATCAGAAGAGATGGAACAGTCATCATAGATACAAATCAAGTAACATCAAGTGAGATGCATGCATCTTTTGACTTAACAATCAGCAGCAGAGAAAGATATACGTGGCGTGTACAGCTCTATGATGCAGAAGGCAACGCAGGAACATGGAGTGATCCTGCCTTCTTTGAATATGGTCTGCTGCATTCAACAGACTGGAAAGCACAATGGATTACCCCGGAGCTGACCCCTTTGAAGAAAGATTCACCGCATCAGCCCGCCGGCATCCTGCATCGTACTTTTGAGATACAGGATACTGACAATGCCAGATTGTATGTAACTGCCCATGGAATCTATCAAGTAATGCTCAACGGCAGACCAGTTACAGATGCATTGCTGACACCAGGTACAGGCGAATATGAAAAGCAGCTTGCTGTACATACTTATGAAATCAGTGACTTTCTTGTTGAAGGCACCAATGAGATCCAGGTCACTTTGGGAGATGGATGGTACCGCAGTACCAGCGGAGTAGATGGCGACCGGAATCTATTCGGCAGTGATCTCAGTCTGCTTCTGCAGATGGAAATCAATGGAAGTGTTGTCCTGACGAGTGACGCCAGCTGGCAGGGGAGCACCAATGGTCCTTGGCGGATGAATGATCTTCAGCAGGGTGAAGTATATGATGCCCGCATGGAAAAGATTACAGACTGGCATGAAGTCAAAGTACTTTCCTTTGGCTGCGACAACCTGAAGGAAAATGATACTGTTCCAGTCAAAGCACATGAAGTATTTGACGGTAAAGTGGTCCATACGCCAAATGGTGAGACGGTCATTGATTTTGGCCAGAATATTGCTGGCCAGATCCTGCTGGATCTAGAAGCTCACGCTGGAGATGAAATCATCCTATATCAGGGTGAGACTCTGGATGAGAATGGCAATTTTACACAGGAGAACTTCCAGGATAGAAAGCGTCATAAAGAAGGCGGTACGCAGCAGAAGATTACTTATATCTGTAAAGAAGGACAGAACGAGTATCAGTCCATCTTTACAATCATGGGATTCCGCTATGCAAAGATTGAGACCACTGCGTCGATCAATCTAGCTGGCATCAAAGCAGCTGCTGTGTATTCAGATATGATGCAGACAGCAGAATTTACTTCTTCCAATGAAGATCTCAATCAATTATTTAAAAATGCGGTATGGTCCATGAAAGGAAATTTCTGTGACATCCCAACTGACTGTCCAACCAGAGAACGGGCTGGATGGACTGGAGATGCCGGCGTATTTGTAAAGACAGGCTTACAGCTGATGGACAGTGATCCAGTCTTTCGGAAATGGCTGTCAGAATGCCGTGCTCTTCAACATGAAGATGGGCGTATTGCGAATATTGCTCCAAGCAATCATAAAGCAACGATGTTCTCAGGCATGCTGGCAGGTTCCGTTGGCTGGGGAGATGCATGCATTCTTGTTCCTTACGCAATGTATCAATATACTGGTGATGCCTATGTTTTGAAAGAGAACTATCATATGATGCGAAAATGGTATGCATACTTAGAAGACCGGGCGGAACAAAAGCCGATAAAGAAATTGTTTTCGAAGAATCCTTATGAAAAATATACAATCGATTCAGGTATTGATTATGGAGAATGGTGTGAACCAGGTGTCGGTACAGAGGCAATGCGTGACCCGAACAAGAGTGTAGGTACTGCCTATCTATATTATTCTGGAAAACTGCTTTCTGAAATCGCCGGCATCCTTGGAAAACAAGATGATGCAGTTCATTTTCAGCAGGTATCTCAGCAGGCACAGAAAGCATATCATTCTGTCTTTACCGAACAGGGAAGAATTCATTCTGAACGTCAGGCGGAATATGTCAGAGCAATTTCATTTGGACTGCTGAATGAAACTGAAACAAAACAGGCAGCAGAAGATCTGAATGAGATGATCATCGCAAACAAATATCATCTGAACACGGGCTTCTTAAGTACACCTTATCTATGCCAAGTACTGGCCGATCATGGCTATGTGGATACGGCATATCAGCTTTTGCTGCAGACGGATTCTCCTTCGTGGCTGTATGCGGTCAAGAAAGGTGCGACAACGATATGGGAGACATGGAATGGAATTGATGAGAACAACCACCCATCGAACTCTTTGAATCATTACAGTTATGGAGCTGTATGCGGCTGGCTCCTGAATGGCATCTGCGGGATAAAGTATCAGGATGGCGGTGTCGTTCTTCAGCCGGTGATCAATCCTCGTCTTTCCTATGCAAAAGGCAGTGTGAAGACACCATGTGGATGTATTGAATCTGGCTGGCTGCTGAAAAATCAAAAGGCAGTTATTTCCTGCACTATCCCTGATGGCATAAAGGCTGAGATCATCCTGCCGGACGGCACTTCAAAATCATTATCTTCTGGTAAATATGAATTTGAGACGGAGGTCTCCTTATGACAAAGTACTACTGTAACCCACTGAACTTTTCCTATAAGTATCAATACAATCAAGATAAGGATAAATGTCATTTGAATCGAGAGGCAGCAGATCCGTCACTGATCTTGTTCAAAGGTAAGTATTATCTGTTTCCAAGTATGACGGAAGGGTATCTCGTCAGTAATGACCTGGTCCAATGGAAACAAAAAGAACTACCAAAAGAGCTTCCATTGTATGATTATGCTCCGGATGTCAGAGCTGTTGGAGACTGGATGTATTTCTGTGCCAGTCATCATGACACTCCTTGTGATTTCTATCGGACAAAAGATCCGGAAAGCGGCATCTTTGAAAAAATTGATGGAACTTTTGATTTCTGGGATCCGGATCTATTTCTGGATGATGACGGCAGAATGTATTTCTATTGGGGCTGTTCCAATGCAGCACCAATCTATGGTGTGGAACTGGATCCTCAGACAATGCACCAAGTAGGAAATCCTGTTGCAGTGATCTCCAAAAATAATCAACGTATGGGCTATGAACGTCTGGGTGAAAACCATCACTATGATCCAAATGAGAATATCTATGTCAGGATGCTGAAGGAAAATGCAGCCAAACAGATGGGCTGCCAGCCTGAAGATATTAAAGACCTTGGACCGATTATCGCTGCCATGCCGCAGCAGTATCAGATGCAGATTAAGAACATGCTGAAAGATAATCCTTACATTGAAGGTGCATGGATGACAAAGCATGCAGGTACTTATTATCTGCAGTATGCATGTCCTGGGGCGCAGTACAATACCTATGCAGACGGTGTCTATGTAGCAAAGAATCCATTAGGACCATTTACACCTGCCAAGAATAATCCTTATTCCTATTCACCAGGCGGTTTTCTGCCTGGAGCAGGACATGGCAGTACAATGGAAGACCGTAATGGAAATCTTTGGCATACATCAACAATGCGTATTTCTATCAACAATACATTTGAAAGAAGAATTGGTCTTTGGCCAGCGGGCTTCGATGTAGATGGAGAACTATTCTGCAACCAAAGATATGGGGACTGGCCAATGAAGGCAGACAGAACAGATCCTTGGGAAGAACCAGAATGGATGCTGCTGTCCTATGGTAAGAAGATGACCGCCAGCTCTGAAGCACTGCCGGCATCGAATGCAGTTAATGAGAATGTTCAGAACTGGTGGAAGGCAGAAGCAGATGATGCCAATGCCTGGCTGGAACTGGATCTTGGTGAAGTGAGCAATGTGCATGCAGTACAGATCAATTTTGCAGATGACATGGGACTCGTCAATCTGCCTGAAGGGGCTTCTTTGACCGGAGACACAGGAAGAGGAAGATATATCGAAGAACGTAGTCTGCATACAAGATGGCTTCTAGAATGCAGTGAAGACGATGTTCATTGGCAAATACTGGAGGATAAACAGAATTCAGATACTGATCTGCCGCATGATCTTGTGTTCATACGGGAGGGGAAGACGCTGAGGTATCTGCGATTGAGTAGGATGGAACTTCCATACCATCAGACACCGTGTGTCTCAGGTCTGCGTGTGTTTGGCCAAGGAACTGGAAGTGTTCCCCTCCCAGTTGAATCACTGCAGGCAGATCGGTATGAACCGATGTCGATGAAACTGACATGGCATGGTACAGCCGCAGGGTATAATGTGCTTTGGGGGCACCGCCCAGATAAGCTGTATCACAGCTGTCTGATATTAGGAAAACAAGAAGCAGATATCCGTGCGTTGGACAGTGAAAGCGAATATTATATCCGCGTTGATGCCTTCAACGAAAATGGCATTGCCCATGGCATCGTTGAGCATGTAGAATAAAGATACAGAGAAAGCAGTTCCATACTGGCAACTGCTTTTTTTGATAAAAGTGTAAATTTTAGATCTTATATATAAGAAATGGATAATTCATGAAAAATGAGCGAATAATTGTACGAAATGGCTAAATTAAGAATATGTAAGCGCTTGTATTGCGTGTATATTCCTTGTGTAAAGAGATTCAACGATAGTGAAACGCACGTTCGTATGAATCTGCTGAACAAAGGAAAGCAGGGATAGAGAATGAAAAAGAAAAAAGAAATTGATCCAAATCATCTAGGTTTTGGCAAATTGTTGTTATGGAAGTCTTCGGATGTTTCAGCTGCATGGGTAAATGTCATTGCGCTTACTTATCTGTCAGTGTACGCAAGTGACACATTGGGAATTGATATCCGTCTTGTTGGCACATTACTTCTTGCAAGTAAGATCATCGATGCAATTACAGATCTGTTTGCTGGTATTCTCGTTGATAATACGCATACAAAGCTTGGTAAGGGACGCCCTTATGAAATTGCAATTGTTGGTGAAACATTGTGCACATTGTTGATGTTTGCGGCAAGTCCATCCTGGAGCTTAGTTGTTAAATGTGTTTGGTTATTTGTAACTTATATGTTTACATATTCAATCTTTGCTACATTGAGAAATGCAGCAAACGTTCCGTATACCATCCGTGCCTTCTCTAATAATCAGATTGTCATTCGCAAGGTTGCTTCCTTTGGCGGAATCATCACAATGGCAGGCTCTATCATGTTATCAATTGTATTCCCAATCTTGGTTTCAAGAGTTGCAACTTCTGCGACAGGTTGGACAGCTGCCGTTGCAATCATTATGATTCCGGCAACACTGATTGGTGTCCTCCGTTTCATCTTTGTGAAGGAAGATCCAAAGGTTGATGAGGGATCTATTCAGGAACCAATCCGTTTCAAAGAGCTTGGAATGTTATTCGGTAAGAATAAGTATGTCTGGTTCTATGCAATCATGATGCTTGCCTTCAATCTGATGACAAACTTAGCCGTTGGCACCTATTACTTTAAGTGGATCCTTGGCAATATCGGTTTGATGTCTATCTTCAGCGTAGTTTCAATGCTGGTTCTCCCTGTCATGGCAGTATTTCCTTGGATCATGAAGAAGATGGGAATGTGCCGAATGATCATTCTCTTCTCTACCTTGAGCATCATTGGTTATGCCTTGATTTTCTTGGCTGGTACAAATGTTGTCGTTGTAATGATTGGCAGTATCTTCTCCAGCTTGGCAATGCTTCCGTTATCGTATTATGGAGTCCTGTTCATTATGAATATCTGTGATTATAACGAGATCATTGGAATTCCTCGTATGGATGGTTCTTCACAGATCTTATCGAACTTATCTACAAAAGTAGGTGCAGCTTTAGGAAGCTTCGTTACAGGAATTATATTAGCTGCTGGCGGATATGTGTCTGCTGCTGGTGTTACAGAGCAGCCTGCTAGTGCGTTATTTGCAATCCGTGCTGACAACTCATTCATTCCAATTGTTCTGCTCATTGTAATCATTATCTGCTGCAAGAAGTTTGAAAAACTGGAAAAGCTCATAGCTGAAAAGAAGGCAGCTGAAGCTGTTAGTCCTGCAGCAGAAGAAAAGTAAAAAAATGTAAAAGACGGATGTTCAATCCGTCTTCTTACATGTATTACGATACTCCACTGGTGTCATACCAACAGTATCACGGAAGATATTTGCAAAGTAATTGCGGGAAGAGAAGGAAAGATGTTCTGAAATCTCCTGCAGGGACATTGTTGAATGAAGCAGTAATAGTTTTGCCTGAGAAATTTTTGCATCACGGATGTAATCATTGATCAGTTTTCCAGTCTCTGCTTTAAATCGCTTGGAGAGATAGTACTTTGCATACCCAGTCAATTTAGAAAGAGTATCCATCGTAATCTTCTCTTCGGAGTGCAGATCAATATAGTCACAGCACTCCTGAATCTTTGGTGATATTCCTGGTATCTGCTTATGATTATGTACACGATGAATGAAATCATCGTAGATGGCAGGTGTTAATTGAGTTAGTTCTGATATATCGTGAGAAGATTCCACTGTATTGATATATGAATCACCGAGACTATATGCTTCATCTGGAGACAGGCCACCATCAATGGCTGCACGAGTCACCAGAGAGACAAATACGATGATAGAAGTTTTTGCCTGACGGAGCGGGTCCTTCCCTTTGACGGGGACACCATTCGATATTGCACGGCTTGCACTCAGTGCCTGACGGTAATTCAGATTTCCATCTCTGACCATGCCAAGCAATGTCTGTTCTGTATTCCGGACATGTTCATGATGCAGGACAGAACCGGCTTTCTGCTGTTCTTGCGTAGCTGTAGCTTCACTGTTGATATCTGCATTGCGGATCCATTCATGATTGATGCAGTAATGCAGCATCACTACATAGCGCAGATTGATGATTGAAGGAATGACAGAGATATGCTTCAGTGCTTCTCGAAAACGATTTGCAAATGCAACTGTGATCTTTGGATCGCTGGAAAGAAATTCATCGATATCATGAGCACTTATATTCTGATAAAAGACCGGACCAATGACCCAGCAGTTTACCAGTTTGTCATCTTCATATTGAAATGCGGCAGTCCATTCCAGACCAATCGCACTGCCTAAGGTAATTGGCATTCGATGATTCTGCCCATATGCAAGCATTGTATCTTTGCATCCAAGAACAGCAAAAGCATCCAGCAGAATGGAATCCGCTGAACTCGTTGAGCTCAGGAATAATCCATCGCTGCTGTAGCATGTTATGTCAATTTGATCAGTTCCTTTGATCAGATTTGAAAAAAGTTTAATGTCAGCTTCGTTCATAACTGTATTGTATCACATTGAACATTTTAAATTGAAGCAATCATCGTACAGATTGAGAGGAAAACAAATGAGAAGAACAATGTTTTTTAATGACAATTGGAAATTTTATAAAACGGAAGATCAGTGTGAGACTATTATACTTCCGCATACATGGAATGCAGTCGACGGTCAAGATGGCGGAAATGATTATTACCGCGGCACCTGCGTATATGAAAAAGAATTTACGATGATTTCGCATACGGAAGAAGAAAGAGTCTATCTGGAAATTCCAGGAGCATCTTTTACAACAAAGGTCATTCTGAATGATGTGGTCATCGCAGAACATGAAGGTGGATACAGCTGCTTCCGTACAGACATGACGGATTATCTGCAGGCACAGAATATTCTGAAGATCGAAGTATCCAATGAAGCCAATAATCACGTCTATCCGCAATATGCAGACTTTACATTCTATGGTGGATTGTACCGTGGGGTAAATCTTGTGATTGTACCTGCTCAGCACTTCTCTTTAGATGATGACGGTTCCTGCGGCATCTATGTCACACCGCATGTTTCCGATGACTATAAGACAGCAGATGTTGAAGTAAAGGCATTTATCAATGGAAATGGGAATGTTACATTCTCTATCGGTGACCAGACAGTTGCTGCAGAGATCAAGGATGGCACTGCATCTGCTGTATTCCATCTGAATTCAGTTCATTTATGGAATGGTCTGGATGATCCATATCTCTATACATTGAAAGCAGTCAGTGACAGTACAGATGAAGTTGAGGTACGCTTTGGATGCCGCAGCTATCGTGTGGATGCTCAGAAGGGCTTCTCCCTGAATGGGCGTTCGTATCCTTTAAGAGGGGTTTCCCGTCATCAGGACCACAAAGGTACAGGAAATGCATTGATCTTGGATATGCATCAGGAAGATATGGCAATTATCAAAGAGATAGGAGCCAATACACTGCGGCTGGCACATTACCAGCAGGCACAGGAGTTCTATGATCTGTGTGATGAGAACGGACTGGTTGTATGGGCAGAGATTCCGATGATCTCGAAATTCATGGCAAATGGAAAAGAGAACTCTTTATCGCAGATGAAGGAACTGGTCAAACAGAACTACAATCATCCAAGCATCATCTGCTGGGGATTATCCAATGAAATTACCGCCGCATCACCAGTCAATGATGAATTGTTGGAGAACCATCGTGAACTGAATGATCTTTGTCATGAACTGGACCATACGAGATTTACGACGATGGCCGATGTCTTCATGCTGGAGACAGACAGTGAACTGCTGAAGATACCTGATGTGAACAGCTATAATTTATACTTTGGATGGTACTTAGGCGAACTTGAGGAGAATGATTCTTTCTTTGATGAATATCATAAGACGTATCCAGACAGGGTCATTGGATTTTCCGAATATGGTGCAGATGCCAACCCACAGTACCAGTCACCAAATCCTTCGAAAGGAGACTATACAGAGAGCTATCAGGCTGTTTATCATGAGCACATGTTAAAGATGATCAATGAGCGGCCGTATCTCTGGGCAACGCATGTCTGGAACCTGTTTGACTTTGCGGCAGACGGCAGAGATGAGGGCGGCAAGCATGGAGAGAACCAGAAAGGACTTGTTACCTTTGATCGAAAACTGAAGAAAGATGCATTCTATCTTTACAAAGCAGCCTGGAATCACAAAGAGCCGTTTGTGCATCTCTGCGGCAGCCGTTATATCGACCGTACCGAGGATGAAACGGAGATTAAGGTATATTCTAATGAGAATGCTATTATCCTGCTGGTAAATGGAACGCCATTAGACAAACAGGAGGGTTCTACAATTTTTAGATTTCATTTGAAGATGAAAAAAGGGAATACATATTTAATTACTGCCAAGAGCGAACATGCTAGTGATACGATGACTATCAAGAGTGTAGAAGAACAGGATCCATCTTATCAGTATGCTGACACAAAGACAGTAATGAACTGGTTTGATATGTCAGACATCAATCCTGATTATTATTCCATCGAAGATACACTTGGTGAATTAAAGATGGATCTAAAAGCAGGTGCCATTATCAATCAAATGATGGAAGCAGGTGCAAAAGCCAGAGGAGATGTTGCTGATCAAGTTAAAGATAATCCAGCTCTGCAGAAGATGCTGGCAAGACAGAAACTGATTTCAATACTGAAACAGAGTGGTGCAGATGAAAAAACAGTAAAACAGCTGAATCAAATTCTTCAGGCTATTCCAAAAAACCATTAAAGAATCGCAGTTGATCAGAAAAACGTATAATGCCTTTCCAGTCGAACTGTAAACGCTTGAAATGAAAGTACATAAAAGAAATGAGGTGTAAAGTATGAAAGAATCATATTTAGCAATAGACATTGGCGGAACAGAAATAAAGTATGCACTAATTGATGATGAAATGACAATTCTGAAACATGGAATAGTTCCATGCATGACGGATTCAATGGATCACCTGCTGGAGCCGCTCCTTGCCATTCAAAAAGAATTGCATGATCAATATGGCGGGGTTGCAGTAGCAATGCCGGGCAGAATTGACACGGCAAACGGGATTGCTCATACAGGCGGAAGTTATACATTTATTCATAATGAACCGATGGGAAAAGTTCTAGAAAACATCTTTAAAGTTCCTGTGACAGTGGCTAATGATGGCAAGTGTGCAGCAAATGCAGAGCTTGTTTCCGGTGCATTGAAAGGTGTCAGCAGTGGAATAGTATTGGTGATTGGAACTGGACTTGGCGGTGGGGTTATTGTGAATGGGCAGGTATGGCTGGGCAGTACATTCGGTGCAGGTGAATTTTCTGTCATGCCTACAAATCTGGAAGAATTTTATCATTATCAAGGCAATGAGTATACCCCACCTGTATGGGCTAGAGATTATGCCTCGTCGAGTCTTGTTAAAAAATACTGTGAGAAGAAAAATATCGTTGACATATCAACTGTAAATGGCAGAATCTTTTTTGACGCCTATGAAGCAGGTGATTCCGATGCAGAAGAGATATTCCATTCTTTCTGTGAAGGAATCGCAGCAGGTATTTTTTCTATCCAATCGGTTCTTGATGTAGAAAAGGTTGCTATTGGCGGCGGTATCAGTGCAAGAGATGAAGTAACAGAGGGAATTCGCAGTGCGGTAAATTATGCTTTTCGAAATGAACCATTTCTGCCATTCGGAAAACCGGAAATTGTGAAGTGCAGATATGGAAATGACGCAAATCTTTTGGGGGCATTACAGTTCCATCTTGCTAAAACTCAAAAGTAGTTTTTTGTCATAAAATATAATCGTACTTATATCAGCAGTGTTATCAATAAATCAAGGATTTACAATCAAAGGAGATTGAGTCATATGGATTATCGTAAGTTAAAACCATTTCCAAAGGATTTTTTGTGGGGTGCCAGTTCTTCCGCTTACCAGTGTGAAGGTGCATGGGATGAAGATGGCAAAGGCATGTCTGTACAGGATGCTGCACCAGTTATTCCAGGCACCAGTGACTGGAAAGTAACAAGTGATCATTATCACCGTTATAAAGAAGATATTGCCTTAATGGCAGAGATGGGATTTAAGGAATTTCGCTTTTCTGTTGCATGGTCACGTATCATACCGGATGGAGATGGTCAAATCAATCCAAAAGGTATTGCCCATTATCATGATGTCATTGATGAATGCCTGAAGTATCATATTGAACCGGTTGTGACGTTGTACCACTTTGACCTGCCCTTGGCATTACAGAAGAAATACGGTGGATGGTCAAACCGCCAGTGCATAGATGACTTTGTCAGATACTGCGAAATATGTTTTAAGGAATATGGAGAAAAGGCTCACTACTTTTTGACTATCAATGAACAGAACATGATGACTCTGTTCAATATGGGCAGATATTCAACAGATAAAGAGAGATATCAGGCGAATCATCACATGCTGGTGGCACAGGCAAAAGCAATGGTCAGCTGCCATAAGATGTGCAGTGCTAAGATTGGTCCAGCTCCGAACATCACATGTATCTATCCTTTGACCAGCTCACCTGAGGATAGTTTGGCTGCCATGGATTATGATCAGTTAAGAAATAGACTGTATCTGGATCCGGCTGCGTTTGGAGAATATCCAGAAGCGCTTGCCCAGTTCATGAAGGATCATGATATCTTCCCTGAATACGCTGAAGGTGATGAGGAAGCGTTAAAGTCTGCCCATCCTGATTTCCTTGCGTTCAATTACTATGGCGGCGGTACCGTTAAGTACATTTCTGAAAAAGAAGGTACAGAATTCAAACAGAGCGTAGCTGGTTTAAAAATGACAAAAGAGAATATGGCGAAATTCATGACAGGTATGATGACTGAACCAGGAATCGCACAGGGTGTGGATAATCCTCTGCAGATGCAGACAAATTACGGCATGGGTATTGATCCAGTTGGCTTAAGAGTCACCCTGCGTCAAATGTGGGAAAGATACCACCTGCCTCTATTGATTACTGAGAATGGCTGCGGTGTTCCGGATAAGCTGGAAGATGGCAAAATCCACGATGATTACCGTATTGATTACCTGCGCAAGCATATTCAGGCATGTCAGGAAGCGATTACGGATGGTGTCGATCTGATGGGCTATTCTCCATGGTCAGCATTCGATCTGGTATCCACACATCAAGGAATTACAAAGCGCTATGGTCTGATCTATATCAACCGTGATGAATTTGACCTCAAGGATATGGCAAGAATTCGGAAGGATTCTTTCTACTGGTATAAAAAAGTTATTGGTGCAAACGGAAGTAATCTTGACTGAGTTAGGTTTAAATATATTCAATTGAATAGGTTCTTGAGGATAAGAAGAATACAGTAAATAAAGATTACAGAAGTGTTCAGGAATAATTATTAGGCCATCCGTTCTGGATGACCTTATATCAAATTTGTTGATAAAGGAAGCGTAGTAATAAAGGTGCTTCCTTTTTTTCGGTGCTTTCAACTTGGATCGTGCCGTTGAAAATATCAATAATTACAGTATTTTGATCACATTTATTTTCTAGTGTATTTGTCAGATTCTTTATTCATTATGATCTCTGTTATTTGATCATATTGACTGTCATAAGATGCTTCGAAATAAAATTCCGTGGAATAGTCATCTGATTTAATAATCAGCAGATACTTTTTAATATTTCGATCATTATCAATTATTGTCAGATAGAGCATAGGATATTTATGAATTATGTAATATATGTCTTAGGAAATTTGATAGAGAATGAATTAATGACTTATACTTGCTTTCGCACCTATACTGTACTGGTGTTATACTTGTATTTTTAATATTGTTAACTCAAGCAGCTTTATGACTTAAACTTAGCGGATTATCAGTTTTAGCAATTTAGTCTTACTTTAAATCAGAAGATTTTTACTGTGTTGATTTCTCTTCTGAAATATATTTATTAACTATAACAAAAAAATGATATTTATGATTAATTTATGACGTTACATATCCTCAAAAAATATATATCTTATTTAAAAGAAAGGCATATTTTATGAGAAAAACAATTGCTTTCAATACAGACTGGAAGTTTTATAAGACAGAAGAGAATTATGAAGAGGTTGATCTTCCACATACTTGGAATGCTGTTGATGGTCAGGATGGTGGGAACGATTATTATCGCGGCAGATGTATCTATGAAAAAACATTTCCAATGCCGGAACATACAGCAGAGGAATGCGTGTATCTGGAAATCCCCGCAGCTGCTTATTCTACCGAAGTTACACTGAATGGAAACCTCCTTGGCACTCATGAAGGCGGCTACAGTTTATTCCGGTTTGATCTGACAGATCTGCTGCATGAACAAAATACAATACAGATCGTTGTATCAAATGAAGCAAACGATCATATCTATCCACAGTATGCAGATTTTACTTTTTATGGCGGTCTTTATCGCGGAGTGAATCTGGTCGTTGTTCCAAAACAGCATTTTACTATGCTGGATGATGGTTCCAATGGCATCTTTGTAACACCAAAAGTTACAGAGGATTATCTATCTGCTCAAGTTGAGGTAAAAGCAGAGATCAATGGAAATGGAACAGTACACTTCAATATTGGAGAGCAGACTGTTACTGCTGAAATACAGAATGGTATAGCAGCTGCTGTTTTTTATCTGAATCCAGTCCACCTATGGAATGGTCTAGATGATCCGTATTTGTATACACTTGATGCTGTAAGCGACAGCGGGGATCAGGTCACAGTGCGCTTTGGCTGCCGCAGATATGAAACAGATCCAGAAAAGGGATTTATCTTGAATGGAAGGCAATATCCATTAAGAGGTGTATCGAGACATCAGGATCACAAAGATGCAGGCAATGCACTGACGCTGGAAATGCATCAGGAAGATATGGATATCATCAAGGAGATTGGTGCCAATACACTGCGTCTTGCTCATTATCAGCATGCCCAGGAATTCTATGACCTGTGTGATGAAAATGGCTTGATCGTATGGGCAGAGATCCCGATGATCTCGAAATTCATGCCGCATGGCAGAAATAATTCCTTATCGCAGATGACAGAACTGATCAAACAGAACTATAACCATGCAAGTATTATCTGCTGGGGCTTGTCGAATGAAATCACTGCGGCTTCGCCAGTGAACGATGAATTATTAGAAAATCATAAAGCATTGAATGATCTCTGCCACAAACTGGATTCGACTAGATTTACAACGATGGCTGATGTCTTCATGCTGGAAACAGACAGTAAGTTACTGACCATTCCGGATGTAAACAGCTATAACTTATACTTTGGATGGTATATTGGTGAACTGGAGGAAAACGAACAGTTCTTTGATGCCTATCATAAGACCTATCCACAGCGTGTAATCGGCTTTTCGGAATATGGTGCCGATGCCAATCCGCAGTATCAATCAGCCAATCCGGCAAAAGGGGATTATACCGAAAGCTATCAGGCTGTATATCACGAACATATGTTAAAGATGATTGAAGAACGTCCTTACTTATGGGCAACACATGTCTGGAATCTGTTTGATTTCGCAGCTGACGGCAGAGATGAAGGCGGGAAACATGGTGAGAATCAGAAAGGTTTGGTCACCTTTGACCGTAAGCTGAAAAAAGATGCATTCTATCTTTATAAAGCTGCCTGGAACCATAAGGAACCATTTGTGCATCTATGCGGCAGCCGATATGTCAACCGGATTGAGCAGAATACAGAAATCAAAGTCTATTCTAATCAGGATAACATTGCCTTATTTGTGAATGGAATCGAAGCAGGCAGACAGACCGGCAGGACAATCTTCCAATTTTCTCTGGCATTGGAAAAAGGACAGTCCTATCGGATTGAAGCTAAGTCTAAGGATGCTTCTGACACAATGATCATAAAAAGTGTAAATGAACCAGATCCTTCCTATTCCTATCTGGGTGCAAAAGTCGTCAATTGGTTTGATTCCACTGCGATTGATCCTGCATTCTATTCAGTCGAGGATACGCTTGGTGAATTGAGACAAAATCCTAAATCCGGTGCGACTGTAAATCGGATGATGGAACAGGCGTCAAAATCTAGAGGGGATGTTGCTGAACAGGTGAAAGATAATCCGGCACTGCAGAAAATGCTGGAAAGACAGAAACTTGTCAATATGTTGAAGCAGGGCGGTGTAGATAAAGAGAACGTTGAAAAGCTCAATAAGGTATTGCAGTCAATTCCTAAAAAATAAGTGAATGTATTCCAGGCAGGATACGTTCAGAGATGAAACCAACTCTTTTGAAAAAATGCAGTCATTATTTGAAATGGCTGCATTTTTAACTGATGAATTGATAGCAGAGAGTCATCCTATTTGTTTTTCTGACGATATTCTGCCGGTGTCATCTCTGTAAATTTGTGGAATACGGCAGTAAAGTAGCTGCTCGTACAGAATTGCAGGTCATCAGCAATTGTAGAAATACTGAAATCAGTTGTTGCCAGCAGGACTTTTGCCCGTTCCACCCTGGTGATTGCAATATAGTCATTGATGGAATACCGTGTCTCAGTCTTGAATTTACGTGACAGATAATATTCTGTATAGCCGGCAATTTTAGCCAGCTGTGAGATTTTGATATCGTCACCAGTATGTACTTCAATATAGTTCATGATATTTTGAATTTCATTTGAAATCTCCGGATTCAAACGCTGCTGGTGGACGCGTTTGATAAAGTCTTCATACATGGTCTGCGAGATATTCATTATGGTACCGACATCCTGGGCGTTCTCGACTTCCTGAATATAACTGTCTCCACAGGAATAAGCCAGCTCCGGGGAAAGACTTCCTTCGATTGCAGCTCGGACACAGAGGGTAATAAATGTTTCCACCGAAATTTTTGCCTGTCGCAGCGGTTCATTTGCATTCATCCGTACGCCAGTGGAAAGACCCACTGCTTTTTTTACTACTGTACGATAGTTCATGTCACCATTTCGCACCATGGAAAGCAGTGCCTGTTCGGTCTGATATGTCCTTTGCCGGTTTTTATGGGTCACTGTTTTAGACTTGCCTTCTTGATCACTGTTCTGCAGCAGCCGGAGACTGGTGATTGTTTCACCATTGATGCAGTAATTCAGCATGCAGACGATGCTGGAGAACTGACTTGGTGAAATCACTGGAAAAGACTTCATTGCATCCAGCATCTTCTTACGGAACACAAGCGAGACATTGTCTACTTTTTTTCCGTCTTTGACATACTGCAGCAGGATATAGTCCGCATCATACGAGCTGCTCTCGGCACTGAATACTGGACCGATGATGAATAAGCGCCAGACATTTTCTCTGCTGTAGATGACAACTCCCATTTCAATCCCGAAGATCTCAGTCGCTAAAAGCATTGGCTCATTTGTTAAGAGAGCTTGTTTTTTCAAACGCTTGAAACTGCCGGACTGATAGAAGTACTTCTTGATAAATTCTGCCTGTGTCTCATCGGCATCGTAGCGTACCAGGGAAAAGTCCCGGTCAAATTCATAAAGACTGACTGGATATTCGCAGCGGATCATCCCGAGAAACAGTTTTATTTTTTCATCAATTGTCATATTCCAGCCTCTTACTTCATTATAGAACAGGAAATAAAAGAAATATCAAATAAATGATATTTAATACGATTATTTGATAAGTATATTGGTGCGTTCTTTATTATAGTAAAGATGTAAATGGAGGTGTTTTATGCATACAATCATAAAAGCAGGTACATCCGAAGAAGCAGATCTCATTGAAGTGGAAAACCGCCAGCTGGCCGAAAAAATTGCCGAGGACGGAATAGTCCTCCTGGAAAATGATGGAATTCTTCCGCTGCAGGGAAAAAGGGTTGCTTTATTTGGTTCTGGCTCACGGAAGACCGTCAAAGGCGGTACAGGAAGCGGCGCTGTAAGAGAAAGATATTCTGTCAGTATAGAGCAGGGACTGCAGAAAGAAGGTTTTACCATTACGACCAGTTCCTGGCTGGATGCTTTTGATGAATACTATGATGAATGCTATGAAGCATACCGTCAGAATATCGAAAAGAAAATTGAAGGAATTACAGAGTTCTACAAGATTCTGGGCATCACACTGCAGAACCGTTTTAATGTACCAGTGGGAATGGATATTAAAGAAGAAGACATGTCCACACCTTCAGATACAGCAATCTATGTTATCTCACGGCAGGCAGGAGAAGGTGCCGACCGGAAGAATATAAAAGGGGACTTCCTGCTGGAGGATATTGAGGTCAATAATCTTCAGAAAGTATCGTCCCATTACAAGAATTTAATCGTGGTAATCAATGTCGGCGGTCTGATTGATCTGAGCCCGCTTGACGCAATCCACTATAGTGCGCTGATCCATATGGGCCAGGCAGGTGAAGAAGGCGGCGATGCATTGGCAGCACTGCTTTGTGGGAAAGACAATTTTTCCGGACGCATGAGCATGACATGGCCGCTGAAGTATGAGGATGTCCCTTCCGCTGCCGTCTATGGTGAAGCATCCAGTGATCCGCGGAAGCAGTTCTATACAGAAGACCAGTATGTTGGATACCGCTATTATGAATCCTTCCAGATCAAAGCAAGATATCTGTTTGGCTATGGCCTTTCCTATACCAGTTTTGAAGAGAAAATTGAAAACTGGTCTCAGGAAAAAGAAGAAATCATTTTTACGGTAAAGATTACAAACACAGGGAACCATGCCGGAAAAGCGCCAGTTCTGCTCTATGCATCCCTGCCGGAAACAAAAGAAGACCATGAATACAGACGCCTGATTGGATTTCAAAAGACAGACTCTCTTCTGCCGAAAGAATCTGTATTGAAAATTGTAAAAGTAAATCTGCAGGATCTTACGATCTATGATCGAGAGCAGGCACAGTTCCTTCTGCCTGCAGGTAAATTTAGTGTATTTCTAGGGGATTCTGTAAATACTTTGCGGCCATCCTTATGCCTGCATGTGTCGGAGCCGATTGTGACAGAGACAGCATTCAGCGCATTGCCGCTGCAGGAAGAGTGCAAAACATTGAAAGCTCCCTATCATGCGATGGCGGCAGCAGATCTGCCGATGATGGAAATCAATGTTGGAAGCATCTCTCATAAAACATGTAATTACAAGATTTATCCGGATGCCGAAAATGAGATTCGAGAAAAAGTGGCTCGGATGGATTGTGATGATTTAGTGAATCTTGTCATCGGAGCAACGACCCAGCCGGACAGCTTGCAAGTTACGGCGTTGGGAGCCAGTGGCTCGACCACACCGCATCTCTATGATAAATACGGAATTCCAAATATCATTCTTTCTGATGGTCCACAGGGGCTGAACCTGACAAATACAATCGTTGAAATGCCCGAGGGGACAGTAAAAGCAGCCAGAGTACCGCATGTGCTGGAAGCATACAAAAGATATCTTTTCGGCATTGCCGGCAAAGGCCTGCTTTCAAAAATGGCATCTCCGGAAGAAGGTACAGTGCACTATCAATATGCGACTGCTTGGCCGAGTGAACTTGTCCTGGCACAGACATTTGATCCTCAGATTGCAGAAAAGATGGGAGATGGAATAGCCAGAGAAATGGAGAAATTTGGTGTCACAATCTGGCTTGGCCCGGCCATGAATATTGAGCGGAATCCAATGGGCGGCAGGACCTATGAATACTATTCAGAAGATCCGCTGCACAGCGGCTATCTTGCCGCGGCAGTGATCCATGGTGTACAGAAGCATCCAGGATGCGGTGTATGTGTGAAGCACTTTGCGGCAAATAATGTTGAGCTCTTCCGGAATGAATCCGACAGCATTATGAGTGAAAGGGCACTGAGGGAAATCTATCTGAAAGGATTTGAAATCGTCATGCGGGAAGCAGAACCGATGAGTGTCATGGCTTCTTACAATAAGATCAATGGTGTATATAATCCGACGAATGAAGTCTTGTTGAATCATATCCTTCGTGAAGAGTGGGGCTTTGACGGTCTTGTGATGAGTGACTGGGATGCGGTGACACCTAAGACGGCGGACCTCTTGAAGGCACATTCTTCTGGCTGTGACCTGATCATGCCGGGAAGGAAAGATCAAAATGAGGCATTGAAGGCCGCCATAAAAGACGGCACTGTCCATATGGATGATATTCTCCGCAGTGCAGAAAGAATACTGAAGGTCATCCTTCAGAATCGGGCATTGCAGGTTGAAAAGAAAAGCGGAAATTAATATGGATCAGAATATATTCCCTGGTGTGGAATGGAAAGACACCGATGGCAATAAGATTGAAGCACATGGTGGAACCATGTTCATAGAAAAGGATACGTATTATTGGATCGGTGAAGACAAAAGCCATACAGATGGATTAAGTTCTGTCTGGACATGGGGTGTCAACCTGTATACTTCTCAGGATCTATATCACTGGGAAAATCAGGGGCACATCATTGATCCATCCGATGAGATCAATTCGATCTTTCATCCATCGAGGAAATTGGATCGTCCTCATTTATTGAAATGTCCAAGTAACGGTAAGTATGTACTCTGGCTGAAGTTCAGCGGAGAAGATGCTGATTATGCCGTTCTTCAGGCTGATCATATTCATGGTCCATACAAAGTTCTGCAGGAACATTTTCGTCCGTTTGGTTATAAGTGCGGCGACTTTGATCTGGCACAGGATGCAGAAAATACAAAGGCATATCTTTATTTTGAAGCCAATCATACAAAGATGTATGTCTGTGAACTGAATGAAACATATACAGATGTTTCGGGATTACCGAAAGTCATTTATGAAAATCTTTATCCACCTTTGACAAGAGAAGCACCGGCGCATTTCAGCAGAAATGGAAAACACTATCTGATCACCAGCGGAATGACCGGGTATATTCCAAATCCAAGTGAAGTGGCAGTTTCTTCCGATTTCATGGGACCATTCACTGTGCAGGAAAATCTATGTGAGGAGGATGAGAGCTCGGCAACATTCAACAGTCAGATCTCCTGCGTTTTCAAAGTACAGGAGAAAGATGAATACATTGCCATGGCAGACCGCTGGATTCCGGATGTTGTCATGACCAAAGAAAAATACAATATACTGCTGCGGGCAATACAGTCACATTTTAATCCACGCATTAAAGTCAGTATGGACGAAAAGATGTTGCTGAAGGAATTGCCGATGCTGGGTACTGCAGATACTTCGAAAGCACAATATGTATGGCTTCCGATTCGTTTTGACGGAGATCAGCCAGTCATTGCATGGAAAGATGAATGGAAAATATGACAAAAACAAAAGAAGAAATACAGTCTCTGATTGATCAAATGACACTGGAAGAAAAGGCGTCCATGTGTTCTGGTTCCAATATGTTTCAAAGTACAGGAATGGAAAGACTCGGTATTCCTGCATTCAATCTCAGTGATGGTCCGCATGGTCTGCGGAAACAGGAAGGGAAGCAGGATTTCATGGGGCAGAATGTCGCCGTCACCGCAACCTGTTTTCCGGCGGCCTGCTTGACCGGCGCAAGCTTCGATCCAACTCTGGTCAATGCGATGGGACATGCATTAGGAAAGATAGCTCAGGCAAAAGATGTCCAGGTGGTGCTAGGCCCAGGGATTAATCATAAACGGTCGCCTTTATGCGGCCGCAACTTTGAATACTTTTCCGAAGATCCATTTCTTTCTGGTACATTAGGCTCCGCTTATGTAAAAGGAGCACAGAGTGAAGGTGTTGGTGTCAGTGTAAAGCACTTTATTGCCAACAATCAAGAGACACGGCGCCGTACGACGTCTTCAAATCTGGATGAGCGGACTTTATATGAAATCTATGCACCTGCATTTGAAAAGGTTATTCAGGAAGCAAAGCCATGGACAGTCATGACTTCTTATAACAAATTTCATGGGACTTATGTGAATGAAACATCTTCATTATGCAAAGACCTTCTTCGTAAGAAGTGGGGATTTGAAGGTATGGTCGTCAGTGACTGGACAGCTGTTCATAACAGAGTTGAAGCACTAAAAGGCGGTACAGAACTGACAATGCCGGATGACAAGGACAATGATCATCAGATTGTGGAAGCAGTCAGAAATGGAACTTTGTCTATGCAGGATCTCGATGAAGCTGTCTATCATATCTGTGCTTTGGCATTTCAGGCAGAAGATGCAAAGAAAAAGAAGGCGGAATATGATTTTGCGGAAGCACATGCGCTGGCGGAAAAGATTGCCGCTGAAAGCATGATCTTATTAAAGAATACAGATGCAATTCTTCCATTGGATCCTCAAAAGAAAATCACCATGATTGGCTGCTTTGCACAGGAACCTAGATATCAGGGAACCGGCAGTTCTCATGTGAATGCATGGCAGATTAAGAAAATGTCGGAAGTGACGGCGGCGTATCCAGGTATTGTATATACAGAGGGATATGGCAGAGAGGATACCGTGGATGAGGCAAAAGAAGCAGCAGCGATTCAATCCGCAAAGGAAAGTGATATTGCTGTTATCATTGCTGGACTTCCGGAAGTCATGGAAGGAGAAGGCTATGACCGATGGACATTGAAACTGCCAAAATGTCAGAACCATCTGATTGAAAGAATCTGTGAAGTACAGCCGAATACAGTCGTTGTTCTAGAAAATGGCGGCTGTGTAGAAATACCGTGGGCGGATCAGCCGAAAGCAATTCTGGAAGCCTATCTTGCCGGTGAAGCTGTGAATGATGCAGTCTTTGATGTACTGACTGGCAGAACAGCTCCTTCTGGTCATTTGGCAGAAACATTTCCGCTGCACCTGGAGGACAATCCGTCTTATCTTTCTTTTCCTGGTGATGGGGATGAATCGAACTATCCGGAGGGAGTCTTTACCGGATACCGGTACTACACGACGAAAAAAGCAGAAGTGCGTTATCCATTCGGCTATGGTCTTACCTATACTTCCTTTGACTACAGCAATCTTGTATTGGATGCTTCAGCATATCAGCCAGGAGTAGTGATCACTGCTTCTCTCAATGTAACAAATACGGGTAAGAGGGCAGGCAAGACCGTTGTACAGCTCTATGTCGGCAGTCCTTTCCGGAATACCGGAATTCACCGTCCAATCCGTGAATTAAAAGGATTTGAAAAGGTCGCTTTACAGCCAGGTGAAACAAAACAGATCATCTTCAAACTAGGCAAAAGAGATTTTGCATTCTATGACCCGCATGCTCATGACTGGCGTGTTGGCGGCGGTACCTACAAGATTGAAATCGGTACAGATGCAAACTGTATTGTTCTCTCTGCTCCAATCACGGCAGAAGAGGAATATATGACATCAGGAATCCTTTACGACATCATGACACCAATCTGTGACGTAAAGAAAAATCCGGCCGGCAAAGAATTCTTTAACAAATATCAGCCGATGATTGATGCAGTCATCAAACGGATGACTGGTGGATCTGAAACAAAAATGAAACTTCCTTATGCAGATGAATGTCCAGCTGAAATGGGACTTGATTCTGAACCAATGCAGACAGTAAAAAGAATGCTGCCAATGATTTCAGCGGAAGAATGGAAGACATGGTTCAAAAAAATGAATGAAGCAAAATAAAACGGGAAGGAATTCCCGTTTTATTTTGCTGAAATATTTTTTAATTCGTAATCAATAGTCTGCAGCAATTCTTTACTGATTGCGCCATTGGCATACTGCGATATTCTCTGCAGCGAAATACCATTTACCTGTGGGTTGTCAGTTATTTTGTCGATAAACTGTGGAATATATTTCTGAAGGACTGCTTTTGCTTGTGGATTTGTCATCAGCATATCCAAACGGCTGTTAATGCTTAGACTGTCCGTATCTGCAGAAGACCATAATAATTGTTTTTTAGAGAATATGTGTTCTAGGAAAGATAGGTTGAGACTGAACCATTGCCTGACATCGGGTTCAAGCTGTCCCGTGAATTTCTCTGCTAAAGACAGGCCATGATCGCCAGTCGCAAAGATGTGGATCTCATAAGGTACTTTGTGCAGATATAATGCATGGGCAAACAGAAGTGTATTATCGGATGGGACAACGGTATCTCCCTGCGTTGCAAATAGAAATGAAGGAGGTGTTGTTTTTGTCACCTGGTCTATCATGCATGGTTCTTTGATGCCCAGGTCATCATTGATACTTTTATCAACAGATGCATAACCAAGGATCAGAGCGGCTGGCTTTAATTGACTCATTGTGCCAAGCGCAGCTGCGAGGTTTGCACCGGCAGAAAATCCGCAAACAGCAATTTCATTTGCATCAATATGAAGTTCTTCTGCATGTTCATGCAGGTATGATAGTGAATCACAGGCTTCCTGATAGGCAGAGGCAAATACTTGTTCTGCCGGGAATGAATTGTCATGGCCAGTAACGGTATAGCGCAGAACAAATGCATTATAGCCTTTGCTGAGATAAGCAAGTGCTACTGGTTCTGCTTCGCGGTCACTGCATGTTTTATATGCACCGCCAGGGAAAATCAGCACCGCAGGTCTTTGATCCATCTGCGGCAGTTCAGCTGATAAGTCTTGAAGATAACAAGTAAGTGACGAATTTTGTTCTTTAAACTGTATGTCTTGAATTTTCATTTTTTATCCTTTCATTGTTTCAGAGGGAATGAAAGCTCGATATCTTATCAGATGCCGAGCTTTCTTTATCATATGCTTATGCTGCAGTCTCTACAGAAGCCTCTGCTTCTTTTTCAGCAGAAGCAGTCTTCTTTTTCTCCTGCCATTCTGCTACTGCTTTTTCACAGCCGATGAACTTTGTTGAGGCAATTGCCATGATGATCATCAGAATGGCAGGAACCAATGCAAAGTCAATACGGATACTGAGCAGCGCTGATGCAGACTGGGTAACTGTTTCGGTAGAAGAAATATACCCGCCAATCATCAGAACAAGTCCGGTAATATAGGAACCAAGAGCTCCACCAAATTTCGTTGCGAAGCCAGCCAGAATATTTGAGGAAGCATCCATACGAGGTAAGCCAATGGATTCATTGTAATTACAGATATTCATAATGAACAGAATGCCATAATAAGCAACTGGCAGACCTGGAATAGCACCTAGAACATAGCCGAGATATACACCTGGTAAGAAAGAGCCAGAGAAGAATACAATCAAATATCCCACGACGCCAATGATGCAGAAGTACTTGATCATCTTGCACATACTTCCCATTTTTTCCATGATCTTAGGGAAGGTGAACATTAATGGAAGCAGCACAATAGAGACAACACTCAGCATACCCTGAGCCTTTACATCACCGATAATGTACTTAAAGTAATAGGAACCGACTGCTAAGCTTGTGGAAATGTTGTAGCAGAGCATGATGATTGCATAAAGCCATGTATATTTATTCTTCTTGAACAAGACACCAATTTCTTTCCACTTAACAGGCTTTTGATCAGTATTTGCATCAATGGAAGGGTCTTCTTTTACAAAGATGAAACGGAAGATACCAACAAAGGCAGCGGCAATCATGACAATTGCAACACACTTCATCCAGCCTGCCTGCGATGGGTAGCTTGCTGCGCTGAGACCTTCGGATAATGCTTCATGCGCTAACAGACGTGGGAATAAAACACTCATTACAATGGAACCAGCCATGGTGATGATGCCGCCGAAACTAGCAACTTTACGAAGCACCACTGGATTATTGGAGAAAGCACGGATTGTATAAGGATTGCCGCCAGTTGCACGTAAAGTAGAGAATACTGCAAAGCATAATGTATACATACTGAAGATCCATAGAAGCTTTGCAAAGTATTGCCATTCTGGTTTTGCATAGAACATGAAGACTGATGTTAAGACCATTCCCAGAATACAGATTTCGTATGGACGGCCTTTGCCTAACTTCGTATGAGTGTTGTCAATCAACTTACCGGCAAGAACATCAGTAATTGCATCAACAATCTTGGATACTAGCAGCAGGATCCCTACAATGTGCACTTGAACACCTAATGTGTCAGATGCAAAGATTGATAAATAATTGAGCATGATCAAGTTGATCCATGCGGCAGAGATGTCAGAACTCTTAAATGCCAGTAGTTTAAAAAAGCTGAGATGATTCCTTGGATCTTTTTTTGGTTTTTCTTTCTTTTGTGTTGTCATTTTTATCCCTTTCTTTCTACTTCTAAGCTGCAATACTTTCTGTATGCGTTTTCAATATAGCAACCTTAAAAGGGAAACATTTATCAAAAAATAGATAAATATACCAAAATTTAGTAAATGAGAAAAACATGTAGAATTTAAATTGTCATTGTTTCTGATGATGCTTTTGACGAAGTGCATTGTTCCGATAATGTAGCGGGCTTTCACCGGTCATTGCCAGGAACCTTACTGAAAAAGCACTGACATCCAGAAAACTTGTTTTTTCTGCTATCTCAGTTATAGTGCTGTCCGTACATTCCAGCAGTTCTCTTGCTTTTGTAATACGGCACGCTAATAAATAATTATAAGGAGAAGTGCCAATGAATCTCTTGAAAAGACGCATATAATAGGATTTGGATAGATTTGTCTTTTGGTACAGCTGGTCCAGATTCAGCTTTTCACAGCAATGGATCCGTATATAAGCGGCATTTTGTTCGATGATCTTCTGTATGGAGGAAGACCCAAGACTATTTGAAAGGTCTTCTGAGGCCATTAATGTCAACAGAGTATGGATGGAAAGGCAGATCTGCAGTACTGTTTCTGTATTATCACTTTCCAGGTTCTTAAGAAAAATATCAAATTGTGATGTAAAGGAATCCTTTGGAACATTGATCACATTCATATGATTCTCTGTATTGATTAACGGAAACATGGCAGCAACACCATCTCCATTCAAGTGGATCCAGCAGTGGACCCAGTTTTTAGAATCTGGGCTCGTTCCATAGCTTTGCGGTGTTCGGCAGTCAATTAGCAGAGCTTGTCCTGCGCCCAGAGTTACGGTCTCATTGTTCTGTGTTACTGTTCCTTTTCCGTCCAGCGTAAAAAACAGAAGATAACTTTCTTTATTTGTCCGGGAAGTCATAAAGTCTTTCCTCGCATAGAAGATTCCGGCTTCTGTACAATAAAATGGTAAAGAACGTGTGGTCACGGAAGGCGTGGTACGAAGCCATAAACTGCCTTTCTCAACATCCATATTATAAGTAAGCATATGTAGTCCTTTCTGTGTAATATTTCAAAAATACTGTAGAAGAATTCTTCTGTTAAATCAATTATATACACATATACTAAAAATATAGAGAGAATGATATTTCAAAAAGTGGCCTGATATTATTTCTCGAAAGGCGGACATGGTTATGAAAATTGTGAATATGAAGCTTAATCACATTAAGAATCCAGTCGGATGGAATCTGAATCATCCTGTTTTTACGTGGACAGTGGAAGATGGTGAAGGAAATCAAAAGTCGGCGAGACTGGTGATCAAAAAAGAGAATTCTATTATATATGATACGGGTGAAGATGACCTGAACCAAAGAGGCACAGCTGTTGATCTTCAGCTTCTGCCGCGTACAAGATATACATGGAACGTGACCGTCCAGAGTACAAATGGAGAGACCGCTGTTTCTGAAGAACAGTATTTTGAAACAGGCAAGATAGAAGAGCCGTGGACGGCTAAGTGGATTGGATGCAAGGAAGAACAGAGAAGCCCTGTCTTTACGATGGAGCTGCCTCATGATGATGTAAAGACTGCACGCATGTACATCTGCGGCCTTGGACTCTACAGAGCAGAATTGAATGGGGAAAAAATTGGAAATGAATATCTGACGCCTTTCTGCAATAATTATAATGCCTTCGTACAAAGTGAAACTTATGATATTACCGAACAGTTGCAGAAAGGGGGACACCTTGCAGTTACCCTTGGCAATGGATGGTATAACGGCCGCTTTGGCTTTGAACGGAATCCAAAACCGTATTATGGAGATGGACTGAAGCTGATTGCAGAAATTCATATCCTACACCAGGATGGCAGGGAAGAGGTCATTGGTACTGATGAGAACTGGGACGTAGAACGGTCCACAATCATTTTTTCAAATATTTATGATGGGGAACAGCGTGATGATTCACTCTCAGAAGTAAAAAAGGAAAAAGCAGTACTGGTAAATACTCCAAAAGGAAAATTAATGGATCGTATCAGCGCTCCGGTTCATGCACAGGAAAAATTTGTACCAGAACTGCTGCATACACCGAAAGGTGAAACTGTCTTTGACATGAAGCAGAACTTTTCCGGTATCTTTCAAATGAGAGTCCATGAACCGGCAGGAACAAAGATCCATCTTCAGTTTGGTGAAGTTCTGCAGGATGGCTGCTTTTACCGAGATAATCTCCGCTCCGCAAAAGCAGAATATATTTATATCAGTGATGGCAGCGAACATGTCATAGAACCGTTTTTTACATTCTACGGATATCGTTATGTAAAGGTGGAAGGTGCAGCCGGCCTGAGAACATCTGATCTGACCGGCATTGCACTGTACAGCGAGATTTTCGCTGGCAGTCGGCTGACAACAGGAAACCCATTGATCAATCAGCTCATCCATAATGCAGAGTGGGGCATGAAATCCAACTATCTCGATGTGCCTACCGACTGCCCGCAGCGTGATGAACGCATGGGATGGACGGGAGATGCACAGGTGTTCAGTGCAACCGCGATGGACTATGCCGATCCATATGCATTCTTCCGCAAATATTTATATGACATGACTTCCGAACAGGAGACACTAAAAGGCGCGGTACCATTCGTTGTGCCGTCGTTCGGTATGACTTCTTCTGCTGCTGTGTGGGGTGATGCCACGGTCATTATTCCTTGGAATATGTATCAGTATAGCGGCGATGTATCCATCCTGAAGGAACACTATTCATCCATGACGGCATGGATTGACTACATCAAGTCTGTGGACGGTGATGACCACCGCTGGGGAAAGGTGTTCCAGTTTGGTGACTGGCTTGCCCTGGATGGTGAGAAAAAATCGGATGCAACAAAAGGCGGTACCGATGAAGGCTTTATCGCATATGTCTATTATTACAACAGCGTCCATCTGACCGCAGAGACAGCTGATATCATCGGCTGTAAAGAAGATGCAAAGAAATATGCTGAAACCGCTGCAATAATCAAATCCTATCTATCTGATGAATATTATTCTAAGGCGGGCAGGTGCACAGCAGATACCCAGACAGGCATGGTCTTGAGCCTGATGCTTAATTTTGGCTCAAAAGTAAAAGCAACAGATGAACTGCTGCGTCTGCTGGACATGAATGGCGGTAAACTGGCAACTGGCTTTGTCGGAACTCCATATCTGTGTACAGCTTTATTAGAAGCAGGCGAGGTATCCAGAGCATATCAGATTCTTTTCAATGAAGAATATCCGGGCTGGCTGTATGAGGTGAAACTGGGTGCTACTACGATATGGGAAAGATGGAACAGTCTGGATGAAAATGGTCATATTTCAAGTACTGGCATGAACAGTCTCAACCACTATGCCTATGGTTCAATTGCACGTTTCTTGTTTGAAACAGCAGCAGGTCTGAAGATGCGCGAGCCTGGATACAGAACAGCAGTGATCCGTCCGCATCTTTCCAATAAGCTCCAAAACATGGATCTGGTAAGGGAGACAGCTTCCGGAACATATCATATCTTCTGGCGTCTGCAGGATAATCAACATGTGCATTTAGAAGTGACCATTCCTTTTGGTGCGCAGGCTGTATTATATCTGCCAGGAAAAAAAGAAAGCGAAAAAGAACTGAACAGTGGAACATATGTCTACGATTATGACACAGATGAACCTGTCGCAAAAATCTACAGCACAAATGATCCTATGAAGATCCTGTTGAATATTCCAGAAATTAAAACAATCCTTTTAAAAACAAACCCAATGATCAGTCAGCTTCCAGAAAGAATGCAGCAGGTATCTCTGCGCAGACTGATGGCTTCCTCTTTGACGGAGCAGCAGGAACAGGGATTGGATCATCTAGATCAGGTATTAAAGCAAGTAAGCATTAATTTGTGGTAAGTGAGAATTGTCTCAAATAAGGCAATTCTTTTTTTGTTACTTTAAGTAGAATAAATCAAAAAAAGTGTATAAGGAATGATATAGATAACAATATTATACGCATATATACTTCATCTAGGTAATAAAAATATATTAAAAATGAGGTGGAATATGAACAAATGGCATTTAGCAGTAGATATTGGTGCTTCTTCTGGGAAAGCATTAGCTGGAAGGGTGGAAAACGGGAAGATCATCACCAAAGAAATCTATCGTTTTCAGAACTTTCAGATAGAAAAGAATGGTCATCTATGCTGGCAGATTGAGAGCCTGATAAAGAATGTGATCATCAGTTTAAAGGCATGTACTCAACGTGGAATTATTCCAGCAAGTGTCGCTATCGATACCTGGGGCGTTGACTTTGTCTTGTTGGATAAAGAGGGAAAGATGCTTGGTGATGCAGTATGTTACAGGGACTCCCGAACCAAAGGTATTCAGGATGAACTTGCGGCAGAACACATCATTACCTTTGAAGAATTATATGAACGCACTGGCATTCAGTATCAGCCGTTCAACACCATCTATCAGCTATGTGCTCTGAAGAGAGAACATCCAGATCAGATTGAAAATGCCGATGCGTTCTTGATGATTCCTGAGTATCTCAACTATGTATTGACGGGCATTCGGATGAATGAATACACCAATGCTACAACTACTGCATTGGTCAATGCAAAAACGAAGACATGGGACAGTGAAATCTTGGAACGTATCGGTATCCCAGAAAAATTGTTTAATACACTTCAAGTTCCAGGAACGAAGGTCGGAAGACTGACAGCAGAGATTCAGAAGGTTGTCGGCTTTGACTGTGATGTCATCCTGCCGGCAACGCATGATACAGGCAGCGCTTTTGCGGCAGTGCCGGCTGGCGAACATTCTGTCTTCCTATCCTCTGGTACATGGAGCCTTTTAGGAGTTGAAAATGAAAAGCCATTCACCAATGAAGCGAGCAGAAAAGCAAACTTCACCAATGAAGGCGGCGTGGAATACCGCTACAGATATTTGAAGAATATCATGGGACTCTGGATGATCCAGTCTGTACGGAAAGAAGAAAACCAGGAAAGGGAAGAAGAAGTCAGCTTCCCAGAACTGATTAATGAGGCGAAGCAAGCTTCTGCTTATCTCGGGAGAGTCAATGTCGATGATGACCGCTTCCTATCACCAATCTCCATGAAGAATGAAGTATCAAAGGCGTGTATCAAAGAAGGTTATGAAGCACCGCACAGTACCGGTGAGATCCTGCAGTGCATCTATCAGAGCCTGGCTGAAGATTATGCATCGACAGTAAAGAAGCTGGAAGAACTGACAGGAAAGACTTATGACGCTGTCAATATTGTCGGCGGAGGATGTCAGGATATGTATCTGAACCAATTGACAGCTAACGCAACGGGTCTGCCAGTCTATGCTGGGCCAATTGAAGGAACAGCCCTGGGGAACCTGATCGTACAGTTCATTCAAGATGAAGATTACGAAGATATTACAGACGCTAGAAAAGCAATCAAAGAGAGTTTTGACATTAAGGAGGTCAGACCATTATGAGTTATACAGAAGCAGAAGCACTTTACAGCAGCTACGGCATCAATACCGAAGATGCCATCACAAAGGCAATGAACAAAGCAATCTCCATGAACTGCTGGCAGGCAGACGATGTTGTAGGATTCGATAATCCAAATGGCGGTGCCGGCAATGGCATCCAGACAACAGGCAACTACCCTGGCAGAGCACGGAACTTTGAAGAGCTCAAAGCAGACTTCCTGAAAGCGGCATCTCTGATTCCAGGCAAGAAAAGACTGAACCTTCATGCATGCTATGCAATTTTCACAGATGAGAACCCATATGTGGATAGAGATAAGATCGAATACAGGCATTTCGCACCATGGGTCGCATTTGCCAAAGAAAACAATCTGGGATTGGATTTCAATCCAACAATCTTCAGTCATCCGATGGTCAAGGATGGCATGACACTTTCTTCTCCTGATCCTGAAGTACGGAGATTCTGGTTTGATCACTGTATTGCCAGCAGAAGGATTGCGGAAAAGATGGGCGAGGAACTGAATGATAAGGTGCTGAACAATGTCTGGATCCCGGACGGCTTCAAGGATACACCAGCAGACCGCCTGGCACCTCGCCAGAGATTGAAGGAAGCATTGGATGATATCTTTGCGGAGAAGTGTCCGCATGTCATCGACAGCGTGGAATCAAAGTTCTTTGCAGTCGGCGTGGAGAGCTATACGACTGGTTCCAATGAATTCTATATGGGATATGCGGCAACGCATCCAGGTGTCTATAATCTGCTGGATGCCGGACACTTCCATCCAAGTGAACATGTTTCCGATAAGATCTCTGCTTTACTGATGTACTTTGATTACATCCCATTACATGTAACAAGACCAGTTAACTGGGACAGTGACCATGTAGTCGCCTTCGATGATGAGACAAAGGAGATCTTCAAGGAGATCGTACGCAATGATGCCTTGGATAAATCAATGATCGGTCTGGACTGCTTTGATGCATCCATCAACAGAATTGCGGCCTGGGTCATTGCGACCCGCAATGCCGAGAAGTGCCTGTTATATGCACTGCTGCAGCCAAACAAGGAATTGAAGGAAGCTGAATATGCTGGTGATTATACCAAGAGATTGATGCTGCAGGAAGAAGTCAAGACACTGCCGTTTGATGAAGTATGGCGTGAATACTGCCGCAGGTGTGATGTGCCGCAGGGCAGGGACTGGTATGCGACAGTCAAGCAGTATGAAGATGAAGTGACATCGAAGAGGAAGTAAGAAAGATGAACAACATATTAGAACTTGAATGCATCCAGGGCTTTATCCGTTTATGTACCGATGGCTTTGACCAGGGATGGCATGAACGCAACGGCGGCAACCTCACATACCGTATGAAAGAGGAAGAGGTGGAACAGGCAAAGCAATACTTCAATGCACCTCGTGAATGGAATGATATGGGTGTACAGGCAGAGGAACTCGGCGGTTCTTACTTTATTACAACTGGTTCTGGCAAGTATATGCGTAACGTTGCATTACAGCCAGAAAAGAATATCGGCATTGTCGAGATCAATGATGAAGGAAATGCATGGCGGATCGTATGGGGACTGGAAGACAACGCGAGACCAACATCAGAATTTCCATCTCATTTCCTGAATCATAGTGTGCGTGCTTCTGTTACAAATGGAAATGACAGAGTCATCTATCACTGTCATCCAGCCAATCTGATTGCCTTGACCTTTATTCTTCCTTTGAATGACCGCACATTCTCACGTGTCCTATGGGAGTCGATGACCGAATGCCCAGTCATCTTCCCAGAAGGTGTCGGCGTTGTGCCTTGGATGGTGCCAGGCAGTGCAGATATTGCCAAGGCTACATCAGAACTGATGAAGAAGTATCAGGCCGCAGTATGGACGCATCATGGCTTATTTGTGACAGGTCCAGACTTTGATACAGCCTTTGGTTTGGCACACACGATTGAAAAGAGTGCAGAGATTTACATCAAGATTCTTTCTACAGGCAAGGATGTACTGCAGACAATCACGGATGATGATCTGCGTGCAATCGGCAGAGACTTCCATGTCACGATCAATGAAGATTTTTTAACACATAAAAATTAATATATCAGAACGAGCAATGAGCTCGCTCTTTTTGTAAGTGCTGCTCATTGACGCCATGATACAAGAACATTATTAAAATTGTATGAAGCTGAAACTCTATGAGAACGTTAGAGAATAAGCCTTGAAATAATTCAATAATGAAAAGATATATCAATCATAGAACATAAAATACTGTCAAACTTACAGATTAAGCCATGTTTTCAACATAGAAAAGAAAGCTGGTTGAGTAAAAGAAATTCTGGTGCCTTCATATTGAACGATTGGTTCAAGATTTGAACAGAAATTTCATGAGATTCAGATTATAATAAATATAGAAAAAGGTGGCTCTGTGGCAGCTTTCAAAAAGGCTTAGATTGTCATGGTTTTTTGAACAGACCGTAATTACAATGTAAATATAAAAGGCTTGCCGTTGAATCTACCACTAACCGCAAAATATCTGCATAATCATTTTGTCTGTATTGCCAAGAGAAAGGAAAAATCTATGAAACTCCGTATTAAGTGTCAAAGTGTGTTTTATGGTTTCTTCATTTGTTTTTGCATTTTACTCTATGGATGCTCATCCAGTTTGAAGTATGATTCCTATCTTGGGTATGACTTGACGAAGATCAGTGCAGATACCATTGAATTCAATATTTATCATTCAAATACTGCTAATCATAAATGGGAAAAGCTGACATCTTTTTCATATGATAATTCAAAAGTGAATTATATTGATGTGAAATTGGAAAGCTCTGAAAATCAAGTGAATGCAATCCTTGAAGAGAACAGCGTGACAAGGAGTACTCAGCAGGCAATCTACACTACAAAAGATCTTGATCAATACAAGTATGTTATTGAGGGATTTAAAGGAAAGTTACCTGGAAATTCCCAATTCAGCATCAAAAACAGCAAAGATGAACAGCCGTATCGTCTATATCCAATCAGCAATTCAGAAGGCATGGAAGTCTCGTCACAAACGATCAGCCTGGATGAGCCATATGATGATAAACTGTCAAATCTGGACAATATCTTGATTACAGTGATATTCAAATGAGCTGATCTAAGAAAACAGCTTGTCAAATCAGAATGAAAGCCATTCAAGCAGGAAGCAGAAATGCGCAGAGACCATATCAACGGGTCTTTATATCGTTAAAACACTCGTTGATGCCATGGATGGCAAGATTGCCTGGAAGAGTGTTCAGAATCAGGGAACGACGTTCACGGTGACAATGAAATATGATCTCTGTACACCGGAAGATCTGCAGCGGCAATGAATTTGTATACAAGCCTGTTGATATGCAGGAGCTGTACCGCAAGCTCTGCATGTATATTTCGCAGGAATAGAAGAAAACGGATAAGCTGAATCTTGGCTTATTTGTTTTTATATTCAGTGCATTGCTGCATGTTTCAGATATAATTGACATGGGAGATATATCATATGAATCCAAAAGAGATTATTTATGTTACTGGTCATATTCATCCGGATACAGACTCAGTTGCCTCTGCCATCGGCTATGCTTTTTTCAAACGGGCGCAGGGCATCAATGCCGTACCATGCCGGTTAGGCAAGATCAACAGTGAAACTGGATATCTTTTAAAGAGATTTCATTTTGAAGAACCGGTCTTATTGAAAGATGCACGGAAGACACTGGCAGAGATTGAACTGGATCCACCGGATGCGGTATCTGGAGAAACCACCATTTACGAGACCATTGAGAAGATGCAGGCAACCCACCGTCCGGCTTTCTGTGTCATTGATGATGCGGGCAATGTGCTGGGCATGGTCACAAAATCCAATCTCAGCACCATCGGGCTCGGTGATACCGCCAGCGGGATCGATCTTTTGAAAGAGACATCCATTGACCATATCGCGCGGACAATTGCCGGAACAATCGTCTACCGGGATGAACAGATGCATATCAACGGCAAGGTTTCCATCATTGCTTTGACTTCCTCCAAGCTGGACCATTATGAGATCAAGGACAGGATTGTCATTGTTGGTGATGACAGTCAGGCCCAGAAGGAACTGATCCAGAAAGGGGCAGGAATCTTGATTGCTGTATGGACCAAGGAGATCTCACCGGATGTAATTGACACGGCAAAACAGTATCACTGCCCAGTCATTATCTCCGGACATGGCTCAATGAATACATCACGCTATATCTATTTTGCACCGCCGGTCCGCCTGGTCATGACGAAGAAGCTGATCACGTTCCACAGCAGCGACCTGGCAGAAGATACCGCCAGAAGAATGATGGCCTCCAGATACCGTACCTATCCAGTCCTCGATATGAATGGAAGGCTGCAGGGATATGTGTCCCAGTACAGCATCATGAAAGCTTCTCAAAAGAAGATCATTCTTGTCGACCATAATGAATTCTCACAGTCTGTGCAGGCAGTGGAAAAAGCACAGCTGCTTGAAGTTGTCGACCATCACCGCATCTGTGACTTCAGTACAATTCAGCCAGTATCCTTCCGCAATGAGATTGTCGGTGCGACTGCGACCATTGTGGCAACAATGTTCCGTGAGAACCAGATACCAATGCCGTCAGAACTCGCTGCTTTATTATTAGGCGCGATTCTTTCGGACACACTTCTGTTCCAGTCACCGACTTGTACAGAGAAAGATATCAAAACTGCCAATATCCTGGCTGCCCTTGCAGGGCTGGATATTGATATATTCGGCAGGGAGATTGTGCAGGCACAGGCTGACAGCGGCAACAAGACATTGATTGAGCAGATCAATCAGGACATCAAGTCCTATGAGATACAATCCAGCAAAGTCATCATCTCACAGATCATGACACCTTCCTTAAAAGAGATCCAGGAGAAGGCAGATGAGATCCAGGATCAGATCAATGAGTATGCAGACAGGAAGGATATGAAAGTCCTGCTGGTCTGCTTCACCAGTCTGCCGGATAAAGGCTCTGTGCTGTTTGCGGCAGGAGAAAATGCTGGATGGATCGAAGAAGCCTTCCCAAGCCAGGGACAGCCGTATTCAGTTCATGAAGGACTGCTGTCACGAAAATCACAGATTGTGCCGAGGATCACCGAGATCATTCAGCAGTACGAATAAAAAATAAGGAGGACTTCATATGCCTCAGTTCGATTTCAGAAATTGGATCAAAGATCAGTCGGGAGAATATCAGCTGGATGCATCTGATCCAGATCACTTGAAACTTAATACAGAATACGCTGCAGCCGAGATCAATTTTTATGAACTGGAGAATGAACCGGAGATTGCAGAGTTCCGTATCTATAATCACAAAGATGATGAAGTAAAGTTCTTCCTGCATTTTCAGACAGATGAAGAAGCGCATGCTAAGAGCCTGTTTGCGGAAATGACGGAGGTTCTGGTGTCGTTGAAGGAACAGCAGAGCACGCAGATTCTGCTGTGCTGTTCAGCTGGTCTGACAACGTCTTTCTTTGCGGAAAAATTGAATGAGACCGCAAAGACAATGGACCTAGATTATGTTTTCAGTGCCAAGGATGTCAATTCTGTATATACTGAAGGTTTTCATTATGATGCTGTCCTGGTTGCACCACAGGTGGGCTTTCTTCTGAAACGAATCAGCAGTGTACTGCAGGATCAGCTGGTCATGCAGATACCAACGCAGATCTTTGGCTCTTACAATGCAGGCGCCTGTGTGGAGATGGTAAAGAACGCTTTGCAGGAACGTAAAAAATCTGTTGAAGAAAAAGCACTTGAACATATTTCACATGACATTAGCAATGATAAGACTTTGCTGATCATCGCCGTTATGCCGGATGTAAATGGCAGCTGGATCAGATATCGTCTGTATGATCATGGCAGAAACTGCCTGGATGAAGAGGTCATTAAGAAGACAATCACGCTCCATGACATCACAGATATCATTGATACAAGAAGATGCTCCTGCAACGGTAAAATGGATATTGATGCGATTGGTATTGCAATCCCAGGAATGATCATTCAGGGAAGGCTCGAGATCCTTGGCAGCATCAGACGTATGAGTGAACTTGATTTACAAAATGGTGAAGGTGACGGCTTTCATATCCTTGATTATTTCAAACAGAGATATAAAATACCGGTATTCATTAATAACAATGTAAATGCAGCCGCCATCGGCTATTATGGACAGCAGGATCACTATAAGAATATTATTTTCCATTCTCAACCAGTCGGATATAAATCCGGAGGACAGGGAATTGTCATTAACGGAAATTTAGTGGAAGGTGCCCATCAGAGTGCAGGTGAGCTCCGCTTCGTGATCAATCATCTTGAGGAAGTAAAGCAGATTGCAAATGTCGTGCGCACTCCGGATGAAATGGTCAAGATAGTGGCAGCAGGGATTGCGGTTGGATGTGTGAGCTGTGATCCGGAATTGGTCTGCGTCAGATCGTGCATGACACCTGATATGGATGAAATTCGAAATGAGCTGAAGAAATACATGCCTGAAAGTCATATGCCGGAACTGGTGCATATCACAAATATTGATGAATATGTATTGTTGGGAGAAATGATCCTGTCACTGCAGTCAATGGCAGGAAAGCACTGAATCTTCAATGAAGGCAGGTATATGAGCAGGCAGAATAGACTGAAAATATCTTTTGTGTTAAATATTCTGATTTTTATCTTAGAAGTCATCGGCGGATATCTGGCTTGGATCAGAAGCGGCTGGACATTCATCGAATTCTATACAGAGGACAGCAATACCATCGCAATGTTTGCCAGTCTTTTCCTGGCCGTCTATGAATACGGCATGATCAAGCATGGTACAGATACACTGCCGGGATGGCTCAAGGGGCTGAAATACTTTGCGGCTGTCAGTCTGATCTTGACGTTCTTAGTGGTCGTCTGTCTGCTGATTCCAATGCAGGGAGGCTTCAGCGCTGCTTCTTTTCTGCTGCTGGATGGATCAATGCTGTACCGGCATCTTCTGTGTCCGGCTCTGACTTTTATCTCCTTTCTGTGGTTCGACCCAATTGGCACTCTGACGAAAAAGGATGTTCTGCTGTCTATGCTTCCGACTCTGATCTATGCCTTGATTCTGATGGCATTGAATCTCATGCGGGTGGTTGAGGGACCGTATCCATTCCTGCGTGTCTATGAACAGCCGGTCTATATGAGCATCATCTGGGTGATTGTCATCCTAGGTTCCGCTTATGGGATTGCCTTCCTGCTCGCAAGTCTGTTAAATCGGCTTACAAATCGTTAAATTTGTTTATCTTAAGGTAGAAATATCTCTTTTCTTCATATTTATACTGTGATAATATAATCCCTGTTTGAGGGAGTAATTCCACAGTTTCTCTGTGCGGCATTTCGTCAAGACGGTGTTTACACCCGGAATGTCTGAATACAAGAATGAGACTCATACACACATATAGAATGCGTGCATGAGTTTTTTATGTGCACAGGGAGAAGAACATGGAAAAGGAATATATTCAGAATCCAGAAGAAGTGCTTAGGAATGTTGAAAGCAGTGCAGAAGGCCTCAGCACACATGAAGCAGAACTGAGAAGAGAAAAGATAGGACCGAATAAATTAAAGGAAGCACCAAAGATTTCGAACTTTCAGAGATTCCTGGAACAGCTGAAAGATCCAATGCTGATCATGCTGATGTGTGCAGCGGTCATTTCAGCTGTCACCAGTGCTATCAGCGGAGAATCAATGGCTGACGTTATCATTATTGCTGTGGTCGTACTGCTGAATGCCTGTCTTGGTGTTCTGCAGGAGTCAAAGGCGGAACAGGCAATTGAAGCACTGCAGACAATGACAGCCGCAACATGCAAGGTCTTAAGAGACGGCCGTCAGATTTCTATTCCAAGTGCTGAACTGGTGCCTGGTGATATTGTGATCCTGGAAGCAGGAGACGCGGTTCCTGCTGACGGCAGGCTGTTGGAAGCTGTCTCCTTGAAGATTGAAGAAGCAGCTCTGACGGGAGAATCCGTACCGGTCAATAAGATGATCGATGTTCTGAATTTAACGAGTCAGGAAAAAGAAATCCCGCTGGGTGACCGTACAAATATGTGCTACATGGGTTCTTCTGTCGTTTACGGAAGAGGTGTTGCCGTAATTACAGAGACCGGCATGAATACAGAGATGGGAAAAATTGCGGATGCCTTGAATCAGACGCAGGATGAGAGTACACCGCTGCAGATCAAGCTCAATGAACTTGGCAAGAAGCTGTCATGGCTTGTTATCTTTATCTGTATTTTCATCTTTGTTTTTGATCTGTTTATGGCTGGTGAGTTTACTTTGACTGGCATCTTGAATGTATTCATGATTGCTGTATCTCTGGCGGTTGCCGCAATTCCGGAAGGACTGGCAACGGTTGTAACTGTTGTTCTGTCTATCGGCGTAACAAAAATGTCTAAGGCAAATGCTGTAATCAGAAGACTGACAGCAGTTGAGACATTAGGATGTACACAGGTCATCTGCTCTGATAAAACAGGTACTTTAACACAGAACCGCATGACAGTTGTGGAAGATACGGGCAATACAAAGCAGCTGGCTGCTGCGATGGCTCTGTGTTCTGATGCCTATCTGGATGACAGCGGCAGCGCAGCTGGCGAACCAACTGAGGCTGCTTTAGTTGCTTATGCAAACAAAGAGGGCATGCCCAAGACAGAACTGAGTGTTCAAAATCCGCGGATTGGTGAAGCTCCATTTGATTCCATGCGCAAGATGATGTCAACAATCCATCAGACATCCAGCGGTATTGTTCAATATACAAAAGGCGCGCCAGACATCGTACTGTCATTATGTACATCCTATTTGGAAAACGGTGAAGTCAAGCCGATGACAGAAGAAAAGAAGAAAGAGATTCTGTTATCAAACAAAGCTATGGCCGACAAGGCACTGCGTGTTCTGTGCGCGGCTGAAAGAAGATACAAAGAAAAGCCGGCTGATACATCACCAAAGAACCTTGAGCATGATCTAACTTATATTGGTCTGACCGGCATGATCGATCCAATCCGTCCGGAAGTCAAAGTCGCCATTGAAGAGTGCAGAGGTGCCGGCATTACCCCAATCATGATCACCGGTGACCATAAAGATACTGCCGTTGCAATTGCAAAGGAATTAGGCATCCTGGATGATCCATCCCAGGCTGTCACAGGTGCTGATCTTGATAACTTGACGGAAGCAGAGCTGGACAAGGTCATTGACAAGTATCATGTCTATGCACGTGTACAGCCGGAACATAAAGTCCGGATTGTCAATGCATGGAAACGCAGAGGTGCGATTACAGCTATGACTGGTGACGGCGTCAATGATGCCCCATCCATCAAGGCTGCTGATATCGGTGTCGGCATGGGCATTACCGGCACAGACGTAACAAAGAATGTAGCGGACATGATCCTGGCAGATGACAACTTTGCAACTATCGTCAATGCAGTGGATGAAGGCAGAAGGATCTATGACAATATCCGCAAGGCGATTCAGTTCCTGCTTTCTTCAAACATGAGTGAAGTCATGGGCGTCTTCTTTTCAACCATCCTTGGCTTTACACTGCTGAAGCCAGTCCATCTGCTGTTCATCAACTTGATCACTGACTGTTTCCCAGCACTTGCTTTAGGCATGGAAAAGGGTGAAAAGGATATCATGCAAAGAGCACCGCGTGATGCCAAGGATTCCATTTTTGCCGGCGGCATGATCTGGGACATCTTGTATCAGGGTGTTTTAATTACAGTACTGACAATTGTTTCCTACATCGTTGGTCATTCGATGGAAATCGGACACTTCGAAATACCGCAGGGCATATCGCCGGACGGCATGACGATGGCTTTCTTGACAATGAATATGTGTGAGATCTTCCACAGTTTCAACATGAGATCAACACGCAAGTCCATCTTTACCCTGGATTCACAGAATAAAGTACTGTGGCTTGCCATGTTTGGATCTTTAGCATTAGTCACGATTGTCCTGGAAGTTCCTTTCATTGCCGATATGTTCGGCTTCACACCGGTCAGCTGGGCGGAATACTTTACTGCACTCGGCTTTGCCATCATTGTGATTCCGGTTGTTGAACTTGTTAAAGCAGTTCAGAGACAGTTCACAAAAGCTTAATATTGTAGCATTCACTCATTTCATCTTTCGTTTATAATAGAAGCCATGAGAATACTGGAATACAAAAATGCAGACCGCAGCGACATTGATGCCATCTATCAGATGGTGGAGATCCTTGTCAGAAAGTATGAGGATCCGACGGTGACAGATATCACCCATGCATTGAAGTGGTGCCGGACCAAAATTGAAGGGAACTATGAAGCATATACATGCATCTATGCAGACGGCGTCAAGGCAGGATACTATCATCTGACGGAACATCTGGACCTGCGGACAGAACTAGATGATCTTTTTGTCCTGCCGGCATTTCGGAAGCAGGGCATTGGTACGGAAGTGCTGACAAAGATCCTGAAGGAAACGGATGAACCAGTCTATCTCTATGTGTTTCAAGAGAATGTCGGTGCAGTATCTCTGTATACAAAACTTGGCTTCAATGTGACCAAGATTGTTTCCCCGACCAGAATGATTATGGAATATCGAAAATAGGAGTGAATATGAATCGGGAAATTTATGAAGCAGTTAATACTGCAAATGATGCACTGTATCATCTGCAGAAGGCTGATGAAATACTGAACAGTGCCCAGAACTGGGGCTTTGTGGATCTGCTTGGCGGAGGATTGGTCACAACGATGATCAAGCGCTCTAAAATGTCGGATGCGAAAATTCAAATTGAACAGGCAAAGAATGCCATCCGGCAGCTGAGCCGGTATCTGATCGATGTCCGCAGGATGCCTGCAGTTGAACTGCAGATGAATGATTTTCTTGGCTTTGCGGATTATTTCTTTGACGGCATTGTCGCTGACTGGTTCACCCAGTCAAGGATTGGTGATGCCCGTTCACAGGTCAAGGAAGCAATAATGGAAGTGCAGGGGATCCTGGATGGATTGGAGGAGAACAGATGATCGGTGTAATTGATGTTGGCGGCGGCTTAAGAGGTTCATATGGGGCAGGAGTCCTGGACTACTGCATGGACAATGATGTTGTGTTTGACTACGGCATCGGCGTTTCGGCCGGCAGTGCTAATATTTCTTCCTATCTAGCGCATCAGAGAGGAAGGAACTACACATTCTATACAGAATACATGTCCCGTCCGGAATACATGGGGTGGAAGTCAATATTGAAGACAAAGTCTTATGTCGGGCTGGAATATATCTATGGGGATCTGTCTGATTCCTGGGGAGAGTATCCGCTGGACTGGCAGGCGATTGTCAATAATCCTGCAAAGTTCAAGGTTGTAGCCACCAACGCATATACTGGACTGCCAGTCTACTTTGACAAGAGCGATATGCGCCAGGACGACTACGGTGCCATCAAGGCATCCTGCAATGTTCCCGTTGTGGACAGACCATATATGCTGAATGGCATTCCATATTATGACGGCGGCATCTCTGATCCAGTGCCTTTTGAAAAGGCATTTGCGGATGGATGTGATAAGCTGGTGATTATCCTGACCCGCCCGAAGGACTACCGCCGTATCTCCAAGAATGATGAAAAAGGTGCAAAACTGCTTTCTGTAATGTATCCTTCTGCCGGCCAGGATGTTATGAACAGAGGTGAAGTCTACAACCGTCAGGTTGACCAGACAGTGGAACTTGAAAAACAGGGAAAAGTGCTGATTGTTGCTCCGTCGGATATCGGACAGATGAAGACGCTGACAAAAGATGTCACAACGATCCGTGAACTCTATCTGAAAGGGTATCATGATGCTTCATCCATTCCTGCCTTTGTAAACGAATAAACAGTGAAAACAATCGATGTCATGCATTGATTGTTTTTTTTCATAGTAAAATGGAAATATGGAACGTTACTATACATTCAGTGAATACTGCCAGAAGACCTTCGGCAGAAAACTCTACCGGGCAGCTTTGGATGCCGGCATGACCTGTCCTAACCGGGATGGAAAATTAGGAAACAAAGGATGCATCTTCTGCGATGAAGGAGGTTCCGGAGATTTTGCGGTCTCCTATCATGGACAGAAGCTGAAAAAAGAAGACTTGATCTATAATCACCAGGACGGACAGAATGGTGACTACATTGCCTACTTTCAATCGTATACGAATACCTATGCACCAGTTGACCGGCTGAGAAAGCTGTTCGCTGCGGCATTGGAAGATGAACTCTTTGCCGGGATCTCAATCGCCACGCGCCCGGACTGCTTGGGGAAAGATGTTCTGGCACTGCTGACTGAACTGAAGAAAAGCTATCCGGAAAAATTCATCTGGTGCGAGCTTGGTCTGCAGACAATCCATGAAAAGACGGCCGTGTGGATCCGCAGAGGATATCCATTACCGGTATTTGATGAAGCAGTCAGGTCTCTGCACGCACTTGATATCCCGGTGATTGTGCACTGCATCCTGGGGCTGCCGCAGGAAGATGAACAGATGGTGTTCCAAACGATGGAACATTTAAATCAACTGAAGATTGAAGGCATAAAATTACAGTTGCTGCATTATCTCAGGGAAACTGACCTCGGTCGGACATATCAGGCAGATCCGGATGCGTATCATGTACTGAGCCTTGATGAATATGCACGCATGACTGCCCGCTGTCTGGGACATCTGGATCCTTCCATTGTGATCCATCGTCTGACCGGTGACGGCAATCAGGAGATCTTATTGGCTCCTTCATGGAGCACAGATAAAAAGAAAGTGCTGAACTTGATCCGGCACATTATGAAGGAAGAAAATATTGTGCAGGGAAGCCTGCGGGAGGAAATGAAAGATGAATCATGATGAGTATGCACTTCAGATCCGCAAGACATTTGGAGAAGGAGATGCAGTCAGAGATGCTGGCTTGAAGACACCAAAGGATGTTGTCAGGTTAGATGATATCTCTTATGGAAAAGCAGACGCAAAGTGGCAGAAGCTTGATGTCTACCGTCCAAAGAGGGCAAAGGACAAAATGCTGCCAGTCATTCTCAGCATCCATGGCGGCGGCTGGGTCTATGGTGACAAGGAAGTCTATCAGCACTACTGTATGTCATTGGCACAGCGTGGATTTGCAGTGGTGAATTTCTCATACCGCCTGGCACCGGAATATCAGTATCCGGCATCTTTTGAAGACACCAGTGCAGTCGCATCCTGGATCATCCGCAATGCAAAGAAATATGGCTTTGATACAAAGCATATCTTTGGCGTCGGCGACAGTGCAGGCGCACATATGCTTTCCTTGTTTGCAGCAGCGCTGACAAATGCAAAGTATGCAGCAGATTTTGTCCTGCCAAAGAATTTTGCCTTCCAGGCAATTGCATTGAACTGCGGTATCTATCAGATGGAAGCCGATACAATGGGCGAGATGAGCAGGGAGCTGATGAAGGTTCTGATGCCGAAGGGCGGAACCAAGAAGGAACTGAAGAATATCAGCAGCTGGCATTTCATCACACCGGAATTTCCACCTTGTTTTATCATGACATGTCCAGGTGACTTCCTGTTTGCCGGCCCGGATATTCTGATTCCTGAACTGAAGAAGAACGGTGTTCCGTTTGTATACCGTGTATATGGAAGTAAAAAGAATCCTTTATCCCATGTGTTCCACTGCAACATGCGCATGGCAGAAGGAACACTCTGCAATGATGAGGAATGTGCTTTCTTCAAAGAGTTCTGCTGAGGCCTGAGTATTCGGCCTTTTTCATTGATTGCAAATCAAGGAGGTAAAAATGGATCGAATGTTTTCAAATAGACAGCTGAGACGGCTGATTGGACCTCTGCTGGTCGAACAGCTTTTAGTCATGCTGGTAGGAATGATGGATACTGTCATGGTATCCAGTGCAGGAGAGGCAGCAGTCTCGGGTGTCAGCATTGTCAATGAAGTTAATTATCTGGTCATCACAGTGCTTTCTGCTTTGGCCGCCGGCGGTGCCGTTATTGTTTCCCAGTATCTAGGCAATAATGACAAGGTGAACAGCAACAAGTCTGCCTCACAGCTGATCATGATAGCATTCCTGATCAGCACTGCACTGATGGTCATCTGTCTGGTCTTCTGCAGGCAGATACTGATGCTGCTGTACGGCAGTGTTTCTTCGGATGTCATGGAAGCTGCCGTGACCTACTTCTGGATCACAACGCTGTCCTTCCCATTTCTCGGTTTATACAACTGCGGTTCAGCGATGTATCGTTCAATGAATGCGACTAAAGTGACTATGGTGGTATCCATCATCATGAATACGGTCAATATTATCGGCAACTACATCGGTGTTTATATCTTTCATATGGGTGCCGCCGGTGTTGCCTGGCCGACATTCCTTTCCCGTGTGATTGCTGCATTGATCCTGTGCACTCTGGCTTTTAATCAGGAAAATGCAGTATCCATTGAATGGAAGAACATCCTTGCCTGGAACAGCGACATTCTTAAGCGGATCCTCAAGATTGCTGTTCCAAATTCAATTGAGAATGGTCTGTTCCAATTCGGCAGAGTAGTTGTCACCATATTTATTGCAACTTATGGGACATCGCAGATTGCGGCGAATGGTGTTGCCAACAGCTTCTCTACGCTTGCAATCATTGCTTCCGCTGCCGTCCAGCTGGCAATTGTTACTGTTGTTGGGCAATGTGTTGGCGCAAATGACTATAAACAGGCACAATATTATATGAAGAAGATGATCAAGATTGCCTATATCAGCGGTCTGGTCAACTGTCTGCTTGTCTTGGCAGTCATGCCAATCGGCATGAAGATGTATACATTGACGCCGGAAACAGAAAAAATTGTTACCGAGATCATGTATTGGAACTGTCTCGCAACTGCACTTCTGCATCCGCTCTCCTTCGTGCTGCCGAATGGACTGCGCGCAGCTGGTGATGCTAAGTATACGATGATTGTCGGTGTTGTCTCGATGTTCGTGGTCAGAATTTCCATGGCATATCTGCTTGGCTCAGTTCTGCATCTGTTTGTCTTGGGTACTTACTTTGCCATGTTCCTGGACTGGTGTGCACGTATTGTATGCTTTACCCTGCGCTATCACAGCGGAAAGTGGATGAACTACAGAGCAATCTGATTGATACATAAAATACATGGCTCAACTGCAAAATAAGTATGATAAGAATCATGGATTCAATTGTAAAATATAGATAATCTTAGGAGGATGATCCAAATGCTTGATGAAAAATTTGTAAAGGAAATGCCAAAGCTTGGTTTCGGCTTAATGAGACTGCCAAGGACAGATGCTGAAAAAGACATTATTGATGTTGAACAGACAGCCGAGATGGCCAATCTGTTCTTAAACAGCGGCCTGAAGTACTTTGACAGTGCATATGTCTATAATGGATCAGAAATTGCTGCCCGGGAGGCAGTTGTAAAACGTCATCCAAGGGAATTGTTCTACATTACTTCCAAGCTGAATGTTAACGCGCAGGGAGTGCATGATGAAGCCAGTGCAAAGCATGAATTTGATGAATCCTTGGAAAGAGAAGGAGTTGACTATATTGACTTCTATCTGCTGCACGCTCTTGGCAAAGGCAACGTACAGAAATTTGATGACTGGCATTTATGGGACTATGTCAGGGAATTAAAGGAACAGGGAAAGATTAGACACTACGGTTTCTCTTTCCACGATACACCGGAATTCTTAGATGAGCTTCTGACAAAGCATCCGGATGTAGAGTTTGTTCAGCTGCAGATCAACTACGCTGACTGGAACAATCCATCTGTTCGATCCAGAGAATGCTATGAAGTCGCAAGAAAGCACGGCAAGCCGATCATTGTGATGGAACCAGTCAAGGGCGGTACTTTGGCAAATCCGCCAAAGCCTGTCGCTGATCTTCTGAAGAAAGAAGATCCAGACGCAAGCTGTGCCTCATGGGCTGTGCGCTTTGTCGCATCGCTGCCAGGCATCATGGTGGTTCTTTCTGGCATGTCCAATTTGGAACAGATGCAGGACAACACGTCCTTTATGGCAGACTTCAAGCCGCTGAATGCACATGAACAGGATGTTATCAGACAGGCACAGGATATTCTGGCGAATATCCATCAGATTCCTTGTACTGCATGTCATTACTGCACCGGCGGCTGCCCAATGAAGATCAAGATTCCAGATCTTTTCGCAGCAATGAATACTTATCTGATTTATGGAAACATGAAGAGTGCCAAGCAGCACTATGACTGGAATACAGCCGGCGAACACGGCAAGGCTTCGGCATGCATCCAATGTGGTCAGTGTGAGATGCAGTGCCCGCAGCATATTGAAATCAGACAGTGGCTTCAGGAAATTGCCAAGACATTAGAGTAACTGAAGTAAAGAATGGAGAGAACATGAGAGTACTTTATCTAGAATGCAGTATGGGTGCCAGCGGAGATATGCTGATGGGTGCTCTGAGTGAACTTGTTGATCAGAATATCTTCCTGCAGAAAATGAAAGATGCCGGCATCGAAGGCATCAGCATCACTTTGGCTCCTTCTATGAAATGCGGTATCATGGGAACACATGCTGCGGTGAAGGTCAATGGAGAAGAAGAACACAGCGAAGATATCCATCATGAAGAACATAAACATTTTCCTGTTTTTGATCATGACCATGATGATGAGCATCATGAACACCATCACCACCATGCATCCATGTCTGAGATAGAAAGTACGATCAATGCACTGCATGTTTCTGATTCGGTAAAAAAGAATGCGCTGGAAATCTATCATCTCCTAGCTGAAGCAGAAAGCCGCGCCCATCAGGTCCCTGTTTCTGAAATCCACTTCCATGAAGTAGGGATGAAGGATGCAGTTGCTGATATCGTCGGCTCATGCATCCTGATGGAAATGATCGGTGCGGATAAAGTATATGCCGGCAGGGTTGCTGTTGGCAGCGGCATGGTCAAGTGTGCACATGGCATTCTGCCTGTACCTGCACCAGCGACAGCATATCTGCTGCAGGACATTCCGACCAGTGCCGGCGTAGTGGAAGCTGAATTATGTACGCCGACAGGAGCTGCACTTTTGAAGCACTTTGTTGATTCCTTTGACGGTATGCCGGAGATGAGCAGTGAGAAGATTGGCTGCGGGACAGGCAGTAAAGACTTTCCTGCTGCAAATGTACTGCGTGCTTTTCTGGGAGAAGAAACAGATCATGGTGAAGTTGTTGAATTGACGTGCAATCTGGATGATCAGTCTCCGGAAGAGATTGGCCATGCTATGGAAGTTCTGTTTGCAGAAGGTGCACTGGATGTATATGCCGTAAATGCACTGATGAAAAAGAATCGTCCGGGCCTGCTGTTTACCTGCACCTGCCGAGATCAAGATAAGGACAGGATGCTTGCACTGATGTTTGAACATTTGACAACATTAGGCATACGTGAAAATAAATGCCGCCGGCATGCACTGACAAGACATATTGAGACTGTCTCAACAAGCATGGGTGATGTGCGCTTGAAGGTGTCATCAGGCTATGGCATTGAAAAAGAAAAAATAGAATATGATGATCTTGCTGCTATTGCAGATCAGAAAAAAATCAGTATAGCAGAAGTAAGAAGAAGGATTGAAAAAGAGAGAAAGAAATGAGAAACACAAGAAATATTGTCCTGTGCGGATTATTGATTGCAGTTGGGATTGTACTGCCGGCAGTGGTGAGGCTGATTCCCAACGGCGGCGTATTGTTTTCACCAATGCATATCCCGGCGCTCCTTGCCGGTCTGGTCTTAGGACCGGTGGAGGGATTGATTGTAGGCATTGCATGCCCGTTGCTGAACAACGTGATGTTCGGCATGCCTCAGGGAAGCACTTTGATCGGCATGTGTATAGAACTGCCGGTCTATGGCATTGCCAGCGGTATCTTCATGAAAGCTCTAAAGAATCAAAGGGACGGCATCCGCGTCTACGGTTCATTGGCTGCTTCGATGATCCTGGGTAGAATTGCCGGCGGCATCACACAGGCAGCTGTTTTAGGAACAGAAAAATACTCTCTGACAGTATGGGCATCTTCCTACTTTGTCGGTACGGCTCCTGCTATCTTGATTCATCTGATACTGATTCCATCAGTCTACTTTGCCCTGAAGAAGGCAAACTTCGTGAAAAATTGAAGAGAATGAACATTGAGCGCTCATCATAGCATAGATAAGCGCTTTCTTTTGATGTTTCTCGTGCATTCTGCTGTCACTTCTTTTTTGGTTTGCTATAATTAGAACGTAAGATGGTAAAACATCAAAGGAGATAATAGATATGGTAAATTTCCGTAAGGTAGCTGTAGTTGGCTGTGGTTTTGTCGGTTCGTCCAGTGCATTTGCATTGATGGAGAGCGGTCTTTTCTCAGAGATGGTCTTAATTGATGTTGTCAAAGAGAAGGCAGAAGGCGAAGCAATGGATATCAGCCATGGAACAGCACTCACTTCCCCAATGAATATTTATGCGGGCGATTATGCTGATGCAAGAGATGCTGCAATTATTGTTGTTACAGCAGGAGCTGCACAGAAGCCGGGCGAGACAAGACTCGATCTGATCAAGAAGAACATCGGTATCTTCTCAGGCATTATGCCGCAGATCAAGGAACAGAAATGCGAAGGCATCATGGTCGTTGTTGCAAACCCAGTTGATATTCTGACATACTATGCAATGAAAACTTCCGGCATGCCGGAAGGCAGAGTCTTCGGCTCCGGTACAGTATTGGATACAGCACGTCTGCGTTATCTGATTGGCAATAAGCTGGACGTTGACTCCAGATCAGTTCATGCATATGTCATTGGCGAACATGGTGATTCAGAATTGATTACATGGTCCAATGCTAATGTTTCTTCTGTACCTTTAGCTGATTTCTTTGCGTTAAGAGGTATGGGCAACCAGGACCTGGCAGAAGCTGAAAAAGAGATGGGGAACGATGTAAAGAACAGTGCCTATGAAATTATTCAGAAGAAAAAGGCAACTTACTATGGCATCGCGATGTCCGTCGTGAGAATCTGCCGTGCAATCATGAAGGACGAGAAGACTGTACTTCCTGTTTCCACAGATCCTAAGGGAGCGTATGGCATTACAGGATGTTCATTGAGCGTACCGGCAATTGTCGGCCGCAATGGTGTAGAAGGACTTGTTCCAGTAGATATCTCTGAAGAAGAAAGAATGGAACTGGCAAAATCTGCTGAAGTGCTGAAACAGAATATTGCTTCTGTTGGCGAGCATTTCGAATAAAAGTGCATATTGTCATTGATGGGATACAGGAATCAAAGTATCATAGGATGAAATAAATTTTGTATAAGGAGATACTCAATGACAGTAGCAGCGTTTTTCGATATTGACGGAACGATATACCGTGAAGGACTGATCACAGAAGTCTTTAAGAAGATGGTGACACACGAGATCATTGGGGCAGAACATTGGGATGATGATGTAAAGTATGCCTATACTGCCTGGGACAGAAGAGTCGGTGAATATGATGACTATCTGTCAAGAATGATCGAAATCTTTAAAAAGGCAACAGTTGGGATCTCTTCGGAACATATTGATTTCATTGCCAAGAAAGTCATTGAACAGAAAGGCGAGAGAGTCTATCAGTTCACTCGGCGTGAAATTGAAATGCATAAAGCAGCCGGACATAAGATCATTGCAATCTCCGGTTCTCCAGATGCCTTAGTCAAATATATGGCTGAGAAGTATCATTTTGATGACTGGAGAGGAACTATCTATCATACAGATGATAAAGGCATCTACACGGGTGAGATTACACCGATGTGGGACAGTGTCTCAAAGCAGAAGGCAATGCTGGAGCTCAGAGATAAATATAATCTGGATCTCAGTGAGTGCTACTCCTATGGAGATACAAATGGTGATCTGACCATGTTCAAGAATACCGGCCATCCTAATGCCATCAATCCGACCAGGGAGCTGCTGGACAACATCCAGAAAGATCCTGCATTGATGGAGCGGATCAGGGTCATCGTTGAGCGCAAGAATGTAATTTACAACATTGATATTCATCATTTGAATCTCTTATAAAAAACAGCTCTTCAAGGTGTCATACGACTTCCTGAAGAGCTGTTTATTTATTGGATTTCAATCTGTGTGCCGCCCTGAACTTGATACAGACGGTGCGAGATCGAAAGAACGGTACGGTTCTTGGAAGCTTGTGCTAAGGCCGTAAAGACAAGCTGCTCTGTATTAACATCCAGATTTGCAGTGATTTCATCCAGCAGCAGGAGCTTTGGATTGCATACAATGGCACGTGCAATAGACAGCAGCTGGAACTGGCCTCTGGAGAAGATCTCCGGCGTGCAGCGGGTATCCAGGGCATCTGGGAAAGAGGCAACCGTATCTTTCAGCTGCGCTGTTTCCAATGCCTTCCATACCATGTCATCTGTAATTGAAGGATTGTCCAGTGTGATCTGTTCACGGATGCTGCCGTGGATCATGCGGAAATCCTGTTCCACAGAACCATAGACTGTACGTTTTTGTGCCTCTGGGATATTCTGCGGTTCTTTGCCAAAGATATGGATCGTGCCTTGATCCGGCTGATATAGACCAAGGATCAGTTTGAATAAAGTTGATTTGCCGGCACCGGTACGTCCAGTTAAGGTGACCATCATGCCTTCCTTGATATGCAGGGAGTAATCATGGAAGATCTCACGTTCATTCTTGTTGTAACCGAAGGTGAGATGATCGATTGCGACAGCATCTTCACCTGTATTGTCAACAGATGGAACAGGTTCCATCTCCGTAAGATTCAGGAAGTCTTCTACGCGCTGAATACCTGCAGCAGCTGACTGAATATTCTGGATTTCCATGCCGATGCTCTCTAGTGGAGAGAAGACGGAGGAAATGTAGGAGATCAATGCAACAGCAGTACCGGCAGTCATGCCGAAGAATACTCTGACTTCACCGCTTCCGGCAGACAGGCACATCATTATGGCAACTGCACATGCACTGGTCGTTAGAATGATTGGCGAGTAAACAGCATCATAGAAATTGACGCGATTGACCGCTTTGAAGCTCTCATTGATTGTCTGATCATATTTCTTTTCCATCCATTTCTCTTTTTTGAAGATCCGGAGAGAAAGAAGATTATGAATTGTTTCTGGAATCAGCTGCGTGCTTCTTGCGACTGCATTGCGGTTGTCCATATTTGCGGCATACATCTTCTTCTGGATGACTCTTGTTACATAGTATAAGAACGGCAGGAGCACCAGGAGCAGTACAAATAAGCCTTTAGATTTGGTAAAGATGACGAACAGAATACTGATGACTGTGCACATATCAACAATCATGCTGACAATGCCTTCATCAAATAATGATTCGATGGTATCAATATCATTTGTGAATAAGGATACTGTCTGACCTGACTGTGTACTGACATAGTGCGAAGCCGGAAGAACATTCAGCTTGGCACTCATCTCACTGCGCAGGGCATGGGTGATTCTTTGACCGAAATCTGCAATCAGAGCATTCTTTCCTGCAACTGCAACACCTGCTAAGGCAAGGGAGCCGAAGTAGAGGAGGATGGTCTGCAGGGAGAATGTATGGTCGATTGTCAAGGCATCTATAAAGGATGCCAGGATCAGCGGCGGTACAACAGCTAATACAATGGCGGCTGCCATCAGGATGATCAGGCAGAAGCTGATCAAAAGATTCTGGCGCATGACATGGCCGAATGTTTTCAGAAGGGAGTGTTTCATTGCTTTGCTCCTTTCTGGACTTCATACAGCTGACGGTAGACATCAGAAGACTTCAGAAGCTCTTCATGTGTTGAAATATACGTTCTGTCATGGCCAAGCATGATGACCTGATCAAGTTCATTGAAGTGAGCTAATCGATGTGAGATCAGCAGGATGATGGAATCTTTATGCTTTGCCCTGAGATCATGAAGAATCTTTCCTTCTGTCTGCGGGTCAACGGCTGAGAATGGATCATCCAATAGAATGATTGGTGCCGGATGTGCTAACGCACGGGCCAAAGCGATTCTTTCCTGCTGTCCGCCGGACATTCTGACCCCATGGTCACCAATCACTGTATCCAGTCCCTGATCAAATTCTTTGATTTCTTCATCCAGACATACTTCCTTCAGAATTTCATCAAAGTCAATCTCATCACCAAGTGAGATATTCTCACCGATGGTGCTGGAGAACAGCTGCGGATCATGACCGAGATAGCTGACGGTCCGTTCTTTGTATTCTGCCAATGGTTTTCCATTCAATGTGATGGATCCCTGATATGGCAGGACATTCAGGAACAGTTTTCCCAGTGTTGTCTTGCCGCAGGCAACTTCACCAGTAATGCCGATGATGTCACCGGCTTTTGCCTTGAAGTTCAGATCACTGAATAAAGGTTCCTCTGTATAGCCGAAGGTCACATGTTCTACCGCCAGCGTATTGCCGGGAGCAACTGTGCAGCATGGAAATGGCGGAATGTCAGCGAGATGCGGCTTGATGCGCTTCCATGATACAGATGCCTTCTGGACGGAATTGAACAGCTTGGCAGCTGTTGATGATTTCTTGGCAAGCTTTGCAAAGCAGGCAAGGTATGTTGAGAAGGCGGCAATATTCCAGGACGCCCATCCCTGTCCAAGTACGTTTTTTGCACCGAAGTAAAAGATGAAGATGACGCTGATCAATGATATGATCTGATACAGCGGTTCCGCCGAGGCAATCAGGATATTGGCCTTTGCCTGTTTTCTTTCGTAGTCATGCAGGTAGGTCTCATAGATCTGATTCTGGTTGGACTCTTCTCCATACATCCGATAGGTCAGAGCATTGGAGACTCTGTCAAGAGAAGCTTCATTCAGGTTGGAACTGCTGATTCTGGCTGCCTGTGTGCTTTCGGTGACAACTGTTTTAAACTTCTGTGCACAGTAGTATGCGATTGGCGGGAAGAGCAGAACAATCAATGTCAGCCGCCAGTCATAGACCGCCAGCAGGACAACATAGGATACCATGACCACCCCGGTATCAAAGACTTCCGTGACGAACTTGCGGATGCCTTCAACACAGGCATCGACATCGGTAATTGCTTTGGCAATAAAACTTCCGGATTCTTCTGCACTGACATCTTCAGAAAGAATCGTATGATACAGATTCTCCTTCATTTCCTTGTTGATGTTATTGGCGAATTTTCTGACATAAAGGCGCTTGAAGAACCGCATGACCTGTACAAATAAGATGGTCAGCACATAGATTGCTGCCAGGATCAGCATGTCTGCCAGCACTTTGTTTCCATCCAAAATGTCTGCTAAGGTCTGCACCAGCTGTCCCTCAAACCAAGGACCGGCGACCATGCCGATATTGTAGATCAGACCAGTGATGGTAATCAGGATCAGATTTCCTTTTTCATGTCTGAGATATGTTTTTAAATTAGATGCTGAATTCATTTTGTTTATTTACCTCCTGAATAGTATACAAGAAAAAGAGCATGAACTTTCAAAACATGCTCTTCATATATTCCTGATGGTCACTTGTATAAATAATAAATCCTGTTTCATGCAGCACAGCATAGGTCCGCGGATGTCCGCCTTTCGGCAGGGATACAGATCCTGGATTGAACAGATAAATGCCGTCCTTCTGATCCGCAGTGGGGATATGCGTATGACCGGAAAGGAAGATGTCACCAGCTTTTAGAGCAGGCAGGTGATCTGGCCCATAGATGTGGCCATGGCTCATAAAAATGTCACGGGTGTCCATCGGTATCACGTTGCAGTCTGCCATGCATGGAAAGTTCAGGACCATCTGATCTACTTCTGCTTCGCAATTTCCTCTGACCGCAATGATTTTGTCGGTATAGGAATTCATGATAGGAATGACTTTCTTTGGGGCGTAATTGGCAGGCAGGTCATTGCGCGGCCCATGGTAAAGAATATCTCCTAAGCATAGGATCCTGTCCGGCTGGATGCGTTCTGCCGCCTGCTGTATGATCTCGGCGCCTGTGAGATCGCCGTGGATGTCTGAAATGACTAAATATCTCATATGTATAATCTCCAAATAATATTTTATCAGTCACCGGATGAAAAACAATGTATAATGATTTTGTTCTAAGAGACCGTGATCAAATGACATGGATCTCTGCCTTCCGAACACGTCTTGCTTGTTTTAATTCATTGCATCCAGAAAATGGAGCGATAGGAGGAAAAGAAAATGTTAAATAACAAGAAGAAAATTCAGCGGCTTACTTTGGCGGCTTTTTTTGTGGCCATTGAGCTGATCATGGGCTTTACCCCGATTGGATATATTCCTGTGGGTGCCCTGAACATCACGACCATGCATCTGCCGGTCATTCTGGCTGGTATTATCGCAGGTCCGGCATTTGGGGCAGGAATGGGCTTTGTCTTCGGTTTGACATCCTTTCTGCATGCAACACTTGCCCCGAATCTGACCTCATTTGTATTCTCGCCGTTTATCACTGTCGGCGGAATTCAGGGCAACTTCTACAGCCTGATCATCTGCTTTGTGCCGCGGATCATGCTTGGCTGGCTGTCTGGAATGATGTATTCTTTTATCGTAAGAAAAATGAAAAACAGTGTTGCAGCATCAGCTGTGACTGCTGTTGTAAATACAATGATCCATACAGGACTGGTGCTTAGCGGCATTTATCTCTTCTTTGCTCAGCCGTATGGCCAGGCGTTAGGTACAAGCACTGCCGGTGTTGCTGCACTGCTGCTGGGTGTCGTTACCAGCAACGCAGTATTGGAAGCAGTTCTGGCCGGCATCGCTGTTCCAGCATTAGCCAAGGCACTTCAGCCAAGTGCAGAAAGGATGGGCTTCAATCATGAACGCAGTACAGCCGTTACAGAATCATAAGTGCATTGTTGTCGGCATCACCGGGGGCATTGCGGCATATAAGATCTGCAGTTTAGTATCCAGTCTGAAGAAGCAGGGGTATGAAGTTATTGTATTGATGACTAAGGATGCCGAGCAGTTTGTCACCCCTTTGACTCTGCAGACATTGAGCGGACAGAAAGTCATTACTGATATGTTCACAAAGGATTTTACACCGGATGTGCATCATATTTCGATTGCTAAGAAGGCAGATGCTTTTGTGATTGCTCCGGCAACTGCAAACATCATTGCCAAAGTATCCAATGGGATTGCTGATGACATGCTGACAACAACTTTCCTGGCTGCTGAATGCCCAAAGCTGATTGTCCCGGCAATGAACACTCATATGCTGATGAATCCAATCACACAGGATAATCTTGCAAAGTGCAGGCACTATGGCATGCATGTTCTGGAAAGCGATGAAGGATATCTTGCATGCGGAGATGTTGGCAGCGGCAGAATGCCGGAACCGGTAGAGATCGAAGATGCGGTCAAGGAACTGCTTGTTACTGATAAATATCTAACTGGTAAGAAAGTACTGATAACCGCCGGTCCAACACAGGAGGCAATTGATCCAGTACGTTATCTGACCAATCACAGCACAGGCAAAATGGGTTTTGCACTAGCAAGAGCAGCGAGAAATGCAGGCGCCGAAGTGACCTTGGTTGCCGGCAGAAATACTCTGGCACCAGTCCGCGGTGTGTATACGATCAATGTTGCATCTGCACAGGAAATGGCAGATGCAGTATTATCCAGACAAGATGAGAGCGATGCTATGATTCTGGCAGCAGCGGTGGCAGATTATACGCCAGTGCATGCTGCAGATGAGAAGATCCATAAAAGCGAAGGGAATCTGTCCATTGAATGCAGACGCACGGTAGATATTCTGGCTTCTTTAGGTCAGCGTAAAAGACCAGATCAGATTCTGATCGGCTTCTCGATGGAAACAGAGAATATGATTGAACGCACAAAAGAGAAGCTGCAGAAGAAGAACTGTGATTATATCGTCGGCAACAATCTGAATGATAAAGGTGCCGGGTTTGGCACCGATACGAACCGCACAGTGATCCTATCGAAGGACAGCCAGATTGATCTAGGCTTGATGAGCAAGGATGATACTGCTTCTGAGATCTTGAGACAGTGCCTGAAGGAGAATGCATAATGCATATTTTAATGACAATTGACGTCGGCAACACAAATATCTCTTTAGGCCTGATGGCAGAGAAGAAGGTCATTGGTTCTTTCCGTCTGACAACACAGACGCCTCGTACCTCTGATGAATTCGGCATCTGCATCCGGTCTTTAATGGATTCCAGCGGCATTAAAGCAGCAGATGTAGACGATGTCATCATTTCCAGTGTTGTACCAAAGAGAATGTATGCACTGACTGCCTCTATCCGCAAATATATCAACAAGGATCCATTATTGGTCGGCCCAGGCATGAAGACGGGCATTCAGTTAAGAAATGACAATCCTAGAGAAGTCGGAGCTGACCGTATTGTAGATGTCACGGCCGCTCATTATCTTTATGACCGCAGCTGCATCATCGTCGACTTCGGTACAGCGACAACATTCGACTATGTCTCAAAGCAGGGTGTCTTTGAATACACTGTCATTGCTCCTGGCTTAGGCATCAGTGCCAATGCACTGACTTCGCAGACAGCAAAGCTTCCGGAAATTGAAATCATGAAACCGAAATCAATTCTCGGCAGAAATACTGTTGCCGGAATGCAGGCAGGTGTTGTCTACGGCTATATTGGCTTAGTAGAAGGAATCATCCGTCAGATGAAGAAGGAGCTCAAAGATCCAGAATGCTATGTCATTGCGACCGGCGGTCTTGGCAAAGTCATCGCCAAGGAAACACCTGAGATCAATGAATATGATCCAGACATTGCCTTTAAGGGAATGCGCATCCTCTACGATTTAAACAAGAAGAAATAAAAGAGTGCCGGGTCAATTGACCTGGCACTTAATTGATTCATTACTTCCAGAGAACGTCTGGATAAATTCCCTGATCCTTCTTTTCCTGAATCTTGGCAACAACTTCAGGCTTGTCTTCCTTATAAGTGACACCGAACCATTTGTCAGAAGACGACAGCATTTTGACAGATACTTTTCCTTCTGCGACCAAGTCGCCCATCGCTGTAGGGATGACATGCTCACACTTCATAGGATTCTTCTCAATGTTGTTTGCCAAGAAGTTCTTGAAGATAGGTTCAACTTCCTCAAAGATCTTTGGAGTGAATCCCCAGAAGTTCATGGATACCAATGCATCATCTGCAATAGGCTTCCACTCGCCGCTGTCTTCATAGACTGCATGATCATTCTGCAGCGCAATCTTCTGAATCTCAACAATGTGAGACAAATTGCCGTCTTTTTCTTCACAGAGACCTCTGGTAACAGTACCATTGGCAGTCAGTGTATTCAGGCACTTGAAGCCGACCATTGCATAATGGTCATCAGAAATGCCATTGGTCAAATAGTCATAAATTACTTTATATGCATCTCTGCCATAGAAGTCATCCGCATTGATGATTGCGAATGGTTCATTGACGATGCCCTTGCATGCTAATAATGCATGTGTTGTTCCCCAAGGCTTTTCACGTCCTTCTGGAACCTTGAATCCTTCTGGAATATTTGTCATGTCCTGGTAAGCAAAGTCTACTTCCATTCCACCGGCAGCGACTCTGTCTGTCAAGGCCTTGCGGAAGAGCTCTTCATGCTCACGCTTGATGATCAGGACTACTTTGCGGAAACCTGCCTGATAAGCATCGTAAATACTGAATTCGATGATTGGTTCGCCATGGGAACCAACACCATCAATCTGTTTCATTCCACCGTAGCGGCTTCCCATACCTGCGGCAAGAATGACCAATGTTGGATTTTTCATTTTGATTTTTCTCCTTATTTCTGCGCTTTTATTATACCTCGTAATCATGGTTTGATGAATCTTTGTTATAATAATTGAGAGGTAATTTTATGAATATTATATTAGCTTCGCAAAGCCCGAGAAGAAGAGAATTGCTGGAGAAATGCGGTGTTTCGTTCACGTGTGATCCGGCAGATATTGATGAAACAATGGATCTTAGCAATCATTTGAACACAGAAATACAGAATCTTGCTTATCGTAAGGCGGAAGAAGTGCTGAAACGGCATCCAGAAGCGCTTGTGATAGGTTCAGATACGATCGTAGTCCTGAATGGAGAAGTATTAGGCAAGCCAAAGGATGAAGCAGATGCGACCAGGATGCTGAAGGAGCTGCAGGGAAATACACATGAAGTCGTGACCGGACTGTGCTTCCTCAGTCAAAAGAGGAAATATACCGATGTCAGCATCTCCAAGGTGACATTTGCTCCAATGAGTGATGAAGAGATCAGCGAATATATTTCTACAGGAGAATGTATGGATAAGGCTGGTGCCTATGGCATTCAGGGATTCGGCGGCAAATATATCCAGAAAATCGAGGGAGATTACTATACAATCATGGGTTTGCCACTGAATCTTGTCTATGAAGAACTAAAAAATCGCAATCAATATTGATAAACTGCTCATTTTCGGATAATATAAATGGGCTATGCCGATTTAGTATAGCGGCAATACAGATCCATGGTAAGGATCAGCGAGCAGTTCAACTCTGCTAATCGGCACTAACCGCTAGAAATGGCGGTTTTTAATTGCTTTGGTGATAAAACGGTGATACTTTTTCAAAATTTGACTGTTTTTAACACAATTAATGTGGCTGTTTGTTATCAAAGATGTGGCTATATGTACGCATAGTAATTTCTGGTGAGCTATGACCGATGCGCTTGCAAAACCTGCCAACCGGCATTTGAAGTATGATAAAACGCTCAACAGAGCGTTTTATTTAATCATTGAACATGCTGATTTGATTTTTGATCTTGATAAAGGGTATTGGTCATGATTTCAGCATTATTTCCATAGAAGCAATTTTCTACATTTTTAACATCTTTTAGATAATACATAAACCAAGCAGTCATGTAAGCATCGGCACCTCTGAGCATATCACCATGATCTTTATTGACCATTCTTGCCATGACTTTATCAACGGTATCCGGAAGTGCATTGTAATTGGCTGTCATTGACCATAAGGGACTGATTCCCTGACCTTCCGTAGCATTTTTATCTGCAGCAGTCCCCGCATCCGCATGTTTTGTGCCTGCGACCATAAAGCAGGGAATAGTTACTTTCGAAATGTCGTAGACCCATTCAGCACCCAATACATCAGCACTTGCGAGTGCAGTGGAAGTAATACTTGCAGTAAAGAGTGCTTTATACATGTTTCCATTCTTCTGCTGTGTCACAGCATTGACAGCACCAACACCGCCTTGAGAATGACCACCGATGCCAATGTGTTCTAAGTCGAGCTTATGGTAGAAGATGCTGTTGGAATCAGAATTCTGTGTAATCAAATATTCCAGAGTTGCTTCCGAAGAAGCACCTGTCCGTGAGTTCTCATCTTCATTTCCTGCAACGATAAAGCCCCAGGAGGACAGATGCTTGAATACTTCTTTATACTGCGAAGCTTTGACTCCCGTTCCATTTGCCATGATGACAACAGGGTATGTATCCTGGCTGGTGGACATGGCTGCAGGATACCAGATCTCATATTTTTTATATGTATCATTCTCAGCACTTGCTTCCGTGTATGAAACATCATAAGAGCCAAGAGGCGTATATTTCTTTTCAATCTCGCCCTGTGGTTTTGCAAGTTTGTAATAATTCGCATTTTGATAATTCACAATCAGTGTCAGCGATACGAATGCACCAACAATTAAGATGACAATGGCAAAGATTATAAGCAGTATAATTTTCATCACTTTTTTCATCATTCGTTTTCTCTTTTACTATTTCAAATAAGTGTCTAGATATTCCACTACTTTCTGCATATATTTAGCATACAGTGCAGTATCATTCTGAAGCCCATGACCAGAATGAGGGAAAACGATGTATTCATGTGTAACATTGTTTTTCTTCAATGCTTCATCCAATCGTACAGAACCTAAGTAAGGCTGCAGCTTATCATAGGTTCCATAGGCCATTACAGTTGGAATCGTGTCTTGATTGATATTGAGCAGTGCAGAGACATCTTTCATTGTCTCATCATATTCTTTGGTGCCGAACATATCTGCTGTAATTGTTTTGCCTGACATGACACTGAACATTGCGGCAGCAGCATCCTTATTCTGATCAAGACCATAATTGGTCCAGTCCTCAGGATAGAAACTGGATGGACCGACAGCCTCAAATACCATCTTTACCGGTACAGGTGAATCTTTGGCATCACGATAGGCATAGAGAAGGGCTAGGCAACCGCCGGCAGAACCGCCAGAGACTGCCATGCGGTCAATGTTGTATCCCAACTGCTTAGCCTGTTCTATCACCGAAGGAATGCTCTGCTTTATCTCCATCGACTGAGTGTAGATATTGGCATCAGGATTTGCATCACTGCGAAGTGTGTAATTGATGCCAGCCGCAACATATCCTTTTGAGCACAGCCATTCAAGCATCTTTGCATCATCGTTCTTATCCCCGCTCGTGAATCCGCCTGCATGCAGATACACGACAAGACCATAGGATTTCTTTGCATTATCTTTCGGCAGATACAGATCAAATGTATTTGCATCTGCTTCCCCATACTTGAAATCTTTTTGAACAGTGCCGATATCTTCGCTCCAGTTGACAGAGTATTGTCTCATCTCTGGAGAGACGTATGTGAGCTTGAAAATTACTGAACCGATAAAGGAAATCAGAAATGCACCGATGCATAGCCAAACGAACATATGTCTTCCACCTTTTTTGTTCTTCTTTCTCATAAGAAGTCTCCTCCAAATAAGGAGCCACCAAGCATAAGATTACCGATTGCTCGAAGAGCAATCCTTCCTAAAACAATTCCTGCAATGACAACAATGATCAGTATCATAATTCTTTTTCTTGTGAAGAATGTTTCCATATAGATCCTTTCCCTTGATGTAATGCTGTAACAGATGTATCATCAAGATGAAACAAATGTAGCATCGGATTCACATTGATTCAATAGATTTACATGAAATGATACAAAAGCAAGGAGGATGTAACATCATGCGGATGGGCAATCTAGAAAGAAATACATATGTAAGGGAACAGATTACAAAAGCAATGATCAAACTGCTCAAGAAGAAGGAAATGAAGCAGATTACCATAGGAGATATTACAGAAATGGGTGAAGTCAGCCGGGTCTCTTTTTATCGAAACTATGAAGATAAAGAAGACATCATCAAGAACTATATCGGAAAAATGATCCTTGATTGGCAAAAAGCCCATCCAAGTTTTGAAGGTGAAGATAAAAGAAGCAAGGATGACCAGATGCTTGGAAGTCTATTCGGCATGTTGAAGGAGCATTCAGACTTTTACGGATTGTTGAATAAACGAGGCATTTTATATCTTCTCCGGGACACATTAAAAGAGATATATGGGCCAAAACCAGAATATCCGAATATCGGTGCATATGTAGCGGCCTTTATGTTTTCAGGAATCTATGGATGGATTGAGGAATGGATATCTAGAGGAATGCAGGAGTCAGCAGATGAGATGATAATGCTGTTAAAGCAACGCCAAATTTAGTAAATTTTTTCAAAGTGCCATTTAGAATTTAGTGGGAATATTAGTGGGACTTTTAGCTTCATTATGTACTTCAGAGAGAAATATACGTTGATGTATAATTCCAAATAATGCTATTTTATAGGCTTTTTGATGACATACATGTATTTAATGAATTTAAGCTTTTAACCTGCCAATCGGCATTTTCTACTATTGACCGTCATATGACGGCCTTTTTCTTTTATAACACTGTGAAATAGAACGATACATTACTATACAGAAGTATGTTTAGGGACATATATAGGGATATTTTTATGGATTTTGGTACTTCTAACAGGTGTTTTTAACAGAATCTAACACTCTACAATTGTGTGGTTGACAAATGGCTTAAATGCTAGTATTTCCGCATGTATGTATCTGTATTTAACACTAAATGGCGCATGATTCGCTCCAGCTTTGGCCATTTGTCTGTATTTCCTTTCACTCGGAAGAGGTATACGAACCAGTTCAAATACGATTGGAGATTATCAAGATCCATGCCAATGAATCGGAACAGATACCGCTTTAGCCATGAGCACAGATTATTGATCAGAGCCATATTCTCTATATAGTTCTTGTCATGCGGGTCTGCTATATATGTCTCTGACTTGAGATCCAACAGTTCAATCAGACCGGCATGTGCGTTATCACCATCATGAACGATTGTGGATCCTGGCTGAATGTGTTCTTTCAATGCCTTCTTAATACGTGATGATGTCGGCTTTCCATGACCGCATATCTTTGCATAGATATTCTTATGGATATCAATAGCGACCACGATACAGATCTTCTGACTGGAAAGCCCACGCTTCTTCATATTGTCATCATCGTGGAGAACTGAAGCATCATTCATATAAGTCTCATCGATCCATATTCGGTCTCTGAGGCAGACCTTTCCTTGATAACTGTCTACTGTAGTAAAGATCTTCTTTCGCCATAACATGGCCGTGTTTACTGATATTTCGCACAGTTCCTCAAGCATCTCCAGAGGAACATTGAAAGTCATCAAGGCAAGGTACATCGCCGCCTTATGAAAAGGTATCTTAGCGGAATAGAAGATATTGCTATGCAGTAATGTATATGTCTTTCCGCAATCCGTACACCTGTATCGTTGATGGCCGCTGCCTGTATGTCCATCATCAATATGGGTGGTGGATCCACAGAACGGACAGACAGCCTGTCTCCCTTCATTCAGTGCTAATTCTTCGTAAGAAGTGGCACCGTACCGTTCCCTGTCAAGTCGTTCGTTCACAGCATTCTGCAAACGTGCAAAATCACTGCCTGACAACGAAAAAACATAACTCTCAAATGAGTTCTGATCCGACATAAAGGTTCCTCGCTCATCTGAGCAGTCCTCTGACCGAGGAATGTCGCCAAACATTGAGCCAGAAGGCTGCTCAGATGTTTCAATATTTGGCAACATCATTATACCCTTGATGACCAAAATCCGGTCATTTGTCAACCACACAATTGTAGAGTGTTAGATATTTTTATAAATGGCAACTAAGCTGAATTTCACTTAGTTGTCTTTTTTATTGTTTCATTGCTCAGTTGGCGGGCAAATGTCCTGTGTGTTAGTAAATGGTAAATCATCCGTGGGTATCCAAAGTGCGGTTTTTCGGACAGAATAGTGAGAGTCTAGAAAACCGCACTTTTATGTGCGAGTCTCACGGAGGTGGAACATGGATCATATGACACATGCAATGCGACATGCATATTGGATGAAGATCATCAGCGAGTGCAACCAGAGCGGGATGAAGAAGAGCCAGTGGTGTGCTGAACATGAAATCGATATCAAGGCATTCTACAGATGGCAGAGGCAGCTCCGTACTGAGACATACGAGATTGCAGTGCAGAAGATGTCATCGATAGATACAGGAAATGTCCCAATGATCGCCGAGCTGAAGAAGCCTGTACCTGCAAAGGCGGCAGCATCAGTCACAATGCATGTTGGAAATGCGACCATTGAGATCCAGAAGTCAGTCAGTGATGAGTTCCTGGCAAGATTGGTCAAGGTGATGGGCAGTGCTCAATGATGAGACGTTCTTTGACAGGATCTATATCAAGTGCGGGTATACTGACCTGCGCCTAGGAATCGATGGGCTGGCATCGCTGATCCAGAGAGAATTCCACATGGACCCATTCACCCCGCGCTGCCTGTTCCTGTTCTGCGGAAGAAAGAGCGACAGATTCAAAGGACTGGTATGGGAAGAAGATGGCTTCTGCCTTGTGTACAAAAGAGCAGAAGCAGGAAGATACCAATGGCCGCGGACAGCAGAGGAAGTAAACGAGATTACATTGGAACAGTACCAGTGGCTGATGCAGGGACTGACAATGATGCCAAAGAAGAAAGTGAACAAGGTACATCCAGGATCCGTAAATTGACACAGAACTTTCATAAACTGTGGACAACTCAAAAAAATAAATATGGCATCAGAAATGGCTCAACAGACGCAGCCATTTTCGAACCTGTATGAAGTTATCCACAATCAAGAAATATGCGATGGAATCAAGGCTTCCAAGCTATTGCAAGGAAGCTTTTTGAGTGCTTGAATGTATGCATGGGCACAAGAAACTATACAGATGAAGAGCTCCTGCAGATGGACAAGGAAGAACTGATCCGGACCATTCACAATGAGCAGGAAGAATACAAAAAGAAACTGGATGAATATAACACGCTGCTCAAAGAGCGTGACCAGCAGCTGATGTACATGACCGAACAGCTGTCGAGCCAGAAGCAGCAGAGATTCGGAAGATCAACGGAAGCAAGCACATCGCTGATCCAGCAGATGGACCTCTTCAATGAAGCAGAAGCAACTGTCGATTCCCATAAAGTGATCAATGAGCCGAGTGCAGAACAAGTGGTCAAGGGCTATGTGCGGAAGAAAAAAGGAAAGCGTGCGGATGACCTGAAAGGACTGCCAGTCAAGCGAATCGACCTCAGGCTGTCGGAAGAAGAATTAAAAGAAAAGTTCCCAGATGGATATAAAGAGCTGCCGGAAGAGATCTTCAGCCGCCTGCATTTCGTGCCGGCAAGACTGATCAATATCGAATACCATGTCCATGTATACCGTGCAGTGAAAGGCCGCGGTATCGAAAGAGCTGACAGGCCGGCAGATCTATTGAAGAGGAGCCTGGTGACGCCATCGCTGCTTGCCGGGATACTGAACTATAAGTATGTCAATTCATTGCCGCTCAACAGGATCGAGCAGGAATTCAAGCGGAACGGCTTCAACCTCAACCGTGAAGTGATGTGCAGCTGGGTGATCCGGTGCACAGAGAGAGATCTCTCGCTGATCCATGACCGCATGAAGGAAGAGATGATGAAGAGCCATTGCCTGCATGCGGATGAGACACCGGTCAATGTGCAGAAAGATGGCAGGCCGGCAGGATCAAAGAGCTACTTCTGGGTCTACCGCACAGAAGCACAGCTGGAGAAGAAAACAAACGACATCATCCTGTATGAATACCAGAAGACACGGAATGCGGAACATCCACAGCAGTTCCTGCAAAGATTCCGTGGCGTACTGATGACCGATGCATTCTCTGGCTATCATACCCTGGACAGGAACAGTGATGACATCACAGTCCAGAACTGCTGGGTGCATGCACGCAGACCATTCTCCAATGTGATCAAGGCAAAGGCAGACAAGCAGGACATGTCCATCGCCCAAGAGGCATATGACCGGATCACAGAGCTGTTCAATATCGAACGGCCGCTGAAAGAAATGCCGGCAGAAGAGAGACTGAAAAAACGACAGGAGCTGATGAAGCCCAAGGTCGATGAGCTTTTCCAATGGGCAAGAGAACAGCTGAATGTCGTGCTGCCAAAATCAGAGACAGGCAAAGGACTGTCCTATCTCCTGAACCAGGAGAAATATCTCCGTGTATTCTTAGATGATCCACTGGTGCCAATGACGAACAATACATGCGAACAGGGACTGCGGATCGTAACGATCGGGAGAAAGAACTTCATGACGATCGATACGATATCCGGAGCACAGTCCAGTGCGATCTGTTACAGCATCGCAGAGACAGCCAAGGCAAACGGGCTCAGTCCATATGCCTACTTCTGCTATGTACTGACAGAACTGCCAAAGCACATGGATGATAAAGACCTCAAATTTCTGGATGGGCTGATGCCATGGGACCCAGACATGAAGGAACATATCTATCAGAACCAGGAAGCAATCAAAGCAATCACAGCCGTCAGTCAATGACGGTTTTCTTTTGAATCACGACCCACTGGTGATTTACCATTTACGTTCTAAGCAAGTAAATAATTAAAAAAGGAAGATCATTCAATGACCTTCCTTTTCATATGCTTAGAATACGTTGAATCTGTTCTTTCCTGTATAGGAAGTATGCAGCAGCTTCTCAGCTAGTTCGCTTCCTGGCTGCTCCAGGTAGTCCTTATAGAGTTCCTGAATCTGTGGGTTGTCAGAGGATACTCTGAGCTCACATGCTATATCTTCATCGTAAAGAGCCTTCATACGGAGTTCCTTATAGCCATAGCCAAGCTTTCCGTTCTTCTTGCGGGAAGAAACGATGGACTGACCGCCGCCATTGATGCATCCGCCTGGGCATCCCATGATCTCAATGAATGTATACTTGGATGTTCCAGCCTTGATTTCATCAATCAGAGGTCTAGCACATGACATTGAGGATGAAATTGCAATCCAGATCTTTGTACCGTTCAAATCAATCTCAGCTTCCTTGACACCTGCCATACCACGGCAGACCTCAAAGTCCACTGGATCAAGCTTCTTGCCTTCCAGCTTCTGTTTGACTGTACGCAGAGCAGCTTCCATGACACCGCCGGTTGCACCGAAGATGACACCTGCACCTGTGTAGTCGCCTAACAGGTCCTGATCAAATTCTTCCTCTTCCAGCTCATCCCAGTCAATACCGAACATCTTGATCAGACGTGCACATTCTCTTGTAGTGAGAACGGCATCGACGTCGACATAATCAGCTGTCTTGTTCTCAGGTCTCTGGATCTCAGACTTCTTAGCGATACATGGCATAATGGATACAACATAGATATCCTTAGGCTCAACACCCTTCTTCTTTGCCCAATATGACTTAATGACAGCACCAAGCATCATATGTGGAGATTTAGAAGTGCTTAAATGCGGAAGCAGTTCAGGATATTCATATTCCATGAAGCGTACCCATCCTGGTGAGCAGGATGTCAGCATTGGAAGTGTTCCCTTGTTCTGCAGTCTGTCTAATAATTCGTTGCCCTCTTCCATAATAGTTAAGTCAGCACCGAAGTTTGTATCATAGACACGGTCGAAGCCGCATGCTTTTAAGGCTGCTGTCATCTTGCCGGTCACACGGGAGCCAATCGGCATACCAAATTCTTCACCCAAGGAAGCTCTGACAGCCGGTGCTGTCTGGACAATGACAGTCTTGTTAGGATCATTCAATGCCTTGATGACATCCATGATATTTTCTTTTTCTGTCAATGCACCAGTTGGGCAGTTAATGACGCACTGTCCGCACTGCATGCAGTCGACATCGGCGAATGACTTGTTGTAAATAGGAGCGACAATTGTCTTGAAACCTCTGTTCTCAAGACCGAGGATGCCAAGTCCCTGTACCTTCTTGCATGTTTCAATGCAGCGCTGACACAGAATGCACTTGGATGTATCTCTGATGATTCCATAAGAGAAGTCATCATACGTTGGTTCTGTATGCGCACCGACATACTCTGAAGTACGGATACCCATTTCTTCGCAGAGTCTCTGCAGTTCACAGTTGCCTGATCTCTTGCATGCAAGGCAGTCCTTGTTATGGTTGGAAAGGATCAGTTCGAGGGTGTTTCTTCTTCCTGCTAATGCACGGTCACTGTTTGTCCAGACTTCCATGCCTTCAGCAATAGGTGTTGTGCAGGCACTTAACAGTGTTCTTGCACGCTTGACTTCAACTAAGCAGACACGGCATGCGCCTGACTTGTTGATGTCCTTCAAATAACACAATGTAGGAATATAGATTCCATTATCGCGTGCAGCCTGCAGGATTGTCTGTCCAGACTCAGCTTCAATTGCACGGTCATTTATTTTTAAATGTACTGTTGTCATTGTTCTCCTCCCATTAATGTCTTTCTACGGCACCGAAGCGGCAGGAACTCATACATGTACCGCACTTAATGCACTTATCTGTATCAATCTTAAAGACTTCTTTGCCTGCAACACCAGAGATTGCATCAACTGGACAGTTGCGTGCACACATGGAGCACTTGCGGCACTTGTCAGGATTGATGGAATATGTCAGCAGATGCTTACATACACCAGCTGGGCACTTCTTATCCTTGATATGAGCAATATACTCATCTCTGAAGTGATGAAGTGTTGAAAGAATTGGGTTAGGTGCTGTCTGGCCAAGTCCGCATAATGCAGTATCCTTGATCTCATAGCAGAGCTTCTCCATCTCATCCAGCATTTCCATGGTGCCTTCGCCTTCAGTGATCTTGGTGAGCATTTCTAATAATCTCTTTGTACCGACACGGCATGGTGTGCACTTGCCGCAGGATTCATCACAGATGAATTCCATATAGAACTTGGCAACATCGACCATACAGTTATCTTCATCCATAACGATCATACCGCCGGAGCCCATCATGGAACCTGCAGCAATCAGGTTATCGTAGTCAATTGGTGTATCGAGTTCCTTTTCAGTCAGACATCCGCCGGAAGGTCCGCCGGTCTGCACAGCCTTGAACTCTTTATTATTTGGACAGCCGCCGCCGATATCATAGATGATCTCACGGAGCGTTGTACCCATAGGGATTTCCACCAGACCAGTATTCTTGATCTTACCGCCTAATGCGAAGACCTTTGTACCCTTGGACTTTTCTGTACCAATGGAAGAATACCATGCAGAACCTTGGTTGATGATCTGAGCAACGTTGCCTAATGTCTCAACATTGTTGATGGATGTAGGCTTGCCCCATACACCATGAGCAGCTGGGAAAGGAGGCTTTGGATTCGGCATGCCGCGCTTGCCTTCGATGGAGGAGATCAATGCTGTTTCTTCACCGCAGACAAATGCACCTGCACCTAAACGCAGTTCGATATCAAAATCAAATCCTGTATTGAAGATGTTCTTCCCTAACAGGCCATACTTATGTGCCTGATCGATGGCAATCTGCAGTCTCTGGACAGCTATTGGATATTCAGCACGGATATAGATATATCCCTGATGTGCACCAACGGCATAAGCCATGATAGCCATGCCTTCCAATATTGCATGCGGGTCACCTTCCAGCAGGGAACGATCCATGAATGCTCCTGGGTCACCCTCATCAGCGTTACAGATGACATACTTCTCATCGCCTGGCTGATCAGCTTCAAACTGCCACTTCATACCAGTTGAGAATCCTGCACCGCCTCTTCCACGCAAGCCGGAAGCCTTTACTTCATCAATGACCTGCTGAGGAGTCATTGTTGTCAATGCCTTGCCTAATGCTGCATATCCATCCATTGCGATATATTCATCAATATCCTCTGGGTTGATCTTGCCGCAGTTGCGCAGAGCAATACGCTGCTGCTTCTCATAGAACTTGATCTTATTAATATCTAAGATCTTTTCATGAGTCAGCAGATCTTCATCACTCAGCTGCAGTTCCTTGACGACACGTCCCTTATAGATATGTTCAGAAACAATCTTTTCAACATCATCTACCTTGACATGGCAGTAGAAGACCTCATCAGGATAAATTGCTACGATAGGTCCCTTCTGGCAGAGTCCGAAACAACCAGTCTTGATAACACATACTTCCTGATCCAGACCATACTTCTTCAATGACTCATTGAAAGCATCATAAATACCTGAAGAGTTGCTGGCAGAGCATCCTGTACCTGCACAGACCAATATATTCGTACGGTATGTAGGCATTAGAGTTTACCATTCGCTTTCTCGGCAGCATCTACCGTATACTCTTCAACAATCTTACCTTCACCAATATGTTCCTTCAGAATACGGGAGGCTTTTTCAGGATCAACATGGACATATGTTACCTGATTGTTGTCCTTGTCGAAGACCTGTACAATTGGTTCATAAGAATTCAGACCAATGTCACCTGTCTGAGTAATGACACAATTGTAGTTGTTTTCGGCTGCTTCTTTAACGAGCTGGTTTAATACTGGACGGGCGCCGGCAGCGATTCCGCTCGTTGCCATTCCGACAACAACACGATACTCTTTTCCACCTTCACGCATTTCTACTTTCTTTAAAGCTTCATCACGCAGTTTCTTCAAATCGTCGAGACTTTTCATATTCACTCCTCCTTGCTTAGTGAAGTCACTCCATTGTTAACATAATCATGGATCCATAACAGGATATCAGGTTCCAGAAGACTGACACCTTCCAGCTGTTTGCGGATCTCTTCGGTATCAAAAATAAATTTCTGATCATCTACTGCATATTCAAAGCGCAGATTGATATTCTCATTTGCCTGGATCACACTCATGATGGTCTGACCCATATCACCAATCGGCGGTGTATCAATAAAACTTCGCTGAACGGAACAATGGACTTCGGTGCCGACACCCTTCTTGCTTTGAATTGAGAAGGAACCATTGCACATATCGGCAAGTCCTTTTAGAAAGCTCAAGCCAAGTCCAATCGAACGTGTTGTTCTAGTTGTTCGAAATGGATCTACAAATCTTTCTGCATCTGCCTGATCCATACCCTTGCCGTCATCTTTGACACACATTTCAATCGTATCTTCCTGTGTCTTTTCAAAGATAGTCAATAAGATATGCTTAGCTCCTGCAGAAACACTGTTGACCAGTATTTCCAGCAGATGCATTGCCAGATCTTCCATCATAAATTTCTTGACCACAGCTTTCTGAATTTCTCTTCATTGATGGCATGGACCTGTTCACTGATATCAATGAGGCGGTGAGCATCTGAATCCATCAGCCATAAAGTATTATCATCTGTAATCCAAGGATGGATCTTTTTGATATAGGTCATGTCTTCTTCTTTCTTCACCTCGATTGCATCGTATTTCAGGTCTTCCGGGATAAAGCCCAGCTGTACACAGATACTGTTGTGTCTGCCTGCAGCATGAGCTAGCACTGCTGCCCCGCCATGTTCGTGAACGGCATCAATCGTTTCTTCAATGGATGCATCAAGTGAAATAATCAGCAGATTCTTTTCCTGCGATATCACTTCATCCTGTGCATTCATACGAAGTTCATTCCCGAAATATGCCGGATCAAATTCAACTTTCTTCAGCTTTTCATCAATCCATTCCTGCATGGACATTGCTTCAGCCAGGGTCTGGAACAGACCTAGTACATGCACTTCTTCAATCGTCTGCAGCTCACAGCCGTAGATCAGCCGGAGCCCAAGATTCTTCGCACATACATCAAATGCCGGCAGATTCAAGCAGGAATTATGATCGGTAATTGCAATCACATCCAAGCCCTTGATGACCGCCATATTACAGATATTGTTCGGCGTCATATCATCGTCCGCACACGGACTCAGGCATGAATGAATATGCAGATCGTAATACATTTTTTATATACCCAGTTCATGCAGCTTTACAGCTGTTTCATAAGTAGGCATCTTGCTTTCAATAATGACAAGCCCCTCATCTGATGCTTTCTTGATGAATTCTTCGGTAACGACTGCATTGTCAGCAATGATGACACACGAGAATTCACGTAACACCGCAACTGCAAGTACGTTGACATGCACCTGTACGGTTATCCATGCATCTCCAGCATTACCGCGTCCCATGACCCAGCTGAGCAGATCACCGGCATAAGCACCTGTGATGTCCTTACTGAGATCCAACTGAGGTGTATCCAGCTGCCATTGCGTTTGATTGATACATTCCTGTATGTTCATCATCCGTCTCCTTTATTCAATATTCTGCAGGATTTCAGCGAACGTGTTCCATTGACAATCTCTTCGGCCATGGATCTGCATGTCTGCTTTCCGCAGGCACCGCAGTCATATCCAGGCAGTTCCTCAAGGATTGCATTGACCTTCTGGAACGCACTCATCTTTTCTGCAAAGGTTCTTGTATCTTCATTTTTCAGATATGCGTCTGAGAACAATTCATCAAACGGCAGATCCGAAACTGGTTTCTTTGGAACATCTTTCAATTTATCAATAAATTCATTTACGAGATAGCTGCTTCCCCACAGCAGGTGGCCGCCGATGCATCCGTTGTAGCAGGAATACAAGGTCAGCAGATGATACTGATTCAGGATGCCGAATTCGGATTCATCCAGGATCTCAGAGATCTTTTCAAATCCATCTGCCACCAGTACATCCGGACGCTGCATCCTGCTCTGTACAGAACAAGCCTGCAGACCGTCAATGCACAAAGAGACATCAATCTTTCCTTTATGAAGATTTGGACGGATCATTGGAAACATATCCGTTAAGGATAACGCATGGTCCACTTCATATTCATCATTGCCATAAGGATACTTTGCTAAAGCTAGATTAGCTTCACACTCACACAGATTGAAGATGCCTACATTCTTTCCCGGCAGTCTCTTCCTGATCTGCTTTGCACAGATTTCAGTCGGATACTGCAATTGGAGAACATTCTCTCCCAAGATACTGTATTTCTTCGATATCAGTTCATTGACAACAGGACAGAAAGATTCGATGAAATTGAATTCCTTTGCTGATTCGGAGATCAGTCTGGCTTCTTTCATCAGCTGTGCATCAATATCAGTATGTTCGACTACTTCATCAAAGCCCAGCATCTTCACTGCATAGAAAAGTTCTTCAACATCCTGCCGCGACTGGCACCTGGAAAGCAGTGCAGTCGGAATAATACATACTGTGTAATCATAGTTGTGAATATCTTCGAGCGTGCTCCCCTTCGAGACCATACCTTTGCTGTGGCATGCGCGAACGCAGCGGCCGCAGTTGATACAGTCCTGCTTGTCAATGTGGATACGGTCATCCTGCATTGAGATAGCTCCGGTCGGGCATGCATGAAGACATTTCATACATCTGACACAATGCTCTAAGGTATATGCAATCACAGATTTGCTCATTGCGGTGCCTCCGTAAAAGTCATCGTAATCGTTGTGCCTGCAGAAGAAGACTGAATATCGAAAGTGTCACTGACATTTTTCATATTCGGCAGTCCCATGCCGGCACCAAATCCCATTTCACGCGCCTTTTGATTTGCTGTGCTCCATCCTGGTGTCATTGCTTTTTCAAGATCTGGAATACCAGGTCCTGGATCTTTGAAGATGAGCTGCACGGTGCCATTGTCGAAGACATCAAGATTGATGTTTCCGCCCCATGCATGAATCAGAAGATTGATCTCTGCTTCATAGGAAGCAATGGCAATCCTTCTTAGTACCGCGCTCTGAAATCCAAGTGTAGATAATGTACGCTTAATATCAGAACTAGCCGTGCCGGCATTTGCAAAGTCGTCTCTGACAACCTCATAGTCCTTATAAAATATTGACTGCATTTGAAATTCCTTTCAGACCGTTGCCATACAGAATTCCACATGCTTCGTACATCGTGCAGGCTGTTGACAGAATGGCAATCCCCTTCTGTCTGGCAGCATTGCGGATGCTTTCATCAAGCTTTTTATTCCGTACTAATACGATGAGATGGATATCCAGCATTTCAGCTGTATTGAGAGCCTGTATGTTGCAAAGCCCTGTTATCAGAACAGTTGATTCCGGTGAATTCCGGATCATCGCTAAAGCATCGCTCATCAAGTCTGAAGCGAATGCTGAATCAAAATCTCGGTTTTCACTGTCTTCTACAGTTGTTTCAGCATGCAGAAGATCGCGGATACAATCTGTTTTCATAGTTATGCTCTTGGAGATGAATTCTCTTCTTCCATGATCTTCTTAATCAGTTCTGTAACTTCTGTGGCATTTGTGTTGCCATGTACCTTGCCGTCAATGACTGCAACTGGTGCAAGACCGCACGCACCAAGACATCTCGTAGCATCCAATGAGAACAGTCCATCCTCACTTGTGCCGTTGATCGGTGTCTTGATCAATTCTGTAACAGCGTCAATGATCTTCTGTGATCCCTTGACATAGCATGCTGTGCCTAAGCATACGTTTACAACATGTTTGCCCTTCGGCTGTGTTGTAAACTGTGCATAGAACATCACAACACCATAGACTTCTGCAACGCTTGAACCAACTGCAGCAGCAATCTTTTCCATTGCTTCAAATGGAATGTAGCCCAGTTCATTCTGCACATCATGCAGCATGACGATGGTTGGACCAGGTGCAGAAAGATGTCTTTCTACAATCGCATCGATCTTGTTTAAAGCGTCTTGATTCAGCTTCTCCATAAACTCCTCCTTATTTAGAATACTTGTTGGAAATGAAACAGATGAATGGTCTAAATCGTAAAGCCATACTAAAAATGTATAAATTCGCACAAAAATTATATCATTCATTGTGAATATTTACTCAAAAACATTATATTTTGAGAAAGATTTCACTTAATTTTTATCTTCCTTGTGAAAAGAATGAAAAAAGGCTGAGAAATATGATCTCAGCCTGTCAGATTCTATTATAAAAATAATAGAATTGTGCTAAATGTTCATTTTTGCCTCATGAGGTCCCTTGCCAGGTGCATCTCCTCTGGTAATCACAGTTTCATATCCTATGGATTTCATTCTTCCTGACATGCACAGACTGCACTGAGCTGCATCTTCACCTGTACATATTTTGTTGTTGTATAGAAGATATTTGCCGCGAACATCCGTAGGAGAAAGATTTGGCATAATCACGTTGGCTCCAGCAAGGATTCCCATTTCCCTTCCCTTTTGATCAATCGTGCCCAATGCTGTTGTTGCAGGGATCAATGCTTTCGGAAACATCAGCCTCAGAATACCCAGCATATACAAAGTCAGTTCTACGGAACCAGCTTTCTCGTCACGGAATGGAGTATCATGATGCGGAATGAATGGTCCGATGCCGATCATATGCGGCTGCAGGTCATGCAGGAAATACAAATCTGTAACAAGATCATCCGTCGTCTGTCCTGGTGCCTGTATCATCATGCCGGCACCAATCTGATAGCCGATGTCCCGCAGGTCCTTCAGACAGCGGATTCTGTTCTCCAAAGTCTGATCTGCTGGATGAAGCTTTTGATACAGCTTAGGTGATGCTGTTTCATGTCGGAGCAGATAACGGTCTGCTCCAGCATCATAGTACATCTGATACTGTTCTCTAGTCTTTTCACCAATCGAAAGAGTAATTGCACAGTCCGGCATTTCTTTCTTTATTGACAGGATCAAGTGACAGATGTCTTCATCTGAATACGAAAGATCTTCGCCAGACTGCAGCACAAATGTGCGGAATCCAAACGCATGTCCCTGTCGACAGCAAGCTAAAATTTCTTCTTCACTAAGATGATAGCGTTCTGCGTTATCATTATCACGACGCAGTCCGCAGTATAGACAGTTGCTCTTGCAGTAGCTGGAGAATTCAACTATTCCACGCAGATATACTTTGTTGCCAAAAGTCTCATGCTGACGGATCCTTGCTTTCTCAAACAAGTATTCTGCACTTTCATTGTTTCTTTCATCAATCAGTTTTTTAAAATCTTCTTTTGATAAAAAACCATTGGCAAACAGTTCATCGATTCTTCTTTTATTATCTTCCTGTACCATATTAGACCTTTGAATAAGCTGTCTTGACTGTCAGCCCAGGAACATTGCCAAGCTTTCCCGTCATTGCACTGATGACATCCATTGGCGCATCAACCGCGACAGAAATCAGTGAGATTGCTTTTTCTCGATATGGGATGCCCATTCTTCCGATGACATACTTACCGTATTCATGAAGGACTTCATTCAATGCAGATGTGCATTCTCTGTCTTCCACAACGATGGCAATCATTGCAATTCTTGTATCTGTCATACTTATTCTCCTTCCGGCAATGAGATCTCTTTCAGGATACCATTGAGGTATGCAATTGTAATCCCATAGTTTGTCATTGGTACATGCTTTTCTTTTGCTTTATCGATTCTGCTCATGACATATCTGCGGTTGAACATGCATCCGCCGCACTGAATAATAAGATCATAATCAGAAGCATCTTCTGGGAAATCCACCCCTGCCTTGACATCAATCTGCAGTCCTTCTCCAATCTTCCTGCGCAGAAGACGTGGAATCTTGACTCTACCGATATCTTCTTCCATTGGTGCATGTGTGCAGCATTCCGCAATCAGTACTTTTGAATCAGGGGTCAGCTTATCAATCGCTTTGGCGCTTTCAGCATAATAATTGATATCTCCTTTCAGACCGGCAAATAGTACGGAGAATGATGTCAGTCTGCTTTCCTTTGGACATGCTTCATGTACAGTAGCAAATGCCTGCGAATCGGTGACAATCAAGTCTGGTGCTTTCTTCATCTGAGCCAGTGCAGGCTTCAGGCCATCCAATGTAACACAGATAGTGATGCATTCTTTATCCAGAGAATCACGGATGGTCTGTACTTCCGGCTGGATCAGTCTTCCTTCCGGAGCCTGTGGATCCTGCGGCATGACAAGCATGACAAAATCACCGGCATGGACAAGACCATACAATACGGTACGCTTTGTCTTCGTACCCTGTACCGCATGGATCATTGCCTGCTTCAATTCTTCAATCGAATCAGCGTCTTCAGCGGAGCAAGGCACAACAGCGATGCCGAATTCTTTTTCAATCTCAGTGATTCTTTCCTGCACTTCTTCATGACTGCATAGATCATATTTGCTGAAGACTCCAACGCATGGAATATGACGGTCTTTAAAATATTTGATCCAGTTCTTCTCTTCGGTATCATCCTTGTCATAGAAAAGAATGACTGCCAGATCAGTTTCTTCGGCTGCTTTTCTAGTCGCTTCAACTCTCTGTCTGCCAAGTTCACTCTCATCATCAAAACCAGCAGTATCCAGCAGAGTGCATGCACCGATGCCATGGATCTCCATCGGCTTCTTGACAACATCTGTCGTAGTGCCTGGTGTATTTGATACAATAGCAATCGGCTGCTTTGTCAGAGCATTGATCAGTGATGACTTACCTGCATTCATTCTGCCGAAAAAACCAATATGGGTACGGTTAGCAGATGAAGCACCATTTGCAATAGAATTCATGATTTATCCTCCTCTATAAGTGAGACAGGAAGAATTGTTGAATGTGTCAATCCTTCAATGTTTTCTTCTATGATCTTGATATTAACACCAAAGGCCTCACACATATTCTTTTCATTTAAAATATCTTTTGTTTCCCCAAACATGGAATTTCCATTCTTCATCAAAAGCAGTGTATGATCTGATACTTCTAATGCATGTTCAGGATAATGCGTATTGAAGATCACCGATAAGTGTTCTTCCTTTGACAGTTTCTTGATCATATTCAGGACAAGAAGCTGATTGCGGAAATCTAATCCTGTTTCTGGTTCATCCATGACCAGCATTTCTGGTTTGGAGGCAAGTGCACGGGCAATCAGTACCAGCTGCAGTTCACCGCCGGAGATCTCAGCACAGCTCTTTTCAGCTAAATGGAGAATGCCTGCTCTCTTCATTGCATCCTCGGCAATTTCCTTGTCTATTGCAGATGGCATTTGGAACATACTAAGATATGGACTTCTCCCCATGAGCACTGTTTCGCGCACCAGATATGGGAAAGTCTGAGTCCTGGCCTGAGGTACATAAGCCACCTTCTGCCAGAATTCATTCTGCTTCATCTCTTTTTCGGAAACGCCATCTACTAATATGGCACCTTCAGCAAACTTCAGAAAGCCAAGCATGCATTTCAGAAGTGTTGTCTTGCCGCCGCCGTTCGGACCGAGAATTGATATGACCTGTCCTTCATCTGCACAGAGTGAAACATGATCTAATACAATATCTTCTTTCAGATAAGAGAAGCATCCATCCTTGACTTCAAATTTCATATCCGGATTCCTCCTGTTTTTCTTAGAAGAATAATGAATACAGGCGCACCGATGACAGCAGTCAGAATGGAAACAGGAATTTCTGCATTGCTGACACAGCGTGCAATTGTATCTGTAATCAGCATAAATTCAGCCCCAAAGACAATACTTGCAGGCAGCACCCTGCGGTTGTCATTTCCGAACAGCATTCTTGCGATATGCGGAATCAGCAGCCCCACCCAGCCGATAACACCGCAGATTGCGACGACGCTGGCTGTGATGGCAGCTGCACTGATGATGATGATTGAACGCGTCAGCGGTAGATTCACGCCAAGAGATTTAGCTTCATCATTGCTGAGTGACATTGCATTCATGCGGTAGCGCAGGAAGAACAATATCAATACACCGATGATGATCAAAGGAGCACCAATTTGCAGTGATTTAAAGGTAACTGATGAGAAACTGCCCATCAGCCAAAATGTGATGACTGGCAGAATATTATTAGGATCTGCTACATACTTGATCAAAGTAACTAAGGCACTGAATAACGAAGATATGACCAGTCCTGCAAGGATCACCATAATGATGGAGCCTTTATTTTGACCTGCAGCAGTGCGTGTCACAAGGAAGACAAGCAGTACAGCCAAGATGCCGAAGAACATGGCACTGAGCTGTATGCCTGCGGAAGACATCCCCAGCAAGATTCCCAGGGCTGCGCCAAATGAAGCGCCGTTGGCAGTTCCTAATGTATCAGGTGTTGCCAGCGGATTAGAGAACAGGGATTGAAAAGCTGCCCCCGCAGCTGCGAGACCTGCACCGGCAAGCATACTGAAAAGAATACGCGGCAGCCTGACTTGACGTATGACTGTCTCGGCGTTTTTCAATGTGCTTCCCTTTCCCGCCAGGATTGAAAGTACCTGATCAGCCGGCACTTGAAACTGCCCTGCGCATAATGCAAATAGAGCAATGACAATTAATATGACTGTGCTGGCAATCATCCAGTATTTAAATTTCACATCCAGTTTCAAAATATTCTCCTATTAGTTCCACTTGCCTGCAGCACGGTTTGGTGTATACATCTTTGTAATCTGTTCATCTGTCAGCTCTACACCATAGAGTGTCTTATAGTAATCTTTTACATCAGAAGCAACATCATAATCTTTAAATAGATCCGGATAAACTGCCTGCGCAAGCCATTCCAGCGTCATCGGTGTATCAACACCAGGTGTATAAGTACGGTAGGAACCTAATGGCATCTTATAGACACGCTTATCTTGAACAGCCTTGATGGTCGACCAGTCGTCACTGCCGACAGCATTGTTGTAGAGATCATCAGGAGTTGTCTGGGTAAAGTTCGTGATGATGATCACATCTGGATTCCAAGCATATACCTGTTCCATTGTAATTGTTGCATTCGAATTGTCTGCAGCAACATCATGCGCAACATTCTCTGCACCGACAGCATCACACCACCACTGGCCGAAGAATGACTTTGATGAAGTGATCATTGTCTTTGAATCGTATTGGAAGAGGAAGAGCACTTTCTGCTTCGTTGTTACATTGGCAACCTTGCTCTGGATCTCATTGTACTTATCATTGGAATATTGGTTGACAAGATTTTCACGGTCGGAAGCATGGCTAGGATAGATCTTATCCAATAATGACATCCATTCGTTGTACGTTTTAATACAGTCATAGTTCCACTTGGTCGGTGATACGCCAACTGCGGTAAGACCAGCATTCTCAAGCTTCTGCTGTTCTGCCTTGCTGCCAGCATTGTAGAAGACAATATCCGGATTCAAAGCAATCAGTGATTCAATATTCACATCATTTCCATCCATGATATTGGTATTGACATTCAGAATATCTGGATAGAGCTCAGACAATACACCATTCTTTGCAGCATTCATTGATGCCGGTTCCATTGCAACAATTGTTGATGGACTGTCAAGATAGATTGTCAGCATGCTTGGCAATGGAAGAATGCCAAGAATTGCGACTCTTTTAGGATCTGTTGGTACAGTGACGGTCCTGTCTGCATGGTCAGTGATCGTCACTTCGGTTGGGACTGTACTTGCTTCTGTTGTGGCCGTCTGTGTTGATGATGAAGCTGCAGTGCTGGAGGATGAACATCCTGCTAATAAAGTCACTGCCAGCATCCCGGCTAAAAACGGATTTAACACTTTCTTCATTTTCTTTCCCTCAATCTTTCTTCAATATCGAAACTACGGCAGCAGAATAATGGAATATTCCTGCTGTAGATTCTTCCCGAATACCCTTCATGCGGTATGGCAATCATGCACGTATTTTTATTGTGAATAATATTTTTGAACAATGGATCACAGATAACAATTTCTGCCGCATTGACCTTTTGGATCAATGCATCTTCGTTCAGCCCTTCATTGATGTCCGGCCACACTGCACATGCCTGCAGATGATTCTGCTGTGCATAGGAAGTATGATTCACGGCTGCGGCCATGGATTTGGCATATATTTCTTCGCCGATAACAAGGACATTCCCCTGCTCTGGAAGATCTCCATATGCCTTTCTGCTGATGCCGTCCGCTGCACTGGCAGTGACTGCCTGCTGTATCTGCTTGGACATATATGGTCCAATCGGAACACCTTCTACAAATGGTATATGACGGATGCCCAGCATGAATCTTGCCGGCATGCGTCCTGCACTGGATGGCACAACATTGACAGCTCCTGCATAGATATCACCCAGCTGTTCAAAGGTATCTCCCATTGCAAAACATGCATGTACTGCATAGCCTTCCGGCAGAACAGATTCTTTCAAGGCATTAACATGTTCCATATCTGCAAAATCGATTGGTGTAATGCCAAGCAGATTGATAGTCTTTTCTATCGTTTCTGCATTCTGATCGGCAAATCTGCGTATCCATTCTCTGGAAGCTAAGCCGACGCCGGAGACATAGCTCTTCAATCCATCGGTTGCGATTGGAATAACAGGAATCCCTGTCCGCTGTTCGATCAGATGACCGACACCTTTATAGTCAAAGGCAATAATATGCGGAATAGATGCACCGCATAAAGCAATGAACCTAGGCTTCAGATCTTTGGCAGCAGCCGCAACATCATTGATGACGACTGAATCATCACCCATGACAGCTGCCATTTCATCCAGACCTGATACAAACATCAGGGAATCATGGTCATACCATCGTGGTTCATCATGCGTTGTATATGTACTGTTGCATCCAGAAGGATCATGCAGCACGCTCATGCCGCCTAATTCATATAGGACGGAACAGACACCGGAAACATCTGCTGTATAAGTCGAGGTGAATACATGTGTATGCCAGTCGCTCATTTTGCACAGCACCCCCATCCTTTATGCTGGATCAGAGCAGGCATATCCTTTGGTGTCTGATATGCTTCTTCAATCATCTCAGCTAGATGCTGAATGCCAAGATAACCATACATGCCGGCTGTCCAGATCACATCAACGAAATAGTCAGTATTGTTGTAGTAGGCTGCTTTCTGTCCAATGCCGATGATCTTTCCTTCATGTTCACGTTTCATGACACGCATGTTCCAGTTGTCAGCAGAATAGATTTTCAGCTCCGGCTTAAATGCACGAAGTTCATTGAATACTTCTTCTGCTTCTGTAAATACTTCGATAAAGACGGATTCAACGTTGAAGCCGTGCTTCAGTAAATACAGAGCTAAGCTCAATGGTTCATCGACTGCTGTATAGTCAATGGAAACCGCAGTATTGCCGATCAGCTTCTTCAGCTCATTGATTTTATCTTCAGCTGCTTTTCTCTTTTGAGCAGTGATCTGCTCTGGTACAGGTTCAATTTTAAGCAGTTCACATACATTCTTCATGTCCTGGTCGATGACATCATAATCGTAGCTCATATGCATCGCCACCCACTTCTGGTGCAGACGAAGCTCCATGTCTTTACCTGCCCATGCCGCATATTTATGGAATGTCAGATTCAGAGAGCTGTACTGCATTTCCTTAAAACGGTCATAATCGGTTTCTTCCGCAAGGTCACGGATATCGATGCCGTGATCACGCAGATAAAGCGTCAGATCACTGTACTTTTCCGTTGGAAACCAGTTGCCGATATAGTTGATCTGATGCGGCTTATGTTCGGCTGGCTGCAGGACACGGTAAGTCTGCCGTGTCAATGACGGAACAGCCGGTGTCTTGCGGCGCATGATTGGATCCATGTAGGCATCTACGAAGTCAATGTCAGGATATTCTTCCCGCAGTACTTTATAGACACGCTGATAATTGGCAGCCAGAAAGTGATGAATGCAGGAAATGAAGACCATGATCATGCGCGGACGCTCCGGCAGAGATGCAATGACCTTCTCAACGCCTTCCTGCAGCGTCTCTTCCATATTTCCTTCCAGGATATTGTCCTCACCGACAGTGATCGTCGAAAGACGGTCCATGGCATTCATTTCAGCGGTAGTCAATACGACTCCGCGCAGACAGCTGGTCGGACAGACATAGATCTGATGGCACCCAGGCACCTGTGTACCGATATGCACAATGTTCCAGATTCCACGGCATGGAGAAGAATATGCCAGGCCGATATCCGCATCATATTGATACGTAATATCTTTGATGAGCTGGTATTCATTCATGATCAACACCATTTTCTATCATATAGGAGGCAAGCTTTCTAATTGCCTGTGCATACTCACAGTCCGGAAACATCTCCATGACAGCTCTCATATTCATTTCTGCTTCAGCGATATGATTGTCGCGCGGCAGATCAGCCGTGATCTTAGAACCGATGTCACTGCATAAGGTCTCAACTTTGCTTCTTTCATCAGGGACATTCCTGCGGTTCAGAATGACTCCGCCGATATCTGCATATCCTCTCTTTTTAAAGTTCTCAACGGCCAAGGCAATATTTGCGGCTGCATAGATTGCCATATTTTCACCAGAAGTAACAATATATACCTGATCGGCATAACCTTCTCTGATTGGCATTGCAAATCCTCCGCATACAACATCTCCCAAGACGTCATACATAACGATATCGGGCTGCAGAATATCAAATGCACTGCGCTCTTCCAAAGCTTCAAAAGCTGCTCCAATGCCTCTGCCGGCACAGCCAAGTCCAGGTGTAGGACCGCCGCTTTCGGCACAGATAATGCCTTTCTGACCAATAGTAATCAAGTCATCGAGTTCTGCTTTATCTCTTTTTGCTCTCAGGATATCCAAAATAGATTCGATTCTCCTTCCGTCATGAAGATACAGCGTACTGTCAGCTTTTGGATCGCATCCAATCTGCATTACCTTGTATCCCATATCCGCAAAAGCGCATGATAATGCGCTGGTTGTAGTGCTTTTTCCTATACCGCCTTTTCCATAGATTGCAAAACGATACATAAGGCCTCCTAACAAAAAATCTCTGCGATCCGCAGAGATGAATAGTAAAAGACATGATGTCTTATCTATATTCTTCTCTTCCAGCTCAGATTTCTCTTTGCTGTCGGATCTTGTCACAAATATTTTATATAAAAACGCTTTCAATAACAATCAAAATAATCTCATTTCAAAAAAATATAAAACATATTGACTTTTTCTTGAACGTGTTTCATCATGAACATAGTTCATGTTGAAAGGAGGACAGTATGAATCCAAAAGTAACATCCGAAGAAGAAATACTGCAGACATGCCGTGAGATTGTTTCCAAAGAAGGAACTGATGCCTTGAATATGCGTCATATCGCTGAAGTACAAGGGATTGCCTTAGGCTCTCTGTATCACTACTTCCCTTCGAAGGACGCAATGATCACCGCTTCCGTTGAAAGTGTCTGGCAGGATATCTTTCACCTTCGTGAAGATACGAAAAAAGTCGTACCCTTCGATGAATATGTGAAATGGCTATACGCCTGTGTGAAGCAGAGCAGAATTGATTACCCAAACTTCTCCATGTCCCATTCTCTCAGTTTTGCCTCGAGTGCAAAGAAAGAAGCACGTGAGACCATGATGCGCTGCTTTGACCAGATCAAAAATGGTCTTTCCAATTCACTTGAACATGATTCCAATGTTCTGCCAGCTGCTTTCAGCCGGACATTCACAAAGAATGACTTCATTGAGTTTGTCTTTTCTTCCTTCTTTGTGTCTATGATCCAGGGAAAAGACAACTGCCGAACAGTCATTCAGGTCATTGACCGCTGCATTTATCAAAAATAAGGAGGTTTTATGCAGGCTGTATTTGAAACATTATTTGATATCGTTTACCTTTCCACTGTCATCACCATAGGCATTCTGATGCTGAAAAAGGCTGATCACAGGAAACAATATGTGCTCTACGGAGCCATGGCTGTGACCCTTGGCTGCGGCGATGCTTTCCACCTGATCCCACGTGCTGTCGCCTTATGTACAACTGGTCTTGCCAGCTATACTGCTGTTCTGGGCATCGGCAAGCTGATTACATCCATCACGATGACCGTCTTCTACCTGCTGCTCTACTACGTATGGCGTCAACGCTATCAGGTAAACGGCCGAAAGGAACTGACGACTGCTGTCTGGCTGCTGTCTGCAGCACGTATCATTCTCTGTCTCTTTCCGCAGAATGAATGGACCAGTGCAGCACCATCTCTTGCCTGGGGCATCTACCGCAATATCCCATTCACCATCTTAGGCATCTTAGTTGTAGTCCTGTTCTTCAAAAGTGCACGAGAGAACAATGACAAACCGTTCATGAATCTCTGGCTGACTGTGGTCATCAGCTTTGCCTGCTATCTGCCGGTCGTCTTATTCGCTGAGATCTATCCTGTTGTCGGTGTCTTGATGATTCCTAAGACATGTGCATATGTCTGGACTGTATTGATTGGCTGGAATGCCATGAAAGGAGAAATCGTAAAATGAAAAAGTATTTGAATATAGCGCTCTATTACGCAATTGCCGCCGCTGTCGGAGGCGTCTTCTACCGTGAATTTACAAAGGCTTATCAGTATACAGGTGTCACTGCCTTAGGCAAGGTCCATGTACACCTCTTCATTCTCGGCATGATCATGTTTCTGATCGTTGCATTGTTCAAACAGAATTATGAGCTTGAGGAACAGAAGACCTTCCGCATATTCATGATTCTCTACAACATTGGTCTGCCGTTAACTGCTGTCATGTTCATTGTCCGCGGCGTACCTCAGGTCATGAATCTGTCTTTATCTGCTGGCATGAACGGCATGATCTCCGGAATCGCCGGCATCGGCCACATCCTGTTAGGTACAGGCATCATCTTGTTCCTTGTTTCATTAAAGAAAAGTACGGCAGAATAACTTCAAAGGGAGTGTTCAATTGAGCACTCCCTTTTCAATTACTTCTTATTTGCAATTTCTTCGCGCAGTTCCTTATAGAAATCTTCCGCAGACATCTGCTTCTGATCCTTGGAACCATATCTTCTCACGGTAACGCCATTGGATTCGACTTCACCGTCACCGACAACAATCTCGACAGGTACTTTATTGGTCTGTGCTTCTCTGATGCGGTAGCCCAGCTTTTCATTGCGGTCATCCAGAGATGCTCTGACACCCATGGCCTTCAGTTCATTGACGATCTTCTTGCCAAATTCACTATGTGCCTCTGGAGAGACAGGAATGACAACAACCTGCTTTGGAGCCAGCCATAATGGCAGATCTCCCTTTGTCTCTTCCAGCAGGAAAGCAATGAAACGATCCAGAGAACCTAAGATAGCTCTGTGGATGACAACTGGTCTCTTCTTCTCACCGTCTTTATCAACATATTCCAGCTCAAAGCGCTCCGGCAGCTGATAGTCCAGCTGAATTGTCGACAGCGTAACATCATGGCCTAATGCGGAACGGACTTGGACATCGATCTTTGGTCCATAGAAAGCAGCTTCTCCCTCTGCTTCATAATACGGGACCTGCATCTCCTTCAGCACTTCTCTTAATTCACTTTCACTCTTCTCCCAGAGCTCATCATGGCCGAAGTACTTTTCCTTGTTGTTAGGATCTCGCAGTGACAAACGGAAGGAATAGTTCTTGAAGCCGAAGTCACCATAGACATCCAGGATCAGCTTTGTAACATCCTTGATCTCAGAGCCGATCTGGTCCGGACGGCAGAAGATATGAGAATCATTCTGCGTGAATGCACGAGCTCTTTCAATACCCGTCAAGGCACCGGAGGCTTCAAAGCGGAAGTCGTTGGCAACTTCAGCGATGCGTACTGGCAGATCTCTGTAAGAATGCAGAGAAGACTTGTACATGATCATATGTTCCGGGCAGTTCATCGGTCTCAAGACATAGGCATTATCAGGATCTCTTCTGTCCTGCATCGCCGGGAACATATCATCCTTATAATGATCCCAGTGTCCGGAGATCTTATAGAGCTTTACATTGGCTACAGAAGGTGTCATGACATGGATATAGCCCTGATCCAGCTCCTTGTTCATAATATAGTCAGACAGAGCTCTTCTGACCGTAAATCCATTTGGCAGATACATCGGCAGTCCAGCACCGACAATATCACTGAACATGAACATCTGCAGATCCTTGCCGAGCTTTCGGTGATCTCTCGCCTTGGCATCTTCCAGATCAGCTAAATGTGCATTCAGTTCTTCTTCTGTCGGGAAGCAGACGCCGTAGATACGCTGCAGGACTTTGTTGTTCTTATCGCCCTTCCAGTATGCACCAGAATGCTTGACAAGCTTAAAATAACGGCAGAGCTTTTCATTATCGACATGAGGTCCGCGGCATAAGTCTGTATAATCGCCCTGTGTATACATGGAGATGTTTGTGCCTTCCGGCATTCTCTGGATCAGGTCAATCTTGTATTCATCGTCCTTGAACTGTTCCAGTGCTTCTTCTTTTGTAATCTCATGACGGACAATCTTCTTACCGTCCTTGGCAATCTTCTTCATTTCTTTTTCAATCTTCGGAAGATCTTCATCTGTAATTGTTGTATCGCCCAGATCGATATCATAGTAGAAGCCTTCTTCGACCACTGGTCCGACCCAGAACTTTGCCTGCGGATACAGATGCTTGACTGCATGTGCCATCATGTGGGCACAGCTGTGATTCAACGTTTCCAATTCTTCATTCTCTTTAAAGTTGATCATATTTACCTTTCCGGACGCTATATAAAAAGCGTCCTTTCTATAAGGACGCTTTATGCGCGGTACCACCTTGTTTCCGGAATCTCTTCCGACTCTTGATATCCTTAACGCGGATGGACGGTTCCTTTTTCAAGGACTGCTCCCAGGGAGTAATTCATGCCCGCCTCAGATATCTTTCACCACCGATATCCTCTCTTCATCAGCTGCAGCAGAACCATGTCCTGTTCATCACATTTCTTACATTATCGTATTCTTAAATCTGTTTGTCAATTCTCTTCTGCATCAGAACAGAGACATCTGATTGCGGTCCTGCAGGTCCTGCAGAGCCCCCATCATATCCAGCTTTTTGACCATTGTACCGGACAGCTGTGTTCTTTTTTCAATGTCTTCCTTGGATAAGAATGGTGCCTGCTGTGCAGCTTCTTCAATGCTGCGGGCAACGTTTGCGCCAAGGCCATCTATGACAGTGAACGGCGGGACAAGGGTCTTAGGATCATCCGGATCCACCGTAAATTCCTCCGCCCTGCTCTTATAGAGATCTACATTTGAAATCTTAAAGCCCCTAGCATAAATCTCTTCACATACTTCTAACGTATCCAGTAACGATTTCTCTTTATTGGAAACTGGAACCGCTGCATTCTTATCGGATGCACGCATTTCAATGTCTTCCATTCTTGCCCGGATTGCCTCAATGCCCTTGACCATTGTTTCAATTTCATAGGCATCACAGCGCAGTGTCATGTACTGGATATAGAAGTTCATTGGTTCATGGACTTTGTACCATGCAATACGGACTGCCATCATAACATAAGCGACGGCGTGTGCCTTCGGGAACATGTATTTGATCTTCTTGCAGGATTCAATATACCAGTCCGGCACATGATGTGCTTTCATGTTCTCTTCCTGATCCGGCCGCAATCCACGGCCCTTACGGACATCTTCCATGGTCTTAAAGGCATCAATTGGTTCCAGATTCTTTTCCAGCAGATAGGTCATAATATCATCACGGCAGGCAATCGTTTCACTTAACGGATGCCCTGCCTGGACCAATGCTTCAGCATTTCCTGCCCAAACATCGGTACCATGCGACAGACCAGAGATCATGACCAGTTCGGAGAACTTATGCGGTCTGGTCTCTTCCAGAACACGTCTCGTTGTACGGGTGCCGAATTCCGGCAGACCAAGTGCGCCGGTCGTTTTCTTATAGAGTCTTGGATCTGCATGCAGGGCTGTATCTTCATGGAACAGTGACAGTGTCTCTGGGTCATTCATTGGAATATCCAGCGGCTTAACGGTCGCAATTCTCTGCAGCAGACGCATGGCAGTTGGATCAACGTGGCCCAGAATATCAAATTTCAATACATTATCGTGAATATCGTGGAAGTCGTAATGTGTTGTCATCCAGGATGAGTTTGGATCATTTGCTGGGAACTGAACTGGTGTAAAGTCTTCCGCATCATATCCATCCGGAATAATGATGATTCCGCCTGGATGCTGACCAGTCGTACGCTTGACATCCGTGCAGTCCTTGGCAAGATAGTCCTTCATTGGCCTTCTCATATCCTCAATGCCCATTTTTTCGCAGTAGCCTGAAACATAGCCGTATGCTGTCTTATCCGCAACACCGCCGATGGTGCCAGCACGGAAGGCATGATTCTCTCCAAAGACTTCTTTGATGAACTTGTGTGCTCTCCATTGATATTCGTTGGAGAAGTTCAGATCGATATCTGGCACCTTATCCGCATTGAAGCCTAAGAATGTCTGGAACGGAATATTCTGACCGTTGCCATGCATCATGGAACCGCACTTTGGACACTTCTTATCTTCCAGATCAAAACCGGACTTAATCTCCGGATCGTCGAACCATTCACTGTAATGACAATGCGGGCACAGATAATGCGGCTTCAGCGGATTGACTTCCGTGATGCCTGACATCGTCGCTGTAAAGGATGAGCCGACCGATCCTCTGGAACCTACCAGATAACCGTCTTCGTTGGATTTCTTGACCAGTAGATGAGCAATGTAATAGTGCACGTCATATCCATTTTTAATGATGTTGTCGAGCTCCATGTTCAAACGCTCAGTCACAACGGATGGTACAACACCATCAAATTCATATGTATCTTTCGCTGTTTTATTGCAGATGTCGCGCAGCTTTTTGTCAGAGTCCTGAATATGCGGCGGGAATGTTCCTGCCGGCACTGGACGGACAACACCAATCTTTTCAAATAACGCATTTGGATTTGTGACCGTAATCTGTTCAATCAGCTCCGGATCTTCCAGCCAGGCAAATTCCTGCTTCATTTCATTTGTCAGCCGCAGATGTTGATCAGGATTTGGTGTCTTTCTGCGCAGCATGTCATCACGGATATACAGCGGATGTGCAACACCGCCGACCCCCTGTGACATGATATAGATGTCACGGAAGATCTTCTGATCTCTTGTCAGGTAGTGCGCATCGCTGTCCGCAATCACTGGGATATTCAGCTTTTTTGCCATGGCAATGACACGCTTCTGCACCTTCTTGACACGGTCCATTGACGGCACATTGCCTAAAGCTACAAAGGTCGTATAATTTGCCAATGGCTGCAGTTCGATATAGTCATAGAACTTCATGCAGTATTCCAGACGTTGATCATCTCCGTTGCATGCAAGCTCCCATAGTTCACTGTTCTGACAGGCAGAACCGAACAGCAGATGGTCTCTGTACTTCTGCAGCGTGCTTCTTCTGATTCTCGGTTCCGCCGCAACATCCGTACCCTCTTTGCCGGCATTCTTGCCCATGACAGCCAAAGTCGTAGTATTGGACTCTGAGACAAGCTTATAGAGATCACGGATGCCGTCCTGGTCTTTAGCTACAACACAGATATGGGAATGTCTGACCTTCTTGTATACTTCAAAGTCCTGTGTCTTTTCCTGCAGATCCTTGATAGTACGGCAGCCGAACTTTTCTATCGCATCCTTCAGCAGACAGATGAATACACCTGACAAGGATTCCGCATCATAATCAGCACGGTGTGCAACTTCCTCATCATATGCGACATGGTAATTGCGGGCAACATTGCCTAAACGATATGCCCGGCGGTCTCTTAAAATCGCTCTGGAAAGATCCAGGGTATCAATGACACAGTTGGTCATCGGCGGTCGGCCGATACGCTTTAGTTCTTCATTCAGGAAATAGTAGTCAAATGTCGCATTGTGGGCAACAATCGTATCACTGCCGATCCATGTCAGAATATCGTCGATGCATTCTGCAAACGGCTTGGCATCCTTGACCATGTCATTGGTTATATTTGTCTTGTTTGTAATGACGGCAGGAATTTCAAATGGCGGCTTGATGAACATCTGAAGATGATCGACCACTGTCTGATTCTTCATCTTGACTGCACCGAATTCAATAATGGAATCATAGCAGCAGCTCAGTCCAGTTGTCTCCAAGTCAAACGAAACATATTCTTCATCATCAATCAGCTTGTCAATCGGATTGCGGACAATCAGAAGACGGTCATCAACCATATTCATTTCACAGCCCATGCCGACTTTGAATGGACGGGCTGGATTTGATTTCTTGCATGCTTCACCGGTATTGAAGGCTTTTACCAGAGACTGAACATCCGCATGGTCAGTAATGACGATGCCAGGCAGACCAATGTTATAGGCATAATTGACAATATCAGCCGGTTTGCAGATGCCATCCATTTCAGACATGTTGGTATGCATATGCCATTCAACACGTTTGACTTCTGCATCATCTACGATCTTTTCTTTTTCAATTTTTTCAATCGTACGCGGCATGCATACAAGTTCCTTGGAAAAGGAATCATATTCAATCCTGCCAAAGACACGGATCCGGTCGCCTTCCTTGACTTCTTCCAGCTCTTCTCGGGTCGTACTACGTCCTTCAAAGCGTTTGATTACGATGGCATCGGTTCCGTCATATACTGAAAGTGTCTGAATCAGATTCTTATTTTTAGTTTCGATTTCTTCTTTGGTGAAAATGTCTGCTTCAAAGGTAATATCAGCGATGGCATCATGCACATCGCGCAGCTCGATTTTTGTATAATCAGCTTCTTTCTTGTAGTAGCTGTTTCTTCTCTCCGGTTTATTGAAAACCGGCTTTTCTTCCGGCGGTTCCGGCAGAAAATCAATCGTGACTTTCTTGATGTCCTCTTTGACTTTCTTAGCCAGAGAACACGTAACCTTGATGTCCTTTAAACCAATTTGTGCCAGATATTTTTCAATTCCGTCAGTATATGCTGTCGCTCTTTCACATGTCTCTTCATTGCTGAAGATGAAATCCAGATTGTTTTTATCTTCGTAGTATACAAAATTTGTATCTGCAATCATCTGATACTCAGGTGCACACTCGCAGAGATCATCAAAATAATGCTTTAGCTCCGCATTTGAGATACCATCATGATCACAATTGATCTCTATCGAAACAGCAGAATGAGTCCAGTCATGGATTCGAGCCCGTAGTTCATTGTAGCAATTAAAAGAGATTGGTCCTGCATTGTGCAGAGCAATCTCTACTCTATTATCCGCACGAAAATAACGGACTGCTTCGACTTCAGTATCTTCGAATTCCGCGATTCCCCTGCTTAATTTTCCTTCTGCAAATTCTTTTAATTTCCTGCCCATATAATGCCTCTTGCGAGAATATTCTATCATAAAACAAAATTGACATAAGTCTTGACATACAAAAGCCATCTGGAAAGATGGCTTATCTTTACTTCAACAAATTTTTGAGAATATTCTTAGCAGAACGGATGCCTAGATTAATAACTTCATTTTCAGCGCGATTCGCTATTTTTCTGGCAATTCTCGAAGTTTCCGTTGTCTTATGTGAATCTTTTCTTATCTGTTCTTTTTCCTGGAGTTCTTCTAGCTTTGCCTGTTTTTTCTTTTCTGCTTCATCCAGCGCCATCTGTGTCTCCTGATCCTTTATGGAATCCATAGCCTCATATGCACTGTCAGGATCGATATCTTCTTTATATTTACTGTATAAAGCATCATTCTGCACAGCGTTCTGCCGGTCTGAATCAGAAGCAGCCTGCATGGATGACTTTGGCGGTAATATTTTTGTTTCCTCAACGATTGTCGGCGCACCATCATCATCAAGGCAGGAAACAAGGGCATGTCCTGTCTTCATTGATGTAATGACGTCAGAAGTATTGAAAGCTGGGTTTGCACGGAAAGCATCAGCAGCAAGTTTGACTGCTTTGATTTCTGCCGGTGTGTAAGCACGCAGAGAATGCTGAATCCGGTTGGACAGCTGAGCAAGGACTTCATTTGGAATGTCAGCCGGCGATTGTGTTACAAAGAAGATGCCAACGCCTTTGGAACGAATGAGCTTCACGATCTGGATGATCTTATCCATCAGTTCCTTGGATGCATTGTCAAACAGCAGATGTGCTTCATCAAAGAAGAAGACGATCTTCGGCTGACTGCAGTCTCCAACCTCCGGCATTTCTTCATACAGTTTGTTCAGCAGCCATAAAAGGAAAGTACTGTAAAGCATTGGATGCTGGAACAGTTCTTCACATTCAAGAATGCTCATGACGCCTAAGCCGTCTTTGACCTGTAGAAGATCAGGCAGATCTAGCTCCGGCATGCCGAAGATGAGATTGCCTTTTTCAGTTTCCAGCTGCAGGAGCTTTCTTTGAATGCCGCCGACCGACTGCTTGGTGACATTTCCATACTTCAAAGTCAGTTCCGAAGCATGCTCGCCGACATACTGGGTCATAGCCTGCAGATCCTTCAGATCGATCAGGTCAAGCTTCATGTCTTCAGCAACCTTGAAGATGATGGTCAGGATACCTTCCTGTGCATCAGTCAATTCCAGAATACGGGCAAGCAGAACTGGGTCCATCGCTGCAACAGAAGTACGCATTGGAATTCCCTGCGTCCGATAGACATCAAAGAAATGAACAGGATATTTCTGTACCTGAAAATCAGTAATATTCATTGAATCAAGTCGCTCTTTGATTGCCGCTGCATCACCAGGTTCAATCATGCCGGTCAGATCACTCTTCACATCTGCAAAGAAGGTTGGAATGCCTAGTTCACTCAGACTTTCTGCAATAACTTTCAGTGTTACTGTCTTTCCTGTCCCAGATGCTCCAGCAATCAGACCATGTCTGTTCATCTGCGAAGGCAGAATATAAACTTCCTTTTCCTCTGCTTTTCCAAGCAGGATCTTATTATCCTTTAACATCATCATTTCCCCCGATCATTTTAATAGAACTATGCAATTCTGATGCCGCCGCAGTCACGGATACGCAGTGTATAGCAGCAGCCTTGGCCAAATGCGCTTTCCATTGTTTCAATATATTTCGCTGTTGTTTCCTTCTTAACAAAAGCCTGGATTGTTCCCGCAAAACCGCCGCCATGGACACGGTATGCACCGTCTTCACCAATCACTGCCTCACTGAGGGCTAAAGCAATGGCTACCGGCTGTCTCTTTGTCTCACCAGGGACATTGATATTCTGAAGATACATATAGCTGGAATGACCGCTCTCACGGACAAGCTTCAGGAACTGTTTGATGTCTCCCGCCTTCAATGCAGAAGCTTCATCCTTTGCACGTCTTGTTTCATTGACATAATGATAAGCACGCAGGAAGGCACGATCCCCGCATTTTTCACGTATCTCATTGACATGCGCAATGACTTCTTCAATACTTGTCTGGCCTAAGACTTCCTTGCCTAATACCGCTGCCACCAGTCTCATTTCCTGCGGGATCAGCCCATATTCATCACTGAGGTCGGCGTGGCTTGCCTTGACATCTGTCAGGACCAGGTCAAACCCATAGTCAGCAGGATTGAACGGAACCTTTTCAACGACAGGGTTTTCTTTATCAGCGAAATCAATTGCTGCAAATGACCCTACCGAACAAGCCATCTGATCCAGCAGTCCGCTTGGCTTCATGAAATATTCATTCTCAGCGAACTGACCGATCTTTGCAATATCCTGTGCAGATACCTTTCCATCATTGTAAATGACGTTCTGGATGGTACCCAGCAGGACTTCAAAAGCTGCACTGGATGACATGCCGCCGCCTGGAATGACGTTGCTTTCGGCAAATGCCTCGAAGCCGCCGCAGCTGTATCCTCTCTTAACCAATCCTGATGCCACCCCTCTGATCAGTGATTCTGTGCTGTTCTTTTCTTCTTTATGGATTTCCAGATCATGAAGATCAACTGGTCTGACTTCAAAGCCCTTTGCACAGTATCTGACAATATGATCATCGGTTGGGATGACAACTGCGATGCAGTCAAGATTCAAAGAAGCTGCTAAGACACTTCCCAGCTGGTGGTCAGTATGGTTGCCTCCTACTTCTGTTCTGCCCGGTGCAGAGAACAGCATCGCTTCTCTGTCCCCATATAGCTTCAGCGCATCCTCAGCAACACAGAGATATCTATCTTTCTGGGCAGCGAGTTCATTTTCTCCATAAAGTTCAATGAGCTTATCATCAAGCTTTCCTGATGCAATGTAATTCTTCAATTCCGTAATTTTCATGCAGTATACCTTTCCTCTATTATTTTGCTAGTTTCTCGAATGCGCTTCTTGCGGCATTCTGTTCTGCCTGTTTTTTGGAAGGACCTTCTCCTGTGCCAAGGACAAGTCCGTCAACGACAACATTCATCACAAATGTCGGCTGATTTGCCTGTCCTCTTTCGGAAACAAGTTCATATTTGACTGTCCTTCTTGAATATGACTGCACGTATTCCTGCAGTTTTGTCTTATAGTCATGGATGATGCCAACATCTTCCGGGGAAGCAAGTCTTGGGGTAATGCATTCCCCAAGAATATTATCAATCGGTTCCATTCCCTGATCCAGGAACAGTGCTCCCAGGAATGCTTCAAAGGCATCCGCAATGATGGCATCCTTATTTCTTCCGCCAGTCTTTTCCTCTCCGTCGCCAAGCATCAAAAAATCATTCAGGTGGAGCTGTCTGCCGTAGATAGCCAGTGCTTTCTCACAGACAAGCTGTGCTCTCAAGCGCGTCATCTGGCCCTCTGAAAGACCTAATGGGAAGATGGCATTTGAGCTCCACAGCTGGAGGACCGCATCACCCATAAATTCCAGACGTTCATTGTCATTTCTCCCTTTATGCTCATGCGCATAGGACGAATGCATGAATGCCTGATAGATCATATCTTTATTTTTTACCGAAATTCCGCGGTTCTTCAACCAACTAATGATATCCACAAAACAGCCTCCTAATCAATATATGCTGAACGATCTTCATTTCTTTTCCTCACCCAGTCCAAAATGGCTGCATAATCAGGATTCTGAGGATCATTCATAATTGTTTCTGCATCACTTCTTGCGGCATTAATGATACCTGTATCTTCAATAATGTTGCCTAGGATGAAATCTGGTACACCGCTCTGCCTAGTCCCTAGTATATCACCAGGTCCACGCAGCCGTAAATCTTCATAACTGATTTCAAAGCCGTTATTGCTCTTGACCAGCACATTCAGTCTTTCAGCTGCTCTTTCATCTTTGCTGCCACTCAGCAGCCAGCACCTTCCCTGTGTACTTCCTCTCTGGATCCGCCCGCGCAGCTGATGGAGCTGTGAAAGTCCAAAACGATCAGCATCATAGATGATCATACCTGTTGCATTGACAACGTTCATACCGACTTCCACGACGGTTGTACAGACAAGCACTTGAATTTCATTCCTGCCAAAAGCACCCATGATCCTCTGCTTTTCTTCACTGCTCATCCGGCCATGAAGACAGCCGACCTTATAGTTCTTGAAGAGCCTGCTGAGTGAAGCTGCTGTATCTGTGACATTGCGGGCGTTGTAATCTTCATTCTGATCGACTGCCGCACAGATGACATACAACTGTCTTCCCTGTTCCAGAAGTTCATTCACCTCGTAGAGCACACTGCGGAAGCTGTTCTCATGGATATACTCTGTGACAGGATCTTTTCTGCCAGGCGGCATGGATTCAATCGTTGAGATGTCCATATCACCGAACAGAGTTGATGCAAGTGTACGCGGGATCGGAGTCGCACTCATCAGCAGAAAGTCTGCCTGACTTCCTTTCTGCTTCAACGCCCTTCTTTGGTCAACGCCGAAACGCTGCTGCTCATCCGCAACAACCAATCCCAGTTTCTTGAACTGCACGACATCCTGCAGCAGAGAATGTGTTCCGACAATCAGATCAACGGAACCGTCTGCTGTACCCTGCATGATCTTGTTTTTTTCGCCAGCAGACAGGCCGCTGTATAGGACGGCAGTACGGATTCCAAACTTGCCAAGTGTATCCTGCAGACTCTGGAAATGCTGCTGGGCAAGGATCTCAGTCGGTGCGAGCAGAGCACCCTGATATCCAGCTGTCACTGCGGCATACATTGCAATTGCTGCTACTACGGTCTTGCCGCAGCCAACATCACCCTGCACAAGCCGGTACATTGCTCTGTTGCTGCTCATATCTTTCAGGACATCCTGCAGAGCTGTCTTCTGGTCTTTTGTCAGCACAAATCCCAAGCAGCTGATGACCTTCTGCACTTTTTCTTCGTCATAGATCCGCGGCTGCTTAAAAATGCCCGCACCCTCTTCATTTTTCATCATTCTGACCGCTGTGAAGAATTTCAGAAATTCCTCATACTTCAGGGTCCGATACGATTTCTGCACGTCATCCATCGTTTCTGGAAAATGAATGCGGCGGAGTGCTTCCGCTTTCCGAAGGAGCTTATATTTCCGGATCATGCTTTCCGGTAGGTCATCTAAGATCTCGTTCTGCAGTTCTTCAAAAACTTTAGCAATAGAATCTCTGACTGTTCTCTGCTGGATTCCTTCCTTGACACTGTATACCGGTGTGACATCTGAATGATCGCTCAGCGGTTTTGTATCATAGTTCATTGCTGTCACTTTGGAACCGCCCATAAAAATGCCGGTGATTGTTATGTTCTGGTTCATTTCCAGGTTTCTTGCCCATGGACGATTGAATATCGTGATTTTGAGGATATGATCCTTGGTCTGTACATCAAAGCTTGAAGTCGTGATTCTTCCATGCCGCCACGTCTTAACAGGACTGACAACTTCCGCCGCAAACGTAATCTTTTCCTTGATCAGCCATTCATCATACGGTTTGACGGTGATCACATCATATCGGAATGGATAGTAAGAAAGCAGTTCATCTGCTGTTTCCAAGTTCAGCTTCTGCAGTGTTTCAACTCTTTTCGCTGTCAGATGCAATGATTTATCGTCTAATCTCATATGTAGAAATTATACCATTGACAATACTCGATTGAGCAGGAAACATCTTTGAAAAAGCACGAAAAAAGACGGGTGATCATGCCCGTCTTTGTATCAGTATTGATCGCTAGCAAATCAAATCTTGATTAGTTGCCGAACTTAATAGCTGTTGCGCCTGTCTTAGCACTTTCAGCAATCAGCTGAATTGGTGCTGTTTCATAAGACAGCGTTGTGAAAGAACCTGTATATCCGGAAGCTGTTGTGAATTCAAGAGTGTACTTGCCTAACTTGCCGTCTGTACCAATCAGAGCAGAAGCATCATCAACTGTGATAACAACCTGTCCGTCTGCCTTAGCAGCATCACCAATACGGTTGTCACCCTTAGCAGATGATCCTGTAGGATACAGGTAGAGAGACTTGACTTCTTCGCCTGTAGCATTCTTGATTGTGTAAGTAGCTGGAGTAGCAGCGAACTTAATAGCTGTAGCACCTGTCTTTGCATCTTCAGCAATCAGAGAGATTGGAGCAGTTTCAATAGACAGTGTTGTGAACTTGCCAGTGTATCCACCCTTTGTTGTGAATTCAAGAGTCAGCTTGGAAACTGTACCCTTTGAATTGTCATACGTTGTGTAGATAGCATGTGCAGCAGACAGACCCTTTTCGCCGGCAAGGTTAGTACCCTTGTCAGTAGCGTCTGTTGGATATAAATAGATTGCTGTTACAGAATCACCTGTTGCATTGTAAATTGTGTAGTTTCCTACGGTTGGAGCAGCACTTGCAGAAGCTGTAGCGGCAGCGGATGAAGCTGCTGCAGCTGTACTTGAAGTAGTTGCTGCTGTGCTGCTTGAACAAGCAGCCAGTGTCAGTGCCATTAAAGCAGCTGTGCCAATGGATAACATTTTTTTCATATTATTTTTCTTTCTCCTTATTGCAAATAAACAACCGATAAATATTCATTGATCAGATACTGATAGCGTGCACTCCTGCATGCTCATTTATATTGTCGTATTCTGGCATGATTGTCAAATCATTTGACCAAAGATTAACGAATAATGCCAAAAGAATATTGAGGCTTGACCCATTCCAGTAGGATCTGTTCTTGTACATGCACTCTGCCAACTAAGTTATACTCATTTGAAACTTCCATATCCTTAAGTACAATCCATAATTCACCCCTGTAATGTTCCAGGTTGTCATTGACAATCAGAACGTCTCCGCGGTGCGCAGTGAACCCATTTCCGGAACGTGCGGGGATGCTTCTGCCGGCAAAGATCATGCGCGGCCAGGAGGAACGGATAATCCATTCATTGGCATCATCTCTGCTCTGATGCTTGTCCCAGAAAATGATCTCTTTTTCCGTATCGGTCAGATCATCGATCAGATCAGTTTTGATATTGATCTTGGAGAGATCTGTATCTGCCATAGCCTTCAGTTCTTCTTCTGAGGCAAAGCAGTTGCCGACCATGATGTCCTGACATAGATTGATGGCATTCAGATGGCGAAGCTGCAGGTCAATCGGCAGATCACGATGCATTTCCAATGTCGGTAAGCCGTCATAGACAGGCCATGGTCCAAAGGTGTTCTTCTGCTGCGAAGTCACAAATGACGCAATCCGCATGCCCTCCTTCTGGTATCGGGATGTCAGGTCAATATACCTCTGCAGTCCCATTCCGGTGTGTCTCTGCGGAAAGAAGTTGGAGCACATGCACATATTCTCTCTGTCTGCTCCGCATTCAATCAATGTATCAACAGCAATGGTGCCGGACGCATTGTATTCAATCTTAATGCCGTATGGATTATGGGTAATGGCTGAATCCGCAGGTTCGCCAAAATGTCCGTCGAGCCGAATGATGTCGAGCCCGATTTCATGGAACAGAGACAGATCATATGGTGTTGCCCCGATATGTTCAAAGACCTGTGGATTTGTATCAGCAGAGACGGTCAGTCCTGCTTCGTGGGCAACATCACAGAATTCCTTGAAGTTCCTGACGAGATCTTCTTTGCTTTCCTTGACGGAAAGGAAACATGTAAAGACACGTTTAAAGCCTAGCCTGCCGGCAAGACGCATGTACGCATATGCCTTATCCTTTGTTGTATGCTCAGGATACACAGAAATACCTAATTGTTTCATCGCTTTATCACCTCTAACCTTATCATAACGTAAAATAAAATGGAGTGCCATAGCACTCCATCTATTTCAATTATTCAACACCAATGAAGAAACTGTAGACAGGCTGTCCGCCGTCCTGCAGATCAACATCCACTTCGAAGTTGTCTTCGATGAACTTCTTGACTTCTTCACACTCTTCATCTGTAGCTTCAGAGCCCTTGATGATTGTAACTATCTCACTGTCTTCATCACACATCGTTGTAATCAGCTGCTTTGTTGCATCGACCTTATCCTTGGATGTGTATACGATTTCCTTGCCATAGATTGACATGAAGTCACCGGAATGGATTTCTCTGCCGTCAACTGTTGTATCCTTGACTGCATATGTGATAGAGCCAGTCTTTACATGCTCAACTGCTTCTGTCATGGCGGCCGTGTTGGTGTCAACATCTTCTTCAGGATTGAAGTTGATGCATGCGCTCAGTCCTTCCGGAACAGACTTTGTTGGTAAGACAATGATCTCCTTGTCTTCTGTGACCTGAGCGGCCTGATTGGCTGCCATGATGATGTTGCCGTTATTTGGCAGGACATAGATATGCTTTGCGTTGATCTTCTTGATGGCAGAAACAATATCTTCAGTGGAAGGATTCATCGTCTGTCCGCCGGAGACAACAACATCGACTCTGTATTCTGTGAACAGCTTCTTCAAGCCTTCCCCTGCAGCAACTGCAATCAGACCATATTCTTTTTCTTCTGCAGGTGCTTCGGTCTCTTCTTCATCAATGATGGAGTCGTTCATCTGATCCTGTACAGACTCAATCTGTACTTTGCGGAAACTTCCGTATCTTTCTGCCAGCATCAGCACTTCGCCAGGTGTCATAGTATTGACTCTGACCTTGATTGTTTTGTCATCAGCCAGCAGTGTGATCTTATTGCCCAGCTGCTCCAAGGACTTTCTAAATCTGTCCTCATTGAAGCTGTGAGAATGCTTTTCATCAAAATCAAGAATGAATTCTGTACGATAACCTGAAGCATGCTCATTCTTTGCTTCAGAGCTCTTCTCAACTTCCTCAGCAGAAGTGATCGGACTGCCGTCCAGGAATGCCTTAAAGCCATCCAAGATGACAACCAGTCCAGCTCCGCCAGAGTCTACAACATGTGCCTCCTTTAATACCGGAAGCAGTTCCGGTGTACGATCCAAAGAAGCTCTGGCTTCCTTGCACAGCATGACCATGAATTCTTCTACCGTGACATCACTGTGGTCTTCCAGATACAAGCTGCATGTTTCAGTTGATTCTCTGACAACTGTCAGGATCGTACCTTCAACAGGTCTCATCACAGCTTTATAAGCCAGTTTAGAACCATTCAGCAGTGCCTCCGCATATTCTTTCACAGTCAGTTCTTCGCGATCGCCAATATACTGATAAAAACCTCTGAAGATCTGTGAGAGGATGACGCCTGAGTTTCCTCTGGCTCCCATCAAAAGACCTCTGCTCAATGTCTTGGCAACAACAGGAAGTGAATCACTGCCGCTGTTATGAACTTCATTAATGCCGTTTGTGAACGTCAAAGACATGTTTGTGCCTGTATCACCATCCGGTACTGGAAACACATTCAGTGCATCGACTTCCTTCTTGCGGCCGTTAAGGTTATTGCAGCCGCTGTCCAGCATGCCCTTAAATACTTTACCATCAATCTTATCCATCTTAGACTCCCCTTTATCCAACGACACGGACGCCCTGGACGAATACATTCACGGACGCAATTTCTTGAGATAATGTCTTCTCAAGCATATATTTAACTTTCTTCTGTGCTTCCTGCACGACTTCGGAAATCTTTACACCAAAGCTGACGATAATATAAAGGTCGATCTCCAGTCCATTCGGACCATCATGAACAACAACTCCTTTTGCATAGTTGTCCTTCTTCAGCAGTTCAGCCCATCCGTCACGCAGCACCTGCGTACTGGACATACCAACGACACCATAGCATTCCGTGATCACACCGCCTGCCAATGATGCCACAGCTTCTTCTGAAACAGAGATACTGCCATAATTTGTTTTCTTTTCAACTGTCATGGGATTACTCCTTACAAGATATCATTATATCAAATTTTCCTACTAGTACAAAGTACTTGCGATATTACTCTGCTCCATCCGGCAGCACCAGGGACCCAGTCGCGTAGTATCCTGCTGCATAATGTTCCTGGAATTTTGCGTCAGGAACTTCTACGCCGCTGTCATTGATCGGAATGGCAATCTTCTTTCCGCTGCTGTCAAGTGCATCTGCACCTTCGGAATCTGTATAGTAATGCTTGGCAACTTTATCTCCGTATGAATTGGTGATTGTCTTGCCGTTTGCATCAGTCCAGTATTCTGTTGTTGCCGCCGTCTCATTCCATGGACAGGTCCTTGTATAGACGGTATCACCGGTGTCTCCGGTAAAGGCAAACACGCATTTGCTGCTGTCCGTGACTTTCTTTACGACCAGATGATACTGATTGACCAGGTGGAAGTCATGATAGTTGGATATGAAGTATCCGCCTGTGCGCATCAGCACTTTCATCGTCTGATCATCATATGGCAGCGTGTACTGTGAAATCTCCGCAATATCTGAGATCACTGAAGGCTCTACATCCGCAAAGGCATTGCACAGCAGACGTGTCTCCTCATCCGTATCAAAACCGATGATCAGAGGCACATTGGCAATAATGTCCAGATAGCCGCTGTTCAGGTCAGCTGTTGTATTGTCAGAAAGCAGCACTTTTGGTGTATCAGAATCATATCGATAGCCAATTGCCTTCTTTTCGGTCACTTTGATGGACACTATGTTATTGCTGTCCAGCGTGACCTTTGCATCCGCAATCATCGGATTGCTCTTCAGTCTCATTTCGGTAATGAAAGGAATGGTCAGAAAGAATCTGCGGCTGCTGTCAATATTGGCAACTTCCTTGATGTAATCTGACGGCAGATTCACATTGCCGGTGATGGAAACACCTTTGATATAGCTTGCAGGTGTCTGAAAGTAAAAAAAGATGATGAAAAGCGCTGCTGCAAACATCGCTGTTTTCAAGACCTTTGGCTGACTGTTGATGAAGTCGCTCTGTGCTTTCTGCAGACGTTTTTTGGCAAGGAGCTCCTGCACGCCGCTCGGCACATAGTCTTCTTCATCGAATTTACGATCATCTACTTCCAATTGAACTTCTCCATTTCTGTTCTCAGCTCAACACCATATTTTTCTTTGACTTTTGCCTGGATGTCCTGCACTAAGGCAAGATATTCAGCAGCTGTCGCATGATCCACATTCAATATAAAGTTGCAGTGCTTGCTTGATACTTCAGCACCTCCATTGCGGTGTCCGCGGTAGCCGATGCCATCGATCAGCTCCCATGCATTCATGCCTTCCGGATTGCGGAATACTGAACCGCAGCTAGGCTTATCCAAAGGCTGCGAAGCAAGTCTTCTTGTTCTTCTGCTTTCCATTAATTCCTGGATCTCAGAAGCATCCTTCGGCGTCATCTTTAATCTGACAGCCAGAATGATCCAGTCAGGATGTTTCTGGAAGACGCTTGTACGATAGCTGAATTCGCATTCTGAAGCCGGAATCCATTCCAGCTTTTCATCACGGTAGACAAATACTTCCTGAATCACATCTGCCATGCAGGATTTATACGCACCCGCATTCATATAAACAGTACCGCCGACCGTGCCGGGAATCCCAGAAGCAAATTCAAGTCCGCTCAGTCCGTGCTTTGCTGCATCAATTGCCAGTGCAATGATGGATTCACCAGCCTGGACAGTAATCTCATCACCATTATAAATGACATCATTGAAATAACGGTCCAGCTTTATGACAGCACCGTTGAAATCATCATCAGAGCAGAGCAGATCACTGCCCTTTCCAATGACTTTATACGGTACATTCTTTTCTTTTAATAATCGAATGATCAAGTCCAAAGCAACATCTGTTTCCGGATATACTACATATTTCGCTCTGCCGCCAATCCGGAGAGTTGTCATTGTTGCTAAAGACTGGTCGCAGACAGTCACAGCAATCTTGCTCAATTCACTGCATAATTCGTCATTCATTTTCTGACCAGCTCCTTCATCCATGAAATCATATTATCAGCTGCATCTTTTCTGCCCAGCTTCTCGGCATTGACATGCATGCTTTCTCTCTCTTCTTTGCTGCCCATTAATTCATTAATCTTGGCAGATAGGCGTTCGGCAGTCAGATCTTTTTCCTCAATCATCGCAGCCGCATCTTTGCTGACTAATTCCATTGCATTATGATACTGATGATTATTCGGTACATAAGGACTTGGAATCAGAATGGATGGCGTACCGATGGCACCAATCTCAGCCATCGTCGTAGCGCCTGCCCGCAGAACAGCCAATGCACAGCCTTTCAGCATCAATTTGCCGTTGACATACGGTACGATCTTGATCCGTTCATTGGAAACATACTGGAAGACATAATCATTGCTCTTGCCGGCAGCGACAATGACCTGATAGTCATCACGCAGCATCGGCAGTGCCTTGTCTATGACTTCTGATACAGACGAACTTCCTAAAGAGCCCATCATAAAGACCACAAAAGGAAGATCTGGATTCAATTCATACTCCTTTAAAGTATCCGGATTCCAGACAGTCTCTGCCGCCAGTGTTGCTTCCGGATTGCCCAGCAGCTTCGTCTTCGGCAGCGGGAACTGTTCAAGATTACTCTCATAGCAGCCTACGATTGCATCAGCATATTTTGCCAGATATCTGTTTGCCTTACCGGCAAAGCTGTTCTGTTCATGGATCATGGTCGGTATTTTCAAGGCATGTGCAGCCTTGATCATCGGTACACTGATATAATTGCCAAAGCCGACACAGATATCCGGTGCTTCTTTTTTCAGGATCTTCCGGCATTCACTTTCTGCCTTTATCAAAGACATTAAAGAAGCAGCTTTTGCAGTAATACCGCCGTTCATACCGCTCATTTTGCTTCCAAAAAAACGATACCCTGCATCAGGGATCACCTTTGCCTCCATGCGATTATTAGAACCAAAGAAGACGATTTCTGTTCCAGGTTCTTTCTTTTGCATCATTTCCGCTAATGCCAAAGCGGGATATATATGACCGCCGGTTCCCCCGGCAGCTATCATAACTTTCATTGCAGTGCCTCTCAATCTTCTATATTTTACCATATTCAGGACCAACAATAAAATATATAAAAAGACCCTGTCATTGATAGACAAGGTCTATGATTACTGCGATATCATTTCATCTATGCGCTTCCACACGTCATCCATGCCAACTCTTTTGATTGAGTCAACTGCTGTAACCGCAGTTTCATTGATGCCCAGTGTCTGCGCAATTGCGCGCTTGCTGCTAATCAGCTGGCTGCGGGAGAGCTTATCGCTCTTTGTGCAAACAATCAGAATATTCAAATGTGCTTTTCTGCCGTAGTCAATCATCAGCAGGTCATCATCATTTGGCACTCTTCTCGCATCCATGACCAAGACCATGCCCTTCAGCTGCTTTCTTTTATGGAAGTATGGGTCAATCAGGAGTCCGAAAGCTTCAGCAGCTTCGACATTCTTGATGGCGTATCCATATCCAGGTGCATCTGTAAAGACAACTCTGTCATCGATGGTATAAAAGTTCAGCAGTCTGGTCTTACCTGGTGTCTTGCCTGAATAGGCAAGATTCTTGCGGTTGACCAGTGCATTGATCAAAGAGCTTTTTCCTGCATTTGATCTGCCCGCAAAGATGACCTCTGGCAGTTCACTGACCGGCCACTGTGCTTCCTTGGCAGCTGTAGTCAGAAGTTCTGCATGATAGTACTGCATTACTTGACCAGTGCTTCCTTCAGCACCTGCGAAACATTCTCCATCGGCTTAAAGGTAATCGTATCCTTGACGGCAGCCGGTACATCTTCAAGATCCCTTAAATTCTCCTTCGGGATCAGGATTTCCTTGATACCGACACGGTGAGCTGCTAAGGACTTTTCTCTTAATCCGCCGATTGGCAGGACATTGCCGCGCAGTGTCACTTCACCAGTCATGGCCAAATCACTTCTGACCGGCGTTCCAGTCAAAGCAGAGACAATGGCAGTGGTCAAGGTGACACCTGCAGAAGGACCGTCCTTCGGGACTGCTCCTTCCGGTACATGGATATGTATGTCATGTTCTTCAAAGAATTTCGGATCAATGCCCAATTCCTTTGCATGTGCCTTGACATAGTCCATTGCAATCTCAGCAGATTCCTTCATGACATCACCAAGCTGACCTGTGATTGCTAGCTTTCCTTTGCCTTCGAAGTAATTCACTTCGATCTGCAGGACATCACCGCCGAACTCAGTATATGCTAAGCCTGTGACACATCCAACCTGATTCTTCTTTTCCTTGGAGCCATATTCAAAGATTTCTTTACCGAGCCACTGATTGATCAGCTTCTTATTCACGGTGATCGACTTTTTGCCGTCATTGAGGATGGCAAGCACTGTCTTGCGGCATAAAGAACCAATCAGACGTTCCAGCTGTCTGACACCCGCTTCACGTGTATAGTGACGGATCAGATATAATACTTCTTCATCCTTCAGATGGAACTGCTTCTCGTTGAGTCCATTTGCCTTGATCTGCTTCGGGATCAGATGATCCTTGGCAATTGCGACCTTATCGATCTCAGTATAGGAAGGCAGTTCAATGATCTCTAAACGGTCCCTTAATGGTGCTGGAATATTCTCCAGATAGTTCGCTGTTGCGATGAACATGACTTTTGATAAGTCATACGGTTCTTCCAGATAATGATCTGAGAAGAAGCTGTTCTGTTCAGGATCCAGCACTTCCAGCAGCGCATCACTTGGATCACCCTTGTAGTCAGCACCCATCTTGTCGATTTCATCAATCAGGAACAGCGGATTGATGACTTCAGCCTTCTTCATACCCTGGATGACTCTGCCTGGCAGAGATCCTAAGTATGTTCTTCTATGTCCTCTGATCTCAGCTTCATCACGGACTCCGCCGAGCGACATCTTCACATATTTTCTGCCAAGTGCACGGGCAATAGACTTTGCCAAGGATGTCTTGCCGACACCTGGAGGGCCAACCAAGCAGATGATTGGGCTGTTCAATGAACCAGTCATTTCCTTGACAGCTAAATATTCCATGATCCTCTGCTTTACTTTATCAAGACCATAGTGGTCTTCATCAAGCACCTTGCGTACTGCCTTCAGATCATTGTTGTCTTCAGTCTGCTGCCACCACGGCACTTTCAGCAGCCAGTCAAGATAACTTCTCTCAACGGATGCTTCACCGCTTCCTGCCGGCAGCATTTCAAATCTCTGCAGTTCTTCCAGAGCCTTGTCCTTGACATGCTGCGGATATGGATTCTTTTCAATCGTTTCACGGAGCTGCGCTGCATCATCTGTCATATTGGTGACATCGCCGAGCTCTTCCTTGATCGCTTTCAGCTTCTCACGCAGATAATATTCCTTCTGCCCGTCATCAATCCTGTCTTTGACTTTCTCATTGATGACCTGTTCAATCTGTGAGAACTTCTGCTGTTTCTCAAGTTCCGTAATGATCATCATCATGCGGTCATTGACATTCAATGTTTCAAGAAGCTTCTGCTTAGTCGGCAGATCCATCATGAAATACTGACCAAACTGATCTGTTAATGTGACTGCAGAAACACCTTGAGAAAGCTGGTGGATAATATCAGCTGGAAAAGCAGAGGAAACGTTAGATACCTTTTCAAATTCATTGATGATCTTTTTCACCAATGCCATCTCTTCCGTAGAATCACCGGTAATATCCTCCAGCGGTTCTACTTCAGCCATCATCATCTGTTTATCATCTTCAAGCTTGATCAGCTTTGCGCGTTTCATTCCTGTGAAGGTAACACGCATGAATCCTTCTTTTTTCCGTACTACTTTGATCTTTGACAATGTACCAAACTGGTACAGGTTTTCTTCTTTCGGGTCATCGACCATGATGTCATTCTGGCAGAGAATGAAGACCATGGAATCATAAGAACTGGATGCTTCATTAACTGCATTCAGTGACTTTTGACGGCCGACTTCAATCATGACATCCTGTCCTGGGAAGACGACGATTCCCCTTGTACAAACAACAGGAAGACGCATTGTTACTATTTCGCTCATGTTGTAGTCATCAGCACAATATCTTACGTCTTGTGCTGCCTCCTTTCTTGATTGCTTTAGTTTCAAAATGGAGTCCTCCTCATATACAGCTCATTGGAAAACTCCACTTCTATTAAATCATAAATAAGAAATATATGTTGCAGAATGCACTTAGGTAAAACAAGCCGCAGTTCAGCAGCTTGTTCTAGTGAAATGTTATTCAGCGTCCTTCTCAGCTGTCTTCTTTGCAGCTGCCTTCTTCGCTGGTTTCTTTTCTTCATCTGCAGGAGCTGCTGTCTTGACAGCATTGTCCTTGACGAAGTCATATGCTTTCTGGTTGCACAGATCTTTCTTCAGAAGTTCTGGGTCGATCATTGACTTGACCTTTTCAACATCCATGCTGTACTGCTTTGCAATGTTGTCATATTCCTTAGCAACATCTTCATCTGATGGCTTGAGGTCTTCCAGTTTTGCAATTGTTTCTAATGCAAGTCTGAGCTTGACTGTCTTTTCAGCATTGTCATGGTAATCAGCCTTCAGATCTTCAGGCTTCTTTCCCATCATGGACAGATACTGAGTCAGATTCATTCCATACTGCTGGATCTGCTGAGCCAGCTGGTTGACCTGATTCTGAACTTCTTCATCAACTAAGACATCCGGGATCTCTGCTTCGACCTTTTCAGCCAACGCATCCATTAATGCATTGTCAGCCTTCTGTTCAGCTTCCGACTTCTTAGAATTCTCAAGTCTTTCACGAACAGTCTTCTTCAGATCTTCTGCTGTCTCAACATTAGGAATATTGACATCCTTTGCAAAGTCATCATCAATTTCAGGCATGACCTTTGTCTTGACATCATTGACCTTGACTTTGAAGACAACATCAGCACCTTTGAGCTCTTCTGCATGGTAGTCTTCTGGGAACTTTAAGTTCAGTTCCTTTTCTTCTCCAGCCTTGGCACCAATCAGCTGATCTTCAAAGCCTGGGATAAAGCTGCCAGAACCAAGTTCCAGATTGTATCCTTCAGCCTTGCCGCCATCAAATGCAACATCGCCCTTGAATCCTTCATAGTCAATATTGACTGTATCGCCCTTTTCAGCAGCGCCTTCCTTTGTCTGCAGGTCAGCGTATGTCTCTCTCATACGGTTCAGCTCAGCGTTGAACTCGTCATCAGAAACAGATGTATCTTCAACTGCATAAGGGAGTCCCTTATAGTCAGCGACCTTTACTTCCGGCTGTACAGCAAATGTAAAGACTAATACTGCCTTGTCAGCGTCAGCAGACTTGACATCAAGCTGCGGCTGAGAAATAGGCTCCAGCTTATTCTCTTCAAGAGCTGCTCTCATCCATGTGTTGGCATTGTCTTCAATTGCCTGTACACGGCGCTCTGCATCTGATACTTTCTCTTCAATCAGCTTCTTCGGTGCTGTTCCCTTGCGGAAACCGTTGATGGTTACATTCTTAGCAATCTTATTGAATGCCTTTTCTACTGCTTTGGTCCATTCCTCACCTTCGATGGTTACTTCCAGATCTCCAGTGCTCTTTTCTTTCAGTGTCCAATTTGACATCGTATAAACTCCTTTTCACTTTTTCGTGCCTGCCTATTATATCAAAGAATGCACCATACTTCCACGAAAAACAGTCAGTTCTTTGCATAATTAGTACTTCATGATGGTAACTCACACTTTTAGCACTGTCAAGGCAATAGTGCTAAATCGTTTCAATTCATTCTTTCGTTTTTGTCTATCTGATGCACAACCTCTTTGTATATTTCACCGTCATCCATCATCTCTGAGACCTGCTTGACCATCTGCAGAGCAAGTTCCTGTCCTTCTTCTTCCTCATAGGACAGCGGCAGGAACATGTAGACTTCATGCACCAGCAGTGTCTTGGCCATCTCAAACAGATCTGGATGATCATTGGAAAGCCACTCTTCCAGTAGCTTTTCGGCCTTCAGAAAACCGCCGCTTTCTGATACCGGAGTCAGTCCGTCCCCCAAAAAGGTGTACTCTGTACCGCCGCGGTTCCAGACAAACTCCTCGCCAATCTCCTGCTCGGCAATTGCCTCAACGATCAATGCACCTGCCTGCGGGAACGGATCCTTCTGCAGCCATGCCTGGATTTCCGGCAGACAGTCACGCAGATTCCGCTTCGACAGTGCAGCGGCGGAAGCAAGCTGTTCTTCCGGACTGCCCTCTAAGTGTTCCAGGACGACATCCAGGGAGACTTCTGTATTTCCACTCTTTTCACTGAGCTGATACTGGAGATCACGTTTCAGCTTTTTCAGCTTTGTCTCAGTTTCCGGAGGAATGTAAGGCATCGCCAATTCTTTTTTGACAGCAGCCATTGCTTCTGAGGCTTTCCCCTCATTCATAAGGGATTCGATTTCATCGAGTATTTCATCATAGTAATTTGCCATCATATCCTCCAAAAATAAAACCGACAACATCACTGTCATCGGCTTATTTATTAATATGGTGTCCTGGAGGAGATTCGAACTCCTGACCGTCCGCTTAGAAGGCGGGAGCTCTATCCAGCTGAGCTACCAGGACAGCGATTAATAATATAACAGAACAGCTTGTGATTTACAAGAAACATTTTATTTTTTGTAAACTTTCTTTTCCCATGTAATATCAGGTCCGTCAAACATTACAACCATGTATGACGGCGCGCTGCCATCACGGTTGTGCCAGATCGATCCAGGGTTCAGGCAAGTCACGCCTTCCACAATCCCTGCATATGGTACATGGGAATGTCCGCAGCATGCCACATCGCAGTTATGCATCTTCGCTTTTTTCGCCAGCATCTCGTAGTGGCCAAACATCATATCACGGTGCCCATGCGTCAGCAGAATGCGGTGATCACCAATTGGCAGGATCAGATTCAAAGGATATTCACCATAGCAGTCATTGTTGCCCTGTACACAGGCAAAGCCTGCCATCTGATTTTTTGGAAGCTCTGAATCACCGCAGTGCAGGAAGTAATCCGCATCAGGATATTCCTTCTGTAAATATACCAGCGGCTCTGCCCAGCGGTGATTGTCAGAGCACAAGATGATCTTGATTTTATTAGACATGTATTCATTATATATGAAAACCTGCTTACTTTAAGAAAAATGATACCGTATGCCGAATGATTTCATGATAAAATAAATACAGCAGGAGGACTTCCCATGAGCATCAATCTTGAACCATACAATTACTGGATCTTATACGGGGCACTTGTCCTTCTTCTGATCTGTCTGATCATCGCCGGCGTCAAGGCAGTGATGCTGCTGAAAGCTGTCAAGACGTATCAGCCAGTCATTGATCATATGCAGACAAACACCAAACTTGCACAAATCAAAGTTGAGGCAATGCAGGAAAAGAAAAAGGAAGATGCTGCCAAGAACAAGACATTGAAGCTGCTGCTGCCGATTCTGCTTGCCATCAAGCATACCTATGACAATGATGCTTCTCTGAATGGTGCCAAGGGATATGCCAAAGCTGCTTCACAGGTCGTTAAGAAGAGAACGGATGAGCGGAAACTGTTCGCACAGTTCAAAAAAGAATTCATGTAAAAACTCCAGAATTATTCTTCTGGAGCTTCTTTTTTTATCTCCGGCTCCTGGTGCAGTGCTTCATAGACTGCATGGGCAACTTCGTCCGGCACATATTTTTGAATTTCTTCTTCACCGGCATTCTTCAGGTTTGTAAAGCTGCCAAATTCCCGCAGCAGCATCCGCTTCCGTTTCGGTCCAATCCCTTCCACTTCATCAAGAACGCTTTTTGTCTGTGCCTTCGAACGGAGCTTGCGGTGATAGGTAATGGCGACACGGTGCACTTCATCCTGCATTCTTGTCAACAGAAAGAACAGACTGTCATTCTTATCCAGTTCAAGTACTTCACCTTCACTGTTCATCAATGCGTTTGTTGTATGCTTGTCGTTCTTGACCAGGCCCATGATATTGATCTGATCCTGCAGGCCAAGCGACGACAGGATCTCTTTGGCTGCTTCAATCTGTGTCCAGCCTCCATCGACCAGAATGCCGTCCGGCATTCTTCCTTCATCTTTCAATAAACGGAAATAGCGGCGGTAGATGACTTCCTTCATGGAATCAACATCACTGTTGCCGGTATGCAGCTTATACAGTCGATAGCTTTTCCGATCAGGCTGTCCATCTTCATAGACAACGCAGCTGGCAACCGTAAAGGCACCGCTGATATGCGAGTTATCGAACAGTTCGACCCGGTTCATCGGTCTGCCCGCCAATGAATTGAGATGCTGGACAGCCTGTTCCGTCATATCATCCTGGCGCTCTACGACCTTGAACTTCAGGTCGAGCTGTGTCTTCGCGTTTCCTTTTGCCATATCGACCAACCGCTGACGATAGCCCTTCTGCGGCTGGAAGACAGGAATGCCGATGACGGAAGACAGATCAGTGATATCAAGCTCCTGCGGCACAACTACTTCTTTGGTCCCTGGATGATCCTGATAATACTGCACCAGGAACGAAAGAAATTCTTCTTCGGCATCGCCATAGAGCGGTCTGACCCGGTATTCCTTGTTCAGGATGACACCCCTTCTGACCAGCAGTCCGGCAATGGACAGATATCCTTTGTCTGTGTACCACGTAAAGACATCCATATCGCCTTGGTTGTTCTTTTCGATATTCTGTTTTTCACCAACAACATTGCGGATGGAATCGAGCAGATCTTTATATTCCTGCGCTTTTTCAAATTCCATGCGTTCTGCGCACTTCATCATCCGTTCGGTAAGTTCCTTTTCAATCTCTTTGGTATCACCGTTCATGAACTTGGTGACCTTCTCGCTCATCTCTTCATAGACGGAAGGTTCAATGTGAAACTGACATGGCCCCAGACATTGATTCATATGATAGTACAGACACACTTTATCCTGCATGTGCACGCACCTTCTGAAAGGATACAGTGACTGCAGGAGCTTCAAAGTAGTTGCTGCCGCTCCGGCATCTGGGAACGGACCAAAATACGCTGCCCGGCGGTCCTTGCGAAGATCACGTGCAGTCATCAGCCGCGGATATTCTTCTTTTGTGAGTTTAATATATGGATAGCTGGAATCGTCCATGAACTGGATATTATACTTTGGCCGGTTCTTCTTGATCAGATTGATTTCTAATACAAGTGCTTCTTTTTCGGAAGCAGTCACAATGAAGTCAAAATCCTCAATATTTGATACAAGCTTTCGTGTCTTAAAGTTATGAGAACCGACAAAATAGGAATTCACCCGGTTATGCAGGTCTTTTGCCTTGCCTACATAAATGATCGTCCCATTCTTGTCTTTCATCTGATAGCTTCCCGGCTGATGCGGCAGCTCTCTTAATTTTGCCTTGATATATTCTTGATCCATTAGTTTCCTTATTTTAGGTCGACAACCGTCGCACCAGTCCCGCCCTCATTCGGCATGCCGAGCCGGAAAGACTTGACATCATTGTCCGTACTGAGCTTTGCATGAACTGCTTTTCTCAGTTTACCAGTTCCATCTCCATGAATCACGCGGAATGATTTCATGCCATGGAGCTTGACTGTATCCATGTAAGTCTCAAGCTGATCCATAGCTTCATCCACATGCATGCCAATCAGATTGATTTCGTATGGCACTGCCGCAAAGATATTCTGCTCCTTGACGGAGACTGTGATCTCAGGCTTTGCCTTTGGTATGACATGAACGCTTGGACGTATCTGATTCTTCTTGACACGCATTTCACGGCCGTTGATCAGGATGGTGATTTCTTTCTTTTCAATCTTAATGATCTGACATACAGTCGAAGATGACCTAAGTTCAACAGCATCACCTACTTTATAGGCAATATTCTGCGGTGCATCTTCTTCCTTGGCGGTCTGCACATTCATCGTATTCAAGCGGGACGCCGCTTCTAAAGCCTCATGATACCTGCCGTTCTCCTGCCTGGAGCGGATATCTTTCAAGACTTCTTCTGCCTCCGCATGGATTTTTTCCAAATAAGCATCCGCTTCCTCCTGTGCTTTCTGACGGAACTCATCCCTTTCTTTTTCCAGGCTGGCTCTTTCCTTCTTCAGTTTCGCTGAGATCTCTTGGTTCTCAGCGGTCAGTTCTTCAAGATGTTCACGCTTCTGCTCATTTTCATTCAGCTGTTTCTCCAGACGGTCGATCAAAATATCTTCTTCTGTCTTCGCCTGGTCTTTCAAAAATCTGGCATATTTGATAATTGGATCAGGCAGTCCATACTTCTCAGCTACTTCAAATGCATTAGACTGTCCCGTCAATCCTTCTACATAGCGATATGTCGGTACCAGCTTTTCCATATCGAACTGCACACTAGCCAGCAGGACATCGGCGTGGCGCTTGCCATAGAGCTTCAGGCGGTCATAGTGTGTCGTGCAGATTGTCATGCATCCGCACTTGCGCAGTTCATTCAGCACGGCAATCGCCAGTGCTTCGCCTTCTTTTGGATCCGTCCCTGATCCAACTTCATCGAGCAGCACCAGAGAATCTGCCGTCGCTTCCTTTGCGACTTCAGCCTGCTTCGAAATATGCGCACTGAAGGAAGAAAGTGAACTGACGACTGATTGATCATCACCAATATCCGCAAAGACACGGTCAAAGAATGGAAGCACCGCTTCATCACAGGTGACCGGCATCCCGCAGTAAGTCATCAAGACAAACAGTCCGATAACTTTCAATGATACGGTCTTGCCGCCGGTATTCGGCCCAGTGATCAGCAGGACCTTCTGCGGACTTGCCAAATGATAATCATTCGCTACGACCTTCTGCGGATCAATCAGCGGATGTCTCGCTTTTTTAAAATAGATTTCTTTTTCATTGGTCAGGACAGCTGCACAAGCATTATGTTCCCTGCCCCACAGCGCCTTAGCAAAGACAGCATCGAGAATGGCACATGTATCAAGATTAGCAATTTCTTCCTTGGCAACTGCTCTGATCTCCTTGGAACATTCATTCAGGATGCGGTGGATCTCTTCTTTTTCTTTTTCGGCCAATTCCTGCCGCCGGTTGTTTGGTCCAATCAAGGATGCCGGTTCAATATAGGACGCCTGCCCAGAGGCACTGTCGCCATAGACCATGCCGCCGAAGGTATTCTTATCAGACGCCTTCACCAGGATCACAGCTCGTCCAGAACGATAGGTCACAATCGAATCTACGACCTGATCTGCGTGTGAAGCCACAAAGCGGTTGGCAGCACTTGTAATCTCACTTTCTGCATGGCGCAGTGCTGAGCGGATGCCGTGCAGCTCTGCTGATGCGTTGTCAGTTACTTCTCCATATTCATTCAGACAGCGGCTCAGGTACTGCTCCGTCTTACGATGTACCGTCAAAGTATCAATCAGTTCCTGCAGATTTTTATGTTCTACTTCACTGATTGTCTTCTCATAATTTACAATGCCCTGGATGCCCTGGATCAGCCGTATCTCAGAAAGACATTCTGATCCGCTGAGAATCCTTCCCTTATCCGCATTGATCAAGATCTCGCGGATATCTGTAATCCCGCCGAATGGCATTTCACCATAATGGACCACAGCTTCCAATGCTTCCTTCATCAGACTGTGATCCCGCTGGATGATCAATTTTTCAAAGGAAGGCACCGTATTCTGCACCTTTTCTTTTCCCATGGAAAAAGAGCAGTATTTTTCAACCTGCTCCAGAATGACATTTAGTTCAAGACTTGTTTCAACGCTCATATTTCCTCACTGTCCGCTGTTCTGCATCAATGAATTGATCAGATCCTGCTGTTCCTTTGCGGCATTTGACGCATCGGTAATTAATTTCAATGTATCTTCTGTATCATAGATCGGCTTCAGCACTGTTGTAATGATTGTGTTGTGTGTATTCTGTATCGTCGAAAGTATCGATTCGTTGATGGCATCCTGTCCATTTGTAAATAGCGGCGTGCACAGGATCAAGGAAAGAATCATGCACCAGATAAAAGCTTCGATGATGCCGATCAGTCCGCCCAGGATCTCCATGATCTGTTTGAAGACTGGTACTTTCTGCAGCAGCTTAAATATTTTATCCAGGACAAAGAAGATCAGCTTGAAAATCAGGAACAGCAGAAAGAACCAGGCAATCTGATTGAATACAGGATAGATCATCCCGGAAAGAACGCTGTCATTCATCGGTGTCCAGGTCTTCGGCCACAGTTCTATCTGCTTCTGCACAATCGGTGCCAGCACCCATGCGCCATACAGAGACGCAATCGTGCCGATCAGGGAAATGATCATCCTGACAAAGCCATGCCGCCATCCACGTACAAAACACAGAACGAAGATCAGACCGACAATGACATTGATGACTGGAATCCAGCTTTCTTCTACAGTAAACATTCTCGTACACTTTCCTGTTAAAATGATACCCAAATTCATCCTCAGATACAAATGCCATGGTAAAATAGTCTTATGAATACAACAAATATCTATACTTTGAAACTCAACGAAGCGCAGGAAAGCAGGCTCTATGAGGCATGGCAGGATACCAAAACTGCTCCTCCAGCCTATGCCAAATGGCAGCTGCGTCCAGAGAACTGTGTCATTACATGTTATCAATCTGGCAAAACTGTCTTCCAGGGCAAAGATGCTGCTGTATATGCGTCTCCTTTTATTGATACAGATGCACCGTCGGCAGCAGAGTCGAAGAAAACAAACAATACTGTCAAGAACCGTCTTCCGCAGGCAGGCTCTGATGAAGTCGGTACGGGAGATTACTTTGGACCAGTCTGTGTCTGTGCAACTATTATTACAAAAGAGACTTTGCCTTTATTGACTGAGTTAGGCGTGCGTGACTCCAAGCAGCTGACGGATACTGACATCAGGAAGATTGCGCCGCAGATCATGAAGAAGATCCCATATTCTCTGCTGATTGTTGACAATGAAAAATACAATGCAGTGCATGATGCCAACAATATGAATGCGGTCAAGTCAAAGCTCCATAACCAGGCATACGTAAATCTGTCCAAGAAATATGACGTACCTTCCTTCAAAATCATTGATCAGTTCACTCCTGAGACCAGCTACTACCGTTATCTGAAGGGTGAGCCGTTCATCGTTAAAGGCATTCACTTTGAAACAAAGGCAGAAGACAAGTATCCTGCCGTCGGCGCAGCTTCCGTCATTGCCCGCTATGCTTTCTTAACAAAAATGGATGAAATGGAAAAAGAATGGGACATGAAGTTCCAGAAAGGTGCCGGTGATAAAGTTGATGCCTGTGCTGCTTCCTTTGTAAAGAAGTACGGCATGGACAAGCTCGGTTCAGTAGCAAAGCTTCATTTTAAAAATACGGAGAAACTGAAATAATTCAGCTCTCCGCATTTTTTATTTACATGTATTTGGTACTTTTTCAACTTTCAATTCAATTGTATTGGCAATGCGCACCAGTTCCACCCCGGCTGCTTTCAGCATCCGCTTGGAAGCGATGTTGGTATCCGTGCCGTTGTACTTATCTGATTCATAGACAATCCGCTTGATGCCAGACTGAATGATTGCCTTTGCACATTCGTTGCATGGAAACAGAGAAACATAGATCGTACAGCCTCTGACAGAACGCTGGCTGTTCAGGATTGCGTTCAGTTCGGCATGGACAACGAAAGCATATTTAGAATCCAGGACACCGCCTTCACGCTGCCATGGGAATTCCGCATCTGAGACTCCCTGTGGAAAGCCGTTGTAGCCGACACTGACCACCCGGTGATTTTCATCAACGATGGCTGCACCGACCTGTGTACTTGGATCTTTAGAACGAAGCGCAGATAGATGCGCCAGCCCCATAAAATATTCATCCCAGCTCAATACGTTTTCTGTTCTCTGATCCATGTTCATGCCTCCTTCTGCTGAACTGCATCCTCTAAGATACTTGATGATCCATAGATGTCATCGAGTTTCTGTGCCATCGAATTGATATAAGACATTGGAAGATATTTTTTCTCTGCTGTCAAGATATGATAGTCAGATAGAATGTAAATCTGATCAGATGGAATATATGCATTCTGATAGGATAAGAAACCTAAGCTGAATGCCAGGACAATTGCTGCCGCACCATAATTCATGCGCTTCTGCACTTCCGTTCCATCAAGACACAATGCGCCGCATAACAGGGCACCGGAAACTGCGCCGCCTAAATGGGCAATCCATGAAACACCAGGCATGAAGTTGATCAGCAGGTTGATCATGATCGTACTTAATAAGGCATTTCTTACCCTGGGCACTTTCATTCCGCCGGCTCTTACAATCAAGATCACATAGGCAGACATCAGACCATAAAGGCCTGCTGAAAGACCTACTGCAATCGTATTGCCCTGTCCGGCAAACAGGAACAGACTTCCGCCGATCACTGAGCCCAGCAGTACAGTCAGATACTTCCATCTGCCCATGCTCATTTCAAGAGCTGAACCTAATGCATACAATGACATCAAATTGATCATTAAATGCCAGATATTCGCATGGACAAAGCCAACCGTCAGCAGACGCCAGTATTCTCCTGCCAAAATAAACGGCTTGTAATATGCACCAAACAGAATCATGCCTTCCGTATTGTCTGCGTAACCGTTGACCAGCTGCACAACATAGACCAAAAGACATACAAGGCCGACTGTCAAGGTGACATAAAGCACTGGCTTTTTCCGTTTCATTGTCTGCTGTCCTCACGCAGGATCTCAAGAAGCTTTTGGAAGTACTCAGGAAGAGGTGCTTCAAATGTCATCGTCTGACCGGTCCGCGGATGGACCAGCGTCAGCTGATATGCATGCAGGACCTGTCCTTCGGTATCCATATACGGGCAGGTTCCTCCATACTTCACATCACCCATAATTGGGTGCTTCATATACTTCGTATGAACACGAATCTGATGCGTTCTTCCTGTTTCCAGACGACATTCAATAAACGTGCTGTTCTTAAAGCGCTCCTTTACAATAAAATGCGTAACTGCGTCCTTGCCGTGTTCTTCAGTGACCGTCATGCGCTGTCTGTCACGTGGATCACGTCCGATGGGAGCACTGATCTTGCCTGCTTCAGCATCAATGACGCCATTGACAACAGCAAGGTATTCACGGTGGCAGGTCTTATCCTCAAGCTGCTTAGCAATCGCAGTATGGGCAAGGTCATTCTTGCATGCAACAATGCATCCTGTTGTATCCTTGTCAATCCGATGTACGATGCCTGGACGGATCTTGCCGTTGATGCCGCTGAGATCTTTACAATGATACAGAAGTGCATTCACCAGCGTACCTGAATAATTTCCTGGTGCCGGGTGAACGACCATTCCTTTAGGTTTATTGATGACAATGATATCCTCATCTTCATATAAGATATCAAGTGGAATATTTTCCGGTTCGACATCAATCGGTTCATCTTCCGGCACATCGCATTCTATGACATCACCGAGATTCAGCTTGGCAGAGCTCTTCGCTGCTTTTCCGTTGACAAAGATCTCTCCAGCCTTGGCAAGTTCCTGGACTCTTGTACGTGAAAGATCTGAGTTCTCACTCAGATACTTATCAAGTCTCATCTTCAGATCTTCTTCAATCGTCCACTGTTGTTTACTCATGTGCTTTCTCTTCCAGGAAAGAGCCAATGATCAGCAGGATCACTCCGATGGTCAAGGCACTGTCCGCAACATTAAATATCGGGAAATCATAAGAAAAAATATAAAAATGCAGGAAGTCTCTGACATGTCCCAGCAGCAGACGGTCAATCAGGTTGCCCGCAGCACCGGCAATCATAAAAGCAAGTGCAACTCTCGTCCATTTCCCCGGATCTTTATAGATCATATACCAGATCATGACGCCGATGGCTGCAGCAGCAGCAAGGCAGAACAATGCCTGCTGTCCGCTCAGAAGCGACCAGGCCATGCCGGTATTTTCAGCATAGGTAATATAGAAAAAGTTATGGATGATCTCAATGTTCCTGCCGGCAAGATTGGCTGCCACCAAGTATTTTGAAATCTGATCTGCTGCCACCAGCAGTGCAATTAATAAAATAATCATTCCTTATCCTCAGTTCTTCTGTGTAAACACAGCGAATTCTTCCAGTTCATATGGTTCATACTTTGCTGCCAGCTTGGCATAAGACGCTTCTGCATCCTCTGCTTTGAAATCCTCATCCAGACGGTCAAGCAGCTTCATCTTTAATAAACTGCTGTTCTCTTTGGCAAACATACCGTCCCTGACAGCACATACTTCGTTCTTTTCATTCAGCAGTACAACCTCATAGAGATATCTGTTGCTGTTTCTGAGAGAATCCAGCACATCTTGATCCGCGTCCTTGATGCTGAAAGGCAGGTCACTGACTTCAATGCAGTCAAATACTTCTAATAGAAAAGCATCTGAGATTCCCTTCTGTATAAACGTGATTGTAACATCTGCGTGCTTTGTACGCTGGATCTCCTCAGGCTGCCATACTTCATCCTTAACAATGAACAGCCATGTATTGTCCTTGAAATCAAGCCAGATGCCGTCTTCACTTTTTAGCTTTAAAACTTGTTTTTCTATATAAATTGACATGAAAGCCACCTTTCATTAAACGCAATTTTATCAGTTCTGTGCATCTTTTACAATCACAGCCCAGGGAAAAGAAAAAAGCACCGAAGTGCTTACTGCTGCGCCTGATATTGTTTCAGGGCTCTGGCAATCTGATCAGGACAGGATGTCGGCTTCATACCGCATTCAATTCCTTCCAGAGCAGCAATCACTTCTTCGATCTTCTTCCCCTTTACCAAAGCGCTGATGCCCTTTAAATTCCCGTTGCATCCGCCTTCAACGCTCATTGATTCAATCGTATCACCGTTGATTTCGAAATTCATTTTCCGGGAACAGACACCTCTTGGTGTGAATTCATAATGTGTGCTCATAGATATCCTCACTTCCAACAGCTGATATACTAGCATATTTCTCTTTAAAAGTTGAAAGCTTTGCTCAAAAGTGTTACTGTCCAAAGCATGAACAATGAAATCGAACATCTCAGTGAAGAGCTTCAAAAAGCTCTGGCAGACCAGAATGTCAGGGAACTCTCAGAAGTACAGAAGCAGTGCATTCCTTATGCATGTCAAGGACTGGATATCTTTGCCCAGGCACCTACCGGTTCGGGCAAGACGTATGCCTATCTGATCCCTATTCTTGAAAGAATCGAACGTCAGGGAAAAGGAAAGCATTACCCGCAGGCGGTCATTCTTTCACCGACGCGAGAACTGTGCCTGCAGACAGCTGAATGCATCCGCCGTCTGCTGACCAATATTGAAGGTGTGCGCACTGCAGTCCTGACCGGCGGTGTAGACATGAATGCTCAGGTCCGTTCTTTTGCCAAAGGAGCTGATATCGTCATTGGAACACCTTCCCGCATCTGCGATCATCTGAGAAGACATACCTTCAAGCCGAAAATGTGCCGGATCTGTGTCCTGGATGAAGCGGATGTGATGCTTTCCATGGGCTTTGCCGAAGACGCTGCTGCTGTAATCGAAGCATTGCCGGAACATCAGACAATGTTATTCAGCGCAACTTACAACGATGCCATCAGACAGCTGTCTGAAAAGTATCTGGTCAATCCTTATCACTGCCAGATCAAAGAAGAGCTCCTGCTGGCACAGAATACAAAGTATGAATTCTTTCTGGTCAATGAGAATCAGAAGCTGGATCTTCTCAAGAATCTGTTAAGCAGTACTCCCAGCCAAGTCCTTCTTTTCTGCAATACGCGCCGGACAAGTGATTTTGTCTCTGCCCATCTGCAGGAGCATGGCTTTGACAGCCAGACGATCCATAGTGAAATGGATCCAAAGAAACGGAAATGGATCATGCAGCAGTTCAGAGAACATCAGCTGCAGATACTGACGGCAACAGATGTCGCTTCCCGCGGCTTGGATGTTCCTGCAGTAGGTATAGTGATCTGCTATGATATGCCGGATTCACTGGATGATTTGATCCACCGCTTTGGCAGGACTGCACGTGCCGGCAGAAGCGGCACCGCATATCTCTTCCTGCGTCCAGAACAGAAAACAAGGATTCCTGAACTGCAGAAGCAGTTCCCTGACATCAATGTGACAAAAAAGCATATCAGATAGCTGATATGCTTTACTTTACAATTGGGAACTCAAACCAGAAGGTACTGCCCTTTCCTACCTGGCTTTCAACACCGTACTTGGCATGATGCATCTCAAGAATCTCATGGCATAATGACAGTCCAATGCCGGAACCATTCGATACACGGACATGTTCCTTATCAATCTTATAATAACGGTCCCAAACCTTTGAAAGGTTCTTTTCATCAATGCCTTCCCCAAAGTCCTGGACTTCGATCCGCACTATGTCCTTAGCCACTTTTTCACGCACAATAATATGCTTGTTCTCACCAGAATAGTTGATGGCATTGGTCATGAAGTTGTTAAAGACCTGCTCCATACGCTTTTCATCCGCATGGACGACAGCAGTATTGCCAAGTTCTTTTTCAATCTTGAAGCCGTCGCGTACAACATAGACATCATATTTCTTTAGCTGTGTATCGACCATGTCAGTGAGATCCATGTCTTCTTCATTCAGCTGGATCTTAGAGCTCTGCATCTTGGAAAGATCGAGAAGATCATTGACCAGTGCATTCAAGCGCTTCGATTCATCAATGATGACCTGCAGATTCTCATCTGTCTTTTCTTCCGGCAGATCCTGCATCATTTCACCATATCCAGAGATCATTGTCAGAGGTGTTCGCAGATCATGCGACACATTGGCAATCAAATCTCGCTTTGCCTTATCTGCAGCCTGAATATCCTCTGCCGCATCCATCAGTGTTTCATTCAGCTCCTGTGCTTCCTGATAGCGGTTCGTCTTCGGATCCATCTCATACTTGCCCTGCGGCAGCTGCTTGGCAGCTGTGTTGATTTCAGCTAAAGGCTGTGCAATCTGCTTATATAAGACCCATGTTAATAGCACAATGGAGATCAGCAGGAAAATACCGATATACCACATCTGTGAACTGAGGGTCTGGGTCGTCGCACTTAACGGCGTCAAGATACCAGTAACAATAACTACAACATTTTCGTTGTTGATTGACGTAATCTTTGTATAAACAATGTTCTTGACCTGGCTCATATCATCCGTACTGCCGCGGTCCATCTTTCCATCAGAAGGATGTGCCTGATTCTGCGATACCGTTGAAAGATATGTGCCGTTGTTGGCCTGTGCAAGCGCAACATACTGTGATACATTGCTCTCATTCAGACTGTATGCCAGGCATCCCTGGTTTCCAGCCAGCAATGCTGCGGTACTGCTGTTTCCATCCGCTGTCGTGGAAGGTGTATATGTCTGTACACAGGTATCACTCTGCGCAGCCATCTGCATGATGACAGTAGAGTCATTTCCATTTTCGATTGCCTGGATCACGGATTCGGATACATCTTTCACCGCTTGGATCTTTGACCGCTCATACATAGGTTCAAGCAGAACAACCTGAAATAAGAAAATGACCGCAACAGTAAGAATGGCAAATCCCACAAGGTATCTGCCAATCTTCCATTTCAAGCTAATTTGTTTTTTCAAAACGATAACCTACACCTCTGAGCGTAACAATATACTTCGAATAGTCACCAAGATTCTTACGGAGCAGCTTGACATGTGTATCCAATGTCCGGTCATCCCCAAAGAAGTCATAGCCCCATACATTCTGCAGGAGCTGTTCTCTTGTCAAAGCGATGCCGGCATTCTTTGCTAAATATGCAAGCAGTTCATATTCCTTTGGTGAAAGCTGTACTCTTTCATCATTGATTGTTACAGTACGGGCAGAGAAGTCAATCGCCATTCCTTCAACTCTCATGATATCTCCGGTACCAGCTGCGGATGGTGATACACGCTTTAAAATGGCATGGACACGCATCATCAGTTCCTTGCTGGAGAAAGGCTTGACGACATAGTCATCGATGCCCAGATCAAAGCCATGGACCTTGTCATATTCCTCACCGAGTGCACTCAGCATAATGAACGGTGTATTCGGCTTGCTCTTCTTGATTTCCTTGACAGCTGAAAAGCCATCCAGATTCGGCATCATGATATCCATAATGACCAGATCATACGTGTTCTTTTCGCACTTATCGACTGCCTCCATGCCGTCGCACGCCTGTTCTGTTTCAAAACCTTCATGCACTGCATATTTAGCAATCAATGAACGGATCTTTTCTTCATCGTCAACAATCAATATTCTGGTCATACTCTTTCTCCTTGTACGGTCTCATATTATCGGTACATTGTGAATACTGTGTGAAGATTCGCTTATTTTTCAATAAAATCTGCAGCCGGCTTCAATGCATCAATTTCCAGGTCCTCCATTGTTCCCGCATCGGATGCTTCTGAGATTCTTGCATCAAGCGGTACTCTTGCTAAAACAGGCAGATTATACTTATCTGCGATTTCCTGAATATGGCTCCTTCCGAACACCATGATCTTTTCACCGCAGTTCGGGCATTCTACATAGCTCATATTTTCAATCAGTCCATAGACCTTGATATTCATCATGGAAGCCATATTGATTGCCTTCTCAACGACCATCGAGACCAGTTCCTGCGGGCTTGTCACAATAATGATGCCATCCAGCTGAAAGCTCTGGAAAGCAGTCAATGGTACATCGGATGTTCCTGGAGGCATATCAACGAACATATAGTCGACATTGTTCCAGTAGACTTCCTGATAGAACTGCTTCAGGACATTGGCAACCATTGGTCCGCGCCAGATGACCGGCTGATCATCTCTCTCAAGGATCATATTCGTGGTGATGACCTGAATACCGTTCTTTGTTACAAACGGATAGATCAAACCTTCTTCTCCAGTCGCCTTTTCATGGATGCCGAAGCTCTTTCCCTGGGATGGCCCTGTAATATCGCCATCAAGTACAGCAGCTCTGTACCCTCTTCTCTGCATTTCACTTGCAAGCAGGCTGGTCACGAAGGATTTTCCTACGCCGCCCTTGCCGGAGACAACACCAATGACTTTCTTTACCGATGACTTTTCATTGAAATCGATATGAAAATCTGTCTCTTTTTTATGAAAACCGTAGTCTTCAGGTGTTTTGCCTTTTGCGTTTCTTTCGCTCATTCTCTTTACCTCACCAGATTATTTTACCATTAATTATTCATCTCTGTGAAATTAAGCTTCATTTAATAAATCCTGCGTTTGTGATATCATTATACGGTCGTTTGACAAGAGGAGATAAGTTAAAATGGCTGGTTACGTTGTAGTTGGAGCTCAATGGGGCGATGAAGGCAAAGGCAAAGTTGTCGATCTGCTAGGAACACATGTCAACATGGTTGTGCGTTTCCAAGGCGGCAATAATGCTGGTCATACCGTCGTAGTAAATGGGAAAAAGACTGTACTTCACCTTCTTCCTTCCGGCATCCTGAATCATGATGCTTTATGTGTGATTGCTGCTGGTGTCGTCGTCAACCCGTTTGTACTGTTTGAAGAAATTGACAAACTGGAAGCACAGGGACAGCACTGCGATAATGTCCGCATTTCTGACCGTGCACAGCTCATCATGCCGTATCATGTAAAACTGGATGAACTCAAGGAGCTCAAGGCCGGTGACAAAAAAATCGGCACAACGAAGAACGGCATCGGACCATGTTATGCAGATAAGTATTCCAGAGTCGGCTTAAGAGTCTGTGACCTGGCTGACTGGGATGTCTTCTGTGATAAATTGAAGACCGTCTTAGAGATCAAGAACGAAGAGATTACGAAGATCTACAGCGGTGAAGCATTTGACTACGATACAATGGTCGCTGATTTCAAGAAGATCAGAGAAAGACTGCTGCCGATGATCTGTGATGCAGTCGATATCGTAAATAAAGCATTGGATGAAGATCAGATCGTATTATTCGAAGGTGCGCAGGCTAATATGCTTGACATCAACTATGGTACGTATCCATATGTAACCTCTTCTTCACCTACTGCTGCCGGTGTCTGTGAAGGTGCTGCTGTTTCTCCAAGCAAGCTGGGCCGCGTCATCGGTGTTGTTAAGGCTTATTCCACCAGAGTTGGTGAAGGTCCGTTCGTCACTGAACAGATCAATGAGATCGGCAATACACTGCGTGAAACAGGAGCAGAGTATGGTGCCACGACCGGCAGACCTAGAAGAGTCGGCTGGCTGGATCTCCCTGTCGTCAAGCAGGCAGTCCGTATCAACGGCTTAACTGATATTGCCATTACAAAGCTGGATGTCTTGACTGGCTTTGATACGATTCCCGTCTGCATCGGCTATGAAATTGACGGCAGACAGCAGGATACCGTTCCTGCTTCTTTGAAGCAGTATGCAAAGGCAAAGCCAATCTATAAAGAATTCAAGGGATGGAGCGAAGATATCTCCAAATCTACAAAATTTGAAGATCTTCCAGAAGCTGCCCAGGCATATGTCAGATTCATTGAAGAATATACCGGCACACCTGCATGCCTCGTATCCGTCAACCCGGAACGTGAAGGCAACTGCATCTTGAGACCTCTTCTGTAATTTTAGGCAGGAAATTCGTTTCCTGCTTTTCTTTTGCGCTATGATATGCATAGAGGTGATCATATGCTGTATGGTATTAAAATAGAGATCTGTGCCGGAAGCCTGGAAGATATCAGAACTGCAGAGAAATATTCTGAAGTCGACCGGGTCGAAGTAAACAGTCATTTAGAACATGATGGGCTTTCGATGGATCATGATGATTTTCTTGAAGCAAGAAAGATCAGTTCCAAGCAGCTCATGTGCATGGTCAGACCAAGAGCTGGAAGTTTTATTTATACGGAAGATGAAAAAGAAAAGATGCTGGCAGAAGCACAGTATTTTCTAGCACATGGTGCTGATGGCATCGTCTTTGGATGCCTGACAGAGCAGAAAGAGATTGATGTTCCTTTTACAGAGGCAATGATCAAGCTGATTCATTCTGAACAGAAAGAGGCTGTCTTCCATAAGGCATTTGATAAAACATCAGATTTTTTCAAGTCAGCACAGGTCTTGGCTGATCTGCACTGTGACCGGATCCTGACATCTGCTGGAAAACCTGACTGCTCAGCAGGCAGTGAGATCCTGCATGCATTGGAAGAACAGTATGAGACCCGAATCCAGATTCTTCCCGGCGGCGGCATCAATGCCGGCAATCTACTATCAATTCTGCATCAGACTGGATGCACGAGATTTCATATGTCCCTGCGGGCAGCAGATCCAGAGCAGAAGCTTGTGGATGTCCTGGAAGCACTGCGGGCTGCGCATCATTCCCAGCAGCACATTCTGACTGGTGAAGATCAGGAGATGTTTGAAGAAGACCGCTACGAAGAAACAATGGAGCCGCAGGAAGATACCCACGACCATGAATAAAAGAAATACATGACGTGATTGTCATGCATTTTTGTTTCAAAATTTAATAAATGATATTTAGCTATTTTTTATACTTTCTTAGATCAGCACCGCAGAATGGACAGAAATCGCTCAACAGAGCCTGATCAGAGCTTTCAAATGCAGCTTCGTGACCGCATTTTGGGCATACTGGACGGCCATTCTTCATCATCCAGGTATATTTGCCCTGCTGCCTCAGATCTGCTTCCTTACGTTCCATCTTCGCAGCATTCTCCAGTGTGAATTCTGGTTCCTGATGGTTCCTGCGGTAGTAATGTTCATAGTCAGTATACGTCCAGTTCATTCTTTCACTGTTCAGTTCCTTTTGGGTCAGCTCTTCCTTCTGATCATCCAGCAGTTTTTTCAAAGTCCTGAGGTTCTCCAGATCCTTGGCGTCTTTATAATTCTCCATCTTCCAGAAAACGGAGCGCAGAAGAGAATCTTTGAGCATGTCTCTTGTCTCTGCGGTGACTTCCCGCTTCTTTGCGGCACGCTTCACATGCAGGTCTGTTCCGGCAAGAATGCCTGCGTACGGCGGTATATAATTGTCCCATACTGGATTCTTTTCATAGAGTTCATCACTGACGACCAGATAATTGTAGTCGCCGTAAAATGATTTTTTATTATACGTCTTTAAGTCACTGAGCGTAACTTTGATCTCGTAGCATTTAAAAACTGACTTGGCATCCATTGTCATATAATCAACAATTTCATCGCCATGCCCGCTGTTCTTAAAGCCGATGGTCACTTCTTCGCATCCATATTCCCGTTTTTCTCTGCTCTGAAGATCCAAGGAAGCTTCCAGATCCAATGTATCCTGTGTCTTTGACATGGTTCAATTATACCTCATCAAAAAAGAGTTTGTCCTGACTTCAGACAAACTCTGTCGATTTCCTTAAAGCAGACCGACTCTCTTGTAGATCGTATCTACATTCCTGACATGGTACATTGGATCAAAGCAGTCATCAATCTCAGCCTGTGATAGCTCTGCCTTGACTTCAGGAACATTCGAGATCAGATCCTTGAAGTTCAGATTATTCTCCCATGCCTTGATTGCCTGCGGCTGCACAGTATCATAGGCCTTTTCACGGCTCCAGCCTTTTTCAATGAGCTTCAGCATGAATCTCTGTGAGAAGATGACTCCGTTGGTCATCCAGATGTCTTTTTCCATCTTTTCTGGGAAGACAGTCAGATCCTTCAGAATGCCGCCGAAACGTGTCAGCATATAGTCCAGCAGTTCGGTTGCATCCGGACCGATGATCCTCTCTGCGGAAGAATGTGAAATGTCTCTTTCATGCCACAGCGGTACGTCTTCATAGGAAGTGATCATATATCCTCTCAAGACTCTGGCTGCACCGCAGATGTTCTCAGAACCGATCGGGTTTCTCTTATGCGGCATCGCAGAAGACCCCTTCTGTCCCTTATTGAAATGTTCTTCTACTTCACGGACTTCTGTTCTCTGCAGATGACGGATCTCCGTTGCCATCTGTTCCAGTGTCGTTCCAATCAAGGCAAGGGTTGCATAATAATGCGCATGACGGTCACGCTGCAGGATCTGTGTGGAAATAGCTGCAGAATGAATGCCTAAATGTTCACAGACATAATCTTGAACAAACGGCGGGATATTGGCAAAAGTGCCGACGGCACCAGAGATCTTGCCGCATTCGACATCAGCTGCTGCTGAATCAAACCGTTCCAGATCCCGTTTCATTTCTTCATACCATAGAGCAAATTTCATGCCGAACGTTGTGATTTCAGCATGAACACCATGTGTTCTGCCCATCATGATGGTATCTTTATACTTGAGCGCGTTTGTCTTTAAGATCTCCATGAAGTCCAGGATGTCCTGGCGCAGAATGCCATCAGCCTTTTTGTATCTGACACCGTAGGCAGTATCCACAACATCGGTGCTGGTCACACCATAGTGGATCCATTTCTTTTCATCACCGAGCGATTCCGATACACATCTTGTGAAGGCAACAACATCATGTCTAGTCTCCTGCTCGATTTCATGAATACGGTCGACCGTAAAAGTTGCATTCTTACGGATGGCATCGACATCTTCCATCGGGATCTCACCGAGCTGTGCCCATGCTTCATCAATCATTTCTTCGACTTCAAGCCATGCCTGAAACTTTGACTGTTCTGTCCAGATGTCTCTCATTACTTTGCGTGAATATCTTTCAATCATACGTAAACTCTCCTCTTTCTATATTGAAGAACATTTTGATCTAAAAGAAAAGCCTCAAAAAATGAGGCATATTTTTACTGCAGCGCTTCCTTCACAATTTTCTTGGCAGACTCAATGTCATCGCAGACAACCATAATAACAACACTTCCGTTGTCCTGAATGACAGCATTGGAGATCTTGAAGACCTGATCTGCATTATACGTCTGGGCATTTGCCTTCTGGGTATCCAGATAGGCATTGACATCCTTTTTGCATGTTTCTACATCACTTGTATAGAATACACCTACAGAATCAGAGTTTCCTGTTTCACTCGATGTATACAAAGCTGCATCCGTTGTTACATCATCTCCATTGAAGATCATCCCCTTGATGATGCGGTCCTTTGTTGACGTCAAGGAGCTGAGGCTGAGCTTCGTAATCAATGAAGACGCAGCTGAATCTGCACTGACAGATGTAGATACTGTTGAAGTCTTAGCAGCACATCCGCAAAGCAGTACAACTGCTAATAAACTACTCACAAATTTCTTTAACATAGTCATCCTTTCTAACAACATGTGTAGAGATATAGTCTGCATATGCCTGTCCGCCTGCTTCATTGAAGTGCAGGCCGTCCCATACCAGGTCATCCCTGACCTTGCCGTTCTCATCCTTCATTGTTGGATCAATATCCAGCAGATACAGATGATGCTTGACGGCTATATTCTTCAGATCCGTGTTGACAGTGTCTATATTCTGCTTCAACGTCGCCTCATCAATATCCGCAAGGGTCTGAGGATAGTAGCTCATCATCAGATAGACATTGACACCTGGGTGGCTGGACAGCAGTGTGCTGATGATCTCTTCATAGTACGCAGCCCAGTCATCAAATGTCTCACTTCTGATCTCATTGATGCCAAGCAGCAGATAGATGTTGTTCTTGGTGGTATTCATCACTAAGTTGTACATTGTATCTGTTCCAGCTGCAGTCTGAATATCCATCTTGTCAATGGTCCATAATCGGAGTGATTCGCCGTAATAGATCTCAGCACCTTTATCTGCCAAATCACTGTACAGCGCCAGGCTTCCCATGCGGGAGTCACCGCCGAAGAATGTATCAGTGAAGTAAGAATCATCGACCTTTGCACTTGCTGGGACTGGTGAAGCATAATCGTAGTAATCTACGGTGCGGCATGTTTTCTGTTTGATATCCTGGGATGCTGTCTCCCGTGCTGTGGAATCAGGTGATGCTGTACTTTCTGCCGTACCGCATCCGCACAGCATACTGAAGGCAACTCCCATCAAAATCATTTGCTTTTTCATTGTGTGAACAGATCGTCGCTTTCTTCCTGTCCATCACCAAACTTTGGAAGTTCAGGAAGTTCTTCCAGACTCATTAATTTAAAGGCATCCATGAATTCATCTGTGACGGAATACAGAATCGGTCTGCCTGGGGCATCTGATCTGCCGTCTTCCTTGATCAATCCGCGTGCTTCCAGCTTATGGAGCATGACATCCGCGCCAACACCGCGGATCTCTTCAATTTCAACTCTGGTAATCGGCTGTTTATATGCAATGATTGCCAATGTCTCCATTGCTGCATTGCTCAGCTTTGCCTCATTGTTGATCTGGAACAGCTTCTTGGCATAATCATGCACGAATGCTTTGGAAAGAAATCTGTAAGTATCACCGAACCGTTCGATTTCAAACCCACGGTCATCATTTGTATAGTACTTCTGCAGTTCATCCAGCAGATCCTTGACTTCATTCTTTTTCAGATCCATGGTCTCAGCTGCCTGTTCAATCGTCAGTCCGTCGTCACCCGTCAAAAATAAGAGTCCTTCGATGACTGCCATATTGCGCTTCTTATGGTCCTCAGCAGCTTCATTCTTTTCTTCATCCTGCTGGATGCTTGGATCCATGGACAGCTGTACAGACTGCTTCGGATTGACAGGTTCTGCTGTTTCAACTGGCGTCACAGAAGGTAGTTTTTCACTTTCAACAATTGCTTCATCAATTGCTTCTTCCTCATCCTTTGCATTTTCGACTGCAGCTGTATCTACACCATCGATGGCAGCAATATCTTCAGCATTCTCACCATCTTCGGCATCGCTCATTTCTACTTCTGAAGCAACTTCACTTTCATTTGTTTCTTCATCATCATAATCACTGTCTAGCACGGCAGCATTATCGTTGATTAAATCTTCTTTTTCACTCATACGAAATGTTCTCCCCTCGAAAACCAGATCACATCGTTGTCATCAATCGTAAACACCAAGGTATGCATTCTTGCCAGATCTAAAATTGACAAAAATGTAGCGATGAACATCGGCATATCATGCACATCATCAAGAAGTGCTTCAAAACGGAACTTTTCCGGCATCTTGTCAAGCTTTGCCCGGACGACCAGCTCCCGGTCTTCAATCGAGACTTCGGTCACCGTGTACTGCTTTTCAATCGGTGAAGTCAGATGCATTCTCATCAGACATCTGCGCATCGCCTTCATCAAGTCATAAGGATTCCCTGAATAGCTGACTTTATCATCATCTTCCTTGGCAAAGGAATCTATCTCTGAACTTAAAGGACGGCTCATCAACTTCTGCCGTTCTTCGTAGAGGTTTCCCATATCCGCAGAGGCTTCCTTGAACTGCTGATACTCCAACAGTCTTCTGACCAGTCTCTCCTTCGGGTCTTCCTCATATTCATCTTCCAGATCATCAGCCGCACCTGGCAGCATCTTTTTGGACTTATACTCAATTAAAGTTGCAAGTTCAACTAAATATTCTGATGCCACTTCCAAATGCAGGTCTGACATCCCCTGCAGATATGCAATATACTGGTCGGTCAGGACATTGACATCCAGATCCATCAGATCAAGCTGGTTCTCCTTGATCAAATGAAGCATCAAGTCCATAGGACCATCAAATTTGTCTATCGTTACTTTAAATTCATCCATATTTGTACCGGAGCCATTATATCAAAAAACAGGCCGTAAGACCACCGTCTCAGACCTGTTTTTCACTTTTCCTCAGCCTACTACAATATTGACGATTTTATTCGGAATCACAATGACTTTACGAATTGTCTTGCCTTCCATAAAGCTCTGAATATTCGGCAGTTCCTTTGCAGTCTTCTCAATCACTGCCTGATCTGCATCCTTATCAGCTTCAAATTTTCCGCGGACTTTACCGTTGACCTGAACAACAATTTCCACCTTGTTCTGCACCAATGCATCTTCAGAATAAGTCGGCCAGGCAGCATAAGCTACCGTTTCATCCCCCGTCAGCATCTGATTGAGCTCTTCACCGATATGCGGTGCAAAGGTGCTCAGCATACGGATAAAACCAATCAGCATCTCTCTATTGACTTTACCTGTCTTATAGCAGTCATTCACGAAGATCATCATCTGTGAAATGGCAGTATTGAAGTTCAGGGTCTCAATATCATTTGTGACCTTCTTCACAGTAAAGTTATAGCTGTAGTTCAATTCTGGCACTGCTTCTTCCGTAATCATGGATTCTGTTGTCGCTAAGCGATAGACTCTCTCCAGCCACTTTCTTGTGCCGTCAAGAGACTGATCGCTCCATGGCTTAGATGCTTCAAGAGGTCCCATGAACATTTCATAGACACGCATCGTATCCGCACCGTATTCCTTGACGACCACATTCGGATCGACAACATATTTTGGGAACCGTTTACCCATCTTGATACCGTTGGCACCCAGTATCATGCCTTGGTGGACTAACTTCTGGAATGGCTCTGGGACAGGACACAAGCCCTTATCATAAAGGAATCTTGTCCACATGCGTGAATATAGAAGATGTCCGACCGCATGTTCAGGACCGCCAATATAAAGATCGACCGGCATCCAGTGTTTCAGCAGATCATAGTCAGCAAATTTTTCATTGTTATGCGGATCAATATAGCGCATGAAGTACCAGCTTGATCCCGCGGACCCAGGCATTGTTGATGTCTCACGGCGTCCATGAACACCGTCGACGGTTACATTCAGCCATTCTTCAGCTTTTTCCAATGGTGAAGCACCATTCTTTCCTGGGCGGTAGTCGTCGACCGGCGGCAGCAGCAGAGGCAGCTCATCTTCTCTTAATGACACAGTTCTGCCGTCATCAAGATGGACAATCGGGATTGGTTCGCCCCAGTAACGCTGACGGGCAAAGATCCATTCACGCAGACGGTAGTTGACCTGTTTTTTTCCAAGACCGCGTTCGCTCAGCCAATTGATCATCGTATCAATGGCTTCCTGCTTGCCCATGCCGTTCAAAAATTCAGAATTGATATGAACACCATCCTGTGTATAGGCTTCGGTATCAATGTCGCCGCCTTCCAGGACAGGAATGATTTCCAGACCGAATTTCTTTGCAAAAGCATAGTCACGGTCATCGTGAGCTGGAACAGCCATGATGGCACCTGTACCATAAGTCGCTAAGACATAGTCAGAGATCCAGATTGGAATCTTCTTGCCATTGACGGGATTCAATGCATACGCACCTGTGAAGACGCCCGTCTTTTCTTTGTTCAGTTCCGTCCGCTCCAGATCGGATTTGCCGGCACATTCTTTCTGATATGCCTTGACTGCTTCCTTCTGTTCTGGAGTAGTTATGACATCTACTAATTCATGTTCCGGTGCGAAAACACAGTATGTTGCACCAAACAAGGTATCGCATCTTGTTGTAAATACAGTAAATGTCTCATCGTGTCCGTCAATCTTGAAGATGACATGGGCACCGACAGACTTGCCGATCCAGTTGCGCTGCATTTCCTTCGTTGATTCCGGCCAGTCGACTTTATTCAGGCCATCCAGCAGCTTTTCTGCATAGGCTACAATATCAATGACCCACTGACGCATGTTCTTTCTGACGACCGGATAGCCGCCGCGCTCAGACTTGCCGTCAATGACTTCATCATTTGCCAGTACTGTGCCCAATTCCTCACACCAGTTGACCGGCATTTCAACACACTTAGCCAAGCCGTCATCAAACAGCTGCTTGAAGATCCACTGTGTCCACTTATAGAAATCCGGATCACTGGTGCTGATCTCCCTGTCCCAGTCATAACTGAAGCCAAGCATCTTCAGCTGCTTCCGGAACGTCTCGATATTGTCCTTGGTAAACTTTTCCGGATGATGTCCCGTCTGGATTGCATACTGTTCTGCCGGCAGACCAAAACTGTCAAAGCCCATTGGATGCAGGACATTGTATCCCTGCATACGCTTCATACGGCAGACGATATCAGTTGCTGTATATCCTTCCGGATGACCTGCATGCAGGCCTACGCCGGACGGGTACGGGAACATATCCAGTGCATAGTACTTTGGCTTTGAGAAATCATAGGCATCCGTCTTGAATGTCTTATTGTCTTCCCAGTATTTCTGCCATTTTTTTTCAATCGTTTCATGATCAAACATAAGAAATTCTCCTTACCATAAAAAAAGCATCCTGTATCTAAGGACGCTTGTATACGCGGTACCACCTTAGTTCACATCATTGCTGATGCGCACCTCTATTGAGATTAACGCTCTCACCACGTTCTGTTCCAAAGTTCAGTTCGCATCTTTCAGCACTCCGGATCTCACCAGTTCTCCGTCTCTCTTATCTGCCGTTATCTGTTACTAGTCTTCTTCAACACAGCATGAATATTTTAGCATACTAAGGCATATTTTCAATATGCGATATATAATACCTCCAGGAGAGATCATATGAAACCATACATCCTTTTGACCCCACGCAACCAATCCACTAATTCGGACAACCGCATCATGTCGGATAATGAATCCTACTTTGACTTTATTGCCAAGGCCGGCGGCATCCCTGTCCTCTGCGGTCTCATCAATGAAGAGGACGCTGATCAATATGCTGCTAGATTTGACGGCTTATTGATTACCGGCGGTGAAGATGTTTCTCCTTCTTTATATCACCAAGAACCTCACGGTGCCGGAACACCTTCACCAGATTATGACCGCAATGATCTTCTCCTTTATCATGCCTTCTGCCGAGCGGATAAACCTGTACTTGGCATCTGCCGCGGCATTCAGCTGATTGGTGCAGCGGAAGGCGTTTCCTTGATTCAGGACCTGCCAAGTGCCAATTATGCCCAGCATGAGCAGAAGAAGATGATGCCGCCTTTAGGCACCTATGACTATGCACATGAAGTATTATTTGAAGAAGGTACTTCTTTGTATGATATCTTTGGTCCGCAAGCCAGTGTCAACAGCTTTCATCATCAGGCCGTTACCCAAGTTCCAGAAGGATTCAAGCTGGCGGCTGTCTCAAAGGAAGACCATGTCATTGAAGCATTTGAAAAAGAAAACGTCCTGGCTGTTCAATGGCATCCAGAACGTCTGATCAATGATCCAAAACACTTTGAGATAGCCTACCGCTTTGTCGGCAGCTGTTTACTTGGCAAGACCCGATAAGTCTTCGACAATATAATCCGGATGACATTCATCATTCATCCCAAGATCTACAATTGAATTTCCCTGCGTCACATAAACTGTCGTCATACCTAAGGCTGCTGCCGGAAGAATATCTTTCTGAAAATGCGTCCCGACCATCGTAATATTTTCTGAAGGTACATCATAGTACTTCATGCCCTGTTTGATCAGTCTGTCTGATCCCCGTCCAAAAGAAATACCTTCTTTCCCAGAAGCGTATTCCAGCATTTTGGCGACAGACTCATTGCCGATCATGCGGGCATTTTCTTTGATCATTGTCTTTCTGCCGTCCGTGATGATCAGCTGTGCGCCTTCATCCAGTACCTGCAGTGCATCACAGTAGTCAATGTAAGTCAGGTTTGCATTCATGCCAAGGAACAGCCAGTCAGGCGTCACATGATTGATTTCAAGACCGCCCTTCTGGAGTGCATCCTTCATCCCGCTGCCGCCGATCATCACAGCTTTATTCTTCTGCGGATACATCCAGCGGATCCAGTCCACAGCAGCCATACAGCTCGAATAGATGTCCAGCGAACGGATATCATGAAAGCCTGCCTGATTCATGCGCTCAGCTAAGCTATCTCTTGTCTTTCCACTCTGCTCGGTCAGGATGACAAAAGGCATCCTTCTGATATTCAGTGTATCCAAAAGCTCGACCGCACCTTTCATCGGCTGATTGTTGCGGATCAATGTATCCATCATAAACAAATAATAACTGTCAATCATTTTTTCTTTTCCTGCCTACGTAATTGTATCATAACGAATCTCTTCTGTTATGGTAAGATATTAAGGACAAAGGAAGCAATATGAAAACAACGACGAAGATTTTGATCGTCCTTGCGCTGATTCTTGGACTTTGCAGCTATCTGGCAGTTGATGTATATCAATTTGCGCCAAAAAGATACAGTACACGTTATGTGGAACTGTCATCGGCCGACATTCCTTCTCAGCTCAATGACATGAACATCTTATATTTCTCTGATTTGGACTACGGAACATTTATGAATGAAGACCGGCTGAACAAGCTGATTGATAAGATCAATGCCCTCTCGCCTGATGTAATCATCTTCGGCGGTGACCTGTATGATACAGGGGCACAGTATACAGAAGAAGGAAACACAATCTTGACCAAGGCATTCAGTTCACTCAAGGCTGACTATGGCAAATATGCTGTCTATGGCGATTCCGATGAACGCAGTGATGTTATGAAATCAGCAATTGATCAGATCTATGCAGCTTCAAATTTTGAAGTCATCAATAATAAGTCAATCAGTCTTCATAAGCAGAGTTCAGGTTCCATTACTCTTGTCGGGCTTGACAATGAAGTCAATGGCAAGCCTGATATAGATACTGTTTACAGTACTGTCTCACGTGATTCATATGTCATGACGGTATGCCATACTCCTGATACTGCACTGTCTGTTCCTGCAGACATCACCAATTACTTTTTAGCCGGCCATTTCCATGGCGGTCAGGTCTATTACTTCTTCGGTGCCCTGTATCAGCCTGCTGGTGCAAAGGAATACTTGAGAGGTACACATACCATTTCCGATAAATTCACTTTAGATATTACAAACGGTGTTGGCACAACGATCAAGGATATCAGGTTCTTAGCGGATGCTGAAGTTGTTATGTATAAGCTGAAGCACACTGATGGCACCGACACGACAAGCACTCAATCTTCCACCGCAGCCCCAACCCCGACAGCATCTTCCACTGAGACATCTGACACACAGCAGTAATTCAAAGTAAAAGCCGCATTTCTGCGGCTTTTTGTTATTTCCAGAAGACAAACAGATTCACAAGTCTTGACCAGAAATTTGATCCGTCATTGACATGCGTCACATCACTGTTCGATGTATCCGCAGCGGATTCTTTTTCCGTCTTAATGGTTGTGACCTTGTATACAAATTTAACACTGCCTGTGGTCCCTTCCGAAATTCCGGAATAATTGTTATAGTCTTCACCAGACTGTTTCATCTGCTTCAGCAGTTCATCAGCATTCTTCAGATCATTGATCTCTGTACTTCCTGTAACCTTCGAGATTCCCTCATCATTATAGGTCGTCATTCCTTCCATCAGTGTCTGTGCACCATCTTTCAATGTTGAGATACCAACTGATAATGTATCAATACCTGTCTTCAGCTGGGTAGCACCACTGCTGAGAGAAGAAGCACCTTCTGCTAAAGATGCAGCACCGGAAGCCAATGTCTGTGAACCAGCATATGCTGTATCGACACCATTTGTATATGTTCTTAATCCTTCAACAAATGCGACTAGACTATCCAAAGAACTCTGCAGTTCTTTCATCTTCTGATTGTTTGTCTGATAAGAAGCAGAATCCGCGACCAATACACTTAATGTGCTCTTGATCTTCTGCTGTCCTTCTGCTGCCGCAGAGTCAGCTATTTCCATAGAAACAGCAGCTGCATCAGCAACAGCAGCAGATGTCTTTGTAAAGCTTGCTGTATCTAATGTTTTATAGGTATCAGCTGTATATGCGATGACCATAGCAATATTTGCATCTGTCAATGATGAATTTGATGCTTTCAACTGAGATGCGATTGACTCATATACACTATCTGCAGTCAGCTTTGATTTAAACACGCTGGTTTCAAATGCTTTAACAGCATTTTCGTTCGAATAGTCGATACCACTTGCAGTCAGGATTGTATTCCATTCAGTTGTTGGATCCAGTTGTGACAGCTGAGGATTCTTAGCAACTGCTGCAGCAATAATTGCTGACTTTGCTGCTGCGTATTCTGTATCACTTAATACATATGAAGCATCTTGTTTTGCGGTAACAACTGCATTCAATAGGGCAGCAACAGTTTTATTCTGCTGTGCTGCTGTACTAGTTGTATAAGCTGCAGCATCACCTTGAATTGTCTTTGCAGATGTCAGTCTTGCTGCCTGGGCTGCTAGATCAGCTTCGAAACCATTTGAAGTGTTATGAATACTAGCCATATAGATCAGAGCATTCACGGTTGAATCGTCTAATGTTGTGTTTGCTGCCTTTTCCAGCTTTGCCTTGATTTCAGCTTTTGCTTGTGCACGCTCAACATCATTGATTTCAAGAAGCTGGGCAAGGACATCTGCATAGTTGTCTGCAGTTAATGTGTATGTTTTACCTGTTGCTTTCACAGCAGCATCTTCATTGATCTGTGATGATGCCGAAGCAAATACACCGTCTTCAATCTGTTTTGCACCAGCATTGAGCTCAGCACTCTTGCTGGATAACTGTCCTAAGCCTGTTTCCAGTGAAGCTGCACCTGCAGAGACTTGTTCCGCACCATCAGTTAATGATTCAGCACCATTGACCAATGACTGTGCACCGCTGTCTAACTGGGCAGCGCCATCTGACAGCTGCGCAGCACCATCATAGAGAGCCTTTGTACCATCAATTAATTCATTGGTAGCACTCTGCAGCTTATCGATGTCGCTCCATACTGAAGACAGATCTGTTCCACCTAACTCGGTCTTTAGCTGATCTGTATCTGTAGAAGCTGCCAGCATGATCTCTGGTGCTTCATAATCTGTTGCATCTGCTTCAATAACAACCTCATCATTCAGATACTCATCAATAGAATCCAGTGACTTGGCAGTCAGGATATCTTCAAGAGAATCCTTCATACCCGGCAGTGATACAGAAGCAACAATATCGTGTGCAGAGTCAGATGTGACATTGCCGGTCGAAACGGTAACATTCTTGAATACATCTTTATTCAGCAAAGCACCTGTTACAGCTGCAATCGGCATAGCAATCTTGTATGTTTTTCCATTGACCTTGTAATACTGGTACTTATTGTTTGTCAATTCAATTGTGATTTTTACATGACCGCTCTGACCTAATAGGTCTTGTTCATTGATTGACTTTCCGTCTAAAGTAAAACCGATGCTGACACCTAATGGAAGATCACCGCTGTATGTACCCTGATAATAAATATCCTTATCCGTTGTATTCCAGGTATATCCATTGCTTGATTTTGTCAAAGCATCCGTGCTCTTTAAATTTTGAGCATCTGCAACATTTGACTTGTCATCATAGTTGTCAAACCCAGAATCACTGTGCAGTGTATCAGAAACAGTAGTTTTGCTGACAGTTCCATCTGTATTCAATACGATGAATACATCTTCATTCTTTGTTACATCAGAGTTAGCCGTTTCTGCATTGACTGGCAGAACAGCAGCACCCATTGTTGCAGCTACTGCACTCAATGCAGCAGCTCTTGCGATTTTCATATTTGTCTTTTTCATTGTTTGTTCATTCCTTTCGGCTCAGCCCAATGTAATGTAGTCTTTCTGATTGCTGGTTCAAATATCATTAAGAAGCATGGTAATACGAAGATAATTACGCACATGGAGATCAATGCACCTCTGGCAATCAGCAGGCAGATTGATTTGAGAAGTGCCATTCTTGAAACGAATGAAACACCCACTGTTGCGCCAAAGAATGTCAGACCTGAAGAGAGAATTGACTGTGAACTGTATTCACATGCAATCTGCGCGGCTTCCTTTTTATCATGACCGTTTGCAAGTTCTTCTTCAAATCTCGTTGTCATAAGAATCGCATAGTCGACTGTAGCTCCCAACTGAATAACACCAATGACAATACTTGCAATAAATGGCAGGACTGTTCCGGAGAAATATGGAATTGCCATATTGATGACAATGGCCGATTCAATACTTGCTACAAGCAGGATTGGAATACTCAATGACTTAAAACTGATGGCAACAATTGCAAAAATCAGTATGATAGAGATCCAGTTGACATTTTGGAAATCAATATTTGCTACTTGGATCAGATCTTTTGTCATTGGTGCTTCACCTGTGATAATACCGTTGCTGTCATATTTCTTAACTATCGTGTTCAATGTGTCGATCTGTTCTCCGATAGCATCTGTCCCAGCCTTTAATTCGGAGTTGACCAAGATCATTTCGTGGCCATTTGCATAGAATGTGTCACTGACAATATCAGGCAGCATGTTTTCTGGAATACCGGCACCGACAAACTTCTCCAAGGAGAGAACAGATGTAATTCCTTCCGTTTCTTCCATTTCCTTTGACATTGCAGCTACTTGATCTTTATTCATATCTGCGTCAACAATGACGAAGTAAGAAGAATTCATGTTGAAGTCTTCTTTCAGCTTCTGGTTTCCGATCATTCCGGTCATATCCTGCGGAAGTGAATCTCCTAATGTGTAGTACTGCTGTACTTTTGGATATGCTAGACCAAAGACAATGACAACAACTGCAAAGATTGATATGACTGTCTTAGGATGATCAGTGACAAAGAATGATACTTTTCTCAAACGAGGAATAATTGTCTTGTGTTCTCTGCGGTAGACCCACTTTCTCATGCACAGCAGCAGTGCCGGCAGGATTGTAATTGTACTAAGAACACCTAATGCAACACCCTTGGCCATTACTAATCCGATATCCGTTCCTAGTGTCAATCTCATTGTGCAAAGTGCTAAGAAGCCAGCTACTGTTGTTAAGGAAGAAGCACTGATGGAAACACCGGTATTGACGATGGCTCTTTCCATTGCCTCTTCATCAGTCGCACTGACCAGTTTCTCTTCTTCATATCGATGAAGAAGGAAAATTGAATAGTCCATCGTAACTCCCAGCTGGAGCACGGTAGCCAGTGCTTCGGTAATATAGGATATCTTGCCGAAGATGATATTCGATCCGAAGTTGTATATAATTGGGAACACCAGCCCCAGCATGAAGATGAATGGCACTGCATTTGATTTCATTCCCATCCACAGCACAGCAATACATGCCGCGACAGCAATGATAATGTAGTAAGGCATCTCCTGATCAACAATAGACTTTGTATCCTGCAGAATGACTGAAAGTCCGCCGATGTATGCTTCTCCATCACAGATAGTCTTGATCTTTTTAAAGGCATTCATTGTACGGTCCGATGAACCTGGTTCTTCAAACCGGACAATCAGCATCGTTGCACCGTTATCGGTGTTGAACATAAAATCATGGATTTCTTCTGGCAGCATATCACTTGGTATCGTGACATCTACAACATCACTGATCCAGAATGTCTCAGAGACACCGTCGACCTGAGAGATTTTCTCCTTCATATCCATCAGCTGGGCTGTCGGCATATTCTCGACAGTGATCATCGCAGAACTTGCTAGATCAAAATCATTTTCCAGATACTGTTCTCCTACCATCGAATCCAGGTCCGAAGGCAGATACGTTAAGATATCGTAGTTGATCTTTGTAGATGCTGCACCGATGATGCTTGGTATTAATAAAGCAACAGCAATCACAATGATCAATTTGCGGAATTTAACGATAAAGTGGGCAAATTTACGCATTTCTCTCCTCCAAATAATAATGACTTTTGGTCATTTACATATGTCATTATAGGTTTGATTGACCACCAGTCAATGAATATTTATGACTTTTAGTCATTTTTTTGAATTTGTATACTTTGCCTTGAGAATCACTAAAAATATTTTACTTTTTCACAATTATGAGTTACGTTACAAGGGATGAAAACTGTAGATATCGACATTGCACTGCCTGCTGTTGACTCCCTGATTTCCCGTAAAAAAGAAGAAAAAAGGAAGCGTCTTTTGAACAGTGCCTATGACTGCTTTATTGAAAATACAATCTCCGGCACAAGCATTGCCGAGATCTGTGACCGTGCCGGCATCGCCAAAGGCACCTTCTATCTATACTTTAAGGATAAGGAAGATATCGTCCGAGCCTTAAACAAACGTATCTCCTATCAGGTACTGTCCAAGACATATCATTCTGTCAGTGAAAGTTCCGGCAGCTTTGTAGAGAATGCTGTTCTGATGGCTTCTGAACTGATCCAGTACTTTGAAGAGGATTATGAGGTTGTCAAACTGATGAAAAAAGACTTTGTCTGGCCGATTGATGAAGAACAGTTCCTGACTTCGACTGATCCAATCATGTCTGAGATCAGAAAAGATATCGATACCTTTGCACAGCAGAGCGGCATCTCTTCTCATCAGATCCTGGTACGGATCTATGCTTTGATCTGCATGATCTCATCCATCTGCTACTCCTCCATCATAGATAAGTTCCCTGCTGACATTGTCACTGTCAAGCCAGAAATCTACCATATGATCCGTTCTGCCCTGCAGCCAGAAAAAAAGCCTGAATAATCAGGCTTTCAATAACATTTGATAGAAAAGAATTGTCGCTTCCGATGATTCTTTTTTATTTTGTGTCAGCGGCATGTATCGGCATGTCTTCCAGTCATCAAAATGGCCAAGCATTCCAGTCTCATTGATAGGTACTGGCAGAATTCCTTTTACCGTTAACGTGCTTTCAATCGCATTTGAAACGTGCAGATAGATCCAGTCATCACTGCGGCAGATGCTGGATTCGGTCATCTGATTTGTTTCCACAAGATAAAAGGAATTTCTGGAAGCTTCTTCTTCCAATAGATGTACTGCTTCTTCCAACAGCTGTTGATCCGGTGCCCGCAGGACGATCATGTCTTTCCTTTTTTCAATGGAAGCCCGCATCCAAATCCATGCATCCGGCATCATTGCCAGCAGATCCTTCATTCCTTTTTTCGGCATCAGATATAGTTCCATTCTGACCATAAATGGGATCTGCCTGCGTATGGGAGAAATAATTCGGTGCAGATATGAACTGCAGTGATATGGCAGAAGCTTTGCCGGCTTCAAGCTTTCAATCCATGCCTGTGTCTTGCGCGGATTGCCATTGACCTTCAATTCCGTATAAGCGCCTGTGCTAGTTCCGACAAGTGCCTGAGGCCTTGCCTGATGCAGGAGATATTCATTATCAGAACCGTCCAGGAGCACACCAGATATATGGATGCCTTGATTTCTGAGATATTCTTTGCATTCATATGCGGCATCTTTTTCAAGCTTTTTTGTATATGGAAGAATGAGATAGAGTCCACATTCCATAATCTGCTCATCCCCATAGAAACGCTGTACAGCTTCCATGCATGCATTGCGGCAGTCCTCGTTTGTCAACGAAAGCAGCAGGATTCTTCTGCCGGAAACACTTCCCTTCCAATTCAGCAGCACACCATGTTCGAACTTTTTTATTTCCATATAGATCTTCATTTCAGGAAATCGTATAATCAGTTCATTAATCTGTTTTTTACCAAGTTCTGTATAATCAATGACGTCTTCTTTTTCTTCGCCTGCTGTTTCAGCATTCACTTGTTCTTTATTAACCTTCTGCGGGTGATAAAAAAGAAGCGAGACCAGCAGGCAGAGAACAAAGGCAAACAGCAGCATCAGCACCCACGCAAGTATTGTCATCTGCCTTCTCCCTTCTCATCTTCAAATGTAGTGCGGTCATCGAGGAATACAGGCGCATCACATTTGAGCTTAGCCTGCATTCTTTTACTGAAGCATAAAAGAACACCAGCCGCAGGCCCTTTGATGCTTTTATATGTCAGCCGCATGCGGATCGGCATTAAGCCGAATTTTTCTGCAGTATAGAACAGTTCACTGATTCTTTCAGCACGATGCACAAGATAGAAGACACCATCTTCGCTCATCAGAGCTGCAGCACCCTGAAATAAATCATACATGCTCAAATTAGATTCATGTCTGGCTGCTGCCAGATATGGATTCAGATTCTTGAGTTCGTCATTTTGCGTATCAAAATATGGAGGATTGCATACAATCACAGAGAACTTTCTTCCTGGTCTGTAATCCTGCAACCGGCATATGGTAAGAACAGCACTGATATGATTATCTTTCAGATTCTGATCAGCCTGTGCAATAACTTCATCAAACAGGTCAATGCCATAGATTTCTGCCGGTTCCTGTACTGCAGCATAGCACAGCAGTGCTCCCGTAGCACACCCGATATCGAGCAAACTATCTGTCTTTTTCAAACGCATAAAACGACCAAGAAGTTCTGTATCGCTATTGAAGTGATACATTTTTCTAGGCTGTTCTATTTCATATGGAGTTCCGTTCAAATAATCACGCTTCATGTGTCTCCTTTAGTTCAAACCAGAATGTGCTTCCCTTCCCAGGCTCACTTTCAGCTCCACAGGTTCCATGATGGACATCTGCGATTGCTTTGACAATTGCCAGACCTAGTCCCGTGGACGTCAATGTCCGTGAGAATGTACGGGATGATTTCTGATATCGGTTCCAAATCAAAGGCAGTTCTTCCGGGGAGATTCCTTCTCCTTCATCCTGCACTTCAAAATGCAGTGTCTCTTCATCTTTGAGCATGTATGCACGCACATATATCGTTCCGCCAGTCGGTGTATGCTTAATTGCATTTGACAGATAATTGGCAATGACCTGCGCAATCTTTGTCTCATCTGCATATACCGTCAATGTGTCCGGAATCTCGGCAACGATTTTGAGCTTTCCGCTTTCAATCAGCGGCGCATCCATTTCCAGAATTTCTCTGATTTTCAGAGCCATATCCATATTTGCCATATGCAGTTCAGAAGTTCCTGACTGCATTCGCGAAAGTTCACTCATATCATTGACTAAGTTGTTCATGTAATCTGTTTCGCGGATAATGACATTCAAATGTTTCTCACGCTTCTGCGGATCATCACCAGATACATCCCTGACCATTTCTGCATACGCTTTGATATTTGTCAGAGGTGTACGGATATCATGAGATACATTTGCCATCAGGTCGCGGCGCAGTTCATCTGTTTTGCGGATCATGTCATTGGCACCATTCAGCGTGCTGGCAAGTTCTTTTGTCTCCGTGAACTCCCCGCCGTTAAAAGATGCGGAATAATCTGCTTTTGCGAGCTTCTGTGCCTGCAGCTTCATATCTACTATCGGTTTGGTGATTCTTCTAGCTATATAGAAAGCTAAAAGAGAAGCACCTGCCAGTGCCAACAGCATATACATCACATACTGGGTTGAGAAAAAGGAAACAACGGAGTCGACAGGCTCCAAAGGCGAATTGATAAAGATATAGTAATTGCCAAGGACATCGGCAATCCTGCGGCCGTAAACAATCATTTCCTGGCCGGTAACAGTATTGGTCAGATTATGAGAATAGTCCGTGCCGTCCTCCAGCAGCGCAATCCGGTCATCAACGGTTGCAAGTTCTGCTGGCAGACTGCTTTCACCATTAAAAATACACCCTGTTCCAAGACTGTCTGCGCGATAGATCAGACTGCCGCGGTCATTATAAATAACGACGCATGCATTATTGTCTACAGCTTCCTGCAGGGCATCATTGATTCCCGATACAGTACCCTTTTCAATCAAATCTGACTGAATATTGTTCGTTACGGTCTGTACCGTTCTGATTTTAGCGTTGCGGTAATACGGTCGGATCAGGCCAACCTGAAGGACACCAATGAAAAGTACAATTCCCAGTGCCAACAAGAAGAATGCAAGCCAGACACGGAACCGTATGCCATTGTGGTCAAGCTTCAAATTTATATCCCATTCCTCTCACAGTAACAATATGATCGCGGTATTTGCCTAAGTTATGCCGGAGCATTTTTACATGTGTATCTACCGTACGGTCATCACCGAAGTAATCATAGTTCCATACTTCTTCCAGCAGCTTCTGTCTGCTCAGTGCAACATTCTGATTCTGTACCAGGTACAGAAGAAGATCAATTTCCTTCGGCGTCAGCATTGCCTTTTCCCCATCAACACTCACGCTGCGCCCTGTTACATCAATTTCCAATCCGTCAAACTTAAGAATGTTTGATGTATTATGCTTTCCACGCTCAAGTACGACCTTGATGCGCGCCATCAGTTCCTTTGGCGAGAATGGCTTGACAACATAGTCATCTACCCCTAGTTCAAAGCCGAACAGCTTATCATATTCTTCCGTCCGTGCACTCAGCATGATGACTGGAATATTTGTTGTCTCCTTGATCTTTCTGCACGCAGAAAAACCATCCAGCTTCGGCATCATGACATCGAGGATTACAAGTTCATATGAATTGTCCTTGATCTTCTCCAGTGTCTCTATGCCATCCCCTGCTTCGTCTACTTCATAGCCGTTCAGTTCCCCATATACTTTTACAACTTCACGGATATCAGATTCATCATCAGCAATTAATATTTTTGTCATATTCTATTTCTTTCTGATCTCCTGGATCTCATTTGCTAAAAACGATTTTCCGTCTTCTATTTTAACATTAAAACGGATATACGTTCCACGTACTAATACGCTTGACTTCATTTGGTATAATTTCGGCATCACTGCCATATCAGCTAATCCAGTCTCATCCGACAAAGATACAAAGGCCATCATCTCACCTCGCTTGGTGCGGTGCTGCTTCACATTGTTGATCAGGGCAAACCCATTGTATCGGCCGCGCATTGCCTTCAATGCGGCAAGCGATGGATCGGTGATGTTGTTCGCTCTACGGATGCTGATGATAGGATGCGGTCCAAGATTAAAGCCAAGTGCCTGCCGTTCGCGTTCACTGGTCTCGGTCTCATCATCCTTGATGCGGATGAAGTCAGGTTTTGAAACCAATCCTAGATTAATGGAAATCTGATCACCTTCATGAATCTGCACCAATTCTGCATAGCGCATCGCATCATCCAGAGAATGCCTGCATGTAGCCCGTCCCATCTGGAAACAGTCCAATGCACCGGCATCAATCAATGCCTCCAGCTGATCACGCTTGATCTTCATGACAAGTGCCCTTGCCACAAAATCAAAGAAGTCATGATATGTTCCGTATTTTTCGCGTTCATCTACGATCTGGTGGCTGAGATTCACTCCGATTGCATTGACCGCAGAGAACGGCAGACGGATGTGTCCATTCTCACCTGTATAGTCTCCTTGGGATGCATTGACATCCGGATAGTCGACCTTGATACCTCTTCTTCTGCATTCATCAACATACTGTGAGGTCTTGTCTTTATCACTGATTACACTGTTCAGCAATGCACTGTAAAAATACATTGGATACTTCACTTTGAGATATGCCATCTGATAGGCAATCAGTGAGTAGGCAACAGAATGTGATTTATTAAACCCATAGCCGCTGAACTTTTCTATATAGCTGAACAGTTCTTCCGCTGTTTCCTTTGTATAGTGATTCTTCAGACATCCATCAATAAATTCAGGACGCATGTCAGCCATGACGCTGCTCTTCTTCTTAGAGATTGCACGCCGCAATATATCTGCTTTACCTAAGGAGAAGCCGGCTGCCGCCTGCAGGGCAAGCATAACCTGTTCCTGATAGATCATAACGCCGTAGGTATCCTTTAAGATACTTTCGAGCTGTTTAGATGGATACTTAATGCCAGCAGGATTTTCTCGGTTTGTCAGATAGACCTGAATATTGTCCATTGGTCCTGGGCGGTACAGTGCATTGGCTGCCACGATATCATCAAAGCAGACCGGATGGATGCGGCGCAGAAACGGCTTCATGCCGTCTGATTCAAACTGGAAGACGCCGGTCGTATCCGCACTGGCAAACATCTGGTAAACCGCTGGATCATCCAAGGGAATATCACTCAATGAGAATGAAGGATGCTCCTGCTTGATGCTTGTCACAATATCATTGATTGTTCTCAGGTTCTTCAAGCCCAGGAAGTCCATTTTGATCAGGCCCCGTTCTTCCAGAAATTCCATTGTATACTGTGACGTCTTCATGCCGTCATCTGTCTGAATCGTTGGGATGACTTCATGAAGTGCCTTCGAAGACATGATGATGCCGGCAGCGTGAATGCCTGTATGTCTTGGCAGATGTTCTACTTTCAAAGCCATCGCATACAGACGGTGGATCTTTTCACTGGAGTTGACAATGGCCCGCAGATTGCTGGAATCCTGATATGCCTTTTTCAGCGTGATGTTCACTTCACCTGGAATCTGGCGCAGAACAAGATTGATGTCGCTTGCATTCAGATTTAAAACGCGGCCGACATCATGAATTGCCTGCTTTGCGCCAAGCGTATTGAAAGTCACAATATTTGCAATATAGTCACTGCCATACGTATCACAGACATACTGGATGACTTCTTCACGTCTGTCATCCGGGATATCTGTATCAATATCCGGCATGGAAATTCTGTCCGGATTGAGGAAGCGTTCAAACAACAGATTGTACTTCAAAGGATCGACCATGGTGATACCTAAACAATAGGCCACAAGAGAGCCGACCGCACTGCCTCTGCCTGGACCGACATTGATTCCATTCTTTCTTGCATAACGGATAAAATCAAAGACGATTAGAAAATAGTCTTCATAATGCATCTTAAGAATGACACTCAATTCATACTCCAGGCGTTCAACATATTTCTGATCATAATGATCATGCAGCCTCTTCTTAAGTCCGGCTATACACAGTGCCTTCAGATAGTCTTCCGAGGACACCCCTTCCTTAGGAACTTTATATTTTGGCAGACTTGCCTTTTCTACGGTTCCATCCGCACTGCACTGCCGAGCAATCTCTTCGGTGCGGGCTAAGTCATCTGCTTCATACAGTGCTTCCATTTCAACCGGTTTTAAAAAGTATCTGCCTGTCGGCAGAAGGAGTGAAGCATCATTGATTGTTTTCCCTGTACGGATTCCGTTGAGGATCCGGCATTCTTCATTATCTGCCTCATCAATATAGCTGATCTTATTCAAGGCACACGTACGAATGCCGAGATTCATGCAGATCTGTTTTAAAAAAGTATTTCTCTTCTTCCACATTGCAGATTCCTGATAAGACAAGGCAATATCAAAAGAAGAAATCTCTTCCTTCATGATCTTCAGTTTCTCTATGCATCCCTGCTTGTTCTCCTTGATCAGGTCGGAATCCATCCAGCCGCCCTCACCATAGGCAATGATAAAGCAATGTCCAGCACATGCATTGAGCTGTTCGAGGCCGACATTGTGCGGTTGATGATTCAGCTGCGATGACAGGTTCATCAGCTGTGCATATCCCTTATTGTCCTTTGCTAAAAGAAGAAAAGGAACAGTTGCATCATGATACTGAATGTCCGCTTCCAGACCGATGATTGGATGAATATCATTCTCTTTGCATAGATGAAGAAAAGACGGTGTTCCAAACATGACATTATGATCGGTCAAGGCAACACTGCTGTATCCGTATTCTTTTGTTTTCTGTATCAGCTTCTGTATCGTGATGGAGCTTTCCAGAAGTGTATAACAGCTTCTTACATATAAATGAACTGACATGAGGATATTATACAACGAAAAACAATCAGACTGTCACCAGCCCGATTGTATATTCGATGTTTTTATAATTTGTGCTGAAATAAACAGTTCCGTCGCCGCTGCCGCCCAGAATATCCAGTACTGCATCATAGACGTGATTGACGGCTTTTCCATTGTGGTCATCATCTGCATAGATCACCCAGATGCGCCCCTTTACATTTTTGAGATCATACAGATCATAGACGACTGTCATGTCAGAGCCATATGCCTGATATGCCTTGACGCTTTCATCGTTCCATCCATGTTCATTCCAATAGATCAGCGGATGATCCATGTATTTCGATACAGCGATGAAAGAATTCGGATCCTGCTTATAGTTGCTGACAAGTATGATGTCTCCTTCCTGCATATGTGCATTAAGATAATCATATGGTGCCTGATTAACTGGATCATAGTTCGTCTTGATTAAAGACAGATTTGTCCATACAGAACAGATGACAATAGCAATACAGAAAATCGCATTGACCGTCTTTCTTCCAAATTTGGCAAAGTTATAGGCAAAATAGCACATCAATAATGAAGTGCATACAAGCAGGTATCTGGCATAGATGATGATGCGGTTCATCTGTTTTCCGGCAATGACAGCAATGATGATCACACCTGCATATGTACCAAGCGTCAAAGCTGTTTCATAGCCATGCTGCCTTGGATGCCGAACCGCATTGTAGATCAGATAGATGACAAGACAGATCTCCAGTCCAGCTGCCAGTGCAGTTGGAATGAAATATTCATGTTCCAGATTTCCTGAGACCTGGAACATCAGGATCTCTATCAGCGACTTCGGCCAGATCCACTTGATCCAGAAATTCTGCTTGACGCTGCCGGTCTGCGCAATGAAGACAAAGATCCATGGAATATAGCATCCAATCTGTAGAATGCCATCCACCAGCCACATCAGGTAATCCTTGACTGTATGTCTTTTGAAGTTCTTGATCAGAATGATCAGCAGTGCAAGATTAACAACAGCTGCCGCAAGCAGACCATAGTAATGCGTATAGGCTGCCAAGATAAAGTACAGGACCATCCGCAGATGATTCCAGATGCTGTTCTGTCCATTTGCCAAACGGATTGCGTAGAATGTTCCCAATAAGACCAGCAGGCTCACCAGCATATACATTCTGATTTCCCCTGCATATACAACGTTCACTGGGAAGAAGAACATCAGGAAAGTGAACCAGAGACCGCAGTCTTCTCCAAAATCCCTGCGGATGCCGGTATATCCAAAGATGCCCATCATACAGAGACACGCCCATGAAAAAAGACGGTAGACAAGCAGATTTTCACCAAAGATCAGATAAAGCACATGCAGACAGTCATAATAAAACACAGGATGCACATCATGAATATCGATGGCCCATATCTGTGAAAAGGAATGAGAAGCCAGCGATACACTATAGGATTCATCAAACCAAATATTTGTCTGAAACAGTGGAATGATGGTAAAAATCATGCCGATGATGATCAAAATCAGATGAATCTTCTTCTTAGATAAGCTTGTTTTCATAGTGAAAATTTTAGCTTGAACATACAATTCATGCAAGCTGTTAAGCATAATCTTCAGAAATTCTATATAATAGATAACATAGAATATGCGGAGGATCGAATGAAAATAGCTTATGTGACCGATTCCGGTACCGGAAAAAATATTGAAACGTTAGCAAAGGACGGAATTGTCAGCGTTCCCCTGCAGATCACCGATGAAAATCATACATATCAGGATATGGAGACACTGCTCGTCAAAGACAACCTCCGTCTTTTGGAGGAAGGCCATCTGTTAAAGACATCCCAGCCCTCTCCAGGTATTGTAGAAGAGTGTTTTGAATCCTTGAAGAAACAGGGTGTTGATCTGATCATTGCCGTTCCTATCTGCAACGGTCTTTCCGGCACAATCAGTACAATGACCACAGTTGCCAATGACCTTGGTCTTCGGATCATCACAGTTGATACATATGTCACAGCTGTTGTCCAGGATTATCTGATTCACTATATCAAAGAAGCCTATGAAAAAGGAATTTCTGATTTGACTATTCGGCTGAATGTTGAGGAAGTGATCAACTCCACAAATACGCTGGTCATTCCAAAGCATTTTGATCAGCTTGTCCGCGGCGGCAGACTTACGCCAATGGCAGCCCGGCTTGCTAAGTTCCTGCAGATCTCTCCTGTCCTTCAGATCAATAAGAAGACATCCGGCAGAATTGATTCGCTTGAAAAAGTACGCACCTTCCGCAAAGCTCTGGAACGCGGAATGGATGAAATGGAAACCGACGGTGTTAATGACGGCTCTGACTTATGGCTGGTCACGATTGCGCACGTTGACAATATCAGCACGGCTGAAGAACTGTACCATAATATGCATGCACGCTTCCCGCATGCACAGATCCAGATCATCGACTTATGCAATGCCGTAGCTGCACACACGGGAACTGGCGCCATCTGTCTGCAGTGGTTCAAAAGAATAGCTTAATCAACTTCTTCTTACGATCCATGCTTGCCTGCGTATTAGGGGGATAGAAATGAATGAAATAAACAACTCTTCATCGGTTCGACAGAATCCTGAGGATATAAATAAAAAGTTATCTGATTTCGAAAAAAAGAAAAAGAAGTTCGTGCGCAAAGAACGGCACCGTAAGATTTGGATCTGCATCTTTGTATTAATCCTGGCTCTGTATGCCGTTGCCGGGACTCTTGGAATCAGCTATACAAAGCACCTTCTGGCGGATGTGCCCGAATTGAATCAGAATGATCTGATTGGTGAAGACAGTACAACAATCTATGACACCAACGGAAATCTGCTGACTGAAATTGGCGCATACTATCGACAGAATATTACATACGATGAATGTCCGGAATCACTTGTGGATGCCTTCCTGTCTATTGAGGATTCAAGATATTTCTCTCATAACGGATTTGATGTTCCCCGCTTTACCTCTTCCATCATAAACACAGTCCTGCATGGCAATACACAAGGTGGTTCCACCTTCACCATGCAGCTGGTCAAGAATACGTATTTCTCGACTGATGACATCAACGGCGGCACTGAAAGAGAAGCGACCATCAAATATAAAGTACAGCAGATTTGGCTTGCTCTGAATCTTGAAAAGAGCCTATCAAAGAAGCAGATCTTTGAATACTATGTCAATAAGCTGAATTTCGGCGGACAGATCCGCGGTGTTCAGAAAGCGGCAGAGTATTACTTTGATAAGAATGTCACTGACCTGAATCTATCTGAAAGTGCGCTTCTGGCTGGCATCGTCAACCTGCCGAATAAATATAATCCATACTTATATCTGGATTATGCAACTCAGCGGCGAAATGAAGTCCTGCAGCAGATGCTGAACCACGGCTATATTACCAATGATGAGTACAACCTGGCTTCTTCAATCAAAGTTGAAGATCAGCTGGCTGGGGAAGACCATATGCCTTCCAAGAATACAAAGTATGCACAGTACCTTGATGTTGCCATTCAGGAAGCTGCGGAAGTGACCGGCAGAGATCCATCTACTACCGGCATGAAGATCTATACTGCCCTGCAGCCTGAAATCCAGCAGCAAATTGAAGACATTGAAAACGGCAGCACTGATATTTACTACGCAGATGACTTGATGCAGACGGCAATCATTTCACTAAACAATACAAATGGTGAGATTGTCGGCATCGGCGGCGGCCGCAACTATGAAGGTGGCTCGTTGCTGCTGAATCGTGCGACCCAGCAGTACAAGCAGCCTGGCTCCTCAATCAAGCCGGCAGTTGATTATCCGCTTGCTTTTGAATATCTTGGATATTCGCTGGATGAGATTGTACAGGACAGACCAATCACCTTCCCTGCAGAAAGCAGAGTCCTGGTCAATGCGACAGGCAAATATGTCGGTGATCTGACCCTGACCTCAGCCCTACAGAACTCATTGAATATTCCAGCTATTCTAACTTTGGAAAATGTTGTTACAAAAATTGGATCCAATGCAGTTGTTGACTACATGCATGCAATCGGCTTCTCGAAGGTCTCCTATGATGACTTCCACCTGTCCTATGCCATCGGCGGCAACAGCTTCACCACAACGGTTGAAGAACTTGCTGGTGCCCATGGTGCGATGATCAACCTGGGTGTCTACAATCAGCCGCATACGATCCGCTCAATTGAATTTACAGACGGAAGTACTTATACACCGACAGAGAATCAGAATAAGCGTGTACTGTCTTCAGGCAGCGCATATCTGATGGACGTCTTAATGAACCGGAATACTGACGGTACTGTCTTTAACTACATGAACATCTTCAAGAACCTTGATTATCCTGTCTATGCAAAGACCGGAACAACTGACTGGGGCAGCGACGGTGTGCAGTATGGCATCCCCGAAGGTGCCATGAAGGATAAATGGATGGTCGCCTCTTCTTCCAACTATACCAATGCAGTATGGGTCGGATATGATAAGGCAATTGCCGGTGAAAACTGCTACTTTACAACCGCAAAAGCGAACTTGAATATTTCCGGCCGGACAAATCTGGCTCTGCTGGAAACAGAAAATGCACTGTCCCCGAACACGAATGACGGCGTCAAAAAACCGGATGACGTCAAGGATGTCACGTATCTGACGGGTACCTATCCGCACGTTGCAGATGATGGCAAGATCAGCAGCAAAACAACGACTTCACAGGTCTCTGCAGCGGGGCTTGAGAATATGCCGACCGTTTCACAGGCCGACTATACTGGCAAGAAACCTGTCCTGACAAACTTTGATGCCTCTCTCTCAAACGGAATTGTATATATCAACTGGTATACACAGAATACATGTTCCGGCAGCCGAAATATCTCTTTGAAGGATCAATATAACAGTATCAGCATGTATGGTGCCTGCAAGGCAGCCTCTGCTTCGCAGCTGACAAACAACAATGCAAAATATTATGCTGATATCTATGTAAACGACGCTTTCTACATGACCCTCACCAACAAGACAAATACATATGCCGGCATCCCTGCTTCATTAAAAGGCAATGTAAAGATCTGCGGATACTTTACAGATTCCAAAGGCACATCGAATAAATCATGCAAGTATGCGGGATACTTTGACTACGATAACGGCATCAACCTGTCTAACTAAAAAAGGACTTCAATGAAGTCCTTTTCAATTGGCATCTTTATGTCTGAACTTAGAAGTAAAGATGGCAGACAATTTCCGATGAAACAGATCCTGCGGAATCTTCAGCACCTGCGAAATTCCCAGATATACAATGAGTGACAGCATAACATTGAGGAAGAACTTCAGCAGTGCAGTCAGCTTTCTGCCGACAGCACCATCCAGACCAATCTTTTTTAAGAACAAGCAGGATGCTGTCATGATGACTAGCGCCAGTACTATCTTTGCCAGATTGAGGATCATTCTCTTTGCATCAATATTGAACCGCTTCTGCAGGCCATGAATATTTGCAATCAAAAGATATGTGCTGCCGATCAAGGAAGCTATAATCGCACCCTGATATCCAATGACGTAGGTCAGCGGCACCATCAGGATACCTCTGATGATGGCGTCAATCAGCTGTCTCTTCAGTACTTTCTTCTGCATACCCAAGGCAATGCTCAGCATACTGGTAACAGGACAGATTGTCCCCATAAATCCGTCAGCAGCGACCCATTTGATTACTTCACTGGACAGCGTAGGATTGACTGTATAGAACAGGATATGATAAATATCACTCGAATAGATTGCGATGCATAAGCTGGCGGCGCTTCCGATAAAAAATACGATGCCGATGCATTCAACGATGATCTTGCTGACACGGGAATAATTCTTCTGCGTCATTGCTTCCGTTACATGCGGAATCAATGCTGCAATAAAGCCAGGTGCCAGGATCTGCGGGATACTGGTCAGCTTATTGCCGACATAGTTAAAAGCAGAGGAGATTACCGTAATGTTCTCAGCATCATATCCATGCAGCCGCAGGCCAACTGGCAGAAGTATGGAATAATAGATCTGATCACAGTAGCCGATGATAGCTGAAAGCAGATATGGAATTGCCAGGATGATCAGTTCATGAAGAAGTTCTTCATTCTTACGCGACAGTGTTGTCTGAACTGCAGCTTTATCTTTGATCTCCTTAAAATTCTTCTTATCAAATACATAGATTTGAATAATTGCTGCTACAGCCGCAATGCTTGTTGATAGAACGGCCGCATACAATGCATATTTGCGGTCCATATGAAACACATAGACAATCAAGGACGCTGCCGTCAATAAGAAGCCAACACGTACAATCTGCTCAAAGACCTGTGTGAATGCATATTCACCCATTTCTTTTCTACCCTGCCAGAATCCTCTGTACGCAGACAAAATCGGCACAAAGACTAACGCTGCAGCCAGCAGCTGAAGACATGTACGCATGATCTTCATATCTTCTCCCGGCACAATGATATTAGCAATTACACCGGAAAGAAGGATCAGCGCCAGCATGCCGAAGAAACCAAGCAGTCCCAGCAGACGGATTGACATCGTCCTGATCTTCCGCAGGCTCTTATTGTCGTCGAGGATTGTATATTTCGCGACAATAGTGCTTATGGCAAATGGAATTCCTGCTGTAAATACATTCAAGATATAAGAATAGATGTTGTATGATGTCCCATAATACTGCATCAAAGCATCCGAGGAAAATATATAAGAAAGTGGAATGGAATATAAAAGCCCCAGCAGCTTGGCAATGAACAGTCCTGCTGTTCCTACAAGCCCACTGAGAACAAGACTGTTTTTTACTTTCCCATTAGTTTTCTGTGCTTCAATATTTTTCATCGCTTTTCCTTTATAAGGCACTGCTGAAACAAAAACTATACTTATTTATTATACGTCATCGGCCTCTGATTTGCTATGATGGAGGCATTTCATCCACCAAAAGAAAAAGCGGTCTTTGCCGCTTTCATCATTTATTTCTTTCCTCTGAGCTTAGCTGCCGTCTTCAACAGGAATGGATAGAACTGATCAAAGGCAGCATACATCGGATGATTCAGAACAATATTAAATTCACCGATATACTCTTCGACATTCATGATCCAGTTGGATTTGAACAGCGTCAAGCCGTCATCCAATGTTCCTTCCACGCCGCCGAAGCTGCAGTGATGTATACCAAGTTCAACACATCTGTCCAGACATTTTGCATAGAGCAGATAGCTGGAATACATGCGCAGATAGTCTGGATGATTGCCCATATAGAAGAGCTCCATCAGATTGTTATTATAGACAGCTAAGATGCCGCAGGTAATGACTTCATTCTTCCCTTCCCGCTGAAAGTCTTTCTGCAGAAGGTCAAATTCTTTCTGATCATTTGTCAGCTGCTGATTCAGAGCGGCCTTTTCCTTCTTCTTCAGCCCTTCCGCTGACAGTTGATTCTTTTCGTCAGCGATGGCATCTTCCAGTTTCTTCAGCTGCTTTACAAAGTTCAGCTTGGTGACCATGCAGATGGCATGATCTCCATAGACTTTCATCATATGATCAAAGTATTCTTCATTGCGCAGCGCAACTTGCTTCCTTACTTCTGTATAATGCATGGCAATGCCGAAATCATGGATATATTCCGGGCCTTCATAGACTTCAATTCCTTTATGCTCTGATGCTCTGATACATTTTGCTGTCTTATGTTCTAGATGCTCGCGGTAGTCATCCGTCACATCCATCTCGGCATTGAATCTAGGCTGTGTGCTCTCTTCAATCCGCACTGTATAGCCTCTATGAACTGCTCCGCATTTCTTCAGCAGATCAATGACTGGAACATTCTGACATTCATGTTCGGCTTCTCTATCCTTATATGGATATTTCTTGGAAAGGACAGCTGGATCAAAGCGCAGCGCAATTGCATGTTTCTGCTTGGCTGCAATTGTAAGCTGCTCCAAATAGAATCTGACAAGAGATTCATTGCTGTAATTCATGACAGGACCTCTTGGAATATAGAACAAAGTCGTTCCCAGCGGCATCTTTCTGATCAGTACCAGTGCTGTTGCAACTGTTCTGCCATCCTCTGTCACACTTGTAAACAAGTGCTCCCAGTTATTCTTGATCTGTGCCCATGGGGAACATTGGAAAAGAGTATTCTGTTCATGCGTGGTAACAAAAGCATCAACTGTCTTCGGATCCGTATTCAGATGAAATTCGTATGACATATGATACTCCTTTCTAATAAAAAACACCGGATGCCGGTGTTCTTTGGTTTAGTGACGAGTACGGGATTCGGACCCGTGGAATGCTGCCTTGAGAGGGCAGTGTGTTAAGCCGCTTCACCAACTCGCCAGCGAGAAGGAAGACTGGATCTCCCTTCGAACTTGTTTATAGTACTATATGCTTTTTGATGATGCAACAAATTTTTTCACTTAGCTGCAAGCTGCTTCTTGGATGCATCGACAAGATCCTTGAAGGCCTTTTCATCATGGATAGCAATTTCAGAAAGCATCTTTCTGTTCATGTTGATATCAGCAAGCTTCAGTCCGTACATGAACTTGGAATAGCTGAGGTCATACATTCTGCATGCTGCGTTGATTCTGGCAATCCAGAGCTTGCGCATCTCTCTCTTTGTCTGCTTTCTTCCGATAAAGGAATACTTCAGAGAATGCATTACCTGTTCATTGGCTGTTCTGTAAAGCAGATGCTTGCTTCCAAAATAACCCTTAGCAAGCTTTAATACCTTTTTACGTCTATTACGCGTAGGTGTTGATCCTTTTACTCTCATCTTAACTTAGCCTCCCTATTAACCCTGCAGAAGCTGCTTATCGCGCTTCATGTCTGTCTCGTTTGCACTTGTGCTCTTAGCCAGGTGCATCTTCTGCTTGTGGCTCTTGTTGGCTGCAAAGTGGGAAACATAGTTGTGCTGGACCTTTAACTTGCCGTTAGCTGTCAGCTTGCTGCGCTTAGCGAAAGTCTTCTTGGTCTTCATTCTGATCTTCTTTGGTTTTTTAGCTTTTGCTTTCATAACAATCTCCTTTACTTACCTTTTTTTGGTGTAAATGTTACAGACATAGTGTTGCCTTCAAGGCTTGGTGCCTTGGCCATCTCTGCAATATCTGAAATCTGCTCTGAGAAATTTTTAATAACTTCACGGCCGACTTCCTGACGTGTAATCATACGTCCACGGAACTTCATGTCAATTCTGACTTTCTGACCGTCTTCAAGCCATTCCTTCGCACGCTTGACCTTAGTGTCAAAATCATGTTCATCAATGACTGGAGAGATACGAAGTGCCTTTACTTCAACGACATGCTGATTCTTCTTTGCTTCCCTGTCCTTCTTCTGTGCTTCAAAACGATACTTTCCATAGTCTACAATCTTGCAGACTGGAACTTCTGCGTTCGGTGCAACACATAACAAGTCAAGCTCCATGTCATAGGCCTTTTCCAAAGCCTCACGACGCATCATCTTCCCTAACTGTTCTCCATTAGGGCCGATCACCAGGACCTCTTTAAAATGAATGTCTTCATTGACAATATCATTTGAATCCGGGCGTCTATTTTTGTTGTTCTTAATCTTTCCCAAGCGGACCTCCTAGCAATGAAAAACAGGTACGATTCCGCACCTGTCCAAAATTTCTTTCGATATTTCGGCATACTACCCAAGTCCTTCGGACATCAGGTGAGAAGCGGTGCTTCTTCTTTCCGTATTTTCAAATACTTTGATATTTAACTACAAAACAATCTTCTTGTCAACTATATTTCGAATCCAATCACATTAATTGTTACATCACTGGCCTTGAAACCTGTCATGAACAGAATATTCTCATAGATTTTGTTCTGTACAAGTTCACATGTAGCAGCGACATTGGCACCGTACTTGACCTTGATATCAGCAGAGATATGCAGCTTATTATCTACAATCTTGACTGTCAGCGGACTGGTAAAGCGTGCTTCTGCTACCTTTACTGCATTTTCAATATCATCAATGCTGATTTCAGCAATTGAACGGAAAACTGACTTGTTGATTGCAATCATGCCATTTCCCTGATTCTCATTTAATACAACATAATCCTGTGCCATAATTTCACCTCTCTGCTATTATATCAGTTCTTTTTTCTTATTGGAAGATAACGGTTACCCGGTGTGCCAGTTCAGCTAAGATCTCTTTTTCGTATTTCTGGTAGGAAGCATAGTCTTCATAATCCTTCTCTACCATCTCCGCATAGGTACGGAATATTTCCATGACATCCAGTACCTTTTCTTCATGGATGATGTCGATCTTATCAACACTGACCAATGCCTGCGCCAATGTTCCTGCCAGCGCGCTGCGGACGCCTTCTGCTTCCTTCTCACCATAGTTTTTGAATAATCCGGCATACCAGGTCGGCTGGATCAGAAGCAGATGAATCACATCGATGAAATCTGAAAAGTCTTCAATGTTATTGCCAGGCTGGATGGTGAACAGCATGCAGAAGAAGATGTGCCACTGAAAGTTTTTATTCAGCTGCTGCTGCCAGTAGCCGCCAAGAATATTTGAGAATGAATCCTGTGATACATAGGTGTGCTCCAAATATATCTCTTCTCTGAATTCAATCTTCGTGTCTGTCAGATAGTTCAGCAGCTGCAGATAATCAATCATCCGTTCTGGGTTATGCGTTCCATTCAGAAAATCTTTGACATAGATATACTGTGCCAGAATAGCACTGCATTGTTTGAAATCTGTTGCAAAGCCGACAGACTCCTTCATTTTGCGGTTCATCAGTTCATTGATCGAGCGCGCGACAAAACTCTTGAAGCCCTTCTCATCCATGCCAATCTGCGCCTGCTGCGACTGATATGAGATCTCGTTATACATGATTTCCAGCTGACGGTCGACTACATCAAGATTATCTCTGATGGCACCGAGCATATTGCGGTTGAATGTATCATACATGACAAAATCCGGATTCTTATATACAACTTCATGTTCAATTTCGCTCCAGAACGTATGGACCAGAGATTTAATCTGCAGTTCAAAATTGATGCGCTCGCCATTGAACAGATAAAATCCATCAATCCGGTAGATTGTAAAACCATTCCGCTGTGTCTGCGGCTGTGCCATATGAAGATTCAAATAAACGTCAGGATTCTTTCTGCACTTGCTGAAGATCTTTCCATCATCTTCAAAGTACGCAAATAAGGAATGATAAAGCTCTACTTCATTTCTGATGAAACGGCATTCAAATGTCACGCCGATCAAATCAGTCAGATTCTTCAGAGCTTCTTCCGGTGTGGTATAGTTCAGATAAAAGCGGTTGCGGATCAGTTTTTCCCGCAGACTTTCACTGGACTTGACACGTGATTTTACTGACAGCAGTGTATCAGAGGATTCTCCTGCAACTTCCTTGAACAAACTGACCAGCTGTCCTTCTACATATGTAAATGAAGGCTTCTTCAGTTCATAGTACTTAATTGTTTCATCAATAAAATTGAATAATTCCAATTCCATGGATACACTCCTTATCTTGTCCGCAGACCCTTCGGATATTTGTTTTTGATCGATGAACCATCGCTTTTCCCTAAGCCTACTGCAAAGTCATGCCAAGTCAACAGACAATATCCCTTAGATGTTGCGATTGGCAGCTGTTCTCCATGCATATATTTCTTCAGCATTTCATCATCCAGATCAACTTTGATGCGGAAGCTGCTTACAGTTGACATTGCCATATGATGATCCGGTTCGAAGCGTTCATTTTTTACAAGTTCTCCCAAGTATACCTGGTATCTAAGAATGTGGCACCTTCCACAGTCATAAAAAGGAACAGTACCGCCATACAGACGGTTGTTCTTCAAATACATATAAGGATATGGTTCCGCCAGAATCTCATTGACTGTCTGCAGAATATTTTGTGATATCGGAATTCCTTTCAGAAGACGATGCTCACGCTGCACTGTATCTCCATCTTTCGTAAGCCGGCAGATGAAGTGTCCTTCTCCGCCGTCCATTGGGAAGATTCGAAGTGCATTTTCGGTGCCGCCTTCCATCGCATATGCACGTCTGCCAAAACTGACATCTGGCCGTACAATCTTCATATCGGGATGATTCTTAACGAACCACGACATATTCATTTCATTTTCTTCCTTTGAGAATGTGCAGGTACTATATACCATGATTCCGCCCGGCCGCAGACAGCGGTAGGCATTCTCCAAGATTTCTTTCTGCAGTGCAGCGCATTTTAACACGTTTGCCTGTGACCAGTCATTGACCGCATCATCACTTTTGCGGAACATGCCTTCCCCGCTGCATGGGGCATCACATAAGACAGCATCAAAAAATCCTTCAAACGCATCGGCAATATCTTTTGTATCAGCATTCAGTACAACTGCATTGCCGGCACCGTTGCGCTCGATATTCTCACAGAGTGCCTGTGCTCTTTTTGCATTGATCTCATTTGAAACTAACAGTCCCTGATTTTGCAGCATTTCCAAGATCTGTGTGCTCTTTGAACCTGGTGCCGCACAGAGATCAGCTACATACATTCCCGGTTTAGGGTCCAGTACGGTAACTGCAGCGGATGCACTTGGTTCCTGCATATAGAACAGTCCTGAAAGATATGCCGGTGTATATCCGATACCAGGCCTGGCTTCAGTATAATAACCGTGCTCCGCATAAGGACTCTTTTCATGTACAAGGTCCATGCACGCAAAAAGCTGTTCCTCTGTGCACTTCAGCGGATTGACTCGGAAGCCTTTCTGCGGTTCTTCATCCAGAACTGCCAGATATGCATCATATTCGTCTTTCAGCATTTCCTTCATGCGTGCAAAATATTCTTCATTCATAATTGATCAATCATTTTTCTGACGTTCCTGACATCCTGTTCAAGCTGAAGAATCAGATTTTCCTTCGAACGGAATGACATTTCCTCCCGCATGAAATGAACAAAATCCAGGCGGATCGTGTTTTCATAGATATCACCGTCAAAATCCAGCAGATATGCTTCCAGAGACAGATTCTGCCGATAATTAAACGTCGGATTATGTCCAAGATTTGCCATTGCTCTATATTTTCTGCCGCCGATATGTGCAATGCATGCATATACACCCGGCTTTGGCAGCAGATATTCTTCTGAATAGTCAATGTTGGCTGTTGGAAAGCCAATCTCAGTACCTAACTGGCGGCCATGTACAACAACCCCCTCAATGGAATAATAATAACCAAGCATTTCCGATGCCTGTTCCATATCTCCTTCACTGATGCACTGGGAAATCCTAGTCGAAGAGATCTTGCCGGTTTCATCATCTACTTCTCCGACAACTTTGACATCATAGGAGGCATCTTTTTGCAATGTCTCTGAACTTCCCATGCCCATGCTGCCATAGTGAAAGTCAAATCCGCAAACAATCCCTTTCAGATTCAATTTCCCTAATACTTTTGTGACAAAGTCTTCCGGTGACAGCTGTGCCATTTCTTTAGTAAACTGCAGTACTACAATATTTTCAATACCAAAGGATACAGCCTTATTGATACGCTGCCGGATGGTTGTAATGTGCTTCACATTCTGCAGTCCTTTGATTGTGACCCATGGATCTGGATCAAAGGTGATCATTGCTGTCTCTGCATCTTTTTCTTTTGCCATTGCAACTGTTTCCGCAATCAGCGCCTGATGCCCGCGGTGCATGCCGTCAAAATAGCCAATGCAGGCACACATTGGAATCTGTGGAACTTTCTCACAATCTAAGCTGAGCATTATCATTCTCATATTAAAAAAGGCCTCTTCTACAATGGTACATGCCATCTTCCTGCTTTTCATAAGCCGCAAGGAGTTCATGTTCTTTCACAAATATTACTTTATCGCTTGTTTCATCATTTAAATAGACATGCTTCCCCTGCATGACCATCTCCGGCATGCGGCACTCAACAATCTTCCATTCAGGGTCAATGACCGAAAGCGGATCTAGGAAAACTCCCTTTCCTTCTTCCAGTTCTTCAATTGTACATGCATCTTCTAAAGACAGATTTTCAATGCCTCTCCTTATTAAAGAAGTCATTGCTCCGATTTCGCCGACGGCTGCACAATAATCTGTGATCAATGTCCTGATGTAAGTCCCTGAGGAAACATCAGCATCCATACTGTAGAGATTTTCACCAATCTGTTCGACAGACACTGATGCAATTTCTACTTCACGAGGTTCCCGTTCAATCGTTTCCCCTTTGCGGGCATATTCATAGAGCTTTTTTCCGTCTTTTTTAATGGCACTGTACATCGGCGGGATCTGCTGGGTATGACCAATGAATTTGTGACAAGCATTCTCCAGTTCCTCTTTAGAATGCGTCTTAGGTTCTCTTTGTTCAGTCACAGTTCCCCAGATATCTTCCGTATCTGTAGCGGTGCCCATCTGAAATTCTGCATGATACTTTTTATGATTGCTGACACAGTAAGGCACCAGCTTCGTATATTTTCCCAGCAGAACAATCATTAGACCAGATGCGTTGGGGTCTAATGTTCCTGTGTGCCCTGCTTTTTTCTCATGAAAAATATTGCGGCATGCACGGACAGCGGAAAACGAAGTCATTTCCATCGGTTTGTTCAATAAGATTACAGCATCCATAAGCTCAGTTATTATACCAATATATAGGCCTAACCGCAAAAAACATACACTTTTCCGGAACTGTAAACAGTTTCAGAAAACATTTTAATGTATTTTCTTGACATACAAACGATTGTCTCCTATAGTACTGTCATAAAATAAAACACTCGTATAGAGGTAGCGATGCAAAAGAGTACTTCATTGAGCCGGCAGGCTGAGAAATGGAAGAAAGGTAATCATCGCCGAACGTCAATGTCCGCGAAGCATTGATGTGGGGATACAGAGAACATCTGTACCACTCCTTCATAGATATGAAGAGGAGCTATTACTTATCGGATGATTAAACCGTATGTAATAGTAACACATACGGTTTTATTTTATGAAAATTCAGGAGGGTTTTATATGAATCGAATTGTAAGAACATCTACAGCAGTCATCACTTCCGCCCTGCTGCTCACCGGATGTGCATCCGGCAGCACAGCTTCCACAACTACTTCAGCATCTTCATCTACAACAGCAACTGAAACACTGCGTGTCGGCATGGAATGCAACTATGCTCCATTTAACTGGACAACAACGACAGCCAACGATACGACCCAGAAGATTTCCAGCGCAGACTACTGCGATGGATATGATGTCGTCATCGCTACAAAGCTTGCCACAGCAGTCGGCCGTAATGTCGAAATTGTAAAGCTTGATTGGGACAACCTGATTCTGTCTCTGCAGAACAACCAGATTGATGCAATCATCGCTGGTATGACAGATACACCGGAACGTGAACAGGAAGTTTCCTTCACTGATCCATATTATGAATCAGAAGAAGTCATGATTGTTCGTGCTGACGGCAAATATGCAAGTGCAACCAGCATTCAGGATTTCTCTGGTGCTACTGTACAAGGCCAGATGAATACAATCTATGATGAAGTCATTGATCAGATCAACGGTGTCACTCACCAGCCGGCAGCGGAATCATTCCCAGCTGCCATTCAAGCTCTGCAGTCCGGTGCTATTGACGGTGTAGTTTCTGAGCTTCCAGTTGCCAACGGCGTCGTTGCCGCTAACAAGGAACTGTCCATTGTCAGATTTGCTTCCGGCAAGGGCTTCACTGCAGATACAACAGTTTCTGTTGCAGTCAGAAAGACAGATACAGATTTAAAGGATGCATTGAATACTGCATTGAGCAATATTTCTACATCTGAGAGAGAATCACTGATGGAAGCAGCTGTTAACCGTCAGCCTGCTACAAACTGATGTTCATTCAGAATTGTCTTGATATTCTAAGTAAATACGGCAGCAGTATACTTCTTGGTGTCAGAACAACATTGTTTGTTTCCCTCACCGGTACATTCTTCGGCCTGATCTTAGGATTGCTCGTCGGTGGTTTACGTGCGGTAAAACTGGACTATACAGCAGGTCCAGTTTCCCGCTTCTTCAAAAAACTGCTTGATATCATTATAAACATTTATATTACAGTATTCCGCGGCACCCCAATGATGGTCCAGGCACTTTTCTTATACTATGCACTGCTGCATGTATTTAACTGGACAAATATGACCGCAGCTATCTTCGTCATCAGTGTCAATACTGGTGCTTATATGGCTGAAATTGTCAGATCAGGGATTCAGGCCGTAGATGTTGGACAGACGGAAGCTGCCCGCAGTTTAGGTATGTCCAATGCACAGACAATGATGTCTGTTGTACTGCCGCAGGCAATCAAGAATGCATTCCCGGCAATTGGCAACGAATTAATCGTCAACATCAAGGATTCATCCGTATTGATGATCATCTCAATTACTGAATTAATGTTCCAGACAAAGAGCTTTGCAGGATCCACCTTCCACTTCACAGAAGCATACTTTATTGAAGCAATGATCTACCTGTTCTTAACAAGTATTGCAAGCTTGATCCTGAACTTCATTGAAAGAAGAATGAACCGCACTTCCTATGTCACTGTACCAATGAGTGATACGAATCCAAAGAGTGTCGGTTATATCAGAAGACACCTCGCATCAACGAAAGGAGGCGGAAGATGATTATGTCAAATCAGCCTCTTGTCGAAATTAAAGATATTCATAAGAGCTTTGGCTCATTAGAAGTTCTGAAAGGTGTTGATTTCACCGTCAATGAAGGTGAAGTTGTCTGCCTGATTGGACGTTCCGGTTCCGGTAAATCCACTCTGCTTCGCTGTATCAATCTTCTGGAAAAGCCGGACAGCGGCTTGATCAATGTTTCAGGACAGGATATTCTCCATACAAAGAATGTCAATCAATACCGTGCTAGAGTTGGTATGTGCTTCCAGCAGTTCAATCTATTCAATAATATGAATGTGCTGCAGAACTGCATGAAGCCGCAGGAAAAAGTACTTATGGTCTCCAAGGATAAAGCCAAGGAGACTGCCCTGCACTATTTAGATAAAGTAGGCATGCTGGATTTTGCCAACGCAAATGTGCGTACAATTTCCGGCGGCCAGAAACAGAGAGTTGCAATTGCACGTGCTCTCTGTATGAATCCAAAGCTGATGCTGTTCGATGAACCTACCTCTGCACTTGATCCTGAAATGGTCGGTGAAGTATTAGCCGTCATGAAGGATCTGGCAACTCAGGGCTTGACAATGATTATTGTCACCCACGAAATGAATTTTGCCAAAGATGTTGCAGACCGTGTTGTCTTCATGGATCAGGGGAAAATTGAAGAAGAAGGCACTCCGGATCAGCTGTTCAACCATCCAAAGAGTGAAAGAACTGCCTTATTCTTAAAAGCATCTGCAAACAAATAAGATCTGGCGATTGCCAGATCTTTTAATATACTTCAAACACCATCCCATTTGTGACATTTAAACTGTAAAGAGAAACATCCATATCACACAAAAGGCAACTTTCTCTTTCATATACAAGTACATTTGTACAGTCCAGATCCGTTCTGTTCATTTCATTCAGGGCTGAGATGATATCATGAAAGCTTCCTGATTCAGATACCTGTATTTCAATCATCTGCTGCTGTGATGCAGTCATCAGAAAGATATGGACCATTTTATCATTCATCATTTTCAATGATTCCTATCCTCATTTGAAGAAGATGTTCATTGACCAGATACCCTGAATGATCATCCTGGATGCTTCTTTGCACTCTCACACCAAGAAAGCTGCTGATTTCATCAATACTGTGATTCTTCAAAGCAATCCTTTGATGGATCATGTTCTGGTCACGATACGTCATTGACGAACATTGGGAAAGAATAAATATCATCTGCAGATCATACTCCTGTGCATGCTTTAATAATTCATGAATATTCAATTTAGAATTATCATAACAACGTTCTGGATCAGAGATAAGCACTATTTTATTCTGATGTGGATCTTTCAAAACAGTGTCCATTTGATATAGTTCATCAGATGTTAGATGTTTCTGTTCCTTCTCAAGTCCTTCATAATCTCTGTCATCTACGATAAACAGCTGCGTGTCTTTGTATTCTTTCTGTATGTATGCGCAGAGATATTTGATAAGACCTTTTTTAACACAGTGATCATCAGTCAGAAAGCCCCAGTGAATTCCAGCCTGATAATGAAAAATCAAATATGGCTGCACTTGATGATAGTAATCATCAATCAGTCCAATTGCATGATGCTGCAGCAGTTCGTTATTACTGATCTTCTGCAGAGAATCAAACCATAGCTGCCTTACCCGTTCATGTCCGCACCATGCGTGCGTGATTTCTCTGCATACAGAAAGAATCTCAGGTTCATCAAATTCACCATATGATGCATAATCATCCTCGATACTGCCATTAATACCGATAACTTGCAGCTTGATTTTCTGCAGTGATCTTCGTGTACCGCTGTATCCACAGATTCCTTTAACCATAGATCCATCACATTCCATGATAAACTCCCCAGGCTGCTTTAATTCCACGGCGTCTGGGCAATGAAGAACTTCCATGGAATCCTGTTTTTCTGATACTTTCAAGCATATTTTGAATCGGCTGTTTGCCCAGATCTGATCATTGACAACCCCTGCCGGTTTCTGTGTACTCAAGATCAAATGGATGCCAATACTCCTGCCAATACGTGCTATTGAGATCAGCTGTTTCAGCATTTCATAATTCTGAGATTTTAGTTCCGCAAATTCATCAACGACAATAACTAGATCAGCAATTCTTTCTAAAGTACTTTCTTTTTTCTGAAGCAGACGATAATCAGTCAGATTCATAATAGATAAATGATATTTTGTACCGGCGTCATGCAGTATTCTCTGTCTCTTCAGACATTCATTTTTCAATGCATACATGACACGTTCCTCACAATTGTCATCCAGATTAGAAAGACTGCCGCAGATATGGGGCAAAGATTCTCCGAGGACCTCAAAGATATGCGATGCACCGCCTCCCTTAAAATCAATAAAAGCTATCTGTAGCTGATCAGGAGAGTAATTCACCATCAGAGAAAGAAGAAGCGTAAGGATCATTTCACTCTTCCCGCTCCCTGTTGTTCCTGCAATCAATCCGTGCGGTCCATTTTTTATTTCCGAAAGGTCTAGAAAGAGAATCTGACCAGCTTCATCTCTCCCTAGATACGCCTGCAGAGTCCGGCAGTCATCATTTCTCTTCCACCTTTGTCTGATTTCAAGATCTTTTGAATTTTCTGCATGATACATCTCAAGAAACGAAATTGTCTCTTTGGTATTGAACAGTCTATATGGAAGAGCTGTTTCAGGAAAATGATATGATGGCGTATTCAGTCTGATTGACATCTGTGCATGACTTCGGCAGCGCCAGAGATATGGTCTGTCAGACGCAAAAAGAATCATTTCCTCCTCCCCTTCTTCATCTGCCATTGAAACAGAAATCCTGCCTTTCCATTCATTCTTTGTGACAAACACCATGCGATCCAGCAGACTTACTTCGTTAGGATCATCTGTATAGATATGTCTGCTGTTTTCACTGTACATTCCAGGCAGTCTGCGCAGCCATGAATGTTCATTCATGAACTGCAGGTCTGTAATTAATACCGTATCTTTACGGTACAGCGCTGACTGGATCAGCAGCGAAAGAAACACTGCCTCTTTCTTGTCTCCTTGAATCAATAGATGATTTTTTTGAGAGATCAGCACCGGTTCTGGGACCGGCTGATTGATTTTAGCAGAAAAATTCTGCATCATGTCACTGATGACTGCATCTTCTTCATTCTCTGCCATCTCTATCTTGATGCTCTTTAGACATGTGATCCATCCTAACAGCAGAAAATCATGAAATGAAGGAAAGATATGATCTTCTAACTGATACAGAATACGATTGAGAGCAGGATATTTTTGATACAGACAGAAATAGTAATTTCTTTGCCGGGTTCTGAACAGTTCATATGTCTGATCAAGATACAGCTGATAGTCAATATTTCGCCTTTGTATTTCTTTCTGATTTCTTTTCTTCTGAAAATGATTGATGACAGGATATGTGATGCAGGTGCTTAACAACATCATGCCTGGCATCAATACAGCCGGCAGAACATCAAGAAAATCCCTGCCGTTCTGATATGAGCGGTATGATGAATAGATGCCAACCAGCAGTGTTGAAGAAAGCATCATCATCGACGGCAGGATCGTCAGACCTGTATTCTGCATCGGACTTGGAGCAATTCTTTCCGGCCTTTTTATAACAATATGATCTGGCTGTTCTGGCTCGATGAAGATTTCTTCTGTATGCCACTGAATGAGTGGAATTGGATGTACCGTCTTTTCAGGATGAAATAAATCCAGCTCTATCCTGTTTTCCGGACTGCGGATCATGATAAAATCTGGGCCGAAAATGATTTTCATGTTCAAAGCAAGCAGAAGATCACCATGATGATAACAGGCATGCTGGCAGCATTCTCCATTCAGTCCCACATCTTCACTGGTTGTATCGATAGTGTGATTTTCTGTGTCAATCAGAATATTATCTTTACAGAAGATATCTGCATCTGGATTTCTGCTAAGATGCAATATCTTTTTGCAGGCATACTTACGATATTGTTCTGGTACATCTTCAAGGAATGACATACGGCAGATCTTTCCTGTCTGTCTCACTTTGATTTCGATGACCGCACCTGCTATGATTTCTTCCTTCTTACAATAAATGAAATCATAAGGAAGCTTCATCCTCCAGCTTTGATTTGCATAGATAAAGACGACTTTTTTATCAAACAGAAGGATCTCTGAATGGTTTCCTATCAGTTTCCTTTCATAAAGACGGAAGTCTTCTTTTATCAGTACCTGCATCACTCAGCTGGTACGATGATATTGCAGTGGATCGTATGCTTTCCATCTTTTGTTTTCACTGTGATTACTGCACTGCCTTGGCTTCTTCCATGAACACAGCCTGCCTGATCAACATCTGCAACATCCGTATTGGAACTTTCGTATACAAGATTATCTTCTGTGTATCCATCCGGAAGCGCCTCAATTTCAATCTGGGAGATGCTGCCTGTTTTTACCGCAAATGAATATTTCTTCAGACAGATATGCTTTGCAGCTGTAATACCATCTGCCGTTGGAAGAAAGCGTCTGCTCTTTCTTGTACATTGATTAACTGCATGTCCGTTTTCAAAATGATGGTTCAGTCCTGGAATGAAAGGAGCATTGTCTTCACCCAGCAGTTCAAATACCTTTGATATGCCAAATTTTCCTGCTAACGAAGCACTGGAGTTCACAGATGCATTCAATACCCAATGTGCATTGACATCCGTGCATACCAGCACATTATCATTCCCTTCTGCACAGTTTTCAGCAGCATCGCCAGGCAGATCTGTACTTACACTGGTAATTTCCCCCTGAGAGTCGTATAAATGAACGGTTGCTTTGACGACACCTTCTGCGCCGGCATGGATACCTGCATCCATGAGCGTTCCATTCAACAGGCCTAGTCCAAAGCGAATACCAGCCAGTATCTTTGTGGTAGCCTGTATCGTTGCATCTGCTTTCCCCTTATTTTCCTTGATCAATCGCATGACACCATTTCTCGTTTCAAAACCGATGCCATTCTCCTGTGTCAAGATCAACTCAGCTTTTCCTGTAGTACTCAGAGACAGTTCTAAATTCATTGTGATATTCAATACCGGTGCATTCGGCAGCGGTACAGTGAGTTGACAGAGCTTCAAGGTTGTTTCCTGAGCATCATTCTTTGTCTGATACAGATTCTTCAGAGAAGGCAAGAAATCACTGCTGTCAATCTTGGAAAAATCTCCATAAAGAGTTTTCCCTTTTTCATTTTTGACTGACAGATCCTCTTCACTGTCAAACTCTATCTTGAAATAAGCATTCTTCAGATCATATTTTTTAGAATCCCAGGCATAGTTGATATGAACATGATTCAATACTGCAGCGGCTGAAATCACAGTACCGTATGACATTGTACGGGAAGCCTTTGCTAAGATTGATGATCCAGAAGTTTCCAGAACAACATTGAAATCGCCAATACTGAATTCTTTCTGCAGCCTTTGCTGTTTCATAGAAGTCAAGTATGGATCACCATGTACGAATGCCGCAGACTGCTGGACAATCTGATGGTTGTCTATCTGCACCAGTGCTTTGGAGAAATCCAAGTCATCGCTTCCTTGGACTTTCAATGCATCTGCATCCTCATCGAAGCTGATCTTGCGGCATTGAACATTCTGTCTGTTATGATCAATGTTCACCTTATCTACGGCATAACAGTAATCTTTGTTGTTGAGATGCCAGTGAAGAATATCATTTTTCTTGAACTGCTTTTCCGAAGAAAAAGAACCACTCAATGTCCTTTCATCAAAAGCAATCGGAGTTTCTTCTATGGTGCTGCCTGATTCTTTCCATTCAATTTCTGGCTCCTTATTTTCGAAGGTCCTATGGTTGATTGAAAGCACAGCTTTTGCAATAAGCTGTTCTGCTTCATCACGTTCGATGATTTGTTTAGGATGAAAATAGCTCGCCGCATCCGTTTCCATCAGACCAGAATCAACTGCCTTTTTAATTTCTTCAGGAAACGCTGATCCACTCAGGTCATTGACCACTGCTGTTCCTTCTGTATCTTCGCCAGTCAAGTTGGTCAGCGTCATCGCAGCCCATTCCTTCGTCAAAGGGATATCTGGTTCAAATGTATCTGATGGATCCAGCACCTGCCACTCAACAGCTGCCTGCACAGCAGAATAGTACGCATTGTCCGGTGATACATTTGAATAATACGGTTCCTTTTGACTGTAGGCACTGATTCCTGACTGCTCATCAAGTTCCTTGATCCACTCGCCAAGTGAGATGGTATCGATGTTCTTTCGGCAGCCAGTACAGCATAACAAAGCTGCAGCTGCAATAAAGATTCCCTGTTTATACCTGCATGCCCGATGCATTTGATTTGATAGAAGACTCGAGAGCTTCATAGCTTTCCACCGTCAGATCAAGAAATCTAGCATACTCTTCGATTCTTTCCCTTTCACTTTCAAAACGATTGGCAAACATATTGAATCTTGTTCTGATTTCTTCAGATGCATCGGATACCCATGCCGCATTCAGTGCATTCATTTCTGTTTTCATTGCATTCAGTTCATCATACATTGAAGTATTCAGGCTCCGCAGCCTTTGTGCGGATGCACTGACTTCATCTAGAGATATTCTGATATCTGACATCTGACTACCTCTCTAAGCGGGCTGCCTGTGCAGCAAGCTCTTCTTCTGTACTACGGTAGCTCCGGGAAGAATTTCGCAAGAAATCGCTGTATTCACTGCACAGCATGCCAATCTGCTTAAAGTCATTTCTGAATCCTGAGATCTGTGATACAAAAGCAAGATTATCCTTCCCCTGCCATGCACTGCCAAGTGCATCCACTTCATTAAATAATGCATCTGCGTTCCTGCTGTATGCCTGGTTCTCTTCATCCATTCTTAATGCACAGGCATCCAGCTGTTCAGGTGTAACAAGTATTGTTCTCATTCTGCTTCCTCCTTGTCCTTATATACAAAGAAAGAAGGATGATTCCAAATCGAGTAGGGAGAAAATTGATATAAATTTCCCCTCTCACACCACCACGCATGCCGTCCGGCACGTGGCGGTTCAGCTGAACTTCAAATCATGTCGTTCCAGATAGTAATCCAAGCAGCTCACAAGTCCTTTCTTCGAAAGGACTTGTTTGCTGACTGCCCTTCCAAGTGATGACTTTGTAGCTATGAACTGGTAGTGGTCTCCCCACTGTGATTCTCTCTCGGCAATCCATACAGGCACTCCAAGCTTCCGGAGACCCCACAGCCGCTTTGATGGCTTCTTCCACGGTTTCCAGATGATGACACGTATCATGTTCCTCAGATTCTTGTCCACTTTGGTCATTGCTTTCTTCATTGACCCGATGCTGAAATAATTTATCCAGCCTCGTATCACTTGGTTCAGCTTGATGATTCTCTGGTCTAATGGGATGTTCCATCTGCGCTCGCACAGCTGCTTCAGTTTCCTTTGGAACTTTGCGACTGAATCTTTGTGCGGCCTTGCCTGCCATTTTCCTGCGCCCTTCCAGAATCCAAAGCCAAGGTACTTGAGATTTGTTGGTCTTGTGACGTGTGTCTTTGTCGCATTGACCTTCAGCCCAAGTTTCCTTTCGATGTAATCTGTGATGGTGCGCATGACCCGTTTCGCACGGGACTCGCTCTTCACGACTATCACGCAGTCATCTGCGTACCGTGTAAAGCGTAGTCCACGTGCATCCAGTTCTTTGTCCAGTTCGTTAAGCATGATGTTGCTCAACAGCGGTGAGAGATTTCCTCCCTGCGGTGTTCCAAGCTTTGTTTCTTCGTAATGTCCGTCCACCATCACTCCTGCCTGAAGATATTTTCGGATTAGGCTCTCCGTATCTCCATCATTGATGATGACGTGGACCAGGCTCATCAGCCTGTCCTGCGGCACATTGTCGAAGAATTTCTCGAGGTCGATATCGACTATCCATTCATAGCCGTCATTGAAGTAGTCAAGCAGTTTCAATATCGCCTGCTCACATGACCTGCCTGGTCTGAATCCATAGCTGGAATCAGAGAAGTACGGTTCACAGATAGGCGCTATGACCTGCGTGACTGCCTGCTGGATGGTTCTGTCCATGACAGTTGGTATCCCGAGCTTTCGCTTTCCACCATTTGGCTTTGGTATCTCTACCCGCCTGACTGGCTGCGGTCTGTACTGGCGCTGCTGGATTTGTTTCTTGATTCCTGCCCAGTTGTCCCTGACATACGCTTCCGCTTCCTCGATGGATACACCATCTGTCCCGGCAGATCCTTTGTTGCACGAGACACGCTTGAACGCTTCTGTCATGTTCTCTCTGCTCAGTATCTTTTCCAACAGTTCTGACATTCTTTGTGCTCCCTTCCTTTCCTCGCTCCTCCATGGCGAGTCCTAAGTCTTTGACAGTATCCTCGGGGTACGCCCCTGCCTTCCTGTCTGTCAGGCATCCATATCGGACATTTGAAGCTCTTGTTGCACGTTCTGCTGTTCAGCCCTTCACTGGATAAGGTTTCTATTCAGCTACTACGGCCTCGGCTGACTTCTCACAGTTCGCTGTTGCTGGGACATTTGTCCTCTGTGAGACCTCGCGGGATAAACCATACATCCTTCCCCGTTCACCTTCCTGATTTACACATGCGGTTTACGATTGCCATCTTGGACTTTGATGCTTCTGGTCATCTTGTCCGCCGCATGTGCCTTGATATCCGGTTTCTGTCCGTAAGGCCACGGTTTCGCTATTGCTTCTTCTCTCCCACACCTCACGATGTGAAACTTGCGAGTCGCTATCGGGTTCACCGGCAACTGGTGCCCCTTGGGATTTTCACCCTCGATGTATGACATGCCCGCCATATCAGAAAAGAGAACAGATTTAATTCTGTTCTCCTTCATTCTTATGAATTTCTGCAATGATATCGTCAATGTGTCTTCCCTGTTCTTCGGTCTTATCAATGACGAAGGTCAGCTCAGGCGTTCTTCTGATATCAAGCATTTGTGACAGCTGGGTGCGGATGAAACCTTTCGCCCGGTTCAAAGCATTCAGCCCAGCCTGCGAACGTGCATCTTTGCCCAGGAATGCAACATAAACTGTTGCATAACTATGGTCGTTGGATACCTTCACATCCGTAATCGTGACAAATCCTACATCAGGATCTTTCAGATCAAACTGAACAATATCAGAGACGTCTTTACGGATGATTGCTTCAAGGCGTTTCTGCTTAACGGTGTTTGCCATAACTATTCAACAGGGACCTCCTGCTGAACAAAGAATTCCATTGTATCGCCGACCTTGAGATCATTATAATTCTCAATTGTCATACCACATTCGAATCCCTTCTGTACTTCTCTTGCATCATCTTTGAATCTCTTCAAAGAGCCAAGCTTTCCTGTATAGATGACAATGCCTTCACGGATCAGACGTACACCAGCATTGGAGGACACCTTTCCATCAGTGACCATACAGCCGGCTACCGTGCCAACCTTTGATACCTTATATGTTTCACGGACTTCTGCTTCGCCAATCGTAACATCTTCGTAGACTGGCTCCAGCAGACCCTTCATTGCATTTTCCATCTCTTCAGTTGCCTTGTAGATGATGTTATGCAGACGGATCTCTACGCCCGCTTCTTCAGCCTTGCGGCGGATATTTGCATCTGGTCTGACATTAAAGCCAATGATCATAGCCTTGGATGCATCTGCCAGCATGATATCTGATTCAGTAATAGCACCGGCTGTTGCATGAATAACATTGATATGGACATCACCGACTTCAAGCTTCTCCATAGAAGACTTCACAGCTTCTGCAGAACCCTGTACATCAGCCTTGATGATGATTGGAATTTCCTTCAGCTCACCGGATTCAATCTTCTCAGACATATCTTCCAGTGTCATCGCAGAAGACTTTCTGCGGTCAGCTTCAATCTGTCTGCGCTTTCTTCTATCAGCAACTGCACGTGCTTCCTTTTCGTTCTTGAAGGAGATGAACAGATCACCAGCTTCAGGAACATCATTCAGACCAGTGATCTCACATGGTGTAGATGGACCGGCACTCTTCAATTCTTTGCCGTCTTCATCAGTCATTCTTCTGACCTTGCCAAAACATGATCCGACAACGACTGGATCGCCATGTTTCAAAGTACCTGTCTGCACCAATAATGTAGCGACCGGTCCTCTTCCTTTATCAAGCTTTGCTTCAATGACAGAACCTGTAGCAACATGATGTCTGTTAGCCTTGAGCTCCTTGACATCAGCAACCGTCAGAATCGTCTCAAGCAGATCAGCAATACCGGTGCCCTTCTTTGCAGAAGTAGGTACAAAGATTGTATCGCCGCCCCATTCTTCCGGCATGATGCCGAGATCTGCCATTTCCTGCATGACATGTTCTGGATTGGCAGCTGGCTTATCAATCTTGTTGACAGCAACGATAATTGGAACGCCGGCTGCCTTAGCATGGTCGATTGCTTCTCTTGTCTGCGGCATGACACCATCATCAGCTGCTACAACAATGACAGCGATATCAGTGACACTTGCTCCTCTAGCACGCATGGCTGTAAATGCTTCATGACCTGGTGTATCAAGGAATGTGATCTTGCGTCCCTGGATGGATACCTGATACGCACCGATAGCCTGCGTGATGCCGCCCGCTTCGCCGGCAGCGACTTTCGTCTTACGGATGGCATCCAGCAGTGTTGTCTTGCCGTGATCGACGTGACCCATGATTGTGACAATTGGAGGTCTCTCCTCCATCATCTTTGGATCTTCTTCAAATACATATTCAAGAGAATCTTCTTCTCTCTCTTTTTTCTTTGTAGCTTCAATATCAAAGCCCATGCACAGCAGTTCTACTGTTTCATCATCCAGAGCGGAGTTGATGGTGACCATCTTTCCGTCCATGAACAGCTGCTTGATCAGATCATTTGGTGCACGCTTGATCTTTTCAGCCAATTCACCAACAGTGATTCCTTCTGCATAAGTGATTTCATGAATGACTTCAACAGGAGCCTTTGGTGTATTCTCTCTTGGTGTAAAGCTTCTTGCATGGTTATTGTTGTTGCTGTTTGTATTCTTGCTGCGGCTGCCAGAATTCTTTTTCTTAGCAGTATTTGTTGATCTGTTTGCCTGTTTTGTCGGCATATTATTCCCTCCTATATATACGAGCAGCGACTTTTACCTCGTGCTCATTCCAATCTTAATTCCGCATCCCTTCTTTCTCTTCTACTGAATTTATGCAGTGATTTTCATCAGTTCCTGCCATAAGGCATCTGGAATTTCTGTTCCAAGTGCCTTAGACAGTGCTTTGTTCTTTTTCGCAGCTTCAACTGCTTCTGCTGATTTCTTCAAATATGCTCCATGGCCGTTTGCTTTTCCAGTGAGATCAATTTGAAGATCACCCTCAGGTGTCCTGACAATCCGGAGCAATTCCTTTTTAGGGAGAAGTTCTCCAGTTGCAACACACTTTCTCATTGGAACCTTTTTAGGCATGATCAGTTATTATCCTCATCTTTGTAGTAGTCAGCATATTCATCGTAATCGACGTCATATTCTGAATTTTCTTCTTTTGCCTGCTCTGCTTCAATTTCAGCAAGCTCTTCTGGTGTGTAGACAGGCTTAGCAACAGCAGCTTTTTCTGTCTTGATCTGCTTTTCCAAATCCTTGTTGCGTACCTTGAATTCTTCTTCGTCTTCCTTCTTTTTCTTTCTCTTTGGCTTAAATTCCTGCTTTGGCTTCGTATTCGTGCTGGCAAGCTTTTCAAAGACAGAGACGTATGTATTCTTAGCAGCGAGTTCTTCCAGATCTGCATGCTTTGCAGCTCTTTCTGCTGCTGTTTCCTTGCTGATTTTTTCCTTAACAGGGGTTTCTTCCTTGACTGGAGCTTCCTCAGCAGCTTCTGTTTCTTCAACTTCTGTTTCTTCAGCAGCTGTCTCTTCAGCAGGTTCTTCTGTCTCTTCTTCAACAGTTTCAACTTCTTCTGAAGCTGGTTCAGCCTTTTCTTCGTCAGTATGTTCCATAGCCATTTCAGTTCTGATATTCTCAGAAACTGTTTCAGCCATTTCATCTGGAACAATGTCTTCATTCTCAGCAATCTCAGCCTGTGCAGCCTTAGCTTCTGCAATCTTAGCAGCATTTGCCTGAATTCTGTTCTTTACTTCTTCAGCTTCAGAATTCTTGCGTTCTAATGCCTTGATCTCAGCTTCCTTCTTATACTCAGCCTTCTTAGCCTCTGCATCGGCAACAAGCTTATCATAGTCAAGGCCCATCTCTTCGATTTCAGCCTTTGTCTTAATATCAATCTTATGGTTGGTCAGCTTGACAGCTAGACGTGCATTCTTGCCACGCTTACCAATAGCCAGGCTTAGCTGATCTTCATTAACAACAACCAGCAGCCCGTTATCTTCAACTGGCAGGACTGCTTCGATTTCAGCAGGGGCCAGAGCATTCTTGACCAATTCTGTCAGATCATCATTCCACTGGAAGATATCAATCTTCTCACCATGGAGTTCTTCAATAACTTCCTGGACACGTCCGCCTCTTGGACCGATGCATGCACCGATTGGGTCAACATCCGGATTATGAGAAAGAACTGCCATCTTTGTACGTTCTCCAGCTTCACGGGCAATTGCCTTGATTTCAACAACGCCGGAGAAAATCTCAGGGACTTCTCTTTCAAACAGTCTCTTGACCAGCATGGAGTCAGCACGGGATACCAGGACCTGAGAGCCCTTTGTATCTTTATTGACTTCTGTAATGATGACACGGATCTGCTGTCCTTCGGATAATCTTTCCGTAGGAATCTGTGCACTCTTCGGCATCATAGCAACTGTTCTGCCTAAGTTGACAAGAGTGAACTTATCCTTAACGGACTCAACAATACCAATCACCAGTTCATTTGTCTTATTTACATATTCATCATAAACTGCTGTCTTTTCCGCTTCACGGATCTTCTGTCTCATGACGTTTCTTGCTAAAGAAGCGGCAGCTCTGGACATCGTTGTAAATTCAATTGGACGGGAAACACGGCCGCCGATTTCTGCATTCGGATCAATCTCCTTTGCATCTTCCAGAGAGATCTCCAGCTCATCATCTTCAACAGATTCAACAACAAGGAAGCTCTGGACCAGATCAATAGTCTGCTTCTTTTTATTGATTTCCGCTGTCACTTCGATATCAGCTAATTCAGCATCCTTCTTGTATGCTTTTGCCATAGCTTCGCACAGTGCATCCAGGATGACATCCTCAGGAATATTCTTTTCTTCTTCAACTGCATTCAGTGCACTCAAAATATCTTTTAACTTTAATTGCATGATTCTTCTCCTTATAATTTGACCGCCATGCGGATAAATTCGATGTTTGCTTTATCAAAGACAGCTTTTCTCTTTGCTGCTTTATCACGGTACTCAAGGGTGACCACATTATTTTCAACATTTAGAATTTCACCGGTGAATTCGAGCTGGCTCTTGAACGGCTCCTTCAGTCTGACAAAAATATACTGTCCGGCTGTCAGTTCACTTAAGTCCTTGATCTCTCTCTCCGCTCCCGGACTGCATACTTCCAGCGTATACTCTTCGCTGATTGGATCATTTGCATCAAGGATCTCACTGAGCTTCTCGCTGATATCTGCACAGGTGTCAAGATCCATCGTTCCATCCGGTTTCATGATGGATACCTCAAGTGTATTTTCTTTCCCGCTGATCCACTTGATCTCATAGAGTTTGACATTGCTGTCGGTAAATACTGGTGAAAATAACTGCTTCAAATGTTCTGTTCTGTCCATAGCCCTCCAGACATAAAGCAAGGAGTGCTTTCGCACTCCTGTTTGTTTACATAGGTAATATACATTCTTTTTTGATGTGTTGCAACAGATATTTGCTTAACAAAGCACTTTTCTGCTTAGAATTCTCTTGTCGCAGCAACTGCTCTCTGCCATTTAGCATAGCATTTATCAGCAGCTTCCTTGGAAATCTCTGGATCAAATTTAGAAGCGGTTCCTTCTAGAGCACCAAAGTCATTCGTATCCTTCCAATATCCGACTGCAAGACCTGCTAAGTGAGCTGCACCAAGCGCTGTTGTCTCTACTATCTTAGGACGTTCAATTTCACACTGCAGAAGATTTGACTGGAACTGCATCAGATAATTGTTGCTGCTGGCGCCGCCGTCGACTTTCAGTTTTGTGATTGGGACACCGCAGTCCTCTACCATCGCATCCAGAACATCTCTTGTCTGATAGGCCAGAGAATCCAATGTGGCTTTCGTAATGTCTTCCTGTGTGGTTCCACGAGTCAGTCCAAAGATTGCACCGCGGCAGCGGTCATCCCAATAAGGAGCACCAAGTCCGACAAAGGCAGGCACCATGATGACACCATTATGCTTCTGTGCTTTCAATGCCATTTCTTCTGACATCGAAGAATTCGGGAAGAACTTCATCTGATCACGCAGCCACTGAATGGCAGATCCTGCCACGAAGATAGAACCTTCTAAGGCATATATTATCTTTCCATGATAGCCGCAGGCAATCGTAGTTAAAAGTCCATGTTCACTTCTCTGCGGCGTCTCACCAGTATTCATCAATAAGAAGCATCCTGTTCCATACGTATTCTTGGCCATTCCTTTTTCATAACATCCCTGCCCGAACAAGGCTGCCTGCTGGTCGCCGGCAACACCGGCAATCGGGACTTCATGCCCAAAGAAATGATATTGTGCAGTTGTTCCATAGACATAGCTGCTGTCTTTGACGTCCGGCAGCATGCAGACTGGAATATTCATGATCCGGCATAATTCTTCATCCCACTTCTTGTCAAAAATATTATAGAGAAGCGTACGTGAGGCATTGGTATAGTCCGTGACATGTACCTTGCCGCCGGACAGGCACCAGATCAACCAGCTGTCGATTGTCCCTGCTAACAGCTTTCCTTCTTCTGCCATCTTCTGAGCGCCATCCACATGGTCCAGCATCCATCTGATCTTTGTTGCACTGAAATATGGATCAATGCGCAGTCCTGTTTTCTCTCTGAACACGGTTTCGTAGCCCTTGCTCTTCAGATCATCGCATATATCCATTGTCTGTCTTGACTGCCAAACAATTGCATTGCAGATTGGCAGGTTTGTTTCTTTATTCCAGACAACAGTAGTCTCACGCTGATTTGTGATACCAATACCTGCTACCTGCCCAGGATCAATCTTCGCTTTCTGAATGCATTCTGCGATACATGCCAGTACTGACAGCCATATCTCATTCGCATCATGCTCCACCCAGCCTGGCTTTGTAAAGTACTGTGTGAATTCCTTCTGTGCAGTAGCGACGATTTCAGAATCATGATTAAAGAGAATCGCACGTGATGATGTCGTGCCTTGATCAATTGCCATAATAAATTGTTCCATGCATACCTCCAAATGTAACCGTTACCATTATTATCATTTTTTTTCTTACATAAAACAATATACAAATGAAAAAAGCTGTCCTAATGAAAGACAGCTTTCTGCACTTATATTCTATTTTTAAAGACGTTGGAAAGTAATTACTTAGCTTTCTTAGCTGGAGCCTTCTTAGCAACAGCCTTCTTAGCTGGAGCCTTCTTAACTGCTGCCTTCTTAGCTGGAGCTGCCTTCTTAACTGCAGCCTTCTTAGCTGGAGCTGCCTTCTTAGCAACAGCCTTCTTAGCTGGAGCTGCCTTCTTAGCAACAGCCTTCTTAGCTGGAGCTGCCTTCTTAACTGCAGCTTTCTTAGCTGGAGCTGCCTTCTTAGCTACTGTCTTCTTAACTGCCATGGTATTCTACCTAACCTTCCTCTTATTTTTATTTTTTCTTATTTGTTTTGATAGCTTTTTTTGCTGGGGCTTTTTTTACTGCCTTCTTAACAGGCTTAGCGGTCTTCTTGACTGCTTTCTTGACTGCAGCTTTCTTAGCTGGAGCTTTCTTAACAGCTGTCTTCTTTACAGCTTTCTTAGCGACTGTCTTCTTAGAAGGTTTCTTTACAGCCTTAGCTGATGCATGTTCTGCTTTCTTTTCAGCATCGGCATGGATAGCTGCCTGTGCAGCTGCCAGTCTTGCTAAAGGAACACGGAACGGTGAGCAGGAAACATAATCGAGACCTACTCTCTGGAAGAACTCGATGGAAGCTGAATCGCCGCCGTGCTCACCGCAGACACCCAGGTGGATATCCTTACGTGTTGCACGTCCGCTGGAGGCAGCCATCTTGATCAGTGAACCGACACCGTTGACATCTACATGTGCAAACGGATCGCTTTCATAAATATGCTTATCATAGTAATCACCGAGGAACTTGCCAGCATCATCTCTGGAGAAGCCGAATGTCATCTGTGTCAGGTCGTTGGTTCCGAAGCTGAAGAATTCAGCTGTCTCAGCCAGCTCACCTGCAACAACAGCTGCACGTGGGATCTCAATCATTGTGCCGATATGGTACTTCAGGTTTGCCTTCTTGTCTGCAATGACCTTATCTGCAGTTGTGCGGATAATGTTTGCGACATAATCAAGTTCCTTCTTCTCACCGACAAGAGGAATCATGATTTCAGGTTCAAGATGCCAATTCTTATGCTTCTTGTTGATGTCAATTGCTGCGTTGATGATTGCACGTGCCTGCATCTCACCGATTTCTGGATAAGTAACATCCAGACGGCATCCACGATGTCCCATCATAGGGTTGAACTCTTTGAGTGCAACCGCAGCGGCTTCAACGTCAGCAACTGAGATGCCCATCGTTTTGGCAACATCAGCAGCTTCAGCATCTGTCTTCGGCAGGAACTCATGCAGAGGCGGGTCGAGCAGACGAATTGTAACGCTGCGTCCCTTCAGTGCTTCGAAGATACCTTCGAAGTCTTCCTTCTGATAAGGTTCCAGGAGATCCAGAGCCTTCTTACGCTGTTCAGGAGTCTGAGCGACACAAAGCATACGAATTGCCTTGATTCTCTCAGCACTGTTGAAGAACATGTGCTCTGTACGTACTAAGCCGACACCTTCTGCACCGAATGAGAGTGCACGTGCTGCATCTTCTGGTGTATCAGCGTTAGTGCGGATCTTCAGAGTACGGCGTTCATCAGCCCAATCCATGAACTTCTTGAAGTTTCCGGAAATCGTTGCCGGGACAGTATTGATCTCGCCCCTGTATACAAGACCTGTCGAACCATCGACAGAGATGATGTCACCATCTTTAAATGTCTGTCCGCTGACTGTGAATGTCTTAGCCTCTTCATTGACCTTGATCTCACCGCAGCCGGATACACAGCATGCGCCCATACCACGTGCTACAACAGCTGCGTGTGATGTCATACCGCCGCGTACTGTAACAATTGCCTGTGATACATGCATACCTTCAATATCTTCAGGAGAAGTTTCCAGACGTACAAGTACGACCTTCTTTCCTGCTTCTGCCTTTTCCTTTGCTTCTTCAGCAGAGAATACGACTTCACCGCAGCCAGCTCCAGGAGAAGCAGCCAAGCCCTTGGCAATGATACGATCTTCCGCAGCCTTCAGATCCTTTGCATCAAACATTGGATGCAGCAGATCATCTAACTGCTTTGGTTCTACCATCAGCAGAGCCTGGTCTCTTGTAACAAGACCTTCATGTTCCATGTCAACAGCAATCTTCAATGCAGCTGCTGCTGTTCTCTTTGCATTACGAGTCTGCAGCATGAACAGTTTTCCATGTTCAATTGTAAACTCCATATCCTGCATATCATGATAATGCTTCTCAAGCTTGTCGCAGATTGCAACGAAGTCTTTATAAGCACCAGGAATCGTCTTCTTCAGTTCAGCGATTGGCTGTGGTGTACGGATACCTGCAACAACATCTTCGCCCTGTGCATTCATCAAGAATTCACCGAACAGTTTCTTTTCGCCCGTTGCTGGGTTACGTGTGAATGCAACACCAGTGCCGCAGTCATTGCCCATGTTGCCGAAGACCATTTCCATGACGTTGACAGCTGTTCCCCAGCTGCCTGGAATATCATTCATCTTTCTGTAATAAATAGCTCTCTCGTTATTCCAAGAACGGAAGACAGCTTCGATGGATCTTTCCAGCTGAACCTGTGGATCCTGTGGGAAGTCTTCATGGAGATTCTCTTTATAGAATTCCTTGAAGCGTTCTGTCAATTCGACCATGTCATCAGCATCCAGATCGATATCAAGCTTGACGCCTCTCTTAGCCTTGACATCATCAATGATTGTTTCAAACTTTGCCTTGCTCAGTCCCATAACTACATCAGAGAACATCTGAACAAAACGACGGTAGGAGTCATAAGCGAAACGCTTGTTGCCTGACTTCTCTTCAACTACTTTTACAACTTCATCGTTAATACCTAAATTTAAGATTGTATCCATCATACCAGGCATAGATGCACGAGCACCTGATCTGACAGATACCAGTAACGGATTCTGCAAATCGCCAAGTTTCTTACCAGTAACTTTCTGCAGCCAAGCTACATTAGTTCTGATTTCCTTCATGATACTATCGTTGATTTTTTCACCATCTGCATAATAAGCAGTGCAAGCTTCAGTTGTAATTGTAAAGCCATCCGGAACAGGCATGCCCAGATTGGACATCTCCGCTAGATTTGCTCCCTTACCACCAAGCAGTTCACGCATTTTGCCGTTGCCTTCGGCAAACTTATAGACATACTTTTTAGCCATTATAGCCTCCCTATTAATATAAAGAGATTATATGGCAAACGCTTACATTAAACAATATTTTTTCGGCAATTTTTTTTGTATGAAAGCAGACAGTTGTCAGCAAAATAACGCAAATCGATATATGCATGCATGTTCTTAACGGTAAACTCCCAATAAAAAGGGAGCAGCTCCACACTGCTTCCTTGTAAAATTTTTACTGAATAAATTTATCAATAAAGTTAAAGACTGATGCAAAGTAGTCAGGTTCCAGCATATTTTCACCAAAGCCTGCATTCTCACCTGTATACATATCCTTTTCAGCATTGCATGAGTAGTAATTGTCGAACATCATGCTGGCTGGAACGATTTCATCTTTGTTGCCGTGCATGAACAGCATCGGTGTCACTGACTGTGAAAGCTGGTGTGAAATGCTTGTATCATTCATTGAGAAATGAAGCAGCTGTTTAACATAGACATCGATCATCGGAAGGAATGGTCTTCCTTCAACTTTGTAGTATCGCTTAATGCCGCTGATCAGCAGTTCCTTGATACCGGAGAAGCCGCCGTCTTCCACTGCACACTTCACATTGGATGGAATATAGTCGCCGACTGCATTCATCACTGCTGCCGCACCTAAGTTGATGCCTACCAGGGCAATCTTGGAAGAAGGATCCAGGTTGACCAGATAATTGATCCAGCTGATGATGTCATAGTGCTCATTCCAGCCAAGTCCTGTATATCTGCCTTCACTCATGCCGCATCCTCTGAGATCAACGGCCAGGATGTTGTAACCTTTATGATCAGCTTCATACAGATAGTTCAGCATACCGCCGGAATATGTGCCGATGCCATGCGCCAGGATCATCCACTTATGTGTTTCAGGATGATTCATAACTCTTAAAGCGTGGAGCTTTAATCCGTCGTAGGAATCCAGGAAATCATCATCTTTGACACTGTGGGCAAACCATTCGTTCTTCTCTCCTGCATCTGCTTCAATTCTCTTGTATGTGTTCTTCTTTGTATAGAAATCACTGTGCTGCAGATCAAATGCATTCTTGAATACCACATAGCTGAAGCCTGCATAGGCAGCAGCACCAGCAGCAGCTGTTGCACCGACCACTTTCAGCAGTGTATGATTGTTTTTCTTTTCGTCACTCATGAACATTCTCCTCTTCTGAATTGAAAAATCTTCACAGAATATATCTGTGAAGATTATATCATAATTCTCACTTGTTCAATACAGCCAAACGGTCAACAATGACCTGATACTGTTTTTCGTAAGCAGCCTGTTTTTCTTTCTCGGAAGCGACCTTGTCCGCCGGTGCCTTATCCAGGAAGTTTTTGTTGGACAGGATTCCTTTGGAACGGGCAAGTTCCTGTTCCAGTCTTTCCTTTTCAGCATTCAGCTTTTTCTTTTCTTCTTCCGGATCACTGAGCTCACCGGATGGAATATACAGAGAGCCTCCCTGGATGGTCTCAACAGTGAGGTCACCTTCCAGTGTATCAATCCATTCCGCCTTGGCCATCTTCTGCATGATAGCAGCCAGTGCTTCCTCTGCCGGCAGGATATTTCCATCCAGATCCTTGAGCATCACATGAAGCGGTGCATTCGGCTTCAGATCATTGATGTTCTTGACTTCACGGATCTTGCCGATGGCAGAGATCAGTCTGTCCATCGAAGCCAAGTCAGAAGATGCGACATGCTCAATCTTGGTCGGCCAAGATTCCTGGCAGGAAGATTCATAGCGGTGCGGCAGTGTCTGATAGATCTCATCCGTAACGAACGGCATGAATGGATGCAGCAGACGGACAATCGCATTGAGCACAGTATACAGAACAGACTGAGCTGCCTTCTTAGCAGTCTCATCATCGCCGTTCAGTTCTGACTTGGACATTTCAACATACCAGCTGCAGAAGTCATCCCAGACAAAGGAATACAGTTCATTGCCGACTAAGGCAAATTCATACTTCTCCATGTTGGCAGTGACGTGCTCAATTGTTTCATTGAGCTTGTTGATGATCCAGGCATCTGCCACAGACAGACTGCTCAGATCAACATCTTTTTCACTCATGCCTTCCGGCAGATTCATGATGACAAATCTGGATGCATTCCAGATCTTATTGATGAAGTTCCATGCAGCTTCCACTTTCTCCGGGATATATCTCATATCCTGGCCAGGGGTAGAGTTGGTCGTCAAGAAGAAGCGCAGTGCATCCACACCATATTCATCAATGACCGACATCGGATCGATACCGTTGCCTAATGACTTGGACATCTTGCGTCCCTGGGCATCGCGGATCAGACCATGGATCAGAACGTCCTTGAACGGTCTGCTGTTGGTAAAGTGTCTTGCCTGGAAAGCCATGCGCGCTACCCAGAAAAAGATAATATCGTAGCCGGTGACCATTGTAGAAGTCGGATAGTATCTCTGGAAATCCACGGTGTTCTCTGGCCAGCCTAATGTAGCAAACGGCCACAGCGCGGAAGAGAACCATGTATCCAGGACATCCTCATCCTGATTCCAGTTTTCTGGATCCTGCGGATCCGTTTCACCAACATAAGTCTCCCCTGTTGCCTTATTGTACCAGGCTGGAATACGGTGTCCCCACCACAGCTGACGGGAGATGCACCAGTCTTCAATATTTTCCAGCCATTGATCAAATGTCTTTTCAAAGCGCTCTGGGTAGAAGTTGATCTTCGTTTCCGGATCTTCCTGATTCTTCAAGACATCATCAGCCAGCGGCTTCATCTTGACGAACCACTGCTGTGACAGATAAGGTTCGACAACACAGTGTGTCCGCTCAGAATGTCCGACCTGATGCGTGATTTCTTCGATATGATCAAGATTGCCGTCTTTTTCAATCTGGGCAATGACTGCATCTCTGGCAGCATATCTGTCCATGCCTTCATACTTGCCGCAGACAGCATTCATCGTACCATCTGGATTCATGCAGATCGGCTTCGGCAGACCATGGCGTTCAGCAATCGCAAAGTCGTTAGGATCATGCGCCGGAGTGCACTTCATGATAGCAGTGCCGAATTCCATATCGATATAATCATCGCCGATGATTGGCAGTTCCGCGCCATTTGCCGGGTTGATGCAGTGCTTGCCGATCATATGATTTGTACGCTTGTCATTTGGATTGACGCAGACACAGACATCTCCGAACATCGTCTCCGGACGGGTCGTTGCAACAACAAACTGTTCATTGTCCTCGACAGTATGATACTTCATGTAGTACATCTTGCCGGCATCTTCCTGATAGTAGACTTCAATATTGGAAAGAGCAGTGCGTGCCTCTGGATCCCAGTTGATGATCCGCCACCCACGGTAGATCAAACCTTCATTATAGAGCGTGACAAAGACATGTCTGACCGCAGCATTCATGCCATCGTCCATCGTGAATCTTTCCCTGCTGTAGTCTAAGGAATTGCCCAGCTTTGCCCACTGTTTGCGGATCGTCGCAGCGTATTCTGCCTTCCATTCCCATGCACGTTCAAGGAACTTTTCACGTCCTAGGTCATAACGGGAAATGCCTTCGCTCTTCAGACGGGCATCAACCTTGGCTTGTGTCGCAATGCCGGCATGATCCATACCAGGCAGATACAGCATGTCATATCCCTGCATTCTCTTATAACGGGCAATGATATCCTGCAGTGTATTGTCCCATGCATGTCCAATATGAAGAATACCTGTGACATTCGGCGGCGGAATAACAATCGTAAATGGGTCCTTGGACTTATCACCAGCGGTGAAATATCCCTTAGAGACCCATCCGTCATATCTTCCTTCCTCAATTGCCTTGTGATCATACTTCTGTGCGAGATTCTTTTCCATAACCTTCTCCTTCGCAAATAAAAAACGTCCTATGCATAAGGACGTTGACGTAACGTGGTACCACCTTGCTTGCTTCTCAAATGCGTAACGTGCATGCACGTCTTTTCCTACTGTCTTTCAGAAAAGAAGCTCACGGACGACTTCATCTCCTCTTCAATGCCTGTTCGCACCTGATCAGGCTCTCTTTCAATGAAGGATGGAAACTACTGCTTCCGGTCTCAGCATTACTATCATAACAGAATTATCAGCGATTTCAATTACGGTCTTACCCAATTCATAATGAGCTTGATCCTGACAATTCTCTTTGTGAACCATGCGGCAGCGGCAAAGAACAGGACAATGCAGACCAACTCAATATACGGCGGAATGGTCACCAGCATCTGTACCATCTTCAGCAGCAGGATGCACAGCAGATATACAACGATATAAATGCCCATGCCGGCAAAAAAATATCTGATCTTTGCATTTCTCAGTCTTTTCGATTCTCTGCTTGAATTCATAGCGTTATTTTAAAACATCTGGTTCCCTTCCACAACCCTTGTCTTTACAATATATGTATGTGCGGACGATATATTTTCTATGATCAGAAAAATGCGCATCTGAAAGAACTGATTGCGCAGGCCAGAGAAAAAATGAGTGAGAAGGATTTCAATGAGATCTCATTATTTGAAGTGTTCCCAGGCCAGAAGGCATTTGCAGCAGTCTATGATTCAACAAAGCAGAAGACAGTCATCAAGGTCATGTGCTGGGGCTACGACAATCATGGCAAAGCCGTGATCAATGCCAGAAGCGAATCCTGCTTTGCTTCGCAATTCTTTCAGGATTCCTTTCCATGTGCCATTCCAGCATCTTCCTATTTTGAGTGGACAAAGACGCATCAGAAGTATGAGTTCAAGGCAAAATCAGAGACGATCTATTTAGGTGCTCTGGCTCATATTGAAAATCGGCAATGGCATTTTGTCATCATCACCGAAGAAGCTTCTGGTGCACAGGCAGATGTCCATTTTCGGCAGCCGCTTGTCTTCAGCTATGAAGACGCAAAAAAGTGGTGTGCATCAAAGCACCCCACTTCTCTCTTACCGCTTTCCATTCAGGAAAGATATTCTTCAAAAGTTTAGAACAATGTACCAGGGCGCGTGATCTTCAAATGTTCATACGCCTTTTCTGTAACAACTCTGCCGCGGGTCGTACGGTTGACGAAACCAATCTGGATCAGATACGGCTCATAGACATCTTCCAGTGTTGTTGTCTCTTCAGAAATGCTGTTGGCTAACGCATCCAGTCCGACCGGTCCGCCATGGAATCGTTCGATGATGCCCATCAGGTAGCGGATATCAACTTCATCCAGGCCCAGTGAATCGACATGGAGCCTGTTCAGGGATGCATCCGCAATCTCTTTGGAAATGACACCGTCATTCAATACCTGCGCAAAGTCTCTGATTCTCCGCAGCAGACGGTTGGCAATCCGCGGTGTTCCTCTGGAACGCTTGGCAATCTCAATGACAGCCTCAGGTTCAATATCAACATTCAGGACTCTGGCTGTTCTTTGAATGATTGATGCCAGCTGATCCTGTGTATAGTATTCCAGTTTTGAAATGATACCGAATCTGTCACGGAGCGGTGCACTGAGGTCACCAGCCCTGGTCGTTGCACCGACTAAAGTGAATGGAGGCAGGTCCAGTCTGACGTTTCTGCCGCCGGCACCATTCTCGCCGCCGACCATGACATCCAGTTCGAAATCCTCCATCGCTGGATACAGAACTTCTTCAACTGCTTTCGGCAGACGGTGGATCTCATCGATGAACAGCACATCCCCAGGTTCCAAGACTGATAATATGGAAGCTAAGTCTCCTGTCTTCGTGATTGATGGACCGGATGCAACTTTAACATTGGTATGCATCTCATTGGCCAGAATGTAGGCAAGTGTTGTCTTGCCCAGTCCCGGAGGCCCATACAGCAGTACATGATCCAATGATTCGTTTCTCTGCAGCGCTGCCTTGATATAGACTTTCAGGTTCTCTTTTAAAGTATCCTGACCGACATATTCACTCAGTGACTTTGGACGGATGGTCTCTTCATCATCACCGGATTCAGGCATCGCAGACATCAGATTTTTTTCATCATCTTCCATTTACTTGCCTGTCCTCCCTCTTGCCATGATGCGCAGTCCCATCTGCAGATATTCCTTCGTAGACAGACCTGGCTTGTCCATCATTTCATTGGCAGCTCCGCCAAGTTCTGAAGGTTTGTAGCCAAGTCCCTTCAGGCCTTCCAGAGCGTCATTGATCTCCGGCGGATATTGATTTGCACTGACTGCCTTTGCCTTGACTTCGACTTGTACAAGCTTTCCTTTCAGATCGAGGACAATCTGGGAAGCACTCTTAGCACCGATGCCCGGCATCTTCTTCAGACCGGCAACATCACCTGTTTCAATTGCATTGATGACAGCATCATAGCCGGCACTAGCCAGCATGTTCATCGCCGTCTTAGGACCAAGTCCCTTCACAGAGATCAAGCGCAGAAAAAGCTCTTTCTCTTCCTGGCTCTCAAAGCCAAAGAGACTTGTATCATTTTCGGTAAAATGCATGTATGTATAGACTTTGATCTCTTCATTTAAGTGAATATGGTCAGTGTGTGGATAGGCAATCTGCCATCCCATGCCGTCATGATCCACAATGATATAGTCTGCTCCGTATGCTGCAATTGTTCCGCGAATAAATGCAATCATTGCATGCCTTCCTAATCCTTGAAATCAAGAATATGATTGTTGACAATGACCTGGTCACCGTTCTTGGCACCAGCTTCTCTTAACGCATCGTCTACTCCCATTTTAGCAAGAGCTTCGCCAAATTCCAACGCCTGCTCCGGAATTGAGATATCATACTGATCACTGAGGTAATCGACCTTCTGTGATACGACCTTCCAGCGGTTCGGCGCATCTTTTTCAATATAGAAATCAGGGCGCTTCGGCTGATAGCGGTAGATGATTGTTTCTTCCACAGGTGCTGCATTCTTCTGATCATCCGCCTTGGCTTGTTCGATCATTGCCATCGCTGCGTAAAGGACTGCATCCAATCCCTTCTTTTCAAGAGCTGAGATCTCATAGACCTTCAGCTGTGGATACTTCTTCTTGAACTCTTCCAGATGAAGCTCGCTGTATTCATCATCCATCTTATTGGCAACGACAATCTGCGGCTTCTTATCCAAGTCACCGTCGTAGGTTGCAAGTTCCTGATTGATGATCTGGTAGTCATCAATTGGATTGCGTTCCGCCCCTGACATATCGATTACATGGATCAACACTCTGCATCTTCTGATATGACGCAGGAATTCATGGCCTAAGCCCTTGCCTTCTCCTGCTCCTTCAATCAGTCCTGGCATATCTGCCAAAACAAACCCGCGGCCGTCCGGCAGTGTGACAACACCGATATTCGGTTCTATGGTCGTAAAAGGATATGCGGCAATCTCAGGTCTTGCACTGGTGACAATCGAGAGCAGTGTGCTCTTGCCAACCGATGGAAAACCGATAATACCTGCATCTGCTAAAAGACGCAGTTCAATCTGCAGATCTAAAGACTCACCGACTTCACCCGGCTGTGCATATTCCGGGGCATCATTCCTTGCGGTCGCAAAATGATAATTGCCTAGACCGCCTTTGCCGCCTTGAGCAATCAGCACCTTCTGACCAGGCTTGGTCAAGTCTGCCAGCAGATCGCCGGTCGCCGCATTTCTGATCATTGTGCCAAGCGGTACAGAGATGATGACATCATCTCCGGACTTGCCGTGCATCTTCTTGATCAGGCCAGGTGCACCATTGCCTGCCTTGACGCTGTGGGTGAACTTCAGCTTTGCCAAAGTTGTTTCGTTTGTATCAACAGAGAACCAGACGTCACCGCCTTTGCCTCCATCGCCTCCTGCCGGACCTCCGGTAGGATAGTACTTCTCACGTCTCCAGGCAACACAGCCTCTGCCGCCGTCTCCTGCTTTGACATGGATCTTGATGAAATCGATCATATAGGAAAACATCCTCCTTTCCTACTTAGAAAAAAATGCCCCTGACACGTCAGGAGCAGTTCTTCATGCGTTGTTTAAGCTTCTTCAGGATAAACAGAAACCTGTTTCTTATCCTTACCGACACGCTCATACTTGACAATACCTGCTGCTGTTGCAAACAGTGTATCATCTCCGCCGCGCTTCACATTCTTACCAGGCAGGATTCTTGTGCCTCTCTGACGGTAAATGATCGAACCACAGTTTGTGAATTCTCCATCGGCCTTCTTGGCACCAAGTCTACGTCCAGCGGAATCACGTCCGTTTTTTGTAGAAGAAACACCCTTTTTGGATGCGAACAGCTGCATATTCAGTGTGAACTTCATAGTATTACACCTCCGATATCTTTATTATGATAAAATCTTTGTTTACTTCTTCGGCTGTCTGCAGCTGGATCAGTCCCGTACGGAGAATCATTTCCGTTCTCTCATCCGGCCTGCTGACATGAATTGCGATATGACCTTCTTCAAGTGTGATATCATCAACATCACTCAGCTGATCTAATGCATTGCACAGCCCTGTACCAATCCCGCTCACAATTGCACATACCAGATCATGTCCATAGACATCAGAACCAGCATGGCCCTTGATCTCCAGATCAATAATCTGATGATGACTTTCATTTACGGTGATGCGGATCATAATTAACCTTCAATAGCGACGATAGTCAGCTTTGTATATGGTTGACGATGACCTTGTCTATGATGGGTAGAACCCTTCTTAGCTTTGTACATGAAGATCTTGACTTTCTTCTCTTTGCCCTGCTTTTCAACCTTGGCTGTAACCTTTGCACCATCAACATATGGTGTTCCGATCTTTGTGCCCTCATTGGAAATCAGACAAACCTTGTCAAATACAACTTCATCTCCTGCTTCTACATCGAGCTTTTCAACGTAGATTTCCTGGCCAGCTTCAACTTTGAGCTGCTTACCGCCTGTTTCGATAACTGCGTACAATTTAATACACCTCCTGACATTATCTTAAGACGCGCCATAAAGGTGACATTTCTGTCTTAGGACCTTTTCTGAGCGGTTACAGACCTCTTCAAGAGGGCTGATAACATGACTATGATACATGGAGAAAAGTCTTTCGTCAACGATTATTCTTGTCTTTTGAAAGATTTTTCAGATAAAAGGAACGGTCTCCCGTTCCTATCGCAGTGCTTTGTAGATCTTAGTCACAAACTTCTTCCGTTCTTTTTCATCAGAATTGCTGAGCAGTGTGATCAAAGAGTAGATCTTGAGCTTTTCCTTTGTATTGTAGCTGTCATCTGTTTCTACCGTGACGATGGTCTGATTCAGACGATCCAGAAGATCCTGTTCACTTATCGCATCCAGATCTCTCAAATTTGTTTGGAATGTTTCTGCATTTTTAGGATCATGCTTTGCCATATGCTATCTCCTTAGAGGAAATCTTCCTCATTCTGCTTTGGTTCAACAAGTACTGACTCTGTCTCATCAACTGCTTTCTTCATCAAGCTCTGCCAGTCAAAGCGGGATTCATAGTATTCGCACTTCTTGAGGGTCGGCTTGGTGACCGGGTTCTTAGAATCAAAGATCGTGCAGCAGTCTTCAAACGGCAGAATGGAAGTTTCATAAGTGCCGATTTTTCTTGCCAGATCAATAATCTCCACTTTATCATAACACACCAGCGGCCGCAGGACCGGCATCGTGATGACCTGGTTGATGACATTCATGCTTTCCAGCGTCTGGGATGCGACCTGCCCGACTGATTCGCCAGTGCCAAGAGCCAGGCAGCCATTATTCAATGCAACCTGTTCGGCCTCCCGGAACATCATTCTTCTCATCAATGTAACAGCATATGGATCACCTGCTGTCTTATAGATTTCCAGCTGCATGTCTGTAAAGTTGATGATATGGACCTTCATATGTCCCTGATATTCGGCAACCATGCGGGCCAGATCCAGGACCTTGTTCTTGGCATTCTCACTAGTATATGGAGGTGAAGCGAAATGCACCGCCTCCACCTTCAGCCCGCGTTTCATCAGCTGATAGGCAGCAACTGGTGAATCAATGCCGCCGGAGAGCATCAGCAGGACTTTGCCGTTGATGCCGGCAGGATATCCGCCAGCACCCGGTATCTTCTCAGATGTGATGTAGGCATCCTGTTCATGGATTTCAATGCGGATGGCAAGTTCTGGTTCATGCACATCTACCTTTAATTCAGTATTGTGCAGGATCTCACCGGCGACCGCACGGTTGACATCATCGCTATGCATCGGATAGGACTTATCGTGACGCTTGGTGATGACCTTGAATGTCTTCTTATCGGAATCCTTGGCAATCTGCAGACATCTGTCCTTGATCACTTCAATATCATTGGAGACCTTTTCCGTAAAGGAGAAGGATGAAATGCCAAAGACTCTCTGCAGGCGCTTCGTGATTTCTTCCGGCTGTTGATCCGTCAGTTTAACATAGATGCGGTCATAGGTCTTTGTATAGACCAGATCATCATAGTCACGCAGTGCGTACTTGACGTTCTTGAACAGACGGGTGATGAAATCTTTGCGGTTCTTTCCTTTTGTCGTGAGTTCGCCATAGCGGATCAGGACGGTATCATATTTAACCATAATGCTCAATAATCTCCTTCAGGGATGTTAAGAAGAGATCAATCTCTTCTTCAGTGTTGTAGTATGAAAGTGAAATGCGGATGCACGAAGATGCTCTGCGCGATGAATAGCCCATGGCGGTCAGGACATAGCTTGGATCATCGCTCTTAGAAGCACACGTGCTCCTGGCGCTGACCATGAAGCCCTTGGCATTCAAGGCATTCTGCATCACTTCACTTGGAATCTTTTCATAGGACCAGTTGACAGTTGAGACAACGGCATCCTCTGGACTGTTGATCTCAACACCGTCAATTGCCAGCAGGCCTTTGACCAGTCTATCCCTGAGATCCTTGATGTACAGATGATATTTTTTTCCGTTCTCTATTGCTAAGCGCAGCGTCTTTGCAAAAACCATATCTGCACACGCATTCGCAGTGCCGCCGCGCAGTCCATATTCCTGTTCGCCGCCGTTGATCAGCGGTATGAACGGAACATATGTCTTCTTCATTAATATGCCGGAGCCCTTCAGGCCTTCCAGCTTATGTGCTGAGATCGATGCCATATCGACATTGGTCAGGTCCAGAGGCACCTTGCCCACTGCCTGTGTCAAATCGACATGAAGGTAGGCATGGCTCTGCTTCTTGACAACTTCCGCAATCTCAGAAATCGGATTGACAGAGCCGCTCTCATTATTGACATACATGATTGATACAACTGCAGTATCTTCATCCAGGGCTTTCTTAAGGTCTTCAACATTGATTCTGCCAGTCCCGTCGACCTGCAGATATGTGATGCGGTAGCCGAAATACTGTTCCAGCTGAGCGCATGCATTGAGGATGGAACTGTGTTCAACATTTGTCGTGATGATATGTTTCTTATTTTGCTGGGCAAAGGCGCATCCCTTGACGGCTGCACTGTTGGATTCCGAAGAACCGCTGGTGAACAGGATATCCGTGGCATGTACCCCTAAAAGCCCGGCGATTGCTCCCCGGGCCCTTTCCATCATTTGACTGATTTCGCTTCCCTCATCATACAGCGATTCACTGTTGACATAATATTTCTCAAGAAGCTGTTCATAGCTCTTCAGCACTTCCGGATGGATCCTGGTCGTACTGGAGTTATCAAAATAGATTCTACGTTGCACTCTTTGCATTCTCCCTGACGATTGACTCATAGTTGCCCGGATGGATCTTCTCCATCGTTGCAATTGCAATCTGCAGTGCCTGTGTATATTCACCGTTTCTGAAGCATAACTCACTTCTGGTCAGTTCACTGTCAATATCTTCATATGTAGAACGATAGCGGTTGCCGAAGACAATCGTATTCTCGACCATGACAACAGTACCGACAACATTATTAACGTTGTTGTACAGCTTGTAGATGAAGTCCAGGGCTTCCTGCAGAGTGGAATTCAGCAGCTGGATGCTGATTGGTGTTTCCTTCAGCAGTGTCTCCAGATGGTGAATATATGTGTTAGCCTTGTTCATATCTTCCTGATAGGCAGCGGAGATGTTCGGCAGTTTGTAGCGGCGGATCTTGACCTGCATGGAGTTCATGATGATCTGCAGCTTGACCAGCTGCTTCTTTGCTCTGTCCACATCGCTGTTGGCAGAATCCAATGCTGAGCGGATCTGCTTCAGTTCTCCATTAATATCGGTATAACCCTGGAACAGCTGTTTCAGGGAGATCAGTACTTCACTTGCAGGTACGGCATAGCTCTTGGCCTGGCTCATGACTTCTGGTCTTGTAGCATTCAGATGTTCCAGCAGTGTGGAGTTCTTCTGCAGATTTTCATTCATGTCCTTCATGCCGAACAATGTAGCAGCAGTTCCGACCTTTGTATTCAGATAGCTTTCTGTCTGATTGACTTCATTGGCAAGTGTCTCTGTTTCCTTTGTCAGGCTGCGCATCTCATCGTACGCTGTACCTTCCTTTTTCACTGCCTCATCCATCTGTGACAGACGTACTTTATAGTCATCCAAGTGCTCACCGACACCATCCTGCTTGCCGGCCTTCAGCTTGATCAGATCTTCTTTCAGGGCTGCAGATAAAGCAGCCAGGTTCTTTTCTACCTCAAGATGCTTCAGATAAACACCGCGGTTCTTATGATGCTGATAGTCATGATGCAGAGTCTCCGCCATTGACGGAATGACCCCACGGGCATCTTCCAGCAGACCAGGCATCGTATCGACCATCTTCTCCAGCTCTGCCATGGAAGTGCGGATCGTATCCAGTTCCGCATTTGCCTTATCAAAATCAGAGGAGAACATCCATTCTTCAAATGTATTGAACATTTTCTCAGTATCATCGATCTTCTGTTCAATTGCACTCCAGTTGAAGGAAAGTCTCGATGCATTTTCCTGTGCCTGTGACTTCAGGGCACGGAAGCGGTTCTTCAGTGTCGTAACTTCCTGTCTCTGTGCTGTTTCCTTTGCCAGGATATCATCTAATAATACTTCCAGTGATTTGACTTCACGGTGAGCATCTGTGATTTCCTGATCCAGTCCATTGATCAGACCTTCTGCCTTCTTCAGCTTGCCGGCAATGATGAAATCCTCTGCCTGAGCCAGATGATCAGAGATCTTAGTCATATCTGTTTCCGTCTGCGAGAAGTCTGTCTTAGCCTTTTCAACCTTATCTATGGTCTCCTGGTCGACACGGGAAATCGCCACTGCCTTATTCATTTTAAAGGACAGCGGGATCTTCTTGATCTCGTTATATTTGTTTTCAAGCTGTTCCAGATCGGTTCTGTAGCGCTTTGTATTGACTCTGGTAATAATAAGCCAGAGGGTCAGTATAACTACAATAACAATGATTGCAATTACAACTCTGCTGTCTGATAGATAGCTCAGGAATTTATTCATACTTACCTTCCCTTCATTTCATCCATTATATTAACACATATTGTGAAAATTCTGAACTGCTTATCTATATCAATTGACATTCATTTTTGGTTCTGTTATTATCTACCTTGCGTCAAATGATAGCAGCATGTAGAGTCATGCACTAAGGCGTTGTTAACAGTTATACTGCAGATAAAGTAACTGAGCTGCAATCAGCGAAATATCTCCATAGCAACACCACGCATTGATGATCTGCACCTGTTGTTGTTTCTCAGCCATTTAATAGGAGGAAACAAAACATGGCACGTTACACAGGTCCGGTTTGGAAGAAGTCTAGACGCTTGAGCTTCTCCATCTTAGAAACCGGCGAAGAGCTTAAGAAAAGAACTTATGCTCCAGGCCAGCACGGCCCAACCAAGCGCATCAAGTTATCCGGTTACGGATTACAGCTTCGTGAGAAGCAGAGAGTCCGCAACATGTACGGACTGAATGAAAGACAGTTCGCAAACCTGTTCGAAAAGGCTTCCAAGATGGAAGGCATGTCAGGTGTAAACTTCTTAGTTCTGCTCGAGAGCAGACTGGACAACATGGTCTACAGAATGGGTTTCGCAAGAACTCGTAAGGCTGCTAGACAGTTAGTCAACCACGGACACATTGAAGTCAACGGTAAGAAGATCGACATCCCATCTGCTTTAGTCAATCCAGGTGATGTCATTGCTCTGCGTGAAGGTTCACGCAACATGGCAGTTGTTGCCGAAGCACTGGAAAGCAACATTGCTGCTCCAGCATTCGTAACAGTTGACAAGGAAAACAAAAAAGGAACTTACGTCAGAATCCCTGAGAGATCTGAACTCAATCAGGAAGTCAACGAAGCTCTTATCGTTGAATACTACAACAGGTAGTCAACTAGAAAGACATTCTTCGGAATGTCTTTTTTCTTATATAAAGATAGAAAAAGACCATCCCACTGTACTTTGCAGCAGTAATGGTCTTTCTTTTTAATTACTTTTCGATGACGGAAAGAATCTTCTTTTCATCATAAGCAAACAGTACAACACCGCCGAGCATGCACAATACAGCAGCGACAACCGCTGTAATACGGTAGCCTAAGCCGTCTGTTCCAATCAATGCTAAGCTTGTGAACAGCAGCATGGCTACAGACTGTCCCATCTTGAAGGCAAAGGTGCGAGCAGCATAGAACATGCCCTGTCTGTTCTCACCTGTCTGGTCTGCATCTGCTTCAGCAATATCCGCAACAATTGCCTGCGGAAGAATGCCAAGAACTGCCATTGGGATTGCTCCAAGAATGGCAACTAATAAGCCCCAGACCATGCCGGAGATGCCGAACAGTCCGCAGAGTGATGTCAGAAGGAACACACAGGCAAAGAGAATGAATGCGGTTGTAACAAGACGCTTCTTGCCATACTTTCTTGCCAGGATGTTGACTGGTGCATAGCATAGAACAGAAACACCTGTCATGAGGGCAAACAGAAGGAAGGACATGCTGTCAGGCAGCTTCATCAGGACTGTGATATAGAATGGCAGGCCTGTCTGAAACAGTGTCAGAGCAATAAAGTAAAGAACATCAGACGCAACGAACTTTTGAAATTCCTTGTTCTCAAAAGTCTTGGCTAAAGACTTGAAAGCAGTCGTTTCACTCGGCGTGACGTCTGCATAATCCGCTTCCTTGATGCAGAAAGCAGGGATCAGCATGCAGATAACACCAATGGCAGCTAAGATGCCGACGGCTGCACGGATGCTGTTGGTATATCCAAGTGAGTCTTCCAGTGCACCGGCAATATTAGGAAGCAGATAAGCAATTGCAGTACCAATAATGAATGTGAAGGAAATGTAAGTTGATACATTAATGCGGGCTTCCTGGGTACGGCCGAGCTCTGGGATCAAAGCGTTGAACGGTGTGCAGTAAATGGTCATGAACAGATAGAACAGCAGATCCATGACGAGCAGGAAGATGCCGTTTGCTGTACTTGTTCCATTGACTGGTGAGAAGAACAGCAGAATTGTTACGATGCTTAACGGTATGGCAGCGGCTCTCATAAATGGGATACGTCTGCCCAGCTTATTGCGGCATCTGTCGGATTTGCCGGCAATCCATGGGTCAGTCACTGCATCGAAGATTCTGCCGATAGCAGCAATCACTCCAATGACAGTCAAACCTAAGAAAACTGATCCCTGGGTCAAAAACAGCGGCTGTCCCTTGGCAATGACATCCTGTGAAGGCTGGAAGAAATAGACCATCCAGCTGGTGACGACACCAGAAAGCATAGACCATCCGAGCTGTCCAATTGCGAAGATCCACATGATCTTCTTTGAAGCTTGTTTCAATTCTTTCTTTTCCATAGTTTCTCCTGAAAGTTCCATTATAGTTTTGGATAACTGCTGACCTTCAGCGTCTGCTGCCGGCCGTCAAGCAGATATTCAACTTCGATACAGTGATTTTCCGCATGCATGGAAATAACTTTCCCCTGCTCTGCAATATGACGATAAAGCTGATAGTCCTGCTTCATCTTTTCTGAATACGTGTTTGGATCATCTGAAGTCAGGAAGGCACCCCCTAGCAGTGCATCCAATTGTGCCAGCTGTGATTTCTGTTCTTCACTCAGCTTGATATTATCACTCCGCAGGAAGAACACGTCTGGATCACTCATGTATGCATGTCTATTCAATTGATTTCTTGTATAGATATTGGTGATAGCATTCATTGTCGATACTCTTTCGCGATGGAAGAAGCGCATGAACCATTGATCATCTTCATCTAATGAGACATCGCAGCTGATGCGGCAGTAATCAACAATACCGAAGGCTGGCATGACTGGGACCCCGCATCCCAGAATCAGCTTATCTCCGCAGACTTCACGAAGCAGCCGCACTGCCCGATACATTCTTGCCGATCTTGTTTCTGTTTCACTGCCAAACGGCGCCGCACCATACAGAAAATCAAGTTTAACGAGGTCATATCCCCATTCATTGATGACCTGGTCAAAGACTTTCCTAATGTATGCTTCCGCTTCCGGAACATCGATATCCAATGAATAGAAACCGCTCCAGTTGCCGCCGCACTTCCAGTTTTCCCCATCCTTTTTAATGAACCAGTCAGGATGTTCCTGATACAGTTTTGATTTTTCCTCTGCCGCAAATGGTGCCAGCCAGATGCCTGCACGGTATCCTGCCGCATGAATCTGATCTGCCATCTCCTTCATGCCGTTTGGAAATTTTTTTTCATCCGGCACAAGCCAGTCACCGACATATGGTTCCCAGCCGTCATCGATCTGGAACAGATCATTCTTTGCAAAGATGTTCTGACATCCTTTGAGATCCTGGACAATCGATGGTTCATCAATGTTCTGATAGCGGTTATACCACGAGGAATAGCCAAAGAGCTTCTCAGTTGTCCGCGGTCTGATGTTCAGCTGGGCAAACCATGCATCAAATACTTCCTGCTGACTGCCCTCACTGTAAAACAGGTCAAATAGCTGATATATCCCACCGCATCTTAGGCCGCTGCAGTCTTTCCTGATTGTCAGGATAGACTGATTGGCATCATATCGGAACATTGTATATCCAGTTTCTTCATTCAATGAAGCAAACAGCTGATATCTGTCTCCCTGCCGGAACCAGCACCAGCTGAATCCATGGGTGATTCCCTTTTGATATGGGTAATTGACAAAGTGATAATCTGCATATCTGTCAAAAGCATACTTGTCTATGAGATTCTTTGGGATACGGTGCATACCGCGGATCCTGCTGTGCCTCTTATACTCAGGTGATACTGTCCAGGTCTGATAGCCGTTCATGAAGATTTTTTCATCTTCACTGCTCTTGTGATAGATCTCAGCCTGTACTTCCTGAATGATGCCGGCCGGCAGGTCAGCTGCAATATGCAGAGGCCCTGTATTCCATTCCTGTTCTCCATGCAGCGGAGATACATCTTTAACGATCACTTTCCATTTGAATTTCATGACGCGTCTCTCATAGTTACATGCAGCTTTACAGTCACTGGCTGCGTCTGTGCAGTTGTAAAGGTGATTGATGCTTCGCCTGCACTTCCTGTCGTTCTGATGTAGGTGCCGCTCATGCCGCCTTCCAGGGCAACTGCATCCGGTCCAACAATTTCAATCGGCCCTTCAACACTGATCTTGACTGGCAGCTGTGCATAGACAGCCCGGCTGTCATTGGCATCCTTGAGACACAGACGGAAGGAAGACATATCATATGCATCCCCTTCCTTCAGCTCTGTATTGGATGTCTTGACCTCCAGATGCAGATCCGTATTCGGTGTCTTGATGACAGTCTTTACAACCTTTCCGTGATCAACTGCTTCAAATCTCCAGGTTGTCGAATCACCGCCCCAGGAGCCGACGTACTTGCCATATAGTTCAACACCCTCTTCATATTTAAGGTGATAATGCATCATGACCCAGCCAAGTTCCAGTTTTGCCTTGAGCGGCAGTCCAGCCAGTCCATACTTCTGGGCTGAACAGAGTGCATCGTGAATATATTCTTCTTTCCTGCCGGTGAATCCTTCTTTGATTTTCAGAAGGTCACCGATTGTATCATCAATCTTGACCGGCCCATGGCGCATCGCATGGAAGCGTTCATCGACCTTGAATGATTTCACAAATTCATTGTTCTTATACAGTCTGACTTCATCTGCATTTGTAAAGGCATAGAACTCAGCAAGGTTTGTCGCATTATAGTCGCCGATATCCATCGGGCTGCTGATTTCAAGGACTGGTTCTTCCTCACCCTGTGAAGCGTAGATGAAGGCTGCCGGCTTCGGATTCCGGAAAGAATCCATTACGCCGTGGTAGCAGATCCTGTCGCCGCTGCCAAACTGACGGTGGGTTGGATAATCGAACATGCACCATTGGAAGACACCCGCATGTTCATGGTCTGCCATGGCATCATTCAATACTCTGGCGTGACGCAGCGCATGCTCCTGCAGTCTTTCCCATCTGTCCCAAGGCTTGGTCGGGAACATATGGCCATTTGCTTCAGAAATCAGCAGTGGATGGTGTATGTCCTTCATGACATCTTTCTTCTGTCTGCATCCAGGATTGTTCCCCATATGCGAGAAATCATTAAAGGTATAGACATCTTCGAGCAGAGAGCTCTTTTCCAAATAGCGGACACCGCTTGTAGGTCTGGATGGATCAAGTTCATGAGCAGCGGCATTTGTCTTTTCATACATTGCATCATCATCCAATGATTCATTGATGCGTACGCCCCAGAGGAAGATGGATACGTGATTCCTGTATTGTCTGACCATTTCCTTTGTATTTTCAACTGCCTGCTGCTTCCATGCTTCATTTCCAATATGCTGCCATCCAGGAATCTCCGTAAATACGAGAAGACCCATCTGATCACAGGCATCCAGGAAGGCATGAGACTGTGGGTAATGTGATGTCCGAACTGCATTAACATGCAGTTCTTCCTTCAGGATACGGGCATCCTCCACCTGCAGAGAATCCGAAGCCGCATAGCCGATATATGGGAAGCACTGATGTCTGTTCAGGCCTCTGACAAAAAATTCCCGGTCATTGAGCAGGATTGCATTTTCATTGATTTCAATCGTACGGAAGCCGAAGTGATAGATCTGCTCATCCTCGCCATATTTCACCCGGCAGGTATACAACTGGGGATCATCAGGACTCCATGGCTGAGCATCCTTTACTTTCAGCTGAATGTGCCCGTTCTTTCCTTCGACAGTATCAAAAGCTTTGACGATGCCGCTCTTGGAGATTTCAACGGTGACCTTTTCATCACTCTCATGGTCGAGCGTCAAGGCAATATCCGCTGTATGCAGATCAGGCGTTGTAATAAAGACATCTTCGATATAGTTCTGCGGTCTTTCATCGAGATAGACATTGCGGTAGATACCGCCGTATGTCAGATAGTCAATGACAAAGCCGAATGGAGGAATACTTGGATTTTCTGTTGTATCCAGCTTGACTGTGATGACATTGTCACTGCCGAATGCAATCAGGTCTGTGATCTCGTAACGGAAAGCGGTATAGCCATTGCGGTGTGTCAGACATTCTCTGCCGTTGAAGTAAAGAGTCGCAATATGTGCGGCCGCATCGAACTGCAGAAAATATCTGTTCCCTCTTTGACTTTCATTAAAGGAAAGGTGTCTGCGGTAGCCGGCTCTCATCTGATACGATTGCGAGTCAATCTCATGCAGCGGCAGCATCTTCACGGTATGCGGGATCCTGACGGTCTCTTCTGCTTCTCCCCCCTGCAGGAAATCTTCTGACCAGCGGCTTGTAAATTCCCAGTTGTTGTTGATGATTTTCATTTCATTCCTCCGATATTCCGTCCATGATGATATCCATCATGTCATTCAGTGCATCACTGTATGCAAGTTTGGATGCCTTCAAGGCATCTGTAGAAAGAAAAGCATCAAAACTTGCAGTCATCATCGTCTTCAGAATGGGAACAGAGATCTTCCGGATCTTTCCTTCCTGCATTCCCTGTTCAAGCAGACGGATGATAGGCTCCCAGTTATTTTCAAGATGTCTGCGCATGTTACGATATGCCATCGGATATTTTTCCTTGAGATCTGTCAGCTTGCGGAAGTCCAGGATGGCATATTGATCAGGCATGGCAATCATGACTTTTCTGACTTTTTCCTTGAACGGAATATCTTCTCCCAGGATCTTCTGCTTCGCTTCCTGGATCTTGCCAAATCCATGGTCAAGCATGGCAATCAGCAGTTCTTCCTTTGAAGGATAAAACTGATAGATTGTTTTCTTTGCGATATGCAGATCTTTGGCAACATCAAGCATCGTGAACTTCAAACCCTGCTTTTCAAACTGCCTGGTCGCTGAAACTATGATTTCTTCATTTGTCATATGGAAACCCGTTTTCCTTTTCTAGTTTCCATGGTAGAACAATGTAAACGCTTTCGCAATAGATTACGAAAAATTAATTTATACAAATTGATCAAATGTCAAAAAAAAAGGAAGCTGTTTCCAGTTTCCCTTCACTGATCATGCATCTTCATTCAATGACATGAATCTCTTGATAATGACACGGATGATATTGGCTGCCAGCTTTGGATCATCATTGCATACAACATACTTGTACTGACCGACCATTTCCATTTCCTTAGAAGCTTTTGCCAGTCTTTCCTGAACAATCTCTTCCGGTTCTGTATTTCTGCCGCGGATCCGCTTTTCAAGTTCTTCCATGCTTGGCGGTACGATGAAGATTGTCAATGCATCCGGAACTTTAGCACGTACCTGTCTGCATCCCTGCACTTCAATTTCCAATAAGACATTCATGCCTTCATTGCGAAGACGTTCCACTTCCTTGACCGGTGTGCCGTAGTAATTGCCGACAAATTCTGCCGATTCCAGAAGCTCTCCATTATCTCTGGCTTTTTCAAATTCTTCTCTTGTGACGAAGTGATAATTGACCCCGTCCACTTCTCCAGGACGCTGTTTTCTTGTGGTCATGGATACTGAATATGCCAGCTTCAGATCCTTATCATTAACAAATTCTTTTAAAATTGTCCCCTTACCAACACCAGATGGTCCACTCAATACAATCAATAATCCTTTTTTAGGCATGCATTGCTCCTCCTCAATCAGGCTACCTTAAGGTTACACTTGAAAAAAGCTTACGTCAATCATGTTATAATGCATGCAAAGCGAGGATTGTTCAATGGCATTAGACGGCATTTTACTTCATAAGATCATCCCGGAAATTCAGAGCGCTCTGCCGATGCGGATTCAGAAAATCTGGGAGATATCAAATACAGAAATTCTTTTTCAGACCCATGGCGATGCAGGCAAGCAGCAGCTCCTGATTTCCTGTCACAGTGTATACAACCGCCTTCTTTTGACCAAGCGCAGCTATCCGACACCTAGCGAGCCGGGCAACTTTGTCATGGTCCTGCGGAAGTATCTGGAAGGTGCCTCGATTGAATCAATTGAACAGGCAGAACTGGACCGCTGGTGCGTCATGACAATGCGTCACCACAACAACTTAGGGGACCTCGAGACGTTGTCATTATACATCGAACTGATGGGCAAATATGCCAATGTCATTCTTGTCTCACCTGAAGGAAAGATCATTGATGCATTGAAGCGGATTCCGCCGTTTGAGAACAGCCGGCGCATTGTTCAGACAGGCGCAGTTTTTGAACCAACACCTTCGCAGGATAAGAAAGATCCTTTTCATACCGCGGCAGTTGACCTTGAAGTTCCTTTAACGAAGCAGTTCGGCGGCTTCTCACCCTTCCTCTCCAAAGAAGTCGAATACCGGATGGCGCATGGACAGACATTCTCCTCCATCATGCAGGAGATTGAAGCATCACATTCACTGTTCATCGCCAATGAGAACAATGAACCTGTCTTTCACTGCATTGAACTTCAATCCATAGGTCCATGTCGTGAATATCCTTTATTTGAAGGCTTTGATATCCTTTACTACCACCGTGAAGAAAAGGACCGCATCAAGCAGATCAGCGGTGACATCTATCACTTCTGTACAAGATCACTCAAGCATCAGCAGCAGAAGCTTCCTCGTCTGCTGAAAGAATATGATGATGCCACGGATTGTGATCAATGGCGCATCTATGGGGACCTGCTGTATACCTATCAGATTACTGATACCAAGGGAACTAATCAGATCATTCTGAATTCTCTGGAAGATGAATCGCCAGTTAAAATCCCGTTGGATCCAAAACTCGACGGACGTGGGAATGCCAAGCGCTGCTACAACAAATACAACAAGCTGAAAAAAGGACAGACATATCTGCAGGAGCAGATTGCCATTACAAAAAATGAGATATCCTATTTTGAAGGACTTTTGGAACAGCTCGATCAAGCTGATTTCAATACTGCTTCTGAGATTCGTCAGGAACTGATCCACCAAGGATATCTGAAAGACCAGAAAAATCAAAAGAATCGTTCCCGGAGGAAAAAGAAAGAGGAACTGCCGCACATTTCAGAAGTGATCGGCACGGACGGCACAAAGATATCATTCGGCAGGAACAATCTGCAGAATGAAGCACTGACATGGCATCTCGCCAAGAAGTCAGAGATCTGGCTCCATGCCAAAGACTATCATGGTGCGCATGTTGTCGTACATGCGGATGCGCCGAGTGAAGAGACTCTGCGCTTAGCCGCAATGATTGCCGCCTATTATTCCAAAGGCAGAAATTCCTCCTCCGTGCCAGTCAACTGGTGCCCCGTCAGTCATTTAAAAAAAATACCTGGCGCAAAGCCAGGCATGGTCCAGTTAGGTGCATATAAGACAATCTATATTGATCCAGAAATAAACGAACTTCAGCGCTTCGGCATTGATGTTGGCTGAAGCTGTGCATAAGCCTTCAGCTTCTTGACTTCAAACGAACGGAGCTTCCGGTACTGGCCTTGTCTCAGGTTTCCAAGTTCCAGGAATGCATACTGGATGCGGTTCAGTCTCGTTACTTCACAATGGAAATATTCCATCATACGCCGTACTTCACGATTCCGTCCTTCCTGGATGGTGATCAGGAGTACGGTCTTATTTTTCTTTTCGCTGCGGCTGACGATGACCACTTCTGCCGGCAGTGTCTTCCCATCTTCCAGATTGATGCCCTTTTCCAGCTTGGCGCACATGGTGTCGTCAATGATGCCGTCCACTGCACATTCATACGTCTTCTTGATATGAGATCTTGGATGCATCATCAAGTTGGCAAATTCGCCATCATTGGTCATCAGCAGCAGACCGGTCGTTTCATAGTCCAGACGTCCGATTGGAAAGATCCTTTCACTGATGTCTGGGAAGCAGTCCATAACAGTTGGTCTGCCCTTGTCATCTGATACCGATGAAATTGTTCTCTTCGGCTTATTTAAAAGATAATAGACTTTCTCTTCTTTTTTGATATTGGTGCCGTTGACCAGGATTTCATCTTCGGGGCCGACCTGCACACCCATTTCCTTGACAATCCTGCCGTTGACAGCAACTTTTCCTTCACTGATCAGTTCTTCTGCCTTGCGTCGAGAGGCAATACCAGCCTGTGCGATGACTTTCTGCAATCTTTCCATATATCTTCTCCTTAATGGTGGTTCTGGGTATTGCCCCAGAAGGAACTGCCGGACTTCGAGAAATCATTCAGGATCATAATCGGGATCCTGGCAAATTTTTCATCTTCGCTTCGCAGTATTTCACACGCAGACAGTCTTTTGTTTCCATCAGCACATTCATAGAATCCATCTCGCTTTTTGACCTGGACAGGAATTGCGATTCCTCTCTGCCGGATGGAAGCCAGCAGTTCCCCTGGATCGGTTTTCTGATAATGGATCTCATCAATTGAAATCGTCGTATTGATCATGCATGCTCCTCTCTGTTGTCGCAACAGTGACAATGTATTCTACCATAGAATCTCTATTTAACGTAAAGTACTGAAGAAAATGGGAACAGTTCTCTTTTCTTGAGAAAGTCCTCTCCGCTTTCAATATGGTTCACCTGCCCATATACAGCGTTATAGAACTGCATCTTATGACTGCCTAGATTGCGGTACGCTGTGTAATGTGCACCCTGTGTATGTGTATAGAGCAGAATACCATATCTGCTCTCATCCATGCATTTCAGAGCCGAGGAATCCAGGGACAGTGATGTCCAGCAGTTCAGTCCTTTCCTGCGCAGATAGACCAGCAGTGTATAAAGCTCCTGCCCCATCATACCGCCTAGCAGCGTATATTTACTGAGTGCTTCTGCCGTTTCCTGCATTGTCTGTTCATGCCCACACATCTTCAGAAGATTGTATGCTGCAATCCAGCCGCAGCCCTTTCGCATGGTGTTGAACCAGCCGAATGGAATTTTATCCATCGCTCCCTGGTTGATGATATATCCTTCTTCATCAAATACCGCATCATTCAGAGTATATCTCCAAGGTTCAATCTTTTTCTGATAGTATTTCCCTTTCTGATAATAGCAGGATGCCTGCAGAAGATGCAGATTCCTTTGATCATGCAAAGCCAGAATTGCGGCTGGATGATATCTGCGGATGCATGCTTCACTCAGCATTGACAATGCTCTGTATGCATCTTCAAAGCAGATGCTGTCATTGAAATAGATATGGATCAAAGGTACATCATTCTGCTTGAGAATGCAGTAGTATCCAACTGCATCCGCATCCTTGATAAAATATCCGGCCTCAGCAGCATCGGTAAAAAAATCGTCTGAAACAAGCAGACGGTTTTCATGATCATATGCCTGATATCTGAGCTTGGAAGCTTCACTGAATGGAACAAGTCTTCTCACAGAAGCTCTCCAATTTCAGGATCGGTCTGTTTCATATAGCGGATGGCATCGCGCAGGATCTTCTGATCATTCTCAAATGTAATGGCTGCGGCGGCTTCTGCAACCGTCACCCACTTTTCCTCCAGCAGTTCATCCTCCTGAACCTTTTCCTTCCCTGCTTCCGGATGTGCAAGGAAATATACGACTTCCTTCATGACTCCAGGTTTTGGTGAATAACTTGTACAGGTACGGAAGCCATCATCGATAGATACTCTTAATCCGGTTTCTTCAAACACTTCTCTCTCTGCCGTTTCCTTTTCTGTTTCATGTCCCTCAACATGTCCCTTTGGAAAACACCAGTGACCTTGGATCTGATGTATCACCAGGATCTCAATGCGGTCATTCTTTCTGCGGGCAATGACAGCCCCGCAGGATTTCTCCTTTTCCATACAGCACCCCTCCTTGACTGATAGTACTAGTATAATCTTTTCAACGCATAAAGTATAAAAGAAAAAACGGAGAGCTCCGTTTTATCCTAAATAAAGATCCAGGAGTGCTAATGTATTCCTGACACCTTCTGTGTGACTTCTTTCATAGCCGTGCGATGCATAGACGCCGGCACCAATCAGGCCATGCTTCAGATCATATCCTGCACCTAATGCAGCTTCTGCATCGCTTCCGTAATACGGATAGACATCCACGGCATAATCCAGACCGCCTTTTTTGGCACAGGATACCAGTGCATTGACAACACTATAGTCATATGGGCCGCCGGAATCCTTTGCGCAGATGGAAACCTGCCTTTCAGTACATTCCAGTCCTTCGCCGACACATCCCATGTCAACCGACAGGAACTCGGCGGCATCTGCAGGAACACCAGCCTTGGCACCATGGCCGACTTCTTCATACACAGAAATAAATACATATGTCCTGCGCTTCAGCACCAGTTTCCCGTCTTTCACCTTTTTAGCCAGCGCCAGCAGCATAGCCACAGACAGCTTGTCATCAAGATATCTTGATTTAATATAGCCGGACGGTGTGATGACTGTTCTTGGATTGAAGCAGACATAGCAGCCGTTCTCTAAGCCAAGATCAAGTACATCCTTTTTACTGGAAACATTTTCATCCAGCATCACTTCCATATTGTCATATGTGCGCACTGTCTTTGCCAGTTCACCATTGACATGAACAGAGGCATTGACCAGCTGGAACGTGCCTTCATATACCCTGCCGTCCCGTGTATAGACGCGGCAGTTCTCTGTCTCGACCACGGCTGCCGGCAGACCACCGACCGGTGTCAGGCGCAGGTGCCCGTTCGCCTTGATCTCAGCAATCTGTGCGCCCAGTGTATCAATATGAGCAGACAGCACAATCGGATGATCCTCTCCGCCGAGGCTGCATACAATGCATCCCTTATTGGTCACCTCTGGAACAAAGCCAAGATCTTCCAGCTGTTTTTTTGTATACGCAATGACTTCCTTTGTAAAACCATCCGGGCTGTCAATTGCGGTCAGTTCTTTTAATTTTGTACAGGTGTATTCGGTATACGCTTCCATTCTCTCTCCTTACAGGCCAAGTTCATCGGCAGTCTTTTCTGCTTCGTCCAGGACCTTTTCAAATTTGTTCAGAGCAATATCGACTGGCTCCGGTGTAGTCAGATCCACGCCGGCATGCTTGAGCTCATCCAGCGGATATGCACTGGAGCCCATAGAAAGGAATTCCAGATATTTCTTCACTGCCGGTGCACCATCCTTCAGGATGCCTTCAGATAAAGCGGTCGCTGAAGAATAGCCGGTCGCATATACATAAACATAGAAGACATAGTAGAAATGAGGAATTCTTGCCCATTCATACTGAACTTCATCATCCCAAGTCAGATCCTCACCGAAGTAAAGTCTGATCATTCTTTCATATAAAGCATTCAGTGCCTTCGGATCCAGAGACTCTCCACGCTCTGCCATGGCATGTGCTTCTTTTTCAAACTCAGCAAACATGGTCTGGCGGTAGACAGTACCCTTGAAACCTTCCAGATACTGGTTCAGCAGTGCCAGTCTGTTCTGCGGATCCTTTTCTTCTTCCAGCAGCTGCTCAATCAGCAGATTCTCATTCACGGTTGATGCTACTTCCGCCACAAATAAAGAATAGTCTGCATACTGCAGCGGCTGAGTATGATTTGTCAGCCAGCTGTGCTGAGAATGCCCCATCTCATGTGCGATTGTCGATACTGAATCCAGCGTCCCGGTAAAGTTTGTCATGATAAATGGATTGGATGAATACGTACCGCTGGAGAACGCACCGTTTCCTTTTCCTTTATTCGGATAAACATCGATCCAGTGATCCTCATAGGCTTTCTTCACACGGTTGACATATTCTTCGCCTAACGGGGCAACTGCCTTCAGCACCATCTGCTGTGCTTCTTCATAGGTGTACTTCTTAGAGATCTTCTGGACCAGCGGTGCATAGACATCATAGTAATGCAGTTCGTCCAGTTTTAAGATCCGCTTCCGCAGACGTACATAACGGTACATCAGATCCATTCTCTTATGGACGGTATCGATCAGATTATCATAGACAGAAACAGGAATGTTGTCATGCGACATCGACATTTCACGGCTGCTGCCATAATGTCTGACACGTGCTTCTGCCACAGCTCCCTTGACACATCCGCTGTAAGTTGCCGCAAACGTATTGATATGCTGACGGTATCCTTGATAAAAAGAATGGAAGGCATTCTCACGCAGAGTGCGGTCGCTGCTGTTCTGCAGCAGGATAAAGGAAGACCCGCTGACTTCATGTTTATTTCCTTCACTGTCCTCTGCCGGTTCAAACACCATATCCGCATCCATCAGGGTATCAGAAACCTGTCCTGGATTGGCAAGGACTTCGCCAAACTGTGCCAGCAGGGATTCTTCTCTTGCGCTCAGAGTATGTGCCTTCGATCTCAACAAGTCCTGCAGATAGAAGCGGTAGTCTTTCAATTCATCATTGCAGATGAAGGCATTGATCTCTTCATCCGGCAGCGAAAGGATCTCCGGTTCTGCAAATGCGGCTGCCGCAGAAGCTTCTACATATTTCGCATAGGCACGGCCATACATCGACTGTGCTTTAGAGTCTCTGGTATCTTCTGTTCTGCGCAAAGAGGCATATGTGAAAATGTTGTTCATCTCCAGGCTGAGAGCTGAGCTTTCCTTCAAGTATGCATGAATGGTCTCAGCATTATTCAGGGTGCCTTCATAGGCTGCAGTTCTCGCAATAGATGCATCCACTGCCTTCAGTGCTTCTTCAAAGCCTTCATCATCCTTGTACAATGTGGACAGGTCCCATTCAAATGCCGGATCCATTTCACTGCGTTCTTTTAATTCTGTCATTTTATTTTCTCCTTTGTCATATGAATACTGTCAGGGTACAGCGTCTGTATTTCGGCAGCCAGTTCAGGCGGGATAAAGCGCGGTCCTCTGACTGATACCACACCAAATTTCCTTAATACACTGCGGCTGATTTTATCATGATCATAGTAGTAGAGCTTCTTGATCTTCATCATCTTACGAATGCGGACTTTGCCTTCAATATCAGCGGGGATATCAATTGCTGTCACCCGGCAGAGATAGCGGATCTGTGAATATGGAGCACCATAATAAATATATACGAGATCTCCAATCATCATCTTGGCTGTCTGCTTCCAGTGAATCTCATCACGCTGCTCGAAGGCATGATCAAGATCAAAGTAATTTGGATTGGCAGGAATGATCCACTCCTTGATGCCATGGCGGAGGATGCCGCCGGCAGTCAGCTGATAGCTCTCTTCCACAAGATCCATGACAGTCTCATCATCCAGTGTCTCATCCATCATCACAGATACCCATGACTTCTTTGCCATGTGGTATGCTTCATAAATACCTTCTTTTTCCAACAGCAATGGGATCTTATCTTCCAGGATCTTCAGGTTCAGGACTTCACATTCTCCCTTTTCCATCAGGAATGTACTGCGGTCAAGCACCTGTGCCAAGGCAAACCACTTCCGGTTTTCAGGATGATACCAGGCGCCGATATGAGGATACTTCTGGAAAGGAAATTCAACTTTGATATGATATTTCTCCGCAATCAGATGACTGATGCGGTTGGACTGTGGGAAAACAAACGGAACGGGATGGAAACAGGACCTGGCAATCTGTTCAAGCATCTGCAGATATTCGGAGCGGATCTGTGAGACATAGCTTCCCTTTTGATTCGGCAGATGCACAGCAATATATTCTTCCTGTGAAAAAGGATCGATGACTTTCCCCGATACATTCCCCTTTTCATCAATGACAACTTCAACATTCATTTCGTCTGTTGCCAGAACTGTCTGATATAGATATTGATTTTCTTTCTTCACAAAACCGAACTTCTTCAGCTTTGTCCGGTCGCATTCCATACGCTTGAATAAATCTGTTTCCAATGACATTTTTTTGATCTCCGAGCATTATTGTATCATTCCTGCCACTTTCTGTCCGCAGAAGCACTGTTTCTGATATAATTTTTGAGAAAAGAGGGAAATTTACATGCTGAAAAAGGCTTTTGATTCACAGAAGTATCTGGATCTGCAGCGCGATAAGATTCTGGAGCGCATCAATATGTTCCATGGCAAACTATACATGGAATTCGGCGGCAAGATGTTCCAAGACTTCCATGCTGAAAGAGTACTGCCGGGATATGACCCAAATAATAAGATCAAGCTTCTGACTGAATTGAAAGACCAGGTCGAACTGATCATCTGCATCAATGCAAATGATATTGAGAATGCAAAATCCAGAGGCGACCTCGGCATATCCTATGACCAGGAAGTATTCCGTCTCATCGACGCCTTCCACAGCCTCGACTTATATGTTGGTTCTGTTGTCATTACGCAGTATGCGCATCAGTCTTCTGTTCAGCCGTTCCGCCATAAGCTGAATGACAACGGTATCAGATCCTATATCCACTATCCAATCAAAGGTTATCCGGCAGATGTAGACTTCATCGTTTCACCAGAGGGACTGGGAAAGAATGAATATATCCAGACCTCCCGCAATCTGTGTGTCGTCACAGCGCCAGGTCCAGGCTCCGGCAAGATGGCAACCTGTATTTCTCAGCTCTATCATGATCAGGCAAACGGCATCAATGCAGGCTATGCAAAGTTCGAGACCTTCCCTGTCTGGAACCTGCCGCTCCGTCATCCGGTCAATCTGGCGTATGAAGCTGCCACAGCTGATCTCGATGATGTCAACATGATTGATCCGTTTCATCTGGAAGCCTATGGCAAAACAGCCATCAATTATAATCGTGACATCGAAATCTTTCCTGTACTCAACCGCATGTTTGAAAAGATCATGACAGTCTCCCCATACAAGTCTCCAACCGATATGGGCGTGAACATGGTCGGCTTCTGCATCTCTGATGATGAAGCAGCTCAGGAAGCAGCCAAACAGGAAATCCTGCGCAGATATTTTGCAACACTTGTTGATTTCAAGCGTGACAAGGTAAAAGAAAACAGCGTGCAGAAAATTGAACTGCTGATGAATCAGCTTGGCCTGCAGGCATCTGACCGCAGAGTGTCACTGATTGCTAAGAATAAGGCAAACGATTCTGGTGCGCCTGCCATGGCACTGGAACTTCCGGACGGCCGCATTGTGACCGGCAAGACTTCTTCTCTGTTCGGGCCAAGTGCTGCTGTCTTGATCAATGCCCTGAAGACATTGGCTGGGATTGACAAGGATCTTGACCTGATTGCTCCTGAGTATGTCATTCCTATCCAGGATCTGAAGGTCAATGAACTGGGCAATCAGAATCCGCGGCTCCATTCTGATGAAGTCTTGATTGCATTGGCAATGCTTGCTAAGACAAATAAAAATGCAGAGCTGGCAATTGCTCAGCTGCCTCATCTTAGAAAATCTGAAGCACACAGCACTGTTGTTCTGCCGGCAGAAGATGCCAACATCTTCCAGAAACTCGGAGTCAATGTCACGTTTGATCCTGTTTATGAGCAGAAGCGCCTGTATCACGGAAAGTAATGGATAAGAACCGGCATTATGCCGGTTTTTTTATCCTGTAAAATAAAAAAACTGATCATGTACGATCAGTCTGTAATTCCTACCGGTTCTTCATCTTCGCCATGGAGCTTTCCTTCAAGGAAGTGCTTCCGGCATAGAGCAATATATTCATCATTGGCTCCAAGCATAACTTGTGCACCCTCTCTGACAATCCCATGTTCATTATAACGGGCATTACAGGTTGCTTTCTTTCCGCACCAACACATTGTTTTGATCTCTCTGATTTCATCCGCCAGTGCAAGCATCCGTTCACTTCCTTCGAAAAGATTCAGCTGGAAATCAGAACGCAGACCATAGCACATCACGGGAATGCCTAGCTGATCAACAATACGTGCTAAAAAATCCACCTGCTCTCTTTTGGCAAACTGAATCTCATCAACAATCACTGCATCATACTGCGCAATCTCTTCGTCACTCATCGCCGCAATATCACTGAGCAGAAGGCATTCTTTCTCCAGACCAATTCTGGAATGAATCTTATTGATGCCGTCTCTGGTATCCAGATTTGTTTTCGCCAGAAGGACCTTCTGTCCTCTTTCTCGATAGTTATATTCCACCATCAAGGCATTGGCAGATTTTGAACTGCCCATTGCACCATAATAAAAATATAATTTTGCCATATCATCACTCCCTTATTACTATTTTGTCATCCTTCAGAATGAAAAGTAAACAATTCTTTTGTGCTTTTATAAAGCAGCGGCACTTCAAAGGCAACCATAACGATCCATCCGGCCAGATTCGCATAGGCAAATACATCAATTTCCAGTGTTTCTGTCAGATGAAATACTGATACCATCAGCCACGCAGCTAAGACTCTGCCTACCATGTTCATGAAAGTAGATGCCAATGTGACCTTTAGGTCGCCGATTCCGCGGAACCATCCCTGGATGCCGTTGGTCAAAGCTGGAATCATGTACAAGAAACCCATAAAGTGGATATACCTTGTGCCATAGCTGATGACCTCAGCAGCGTTGGCATCCTCGGATGATACAAACAAAGAAATAATCGGACGGGCTGCAAACAGACAGATTCCGCCAAGGATCAAGGCATAGATCAGTTCAATCTTGATGCCTTCCTTAAATCCTTCCTTCATTCGATCTTTGTTGCCTGCCCCATGGTTCTGAGCCAGTAGTGTTGTCATTGCATGCCCAATATTCTGTTCCGGTGTATAGGCAAAGTCATCCACGCGGTTGACCGCATTGAAAGCCGCAATGATAGCAATGCCGAGAATACTCCCCATAACATTGACAATGGACTGGATCATGACTTTGCCAATTTGCAGGACTGCCTGCTGCATGGCACTGGTAAATGAATATGCGACTGTTGTTTTGAAGAGTCCTTTGTCGAAAATGAGCCATTTCCTGCCCAGCTTTAAGACCGGTATCTTCCAGTAGATATACAGTGCACAAAATACTGCTGATAAAAATTCTGAGATTGCCGTTGCCGCAGCACAGCCGATGACCCCCATATGAAGGACAATCACAAAATACAGGTCACCAATTATATTGAACGCGGCACTGATGCCTAAGAACAGCAGAGGAGTGCGGGAGTCTCCAAGTGCACGCATCGTATTCGCATAAAAGTTATACAAAAAAGTGAAGGTGAGTGCAATCATCACGATCTGCAGATAGGATGCACTGTCTGCAAAAATCTCCTCCGGTACGTTGATCAAATGCAGGATTGCCGGAACCAGCGGAATGATGATGAGCGTTGTACAGACTGCAAAGACAATGCCGCCTAGAAAAGTTGTTGATACCTGCTTCTGCAGCTTTTCATAGTTCTTTTCACCATATTCATGGCTCATCAGAATACTTGCACCCATGCACATGCCAGAGATAAAAAGAATAGCAATATTCATGATTGGGTTGGCAGTGCCAACAGCGGCAAGCGCATTAGAACTGACAAATCGTCCAACAATGATGCTGTCTGCCGCATTATATGTGAGCTGAAGCAGGTTTCCTAAAACCAACGGGATGGTAAACCCAATCAATAAGCTAGATACTTTTCCGCTGGTCATATCCTTTGTCATTTATCCGTCTCCAAAACATGTTCTATTCTATCACAAAAAAGATACCGCACTGCACGGTATCTCAATCTTCTGTGTTTTCAGGGAAACCAACGGTAAATGTTGTTCCTTCTCCGGCCTTTGAATCCAGTTCGATATTGCCTTTGCACAGCTTGACAGCATGCTTGACAATAGACAGACCAAGACCCGTCCCGCCGGTTGCACGGCTGTGGCTCTTATCAACACGGTAGAATCTTTCGAAGATCCTTGCTTTGTCTTCTTCCGGAATGCCGATTCCTGTGTCGCTGACTTTCAGGAATGGAAGACCGTCTTCTGTATATGTTGAAACAACGACAGAACCCGGGTCATGGTTATATCGGATTGCATTGTCCATCAGATTGTAGGCAATCTCATAGAGCAGTCTGCTGTTCCCATAAACGACTGCATTCTTGAGATCAAGGTGCATAGTCACATGATGTTCCTCAGCACTCTTTGTCAGCACATCTGCTGCTTCCTTGACAGTATCCTTCAAGTCAATATGATCCTTTTCCATCTTCTGATTTTCATCAAGCTGCGAAAGCCGGATGATATCATCAATCAGATTCAGCAGCCGCTTTGATTCCGCATTGATCCGGTTGATAAAGCTGTCTTCATCTTCCTTTTTGACCATGTGGTTCTGAAGCAGTTCTGCTGATCCCATAATGGACTGCAGCGGTGTCTTGAGCTCATGCGATACATTTGCGGTAAATTCTTTTCTCTGCATCTCAGCAGTATATTCATCCGAGACATCATAAGCGAGAATCGAAACACCAGTCAGCACGCCATGTGAGGTGATTGGTGATGCATCAATGCGCAGGATTCTTTCATCCTGAGTGATGATGCCGGAATTCTGTTCTCCTGCCAGCGCTGTCTTGATCATTTCCTTGAAGTCGTCAGAGATGTCTTCAAAGGCATCATCATTTTCCGGCTTTAAGTGGAATAATTTTTCTGCAGCAGGATTCTGAGAAAGAATATGCCAGTCCGTATTCATCAAGATCAGTCCTTCGCGCATGGATGAAGTTGCCGTAATAAATTCTTTCTGCTTTTGATGAAGGCGTTCCATCTGTTCATTGATCTTGACGTTCTGTTCATCCAAGCGCTCCAGCAATGGTCTGATCTCGTCTACATTCTCATTCTTCAGCGGATTCTCCAGATCAATGTGGTTCAGCGGTTCTGCAATTTTGTCTGCAGCTTTTCGGCCTGCCCAGTAGGATACTGCGACAGCTGCCAGCATGATCCACAACAGCGGTGTCAGCAGCCTCACTAATAAGAGCAGTGCACTGTTGCGGGTGACAGCCAGTCTGACTACGGTTCCATCACTGCAGCGTTTTGCATAATACATCGTTTCCGTTGCCAGCGTCGAAGAATTTCTGTCGCTCCTGCCTGTACCGGTCAGGATTGCTTCCTTGACCTCCTCACGGCTGCCATGGTTCTCCATCGTCGCCGCATCTGCTTCCGAATCATAGAGTACAGTACCGTCCTTATCGATCCATGTCAGCCGATATCCATCAATCGTCAGGTCATTCAGATAAGTCTTTCCTGCAGCACTGATGCCGGCACTGGCAAGTTCTGCCTGCGCGGCAATCCGATTCTCTTCAATCGTCACAAAATAGTTGTTCAGAATAATCACAATCAGTCCTACTGTCATGGCAGCAACTAAGATACATGAGGTAAATACCGACTTGAAAATCTTATTCGTCATACATCCTCCTTAAAGCGATAGCCAACTCCTCTGACTGTATCAATTTCATTTCCTGCTTCTTTCAGTTTAGAACGCAGGGTGCGGATGTGGACATCAACAGTGCGCGTCTCCCCGTCATAGTCCATGCCCCAGATCTCATCCAGCAGCTTCTCACGGGAGTAAACAATGCCAGGATGAGCCATCAGCAGTTTCAACACTTCATATTCCTTGTAAGTCAGCAGAATCTCGTCACCATTGGCAAAGACCTGATGCTGACGCGGCAGGATCTGTATATGCCCTCTGCCAATCACTGGTTCTTCTGTATGAGCTATCATGCGGCGCATCACAGCTTTGATTCGTGATACCATCTCCATCATGCCAAACGGTTTTGCCAGATAATCATCGGCGCCAAGATCCAATCCTTTGATCTTATCAAATTCACTTCCTTTGGCACTGGCCATAACAACTGGAATCTCTCTTGTCTCCGGATCCTTCTTCAGCTTCTTTAAGATCTCAATACCGTCCATATCAGGCAGCATAACATCCAGCAGTACCAGTTCTGGCTTTTCTTTCTGTAGAGCTTCAAAGAAGGAAGCTCCGTCAGCATATCCAGATGCTTCCAGTCCCGCTGATCTCAATGTATAAATTTCTATTTCACGAATGCTTTCTTCGTCTTCTACGCAAGCTATCATAACCTCACCCCTTCTTACTATTGTATCAAATGACTAGAGTCCTGTTTCAACAACCTCACCAATCAGCAGATGATTGAACTGCATTCCTTCTGAGCCCATTTCCGCAAGGTCGATGCAGCAGTTGCCGATTCTCTCAACATCATGCAGGAGTGCATTGTAGGCTGCTGTGAGCGATGCATCACACTTGCCCTGCGAGACTCTTGCCATATGTGCTTTTCTGACCTTTTCATCAAGCTTCATGATTGTTTCCTTATCTTCTGCCAGGACCTGACGGCTCTCAGCTGTATTGTCAGTTACAACATGGATTGCATCTTCATACAGCTGCAGCAGAAGTTTTGACAAGTGATGCAGCTCTTCAGTCGCTTCTAAAGAGAACTGTTTTTCTCTGCCTCTCATCTTTGTAATGTTTTCAGCAATCTCACGGCAGAGCGAATTGATCCGTTCCATTTCATTGATCATGAACAGAAGACCAGTTGCCTGTGAGGCCTGCTCTTCATCCAGAACACCGGATGAGAACATATCGCGGAGATAGTTTTCAATCTTGCCGCAGAGAGCTGAAACTGATTCAGTTTGATTGGCAAGTCTCTGCATCCGTTTCGTCACATGCCCTTCTGGATCCTCACGCATAGTCTTTAACATGCTGTAGACCATAGAGGAAGCACGCAGTATCTCCTGTGAAACCAGCTGCAGTGCTGCCACCGGCTGTGCCTGCAGACGGTCATCCAGATACTTCGGCTTGTCCTTCGCAACACCGCCCTCATTTTTCTCGTCTGGAATCAGCTTCGTTACAATCTTGACCATCAATGGAAGCAGCGGGGTCCAGATCAAGGTCATGATGATATTGAAACCTGTATGTGCATTGGCTATCTGACGTGATATGACATCAACTTCAGCACCCAGCGGCGAGATTGCCTGAATGATTCCTGCATACTGGTTAACGAAGAAGATGAACAAGATCGATCCTGTCAGGTTAAAGATGATATGTGCTAAGGCGACACGCTTGGCATCTTTTGTCTGTCCTACAGATGCAATTGCACCAGTGACAGTCGTACCGATATTGTCGCCAAGCAGAATCGGTATTGCACCAGTCAGTCCAAGAATTGATGAAGTTCCATTGGCCGCGGCCTGGGAGGCAAAATTCTGCAGAACAGCAATTGTTGCACTGGAGCTCTGTACGATCAATGTCATCGACAGACCCGTGAGCAGTCCCAGGAAACGATTGTCAGCAACCTTGGAGATCATATCGATAAAGACCTGTGAAGAAGCTAACGGCTTCATGACTGATCCCATTGTGTCAATGCCTAAGAACAGGACACCAAACGCAAAGATTGTCTCACCGATATACTTAATTTCCTGTTTCTTGGAAAAAAACATGATCATGAAACCAACGAAGATAATTAATGGAACAAATTCACTGATATTGAACGCAATGATCTGGGCAGTAATAGTCGTGCCGATGTTGGCACCGAAGATTATTGATATCGCCTGCGGCAGCGTCATCAGCCCGGCGCTGACAAACCCGATGGCCATGACAGTAGTTGCTGAAGAACTCTGCAGCACTGCTGTTACCACAGCACCGCTGATGACACCCAGCACCGCATTCTTCGTCAGTGCGGATAATACTCTGCGCATCCTTTCGCCGGCAGCTTTCTGCAGGCTCTCGCTCATCATCGTCATACCGAACAGGAATAATGCCAATCCACCCAGCATGCCGGTAATCACTGTAAACATTTCACTCATACTCTATTCTCCTCACCTGTATCGTAAGGAAAATGCAGTTTCTGCTCAATCTGCGGTACGTTAAATCAATGTTAAATCTTTGTAAAGCCGTTCAGATTTCATCAAAAAAGCTGATTAAACGGCAGTTAATCAGCTTACATAGATTTAATTTTCTGTATTCTTGATAGCTTCCAGGAGTTCTTCCGGCAGGGTCAGATTGAATTCTTCCGGCCGGAAGCGCGGACAGACACTCTCAGTTGTTGCAATGACAGAAGATGCCAGACGCGTCCCAATCTCACAGGACTGCGGAAGTGTCTTGCCATAGGTCAGACCGATGGTAACACCGGCAAAGAAGGCATCACCGCATCCAGCCGCGTCAACGACTTCTGTGCTCTGCGCCGGGCAGATGCCATAGCCGTCATCCATTTCTGCATAGACAGCACCCTGTTCTCCCATGGTTACGACCATCCGAGGATACTTCGCCTGCCTGATTTTTTCGCTGATCAGACGAGCCAATGTCATCGGCTTTACATCTTTATAATCTTCTGAGAACAGCAGACTAGCTTCACTTGCATTGCACACAATGCAGTCCGTTCTTGTCATCAGATCGCGGCGCTCCATTGCAATGGACATATTGGATACGACCGCAAAAATTTTCTTCTGATATTTCTCACACAGATCAAAGATCTGGTTCAGCAAATCTGATTCCATATCAATTTCAACAACAACACTGTCCGCATTGGAAATGATCTCATCGCCGTACTTCTTCAGTGTATCCCCAATCCGCTCCAGATCAGGTCTCTGTGAAATCGAAGCTACCACATCCCCTTCGTTGTTGAAGATGGCCAGCCATTTGCCCAGACCGTCATCCGTTTTGCGGATGTATTTTGTATTTACTTTGTGCCTGTTGAGCTTGTCGATGATTTCCTGACTGGTGCCGCTTCTGTCTAATACACTGACAAATGTAGGACGCAGCTCAACATTGGCAATATCTTCAACTACATTGCGGCTGACACCGCCATGGACTTCCGTCACTCTGCCGGCATTTCTGCCGCGGGTCACATACTTGCCAAAGGGAAATCCCTTGATATCAACCAGAACTGCACCGAATACAACAATACCCATATGTTCTCTCCTCAAAATATCTTCTATGATACCTTTTTTTACAGATTTGAAAATACTGAACTGTTCAATCCTGCTTCTTTGTCTGTCTCTTCGGGAGTCTGTTCTTTCGGACCGTCTTGGTTGTCTTGTCCTGGAAATCATTGGACAGCACACTGATATTTCCATCCACTTCCAGCACTGCTAAGTTGACATCCGATATCTTTGCAACACCATGTTCACGAATTGCTTCAAACAGTTCATTTGTTGTCAGACGTGCCTTGCGCATATTTGCGTCATTGACTTTTCCCTGATAGACAAGCATCAAAGAGTCACCCTGCATGACTTTGCCGAACCACGGCAGCCTGTACATGCATTCCTTAAAGACTGCATTGACCGCAAACAGCGTTGCCGCAGCAACCAGGCCTCCTACTAGAGACGTATCGGAACCAACCATGGCATTCTGCACTGCATTGCTCAGCAGCATGATAAAGACAAGATCTGCTACGCTGAGCTGAGCAATCTCTGTCTTTCCTACCAGACGGATAGCAATGACAATAAACAGATATACACATGTTGAACTTAAGACAATATACAAATAATCCATACTTCCTCCACTCATATCTTGTGTTCATTATACTGTATTCTGCCTGTCCAGCAGCATATAAAAACATCTGCCTGAATGTACAGACAGATGCTTTAGAGGGACTTAACGATAAATAGAAACGCGCTTGGAGATATCTTCCTTGTCTTTCGCTGCCGGTTCTGCAGCAATACCGCCGAATGGCATCTCAGCAACTAACTGCCAGCCTTCCGGTACGTTGAACATTTCACGGACAGTATTGTCGATGACTGGATTATAGTGCTGTAAAGAAGCACCAATCTCCAATTCTCTCAGACCGCTCCAGACAGAGATCTGCAGCATGCCGTTGGCCTGCTGTGCCCAGACTGGGAAGTTGTCAGCGTAAGCTGCAAACTGTGCCTGCAGTCCTTTGACCGTATCCTGATCGATGAAGTAGAGAACTGTACCTGCGCCAGCCTTGAAGCCGTCGATCTTTTCTCTGGCAACTTTGCCGCCGAAGGCATCATAGATTCTGTCCCAGAGCTCCTTCTGTTTTTCTCCCAATGCCAGGATCACTCTTGCACTCTTCATATTGAATGCATCCGGAACAAGTTCTGTTAATGACTTGACCAATTCCTCTACAGTTTTATCATCTACCGGCAGTCTGTCGTTGATTGCATAATATGTTCTGCGCTGTGCTAAAGATTCTTGTATTTTCATGATTCATCCTTTCTGCGGCTGATGCCGCCTGTTGATATCTGTAGTCTATCAAATAATTTTTAAAATACCCGTAATATGCTCAAAGCCTGATCCTAACAAAAAAGAAAGTACACAGCATAGCTAAGCACTTTCCATTGACAGTCATGATTACTTTATGAAGCTTGGATTCTCTTTGACAATCGGACCGTCCGATGTCCCCACTGCAATGCGCGTGCACATATTCACGAACAGTCCGTGCTCCAGCACACCGGTCATCATATCCAGACATTCTTTAACGGCTCTGATTTCAAAGCCTATTCCTAAATGCAGATCAATGATGTAATTGCCGTTATCAGTGATGAACTTCTGTCCTTCCCTGATTCTCAGTTCCGGGTTCCAGCCATTCTCTTTCATCTGCATAAATACCTGATGAGAACCGTACACAGGTGTCTCCACTGCTAATGGAAAGGCACCAATGGCATCAACCAGCTTTCGCTCATCCATGATCCAGATGACTTCATCAGCCAGAGAAGCGACAATCTTTTCCCGATACAGAGCTCCGCCTCCACCTTTGATGGCATTGAACTGCGCATCAATTTCATCGACGCCGTCAATATCCAGATCAATATGATCCACTTTATCAATTGGCAGCAGCTGAATACCCAATGCCTCGGCTTGTCTAGCGGTCGCATCAGACGTCGCTACAGCCTGGATCCGGTATCCCTGTCTGACAAGTTCACCAACGGCGTTGACCGCATGATAGGCAGTCGAACCAGTGCCTAATCCAAGGATCATGCCGTCTCTGACATATTTCACTGCTTCTTCAGCAGCCAATCTTTTCAAATCCATATTCACCTCTGATCAGAAGACCATTTTCTGTCTGCTGCCATATCCATCTTTTTTAAAATCGGAATTCAGAAAGTCAATTTCAGCCGGAACAACTTTGATCAGATTCATCGGCTCCGGCAGCTGCTTCAGAGCAGTCAGCGGGATCTTCTTGAATTCTGCAGCTTCCTCATATTCTTTGGAGAATGGTTCAATCATCTGCTCTGTTCCCATGACCTGCATGCCTTTTAAACAGCCGAAACCGTCATACTTATCATAAATGGCCAGACATACACGCTTATTCTTCTCCAGCCCGATGAACTTCTCTCCACCTTCAGAAAACATCCAGAATGCACTGTCATGATACGCATATTCAATCGGTGTGCATCTGATAAAGTCTCCTGTTCCTGTTGCGAGTGCACATGTATTGTTCTGCAGGATATAGTTCTCCATTGAGCGATGCAGTACATCTTCAGGCATATTTACATTGCTACGGTCTTTCACCTTCCAATGTTCCGCTGCTCTTCGATAATCCTCATGATCCATGAATCATCCCTTCTTCCAATTATTTTCTGCTGTAGGACAGGGACACAATATTTTCGACGTGCTTTGTCCATGGAAAGACATCCACTGGTACGATCTTCTCGATTTTATAATTTCTTAAAAAGCCAATATCCTCTGCCTGCGTTGCCGGATTGCAGGATACGTAAACGATCCTCTTTGGCTGCATTTTGGACAGTGATGTCATAAAGTGATATCCCATGCCGCTTCTTGGCGGATCCAGAAGGACTACATCCGGTGTATCCATCAGACGTTCCAGGAATGTCCTGGCATCATCACAGTAGAACCCGGCATTTTTGATGCCGTTCTTCTCAGCGTTATGTACAGCATCTCTGATTGAGGATTCATTGATTTCAACACCGACGACTTCCTTTGCCCGTTTCGCCGCAAATAAGGAGATGGTACCGATGCCGCAGCACGCATCCAGGACAGTCTTATTCTGATCCAGCTTGGCAAGTTCTATTGCCTTGGCATACAGCTTCTCAGTCTGCACGGGATTGACCTGATAAAAGGACTTTGCGGAAATACGGAAACGGATGCCTCCAATATCATCTTCTACAAATCCGCTGCCATAAATGACCTTATCTCTTTCACCTAAGATCATGCTTGTATTCTTGTCATTCCAGTTCAAAACAACAGAGCAGATCTCCGGATTTCCTTCAACTAATTCATGTACAAGCTCCTTCGATCCCGGAAGCTGCTTGGAACCGATGACGAGGACTACCAGTGCTTTCCCCGTCGCATGCGATACTCTGATATAAGCATGGCGCAGTGAACCGCGGCCGGTATCTTCGTCGTATGGCTCAATATGCATCTTTGCGGCAATGGCGGTCAAAGAGGCAACAATCTTGTTAGCTGTTTCATTCTGGATCAGACAGTCAGGAACAGTGACAATATCATGACTGTATTCTTCATACATGCCGGCAATCAGTTTCTCATTGCGGTCATACCCGAATGTTGCATATACCTTATTCCGATAGTGATACGGATCTTCCATCCCGATGACCATATCAACTTCATGTTCAGGGAACAGGGACTGTACATACTTTCTTTTTTCAAATAATGTTTCCGGATACGCAGTACCCATATACTGACATCCGCCGCAGACTTTATACGCATGACAGATTTTATTCTTCATATCAGTTCCACTTCTTTCAAGGTGTGCCTTACTTCAGCACCCGTCTCTTTCAATGTTTCATACGACTGATGGCCCTGGCCGATCAGGATGCAATGCTGGATGCCGATGGCATTGGCTGTTTCCAGATCATGCGTGGTATCGCCGAGATAAATGCACTCCGCTGGATCAACATCAGCATGATTCATCCAGTCCTTTGCCATCTGAACTTTACTGCCAGCCCAGCTGTTGTCGATGCCGAGGATCTCATCGAAGTAGCCGTCAATGCCAAGCTGTCTGCACTGCTGATTGAGCAGGTTATGCTCGCAGGCTGACAGGATCACATTTCGGCAGCCTCTGCTGATACTCTCCTTGATTTTCTCAATAAATCCATCACACAGACCGCACTCATCAAATTTCTGATCATAGAGATGATTGAATTCTTCTGCCATCTCTTCATAAGTTTCCGTCGTAAAAGTGTATCCAATCTTATAGTAATAATCAATAATTGGATAGCAGAATAAAGAGCGGTACTGTTCGAGCGTATACCCAGCTTTCAGATGCCTTTCCTCCAACATCTGATTCTCAATTGCAACTGATATCCTGACATCATCAATAATGGTTCCGTTGTAGTCCCAAATAACTGTATTCATAGAATGATTATAACAAAAAACATTCCGTTTTACCGGAATGTCTCATGCTTATGCTTTCTTAACAGAATCAATCCACAGTGATACCGATGCATCAGACGGCATCCGCCAGTCACCTCGAGGTGACAAGGTAACAGAACCGACCTTCGGGCCATCCGGCAGACAGGAGCGCTTGAACTGCTGATGGAAGAAACGATTATAGAAGCGGATCATTGCCTCCTTCATCGCAGCCTTCGTCACCTGCGGATATGCCTTCATGGCAAAGGCCATGACCTTCTGCGGTCCAAATCCATAACGCAGTGTATAGAACAGGAAGAAGTCATTCAGATCATACTTGCCAATCTTCTCTTCTGTCTTCTGGGCAATCTTGCCGCCTTTGCTTGGAGTCAATTCCGGCGAGATAGGTGTTTCAACAATACTGATCAGGATTTCAGCCAGTTCTGCATCCCCGCATGTCTCAGCATACGTTCTGCAGATATACTGCACCAAGGTCTTTGGCACGGACACATTGACACCGTACATTGACATATGATCGCCGTTGTATGTGCACCATCCTAATGCAAGCTCTGACAGATCACCGGTGCCGACGACAAGTCCATTTTCCATATTGGCAGCATCCATCAATATGTATGTGCGCATTCTAGCCTGCGCATTTTCATATGCGGTATCGCCTTCTCCTTTGTATTCATCGCCATGGCCAAGAGCCACAAGATGATCGTGGACAGGTTTTTCAATCGCAACTTCACGGATTTCAACATCCATCGACTTCATCAAATTGACCGCATTATTGTAGGTCAGTGATGTTGTATGTCCCTTGTTCGGCATCGTATAGCCGATGATATGAATCTGCGGCACGATCTTCTGTGCCTCATGACATACAATGAGTGCCAATGTACTGTCCAAGCCTCCGGAGATGCCAATGACAAGATTATAAATACCGGTTGCTCTGACTCTTGTCGCAAGTCCGTTTGCCTGGATCTGCAGGATCTTCTGACATCTTCTGCCTCTTTCTGCATCATCAGCAGGCACGAAAGGATTCGGTGCAATAAAATAATCTTCTTTTGTCAGCGCATTCTTCAGTTCGGTTACACTGATGTCATTCTTTCCTGCCAATGCCTTGCAGGATGTTTCAATATGACGGTAGATTCTGTTATTTTCCGTATCAAACGTATTCTGATGTGCGCGGTTGTAGGCAATGGTCTCTAAGTCAATGACGGCTGTTGCCGCAGATGTGCGCTGCGGATAAATGGAATCATGCAGGATCCTGCCGTTCTCAGCAATGATGCTGTGGCCGGAGAAGACCAGATCTGTGGATGATTCATCAACACCGGAAGAGACATATAAATATGCACAGTAGCAGCCAGCACTCTGCTGTGCGACCATGTTCCGGCGGTAATCCTGCTTGCCAATGATCTCATCAGAAGCAGAAAGATTGACAATGATGTTTGCTCCAGCCAGACATGCATGCGTGCTTGGCTTATCCGGTACCCATAAATCTTCGCAGATATCAGTGCCAATGACAGCAGTGCTCAAGGTATCTTCCAGAAGCAGGTCAATGCCAAACGGCACTTCCTGACCGGCAAACAGGATATCTGTATCCTTGATATCCTTTCCGCTCATGAACCATCTTGATTCATAGAATTCTGAATACGTAGGAAGATTGATTTTCGGCACCAGGGCGCACACTGTCCCTTCAGAAACAAAAGCAGCACAGTTGTACAGATTGTTTTGAAAACGCACCGGCAGACCGACCACCACAGTCAGACCCTCAATCTCTTCGGTCGCATCAGCAATCTCTGCCAGTCCTTCTTCCGATGCCTGCAGCAGTTCATCACTGCCGAACAGGTCAGCACAGGTATATCCGGTCAAACATAATTCTGGGAATACCAGAAGACCGCAGTCAGTGTGTTCCTTGACTGCATGGATAATCTCTTTGACATTGAAGGAGACATCAGCCACTTTCATTGCCGGTACAATATTTCCTACTTTGATCATGCGGTTCTTCATAAAAAGTCTCCTTCACTTATAATTCCGCAGTCCCTGCAGCTCTGCCGGGATCAGCTTTTCTATTTCATCATAAGCATGTTCCTGATAAAGGACTCTTACTTCACTGGAAGATACATTCTGCCATGTTTCCGGCGTATGTACAATTTCAATATGTGAACTGATTCCTTTTAGAAATGTATTCTGACTGATAATCTCTGCAACATCATCATTGGATCTTACCATGCACACCATGCCGAATTCTTCGGCAATCTCATGGATATACTTCCATCCCGTTTCCAGCTCTGTCAGCTTGTCAGATCCAAACAGCAGTGAACAGTCATAGCCCTGCTGCTTTAGATACTGCAGGGAATAATAGCTGCGCGGCTGTTCCTCAGCATGGATCTCATGATCAGAAACAACCATCCAGTCCCTCGTCGAAGCAATCTTCTGAAGCATCTGATATCGTGTTTCATCATCAAATGCAAAGGATTTGTGCTGATCGTTTTCAATGTATGTCATCTTGGAAGGCATGAAAACCACACAGTCTCTGTGTGTTTTTCTGCAGGCATATTCCGCCAGCTGGATGTGGGCATTGGTCGGCGGATTAAAAGCACCGCCGAACATTAATGCTTTTTTCAAATTCTGCCTCCATGAAGCTTTTCATACATTTCTTCACGCAGATTATACAGATTCTCGGTCAGATCTACATAATGTCTGTGCGGCATTTCAGGACGCAGTTCAGACTCCCATACTTTGTTTTCAATCTGATCCTTGATATATGCCTTCTTTTCCTGAATCGTCGGCATCTTTGTGACAAGTTCGCCGTTTTCCAGGAATGGCACCAAGATCTTTTCAACCTTAAGCGGTTTGATCTTTCTTGATTTATGGAATGCATCCGGGTTGAGATCATATATAACAATCTCCCTGCCGGCTTCGATATTCTCATTGTCGAGACCGATGATATCGCACTGGCCCTGTCCATCTTCATCAAAGACACGCCAAGCCATCAGCTTACCAGGGATAATTGCTTTAGAAGAAGAATCCGAAGTCTTCATGCGGGCAGAATATGTTCCATCTTTTTCTTTCACTGCCACCAGCTTATAAACACCGCCCATAACTGGATCAGAAGAACTTGTGATCAAATTTTCACCGACACCATAGGAATCAAAGCGTGCTCCTTCATATGTTTCCATATCGGCCATCTTCTTTTCATCCAATGCATTGGAAGCAACCAGTTTCACGTATGTCTTGCCGGCAGCGTCCAGAGCCTTTCTCAGCTTCTTATATCCACGTGCCAGGTCACCGGAATCAATCCGGGCAGACTTGACTCTCTTGTTTGGATCATTAGGATACTTGGCAATCAAATAATCATCCAGCTTCAAAAGATTCGGCAGACCGGATTCCAGAATATTGTAAGTATCCAGCAGCAGAGATACATTTTCCGGATAGGTTTCCGCATATGCCTTGAATGCTTCAAATTCATCGCCATAGAATTCAATAAAGGAATGTGCAATCGTACCGACCGCCTTGACGTCAGAACCATACTTCATCTCAGCCAGACAGTCAGCAGTACCGATGCATCCGCCAAGGATTGCAGCATAGGCTCCTTCATTGCCGGCAGATTCTCCCTGTGCTCTTCTGGTGCCGAATTCCATGACAGAACGCGGTGTATGCGTTGAAAGGCCGGAGATCTTTGTGGCCTTGGTCGCGATCAATGAATGGAAGTTCATTGTCTGCAGGAGATATGTCTCGATCAGGATAGCCCCGACCATGTCGCATTCAATTCTGACCATCGGCACCTGCGGATAGCAGATGGTGCCTTCTTTAAGTGCATAGACAGAACCTTTCCACTGATAGGTACGGAGATATTCGCAGAACTCCTCCGACATGCCCTTGGTCCGCAGATAGACAAGATCACGGTCTGTAAAATGGTACTCTCTCAGGAACTTGATCAGCTGATGCTGACCGCAGCTGATGGCATATCCCTGATTGTCAGGGTTCTCACGATAGAACATGTTAAAGACCATGACAGTATCTTTGTAGCCATGCATGAAAAGGCAGTTTGCCATTGTGAATTCATAGAAGTCTGTGACCATGGCAGGATTGTCATAATCTTCATCGGGAAGATACGGTTCTACTTTTAGTGTGCTCATATTTTTATCCTCTTTTCATTGAATCTCTATCTGACAGCTTGCCATGACCTGCAAAGCTGCCGAATGTTTCTCCGGCGTAACACCTGCACATGCATGCGAGATGACACGCATCGGTATCTCGTGGAAAGCCGCCCGCAGCATGAGTGCATTCGAAGCTACACAGATATCCGTACATAGACCAATCAATGTGATTTCATCCGGATGGACTGCATCGACTGCCTTTACCAGTGCTTCTGAGCCGAAAGTCGGCTTTTCAATGATTACAGCATTCTTTCCAGCCAGTGCTTCCTTCACCAGAGGATTCAGCTGCCATCCCTTGGTATCTTTGATACAGTGTTCCACCGGCAGATTCTTTCCTTCATATGTATCAAGGTAGTTGATCTGATGGGTATCCATTGTTGCAAAGATCTGATCGTAATGACCTTCCTCAATCTCACGGATGACCTGAGGTATGATCTGCACTGCTTCCTCCGTTCCTAAGGATCCATTGATAAAGTCATTCTGCATATCAACAACAATCAATACTCGGGTCATAGATTCTCCTCCAGATACGTGAACATCGGGTTGAACATATATAATGTCGCTGACTTGCCGGACACTTTCTTTTTCTTACCGGTATCAATCAGCATCTTCTTGATATCCCGGCGGAAGTTGCCGGTATCCGTATTATGGCCGATGACGGCTTCATACGCATTCTGGATCTCACGGAGCGTGCATTCCTTCGGCAGCAGGTTGAACAGGATGCCGGTAGAAGCAGCTCTGTTCTGCACCTGATCCATCGCCATATTAATTGCCTTGATATGATCTGCCGCCAGCTTGACATTGGAGCTCTTCAGCATAACGGATCTGGTCTCAACATAATTATGCATGGCCTTGTCATAGATCCTATATTCCATCCGGATCCCAGCCTGTTCATCCTCCAGGGTGAGCAGCGATGTCCTTCCCCGCTCATCTGTCTTTTCTGTGACTTTGGAGATTGTGAACCATGCAGTGTCTGCTGCATCGTCGCCAGCCTTGGCTTCCTTGATATTCTCTTCCGGCGTCAATGACAAATAGACCGTCGAGATGATCCGGGTACGGGGATCACGATCCGCATTGCCTAAGGTATACAGCTGGCGGAAATATGTATGTTTGGTAATATGTGTCTCTTCTGCTAATTCTCTTTCAACGGCATGATCCAGATTTTCATCAAAATTGACAAAGCCTCCTGGCAGTGCCCAGTCATGAATAAATGGATGATTTCCGCGCTTTACTAAAAGGAGCTTCAGTTTGCCTTCTGATACGGTCATCAGGATCATATCGACAGTATTGCTGGGACGCCTGTACTTTGTCTCATCGTAATGTTCAAGAAACTCTTCCAGGGTCTCTCCCTCAGCATTTACTTCACTCATAAGTCTCCTTATAGTCAAATTGACTATAATTAGTCTACCGTCAGTGACTCTCCTTGTCAATCTGGATAAAAAAAAGAATGAAGATTACTTTCTCTTCATTCTTGTATACTTGCGGCTCAGGTTCAGATTCATGAACTTCATGATGGCTTCTTTGTCATCCTTGGCAAAATCAAGTTCCTTGGTCGTATAGTTGTCAGGCTTCTTCTCATTCTGTGAATCAATCTGGAAGTAGAAAGCCAGCACCTTGGCACGTTCTTCATAATCCCATGCCTTGACTTCTGTCCATGGGTACAGTTTTCCAGCGGAGATCATTCCTTCTTCGCCAACGCCGTCACGGCAGCTCATGTATGCAGTAACAGCAGCCAGTGTTGCGCCGATCCGCAGATAGTCATACAGCGTATTGGTACTCTGATTCACAAATAATGTGAAAAATGACAGAATGCCGAAAGCCAGAAAGACCATTCTCAGAGTCGACCACTGCTGATCCTGGATCATGACCTTTCCACGCAGTTTGCTCCAGCGGACAAGCATCATAACAGCCAGGATGGCAAACACAATTGTAATCGTTATATTCAGATAATCATTCATAAGTAAAACTCCTCTATCCCAAAAAGCTTTTCTATTATATCACAAGCTTGTATTTACTTGGCAATCCACTTACAATAGTTTTCATGATTAAACTCGTTGCATTAGATCTTGATGGTACTCTGCTCTCTTCTTTCGGTCTCCTTTCCCCTTTTGCTGCACAGACGCTGCGCGATTTGAGAAAAAAAGGGATCATTGTTGCAATTTCCTCCGGACGTCCTTTTTATTCTGTCCAGAACATTATCCCGGATGACTGCTATGACTATGCTTCCTGCATGAATGGGCAGGATATCTATATCTGTTCTTCAGGAAAGCACATCGTAAAGTCTGACCTCAGTGAAGAAGAAAAGAAGCATCTTGTTTCCTACCTCAAAAAATATCGGATGCTGATGAACTGCGCCTATGACAATACAGGACATTACCTGGCCGATGAAAAGCACCGTTCCTTTGTGAATCTCTTTTCTTTCATGAATGCCCTGCGACATAAGCTCTCCCGGCAGAAATACTATCATCAGGATGCTGATTATGACCTGACTGTCATTGAAAACAAATCCATCGGCAAGTTCTGCTTCTGCGGCTATCCAGCAACGCTCCGCAGATTCTATCATGAACTGGACCACGACCATTATTCCTGTTTCTTTGTCAATTCCAGCTGGCTGGAGATCATGCACATCGGCATTTCAAAAGGGAAAGCGGTCCAGGAGATCATGTCACTGGAACATCTGCATCCAGAGGAATGTGCTGCCTTCGGAGATGGCGAAAATGATATTCCAATGTTCGAAGTATGCGGGACGCGCGTGGCTATGGGCAATGCCATGCATTCATTAAAGCGACATGCCACTGATATCGCCCGTTCTTACTATGAAGACGGCTGTGCCAAGTGGATGAAAAATCATCTATTATAAAAAAGAGAGCTCAATGATGGGCTTTCGTTTTATTTGTACCGGCTTTTTTTCTTTATATCTCTGCGCTGCTGAGACGAAATATGGTGCTCTGATTTCTTTTCTGCCTTCTCACGCTTTATGGTGCTGGCTTTCTTGACCGAATAACCGAACTTACCAATCCTCTTTCCCAGGGTGAAATATTCCCCATGGTTGTAGGCAATCAGATCAGCTTTCGCCAGGTCCAGTCTGCCTGCTTCATCCAGCAGGCTTTCATCGACATCGGTGCTGACGACTTCAGCGATGAACATATCATGCGAACCAAGCTCCAGGATCTGCTTGACTTTGCATTCCAGACATAATGGACTTTCAGCAATGCAGGGTGCTTTGATGACTTTGGATGGTTCGGCTGTGATATGCAGATCTCCCTTTAAGTTGAATTTGTCGATCTTGGCACCTGTCATGACGCCGACATAATCCGTCACCTTCGCCAGACGTTCATTGGTCAGATTGATCACGAACTCGCCAGTCCTTGCAATGATGTCATGGGAATATCTGTTCTTGCGTATGGAAACGGATACCATGACTGGATCTGAGCAGATGGTTCCTGTCCAGGCTGCTGTCATGACATTTGCTTTCCCATTTTCATCAGCACAGCTGATCATGACGGCCGGGACCGGATTCAGCAGATTGGAAGGACGCCAGTATTGTCTTGTCATATACACTCTCCTAATAAAAAGAATACAGATATTATTTTAGCATAACATCTGCATTCTTCTGTTTACTTTACAGATACGAGATATTTCTCATCATCCGCATCCACTTGAATTGTCTTGCCGGCAATGTCAGGTGTTTCCAGAATGACTTTTGCGACTTCTGTTTCAATTTCACGCTGGATGTGACGGCGCATTGGACGGGCACCGAACTGCGGATCCACACCGCATTCAATGATTCTGTCCTTTGCCTTCTCCGTGACTTCCAGAGTGATGTCTTTTTCAGCTAATCTTGCCTTCAAAAGATTCAGGAACTTATCCGCAATCTTCATCTGTACTTCCTTGCCTAAGGCATTGAAGACGATGATTTCATCAATTCGGTTGATCAGCTCCGGCTTGAAGAAGCGGTGAACCTCTTCCTCATAGTGCTTTGCACGAGTTTCAGGATCTTCATCAAAGGCGTATTGTGAACCGAGGTTGCTGGTCATGATGATGATAGTGTTCTTGAAATCTACAAGAACACCCTTGGAATCTGTGATCCGTCCGTCATCCAGAATCTGCAGCAGAATGTTGAAGACGTCTGGATGTGCTTTTTCAATTTCATCCAGAAGTACAATACTGTACGGATTCCTTCTGACCGCTTCAGTCAGCTGACCGCCTTCTTCATATCCGACATATCCTGGAGGGGCACCAATCAGTCTGGAGACACTGAATTTTTCCATGTATTCAGACATATCAATCCGTACGATCTTGGATTCATCATCAAATAACTGCTGTGCAAGGGCCTTGGCAACTTCCGTCTTGCCGACACCAGTCGGACCCAAGAACAAGAAGGAACCCAGCGGTCTGTTCTCATCCTGGATATTAGCTTTGGAGCGCATGATGGCATCGGTCACTAACTTTAATGCTTCATCCTGTCCCATGACACGCTGTGCCAGAACTTCCGGCAGGTGCAGGATCTTCTGACGCTCTGTGCTCTGCAGTCTGCTCACCTCAATATGCGTCCAGCGGGATACGATTTTGGCAATCATGTCCTGGTCAACGACCTGCTGGATCATATGAGACTGATTCTTATCTGCATCTTCAATCTGCTTCTGCAGAGCAGGAATCGTACCATACTGCAGCTTGGCAGCCTTTTCATAATCTGCCTGATTCTGTGCCTGTTCCAGATCAAGCTTCGCTCTTTCCAGCTTCTCCTTGGCTTCCTTGACAGAATCCATCTGTTTCTTTTCTGAATTCCACTGAGACATCTTTGACTCTTTCTGTTCTGTCAAAGTTGCCAGTTCTTTTTCAATCTCTGCAAGTCTGCCCTTTGCCTTGTCATCCTTCTCACCTTTTAAAGAAGTCTGTTCAATCTGCAGGGTCATGATCTTACGGTTGAGCTCATCCAGTTCGGTCGGCATAGAATCCATTTCCGTACGAATGCATGCACATGCCTCATCAACGAGGTCAATGGCCTTATCCGGCAGGAAACGGTCGGTAATGTAGCGGTCGGATAACGTCGCTGCCGCGATCAATGCTTCATCCTTTATCTGGACGCCATGGAAGGACTCAAATCTGTCCTTCAAACCTCTTAAGATGGCAATAGTATCTTCGACAGATGGTTCTGATACCTGGATCTTCTGGAATCTTCTCTCTAATGCTTTATCTTTTTCGATATATTTGCGGTATTCATCGAACGTAGTTGCACCAATGCACTTCAGTTCTCCGCGCGCCAGCATCGGCTTCAGCAGATTGGCCGCATCCATGCTGCCCTCTGTCTTGCCGGCACCGACTAAGTTATGGATCTCATCGATAAAGAGAATGATGTTGCCATCTGCCTTCTGGACAGATTTCAGGACACCCTTCAGTCTCTCTTCGAATTCACCTCTGTATTTTGCACCGGCAATCAAAGCACCGATATCAAGCTCAATGACACGCTTGTCTTTTAAGCCTAATGGGACATCGCCGCGCATGATACGCCATGCAAGTCCTTCCACGATTGCTGTCTTGCCGACACCCGGCTCACCGATCAGAACAGGATTATTCTTCGTCTTGCGGGAAAGGATCTCAATGACTCTTCTGATCTCATCATCTCTGCCGATGACTGGATCAATCTTTCCATCTTTGACTTCCTGTACCAGATCATGTCCGTATTTCTTTAAGGCATCAAGCTGGGCTTCATTATTCTGATCATCCATCTTCATACCTCCTCTTCTGTCCTCTTCCGCCTTGATCATTGATCTTGCATCGATGTGGAACTGTTCTTTACATGCACGAATGATTGGTGCATCGGTCTCGAACAGACCAATTAACAAAGCTGCGACAGACATATACTTATCGCCCTTTTTCTTCATGTAGTCAAGGGCATTCTGATAGGCGTTGGAAATGTACCTGCTTGGGGCAGGTTCACTGTTTCCTGAGACACTGGCAAGTTCTGACAATGCCTTCTCCACCATCGTTAATAATTCACTCTTCTGCACACCGAGCCGTTCCCAGATGCCATCCACACCATCATCTTCCAGAATTGCATCTAAAAGATGTTCCGGTGCAAACTCGCTGTTGTGGTTCTGCTGTGCTTTTGTCACTGCAGATGCAATGATCTGCTGCAGTGCCTCCGTCATAATATCAGGATTCATACTGCTACCTCCTTCAGTTCTCCCTCTGAAGTCGTGTATGACTTAATTCTTAAAGCTGTTTTTGAACTTCTGCCAGACCGTATCTCCCTGGCCGCTGTTCTGGATTTCCTGGAGCTTCTGATAAAGCTCCTTTTCCTGTTTGGTCAGACTGCTGTCAACTTTGATACGGACTGTGCAGATCTGATCGCCCTGCTTGCCGCCGCGGATATCCGCAACGCCCTGTCCCTTCAGACGCAGACGTGCACCATCCTGCGTACCGGCTGGAATCTTCATCGTTACATCACCATGAATGGTCGGTACATCTACACTGCAGCCAAGTGTTGCATCAACTGCAGAAACTGGAATCTCTAGTTCAATATCCTTGCCGACACGTTCAAACTGGTCATGTGCAAGGACATTGATTTCAATGAACAAGTCACCGTTAGGTCCACCGTTGGCACCGCGTTCACCTTTGCCGGCAACTCTGAGCTGCTGGCCAGTCGCAATTCCAGCTGGAATCTTGACATCAACAGAGACTCTCTTATGAAGATATCCTGCACCGCCGCATACATGGCAGGCTTTCTTTACCTTCTTGCCTGTGCCGCTGCAGGTTGGACATACTGACTGCTGCTGGATCACACCGAAGACAGATCTCTGCTGAGTGATTACCACACCGGAGCCATGGCAGGTAGGACATGTCTCAATATCGCTTGGTGACTCTGCACCTGAACCGTGACAGTGTTCGCATTGTTCATCTACACTGATGTTGATGGTCTCAGTCTTGCCAAAACATGCATCCATGAATGACACATTCATCCGCATGTATTTGTCCTGGCCGCGGCGCGGACTGTTGTCCCGTCTAGACTGACGGCCGCCCATACCGCCCATGCCGCCCATGGAACCGCCGAAGAAAGAAGAGAAAATATCTCCTAAGTCATCGAAGCCGGCACTTGAGAAGCCGCCCATATCACCAAATCCGCCAGCTCCAGCTGCACTAGGATCAACTCCGGCAAACCCGAACTGATCATATTTCTGACGTTTCTGTGGATCAGATAGGACTTCATTTGCCTCGTTGATCTCTTTAAATTTTTCTGCCGCACCTGGTTCTTTATTTAGATCAGGATGATACTTCTTGGCAAGCCTGCGGTATGCACGCTTGATTTCGTCATCACTGGCTCCTTTGGATACACCCAGGACTTCATAGTAATCTCTCTTATCGGCCATCTTATTCCCTGCCTTCCGTTAAACACAGAATGCGGAAACACTGTCCCCGCATTCTGAAAACATTTTCTTAGTTCTTCTTTTCCTTGAAATCAGCATCCACAACATCATCACTGTTGTTTGGATTTGCTCCAGCTGCGCCGCCGTTATTCGGCTGGCCCTGTGCACCGGCAGCACCCTGCTGCTGATACATCTGCTGTGCCATTGTATTGGCAGCCTGCTCCAATGCATCCAGCTTTGTCTTCAGAGAAGCCATATCATCCTTATCAACTGCTTCCTGCAGTTCATCTCTCAGTTTCTTGACTTCATCCTTCTGCTGCTGTGTTACATTCGGGTTGTCGCTCTTCAATGTCTCATCGATCTGACTGATATAGGCAATTGCCTTGTTCTTGGTCTCGATGTCTTCCTTATGCTTGTCATCCTCAGCCTTGTGAGCTTCAGCTTCCTTGACCATGCGGTCAATCTCTGCATCAGAAAGTCCATTGGAGTTCTGAATTGTAATATGCTGTTCCTTGTTTGTTCCCTTATCCTTTGCGGATACCTTGACAATACCGTTGACGTCGATATCAAATGTGACTTCGATCTGCGGCACACCGCGTCTAGCCGGCGCAATACCGTCTAACTGGAAGTTGCCCAGTGTCTTGTTGTCATTTGCCATTGGACGTTCACCCTGCAGGACATGGATGTCAACTGCCGGCTGATTGTCAGCTGCGGTAGAGAATACCTGGCTCTTGGATGTAGGAATCGTTGTGTTGCGCGGAATCAGGACGGTCATGACGCCGCCTAATGTTTCAATACCTAAGCTCAGCGGAGTGACATCAAGCAGTAAGACATCCTTGACATCGCCGCCGATGACTGCACCCTGAATTGCGGCACCGATAGCGACGCATTCATCTGGGTTGACAGACTTGTTCGGTTCTTTATGAAGCTCATTCTTGACTGCTTCCTGAACAGCTGGGATTCTTGTAGAACCACCAACTAACAATACCTGATCAAGATCAGAAGCATTCAGCTTTGCATCAGCCAATGCATGTCTGACTGGTTCCATTGTCCGATCGACAAGATCTCTCGTCATGTTGTCAAACTGTGCTCTTGTCAGCGTTGTTTCAAGATGCAGCGGACCGGAAGCACCAGCGGAAATGAATGGTAAGGAAATCTGTGTCTGAACGACACCGGACAGATCCTTCTTTGCCTTTTCAGCTGCTTCCTTCAATCTCTGCAGAGCCATCTTGTCCTGCTTTAGATCAATGTTATTCTCTTTCTTGAAGTTATCTGCCAGCCAGTCAATGATCTTCTGATCGAAGTCATCGCCGCCTAAGTGTGTATCACCTGCAGTAGACAATACTTCGAAAGTACCGTCTGCGATATCCAGAATGGATACATCAAATGTGCCTCCGCCTAAGTCATAGACTAAGATCTTCTGTTCCTTGGACTGATCCTTGTCCAGACCGAATGCCAATGCAGATGCCGTTGGCTCATTGATGATTCTCTGAACATCAAGGCCAGCAATCTTGCCGGCATCCTTGGTAGCCTGACGCTGTGCATCATTGAAGTAAGCAGGAACAGTGATGACTGCCTTGTCTACCTTTTCTCCTAAATAGCCTTCTGCATAATCCTTCATATAGGAAAGGATCATTGCGGAAATCTCCTGCGGTGTATACTGCTTGCCTTCCAGAGTTACTTTCTGGTCAGTTCCCATTAATCTCTTAACAGAATAAACTGTATCCTTGTTTGTGATCAGCTGTCTTTTTGCAGCATCACCGACAATTCTCTCGCCATTTTTGAAAGCGACAACAGATGGTGTTGTACGGTTTCCTTCCGGGTTAGCGATGACCTTTACATCCTTGCCTTCCATGACAGCTACACAGCTGTTTGTTGTACCTAAGTCAATACCAATAATCTTACTCATATATTTAGCCTCCTGGTCAGTCGCTGACCTTTACCATAGCCGCTCTTACGATGCGGTCGTTCAATTTGTAGCCTTTCTGCAGAACCTCGATGACAATTCCAGGTTCTACACCGTCTTTATGTTCACTCATCAATGCCTGATGCCAGTTGCCGTCAAACGGTTTGCCTAAAGCATCAATTTCCGTAACGCCTTCTTTGTTCAGAGCTGTCTTCAGCTGACTGTAGATCATCTCGACACCTTTATGAAGTGCTGCATCAGATGTCTCGGCAGCCAATGCTCTTTCGCAGTTGTCCAGTACCGGCAGAACTTCTTTGGCGAAATCCTGCATATGATACTTTACGAAGGATTCATGTTCCTTGTTGAGCCGCTTGCGCATGTTCTCTGTATCCGCATATGCTTTTGCATATTCATTCTTTAATACAGCAACCTTTTCTTCGAGCTCCTTGTTCTTCTTTTCGAGCTCTTCCATCTTTGCATGTTCCTTGTCTGCTTTCTTATCGCATTTCTCTGGCTCATGCTTTTCTGTTTCTTTTTCCTTTTCAGGTTCCTGCTTTGTATCTTTCTCCGCTGTTTCTTCCGGAGCCTGTTTTGTTTCCTGATCCATTATTTGTCACCGCCTCCTTCGTTGTACATTTTCTCAATCATCTTGGCAGCGTATTCTACCATCGCCACAATCTTGTCGTAATTCATACGGCTAGGTCCGACGACCATGAATTCACCAGTTTCTTCATCATTCACATGGAACTTTGAACGAACGACTGCCAGATCATTGATCCATGTTAATTCCGCGCCTTTCGTAGTGACCGCGACTGCATTTGCATCGCTGGACATATTCTTCCAGACAGTGGAATCATCTAACATCGTCATCAGTTTCTTCAGCTTGTTAATATCTTCAAATTCCGGCTGATAGAGCATCTTGTCTTTGCCGGAGAAATAAACATTCTCACTGGCAAACTTGATAAATGCTTTAACAAATGCCGCAAACAGAAGATCGTGTCTTTCAACGACAGCACTCAATTCAGGCTTCAGTGTTTCCATTCGGTCGACCAGCTGATCAATCCTGACGTTCTTCAGTTTCTCGTTCAGGATATCCGTGCAGCTCTCAATATCCTGAACGGATACTGCTTCATCAAAATGGAAATTCTTCGTTTCTGTATGACCGCTGTTGGTAATAAAGACACAGATGGCATTTTTGTCATCCAGCGGGAACAGCTTGATGTGTTCCAGCCTTTGTTCAGAAGCATCCGGTCCAACTGCGCCTGTGGTCATGTTTGTCATCTCTGACAAGATTTCACAGCTGTGTCTGACCGCTTCCTCAACGTTCAAATTCTGGGCATCAAAGGCTTCTCTGATTGCAATTTCCATCTTCTGATCGATATGCGCATCATCGAGCAGATTCTCACAGTAGAACTTATATCCTGCTGTGCTAGGCACTCTGCCGGAAGAAGTATGTGTTTTCTCGAGATAACCCATTTCTTCCAGTTCCTGCATGTCATTTCGGATCGTTGCACTGGAGTACGGCAGATGATACTGCTGCTGCAGGGCTTTTGAACCAACCGGTTCCGCTGTCTTGATATATTCATCGACAATTGCCTTGAAGATTTCAATTCGTCTTGGCGTCAGCATCTTGTTTACCGCCTCCTTTAGCACTCTTCTCTGATGTCTGCTAGTATCTTACATCCCTGTTTTAGCACTGTCAAGATTTCAGTGCTAATTTGTTTCAGAAAGTCAAAAAAAGACCATTTCTGGTCTGTTTTCCTTATATAGAGCCTTCCATTTCCAGGAGTGATTTTTTTCGCCCGATACCGCCTGCATATCCGATCAAACTGCCGCTCTTTCCTAGCACTCTATGACATGGGATCAGGATGGAGATGGGATTATGCCCGACTGCCTGTCCGACCGCCTGTGCTGACATCTTATCTCTGCCCAGAAGACGGCTGACCTCCCTGCTGACTTCACCATAGGTCATAGTGCTCCCGTACGGGATCGTCTGCAGGACTTCCCAGACAGTTTTCTGAAATGAAGTGCCTTCTGCCAGCAGCGGCAGATCCATTTCGATATCCTCGCCTAAGAAGTAATGATCCAGCCAGCCCTGTGCCTGTTCCAGCACCGGTGTCAGTTGATCCTGCGTCTGCTGCTGCTTCAGAGAGGAAAGAAAGTACTTCTGGCCTTCAAACCATGCGCCGCAGATCTTTTCTTCTTTGGCTGCTATCGTGATTCTTCCCAAAGGTGAATCATAGTATGCAAGGCTGATCATTTGTCCTCGTCATTGAGCTTCGCATTGACCTGATCAATGATCTGCACCGGGACAAGATTCAGAATATCCCCGCGGTACATTGCAATTTCCTTTACGACCGAAGAAGAAAGGAAGGAATACTGCGGCTTAGCAATCAGGAAGATTGTCTCAATGTCATGACCGAGCATCATGTTGGCTGTTGCCTGCTGCAGCTCATATTCATAATCTGATACAGCACGGATACCGCGGATCATCGCTCCGCAGCCATGCAGTCTTGCCATATCAACAGTCAGGCCGCTGCCGATGAAGACTTTAACATTGGCTGGTGAATCGATGCTGACAAGCGAATCCTCAATCATCTTTTTTCTTTCTTCCGCGGAGAAAACACAGATCTTGCGCGGATTGACCATAATAAAGACATCCAGCTCCTCAAACATCTTAGAAGCCCGCTCAATAATATCCAGATGTCCATTGGTAATCGGATCAAACGTTCCAGGATAACATGCTTTCATACTCTATGCCTCGTATCTATAGTAAGTAATGCGTGTGATGCCGTACTCTTTGTCAAACAGATATTTCAAATGCGTATAATTTTCTGTAAAGCGGTCATTCCGGTCAGATTCAATGACCAGGACACCGCCTGCATCCATCATTTCATGTTCATCAATATAGCGGAGGATCTCCGGATTATGCTGCTTGGCATACGGCGGGTCCAGATAGACTGCCTTGAACTTTTTCTTCTGCTGTGACAGCAGTTCCAGAGCCCGGGTATCTTTCATGCAGTATACATCTGTCTCATTTTCGCAGCCAAGCGCCGCAATATTCTTTTTGATCATCTGCACCGCATCTTTGGCAAGATCCACAAAGACTGCATGTTCCATGCCGCGTGACAGTGCTTCCAATCCATTGGCACCGCTGCCGGCATACAGATCAAGGAAGGCACCGCCATCAAAGCTGCCGCCTAATGCGGAGAAGACTGCTTCCCTGACTTTGTCCAGCGTCGGCCGTGTTTCATTTGATGATCTTGTTTCAATCCGGCGGGACCGATATTTACCAGCTACAATCCTCACTGGATATACCCCCGCTTATAAGCAGATATAACTGCCTGACTGATGCCAAGCGCCATCATTGCACTGATTGTTGAAGATCCGCCTGATGAGATCAGAAGCAGCGGAATGCCAGTTAAAGGAAGCGATACGGTAACACCGCCGATGTTGAAGAAGATATGGATCATGAAGTACATCGCCACACCGACCAGAATGATCTTTGCCTTTTCTGTCTTGATCTTCTGCGCATATTTCAAAAGACGGAAGATAATGATGCCGAACAATATGATCATCACCAAGAAGCCGACAAAGCCAAGCTCTTCAACAATGATGGAAAGGATGGAGTCAGTACTTGCGGCTGGAAAGTCCGTGTATTTGCGGACACTGTTGCCAAGTCCCTTGCCAAACCAGCCGCCGCTGGCAAAAGCAATCAGACCATTGACCAGCTGATAGCCGGAATCATATTTATCTGCGAATGGATTGATAGCCGAAAGGAATCTGTTCTTCTGATAGCCGTCAGGCAGTGCATTGATCAGATTTTCACCGAATTTTGTGTAGACAATCAGGATAATGCCGCCAAACAGAAACACAATAACGACCCCTGCCAGAATCTTTGTTGTACGCAGCTGCGGGTTGGTCGGTATCATGACAATAATAAAAGTGATCAGGGCAATGACCATGGCTGAGCCAAAGTCTTTCTGAACAAGCAGGACAATCAGCACATATGCACCGATGCTCAGTACTGGTACTTTGATCAGATTAAAGATTTTGCGGTATGTCCGATGATTGTCACCAAAGTAAGCGGCTACCGTCAAGATTGAAGTGATCTTAGCAAATTCAGAAGGCTGTACACCAATTTCAACGCCGGCAATCGTGATCTTCCACCATGCATGTGCACCACCGGTCGCGGGGAATGCAAGACAGGCAAAAAGAGCTGCGACGGTAATGATGATCAAAGAGCCAAAGTGTTCACTCTTCAAAAAGCCCAGGGTGAATTTCTGGGCAAGAAAGGTCATGGCAAAATATCCCGTCAGGACGAACACAAGTTCCTTCACAATCGTTTTGACCAGGAAGGAAGGATTGGAAACCGCCTGCCCCATTGAAGCACTTGTGACCATGATGACACCGTAAAAGACAAGCATTACGGTCGCTGTATAGATCCAGCCGTCAAATTTCGGCGGCATTTTGATATTGAATATGGACTTTTTCTTTTTACTGATATTTTGATTGGCTGTTGTCATAGCATAGAAATTTTATCATATTATCCTCTCCTTTTCATAATTTTGAAGCGATTCCTTTGACATCTCACGCTGTTATCACTAAAATGATTCCGAGGTAATACGAATGTTGATTAATAATGAAACAATTATCAAGGATACAAATCCTTTAATACGTGAAAAATCTGAACCTGTATCATTACCGCTCAGCAACGAAGATGAGCAGCTTTTAAGAGACCTGTTCCAATATGTGAAAGACAGTACCGATGAAGAGAAGGCAAAGGATCTCAACCTGCGCCCGGCAGTCGGCATCAGTGCAATTCAGGTCGGTGTCAAGAAACAGCTGACAGCAGTCATTGTGGATGACCATGACAAGAATGACCAGCCGGAGCATTTTGAATATATGCTGGTCAATCCGAAGATTGTTTCCTCTTCTCTGCAGAAAGCGTATCTAGGCGGCGGTGAAGGCTGCCTTTCTGTCGTTGAAGAACATGAAGGCTATGTTGTCAGAAGTGCCCGTGTCACGATCAAGGCTTTTGACCTCATCCAGAATAAAGACATCACGATCCGTGCCAGAGGTTATTTGGCAATTGTCCTCCAGCATGAACTGGATCATTTCAAAGGAACTCTTTTCTACGACTATATCGATCCAAAGAATCCAGAAAAACCAGTGCCGGGTGCACTTGTAATTTAATTGCGTTTTTGTTCCAATTCTTTTTCATGTGGTATAATATGTAAGAAATAAGTAATACGAAGTAAATGTTTTGTAAGAAACGAGGTAAATATAATAATGGAAGAAACAACAAACGGAACACGGTCAAACCGTCCAGTCCGCTATTCTCGCATTCCTGAGCCTGATTTAATCGAACATGCGATTGATCATAAGAAGGATACGCTTGTCTATGCTTTAGGCGGATTAGGCGAGATTGGCAAGAATATGTACTGCATTGAACATGATGATGAAATCATCATCATTGACTGCGGTGTCCTATTCCCTGAAGATGATCTGCTCGGTGTCGACTACGTCATTCCGGATTATTCTTATTTGGTAAAAAATCAGCAGAAGATCAAGGCAATGGTCATCACCCATGGTCATGAAGACCATATCGGCGGTATCCCATTCTTTCTGCAGTCAATCCATCTAAAAGAAATTTATGCGCCTAGATTTGCTAAGGCACTGATTGAAAAGAAACTGGAAGAAAGAAGACTATCCCGTTCCTGCAAGATTGTTGAGATCAATGCAGATTCCCGGATCCGGACAAAGTATTTCAGCATCGGCTTCTTCGATACTGTCCACTCCATTCCTGATTCCTTAGGCATCCTGATCAATACACCGAACGGCAGAATCGTCGAGACTGGTGACTTCAAGTTCGATCTGACGCCAATCGGCAAGAATTCTGACTATCAGAAAATGGCTTACATTGGACAGGTCGGCGTCACGCTGTTAATGAGTGACTCCACCAACTCTGGTGTACCTGGATCCTCCATCTCTGAAAAGATGGTTGCTACCGCTATCATGGAACAGATGCGCAAAACACCGGGAAGATTATTAGTCTCGACCTTCGCGTCCAATGTCTACCGAATTGCCCAGATCCTTGAATGTGCAGTTGCATGCAACCGCAAGATTGCGGTCTTCGGCAGATCCATGGAAAATGTAGCTGAGATTGGGCGCAACTTGGGAATCATTAAGATTCCAGACAGCTCCTTTATCTCCGGCAATGAACTGAATACCCTGCCAGCCAACCGCATCTGCATTATCTGCACTGGTTCACAGGGTGAACCGATGGCAGCTCTGAGCAGAATTGCCAATGGCACACACCGCTTCATCAAGATCATTCCTGGTGATACGGTATTGTTCTCATCCAATCCAATTCCGGGCAACGGCGTTTCCGTTTCCGGTGTCATCAACCAGCTGACCAGAGTCGGTGCCAATGTTGTCACCAATTCCCCACTGACTTCCTTCCATACGACCGGTCACGCACCAGTGGAGGAACAGAAGCTGATGCTGAATCTGATCAAGCCGAAGTATTTCATGCCGAACCATGGTGAATACAAGATGCTTGTCCAGCATTCACATACAGCACAGGAAACAGGCGTTCCGAAAGAGAACTGTTTCATCTGCTCTAACGGTGATGTTCTTGTCTTAAGGAACGGTGAAGTATTTGAAGCGGATGAGCGCATCCAGACAGATGCCATCTACGTCGACGGCAACGATGCCTCCGGCTTGAGCACCTCAGTCATCAAGGATCGTAAGATCTTAGCTGAGAACGGCTTGGTCGCTATTATTGTTACGATTGATTCACGCTACAACAAGATCCTGTGCCGTCCAAGCATTGTTTCCCGCGGCTTTGTCTATATCAAGGATTCGCAGACACTGCTCAAGGAAGCTGAATTGGTCGTTTATGAAGCATTGAAGAAAAAGATGCAGCAGAGAACGACCTTCGGTGAACTGAAGAACTGCATCAAGACTTCTCTGGAACCATATTTGTTCAAGAAAACAAACCGCAATCCAATTGTGATTCCTGTCATCCTGAATCAGAAAGCAGCGATGGAAGAAATCAAGGCCAAGACTGCTTCACACAGTACTGCCCGCAAGCCAAGAGCGCCAAAGAAGACAGAAGAAAAAGCATAAGAAAAGACGGAAATTTCCGTCTTTTTTATTGGATTGGTTCCAGCGTGATGATTTCATCCGGTACATGCATCTCATCAAAGACAATGCGTTCCATCGGCAGCTGCTTCAGATCAGGGAAACTCTCTTTAACATGGTCAATGGTATCCAGTACATCATATCCATACGCACCCTTCCGGAAATGCATCAGGATATTGAGCTTTGCCCCGACTCGATCAATGATCTTCGAAGCCATTGTCGAATCAATCGTATAATATCCGCCGACCGGGATCATCAAGACATCTGCCCTCTGCAGTGCTTCATACTCTTCTTCATTTGGTTCACGTCCTATATCACTCATATGGACTACCGTGACCGTTCCGACTTTCAGGAAAGTCATATCACAGAAGCCGCGCATTCTCCCACCTTGATCATCATGGGGAACAGATGCTCTGAACAGCGGAAATGGATTGATGCCTGAAGTATGGATCAGGTGTTCAGCACTGTGATCAGCGTGATCATGGGAACAGTAAACAGCATCAGCTGTCATCCCTTCCGGCAGCTTCAGTCCTGGAACAGAATCATCTTCATATGGATCAAAGAGAATGCTGTTTCCTCGATAGCAGACCTTGAAGCAGGAGTGACCGTAATATGCAATTTCTATTTCTGACATAATGGATATACCTCACTTCTTTATTATATCGAAGAAACAGTCTCAATAATTAAAAAGATATGCCGAGACATATCTTTTCCTGTTTTATTTAACTTCGATGATCTTCATCATGTTGGCAGAACCTTCACCAGTTGGATAACCAGCAGAGATAATGATCAACTGCCCCTTCTTGACACCATAGTCCTTCGCAAACAAGGTTGCTAAGTCATCATCGTTTGTCATCTGGTTCTGTACATCAGAGACAATCGGCATAACACCCCAGTAGCTCTCCAGCTTGCGCTGTGTATCCTTTGTGAAGGTAACAGCAAGGATTGGAGCCTTTGGTCTGAACTTGGAGATACGGCGCGCTGTTGTGCCTCCCTGCGTGAAGACAACGATTGCACCGATATTGTCCAGTGTCAGTGTTGCATCAGAGATTGCAATAGATACTGCATCCTGAACTGTCTTGTTGGATGTTGTCTTGAGCCAGTCAAGTCTATCTCTGTATGGAAGGATCTTTTCAGCTTCTTCCGCAATCTCAGACATTGTCTCGCATGATTCTACTGGATAATCACCAGCAGCAGACTCTGCACTTAGCATGACACCGTCAGAACCATCTAATACTGCATTGCATACATCAGATGCTTCAGCACGTGTGCAGCGTGGGTTATGTGTCATGGAATCCAGCATATGTGTTGCCGTGATGACTGGCTTTCCATAGATGTTTGCCTGATGAATAATGTGCTTCTGATAAACTGGAACAAGCATTGTAGGAATTTCAACACCGAGGTCTCCACGGGCAACCATGACGCCGTCTGCAGCTTCCAGAATAGAATCGACGTTGTCATAGCCTTCCTGGTTCTCAATCTTGGCGATGATGTTGATTCTTGGTTTCCCTTCTTCAATGCAGATCTTACGGATCTGATTGATGTCCTGAGCTCTTCTTGTGAAAGAAGCAAAGATGAAATCTACATCTTGCTGACATCCAAAACGGATATCATCTTCATCCTTCTGAGAAAGGAACGGCATGGAAAGCTTTACACCTGGTACATTGCATCCCTTATGTGAAGAGATTGGTCCAGCAACTTCAACTCTGCACTTCATTTCCTTGCCATCATTCTCAAGGACTGTGAGTCTCATCTTGCCGTCATTGATCAGAATGCTGTTGCCCTGCTTTAAATCTTCGAATAATTCAGGTACCTGGATATGGAATCTCTCATGAGTTCCATCAATCTCTGCCTTTTCAAGATAAACAATTTCTCCGATCTGATAATTCTCAGTATCGTTCTTGAAATTGCCTAATCTGATTTCAGGTCCCTTTGTATCTAATGCCACTGCAAGATTAATGCCTGTCGACTCTGATACGTGACGGATCAGCTTGACACGCTTGCCGTGTTCTTCGTGTGTACCATGGCTGAAGTTCAAACGGGCAATATTCATGCCGGCTTCAGCGAGCTTTGTGAGAGTATCAGCATTTTCAGATGCAGGTCCGATTGTGCAGATAACCTTGGTTCTCTTGAATAAATGTGAATTGCTCATAAATACCTATCCTTCTCTTCTATCCTACGTTTATACTAAGCGGTCAAACAGTCTGTACAGCTGTTTGCGGCTCTGACGAGGTCTTTCCAGTGCTTCGTTGATCGGCATCGATGTGATTTCATTGTCAATGATACCGACACAGTGTCCGCCGATTCCTTCCATCAACAGATCAACTGCCTTTTCTCCCATGCGGGAAGCAAGCATTCTGTCGGTCGGAGTTGGTGATCCACCTCTCTGTATATGGCCTAATACGGTCGCTCTTCCACTGAAGTTTGTGTGTAAAGAGACCTTCTTTGCCAAGGCATCAACATCGCAGATCTTCTCTGAGATTATGACGATGGCATGGTTCTTCTTTACCGCATCGCTCAGATAACGTAACTTTTCCAGGACTTCCAGTTCATCATAGCCGGTCTCAGGTGAGATGACCATTTCGGCACCGCAGCTGATGGCAGTATATAAAGCCAGATCACCGCAGTGATTGCCCATGACTTCAACAATCGAGCAGCGATGATGAGAACTTGATGTATCTCTCAATTTATCGACGTTCTCTACACAGGTATGCAGAGCCGTATCAAAACCAATTGTAAAGTCCGTTCCCGGAATATCATTGTCAATTGTTCCAGGCAGGCCGATACAGTTGATTCCCTTCTTTGTCATGGCAAGTGCGCCGCGGTAGGAACCGTCGCCGCCAATCACGACCAAGGCATCAATGCCTGCATTCTTCAGATTGCTGATGCAGGTATTCTGAACATCTTCTTCTTTAAATTCTGGAAGACGTGCAGATCCAAGCTTTGTGCCGCCGCGGTCAAGAATGTCAGATACATCAGTTCTGGCTAACGGCTGGAAATTGCCATCCAGAAGACCCCTGTACCCATCATGTACACCCACAACTTCAACACCATTATTTAATGCGATTCTTGTGACTGAACGGATTGCCGCATTCATGCCAGGCGCATCACCACCGGACGTCAGAACACCAATTTTTCTAACCATATCACGCCTCCAAATTCAATCCTAATTTTAGCATTGTTAACGTTTCAATGAAAGCAGTATTCATAGTTATTTTCGCCTGTCTTCCCCTGTAAGCGTTTGAATTGCGCACATTGTCTGGATTCTCTCTAAAATACGCTCTGCTTTGAGCTCATCTTCCGCACCTTTGGCAGTAAAAGTGAAATGGATCTTGAGGGAGACCAGATCACAGTTTGATGTGAACCAGGTCGGCAGGCCTTCGTCATACCGGGCATTCAGCAGCGGCAGCAGGATTGAATCACGGTTCCACTCAGTCATATTTTCTGCACCGATATCATCAATGACAAGAAATTTTACATACTTCATGCGTTCTAATTCCTGTTTATATTCATTGGAAGCCACCATTCCTGCCATTTTCATGCAGAACGATGGATAGTGAATAAATGCAACTCTTTCTTTTCTTCTGGCATGGTCATTGCAGGCACCGGCTGCTAGATATGTTTTGCCTGTTCCCATATTGCCGTAGAGATAAATGCTCTGATCATTCTCACTGCATTTCATTGCAGCAGTCAATGCCTTGACATATTCACTGGATTCCTTCGTGATATCGATGTCAGCCAAAGACACCGTTCTCATATTCTTCGGCAGATCATCCGCAGTATACTGCTTCATATGTGCTTCTGATGCTTCCTTGACACGCATGAACTTACACGCCTGTTCATATTTCTGCATCATGCCGTCATAGCGTACTGCTGAGAAATATCCTTTTGTCTTCTGTCTGCAGAATGACAGTCCCCTGCATCCGATGCAAGGTTCAAATCCTTTCAGCCATTCATTCAGCTTCCATGGATACCGTTCAATGCAGGATGCATCGATATCCCCTCTTTCCAGCAATGAGCGGATCTGCGGATTGCCTTTCAGTTTTTCGATTAATTCCTTTGTCTCCTTTTCCATCTGCATTCTTTTTTCAAGAGACAGATTGACCGTAAAATCAGCCTTGTCCATTGCCGTGCCGCTCCTTCATCTTTCTCTGCATTTCCAGAGCTTCCTGAATCTGTTCTTCACTGGCTTTCTTTGTTTCAGGAAGGCCTTCCTGCTTCTGCTTCTTCATGTATGCAGGCATGTCAATCTTGACATGTGTGCTGTTGTTCTTGACAGAAGCCAGCTGCTTCTTTGTTTCCTGCAGTGCCTGTTCTCTAGTCTTGACGCCGTCTCTAGCCCATTCGCCGGCGACCATATCCACAAACCGCGGATTCAGTCTGTTCTGCGAAACATGCAAAATATATTCCAGCATAATATTGATGACTTCATTAGAGAAATGCATATCTGTGCTCAATCTGCCGATCATCTGACTGTCCGTAAATGATATCGGTGCCCCATTCTGTTTAGAAGACAGGAAGAGATCCGGCGACATATCATAGATATCCTTGCCAGGTTTGACATCACCCTGTGCACGTGCTGCTTTGATCTTCAGCTTCTCAGTATCAAATTTCATTGTGCTCAGTGATACACAGTCCTTGACCAGGATGATCATTTTCTCGACCGAGATACCATGTACAACGGCAAGTCTGCCAATCAGATCCATGTTTTCACCAGAACGCAGTTCAGCAGGAAAAACAAGAGTAGAACACTTCATATCAAAAGAATGATAATCAAAATTCACTGATTCATCATCCGGGCTGAAAACAAACTTCGGCTTGATTTCAATGAATGGAACACTGCGCTCATAGTCATCAGTACGCACGTTTTTTATGACATGCGTGACATCTTTATACTCCTGCACTGGTATCGTACCGGCGACTGCCCTGGCGGCAGAAATCTCTGCCTGACCCTGTCCCATGACTTTCTGATAACGGGACATATAAAAAGCATTCTTGATAAAATCGTGGGCGCTCAACGGAAAGCTCAGGACGAATACATAACTGTTCTTAGTATCCGTTTCTTTCATATACGTGCGCATCAGCATGTATTCTTCCAGTCTTGCGCAGGCCTTTTCGAAAGTATCGGCAGGAATCCCGGTCAAGGCAAACAGCCTCTGCAAAGAATCCTGTCCATGCGGCGACTGTGCCTCCGCTGCCAAGGTCAGATAAATCAGGATTGAATCAGGACCGACCAGAGGCTGATACATTGTCATTAAAGTGCTTAATGCTTCTTCAGAAACACCATGGCGGCATTCACAGCGGTAAGTATCTTTAGCTTTCATTTCCATGACGTGTCTCCTTTCGCAGCTGAGCAACCCAGGTGTTCACCTGATGCTCTAATTCTTTTGTATCACCGTCATTGATCAGGACGTAGTCAGCCATTGCTTTCTGCTTTTCCGGATCAATCTGTGATGCATATCTTCTTTCTGCTTCCTTCTTCGTATATCCACGATCCTTCATCATACGCTTCAAGGCTTCTTCCTTTGCACATGTGATAACGCATACCGCATCAAATTCCTTTTCCCAATGGGACTCAAACAGCAGCGGCACCTCCGCAAATACCAGCGGTCTGTCCGCATGGCTGGCAAAGAACTTCCGCATGCCTTCCTTGACAAAAGGATGAACCGCTTCATTGACCGCTCTCCGCTTTTCCTCATCATTGAAGATGATCTCTGCCATCTGATGAGGATCAATGTCCTGATTGTCATCAAGGACACTGCTGCCGAGAATCTCTATTAGACGTGCATAGCACTGGCTGCCCTGATGCAGGGCAATCTTGCTGTAGTTGTCCGCATTGAAGACAGGCATTCCCCTGCGCTTCAATGAAATCGATACCGAAGTCTTGCCTGATGCGATTGTACCTGTGATACCGATTTTCTTCATGGATATTCCTTTCTTGATCAATGCTGACAATGCGGACAGTAGTAGCTGCTCCTGCCGCCGATATATTTCACTTGAATTGCGCTTCCGCAGCGCGGACATATCTTCTGCATATGTACGGTGCAGGAAGTCTGGAATCTGCCGGTCACTCCTAAGGATGAGGTATAGGAACGGATTGTCGTTCCGCCGGCTTTGATTGCTGCCTTGAGGATCTTTTTTGTATTGGCAGCGATAATTTCTTCATCTCTGCGGGTGATGCGTGCACAGGATCTGCCTGGACGAAGGCCGCAGGCTGCCAGGATCTCATCAGCGTAGATATTGCCGATGCCGGCAGTAAAGCTCTGGTCAAGCAGAATCGATTTCAGCGGTGCCTTCTTCCCTTTCAGATATGCATGGATGTATTCTGCATTGAATTCAGAAGAAAGAGGTTCCGGACCAAGCTCGTTAAAATGTGTAAAGTCGTAATCCAGAGGCAGGATCTTCATCCGTCCAAACTTTCTGGTATCATTGTACCTTAACTGTCCGCCATTATCGAGGTCAAACAGTACATGCATATGCCGGGTCAGCGCATCCTCTGGATCCTGGATATAGTATTTGCCTTCCATCCGCAGATGAGAAAGCAGAGTAACATGGTCCATCCGAAAGATCAGATATTTTCCACGCCGTTCAAACTTGCGGAAAGTCTCACCCTTCAGCTTCTTTTCAAACTCTCTTGCATTGCCGTCAATAATCTTGTCATAGCGTACTTTGACACCAACAATCTTTCTGCCCGCAATCTGATGTTCCAAAGTGCGGACCACAGTTTCTACTTCTGGCAGTTCCGGCATTATTTCGCCTCGTACCAATCGTGTCCGACGGAACATTCTGCTGTGAGAGGCACTTTCAAGCTCATAGCAGATGTCATGCCTTCATCGATCAGCTTCTTCATTTGTTCAATCTCATCTTCCGGTACATTGAAGATCAGTTCATCGTGGACCTGCAGAATCATCTTTGACTTGACGCCTGCCTTCTGCATTGCTTCATGAATATGGATCATGGCAATCTTGATCAGATCAGCTGCTGAACCCTGAATTGGTGCATTCATCGCAGCTCTTTTGCCGAATTCCTTGATCATATGGTTCTTGTCATGGATCTCCGGGATATCTCTTCTGCGCCCGCAGAGAGTCGTCACATATCCCTTTTCTTCGCATTCGCTGACGATGGAATCCATATATCTGCGGATGCCTGGATACTTTTTGTAATAGGTATCGATGAAGTCTTTGGCTTCCATACGGGTAGTACCAAGCTGCTGAGCCAGGCCAAAATCAGAGATTCCGTATACAATACCAAAGTTGACGACTTTCGCTCTTCTTCTCATTAACGGAGTCACTTCATCCTTGCTGACACCAAAGACATCCATTGCTGTCTTTGTATGGACGTCGATGCCGCTCTTAAATGCTTCAATCAGGCCAGGTTCATCTGCCATATGTGCCAGCATGCGCAGTTCAATCTGGTGATAGTCTGAGGAAATCAGGACACATCCAGGATCCGGCAGGAATGCTTTGCGGATTTCTTTGCCCTGCTCATCCCTGACACTGATGTTCTGCAGGTTCGGTTCGGAAGAAGATAGTCTGCCGGTCTGTGTCGCACACTGATTGTATATTGTATGGATCTTTCCGTCCTTCCAGATATATTTCTTTAAGCCTTCCGCATATGTGCTGAAGATCTTGGACAGTTTTCTATATTCAAGGATATGTTCGATGATTGGATGTACACCTAAAAGCTTTTCAAGTTTGTCAGCTGCTGTGCTTCTCTTTTTGCCGGAAGGAAGTGCCAGGTCATCATAGAGGACATCGCCGAGCTGCTTGGTGGAATTGATATTGAATTCCTTTCCAGCTTCTTCATAGATCTGCTTCTGCAGTGCATCGATCTTCGCACCGGTTTCCTTGGCAATCCGATCAAGGATCTTGAGGTCACAGATAATGCCGTCACCTTCCATTTCAAACAGGATAGAGGTCAAAGGCATTTCAATATTCCGATAAAGATCCATCATGTCATAGTCTTTGATCTTGGCAATCGTCAGATCATACAATGCATGAATGTTAACTGCATTGGCACAGGCATAATCTCTCTGCAGATTTTCATCCGCAAACAGAATTGGCTTGGATGCCTTCCCATAGACGTCTTCAAAAGAAACTGCCGTGCTGAGCTGATAATGCTCCATGATCTTGTCAGTACTGGTCAATGTACTGTCGCATAAAGAAGCCAGGATCATTGCATCATCATGAAAATTGATTTCAAGACCTGCATGTTTCAGCAAATGCATAGCACGCTTGATATCGTATCCGGTCTTATGTGGTTCTGCCTGCTTGAGGTATGCCAGGAAAGCCTCATCCTTCAGAACATCTTCCAGGCTGATATAAACTGTTCCATGTTCGCTGTTGACACCAAAGCCGTGAACCTCTGCATTAACGAAAGAATCCTGATTCTCATCGAGGAAAAGGAATGTTTCACTCTTTAAAAAGAATGCTGGTATTTTTGATACTCTTGCATATCCATCAGCTGACTCTGCTTCCGGTGACGCTGCTTCTTCAACGGTAACTGAAGCAGAAAAATCTTCATACTTCTTCGCAAGCATGTTCATGTCCAGTGAACGGAGATATTTGATGAGATCAGGATAATCAGGATGGAACATGCAGTCTTCTGTCTTGAAGTTCAGTTCAACATCCCGCTTGATTGTTGCCAGCTTTTTGGACAGCACGGCACTATCATGATTCTCCTGCACCTTCTTGCCAAGCGCACCTTTGATCTCACTGTCATGTGCTAGTACGCCCTCTACTGATCCAAACTGCTCAATCAGCTTAACAGCTGTCTTTTCTCCAACACCCGGAATACCTGGATAATTGTCACTCGTGTCACCCATCAGTCCCTTCAGGTCAATGACTTGAAGCGGTGTGACACCATAGTCTGCCTTGATCTTCTCCGGCGTCATGACATCCATTTCTGTAATACCCTTTTTCATTAACAGGATGGATGTTGTGTCATCTGCCAGTTGCAGCATGTCATGATCACTTGTGAGAATATATGTTTCATAATCGGAAGCATCTTTGGATGCAGTGCCGATCAGGTCATCTGCTTCGATGTTCTCCATCTCCACCCACTTGAGCTGATATGCATCGCAGAAGTCACGGATCAGTGCGAACTGCGGAACAAGGTCATCCGGTGCCGGTTTGCGGCCGCCTTTATAGTCTGCATATAGATCATGACGGAATGTGTGCTTGCCTGCATCAAAGGCAACAAGGACAGCATCCGGCTTCACCGTATCAATTGCCTTCTGGATCATTGACACAAAGCCAAAGACAGCATTTGTCGGAATTCCCTTTGAGGTTGTCATCGGTCTGCCGTATGCTGTTGCATAATATGCCCTGAACAGCATCGAGTTGCCGTCTGTCAATAAAAACTTTTTCATGTGTCCTCCTATATTGAAGAAAGCCGGCATGTGCCGGCATCGAAATCACTTGGTCACCGTAATGCTAGATGCGGGAATTGTCTGCAGCTGGGCAAGATTCTCATACATGATGGAAAGATAGTCCTTGCCGGTCTGCTGCTGAGATAATGACAATGCGCTCAGGTTGGACAGATCCAGTCTCGTTAAGCCGAGATCTGTTTCCACTTTGTAGAAGAGCTCAATCATGTCTTCACTCATATTGGATTCATAGACGATGTATTTGACTCCATCTGCCTTGATCCTTGCCTCGATTGCACTCAGCTGTTCATCCGTCGGCAGGACACCGTATCGGGAGAGAATGACAGGATACACCTGAAAGCCATATGTCTTCTGCCAGCTGCCGAAGCCAGTCGTCATAGATACAAACGAAATCTGCCTGCTGTTCTTTGCGAGTGATGAACTGTATTCCTGATACTTGGCATCCAGATTGATCAATTCAGTCTGCAGCTTGTCATAGTTAGCCTGATACGTATCAGCATTTTCAGGATATGTCTTGATCAGCCAGTCTTTAATATTTCCACCCATGCTGAGCATGGAGATTGGATCATTCCAAAGGCACAGATCTTTTGTTGTCATATCAATACTGCCAAAGATGGAACCGTCATAGTAGGCAGATTCAATATACTGCGTCTCACCGTCTTTGATCACCTGACTGTATCTGCCAAAGTTATAGACAGCATTCAGAGAAGATAAATCTTCCTCGTCAATACCGCTGTCCGAAATTGTTTTTCCCATGACTGACAGATATGGCTCAAGTCCGCCGATATGAAAGAATACGCGGGAGCTTTCCAGAATATCCCTATAATCGGATTTCAGTTCCGCTTTCTGTACAATAATGGGAATTGAATCATCCTGGATTGATACTGTCGATAAAGAATTGCCTGATATCACATTCAGCAGCCAGCCGATTGGATAAATGGAATAAGCAATCTGTGTTCTGGCCGGTGTGCAGCCATGTAAAAGAGGAAGGCACAGAACAGCTGCAAGCAGCATCCTTGATACCTTTCTCATTTTTGGGTCCCCTGGACTTCCTGGATCTCATGATCATCATGCAGTCTCAGAATAATTACACGCAGTGCAAGGAATACCGGAATCGCAATGATGACGCCGACACTGCCGAACAGCACGCCGCCGGCAAATACACTGAAGATTGCCCATAATGGTGTGACATGCGTATTATGAGAATGCACAAACGGAGCCATGACATATTCGTCGGTACCGCTGAAGATCACAATTGCGATGACCAGGAACATGACATTGCCGACTGGTAAAGACAAAGCTGTGAAGATACCAATAATATTTGCAATGGATGGACCAATATAAGGGACAATCAATGACAGAGCAGTGATCAGACCCATGATCAGCCAGTCCTGATGTCCGACCAGCAGATACAGCAGTGAATATTCGATAAAGTGAAGCAGGATCAGGATCAATAAAGAACGAATGTAGGAGCTCTCTTCTTCATTGATGGCAAATACGATCTCATAGCAGCGCTTGGATATCCGACGTGATACCCTTTCAACACCGAATCTCAGCTTCTCCCATCCGAAGCACATGAAAATGGATACCACTACTGCAATCACTGTATTTGCCAGATATGACAATGCAGTGCTCAAGATACTTGGGAGATTGTCAGAAACGTTCGGCAGAAGTTTCTTAACGGCAGTCAATGCATCAACACCTTCGTTGACAAAGCTGTCCAGCCAGCCGCTGCCGCCGGAAGAAGAAACGGAAGATACTTTATCCTGCAGCCACTGCATGCCGTTGATGATGCTGTTGATGAAATCGCCTGCACGGTTGAGGATCATTGGGACCAGGCTGTAGATCAGCCAGATGATGAACAGGAATACCAATATATATAAAACTGGAATTGTGATTTTTCTTGTGATGCCGTGCTTTTCTGCAAGTCGAATTGGACTGCGCAGCACGTATGCAATGACAAAACCAACAATAAAAGGCATGATCACAGCCCAGATCTTTCCTAAAATACCCAGCCAGATGCCGCTGGTCGACTGGAACAGCCAGACAATGCCCATGACCAGAATAATCTTGATCAGATTTCTGAGCGAAAAGTCGCGGTCAATTGTATCATTGATTTTATCTACAAGTTTCATGCTCTACCTCTTGGCATTATTTTATCATTTATTTGCCAACTCTTCTATCATCTGCTCAATAATTCCCGCTCTTGCGAAAGAAAACCACGAACTTTGCGTAATGATCAGATGATCATCGACCGCAATGCCCATCATTGCCGCAGTTTTGATCATCAGAGAAGTTACGTGCAGATCAGCTTCACCAGGTTCCAGAGAACCTCCGGGATGATTATGGACTATGATCATGCTGACTGCGGATTCCTTTAACGCTTCACGCAGGACATCTCGTGGATATACATGGCTCATATTGACAGTTCCTACGAACATCGTCTGACAGGAAAGGATATGATGACAGTTGTCCAGATATACTGCCAGGAATTTCTCCTGCGGACAGGGTCCGATTTCTTTCTGCAGCCATTGGATCAAGTGTTCTGGCTGGGCAATGACATCTTCCGTCAATACCTTTTCCCGCAATGCTCTCTTATTCAATTCCATACAGGCAAGCAGTTCAACAGCTTTCACATCGGAGATTCCTCTGATCTCACATAGTTCTTTCCGGCTCATTCTCTCTAATCCTGCTGCTCCTTTTGATCTGACCAGCAGCCTGTCCACCACTTCCAGAACAGATTCTCCTTTTGCACCAGTGCGCAGCAGGATTGCCAGCAGCTCCCTGGTACTCAGGGCATCAACACCAAATCTCAGCGCCTTTTCTCTTGGTCTTTCAATCCCTGGCATCTCTTTGATCATCGCCATACAAAAACCTCCCCTTCACCCTATATATTTGGGAAAGAGGAGGTATTTCTCATTGTCAGCTAATGACTGCATTAAAATCTTCTGGTTCACTCTGCGGCAGTCTTTTGATTTCCATCTGACAGCCCATATCCTTCAGCTGGCGGAATGCTTTGATATCATCTTCATTAACGGAAACACTTGTTGTTTTCTGTATCTTTCCTTCAGCCATCTGCAGATTGCCGATATTGACCTTCTGGACATCCAGACCACCTTTGATCAGTTCCACCAGATCTTCAGGAGATCTGACAACCAGAAAAATGCGGTAATCGTTCTCCATCTTCTGATACCGGATAATTGTTTCTTTGATGGACCAATAGCGTGTCTCAATATCAGCAGGTACAGCCATATCCATCAGACCCTGCTTGAAATGTGAAGCAGCCGCATCATTGTTTGCGATCAGGATCATATCTGCATTGACTTCACCGCACCACTGCATGAATATCTGACCATGTACAAGCCGGTCATCAATTCTCGTCAGAATAATCTTTGACATTTTCAGATACCTCCGTCATTGTCAGTCTTCTCAGTATAAACATACTTTACAGTCTGTTTTTTTCCTTCTTCGACTGCAAGATCTGCCAGTGTATCCACGTCATTGATATAGCCGCGGGAACTATCTGCCTGGATCAGCATACCTAGATTGGCCCCAGCAACAATACGGATGTCAAACTGATCTGCCATTTCCTCACTAAGTTCGACTGCTTCCTTAAATGGCGAGCCGCCTAGAATATCAGCGAAGATCAAAATACCGTCACAGTCTTTCATGGATTCCATGACATCCTTCAGATGAAATTCCAGATCATCTGTACTGTTCTCCAAAGTGAAGTCAACAGCTTCAAAATGTTCCGGCTTTCCAGCGAGAAGTTCAACTGCACACAGCATGCCTGAGGCATAACTTCCATGTCCTGTCACAATTAATCCAATCATAACTGCTCCTTTTCTATTTTACTGTGCAGCTCCGTACCAGCCGATACCTTCTGCTCTCCAGCCTAATGATACAAGCCAGTCATTCTCCGATTTCGAAGTCGTATAGTTGTGTGTGCCTACAGTTTCATTTGGATTGAACTGCCGGTACAATGGTACGCTCTGATTATCATCAGAATACCAGCCAATGCCTTCATAAATCCAGCCTAGTGTTACCAGCCAGTCTCTTTCACTTGTACTTGGCGTATAGTGATGATCTCCCGAATTCGGATTATAAAGACGATAAACAGGCGTACTGCTTGTGACTGGAGCCTTCCAGCCAATACCTTCATAGATCCAGCCAATGCTGCTGAGATGATCACGTTCAGAAGTAGAAGCAGTATAGAAATGCTCGCCGCTGTTTGGATTATAGAGACGATACATATCCTGTGAAGCTGTGTATGTAGCCGGTGTGCTGCCCACAATTTCTTTGATATCAGACTTGCTGACATAGCCAACCATACTGTTCCAGTCATATGTCGCATAGGAACCGTTTGCCGGATGCATCTGTGCCCCATTCGAGACATAGTCAGTAGACTGTACTTTATAGCTGCTTCCCATATCCGCAAGGATCACTACGATATGGCTCTTCTGATAAGAAGTATTGTAGCCATATGTCGTTGCATACATCGGATTCGTCAATGCAGCATCACTATAGATATTCGTAGCACTGTCTTTCACAACACCCAGTGTATATGACTGCCAGTCTGTTAAGCTTCCGTCATTACCAGATGCAATTTTGTCAAAGCGGTAATATACAGATGCTAAAGTCAGGCCGTATGTTGCCGACGATGCATACTTCGTTGTCAATCCAGAACCTTTGTTGCCATAATAGCCGCCATAGAACCATGCACAGTCTGTATCTGTATAGTATCGCAGCAAAATTCCCATCTGATAATTGATGGATGCAGCAACACCTCCGGATTGTGTAAAGTCAGCAACCTGAGGACTGTTGTCAAATGCGCCTACACCGAAAAGGTTGTTGTACTGCGTAGCATAATAACTTGTACCATAAGCAGCTTCTACACATGCTTCCGCAAATACCATAGCTGCATTGATACCATATTGTTCCTGATCTGCCAAGAACGTCGATCCAGTGTTCCAGAGAACACTGTTTGAATTATATCCCTGTGCTGAAAGGAAAGTGTTGTATTGATCTGCTGAAATCTTAGACTTCGTCCTGAACGGCAAATAGAGATAATAGTTATAGTAAGTGCCGGCAACCTTCGTAAATTGATAGTCACTGTAGAAGGTCACATCATCCAGGGAATAGTAGACTGCCCCTTCTGTCATCCATGACGCTGCTGGTCCAACAGCCAAGCTTCCTGTAAAGCATTCAGAGTGTCCGCCAGCCCCGCCGGAAGGATAATCATTGTACCCATAATAAACTAAATCAAGATAGCTCCCGTTCTTTTCGACACGATAGAAATTCATGCTTGGGGTGACATACCATGGAGCTGTATTATCAGCAGCATTCCCAGCTACATAAATAGGTTTGTCTATCTCATAGAATCGCATTGGAATAAAATCAATATCTTTTAATGAGACAACGCCTTCAAAGCCGAAAGCATTCACTAAGACACTTCCATTACCATTTCCATCATAGGAAAGTGTATCTTCATAATACATACCGCGGTAATTCTGAACGTATGTTGAAGCAGGATTCGAGCCTACATTCTGCGTGATAGAAAGTGTATTTGAATTGTCTCTGAATGCAGAGGAATAAACATATCCTCTTGTCATCGCAATGATCTGGTTTGCGGAATAGCTGCCTGCATGTCTAACAACAGCATTGTCCCCAGCTGCCTTCATTGCTGATTTTGCAGACGAAAGATCAACATAGCATCCTTTATAATCAAATGTACCGCTGTCGTTGACTGTATCCACTTCGTAAGAAGTGCTGCCTGAGCAGGTCATTGAATATAAGTTGTATGTTGTTTTTGCTTCTACAGTGACTGTGTTTGTCTTAACAACTGGAATCAGAGTCAAGACAACAGCTGCACTCAGCAGAATGCTTCTGAATTTCTTCATCGCTGTCTCCTTATCCTATCGTTACATCAACTGCAGTATTCTGACTTTCATCAGCCATCTGCAGATTCATCGTTCCCGTAAATGTACCAATCGTATGTCCAGAATCAATCAGGACAAGAAATATATAACCATCTCCTGTATCAGTAATTGTCTGACCTAAGAGACTTGCATATCTGCTTGTATGAACTTCAGCACGTTCTGTTTTCAAAGTGCCGTAGCTGTCTGTTGCAATTGAAGCTGAAGACACTGTGACTGACTGGCCGCTCTTTGCAGTAATGTTTACATGGATTGCAAACACCCTTGCTGTTGAAGGCAGGAAGTAGCTTGCATCATTTGCTTCAAGCATATCTTCCGGATCAATTTCAATTGCATTTTCTGCAGTGACACTGAATGTTTGTTCTGCTGGTGTTTCTTTCTTCAACTGTGTACCTGATGTGTTCGCATCTGCCAAACTGAACTTCATCTCATTCTTTGCATTGAAGTCACAAGCAACTGTGACTGCATCTGTCTGTTTATCTTTTACAGGGATCAACAGTACAGCATCATATTCATCGGTCGTACCTGACAAAGAAGACGCAATATTGAATGAATCCAGTGAATACGATTTCGCCGTCAGCTGATCTTTATAGCTGCTCACTTCATTCAGCTTGATTCCTTCGCTGGTAGTAAAGTGATCGAGAGATATTGTTAATGTCTTTGAAGCCCTGACATGTACCTTGGCAATGATGAAGCTGAAGTCAAGGTCATCAAGTTTGTATGCATCATAACTGCTCAGTGTAACTGCTGCATCTGACAGCTGTCCTGACTGTGCTGATGAAGAAGACGATGAAGTGGATGCTGAAGACGCAGAACTTGAAGCAGACGCATTTGTATTTATATTATTCCTGCTGTTCAGCCATATAAAACCAACACAGATGGCTGCAGCGATGACAGTGACAGCAATCCATACACTTTTCTTGATTTTTCTTCTCGTATATTTCAAGCAAACGTCCTCCTGACTTAATAATAATTATATACAAATGAGCACTAAAAAAACAGAGCTAAAGCCCTGTTTTATTCGATGCCATTTGGATTTTTCAATGTGAAGTTCCATGAATCACGGCACATATCATCGATACCGTATTGGGCAACCCATCCTAAAAGTTTTTTTGCTTTCGCTGGATCTGCATAACATTCTGCGATATCACCAGGACGGCGTGCAAGGATCTTGTACGGTAGTGTCTTTCCACATGCCTTTTCATATGCATGCAGGACATCTAATACAGAATATCCAATACCGGTGCCAAGATTGATATGTTCTACGCCTTTATGATGAAGTGCATAGTCAACGGCACCAATATGGCCCTTAGCCAGATCGACGACATGGATGTAATCTCTCACGCCAGTTCCATCCGGTGTCGGATAGTCATTGCCGAAGACACGAAGATATTCAAGCATTCCGTTGGCAACACGTGCAATATAAGGTACCAGATTATTTGGAATGCCGTTTGGTACTTCACCTAACAGTCCACTCTGATGTGCTCCAATCGGATTGAAGTATCTCAGCAGCATGACAGACCAGTCTGGATCAGGCTTTGCAGTATCTTCCAGGATTCTTTCATTCATCAGCTTGGAAGTACCGTATGGATTAGTTGTGCCTCCCACTTTGGAATCTTCCGTAATTGGACATTTTTCAGGATCTCCATACACTGTTGCTGAAGATGAGAAGACAATTGTCTTGCAGCCGGCCTTCTTCATTGCCTGATATAAATTGATGGATCCGGAAATGTTATTTTCATAATACAGGAGCGGCTTCTCAACAGATTCACCAACTGCCTTGTATCCTGCAAAGTGAATGACTGCATCAATCTTGTTCTCAGCAAAGACGCGGTCAAGACCTGCACGGTCAAGAATGTCCATATTGTAGAATTTCGGCTTTGCGCCTGCTATCTTTTCAATACGGTTGAGAACTACTTCTTTCGAGTTGTAGAGATTGTCCAAGACAATGACGTCATATCCTGCCTGTATCAGTTCAACACATGTATGCGAGCCAATATAACCAGTACCACCTGTTACTAGAATTGTTGCCATGCGATTTCCTCTTTTCTATTGTCAGCTGAACAGACGCGTGATGTCGTTCCATGTCACAAAGATCATGAATGCAATCAATACCGCCCAGCACGCAACCATAATACCCATTTTTACTTTTTCATTCAATGGTCTGCCGGCAATCCACTCAATAATCGTAATAATTACCTGACCGCCGTCAAGCACCGGCAGCGGCAGCAGGTTGAAAATACCTACATTTAAGCTTAATTCAGCTACTAGGAACATAAAGGCAGAGAAGCCCATTGATGCATATGTTCCAGCGGCCTGATAGATGCCTACCGGTCCGCTCATCTGCTCCAAGCCCGAGCCATGGAAGAACAGTCCAGCCAAGGTCGTAAACATCAGCTTAGTGATCATTTTCATCTCATAGCCGCCGTAATACCAGCAGTTCAGCAGATTGACATTCACTGTCTCCGCTTCAGGCGCACTGATGCCGATCATATATGTTTCCGTTTCACTGTTGTATGTCGGTGTCACGGTGATTGTGACTTCCTGGCCATCACGAACTACGATATATGTTTCGACGCCGCTGTAGTTATAGCTGAAGGACTGCATGTCAACATAGTTGTCAGGTTCCACGCTGGAGCCGTCTTCCTTAGTGATCTTCTTAATGACATCACCTACCTGGAAGCCAGCCTGCTCTGCTGGAGAACCTTCAACAATCTGATCAACAACAGCTTTCGGCGATTCCTGGAAAGTACCGCTGCCCAGGATGACAAAGCTGAAGATCAAAAAAGCCAGCACAAAGTTGTTAAAGACACCTGCAAGCATGATAATGATCTTCCGCCATGGCTTCTTATCTGTCAGTCTTCTCCCTGCCGGGACAGCAACATCAGGGTATGCCGCGTCACCATCCTGCTCACCTGCCATCGTCACAAAGCCGCCGATTGGCAGTGCACGGATAGAAAACTGAGTTTCTTTTCCCTTATGCTTGAAAATGCATGGACCCATTCCGAAGCTGAATTCATAACACCATACACCAAAGATCTTTGCCGCAAGAAAATGACCTAATTCATGGATGACAATAATCAGTGACAGCAGCAGTAAGAAATATACAATATTCATTAAATTCATTTATTCAATTCCCTTTCAATGTACCTCTTTGCATAATTTCTTCCCCATGCATCACCATCCAGCAGATCCTGCACGCATTCCACTTCCCTGAATGGTACTTTATGAACAGCCTCAATAACAATGTCTTCAATCATCAGAAATGGAATTTTACCATTGCGGAAGGCAGCATTTGCTTCTTCATTTGCTGCATTCATGACTGCATCAAGATTTCCGCCTTTTCTTCCAGCTTCATACGCTAATGCAAGCAGAGGGAATCTGCGGACATCCGGTTTTTCAAAATGAAGTTCACCGATTTCCGTTAGATCCAATGGATGTTCCTGAGCCAATGGATATCTGTCCGGCCAGGTCAATGCATATTGGATCGGCAGACGCATATCAGGTGCACCCATCTGTGCCATGACACTGTGGTCAACATATTCCACCATGGAATGAACAACAGATTCTGGATGCATGACAACATCGATATCGTCATAGTCCATATCAAACAGCCAGTGTGCTTCCGTGACTTCAAACCCCTTATTCATCATGTCAGCACTGTCGACGGTGATCTTCGCTCCCATCGTCCAATTTGGATGTGCCAGTGCCTGTGCTACGGTCACATTTTTCAGTTCTTCTCTGCTCAGGCTGCGGAAGGAGCCGCCGCTGGCCGTGATGATCAGCCGCTTGACCTGCTCCTTTTTGTTTCCCTGCAGACACTGAAAAATAGCACTGTGCTCACTGTCAATCGGATAAAGAGAACGATGATATTTATACAGAGCTTCATAGATCAGTTTGCCGCCGACCACAAGCGTTTCCTTGTTTGCCAAGGCTACGTCGTGTCCTGTTTCAATTGCTCTTAACGTCGGCATGAAACCAACAAAACCGACAAGTGCATTGACCAGCAGATCATAATCGCTTCTTTCTGCCAATGTGCACATGCCGCTGTCTCCATATAAGAACTCAACATCGGGATATGCCTGATGAAGCTGTACAGCGTCCTTTTCCTCAGCCACGCAGACGGTTGCAACAGAAATCATCGAAATAATCTTTTTTAATTGATTGATGTTATGTCCGACACCAAGTGCGGTTATTTCAAAATCTGAGCGATGCTGGAGAACAACATCAATTGTCTGCATGCCGATTGAGCCGCTGGCTCCTAATAATATCAAACGTTTCATGCGACAACACCCCACAGGATCATCATGGCATTGAATGCCATCAAACAGAAGACGATTGAATCAATACGGTCAAGAATACCGCCGTGTCCCGGCAGAAAATTACCAAAATCTTTGATCCCGAATCTTCTCTTAACAGAAGAGAAGCTCAGATCACCAATCTGTGCAACTAATGGAAGAACAATGCTTCCAGCAATCACCAGCGACAAAGGAATGCTGTGCAGGGCAATCAGTCCATAGATCAATGATCCAAGAAAACCACTGATAAAACCACCAATAGATCCCTCCCATGTCTTGTTAGGAGATACACGTGGAATCAGCTTATGCCGACCGAAATAGACGCCGAAGAAATACGCACCGGTATCGCATAGAATACTTGCCAGGAGAATAAATACCAGCATGGAAACACCAAGCCCATTTGCACGGTACAGCACAATCACACAGTGCATGGCAAGTCCGACTAAAGATGTCAAAGCAAATGGATATACAACAGAATCTGTTGTAATTTTCTCATCCAGCAGCTCAATTGTGAACAGGATGATCAGCCAGATAGCTTCCACTGCCGCAACATGGCTGTCCGGTACCAGACAAATGCTTATGATGGCAGCAAGATTCAGCAAAGAAGCAGCCCAGTGTGTTTTATGATCTACCAGGGAGGCAATTTCATAGGATGCCAGAACAGCAATCACTAGAAGCAGCAGCTTGATGTAGATGCCGCCAAGGAACAGCGGCGGAACACAGATGCCGACCAGCACTAAAGCAGTTATGATCTTGATGATCATTTTTTTAGACATTCTTGACACCTCCAAAGCGCCGGTCTCGCTTCTGATATTCTTCCAGACATCTCTTGAAAACATCCGGTGTGAATTCCGGCCATGATTCCGGTACAAACTCCAGTTCCGCGTATGCAATCTGCCACAGCAGATAGTTGGAGATCCGTTCTTCTCCAGACGTACGGATCAAAAGATCGACAGGTGGAAAACCTGCGGTCATCAGATAGTTTTCAAAGCCTTTTTCATCAAGGTCAAGATCAGCCCTGCCATTTTTCACATCTTCCGCATAATGTCTGGCAGCCAGCAGGATTTCACGCTGTGAGCCATAATTCATGCATATATTCAGGTTGAGACCTGTATTATTTTTTGATTCTTCCATGGCATCACGCAGTACTTTTTCAGTTGCCTTAGGCAGCTGGTCAAGTTCACCAAGGATGTTCATCCGATAGCCCCGGTCCAGAAATTCCTGCATGTATTTCTTAAAGAATACGGCCGGCAGCTTCATGATGTAGTTTACTTCGTTGTCACTGCGCTTCCAGTTCTCCGTCGAAAAAGCATAGAGGGTCAGATACTGCACGCCCATTTCACTGGCCGCGATAGCAATCGTACGCACATTGTCAGAACCAGCTAAATGTCCAGCTGTCCTAGGCAGTCCCTGCGCCTGTGCCCATCTTCCATTTCCATCCATGATTACTGCAACATGTCTGCACTCTTTCATCGGATTTTCCTCACTTACACTCGTTTTATTATACCGGTTTTACCTGTTATTTTACAGTCAGATACCCGATTCCATACAAAAAAGGAGATGTGTTGTCACACCCCCTGAATGAATTACTTGTTCAGTACTTCCTTTTCCTTGGCCTTTGCCATGGCTTCAATCTTTTCTGCATACTTGTCAGTCAGCTTCTGAACTTCTTCTTCCGCATCCTTCTGTGTATCCTCATCCATTGTCTTGTCTTTCTTGACAGCTGTCATAGCATCACGGCGGACATTGCGAACCTGGATCTTTGCTTCTTCTTCAATCTTGCCGACCTTCTTTGCCATCTCTGCACGTGTTTCACCTGTCAGCTGTGGAACTGTCAGACGGATGACCGTACCGTCATTCTGCGGAGCGATGCCAAGATCTGCTTCATTGCAGGCTCTTTCGATATCTTTCAAAGAAGACGGGTCAAACGGCTTGATGACCAGTGTTCTTCCTTCTGATACTGAGATGCCGGCAATCTGGTTCAGCGGTGTCGGTGATCCATAGTAGTTTACCTCCACCTTGTTCAGCATTGCTGCATTTGCCATGCCGGTGCGGATCTGATTCAATTCATTCTGGAAATATTCGATGACCTTTTCCATTTTCTGGGTGCTGCTTTCAACGACTGCATATGCCATAATCAGTTTTCCTCCTTGTTTATGACAGTACCGATTGTCTCGCCTTTGATTGCTTTGACAATATTCCCGTTCTCATTCATATTAAATACCACAAGTTCCATATTGTTGTCCATACACATTGATGCGGCTGTCGAATCCATGATCTGCAGACCAAGATTCAGGACCTGCTTATATGTCAGATGATCATACTTTGTAGCGGTCGGGTCTTTCTTAGGATCTGCAGTATATACACCGTCTACACCATTCTTTGCCATCAGGATTGCATCTGCCTTGATCTCATTGGCTCTTAAAGCAGCTGCTGTATCTGTGGAGAAGTATGGGGAACCGGTGCCGCCGCCGAAGATGACAACTCTGCCCTTCTCAAGATGACGGATTGCTCTTCTTTGGATAAATGGTTCCGCAATCTTATTCATTTCTACAGCTGTCTGCACTCTTGTGTCAATTCCGATGCCTTCCAATGCAGACTGGATTGCCAACGCATTGATAATCGTTGCCAGCATGCCCATATAGTCTCCCTGGACACGGTCAATGCCGATATCAGTCAATGTTTTGCCGCGGATAAAGTTCCCGCCGCCAACAACAACTGCTATCTGAACACCTAATGCCTGTGCTTCCTTGATCTCTTCTGCCAGTTTCTGCAGAACAGCCGGGTCAAAATTCTTTTCCTGTCCGGACAGTGCTTCACCGCTGAGCTTCAACAGAACACGTCTATACATGATTATCCTCCAATATTTGACTGGTATTATTATACCATTGCACCGCAGTCTTTTCATTCCTTTTTCAACAAGAAACGTTTATCATTATGAAGAGGTGCTTCCATGAAACAATATGCGATTGCTGATATCGGTTCCAATACTATGGTCTTAGTCGTTTATGAGATTCACGACGGCAGACCTTTCCAGATTTATCACAAATCCACCCCTGCGCATTTGATTGATGATGTAGATGCTGCTGGTCATATGTCACAGCACGGCATCCGCAAGGCATATGACGTCCTGATGACTTATAAAGAGACCTGTGATGAGATGAAGATCAGCTGCCGCTGGGCAGATATCACCGAACCTTGCCGGATCTCCAATCAAGCTGAGCTTGTGCAGGCACTGTCTTCCTGTTCCTTTGAAATCCATCCTCTGACTGGATACCAGGAAGCTGCCTGTGATTATCTTGGCTCCAAGAACAGCTATCCAGATCAGAAAGACGGCATCGCCTTTGATGTCGGCGGCGGTTCTACAGAACTGATCTCGTTTCAAGATGGAAAAATTGTCGAAGCAATGTCTTTTCATCTGGGATGCGTCAGGCTAGCTCATCTTCCTTTGGATACAGAAGAATGTGCGCAGCAGTTAAAAAAAGCACAGCGAGAATATCCTTCCCTGCAGCGAAACTCAAAAGAACTGATTGGCATAGGCGGTACAATCCGTGCGACAGGTCTAGTTTGTGATGCACTGTATCATACGAAGAGCACAATCTCCACTGCACATCTGCAGGAGCTCTATCAAAAGCTGATCAATCAGGATAAAGCAGCGTTGAACGCCATGCAAGACAACGTCAAGGCATCTCGTCAGCCGGTCTTTCTTCCAGGTATTCACATGATTCTAGAAATCTGCCGCATCTTTCAGGCAGAGACAATTCTTGTGTCGGATTCCGGTATCAGAGAAGGATTTCTGCAGGAATGCCTTCTAAGACAAAATGACTGATTTGTAAGTGCTGCAAAATTTTCCAGTCCATTCACAGAATTGAGTGATAAAATGGGTACGTCAAGGAGGATTTGATATGTGGATCATTGTTGAATTGATCGTTGGTGCACTTGCCGGATGGCTGGCAGCAAAGCTGATGAAAATGGATTCTTCAAATATTATTGTAAACTGTGTGCTAGGTATCTGCGGCGGCTTCATCTTTGGATTGATTGCCGGTCTGTTCGGCATCGGCACAACAAACATCATCGGCAGAATCATCTTTGCAGTCATCGGTGCATGTCTGCTCGTATGGCTCTACAACAAATTCGTTAAAAAGTAAGAAAAAAACATCCGCGAGGATGTTTTCTTTTGCTCTGATGAACCTGAATATCACTTGTTCTTAAATGCTTTCCAGACAATGCCTGCTAAGATGCCGCCGAAAGAGTTCGCCGGATTGCTGCAGTTCCGCAGCCAATGAGCACAAGCATCATCGTACCTATCCATAAAGAAAAAGATGCTCCGAAGAGCATCTTCCAGTTTACTTAGCCATTGCTGCAACTTCAGCAGCAAAGTCATCCTGTTTCTTTTCGATGCCTTCGCCAACTGTATACTTGACGAATTTGACGCATTCAGCACCGTTCTCCTTCAGGAACTGTCCAACCTTCTTTTCAGAATCGAGGAAGTATTCCTGATCAACTAAGCACATGTCTTCCAGAGACTTTGACAGTCTTCCTTCAACGATACCAGCCTTGACCTTTTCTGGCTTGCCAGCTAGCTTCTCATCATTTTCCAAAAGACCCATCTGGATCTCACGCTCGTGATCAATGACATCAGCCGGCATATCATTTCTGGAAACATAAGTAGGATTCATGGAAGCAACCTGCATTGCAATGTTCTTTGCCATGCCTTCATCCTTTGTTCCCTTGAGCACTACAACAGCAGAGATTCTGCCGCCCTGGTGCTTGTATACACCGAAGATCTCATCATCGTTCTTCGCAACGACTTCGAATCTTCTTAATGTAATCTTCTCACCGATGATTGCTGTTGCGTTAACAATCTTAGCGTCCAATGTTTCACCATCTTCAGCCTTCAATGTCAGAGCTTCTTCAACAGAAGCTGCATTGTTGGCAATCAGTGTCTTTGCAACTGCATCAAGCAGTGCTAAGAACTTATCGTTCTTGGCAACGAAGTCTGTTTCAGCATTGACTTCAACAATAACTGCCTTGTTACCATCAACCAGGATTGTGGAAAGACCTTCAGCAGCGACACGGCTCTGTTTCTTAGCAGCCTTGGCAATGCCCTTTTCACGAAGCCAGTCAACAGCCTTTTTCATATCACCATCTGTTTCGACAAGGGCCTTTTTGCAGTCCATCATGCCGGCATTTGTTAATTCGCGGAGTTCCTTAACCTGACTTGCGGTGATAGCCATTAGTCCTTGTCCTCCTTGACCTCAGCCTTTACTTCTGCCTTTGGTGCTTCAGCAGCTTCTGCTGGCTTAGCAGCAGTGCGGCTTCCGTTAGCATCTCTGCGGAATACACGTCTCTCACCATTGTAAGAACCACGTCTCTGGCCCATCTGCTGACGGTGCTCTTCGAACTTAGCTCTTCTTCTTCTCTCGTATTCAGCTGCGTCTTCTTCAACCTTCTTGATGACATCCTTCATTGTGATGTCTTCGCCCTCTTCTTCAGCGACATTTTCGACTGGGAGGTTCTTGCCTTCGCAGATAGCGTCAGCAATCAAAGATACCATCAGTTTGATGGAACGTACTGCATCATCATTTGATGGGATTGGATAATCAACAGTTCTAGGATCTGCATTTGTATCGATCAATGCAAATACTGGGATGTTCAGCTTGCGAGCTTCTGCAACTGCATTATGCTCTTCTAATGGGTCAACGACGAACATAGCATCTGGGAGCTTCTTCATTTCCTTGATGCCGCCGAGGAAGTTGTCCAGTCTTTCCTTCTTCTTCAGAAGAACAGCCTGTTCCTTCTTTGTATATACTGCCAATGTACCGTTGCTTTCCATCTCTTCGATATCAACTAAAGTCTTGATGGACTTCTGGATGGTACGGAAGTTTGTTAATGTTCCGCCTAACCATCTCTGGTTGACATAGAAGCTTCCGGAACGGAGTGCTTCCTCCAGGATTGTAGCCTGAGACTGCTTCTTTGTACCTACGAACAGTACCTTTCCGCCATCTTCAGTGATCTTCTTCAGAGCGTTGTAAGCCTCTTCGAGCTGAGCCTCTGTCTTGTTCAGGTCGATGATGTAAACACCGTTCTTAGCAGTATAGATATACTGCTTCATGTTTGGATTCCACTTACGTGTCTGGTGACCAAAGTGTACTCCATTTTCAAGCATTTTCCTCATTGAAACAACAGTCATAATTTTTATTTACCTACCTTTCCGTTGTTTTCCGCCACAGTTTCGAACTCTATCAATACATGAATGCTTTTGTAAGCCATGTACACGGGATAAAGAATTCACTGTGTGAGAAGTACATCTTCTTGAGAAAAGAAGATGCCGTATGTGATACTATCACAAACCGACATCTTCTTCAATCATTTTTTGCTTTATAAAGCCTTTTTTCACTCTTTTGGACCATACTGGTCATAATATGCATTGATTCTGCCAAGCATTTCTCCGTTCAGAGCATCTCTTTCTTTCAGGATTGCAACAACTTCCGGCATGGAAACAATGGCAGCCGTAGGAAAACTATACTCTTCCGCAATCTCTGCCAAAGCTGTTTTGGTGCCTCTTCCCTTTTCATGACGGTCCAGTGACACCATCAATCCCTTGATTTCAACTTTCGCCTGTGCTCTGACAATCGGAACAGTCTCTTCCATGGACTTACCTGAAGTCGTGACGTCCTCGATCATGATGACGCGGTCGCCGTCTTCCAGCTTGGAGCCCAGCAGGATGCCCTTATCACCATGATCCTTGATTTCCTTGCGGTTGGCACAGTAGCGTACTTCCTTGCCATACAGTTCATGCAGGGCAATACAGGTCGCAACGGCTAATGGAATGCCTTTGTAGGCAGGACCGAACAGAACATCAAAGTCCAGACCGAAGTTGTCATGGATTGCCTTGGCATAGTATCGGCCCAGTTCACTGAGCTGCGAACCAGTGACATAGGCACCGGCATTCATAAAGAATGGTGATTTTCTGCCGCTCTTCAGTGTAAAGTCACCAAACTTGAGGGCATTGCAGCGAAACATAAAGCTGACAAACTCTTTTTTATATTCTTCCATAGGATATTGTCTCCTCGATCTCATGATATGCCGCAATTGGATCAGCAGCCTTCGTGATTGATCTTCCGACGACAATCATATCACACCCCTGTGCATTGGCATATGCCGGTGTGGCAACTCTCTTCTGATCATCGCTGCTGTTTCCAGCTAAACGGATTCCTGGCGTAACCGTCAGAAAATCCTTCCCGCATGCCTCGTGGATTGCCTTGGCTTCATAGACCGAGCATACCACTCCGTCGAGACCTGCCTCCTTAGCATTCTTGGCATAATGGACAACAGTGTCCATCACATCCCCTGCAATGCCGATTTCCTGGTTCATGACTTCCTTGGAGACAGAGGTCAGGACCGTAACACCAATCAGCTTGGCAGGTTCCTGTCCCTCCGGTGTACCTTCCAGAATGCCTTCCTTGGCAGCCTTCATCATTTCAATGCCGCCGGCACAATGGCAGTTGATGATATCAACACCAAGGCTGGCTAAATTTTTCATACCGCCCTTGACGGTATTTGGAATATCATGGAGCTTCAGATCGAGAAAAATCTTATGTCCTCTTGCCTTGACTTCTTTGATGATGTCAAGACCGCAGGCATAGGTCAGCTCCATGCCGATTTTGACATAGACTGGCTCGTCGAACTGGTCTAAGAAAGAAAGTACTTCTTCTCTGGTTGAAAAATCTAAGGCAACAATTGTTCTGGTCATTTTAAGTTCCTCCTGTATGCATCCTGTATGGAATGATAGCCGTATTTTTCTAATGTCTCTGGTAATTGTTCAATCAATGTCCTGCAGATATATGGGTCGACAAAGTTCTGGGCACCGACTTCCACTGCATCTGCGCCTGCATTGAAGAATTCAACCACATCATCACAGTTCTGAATGCCGCCGACGCCGATAATAGGAATATTGACTGCCTGTGCGCATTGGTAGACCATCCGAACTGCAATCGGATGAATGGCCGGGCCGCTGAGACCGCCGGTCACATTAGCCAATAGCGGCTTCCCTGTCTTCAGGTCAATCTTCATTCCCAGTAAAGTGTTGATCAGCACTAAGCCATCTGCACCGGCTTCTTCCACTGCTTTGGCAATAGATACAATATCCGTCACATTCGGTGTCAGCTTGACATATATTGGTTTTATGGATGCCTCTTTACAGATCTTCGTGACGTGTGCTGCCAGTTCCGCATTGGTACCCAGACCAATGCCGCCGTGCTTGACATTCGGGCAGCTGATATTCAACTCATATGCCTTGACAACAGACTGATCATTCAGCTTCTGGATCACTTCCACGTAATCCTCTTCACTTGCGCCGGCAATATTGGCAAGGATCTCGGTATCATAATGCGCTAAGAAAGGCAGTTCATGTTCAATGATATAGTCTACGCCATGGTTCTGCAGTCCGATGGCATTCAGCATGCCCATTGGTGTATCCGCAATCCTTGGCGTGGGATTGCCGAAGCGTTCTTTTGGCGTAGCACTCTTGATAGCAATGCCGCCAAGCAAAGAAAGATCATACAGCTGTGCAAACTCACGGCCAAAGCCGAAGCATCCGCTGGCTGGAATGATGGGGTTTTTTAATGAAAGTCCAGGCAGTTCAACATGCAGATCCATTACAGCACCACCTTTCCTATGGCAAAGACAGGCCCGTCTTTGCATACGCGCAGAGATTCTTCATTCCTGTCTTTCACGACACAGCCCATGCATGCCCCGATGCCGCATGCCATTCTGCTCTCTAACGATATATAGCCTTGGCACGATGCACTCACTGCTTTCAGCATCGGCATTGGTCCGCATGCCTCAACAAAGTCATTGGATACATGATGTTCCTTCATCGCATCCATTACAGTGCCTCTGGTTCCATGTGAGCCATCCATGGTCGCGACGATCACATCACATCCCAGATTCAGGAACTGGTCCACCAAGAAGATCTGATCTTTCGTATTGAAGCCGAGCACAGCTGTAACATGTCTACCGCTGCAGCGGTACTGTTTTGCTGTTTCAACGAGTGGCGGGATGCCTACCCCGCCGCCAATCAGCACAACATCTCTGTCTTCAATGGGGAAGCCTGTTCCCAATGGGCCGAACAGATTTAGCATCTCTCCTGCCTGCATTGCATGCATGGCTGAAGTTCCCTGCCCGACAACTTTATAGATCAATGTCATCTCACTGTCGTTCACTTCGCAGACTGAGATCGGCCGGCGCAGATAAAAGCCAGGGACCTGTACTTGAACAAACTGTCCCGGTCTGACCAGTGCACACATCGCAGCAGTCAGCTTCATCTCATAGATGTCTGTGACCACCTGAACGTTGCTGATAATTTCTGCCTGATTGCATTCCATCTTATTTTCCCATTTCATTCAATGATTCCATGGAGAAGGACTGCGATTCAAGGACTCTTAAGAGTGCCTTGGCAGTATCGGTCGAAGTCATGCATGAGATGTTGTTCTCTGCACTGACCCTTCTGATGAGGAAGCCGTCAAGAGAAGTCGTTCTGTCCTGCGCATCCATGGTGTTGATGACAAAGCTGACTCTGCCCTTCTGAATGATGTCCAGGACATTGTCATGATCCGCTTCTTCTGAAATCTTCGCAGCCTTATGTACGAACAGTCCATTGTCTTCAAAGTACTTGGCCGTGCCGGCAGTTGCATAAATACCATAGCCGATTGCATAGAACCGCTTTGCCATTTCAAGTGCTTCCGGTTTATCCTGATCAGCGATCGTCATTAATACAGCCCCATACATCGGCACCTTGACACCGCTTGCTACCAGAGCTTTATACAGTGCCTTTTCAAATGTCACATCACAGCCGAGTGCTTCACCAGTCGATTTCATTTCCGGTCCTAAGACAGTATCGACACTTCTCAGCTTGGCAAAGGAGAAGACCGGCGCCTTGCAGTAGACATGCCCTGCTTCTTCCGGATGATATCCAGGCTTGTATCCCTGTTCAACTAAGCTCTGTCCTAAGACAGCCTTTGTCGCAACGGTGCACATCGGAATGCCGGTGATCTTTGATAAGAATGGTACGGTGCGGGAGGATCTTGGATTGACTTCAAGGACGTAGACCTTATCATTCCGGTCCACAATGAACTGAATGTTGTACAGTCCAATGAAGCCGAAGCCGCGGCCGATTTTTTCTGCATAGTCAATGATTGTTTCCTTGACTTTCTTGCCAAGGGACTGGGATGGATAGACGCTGATGGAGTCGCCGGAATGAATGCCGGCTCTTTCCACATGTTCCATGACGCCAGGGATATAGACATCCTTGCCGTCGGCAATTGCATCAATCTCACATTCCTTGCCTAAGACATAGCGGTCGACCAAAATTGGCGAATCATGTGAGATCTCCTTGACGGCTGTGGTCATATAGACACGCAGTTCATCATCATTATGGACAATCTCCATTGCACGTCCGCCCAGGACATAGCTCGGTCTTACCAAGACTGGGTACGTAATTTTGTGGGCAATCTTCAGGGCATCTTCCACATTGTATGCAGTCATGCCTTCCGGCTGCGGAATATTCAGCTGATCCAGCATTGTTTCAAATTCATGACGGTCTTCCGCCTTGTTGATGGAATCCAGTGACGTGCCCATGATCTTGACACCGTGCTTGACCAGGCTGTCTGCTAAGTTGATGGCTGTCTGACCGCCGAACTGGACGATGACGCCTAACGGCTGTTCCAGGTCAACAACATGCATGACATCTTCCGTTGTCAATGGTTCAAAGTAAAGCTTGTCAGAGATGGAGAAGTCGGTGGATACCGTTTCTGGATTATTGTTGATGATGATTGCTTCATAGCCTTCATCATGGAGGGTCTCAATGCAGTGGACTGTAGCATAGTCGAACTCGACACCCTGACCAATGCGGATTGGTCCGGAACCGAGAACAATGACTTTCTTTTTATCAGAAGCGATGGATTCATTTTCTTTCTCATACGTGCTGTAGAAGTATGGCGTTTCTGAAGTAAATTCACCGGCACAGGTATCGACCATCTTGTATACAGGGGTGATGCCGTTTTCTTTTTCAAGCGCGTACAGATCCTGTTCTTCCATCTTCCATTTTCTTGCGATATAAGAATCCGCAAAACCGTTCTTCTTAGCCTTTGCCAGAACAGCAATGTCATTTGGGTGCGCCTTGACTTCTTTTTCAAGATCAATGATCTTCTTCAAATGATCCAGATACCAGTAATCGATATGTGTCAGAGACTGGATCTCTGCCATGGAATAGCCGTTGCGGATCCATTGGGCAATCGCAAAGATGCGCTCATCATCTCTTGCCTTGATCTTGAGATAAAGCTCTTCCTTTGCAGCCTTGTGGAATTCTTTCTTTTCAATATGATCAACTTTGATTTCCAGCGAGCGGACTGCTTTCAGGAAGGATTCTTCAAAGGTGCGGCCGATGGCCATGACTTCGCCGGTTGCCTTCATCTGTGTACCTAACTGACGGTCTGCATTCGGGAACTTATCAAACGGCAGTCTTGGAAATTTGGTGACAATGTAATCCAGTGCCGGCTCAAAACATGCATAGCTTGTCTTGGTGATTGGATTGATGATCTCATCTAATCCCAGACCTACAGCCAGCTTTGCGGAGATGCGGGCAATTGGATAGCCAGTCGCTTTGGAAGCCAAAGCAGAAGAACGGGATACACGTGGATTGACTTCAATGACATAGTACTTGAAGCTTGCTGGATCCAATGCTAACTGCACATTGCATCCGCCGCAGATATGCAGAGCACGGATGATCTTCAATGATGCATTCCGCAGCATCTGATTCTCTCTGTCGGTCAATGTCTGGACAGGTGCGGTGACAATGGAGTCACCGGTATGAATGCCGACTGGGTCAAGATTCTCCATGTTGCATACAACGATGGCATTGTCCTTGGCATCACGCATGACTTCATATTCAATTTCCTTATAGCCGGCAATGGACTGCTCGACCAGAATCTGATGCACAGGTGACATCTTCAGGCCAGTATCAGAGATATGACGCAGTTCTTCTTCATTATGCGCAAAGCCGCCGCCGGTGCCGCCTAAGGTATAGGCAGGACGGACGACCAGTGGATAGCCTTCTGTCTGTGCAAAGGCAACTGCATCTTCAATCGTATGGCAGATGGCTGATTCCGGTACTGGTTCCTGCAGCTGCTGCATCAGGCTGCGAAAACGTTCTCTGTCTTCTGCCTGATTGATGGCATCAATATCTGTGCCTAATACTTCAACGCCGAATTCATCAAGTATGCCGTCCTTGGCAAGTTCAACAACTAAGTTCAAGCCGGTCTGACCGCCTAAGGATCCTAGGATGGCATCCGGTCTTTCCTTGAAGATGACGCGCTTGGCAAACTCAACCGTCAATGGTTCGATATAGACACGGTCTGCAATCGCCGAATCTGTCATGATCGTTGCTGGGTTGGAATTGATCAGAATGACTTCATAGCCTTCTTCACGCAAGGAAGTGCAGGCCTGTGAACCGGCATAGTCGAATTCAGCTGCCTGGCCGATGATGATCGGACCGGAGCCGATGACCATGATCTTATGGATATCTGTACGCTTAGGCATTCTGGCTTCCTCCTTCCATCTGCTTCATAAATTCATCAAATAAGTAACGCGAATCCTGCGGACCGGCATTGGCTTCAGGATGATACTGTACCGCAAAGCATGGGAAGTCGAGATGTCTGACCCCTTCACAGCTGCCGTCATTCAATGCCTGATGAGTCATTTCCAGTCTGGTGTTGTTCAAGGATTCGATATCGACCGCAAAGCCATGGTTCTGGGATGTGATCTCCACTCTTCCGGTTGCCAGATTCTTGACTGGATGATTGGCACCACGATGGCCGAACTTGAGCTTGTATGTCCTTGCATCCGATGCCAGAGCAATTAATTGACATCCTAAGCAGATACCGAAGACCGGAATCTGCGGGATCAGCTTTCTGACCGTTTCAATCACACCGGGCAGATCCTCTGGATCACCAGGGCCGTTCGACAGCATCACACCATCCGGATGGAAGGCCATGATCTGTTCCGCGGTAGTATCATAAGGCACGACAATCAAGTCGCATCCGCGCTTTGATAATTCTCTGAGGATGTTCAGCTTGACACCAAAGTCCATCAGTACAACTTTCTTTCCTCTGCCTGGGATTGGATAGACATTCTTAGTAGAAACACGGGCAACCTGATCATGCAGGAAGTCTGCTTTCTTCAATGTCTCGACCAAGGCAGGAATTTCTTCCTCTTCATTGCAGAAGGATGCCTTCAGCGTACCAAGTGAACGGATCTTTCTGGTAATGGCTCTGGTATCCAGACCATAAATGCCTGGGATCTTCACCCGCTTGAGATATTCATCCAGATTTTCCTTGGAGCGGAAATTGCTCGGCATTTCGCAGTAGTCCTTGATGACAAAGCCGAAGACTGCCGGCATAACAGATTCGTTATCATCATTATTGATGCCGTAGTTGCCAATCAATGGATAGGTCATCATGACAATCTGACCGCAGTAGGAATTATCCGTCAGGATCTCCTGATAGCCTGTCATTGAAGTGTTGAAGACCAGCTCGCCGATCTTATAATCATCAGCACCGAATCCCTCACCTTCATAAAAACTTCCATCTTCCAGTACAAGATACCTTTTCATGCGTTCTTCCTCCATACACTCACACCGCTGACGATTGTTTCTTCAACCGATGCCAGGACTGCCCAGCCGCTGAACGGTGTATTGATTCCTTTTGATAAGAAATTGTCTGTATTGATCCTTGTTTCTTCGCCAAGTCTGACCAAGACCATGTCGCTCTTCCAGCCTTCTTCAATCCGGCCTGTCTTTTCCAGACCAAACCTCGCAGCCGGTGCTTCGCTCATCCAATAGACAAGCTGTGACAGCGTCCAGCGTTTTTTCTTGGCAACAAATTCCGTGTAAAGCAATGGAAAGCTGGTCTCCAGGGATACAATGCCGAAAGCAGCTTTTGCCATTGGCTTATCTTTATCCGCAATGGTATGCGGGGCATGATCACTCGCGATGAAATCCAGCGTACCGTCTTCCAGTCCCTCGATCAATGACATTCTGTCTTGATGCGTCCGCAGAGGCGGATTCATTTTCCAGTTCGTTCCTTTGACATCCGTATTTTCCAGCAGCAGATGATGGGCTGTCACTTCACCGCTGACATCAGCGTGATTTCTTTTTGCCTCTGCAATTGCCTCAACACTGAGATGTGAGCTGATGTGGCATGCATGGTATCTGCCGTGGATTTCTTCAGCGGTCTGCAGATCACGTTTCAATGGTTCGCTCTCACATTCATCCGGAATACCGATCCAGCCATTCTCTTCGGCGTACTTTGCTTCGTGGACGCTGGCTCCCGGCTTGCGGTACTGCATGTCTTCAGTATGACATGCAATCAGGATTCCCTGTTCTTTAGAAATCTGCATTGCTTTCTTCATCAGTTCAGGATCATTCATGCCGACACCGTCATCCGAGAACCACTTCACACCAAGTGCTTCGATCCCGGCAATGTCGCACAGCTGCTTTCCAGCTTCCCCAATAGTGATTGGCGCATAAGGATATGTATGTACTATCGAATTCTCATTGATCAGCTGCAGGTAGGATTTCATCTTTGCAGGATCATCGGGACAGGGAATCAGGTTCGGCATCGCAAAGACGGAAGTAAAGCCGCCGTGAGCCGCTGCGGCAGAGCCCGTCGCAATTGTTTCTTTTTCCTCATGGCCGGGCTGTCTGAAATGAACATGTACATCAACAAGTCCCGGCAGCAGCGTTAAGCCCGTGCCGTCAATGACTTCATACTGTCCTTTAATATGCTCGGCAATCTGCAGGATCTTTTTTTCATCAAACAAGACCTGCACCTTCTGCAGTTTTCCCTGATACAGAACATCCGCATTTTGAATGATGCGCTTCATTTTTCGCTCTCCGGGAATGGTGCAAAGCCAAACGCTCTTTTAATCACAGCTTTTCTGACCAGAACGCCATTGGCCATCTGCTTGAAGATCCGGCTCTTCGGCGCTTCAACAAGGTCAGTGTCAATTTCAACACCGCGGTTGACAGGTGCTGGATGCATAATGATGGCATTCTCCTTCATCTTTGCATACCGTTCTTTTGTCAGACCGTAGTTCTGTAAATAATCTGCATCACTGAGCCCCTGGATTGCTGCACCGCGCTCTTTCTGGATCCGCAGCATCATGACGACATCAGCCTTTGGCAGTGCTTCATCAAAGTCGACATGTTCATAGCCTTCACGCTCCCATTCCTTTGGGCCGCTGAAGCGGACGGTGCTGCCGAATTCTTCCAACGCTGTTTTATTGGACGCAGCGACTCGGCTGTGCTGGATATCTCCACAGATCAATACATTCAATCCCTCCAACGTTCCAAATTCCTGATACATCGTCAAGAGATCCAGCAGACATTGGGTCGGATGATCACCGGCGCCATCCCCTGCATTCAGAATTGGAATATTGATGCCTTCCAGTTCCTTGTAGTAGGCATCCTGGCTGTGGCGGATGACCACAGCGTCATAGCCGACGCTCTCCAGCGTCTTGACGGTATCGTAAAGCGTTTCTCCCTTGGTCACTGATGAAGCAGATGTCTGTACATCCGCAACTCTGCATCCAAGCTGCAGCTCAGCTGATTCAAAGCTGTAGTGCGTCCGCGTCGATGCTTCAAAAAAAAGATTGGCAACGAGAGCCTTTGAACAAGGCAGCTGCCAATCTGAATAAGAAACATTAAATAATGATGCGTCACGGAGAATATGAATGATATCGTTTGTGGAGAGATCATGCATAGAGAGAAGTGAGTTCTTGTTCATAAGTCCTCCTTTTGCTCAAAAAAAAGGTTTCAAATGCCGAATGCATCCAAGTACCTTTTTTTCTTCCTGACAATAATACCATACCAAACCAGGATTGCAATATCTGAATTTATGAAAATTATGAATCCAATTTTCAGCGTTCTATTTCTGCTTTTGATGCGAATGCGGATGCGCCTGATCAACAACTTTTCTCAGTCTGTCCTGCGTCACATGGGTGTAGATCTGGGTCGTTGAAAGATTTTCATGACCAAGCAGTTCCTGTACAACACGCAGATCAGCACCATTGTCCAGCAGATGGGTCGCAAAGCTGTGACGGATCATATGCGGATGGAGATGGAACGGGATACCGGCCTTCACACCGCTGTCCTCGACGACCTGCTGAATGGTGCGGGAAGAGATCGGATGACCGTGCTGATTCACGAAGAGGATGCCGTGCTCCGGCATCTTTTCCATCCATAACGGTCGTACTTCATTAAGATAAAGCTGGATCAGCTGTCCGCACCGTGGATAAAAAGGCACCATGCGTTCCTTGCTTTCCTTACCGATGACACTGAGGAAGCCATCCTTTAAATTGATATTCATGATCTTGAGTCCAGCACATTCCGAGACACGAAGACCGCAGGCATACATCACTTCGATCATGCAGCGGTCACGGATCTCCGTCGGCTCACTCAGGTCAAAGCTGTTCAGCAGCGTTTCCATCTGATCAAATGTCATGAACTCAGGCAGCTTTCTTCTTGGACTGCCGCCATGGAACATTCTTACTGGATTGTTCTCAACACCTTCTGAGCGGTTAAGATACCGGTAAAAGCTTTTTAAAGAAGAAAGATTTCTGGCAAAGGATGCATTGCTCAGCTCCCTGCCGCCAATCTCACCGTTTCGCAGCTTCGTAATATAATCACTGACATCTTCCTTGGTGACCGCATTAAAATCATCAATTCCCTGCTCATTGAGATACACGATGAACCGTTCCACATCTCGGCGGTATGCATCCTGTGTATCCTTGGAACCAGTGCGGGAAAGCGAGACATGATTTAAGAATCTGTCGAGACATTCCTCAAAGTTCATGGCGGCTGATCATCTCCTGAATGATCTTCATTGACTGCGGTGCATAAGCACCTTTCTTATCTTTCTTTTTGACACTCTCTTCCAGGTGAACAATGCCGAAATTGGCATTCATCGGCTGGAAATGATTTGGATCAGCGTGGGTAATGTAATAGGACATGGCCCCAATCATTGTTTCATTTCCAGGCTTGACTGGTTCCTCCCCATTGAGTACATGAGCAAGATTAATGCCAGCCAGCATGCCGGAAGCTGCACTTTCAATATATCCTTCAACACCGGTCATCTGTCCGGCAAAGAACAGATCATCACGGAAGATATACTGATATGTTTCTCTTAAGCAGACAGGTGAATTGATGTATGTATTCCGATGCATGACGCCATACCGTACAAACTCTGCATGTTCCAGGCCAGGCACCATCTGCAGGACACGTTTCTGTTCGCCCCACTTCAGGTGTGTCTGAAAGCCGACGATGTTATACAAAGACGCTTCCACATTGTCCTGACGCAGCTGAACAACTGCATATGGTCTCTTTTCTCCCGGTTTTTCCAGTCCTACCGGCTTCATCGGACCAAACAGCAGTGTATCTCTTCCTCTTTTCGCCATCACTTCAAAAGGCATGCATCCTTCAAAGACTTTGCTGTCTTCAAAGCCATGCACCGGTGCTGCTTCAGCAGTGATCAATGCTTCATAGAAGGCATCAAACTCTTCTCTGTTCATCGGGCAGTTGATATAATCAGCTTCCCCTTTATCATAACGGCTCTTTTTATAAGCCTTGTTCATATCAATGGACTCAGCTGTAACAATTGGTGCCGCAGCATCATAAAAGTAGCAGTATTCACTGTGAATCAGTTCTCCCACTGCCTTGATCATTGCCTCAGAGGTCAATGGACCTGTTGCAATAATGCATGGTCCTGCCGGTATGGCATTGACTTCTTCATGAACAATCTCAATGTTTGGATCTTCCGAGATCATCTTTGTGACAGCTGCCGAGAATTTGTCACGGTCAACTGCCAGAGCAGATCCCGCCGGCACCTTATTCTCATCGGCAGCATGCATGATCACCGATCCGATGGTGCGCATTTCCTCTTTCAAAAGCCCAACCGCATTTGTTAATGCATCCGAGCGCAGAGAGTTGGAGCATACCAGTTCCGCGAACCCTTCTGAATGATGCGCTTCAGAATACTTCAGGGGCTTCATTTCAATCAGCTTTACATGGATGCCGCGCTTTGACAGCTGATATGCTGCTTCACATCCAGCAAGCCCTGCGCCGATCACCACAGCTTCTTTCATGGATCATGCCTCTTTCTTTGCAGCAGATTTCTTTGCTGCTGTCTTTTTCACTGCCGGCTTCTTCACAGCAGGTTTCTTGGCTGTTTTCTTGACCGTCTTTTTGACTGTTTTCTTTGCCGTCTTCTTGACTGTCTTCTTTGCTGCTGTTTTCTTGGTTCCTTTATCTGCAGCTTTCTTTTTATCTTCCTTCGCTTTCAAACGGTCCTGCTTGGAGACGATTCGTTCACCTTCCAGATTCTCCATATAATGGCACTTCGGGAAGTTGGAGCAGCCAAGGAAGTATGTTCCGTAACGGCTCTTTCTCTTTAATAATTCCCCACCGCAGTCTGGGCAGAATTTACCTGTCGGTTCCGGTTTTTCGACATCCGGCTTTTCCAGCTGTCTTGTATATCTGCATTTCGGAAAGTTTGCACATGAAATGAATTTGCCATAGCGGCCGTTGCGGTATACCAGCTCACCGCCGCATTCCGGGCATTTCTCACCAACTTTTTCCAGCTCAAGCTTTTCCATATTCTCATATGCCTGATCCAGCAGCGGCTGGAACTTATTATAAAAGTCTTTCAGAGTTGGGACTTCTTCTACTTTGCCGTCCGCAATCTGGTCCAGTTCACTTTCCATCTTTGCAGTATAGTCGACATTGATAATGGACTTGAAGAATTCATCGAGCTTTTCTGTTGTCAGAACACCCTGTTCCGTCGGACGGAATACTTTTGTCCGGGTGGACTCAGAAGCTCTGTCCAAAGTGACATAGCCTCTTTCCTGGATCGTATCAATGATCATGGCATACGTCGAAGGTCTGCCAATGCCGTCCTTTTCCATTTCCTTGATCAAAGATGCTTCCGTATATCTCTTTGGCGGTTCTGTAAAGTGCTGGTTCTGTTTGACCTGTTTTGGATCCAGGACTTCATTCATCTTCATCTCAGGCAGAATTGTATCCTTGGAAGAATCATAATCTTTATATACAGCTAAGAAGCCGTCAAATGTCATTGTCTTGCCGTTAGCAGCCAGATCATATCCATTCCTGCTCAGGATCACAACTAAAGAATCTGAAGTAGACGGTGCCATCTGAGATGCCAGGGCACGCGCATAGATCAGCTTATATAAACGATACTGTTCATTCGTCAGATAGTTCTTGATGAGCTCAGGATCATGATTCAAGGTAGTTGGACGGATTGCTTCATGCGCATCCTGTGCCCCCTCATCATTCTTAGCATGATAGGAAGCACCGAGATACTTCTTTCCGTATTTATCTTCAATCAGATCTTTAGCCTGATTCATGAATACATCTGAAAGTCTGGTACTGTCAGTACGCATGTATGTGATCAGACCTTCCTGCCCGCTGCCTAGATCAATTCCTTCATATAGGCGCTGTGCAATCGACATTGTGCGCTTTGCCGAGAAGCCCAGCTTTGTTGAAGCTTCCTGCTGCAGCGTGGAAGTAATGAATGGAGCCTGCGGTCTTCTGGCACTGCTGCTCTTTTTGATATCTGTAATTTCAAACGGACCGCGGCATGCATCATATGCCTTCTGTGCTTCTTCAGCATTGTTCAGCTCAGCCTTTTTCCCATTGATCTTTGTCAATACGGCACTGAATTCCTGCTTGTCTTTTTCAAATAGAGCATCTAATGTCCAATATTCCTTTGGATTGAATGCACTGATCTCTTTTTCTTTTTCGACGATCAGCTTCAAGGCAACCGACTGCACACGTCCGGCAGACTTGCTCTTGATCTTTGAATGCAGGAGCTTTGACAGCTTGAAACCGATAATACGATCCAAGATGCGGCGGGTTTCCTGTGAATGGACAAGATCCATATCGATTGTACGCGGCTTCTTGAATGCATCAATGACTGCATTCTTGGTGATTTCCTGAAAGGTGACACGGTCTACTTCATCTTCTGACAGTCCCAGTTCTTCCGCCAAATGCCATGAAATTGCTTCTCCCTCGCGGTCCGGGTCGGTTGCCAGATATACTTTATCAGCCTTCTTGGCTTCGCTTTTCAATTCCTTGACAGTATCCGTTTTATCCTTTGAAACAACATATGTAGGCTTAAAATCATTTTCAATATCGACGCCCAGTCCATCTTTACCCTGGATTGCCAGGTCTCTGATATGTCCCTTGGACGATACAACATAATATTCACTGCCTAGGTATTTGCCAATTGTCTTTGACTTACTAGGTGACTCTACGATAACAAGATTTTTCATTCGCTAAATCCTTCAACCTTCTAATATCTGAAAAGTAACAGTACAAAGAATAGCCCAAATCTTTTCAAAGTGTCAACTCTCATTCTCCAGACTGACCGTTTTTGGGCACAAAATCTTCAATCTGTACAGAATCGAACAAGATTCCTGCTCCTTGGGCAATTAAAAGGTCGCATCCTTTCCCAGCTTCCTCCCCAAAAGGATAAGGAAAGCACCAGATATCTTTTGATAAAGACAGTGCTTCATTCACGGTGATCATCGTTCCAGAATGAAGAGTAGCCTGGGTCACGATGCATGCCTCTCCCAGTGCGGCTAGAATGCGGTTGCGCCATGGAAAATGGTGTTTTCGTGGACCGACGTTGGAAGGATATTCACTCAGGATCAGACCTCTGCCGGCAATTTCATGATAAAGAGACCGGTTGCACGAAGGATAGCACTGTTCAATGCCGCATCCTATGACCGCTATTGTATTTCCGCCATGCAGCGCTGTCTCATGTGCGGCTGCATCCGCACCTTTCGCCAATCCGGAAACAATGACATATCTTTTACTTAAGATTTCAGCAGCCAACTTGGTATTTTCCTTCCCATACGATGTCAGTTCTCGAGACCCAACGATTGTCATCATCGGCTTCTGAAGAAGTTCCAGATTTCCCCGATAAAAGAGGATCCATGGCGGATAGCGGAGTTTCCGCAGGGCATCAGGGTACGCCTGATCAAAAATTGTGATATATGGTTCTTTGATCTTCTTTTCGCTGACTGCAAGATTCTTCTTTAAGGCATCTGCTATCTGATTCCAGTCACCTTGATAAAAATATGCATACTCTGCAATAATTTCTCTGATTTCCATCACTTTCTATATATAGAATAGATAAAAAAATTCTCTTGCGAGAATTTTACAGTTCCAGTTTTTCCTGTACAACTTTGACCGGTCCATAGCTTCTGCGGTGGATCGGTGTGATGCCGTACTTTTCGATTGCTTCTAAATGCATCTTGGTCGGATATCCTTTATGCTTGGCAAACCCATATTCAGGATATTCCTTGTCATACTGCAGCATCAGACGGTCTCTAGTAACTTTTGCAAGAATACTTCCAGCAGCAATGGAGATTGATTTCTGATCTCCTTTGATCAGATCAATCGTCTTCTTTCCTTCTACCTGGAATTTCATAGCATCCGTAAGGATGATCTCTGCTGGTGCATCTTCAGCAATCTGTTTCATTGCCTTGCGGTCAGCTTCCAGTATATTCAAACGGTCAATTTCTTCAGGAGATACTTCAATGATTTCAAACCAGAGTGCTTCCTCCTGGATGACATCATATAATAAGTCTCTTTTCTTTTCTGAGACTGCCTTTGAATCATAGATATCCGGATTCTCATAACCAGCTGGGAAAACAACACCTGCAACTGATAAAGGTCCTGCCAGAGGACCTCTTCCTGCTTCATCAATGCCGATGATCAGTTTCCCCTGCGGCCAGTATTCATGTTCATATTCATTCGGACACAGTTTTACGGTCTTCTTCATTGCCAGCTTTCTCCAATGTCAGCCTGCCGAGCTTTCCATGCCTGAGATCATTCAGGAACGACTCAGCCGCCCGTTTAATATCGAGGACATCGTCCTCTTTCTTGAAATGTCTCTTCACAGCAACTGCCTTCAGCATTCCATTCGGATTGACTTCTCCTGATTCATATATATGTTCCAATAAACCTGGATAAAGATCCTGAATAACATGGATGGTATCCATCGCCAGCATCTTCTTATCAAGAATATCATCATTGATGGAGCCAACAGCAGCCAGCAGTGAACCCGTCTGCTCATCATCAAACCGCGGCCATAAGACCCCTGGTGTATCCAATAGATCAAGATCTGGATCAGCGTGGATCCATGTCAATGACCTCGTCACGCCCGGCTTATCTGCAGCCTTAACGGTATTTCTGCCGTTGATGCGGTTGATCATTGTGCTCTTGCCAACATTCGGAATGCCGCAGGCCATTGCCCTGACTGCCCGCGGATGGATTCCCTTAGCAGCCTGCTTATCTCTTTTCGGTTTCATGACCTTAAGTGATTCCTGAATGATCTTCTTGCCGCATTTTGCATCATTCATCAGATCCAATGCAAGACAGGATACATTCTCCTGCTCCTGAAAATATCTGACCCATTCTTCTGTAGCCTTAGGATCAGCCTTATCTATCTTTGAAAGCACAATCAATCTTGGTTTATTCTGTGCCATCTCAGCCAGCATTGGATTTTTAGAAGCCTGTGGAATCCTTGCATCTCGTAACTCAATGATCATATCCACGGCTTTTAAGCGCTCTGTCATTTCCCGGCGCGCTTTTTCCATATGTCCCGGATACCATTGAATCTTTACCATGTTTCGACACCAAAATTACTGAAAGGCCAGAAAATGAAGATGCCCTTCGACTTGATATTTTCTTTCTTGAACGGTCCGTAGTAACGTGAATCGGATGAATGCGGACGATTGTCACCCAGGCAGTAATATTCATCATCACCTATAGTAATCGGCGACACATCTGCCATGAATGTTCCATTATAGCTGCTGACATATGTCTGATCCAGGAAATCTTCCTTGACATACTCACCGTTGATATATAATTTTCCATCTTTGTAAGAGACAGTTTCTCCCGGCAGACCAATGACTCTCTTTACCAGGTATTCATCTTTTTCAGCAACATAGATGATCACAATATCAAATCTCTTCAGACCGCTGATGTTGTAGCCGACAACATTGGAAAAGCCAACAGATGTATCACTCAGTTCCGGATACATTGAATTTCCCTTGACTTGTACCGGACGGATTACAAAGCTTGTCAGCAGAAATACTGCTACGATACATATTGCAAGATCACGAATAAAGGAAAGCACTTCCCTGCCGGCGGACGGTGCTGCTTCTTCCTTTGGCTTCTTCTGCGGTGAAGGTGTTTTCTTTTCACTATATATATCATGATCATCAGCCTGAGGATCCGTCAGTTTTTCCAGAACGCTTGTTTCGGAAAAAGCTGCATCATCCTCACTGACTTCAGGTTCCTTTTTTTCTTGATCATCATCATATGATGCATCAGTTAAGCGCTCCAGTACTCGCGTTACTGACATTTCCTCAGTATCATTCAGATCTGTGTTTTTCTCATTTTTATTCGTCATACATTTATTATACACGCAAACGTATCAATCCGAAGAACACACTTTCTTTAAAGCGCTTTCATTCAGAAAAAATAAAAAAGAGACCCGAAGGTCTCTGATTTCTGAAGCTTATCTGTCTTCCTTGATACGGGCATTCTTAGCAGAACGTCCCTTGAGGTATGTCAGCTTTGCACGTCTGACTTTACCATGGCGGAGTACTTCAATCTTCTCAATGATTGGGCTGTTGACAGGGAATGTTCTCTGAACGCCTACACCAGAAGACATCTTACGGACAGTGAATGTTTCACCGATGCCGCCATTGTTCTTATCAACAACTACACCTTCGAAGACCTGAATACGTGTCTTCTCACCTTCACGAATACGTACATTGACCTTGACTGTGTCACCAGATCTGAAATCTGGGATATCAGTACGGATCTGATTCTTTGTAATCTGATCGACTAAGCTTAAATTCATCTCATTTTCTCCTTTATTTATCGATTGTCATCTGTTCATGAACCATGTTTCTATCAGCGGAACAGTGATGCGCATACAACTGCGCAAGCAGAATCATAGCATAACCAAACACCCTTGTAAACAAAAATCAGCCTGCAGAGCGAACTTTTCATCAGATCCAGCCGAAATGGCAGCAGGCTTTCCAGATTCCGTCATTGACATTCAGATCAGTGACATAATCTGCTTTTTCTTTCAGGGCATCACATGCATTTCCCATAGCAATTGAGAACCAGCGTGGATCGAACATGACCAGATCATTGGTATCATCACCAAACACAACTACATCTTTAGAATCAGCATGAAGATGCTTCATCATCCGAAGAATCCCATCTTTCTTTGCATCATACTGAATCACAAAATAATCATCCGTCATCCGCAGATGGCCGATATCATTGATCCATGGATGGTCCTGCTCCGTACCTTTCTTCATTACCACATAAACTTTCAGGATGTCCTTCAAAGCATGATAGTCCAGGTCTGGATCATAGTGATACGTTGTCAGTTCTGTGCGCAGGCCAGCCTGCTCTAAAAACCGGTAATTATTGAAATAGACTGCATCAGAGTCATCCAGCATCAGCATCCAGCCCAGACCGTCACGGTCTGCATTTTCCAATAAGCGCACTGCTTTGTCACGTTCCAGCGGCGTACTGTCAATGATGACACCGTCCTTGACCAGGCATCCGCCGCCAAAGCAGACAAGATTATTGATCTGCACAGTATCTGCAAATGCGACTGCTTTATAGTAAGCTCTGCCGGTGGCTATTGCGACAAAATGACCGTTGTCCTGCAGAGCATGCAGCGCCTTGGCAGCACTTGGTACAATCTTGTGTGTTGCGTTGTCTGTCAGAGTTCCGTCAATATCAAAGAAAAAGTATTTCTTATCCATGAAGCACCTTCTTCCTGCAGATCATCTGTCCATTTTCCTTTGTGACGATGATAGCGAAATCAAACAGATTCTCCTGGATACACATTTCAAAATCTCCCTGTGGGAAAACATCCTGCTGAGCGGGATCAAAGAACTTCTTTCCTTCGGTATAGCGAAGTTCATTCATTTTCTCCCGGATATCCTTTACCGGCGTACCTTCCAGCAGCGATTTTAAATACAGTGCGCACAGCTCATCTTCTTCCGTTCGATGGCCATCCCATCCCATCGCAACAAGCGAGACATCCCGTGCCTTTTTCTGGAGAATATATTCCGCGGTTGCTTTCGCGTTGACAAAGGAACCGGTCAGGATTTCTTCCGCATTGACCGCATTAGCAATTCCCTGTGTTCCATTTGTCGTTGTATGTACAAAGATCTTGCCAGCAAAGTCAAGATTACGAACAGCATCCGGACTGTTTCCATAATCAAATCCCGGCAGTTTTCTGCCATATCTTTCGCCAATCAGTAGATATTCCGGATGATCCTGTTTCAACTGTCGTGCTTCCTTCTCACTGCCGACTGCATAGATCTTCACCGCTCCTTTGGAAAATAAATATGCTTCCAAGGTAAAAGCACGGAAGACATCGATAATCACGGTCATTCCCCTTGCCTGTGCAGCACCTTCCGTCAATGAAAAAATTGAAATATTCATGCGGCTCTCCTTTTGTTTCACTTTTTTATTCTATCACTGAACTTGCGAAAAGAGGGTTTTAGCGATATATTAGCAATCGAGGAACATTCTATGGCAGAAAATAAACTATTTTACCCATTCAACTACTTCTACGACACCGTTTATACGATTGCTTTTTATGGTTCGAATGCCCCTATGATTGTGAAAGGAAACCTTGTCCTGCGCGCATATTTCAAAGATGATGCAAAGACAATTCCAGATATTGAACATACTTCAGCATACTTAATGGATGAGATCTTTTTTGAGACAAACAAGGTCATTCGTGAGAAGCTGGAAGATCCATACAACGGCAGACGTGAACTGGTTGAACTTCCATTCCCACAGCTGGGTGATGAATATCGGATTGTTTATAATGAATCGGAGATTCCTTCCAGCCGCTATGATGATCTGCTCTCCATCCTAGTCTCGCGTGATCCATATGCACGCGGTGTAGCTATTCTCCTAAAGCGTGGAACAGACGGCGGCATCAGCTGGATGAGTGAAAAAGAAGCCAGAAATATTCAGAAGATTTTAAAGAATAACCATTAAAAAAGATGCCGAAGCATCTTTTTCTTTTTTCTATTAGTTAATGCCGTACCAGCCGATACCTTCGCCATGCCATCCAAGGGAAACGAGCCAATCATTCTCATACTGGGAAGTTGTATAGTTGTGGGTGCCGATGGAAACATTCGGATTGAATTCACGGTACAGAGGAACAGTCTTGTTGTCATCTGAATACCAGCCGATGCCTTCATATTTCCAGCCTAATGTGACCAGCCAGTCTCTTTCAGAAACACTTGTTGTGTAGTGATGATCACCAGAGCTGCGGTTGTATAAACGATAGACTGGTGAGTTGCTGCTGGCAGGAGCTGTCCATCCTACGCCTTCATATCTCCAGCCGAGTGATGACAGATAATCTCTTTCGGAAACGGAGCCTGTATAGAAATGTTCACCGCTGTTCGGATTATATAAACGATACATTGCAACACCAGCTGCAGATGCTGCTGCAGGCTGTGCAGCCTGTACTGTCTGAGCTGCTTCAGAACCATTCCAATAGGTTACGGTAACACTGATGCCCTCAGAATCATTGCATGTATAGAGGATATATGTTCCATCAGCTTTATTCTCAGCTGGTGATCCATCTGATAAGTTGATGCCGTTGCCTGTATTTGTGCCCTGATAGGAAGAAGCCATTGTCAACACGGTCGTTCCAGCATCATCTGTGATTGTACCAGTTGCGGCGGCACCCAATGTTCTGATGATTCTGAATCCCTGTGATGCATGGTCAGCAATCAGCACCTTCTGACCCCATTGAATATAAGCGGCACTGTTCTCTGCATCGACAACGCTCTGTGAGCTGCTGGCATATAATTTTGCACTGTAGCTGCCAATACTTAATGTACCCATTGAGCCGTCAGATGTATGACCAATATTCAGTACTTTTGTCAGACTGTTCGAAGCAGTCGGCAGTATATGTTCAGATGTCTTAGCACTGACTGGAGTAACTGCAAGAAGCACTGCGGCTGTAAGTGTGACTGTTGTTTTAAGTAAGTTTTTCATATGCTTTCTCCCCGCCTGAATATGCAAGCCAGACGGGAGAATCTTCTTTCAGTCCACTGCCATGGATTGATCAAGAAAAACTCCTTAAGTTGCAACTGGCTGCCATTTCAGGCCCTTTAGCTTTGCGTCCCTGCCTTTCGACAGGTTTGCTGATTAAGATGTATGTAAGAAGCGGTGTTTGTATTAAAACGGAAGAACGATGAGGAAGAAAAAGGAGATCCACCAGTCCTGCAAACAGACTGATAGATCTCCTATCATGTTCGGTTGCAGCTGGCTGCCATTTCAGGCCCTTTAGCTTTGCGTCCCTGCCTTTCAACAGGTTTGCTCATCAAGTTGTTCTTGTTACACCTATAAGATAGTGAATATTAAAATTAAAATCAATTCATTTGGAGCACAATGTTATCATTACTCAAATGAGGATAATGTTAGACATCTTTTTCTGTGACAACACCATAGATCATCGGTCTGATCTCACCTTTTTCCGGCGTGATTTCAATGGATTCATGCAGAAGCTCTTCTGCATCTTTCAGATACTGGTCATTATTGACATACAGTGTGCATAGACTGTCGCCATTCTTCACTGCATTGCCGCATCTTACCTTCATAACTAAACCGACAGCTGGATCAATTGCATCTTCCTTCTTGGCTCTGCCGGCACCGAGCAGCTGTGCTGCTGTCCCAATCTTCTCTGCATTCATAGAAGAAACAAATCCATCTTTATCAGCAGTCACTTCAATATGCTGTTTCACTGCAACAAGTTTCTCCATGTTTTCAACTGTCAGATAGCTGCTGTCGCCGCCCTGCAGAGAAATCATCTTCTGCAGTCTCTTCAGGCCGGAACCATCCTTGATTGCATTCTGCAGTTTCTGCTTTGCTTCTAATTCATTGTCAGCTAGATCTGCAAGCATCATCATATTTTCACCCAGCAGCATGCATACTTCATACAGAGGATCCGTCTCAGCTATTTCTCCGCTCAGCAGCTGCACTGCTTCTCTGACTTCCAAAGCATTGCCTACCGCCATACCTAACGGCTGATTCATATCCGTCACCAGTGCTCTGACTTTACGGCCGACCAAGGTGCCGATGCTGACCATCAGCTTTGCCAAACGGAAAGCTTCTTCTTCCGTACGCATGAAAGCACCTGTTCCTGTCTTGACATCCAGCACAATTGCATCAGCTCCGGATGCCAGCTTCTTCGACATGATGCTCGAAGCTATCAGCGGAATAGACCGTACTGTTGCTGTAACATCACGAAGTGCATACAGCTTCTTATCGGCCGGTACCAGATTGCCTGTCTGGCCAATGACAGAGACACCGTTCTCTCTGACAATTTCTTTAAATCGATCCATGGACTGTTCAATTGATGTACCAGGAATAGATTCCAGCTTATCAAGTGTACCGCCTGTATGGCCAAGACCTCTGCCGCTCATTTTTGCAACTGTACCGCCGCATGCAGCTACCAATGGTGCAACAACGAGGGTTGTTGTATCCCCAACGCCGCCGGTGCTGTGCTTATCTAATTTGACGCCCGGAAGATCAGAAAGATCAACAACATCTCCTGAATGCATCATTGCCATTGTCAGATTCGCTGTTTCCTGCGGCGTCATGCCCTTCTGCAGAATAGCCATGCACATCGAAGACATCTGATAGTCAGGAATGTCTCCTTTGACATAGCTTTCAATCATTTCATGGATCTCTTCCTTGCTCAGTTCACCGCCGTCAGCTTTCTTTTCAATTGTGTCAACAAATCTCATATAAAAAACATCTCCATTTCTTGCATATGATTACTGGAAAATCCGAATCAATATAATATTAGTATGCTTCTTTTCATAGCTCTTTTCAAGCAAACAAAAGCAATGCTGTTATGCATTGCTTCAGCAAATATCAACGTTTGTATAAAACTGAATTCTATATCACTGACCGTCAGATGAATTCAAGTGATCCAGGGCATAATTTACTGTATACATCGTAAACTGATAGTAGATGCGCTTGACTTCAGAAGGATCCATCTGCAGTTTTTCTGCACATGCATCAGCCGATTCATGCCGGCCGTAGCAGTTCATGACTTTTACCCATTCAGCTGCACTTAGCTCCTCTGTCTTGGCAATAATCTGCTTTGACACATATTCTGAAAGGACCTTATGCAGCTTCTCATTCGACATTTTCGCCGTAATATTATCCATGCTTCTATTTTAAACGAATTATTCTTCTTTACCAATATGATAAATCGGTTATCAGAAAGCTTTATTGACGTTTTTAAATAGCTGAAATAGAATAAGGTCATGGAAAATAAAGTGATCAAAGATAAATTAGATGCATTTGAGCTTCCTGCATACGAAGAGATTCCAGATGTTGGACTGTACCTTGAGCAGGTATCAAGATATGTCAACGGGCCATTGGAAGAATTCCCTGAGATGAAAGTCACCCCTTCGATGATTTCGAATTATGCCAAAGCCAAATTATTCTCCAGAGTCAATAAAAAAACATATTCCCGTGAACAGATTGCCATCGTCTTCTTTATTACAATTGCCAAATCCGTTCTTTCCATCGAATATGTCAGAACAGCGCTGGTGCTGTTCCGTTCAAAGAATTATTCGATTCAGAAAGGATATGAATACTTCCGCAGGGAACTGCAGTATGCAGTATCCGTATTCTACGAACCGTCTGAAGCAAAGAAAGCTTCTGCAAGCCTGACTGAAGATGAAAAAATGCTGAAGAATGTATGTACAGCCATTGCACATAAGATGTATCTGGAACGCTACTTTGAGACTCTGCAGAACACTCTGCCGCCTGAGACACCTTCCAAGCATAAGAAGAATGAAAAAAAATAAAACAGCCATCTGGCTGTTTTACTTTAATTTTGTACCGCAGTGTGTGCAGAACATCTTGTCATGCTCGCCTAATTCTGCACCGCAGTTCGGGCAGAATTTCAAAATCTTTTCTTTCTTTTCAGCGGGAATTTCCGCTGCCGTTTCCTCAGGTTTTTCTTCATCAGCAGGCTGTGGAGCAGCAATCTCTTCAGCAGCTGCAGGAACATCCTGGACTGCTGGTCTTTCTGGCTCTTCTGTTATTTCTGCTGGTGTTTCTGCAGCTGACGATGCCATCACTGGTTCGGCAGACACTGGCTCATTGACTGCAGGAACAGGTGCTTCCGGCTGTTTGATGACCATGCCTGCATCAATCGGCTGTACATATGTTTCTGTAAACAGTGCTTTTCTCTTACCATAATAAACGGCATTCAGGATCAGCATCAGGGCATTGATCACTAATACAAAGATCTCAACGGAAAGCAGAATGCTTCCTCTCTGCACAATGTCTGCTGACATGCCATTTGCCTTGGCATAATTGCCAAGAAGATCTGTCAGAACCGATGGAGACTTCAGATAAAGCATAAAGGATTCATATGCAATCAATGCTGTTTCAATTGTATTTACAAGCAGGTAATACAGCCATCCTCTGCGTGCATTTTCCTTCCAGGAGAAGAAGCCGAAGCAGACATAGACAATCAATATTGTCATGCAGATCCTTACGCCAAAATATGCAACAACATACCAGAACGTACTTCCTAAATTTGAAATGGTCGCACCAAATGCTGCCAGCACTGGTTTCAGGACTGCTGTTAAATGCGGAATCTGCAGGCCGAACAGTTCATTGACCAGAGAAAGCAGTTGATACACTGCCATGATCATCGATACAGGCAGACAGAAGTATTCCAGGAAACGATGCCACTTTAACGGTGTTTTTTTTCGATCAGTATATTTCATATCATCCCTCTTTAAATATCATGATTATTATAAAACGAATCACTGTGAATATTCAAAAAAGAAGGCTATATTCTTCCTTCTTTTTGCAGTTTCTTCATGATCTTTTTCTCTTCATCTGTGAACTCATGTTTTTCAAACAGATCCGGTCTTTCCTTCTTTGTCAGAAGAAGAGACTGTTCAACGCGCCATGCACGGATCTTGGCATGATTTCCTGAGAGCAGTACATCCGGTACTTTTCTGCCTTCATATTCAGCCGGCTGTGTATACTGCGGATATTCCAGCAGACCATTCTCATGAGATTCCTCGTCGGTGCTTCCTTCTGTGATACTGCCTTTCAGCAGACGGATCACTGAATCCATGATGACCATGGATGCCAGTTCGCCGCCGGTCAGAACGTAATCACCGATTGACACAAGTTCATCGACTTCATCATTTATGCGCGCATCCAGGCCTTCATAGTGACCGCATAAGATGATCAGATGGTCTTTCTGAGACAGCTCATGCGCCTTCTTTTGAGAATATGGATGTCCGGCCGGAGACATCATCAATGTATAGCTGCTGTCCGTTTTTACCGAATGCAGTGCATCCAGCACCGGCTGACACTTCATGACCTGACCGCAGCCGCCGCCGAACGGTCTGTCATCTACATGCTTATAATTGTCATGGGCAAAATCTCTGATCTGGACAAATTCGACTTCCGCCAGTCCACGGTCAATCGCTCTGCCGATGATTGAAGTTTTAAGAAAGTCCTCATACATTTCCGGAAAAAGCGTCAATACAGTGATTTTCATAATAGTCCTTCTTCCCTGTGAATGACAATGAGTTTCTTCTCCAGATCAACCTGTTTGATAAATAGTGGAATATACGGGACCAATGCATCATTTTCTCCTGCACGTTCAATGCGGAGATGTGTCTGCCCTGCATATGTTTCTTCAACTGCTATGACTGTACCGATCTCGCTGCCTGCTTCATCTACAGCTTTCAGGTCAATCAGCTGATCACGGTAGTATTCACCATCCGTCAAAGCCTGACGGTCATTGGCATCCATAAAGACAGAACATTCTTTATATTTTTCAACATCATTGATATTCTGCGCACCAGCGAACGATACCAGCGGGAAGCCCTTGTGTACACGATAAGAAAAGACTTTGTAAGAAAGATACTGTCCGTCCTTCTCAATATATACTGTTTTCCCATTCTGATATCTTTCAGCATCAAAGTCAGAACAGCTCTGAATCTTGAGTTCTCCCTTAATACCATGTGTATTTACAATTTTACCTATCTTGATATATTCCATGCATGATTCTCCTAATGAAAAGGATGCTTACGCATCCTCGTTAGATCTGTTCAAACTTGATTGTGACTTTCTTGTCTTCCGTGTGGGAAGCAACACTCATGACCTGACGCAATGCAGAAGCCATGGAGCCCTTTCTGCCAATCAAACGAGCAATGTCATCATTCTTTGCATATACATGTAAAAGAACTTCATTGTCATCTGCACTCGGCATGATCCTTACTTCAAGGCTGTCCTTGTCTTCGACCATTGGCTTGACGAGGTCAAGAAGCACCTTATCCAGTTCTGCCATAATCTATTACTTCTTTGCCTTAGCGGCTGCCTTAGCATCGTGGAACTGCTTCATGATGCCCTGACGTGAGAGAATATCACGTACAGTATCAGATGGCTGTGCACCATTGTTCAGCCAGTATAATGCCTTTTCAGCATCAACTGTAACTGTCTCTGGTTCAGTTGTTGGATTGAATGTACCGATTGTTTCAATCTCACGTCCATCTCTTGCAAAGCGGGAATCCGCTGCAACGATACGATATCTAGGAGCCTTCTTAGCACCCATTCTCTTTAAACGAAGTTTAACTGCCATATTTACGATTTCCTCCTGTTCAACAGGAACTACTATAATACTGAATATACCAGCTGTCAAGGGAAATCCCTTGACACTCTTTAATGCCTGCGGAAGCCGTTGCGGTTGGATAAATCAGGCACCTGCATATTCCGCATGTTCTCTGCCATTTTATTCAGCTTTTCCTCACTTAAACCGCCATTCTTCTGCATCATGCCCAGCTGGTCAACAGCCTTCTTGGTGCGGGCGAACTGATTCATCAGTTTATTGACGCTCTCTACAGAAGTACCTGATCCCTTTGCGATTCTCTTCTTCATCGTGCTGCGGATCTTCTCCGGATGCTCCCGTTCATAGTTTGTCATCGACTGAATGATTGCCTTGGTCTGCTTCATGGCAGAACCAGTCTTGGCTTCATCCATCATATCGGCATACTGATTCATCCCAGGCAGCATCTTCATAATGCCGCCAAGAGGTCCCATCTTCTCAATCATTTCCATCTGCTTCAGCATATCGTTCAGAGAGAACTGGCCGTTCATCATGCGCTCAGCCATCTTCTGTGATTCTTCCTGATCGATCTTTTCCTGAGCCTTCTCTACAAAGGAGACAATATCTCCCATGCCGAGGATCCGGTCTGCCATACGGTCTGGATGGAAGACATCCATATCATCGATCTTTTCACCTTCACCGACGAACTTGACCGGCACTTCGGTGATCTTCTTAACAGACAGGACACCGCCGCCGCGGGAATCACCATCAAACTTCGTAACGACTAAACCGGTCAAAGGAAGTGCTTCCTTAAATGCCTGCGCTACATTGACGATATCCTGACCTGTCATTGCATCGACGGTCAGCAGAATATCATCTGGATGCACAAGTTCATTGATATCCTTCAGCTCATTCATCAGTACTTCATCAATATGCAGACGTCCTGCGGTATCGATAAAGACAGTATCATATCCCTTTTCAGCGGCATACTGCATGCCCTGCTTGACTGTTTCCAAGGCAGCCGTATCCGGACCTAAGGTAAATACTTCGGTGTCAATTTCTTTTCCCAGTGTCTGCAGCTGTTCAATGGCTGCCGGGCGGATGACATCGGCCGCAATGAGCATTGGCCTGCGGTTCATCTTTGTCTTTAAAATCTTTGCAATCTTGGCAACAGATGTAGTTTTACCAGTACCCTGAAGACCGACCATCATAATGACCGTGATGCCTTCACTCTTGAAATTCAGACCAGCTTCTTCATTGCCAAGCAGATCAACAATCTGATCATGGACAATCTTGACCAGCTGTTCACCAGGTTCCACTGATTTAAGGACTTCTTCACCTCTCGCCTTTTCACGGATCTCATTTAAAAAGTCCTTGACGATTTTGTAGTTCACATCCGCTTCTAAAAGTGCCAGACGCACTTCCTTCAGCATATCTTCCATATTGGCATCGCTTAATGTACCCTTGCCGGCCACATTGCGCATTGCCTTATTTAAACGTTCACTTAATGAGTCAAATGCCATAACTGTTCCTCGCTTTATCAAACGAGTTTATTTTACCATAGATTTCAGTCTTTCGTTTTCGTGATCACATTTCTTCGATGCGGATACGTCACGTGTTCGGCAATAATATGGCAGTCATACAGACCTGTTCCGTTCATTTTTGAGACCATCCGTCCTTTTAAGGCAACAACTGTACCTGGTTTGCAGCAGTCCCGGACCTCTTCTGCAATCCCCCGCCATACTTCAACATAGAAAAAATCTTCATCCAGACTGCCATCCTCATTGCGGAACATTCGATCTGTCTGGACAATCATGAAACATGCATTGCCCTTCTCACTGCCGGTGCTTACCCGCGGGCTTTCCATCACCGTTCCAACTAGAAAACATCCATTCATCATACTTCCATCCCCCTCGTCTACAGTGTGACAGAAAGCATCATTCGCAGCAAAGAATCATATCTGTATCAGAGTCTCAAAAAATGCAGATATGCCTTTGACATATCTGCACTGGATTCTCATATCTTACAAAAAAGGGCAAAGTTACTTTGCTTTGTCCATGTGCAGAAATGCACGAATTCTTTTCTTTCTGGCAATTGCTTTCTTTGCCTTATTGACATCGCCGACCCATTTGCACCGACCGCTGCAGTGTGAACAGTTCCCACCGCAGGAATCCAGTCCATGATTGGCAATATACATGATATCCAATACCGCAAGAATAACGATTGCGACAATAATATTCCAAGTTGCTGTATTCATATTCCACCTCTCATGAGTTAACTATAACTAACTATTTTCCTATGTGCAATCAATATGCATAAAAAAGAAGAACATCTCTGTTCTTCTCACTCATATCTTTCGCCGGTCTCTGTCTTCTTAACACTCTCATCCGGTTTGATAAATACTTCTCTCGGCTTGGAACCCTGTGCCGGTCCAATGACGCCTGCTTCTTCCAATGCATCAATCATTCTTGCCGCCCGGTTGTAGCCAATGCCAAATCTTCTCTGAAGAAGACTGGTAGAAGCTTTCTGCGCCTCTACAACATATTCTTTGACTTCCTGAAAGAGCGGATCATCATTGACTGTTGCGACAGGTGATCCATCAGCATCATTGATTCCCTCCAGCATGATGAATGAATCGTCATACATCGGTATTGCTTCCGCAGATACATAATCCGAGATGCGCTTGACTTCATCATCTGTAACAAAGACACCCTGAACACGTGTTGCGGCATTCTGTCCAATCGGCATATACAGCATATCACCATTGCCCAGCAGACGTTCCGCACCGATATGATCCAGAATTGTTCTGGAATCCATTCCGGAGGAAACAGAGAATGCAATACGGCTTGGAATATTTGCCTTGATGATGCCGGTAATGACATCAACAGAAGGCCGCTGTGTAGCGACAATCAAATGGATGCCGGCAGCTCTGGCCAGCTGTGTAATACGCTGTACAGAAGCTTCGACTTCCTTGCCTGCAACTACCATCAGGTCAGCAAGCTCATCGATAATGACAACAATATAAGGCAGCTTCTTTGGACATGGGGAACCATCTTCATTCGGACGTCCGTCCTGCTCCATCACCTTCTGGTTATAGACTTCAATATTGCGTACGCCTGCTGCTGCAAACAAGTTATAGCGTTCATCCATGATGCGGACGATGACCTTTAATGCATTGCTTGCCTGAGTCGGATCATTGATGACCGGTCCAATTAGATGCGGAATATGCTGGAATGGTGTAAATTCAACCTTCTTTGGATCAATCAGCAGCATCTTGACATCTTCCGGCTTGGTGCGCATCAGAAGTGACGTGATGATGGAATTCATACATACAGATTTACCGGAGCCAGTTGCGCCGGCAATCAAAAGATGCGGCATCTTATCCAGCCGGCAGGTAATTGTTCTGCCAAGCAGATCTTTTCCTAAGAAGAACAGCAGCGGCTGATTCTTGTCCTTGGGTGAGACATCATTGAGCAGATCTCTCATCTTGACCGGCGTGCTCTCTTCATTCGGCACTTCAATACCGACTGCATTTCTGCCGGGAATTGGTGCTTCAACGCGGATATCTCTCGCCGCCAGCTGCATCTTGATGTCATCCGTCAAAGCTAAGATCTTCGATACTTTGACATTGACATCCGGGCGTATCTCAAACTGAGTGACAGCCGGACCAATATGCGTATCAACTAGTTCAGCTTCAATATCGAAATTCTTAAGGATACTGATGAGCAGCTGGCCTTTTTCACGAGCCGCCAGCTCATTGGCACCATTGGCATTCTTCGGCGGAATTGGATCAAGGAGGGCTGGTTTTGGCAGACGGTATGGACGGTTGGAATGCTTGACAATCGGTACTGGAGCCGGCAGCTGCTTTCCTTCTTCCTCTGCCAGCGGTTCGTCTGCCGGCATTTCTTCCGCAGGCTCTTCTTCGATATGCTTTTCAGCAGCATCCTGCAGATCATCGACATTGATGAACACAGAATCTTTATCAGAAACAACTTTGCCTGGAATCTTAACGACTGGAATCTCTTCCGTCGGACCATCAGCACGGATATTTAAAATAGAAGATTCTTTCGGCTTTTCTTCTTCCTCGTTCATTAAAGACAGCTGTTCCGGCTGCTTGACTTCTTCGGTCAGATTCTTCAGCTCTGCCGTTGATTCCTGATCAGCTTTGATCTGACCAAGCTTTGCCTGTTCCTTCTTTTCCTTATGCTCTGCAAGCATGTTCCAGAGGTTGGCCGGTTCTTTTTCTTCTTCTGGTTCTTCTTCCGGCGGTTCTTCCTTCTGATGATCAGGTGTCTTGAAGAATGCTGCAATTGTATGAAAAGCATCCTTGTATGTATCTAAAGATACAAGCAGAAGCGCGGTGATGATAAACAGGACAACAATGACCAGGATGACGCCTGGTCTGCCAAAAGCCATGGACGTCAAGGCGTACAGCAGACCGCCGATGATACCGCCGCCGACGGCTGTGACAGGCTCTTTGCTGAAGTAGTCTGTAATATGGTCAACATACGGCATAATGGTCGGAATGCCGGTATCTTTTGTATTCAGATAGGCACAGAGCAGAAGAACAGCGCAGATGACCAGAATTGCCGGTGTCGGGTTCTTCTCTTCATTGCCATGATGCCTGTTCATGACATTGATCAGGATCACTATGACAACAATAGAAAGGACCAGCCAGAAAAGATCTCCAAGCAGATATCTCTGGAGATTATATAGGAAGATGCCGATGATGCCGTATCTCAATAATGCGACAATCGCCAATGCAGAAAGGATCACTATCGTGATCCATTGTCTTACTTCTTCCTGCTGTTCCCTTTTTTCCTGTGCTTTTGATTTTCTAGCCACTTCAATCCTCTTAATCCTTTGTATTGATCTCTACAATTGCCGGCAGGATCATAGGTCTCTTGCCTGTCTCATGCAGTACATAACGGCTGATCTTGTCACGTGCTTCGGCACGGCAGCCCATATTCTCATAACGGTTTTCCTTGACAGCTTCATTGATCGTCGATTCCATCAGATCACCGATCTGCTTGACTATGTAGTCAGCATCTTTCAGATAAATGACACCGCGCGACTGAACATCCGGACCGCCGATGATTTCTTTGGTCGCATGGTTCATGACAACACCAACGATGATGGCACCGTCTGTGGAAAGTATCTCTCTGTCCTTCAGCACCATGCCGGAAGAATCGAGGTTCTCATTGCCGTCGACCATGACATCTTCAGCTTCCATAGAGTCAAAGTTCTTTGCCAGTTTACCATCTTCAAAGGTGGCAATCTGACCGTTGTCCATGACAATGATCTTATCTGCAGTATAACCCATGTTCAAGGCAATATTTGCATTCGCAATCAGCTGTCTGTATTCACCCTTGACCGGCATATAGTACTTCGGTTTGAGAAGGTAGATCATCATCTTGATGTCTTCAATGCTTGCATGCATGGAGAAGGCACGCTTTGCATCAACACTGATGACTCTGCCTGCTTCACGGTACAGATCATCTTCCATGCTTGCTTCATCACGCTCTGTCCCAGGCACTGCCGGGGATGCGATGATCACTGTATCGGAAGAACGGAGCTCAATGTTCTCATCTTCCTTGATGGCAATCTTGTGAACCTTACGGAAGATCGTCGAACCTGTCCCGGCAACCAGTACCAAAACATTTTCCATTTCATTCAGGAAGCTGCTCGGGGCAATCTCCAGTCCAGCCGGAATATGATAGTAACCAAGCCTAGCCATATCAGCCAATACATTCCGCAGTTCATCATCATAAATCATAACTTTGCGGTTGTATTTGTTCGCCAGTTCAATCAGTTCGATGACACGGTAGATGTTCTGATTATATACGGTGACAAAGATACGCCCTTCAGCATCTTCAAAATACTGTTCCAGTTGAGATGAGATGCGGTGATTTGGAGCACTGTGTCCCTCTCTTGTTGAACCGACGGATTCACACAGCAGTGCCAAGACACCGGCATTGCCAAGATCTGTAATATTGGTAATATCGAACTTGAATGCTTCATTCATCGTATCGTAGTCAACGATGAATTCTGATGTATAGACAACGTATCCGTCATCTGTCTTCAGGGCAACTCCAAAACCGTCCGCAATCGACTGCGTTGTGCCAAAGGTGCGGATCTCTGTCCTGCCAATGGTAAATGTGCTGTTCCTTCTGATGCGGTGAATATTGACGTCCTTCAAGCCAAGCTTCTTCGCTCTTCTTTCAAAGATCATTGCGGTCAGCGGCGCCATGTAGACCGGCACATTCGGAATCTCCTTTAAAAGATTCGGCAGTGCAGCCATCACATCATCATGACCATGGGTAATAAATACACCTCTGATCAGATCTTTGTGTTCGACCAGATATTCAAAGCTTGGAATGATCATCTCAATACCAAGCTGTTCTCCTCCAGGGTACTTTAAACCGCATTCCATGACAAAGATGTCATTTCCATTTTCAACAACATACATATTCTTGCCGTCTTCATCAAGACCGCCAAGCGCAAATATGCGTACTTTACTCATAAATTATCCTCCAATACTTCTTTGTATCTACTGATTATATTATAAAACAATTTAATTTCATTCACAATGCACGGCCGTCAAGTGAAAAGCTCTTTACATCCGTGATCTCAACTTCGACAATCTGATCTTCAAGACCTTCCGGCCCGCTGAAATTTACCAGCTTGTTCTCTTCGCTGTAACCGCTGTACATCTGACTGTTTTTCTTTGATCTTCCTTCACACAGTACTTTGACAATCTGATGCAGGTACTTCTGATTGTTTTCCTTTGCCCATCTGTTCAAATGCTCATTCAGTTCCTGCAGACGCGCATTCTTGACTTCCGTACTGATTTGGTGATCCATTCTGGCAGCCGGCGTTCCTTCACGTGGAGAATACATAAAGGAGTAGGCCATGTCAAAGCGGCAGTAGTCTGCCAGATCCAGTGTCTGCTGGAATTCTTCGTCTGTTTCCCCTGGGAAACCGACAATCAGGTCAGTGGTAAAAGTGATATTCGGAATCTTCTTCTTTAAGCGGTCAAAGAGGTCTTTATATTCCTCAGATGTATACCCTCTGGCCATGCGGCGCAGAACTTCATTGGAACCAGACTGTACCGGCAGATGCAGCGCCGGCATAATGGCTGGATAGTCGATCATTGCCTGAATGGTCGTTTCGCTGTAGTCGCGCGGTGAGGAAGAATAGAAGCGGATGCGTTCGATTCCAGTTTTGGCAACCGCAATCAAAAGATCTGTAAAGCCGTCTTCCATGCCCAGGTCCTTGCCATAGGCATTGACATTCTGACCCAGCAGAATGACTTCCCTCCCGCCTTTTTCCTTCAGCTGTTCAACTTCTTTTAGGATATCCTTCATCATACGGGAACGTTCCTTCCCTCTGGTATAAGGAACGATGCAGTATGTGCAGAACTTATTGCAGCCATACATGATATCGACAAAGCCTTTGCATGACTGATTTCTTCTGACAGGAAGATCTTCAATGATCCTGCCTTCTTCTGAATAGACTTCAATCTTTCTCTTCTTTGTCTCAATGACTTCATGAAGCAGGTCCGGCAGACGGTACAGATTATGCGTGCCGAAAACAAGATCCACCTGAGGATACTTGTGGATGATTTCATTGACAACGGATTCTTCCTGCGCCATGCATCCACAGATGCAGAAAATGCGTCCAGGACGTTCTTCCTTCAGTCCCTTCAGCATACCGATTTCACCAAAGACATGCTCCTCCGCCGCTTTGCGCACTGCACATGTATTGAAGATCAATACATCAGCCTCACGCGGTTCACTGGTGTTGGTATAGCCCATGATCTCCATCATGCCGGAGATTGTCTCACCATCTCTGACATTGGCCTGACATCCATAGGTGCGGATATAGTATTTCTGATTCTTTCCCAGTGATTCTAAAGAATCATTCATCGCAAACAGACCGTATTCTGCCTGCGGCATTTCTTTTGTACGATGTGCCTCCGCCTGATGGTCTGGAAGGACATAATCATTTTTCTTCATTCTTCTTGTCTCCACGAGGCATTATTATAACAGAAAAAGCTGACTGCAGAAAAAAACCAGCATACGCTGGTTCTCTTCTTCCTTACTTTTCGGAAATTGCACTGACTGGGCAAGCACCTACACATGAGAAGCAAGATACACAAATGCTCTCATCGCACTGAGACTTACCATTCTCGTCAAGAGACAATGCACTGACTGGGCAGACACCTACACAGGCGCCGCATCCAATGCAAGTATCCTTATCAACTGTTACTGGCATGATAATCCTCCTTTAACATTAATATTCTATCATGTAAGCGTTATATTTGGAACGGTAAACTTCAGTAAAAGAAAAGCTGCCGGTCACCCAGCAGCCTGTCAATTACTTCGCTAGTTCCTGAACTCTGACTTCACGGATCAAGGTGACCTTGATCTGGCCAGGATATGTCAGCTCATTCTCAATCTTTTCACGGATATCATGAGCGACCTTGACCATCTTGATGTCATCGATCTTTTCAGGCTGTACCATGATACGGATCTCACGTCCTGCCTGAATTGCATATGCCTTTTCAACACCTTCAAAGCCTGTTGCAATCTTTTCCAGATTCTCCAGACGGTTGATATAGCCTTCCATTGACTCATAGCGTGCACCAGGTCTGGCAGCACTCAATGTATCAGCTGCAGCGACAAGGTTGGAGATGATGTCAGTTGCAGGCGTATCGCCGTGGTGGGATTCGATTGCATTGATGATGATCGGACTTTCACCATATTTCTTGGCATACTTCGCACCAAGTTCCACATGGCTTCCTTCCTGTTCAAAGTCAACGGCCTTGCCGATATCATGCAGAAGTCCGGCACGTTTAGCCACAGCCTGATTCAGACCGAGCTCAGCAGCCATCATACCTGCAAAGTTGGCAACTTCAACAGAATGCTGCAGGCCATTCTGACCATAACTGTAACGGAATCTCATACGTCCGACCAGCTTGACCAGTTCCTTGTTCATTCTGCCGATACCAAGCTGGAAAATCGTATCATTGCCGATCTTCATGATGGCATCGTCTAATTCCTTCGTTACCTTCTCAACAACTTCTTCGATTCTTCCCGGCTGGATCCTGCCGTCCTTCATCAGGATCTCAAGAGACTGACGGGCAATCTCTCTGCGGATTGGATCGAAGCAGGACACCGTAATAACATCCGGTGTATCATCGATGATCAGATCAACACCTGTTGCCTGTTCAATGGCTTTGATGTTGCGTCCTTCACGGCCGATGATCCTGCCCTTCATTTCTTCAGATGTCAATGTAACGGTGCTGACAGTACGCTCAATTGTTTCATCCTGTGCATAACGTTGAATAGCCAGAGCTATGACATTCTTAGCATTGTCAGAAGCCTTTGTCTCAGCTTCCTCCTGCTGTTCATGCAGATACTGTGCGATCTCCTTTTCGGATTTCTTTTCGACCGCTTCCATTAATTCTTTCTTTGCATCATCCTGAGACAGATGGGCAACCTCTTCCAGGACATGGATCTGATTGTCAATTCTCTGCTGCAGGTCTTCTTCTAATTTGTTGAGATTTGCAAGTTTGTCATCGGCAGCTTGTTCTTTTTCACCGATTTTCTTCTCTTTTTGAGAAAGATTCTCTTCACGGAAATTCAAAGCATCTTCACGGCGCAGCAGTTTGTTCTCATTCTGCTGCAGCTGATTGACCTTCTCCTTATTTTTCTTTTCAGCCTGCACTTCATATTCATATGCAGCCTGCTTTCCATCCAGGTCAGCCTGGCGTAATATTGTTTCCGCTTTTGAATTTGCTTCCTTAAGGATCTCTTCAGACTTTGCTTTGCTGCTGTCCAGACCCTGTTTTCCCGCCACCTTCATGGCGATCAATCCTATGACAAAACCTGCAACCGCACCAATCAAGAGAAATAAGTAACTCATGTTAAATCCTCCATTTTCGTGTGTGATTGCTGGGATAACTCCCATATTTATTATTATACGATTGAATGACCCTTTTCACAAGTAATTCTGTAAGGGCTATCACCTGCAGAAGGCCTCTAGAGCACGAAAAACAGCATACCGCACAGGATTCCCACCAGATATCCAACAAGAACATCCTTTGGGTAATGAACCCCGCCCAGTATCCTGGCAAATCCGCTGCAGGCTGCACAGACTAAAAGAACGATGCCCAGCCACGGAATCTGAGACAGATAAGCCATACTGATGATAACAGCCGAAAAGACATGTCTCGAAGGCATCGACTTCCCTTTGGTGTCTTTTTTGATCAATGGGATGATATCTTCCACTTCATATGGACGCGGTTCGTTGATTCTTGTCCTGATCAGGCTGACGACAATAAAGGTGGCTGCTGGAATCAAAAGTACTTTTAAAAACACTTCCCTATGCATGAACAACGTATCCAGCAGAAGTCCGGGATACATGATATAAAACACCCAGGTCAGGCAGTTATTGATAAAATTGAGCCGTTTTGTGTCTCTTTCTGTTTTGATTCCCTGTGTCATCTTCTGATACAGTTCTGTATAATTTCTTTCTGACATAAAGTCATTGTAGCAAAAAGAAGCGTGTTGTTCACGCTTCTTCGCTTTCTTCATCATCAGCAGCACTTGGTGCTGTCTGGGTGAACAGCAGTGCCTTCACCTTTTCGGTTATTTCTGCATCAAAGGCTGGATTGTTCTTCATGTAATCACGAACTGCATTGAAGCCCTGTCCAATCTTCTCACCGTTGTATGAGAACCATGCACCGGACTTATCAATAATGTCGTTTTCAACAGCCAGGTTGATGACTTCATCCAGATGAGAAATACCTTCGCCATAGATCATATTCACGACTGCTGTCTTAAATGGCGGCGCCACCTTATTCTTAACAACCTTGATCTTAGTCACGTTGCCATAGGCATCCTGACCGTTCTTCAGGGTCTCGCCTCTTCTGACATCCAAGCGTACAGATGCATAGAACTTCAATGCACGTCCGCCCGGCGTTGTTTCTGGGTTGCCGAACATAATGCCGACCTTTTCACGCAGCTGGTTGATAAAGATGGCAGTTGTCTGTGAATGATTCATCACACCGGCCAGCTTACGCATAGCCTTGGACATCAGACGGGCCTGCAGTCCTACGGATGCATCGCCCATTTCACCATCCAGTTCTGCCTGCGGCACTAATGCCGCAACAGAGTCCACAACGACCAGATCAATCGCACCGCTCTTGACCAGTACTTCGCAGATATCCAATGCCTGTTCGCCTGAATCCGGCTGAGACAGGATCAGTTCATCAATATCAACGCCTAAATGCTTCGCATAGACAGGATCAATGGCATTTTCAGCATCAATGAAGGCACATCTGCCTCCCTGCTTCTGACATTCCGCAATTGCATGCAAAGCCAGTGTTGTCTTACCGGAAGATTCCGGTCCATAGATTTCAATGATTCTTCCCTTTGGATAGCCGCCGATTCCTAAGGCCAGGTCCAATGCCAGCGAACCGGATGGTATCGCATCAATGGAAACATCGGCACGGTCGCCAAGACGCATGATGCTGCCCTTTCCGTATTCTTTTTCAATTGCCTTCAGAGCATCTGCCAGCAGCTGATCTTTCTTGTCGGTTGTCACTTCTTTTTCCTTGGTTTCTTTCGCCATGATGCATAGCCTCCTAACAATATATAGTCAATGAAACTTCAAATTCCTTACTTTGATTCTAAAATATCATCTTTTAACTGAGAGAAATACTGAATGCCTGATACCAATGAGACAAAGGCTGAAAACCATAACATGATTTCTGCGACCGGCAGTCTCAGCAGTTCAAACGGTAGATTATTCAATAGAACCAGTGCAACTGTCACCATCTGCAGCACCGTCTTCAATTTTCCCATCATGCCGGCGGCAACAACCTTACCGTTATTGGCAGCCATCATGCGGCAGCCATCAACAACAGTATCTCTGGCAATCATGATAATGACTGGAATCACCGGAATGATCCCCTGTGAGACAAACAGCAGGAACATTGTTGTTGTCAGCAGCTTGTCCGCAATCGGATCAGCGAACTTGCCGAACGTGGTGATCATATTACGGCTTCTGGCAATATGGCCGTCTAAAGCATCCGTGACAGCAGCCAGAATATAAATAGCCAATGTTATGATATTGATTACGGATAGATTCACACCGCCGACCGTAAATACGAGCGGTGAAATGCCCATCGCTGAGTATGGAAATAAGTACACGAGAATGATGACTGGAATCAGCACCATTCTAAAAATAGTCAATCGATTCGGTAAGTTCATTTCGTTTCTCCCAACATGGAAATAATTATACCACATCAGCCGAAAATATACCTTTTAACGCAAAGAAAAAGAGAAAGTCGAAAGACGTTCTCTTTATGAAAATGCGCACAATCATAAGCCATGTTCTGTTCTCCTTGCGGAGCGGCAGTCATTTATCTGTACCGAAGTACCTGCCCTGCACTTCCTTTCGTGCGTCGGCAGTTCCCCTACCAAATTTGGGTTTCTCGCTTGCGGGGTTTATCTCGTTCCACCTTGCAGGTTTTCCTGCAAGCTTCGTCACTGTGACACTTTACGGGCTTCAGCCATGGATTTCTCTTTAGGCTTCAGCTCCGCCGTCATCCAGATGGATGCCTGGCCTTATTGATTGGACCAGCACAAACACTACTATCATCGCAGATAGTGCGAGCATGGACTTTCCTCTAACACCGAAGTGCCAGCGGCTGCCTCATGTGCGCATTTTCATCTTCTACTGCTTTTTCTGATCATCAAACACTTGTGATTCCAGGCGTGACAGACGCTTTAGAATATCCACGTTGCTGCCATATGGATGCTCTTCATCCGGTTTGACTCTCAGTTTTCCTTCGTACTCAATTAATTTTGCACGGAGCGAGGCATTGGTGCAGTCAAGTTCCTTGATCTTGTCTTCCAGTTCCTTGACCATTGCTTCATACGTCTGATAATCCTGAATCATCAGATCGAGCATATGATCGACTTGATCCGGATTATATCCCTTAAAATCGATATCAAATTCTTTATCTACAATTGTCTGCGGATCAAGATTCAGTTTTCCAGCCATATTTTCTTTCGCCTCCCTGTTGCTTATTATCGCATTCAACAGTTTGAAAATCAATAAACCTTCCTTAATTACGTGAACAAATGTATAATATTTTCGGTGATCTATTGTTATGATTAATTACCCTAACGGCAAGAAAAAAACTTGGACTTCGAACAGCACTTCTGCCAGCGGCAGAGGTATGAAACTGGAAAGTGACATCAACACAACGAACCAGTGGTACCTGGACAATGAGACTGCAGTCGTTCATAAAAAACCGACACCGATCACAATTGTCAAAGTGGATTATCCGAAGCGTTCGGCAGCTAAGATCACGGAAGCTTATTTCAAGCTTCCCAGTACGACTGACTACAACGGCATCTACCGTACAAGATACATTGATTTCGAAGCAAAGGAATGTGCTTCACGAACATCATTTCCTTTCAAGTCACTGCATCCTCATCAGATCAGTCATCTATCAGCTGTTTTAAAACAAGGTGCAATTGCTTTCCTGATTGTCCGTTTTACACTCTATGACGAAACATACTATGTTCCTGCTGACCAAGTCATTGATTATTGGCAGAACAGCGGCAGGAGATCCTATCCATATGAATGGTTTCAGGAACATGGCTATTTGATTCCGGGCTCCTATGTGAATCCGGTCGATTACATCGCGATTGTTGATCAATTGTATTTTGATCACAAGAAAGAAAGGATACATGCGAATGCAGACAAACAACAAAGGCAGAAAAACGCCAAATAAACCAATGGGAAAACGTAAGTTTCACTGGTTCCGTTTCTTCACTGTGATTCTTGCCATCTGTGTTGGAATTGAAGTCGTTTTAGGAACAGTCGGTCTGGTAACTGTCAATACCATGCTGGCAGATGAACCTAAAGTGAATCTCGACAACTTCTACACACAGGAAACAACGTTGATCTACGACAAGGACGGCAATCAGATTGCCGATGTCGGTTCTCAGCTGCGTGAGAACATCACATATGATCAGATTCCAGAAGCTCTGATCGATGCCTTCCTATCCATTGAGGATTCCCGCTACTTCACGCACAACGGCTTCGATATTCCGCGTTTCACTGCATCTATCATCAATACTGCACTTCATGGCAATGTTCAGGGCGGCTCCACTTTCACGATGCAGCTAATCAAGCTGACATACTTCACTGATGATGAAGCAGGCACAAGCGCCAACAAAGATATTGAATACAAGGTGCAGCAGATTGATCTGGCACAGCAGCTGGAAAAGAAATCCACTAAGAAGCAGATCTTCGAGATGTACCTCAACAAGATGAACTTTGGCGGTGTCGGCAATATCCGCGGTGTTGAAAAAGCATCTGAGCAGTACTTCGGCAAACGTGTCAGTGAACTGAATCTGAATGAATGTGCAATGCTTGCAGGTGTTGTCAATTCTCCCTACTACTACAATCCTTACACATATCTGGATCGTGCAACAGACCGCAGAAATGCAGTTCTCTATCAGATGCTGAATCATGGATATATCACGGAAGCACAGTATGATCTGGCTAAGAGTGTCAAGGTCGAAGATCTGCTGATGGCGCCGACCAGTACAACAGGAGCCGGCACACAGTACCAGGCTTATATCGACTATGTCATCAAAGAAGCACAGGAAGTCAGTGGTCAGGATCCGCTGAACGTCTCCATGGAGATCTATACTGCCATGGATCCAACCGTGCAGAAAAAGATGGAAGATATGGAGGCCGGCAATATTGAAGATGTCTACTTCGTTGATGACACCATGGAAATGGGCGCCATTACAGAAAACAATCAGACCGGTGAGATTGTTGCCATCGGCGGCGGACGAAATTATGTTTCCGGGGGCTCCATGCTCCTCAACCATGCGACTGCTCAGTACAAGCAGCCTGGTTCTTCGGTCAAGCCGTTCTTAGACTACGCACCGACATTTGATTATCTTGGCTGGGCAACCGACCACGTCCTCGTCGATAAAGCAATCACCTACGGCAACTGGACATACAAGAATGCAAACGGCCAATACTATGGACGTATGAATCTCCAGACTGCATTGGCTAGATCTCTGAATACACCAGCCATCCAGGCACTGCAGGCAATGATTGATAAACAAGGTATTGACTGGTATATCGACTATATGAAGAAGCTCGGCTTCAACAGTGATGTCGCAAGCAGCTTCGATATCTCATATGCAATCGGCGGCAACAACTTCACCTGCACACCAGAACAGCTGATGGCTGCCCATGCAACGATCATGAACGGCGGCTATTATATTACGCCGCATACAATCACTAAGATCTCCTTCCGCTCCGGCAGTCAGACACCAATTGAACCAACTTACGAAAAGACAAGCGTCATGTCTTCACAGGCTGCATATATGATGTCTACGCTGATGTACGGCAACGTATATGGTAACATCTACAACTATCTGCAGATTCTGAAGCGTGACTATCAGACCTTCGGCAAGACAGGAACGACCGACTGGGGCGACTCTGGATTGGAGTACGGCATTCCGGAAGGTGCACAGAAAGATAAATGGATGGTGGCTGAAACGCCAGTCTATACGACCGCTGTCTGGCTCGGCTGGGAAAAAGCAGTCGCCGGCGGCAACAACTACTTCACCAACGCCATGGATGCGATGAATATGACCGGACATATCTGTTCGAATATCCTCGATTCCCTGGAAGAATCCACCGGAAAACCGGCTGATTTAACAAAACCAGACGGCGTTGAATCAATTACTCATATCTCCGGCGTCTTCCCATATGTTGCCCCTACTGCCTCCACCCCGTCTGAATACATCACGACAGGTCTGATCAAGAAGGAATTCTCCAAACTCGGCACATATACAAGTACAATCACTGCACTTGACAACTTATCCGCCTTTACGGCAAAGCAGAATTCGGATAACACCGTAACGCTTTCCTGGACACCTTATCCAGATGCTACCAAGCTCACGGTAGCGGACACGAAGGATACGACCTTCGATGCCTCCTGGATTTCCGGGCCAGTCGTCTATAAGGTGCGGCTGAGCCAGAATGGTCAAACCATCGCAGAACTGACCTCTACAAGTGAAAATTCAACGCAGTCAGTGACCCTGGCCGCCAATACAGAGACCAAGGCATGCGGATACTATGGCTATCAGAACACTTCTGATACATCCAATGAGGTCTGCGTCACCTTTACAACAAATGCAGATCCAAATGCCAATGCGACGAAGAAAGCAACGGTGACTGCTGTCTCCGGCAATACTGTCAGTGTCACCATGGACAGTGCCGCAACATCTCTGGATCTTAGCAGCGTCACGATTACAAGCAATGGTGCAAAAGTAAATGCAAGTTCTTTAAAAGCTGGTGATGTATTGACCGTGACTTATAAGGACGGCAAGATTGCTTCTGTCACAGTTGGCTGATGAATGATTTGGGAGAATTTCGAACGAAGTTCTCCTTTTTTTCTGCATCTAATAAAAAAGACCGCTTCAGCGGTCAATGGCATCAACTTAAGGGAACTTAGGCTGATGCCATTTTCTTTTTATCCAGGATCTCATCTGACTGGATATTTGAGCGCATATAAAAACCATGTTTTGAAGAGGTCTGTTCAAAATATATACTGCCGTGCTACGATTATCTTGTACTTAACTACGGGCGGACGGTCATTAAGCGATGCTTGAACCTGATCGTGTTCGGCCAGTTCCTTCCATCGATACGGAATCTGGTCGGCTTGCTCACAGATATGACCTTGCCCCACCGCATTTCGTGCCTGTCTGGGCGGACGGGCACTTTTATTTTGTCTGCCAATCCAATGACATCATTGATCAGGCCAATGATCCCTGACCTTCTCCTATGAAAGATCATATAGAGGAGATTGTTCTTACGGATATGATCATTCAGCTGTGTGATATTGACCGCATAGGCGTACTCTGTATGGCTCCGCTTCTTGGACAATGATCTGTCCATCTCTTTCCGGATCACTCCGACAAGGTTATGGTAGAGCACCTTGGCACATACAGCACATCTGGCAATGCTGCAGTCATTGCTGAAATATCTCTCCAGCTCATATCCTGACTTCAATGATTTGTAGGACACCTCGATGTCCCATCTCTTTGCATACAGGGCAGCTATCTCTTCTGATGAGAACTCTTTTTCATCGAGGTCCGTGAAATAGGTCAGCTCTGTCTCCTTGATCTCGCCGGTCGCTCTGTCAACTGACCTGTGCCTGTACTTCACTACCCGGACATGCAGGACAGGGTCCTTCATGAAGCTCTCTCTTGCTTGTTCGTACTTCAGCCTTTTCAGCCACTGGCCATTCAGGACTACCGTTATCCATTCATCATCTGACTTCATCCCTGCCACCTGATGCTTGAACATATTTGATTTTGCCCGGACACAGTAGCGGCATCCCCTCAGCTCCAGCAGCCTGAAGAGCTCTGCGGAATCATAATAGCGGTCCGCAAGATAGACGATCTTCTGGCCATGCAGGATCGCATCAGTGCGATTGAGATGCTCGATTGCCAATGGGATCTCGCTGTACCGGAACGGCCGCATCAGGAAATCGACAGCGATCCCGTTAGTGACATCATAGAGGATTGCTGAGTGGCTGCTGTTAGCTTTATGGATATAGCTGTCACCTTTTACCGTGCTCTGGTTCTCGACATATCCGAATTCGTCCAGGGACTGCCGGCTCTTGGGAATCTCCAGTGTCGTCCCATCCTCGGCCAGTAACAGGTATCCTCTGTACTTCTTTACGAGATGGCTGCGATAGAACAGCTCACTGAACTTCAGGGTCAGGTCTGAGAAGACTTCAGGATTGAGCTTCTTCGCTGCCTTGAACAGGGCCTGCTTTGAGATGCGTTCCGAGGAGCGTCCCATGTCCGCAAAATATCGGGTCAATTCAGAATTGGCCGTCTTCTCTGACCGGAAGATCAGATAGAAGAGAAGATCGTACCACGGGAACTTGCGCTGCCTGGAGAAATCACCTTTATGCGTCGCACATGCGGCCTGTACTTCACTGGATTGGATGTATCTGCTGAAATCTATGAAGAGATCAGCGGTGTTCCCTGCCCACTTCTTTACTACGCAGCTCATTCCTGAGCTCCTCTGCTGGATCTCCTGCGGAGAAGGCAGCCTTCAGATATGGGACATACGCTCCGTCAAACTGCCCAAGTTTGACGACGACACGATGGCGCGGGATCCCATCTTTATCACGATAGGACTCCACGAGGTCACAGAAGAATGTCTTCTTGTGACCTTTGTTGTTAGGAATCACACGTATGAACATATAATCGCCTCCTATACTTAACTACAATATATCATATATAATATTTAATTATATGTTTATTAGTTGTTTTATACTTAACTACTTTATTACCCTTCAAGATATTTCTCAACTTTCTGCAGCATGTATGACCAAAAAGAAAAGGCATCAGCCTAAGTTACCTTAAGTTGATGCCATTGACAGCACTTCGTGCTGTTTTATTTTTGTTTTCCCGCCATGAAGGCTAGAATTTCTTCTTTATGGCTTTCCATGTCTGCATATCCTAGATCATACAGACGCTGGGCACTGACTTCATCACCCTTGAACCGGTTGACGTTGATGGTCTCAGAAGGATAGACCTGGATGGCATTTCCCTGATCGACCAGATTCTTGACCATCTGCACCTGATGATAATAATTTTCATGGCGCACGGCATAATCTTTTGCGACCTGTGGATACTGATGATAGATCATCTTGCTCAGACCCAGTACCCATTTAGAACCAGGCTTACGGACAAAGTCTGCAGGTTTGGTTGTAATGACCATGAACTTAGTGCACCCTTTTTCAATAGCACGTTCAATCGGAATCATCTTGGTAATGCCGCCGTCCAGCAGATGCATGCCTTTGTATACAACGACTTTGCTGACCAATGGAAGTGCACATGTACCATTCAGCAGTGTCAGATCTTTGTCATCCGCATCCATTTCGTCCGGTCCAAAGAAAATCGTCTTTCCTTCTTCCAGATGATAGGCACCAACTTCCACCGGCATATGCTGTTCGACAATTGGACGCATGGACATATGTTCCAATCCAGCCAGACATTCTACGAAGATCCGGCGGTAAGCTACATAGTATCCTTCCTTCATCAGGGCATGAATGCCGACCGTCTTAGGATCTGTTGCATAATGGACAGACATGTTGTATGCCGTCTTCTTGTCATGCATCATATAGCAGCAAAGATAAACTGCACCGGAAGAAATGCCGACCTGATAATCAAATGTAATGTTGTTGTCATTCAGCCATGCAAGCGCACCTGCCGTATAAGCTCCGCGGACCCCGCCGCCTTCTAAAACCAAACCATATTTTTCCATATCCACTCTCCTATACCAACGGAATAAACATATTGAGGACTGCCCGGAAAACGCGGACAATCGGCATCTGATTCTTCACTTCCTTGAGCGTCACAAGATGTGACTTTTCAACCGACGTCAGGAAATCATCTCTGACCTCCGCAATCTGCGGCGTACGGCACATCAGGATCCCATTCTCAAAATGCAGGAAGTAACTTCGGTAATCTGTATTTGCGGAGCCTACAATTGCCAGGCGGTCATCTGTAACGAAGTTCTTAGCATGATTGAATCCTGGTGTATACTCATAAATTTTAACACCATTTTCTACCAGACGTTCATAGTGCCCGCGTGTAATTTGGAAGACAAATATTTTGTCCGGAATGTGAGGTGTCATGATTCGTACATCGACGCCGCTCTTGGCTGCTCTGATCAAAGCCTGCATCATTGCGTCCGGCAGGATCAGATACGGCGTATCGATATAGATATAATGCTTAGCACTGGCAATCAGATTCATATGCATGCCCAGGGCTACAGGTTCGTTGTCCGTCGGTGTATCACTGTATGGCTGATAGAAGCCGCCGTCATCGGTCTGATCGCATGGCAGATGATATTTCTGATAATCAATCGGCTCTTCCTTCTTTCCTCTGACATAGGAATACATGCCCAGGAACATCACCGTCATTGACCATACTGCTTCCCCGTGAATCTGGATTGCACTGTCTTTCCAATAGCCGAAGCGGTGAATGCGGTTGGCATATTCATCCGAAAGATTTACGCCTCCGCAGAAAGCAATGTTGTTATCTATGACCGTAATCTTGCGGTGGTCACGGTTGTCCATCTGAATAATGAAGGCCGGGCGCAGATGATTGAATCGGTATGCTTCAATACCCTCCTTCTGAAGAGTATGGTCATAATGATGCGGCAGTGTAATGGAGCCGAAATCATCATAGATGATCTTTACATCGACGCCTTCTGCTGCCTTCTGCTTCAATACAGCATGAACTTCATCCCACAGGGAACCTTTCTCTATAATAAAAAACTCGATGAATATAAAATGCTCTGCACTCTTCAATGCCTCGATATATGCAGGAAACCATTCTTCTCCGGAAGAATAGTATTTGGCATCTGTATGATCATAAACTGGAAAACCGGATGCTTCATATCCATATCGGAAGATATTCTGCAGTTCTCGCTCTGCCTCAGAACCTCTCTGCAGAACTTCTTCATCATTCTTGAGAAGACCGTTCATATCCTTGGTTGCCTGGGTCGTGCCATTGTACAGCTTCTTTGGCACATGACGGTTGCCTGCCAGAATATACAGCGGAATGCCGATGATCGGTGCTCCCAATATAACTAAGACCCAGCCGATTTTATATGCTGGGTCGACTGGTCTGTTGATGACAAGAATTGCTGTCAAGATAGAAAAAGCCGAAAAGAAAGGCTGCAGTTCCGCAAAAACTGCCATGTTGTATAAAAACTCTGCAAATAAAGCAAACTGCAGCACCACCAGAGGTACAACAATCATCAGTCTGCTTGTCAGAATCTTAAGTAATCTGCGCATGTACACTATTATATCAGCTTTAATCACTACTACAATTTGAAGATGTAGATTTCCTTGATTCTCTCCCCGCGCTTGTAAAGCCAGTGCCATTCCGGCACATTTACTGTTTCTTCCAGTTTGCCGCCAAGTTTTTCCAAAGTTCTTTTCGATGCAGTATTTTCCGGTGAACACGTAATGATCAACAACTTCATATGATATTTTTCTTTGGCAATACGAAAGAGCAGCAGACACGCTTCATAGGCATAATGATGCCCGCGCCATCCGTCGAAGATCCGATATCCAATATTGCCGGCATAATACAGTTCGTCATTCATGCCGATGCGGAGATCACATTCGCCAATCTTCATTCTCTGACGATGAAGACAGATTTCATAGTAAACAGAACCAGCATAGAGATTCTGTGAACTTGGTGCTTCTTTTCCGTCCTCAATCAAATCGACCACATCGCCGGATGTGCAGTCTGAATGCAGAAAAGGAATATTCATAAGCACACTTTCTAAGATCATATCTAAGTCTATTATAACAAAAAAACGGGCAGAGTTTTCAGTCAGCTGTCCGTTTGATAATATCCAAATATAAGTTCTTTAATTGTGTTTTCTGTTCGTCTGTCATCTGATCGCTGCTGGATTTGATTTCAAACCCATCGACCAATGAAGTATGATGACCTGTGACTTTGCCTTTCTTGACACCGACGACCATCGGTACATAGAAGCCGCGGTTGCCGTCAGAATCCACAGGCAGTGCATCATACAGATCTTCCTTCAGCGTGTCCAGAACACTGGATTCAAATGTATCCTTCGTACTGACATACCAGACTGTTACATTTGTCTCTCTGACAGCTTCATTCAATACTGGAACCGCTCTTTCACACCATGGACAGCCAACATATCCGAAATACAGAATACCGGATCCCTGTTCATCGAACAGGCGGAGTGCTTCCTTCATGGTGATCTTTCTGAAATCGCCAATCTCAGAGCCAATCCATGTATACTGATCCATCTGTGCATCTGTATAGTTGAGGTCAACAGAATTGGTAATCTTAATTGTTCTGCTGCAGCCTGCAAGCATGATGATGCATACAGCTGCCAGCATCAATTTTAAGGTCTTATGATCTCTCACGCAATCTTTTCCACCTTTGTTGTTTCGTAGAAGTTATCGATGTTCTCTCTTGTCGCAAGTCCCTTTGAATACGCAGTTGCAGAACCACACGATGCACCGAAGCGGAAGGAATCCAGAGGATCATTGGTCCGCATATAGTTCATCAGGAATCCGGCAATCAGAGAATCACCAGTACCGACAAAGCTGACATACTTCTCATCTCTTGTCAGCTGTGCACGGTATGTGCCTTCCTTGCATACTAAGATGGCACTGCGGCTGTGATTTGTCACAATGACATATCTTGAGCCGGCTTCATGAAGCTTCTTTGCCCCGGCAATCATTTCTTCTTCCGTATTGACTTCACTGTCAATGAACGAAGGCAGTTCAGCAGCTGTTGTCTTGATCATGAAAGGCTTGCACGGCAGGATCTTCTTGACCAGCTCTGCATTTGTATCAAGGACAACTTTTACTTTTTCCTTGATAGCATCCTTGAGCATCTGTTCTGTCGCATCCATTAAATATTCCTGCGTATGTCCTGCTAAGACAAAGTAATCCTGACTGTAGAGGGAGGATACTTTCTTCTGCATATTTTCCATATCCGCCGGCGTAATGATTGGGCCGCTGGCATTCAAGTCTGTCCACTGTCCGTTTGCAGAGCATTTTACATTGATTCTTGTATGTCCCTGTACGTAGGTGAAGTTCGGACGGATATCTTCATACTTTGCCAGCAGAGAGATATAAAAATCCTTGGTAAAGCCGCCGACAAAGCCAAAGGCTCTGGTCGGAATGCCTAAGTTATTCAGAACAATAGAAACGTTGATTCCTTTACCGCCGGCTTCATAGTATTCCAGCTGGCTGCGGTTGACCGCATCATTGCCGTCAATCCCCTTGTCAAATTCCATGTAGTAATCCAGCGAAGGATTCATTGTACAGGTACAGATCATATTAAGCCTCCTGCGTGTTCTTGATGATGTTGAGGACCAACTGACACGCCTGTTCTAATTCTTCAATGACACAGTATTCATAACGTCCATGGAAGTTGCCGCCGCCGTTGCCAAGATTCGGACACGGTAATCCACGGAAGGAAAGCTCCGCTCCGTCAGTGCCGCCGCGGATTGGTTCATCATGCGGTTCAATGCCCAGTTCTTCCAGGCTCTTCCAGGCAATTTGACGTACTTCCGGTACGTCCTTCAGGACTTCATACATATTGTGATAGGCATCCTTGAACGTAATCTCACAGGAGCCTTCACCATGCATGATATTGATGTAGGAAGCAGTCTGTATCAGCAGCTGTTTCTTCTCAGCAAGCTTCTTGGCATCATGATCACGGATGATATAGGCAAGATGCGCCTCTTCTGTACTGCCGTTCATTTCCGTCAGATGAATGAATCCTTCTCTTCCTGAGGTATGTTCAGGCGTCATGTGTTCCGGCAGAATCTCCTGGAACTGGCATGCAAGTGATGCTGCATTCACCATCTTATTCTTTGCACTGCCTGGATGAATGGAAAATCCCTTGAAAGCAACAGAAGCAGAAGCAGCGTTAAAGGTCTCCTCGCTGAATTCCGCAATCTCCCCGCCGTCCATTGTATAGGCAAAGTCAGCACCGAATTTCTTGACATCAAAATACTTTGGTCCGTTGCCAATCTCTTCATCCGGTGTAAACGCAACCGCAATTCTGCCATGCTTTACTTCCGGATGTTCATGCAGGTATGTCATTGCTTCCATGATGCATGTCACACCCGCCTTGTCATCAGCGCCCAGCAGTGTATTTCCATCTGTGACCATCAGGCGTTTTCCCTTCAGATTTCTCATCTGCGGGAAGTCCTCCATTTTCAAGACCACTTCAGGATTCAGTACAATATCATTTCCATCAAAGTTCTCAATGATCCTTGGCTTCACATCTTTTCCTGAGAAGTCAGGAGCAGTATCCATATGGGCAATGAAGCCGACGGTCTTTGCCTTTACATCCGTATTGGCTGGCAGCCATCCATAAACATAGCAATGTTCATCCAGCTCAACATTTTCCAGGCCCAGTTCCTTCAGTTCCTGTTCCAAGATCTTTGCCAGATCAAACTGTTTCTCTGTGGACGGAGTCTCACCGTCATTCTTCGGATCCGACTGCGTATCTACTCTGCAGTAACGGATCAGTCTTTCTTCAGCACTCATATCTTCGCTTCCTCATTCATTCTATCTTCGGTAATATTCATTTCACAGAACGTGCAGTCGAAAAATGAATCATTGGGACTGCATGCAAACAAGCTCACGCCTGTAATGCCGAAATTTGGATCAACACGGAACTCACGCAGATCCGTATACCTTGTTCCGGAAAAGCTGTATTGAATCAAGCATCCGCCGCCGCGATACATGACGCGGTAGAAGATTCTTCCCAATGCAGCACCGATATCACGCATGCTGCGGTCGCCGCCGTCAGTACTGAATACATTGACGCCAAGCCGCAGATACTCATCATCCTTTTTCTCCGTGCATACTATGGCCTTCTGCACGTCCCCGTTATACAATATGAAGCCGCACTGGTCAAATGGTAAATTGTAGACAAACTCTGTGCACACAGTAAAGATAAAGTTTCCCTTCAAAGGATACTGTATTTCAGATCCTTGGTGTTTGGCATCAGGACTGCGCCAGTATGTATACGGCTCTGTCTCCACTGTCAGTCTGTTCTCATCACAGATATACAGTTTCGGCTCCTTGATCCACTTCATGTCCTTAAAGTCTACTTTCCCCATTGGATTCTCCGTCAGTCCATATCAATATGTACGATTTTTCCGATTGCCTGCAGATTCTCACCTAGTTCTTTGATCAATGCAATCTTCGCATTCAACGAAATCGGTGAATATGCTATAGCATCATGTGCCGGATTGTCACTCAAACCTACCATGAATCTGATGCCTGTTGACTTCAGCAGTGCCTTGACCAAACAGGATGCACCATCTTCTTCTTTACTTACGACCAATGATTCAAGATACATTGGATCATCTTTTGCCTTGATCAGATAGCGGTTGACCTTCTGCAGCGTCAGCACACCTTCCGTGACCAGATCAATGCCGTCAATAAATCCCTTCGGCGGCACGTCCGCCGCACTGGACAGCATCCCGTCCGTGCGCAGATCCTTATGCAGGACTCTGGCAACAATCTCTGATGTTGTGCCGCCGCAGCAGATTTTCTGCCCGGATGCACTCATCAGCTTCTTTACAATCACTTCATCCTGATCCTTGCTGCTTGGCGGGCCGACCATGATGCGAGTCTCCGCTGCCGGTACAATACATACAGCAGCTACAGTACTGTCATCACCTGGCTCACCGCCGTACAGATAATTCACATTTGCCAAAAGAATCCTGGAAATCTCACGTGCTGAATCATGCGGACGAGTTTCCTTCAAGAGGAATTCTTCTACATCCTTCTGTCCCCAGCCGAAGTTCAGCGTCATGCCTACACCAGCATGCAGGACACCGTCTGAAAAAGTGATGATGTCATCATATGGCTGGGTAATAAATCTTGATACATGGACATTCCGTCCGCTTACGGTGACCATTTCCTCATCCGGATGGAACAGCTTTCCATTACGGATAATGACGCAGGTCGGATTATCAAACTGTGCTAAGTATGCACGTCCGTCATAGAAGATCTGGATAATCGTAAACGTACTGTAGGCAACTCCGCGCTCTCTGCATGTAGGAAGCGTTGCTGCAATTGTTTCCACTGCATCCTGAAGAGGCATGCCGCGAAAGATCATCTCAGAAATAATTGTTGATGTTAAAGTTGAAAGAATATTCGCCTTGACACCTGAGCCAAGACCATCTGCCAGGACCATGACGTAGCACTGTTCATTGTGCTTCTCCATGACTCTGTCACCGCACAGTTCTTCCCTGTCCTTATTTAAAGAACGCCAGAAAGAATCAATGTGCACATTCTCACTGATCATGGTCTTCACCCTTCATGACCTGCTGCAGCTTCACCAGTGCAACCTTAGATTCCGCTGTTGTTTCACCAAGCAGAGATGCAATCTCCTGTACTGCACGCATCTGATCATCCAGCACCTTCTGCGTCACACTCATTGTCTGGTCACGCATCTTGGTCAGCATCTTTTCTTTGTATTCTTCTTCTGTGCGGTCCATCAGGATGATAACAGTCAAATCATCATTATTGATATGCACGATTGCATGTTCAAACAGACGCTGATAGAGATCATAGAAAGTACGGAGATACTGTGTCTTGGACAGTCTCTTCTTCACGATCTCTTCCAGTTCAGGATTCGGCAGGACAGCGCTCAGCGGCATGCCGGTCGGATTGACCATATCATAAGACAGCAGTTTTCTGGCTGCCGGGTTCATCTCACGGACCTTCATATCAGAATCAAAGACAATGATGCCGTTCGGTGTATTCTCATTAACAACACTGGCTAATGACTGTGCTCTTTCCAATGCCTCCGGCATACAGATCTTTGGATCTGCCTTGCCGTCAAGCACTGCAATTGCCTTTAAGCGGCAGCTCTCATAGCCGCATGCACCGCAGTCATGGATCTTATCCGGTGATGTCTTGCCCATGGCAATCATCTCATCCTGGATCTCATCCTCACTGTGCTGCGGACGATAGATATTTTCCTTTGCCCAGACTGCTTCTACATCAACCGGAAGCGCCCCTGGAACAATCTTTTCTTCACTCATATTCTTACGGATACGTGATTCACCAACCCATTCATTATGAGTAAAGTGAGACAGCAGAGGTCCGCCCATGCATGATCCACGGCATGCATTTACTTCCACAAAATATCCTTCCAGATGATCTCTGCGCATAGATTCTAAAAGGGATTTGACCCTGCCGACACCGTCGACCGCAATGTATCTGTAATGATCACTTGGTGCCAATGTATGCAGGATGCCGCCAGCTGTCGGATAAATACGTGAAATGGAATTCTGGAAATCAGTCCATTCATCCTTCTCTTCATCCTTCACATCTGCCTGGATCCAGTCAATGATCTCTTCCATGCCGATGCAGGCATCTACTGCACCTGCAAATCTGGCATCTTCAATTTCCTTGTATTTTGCAATGCATGGTGAAAGGAAAACAACCTTTGCGTCAGGATACTTTTCCTTGATCATTCTTCCATGTGCAATGAACGGAGAAACAACCGGTGCCATGTACTCCACCAGATCACCATACTCTTTTTCAATCAGTGTATTGATGGCAGGACATGCCGTCGAAATGATATTCTTCATTTCTCCTTTTTCAATCAGGTTTGCATATGCTTTTGAAACAACTGCTGCACCGCGTGCTGTTTCTTCAATATGCGAGAATCCTCTGCCCGTCAGTATCTTCTCTAAAGAAGACAGCTTCGGCCAGACCGCAGCAAAAGAAGGTGCAACTGAGAGAACAACTTCCTGTCTCTCATCAAGCCACTTCTGCACCTGCTGAAATTCTGTAAGCAGAGACTTTGCTTCATGCGGACAGGCTACATAGCATCTTCCGCAGAGAATACATTCTTCTGCCGCAATCGTAGGTTCATTATGAACATATGTCATCGCTCCTACTGGGCAGGCACGTACACAGCGCATGCAGTTATGGCACTGTGCTTCTACCAGACGAATATAACGGGATTTCATTTAAGCCAGGTCTGCAGTGATTTCGGTCTTCAACATCTCTTTGGCATTCTGCATGGTAACGCCCTTGAGCTGTTTTCCATTGACACGGATTCCTAAACCTAATTTGTTCTGACAGGACTTCATGCAGAAGGAACCTTTGACTTCTACCTTATCCTGCCAGCCATTTTCTTCAATCAGCGCGTTCAGATCCTGTACGACCTGACTGCTTCCCTTAACGTAGCATGCGCTTCCAATACAGATTTCTATGCTTACCATGATGTGTCCTCCACAATTTTACTTTTGAATATGAATATCAAAATCTTTTACTTTGAATAATTCCAGAGATTCATTGATTGTCTTCTGATCTGTTTCTTTGTTTTCCTTAGCCATTCTGCCTTTGGCAGTATTGGCATCCTGAATGGTGCCTGGTCCGGCGACACATCCGCCTTCACAGCACATTCCTTCCAGAATATTTGAGTTGAACTTACCGAACTTCATCAACATCAGCTGCTTCTTGCATTCAGAAGCACCGTTTGCTGCATAGAAGGTAAATGGCTCATCGCCTCTTTCCCTGCATGCTTCAGCAACAGCAGCCGCAACGCCGCCGCTGTGGGCGAAATCGCGTCCGAAGTTGGATGGGTAGTCACCAGGATTATCCACAACGACCTGTGAAGGAACAATGCCCTTTGCCGCAAACAGTGCAACCAGTTCTTCAAATGTCAGAACGTAGTCAACCGCGGTTGTCTCTTCCATTGCTTCCTGTTTCTTGGCAACACATGGTCCAATAAAGACAATGCCGTGATCCGGATGATCATGCTTCAGCTTCTTTGCCAAAGCCATCATTGGTGACAGCGTCGTACTCTTGTTCTTTTCATACTGATCTGGGAAGTGGATCTTCAGCATATTGACAAAGCCTGGACAGCAGGATGTTGTCATTGGAATACCTTCTGCCTTATGCTCTTTTAATTCCGCATATTCTGTATCAGCGACCATATCAGCACCGACGGCAACTTCATAGCACTTTTCAAAGCCAAGCATCTCAACTGCCTTCATTGTCTGCGGCAGTGTTGCTTCATCAAACTGTCCCTGGATTGAAGGGGCAACAATTGCATACGCAGGAGCACCAATCTTCAGCAGCTGAACGACAGGAACGACCCATGAAATATCTTCAATTGCACCAAACGGGCAGGCATTCAGGCACTGTCCGCAGTTGATGCACTTATTTACATCAATGACCGAGATATTATTCTCATCCCAGCTGATGGCATCAACTGGACAGTGAGACTTGCACGGTCTTTCCGTGATAACAATGGCGTTGTACGGGCAGGCTCTTGCGCAGGCACCGCACTCCTTGCACTTTTCATAATCAATCTCAGCATGTTCAGAACCCATGTTCATCGCACCGAAGTGGCAGGCTGCCATACAGCTCTTAGCCATGCACTTCCGGCAGTTGTCAGTGACCCGGATCTTCTTGATCGTACATCCGTCACATGCCGCATCAATGACCTGAACAATCTGACGTGGATTATATTCCGCTGCATCATCCGCCATCTTGCCCATCGCAAGACGGACTCTCTGACGCAGGACTTCTCTTTCCTTATAGACACAGCAGCGGTATCTAGGACCTCCTAAAGTGACCAGTGTCCTTGCCCAGGACTGGATTTCTTCTTCCTTGACGCCTTTTTCTGAATAGGCGTCCTTTGCCAGCTGCACCATGACATCAAACTTGAATGTCCGTGCATCATTTGAAAACATATTTGCCATATGATCTTCTCTTCCCCTCTTACTCCGGTTTCTTCAATGTACGGAATGTGTGCTCATACTGCATCCCATATTCCAGCTTATCCATGGTCTTTTGATCAACCAGCTGAGACAGGATCGTATGGGCAAATGCAACCGTTGCACCCATTCCTCTGCCAGTGATCAGATTGCCATCCATGACTGCCAGTTCCATCTGATAAAAACCGCCGTATTCCCCGTCAAAAGCTGGGAAGCATGTATATTTTCTTCCCTTCAGCAGTCCCATGTGTCCAAGGATTGATGGCGCTGCGCAGATTGCGCATGTCCATTTTCCGCTTTCAAAATGCCTGCGGAAGCTTTCCTTCAATGACTCACAGGCTTCCAAGTTCTTTGTGCCAAGCTTTCCGCCCGGCATAATTAAGACATCATATGTACTCAGATCTGCATTTTCATACAGTTCATCACAAAGCAATGTGACCTGATGGGAAGTATGAACCTCCCTTGTGGAATTCATTGATAAAGTATCAATCTGGATTCCTGCCCTCCGGAACATATCAACGACGATAAGACCCTCAGACTCTTCAAATCCATCTGCGAAAAATATTGCTGCTTTCATTTGTTCTGATCTCTTTTCATGATGTGAAAATTGTACCATAGAATGGCCGATTATGTCGGTCTAGTGTTCACGATTCTATGATGAAATCACAGAATAAGTATCCACCAGCTTAGCTGGTGGTTTTTCACAATACGGGCATAGTCCTCTTTCTACGTGCGGCGCGTCAGCCGCGCATGTGCGGTCTGCCACTCGCATACTATTTCCTGCTGCTCGTGAACGGGTCAATCGTATCCAGCGTCAATTGTTCAGCGGCCTTGTCCTCTTCCAATTGATGTGCGATATATTCCTGGATCTTCTTCGTGTTCTTTCCTACCGTATCCACATAGTATCCCCGGCACCAGAACTCCCTGTTCCGGTACTTGTACTTCATATTGCCCCACTTCTCATATATCATCAGGCTGCTCTTGCCTTTCAAGTACCCCATGAAGCTCGAGATGCTCATCTTCGGCGGGATCTCCACAAGCATGTGCACATGATCCGGGCATACTTCTGCCTCCAATATATTCACTTCTTTCCACTTGCACAGCTGTCTCAACATCGCTCCTATCTCCTGCCTCTTCTCCCCGAAGAATATCTTTCTCCTGTACTTCGGTGCGAATACGATGTGATACTTGCAATTCCATGTTGTGTGCGATAATGTATGTGTCTCTGTCATTGTTCCTCCTATTTCGTTATGCAGTTAGCAGACCGCATCTTCATTATAGGATTCTTTGACAGAGACTCATCGGTTAACCTTTACGGAACTCCCGGACTATCCGGGAGTTTTTTGGTAATACAAAAAGGAAGCCTCCTCAAGGCTTCCTCTGCTTCATCCATGTACCTGTTTGGCTGCTTGATCAGATTTCTTTCACGATTCTCTGGTCTTATCAGACTTTTGGGGACATTATGTAAAGTTACAGTCATCCAATATTTCATGTGATTCTCATCAAATCTCAAGATTATTCGATGTCCCTGTTCACTATTTTAATCTCGACATATTTGCACCGATTGTTCACAATTCAATTGTTTTCACATTTCATCATTTATCATTTCATCGGTGCTTTTTCAAATACGACTCTTTACAGCAGCCCTGTACACGGATTAACTCCATGTTTGCGCAGGTATCTCACCTGCATTAATGAATTCCTGGTCCCTTCATATGAACCTCCTTAGGACACCAAAATACTTCTCATATCGATTTATGATTTTCTGTGGTGTTCCTTTTCTACCCTCATGATAGCTGAGAATAGGAGAAAATATAGTCTGTTCATGCCCTATTTTATCTGCTATATTAAATATGTTGGGGATGGTATACCATTCTTTTTTTATGCCTTTTTTACGACCTGGATGCCGATGATCATCATGGCTGCGCCTAAAACAGTCACCGTCAATCCTACTAACAGCACACCATGAACACTCATAACTGATAATAATATGCCGCCAAACAAGCTTGCCAGCAGTCCGCCAATGGTAGTTGCCGCATTGATTACGGCCTGTCCTTTATTGCGGTCTTCCGGTGCCACATGTTCCTCAGCAAAGTAAACAGAAGCTGGGATCAGGATGGCATAGGAGAACATCTGCAGGACCATTGCCATAAAGTAGACCGGCATATTCGGTGCGAAGCAGATCAACGCATGTTTGACAACATAGCAGACACTGGCAAAGATCAGCAGTGTGTTGACCTTGAACTTCTTAAGAATGACCGCAAACAGGAACATTGGCGGAAGTTCCACCATTGCCTGGACAAAGATGGCATTTCCCTGGTCTGTCGTATTTCCACCGATTTCCTTGACAATATCAATCATGTACGTATTGATCAGCATATGGCAGAAGAAGATCATTACCATCGCAATCAATACAACAATGATCTTTTTATACTTCCGGAAGAATTCACCGTAAGAGATCTGTTCTTTTTTCTCTTCTGCCGGTACTTCTGCTTTCTTTGGATCCTTCATTGTCAAAAGGCAGCCAATTGTCAGCAGACCGGTGCCGATCATATAGTATGGAAAGATTGTTACAATTGCTTCATCTGCACCGCCCATCCAAGAGACAAGGATGCCAATGAAAGCAGCGCCGACGGCATAGGCGGCAGAACCAACACCTCTGCCGACACCATAATTGATCTTCATGCCTTCCTGTTCATAGGCAAAGGCAAGCGAGTTCAGATATGGAATCCCCGACATGGTCAAGGCAAAACCAGCAATCGTCACTGCCAGAAGCAGGAAGGAACCCGCCGGGATGATAAACATGCACGCATATAAAGCAATCGACAGTATCATCGTTGTCAGGATCAGCTTCTTTTCATTCCACTTATCCGAGCGGTCAATGATCGGTGCCATGAAGGTCTGAATGAACAGCGCCAGGATTGATACGAGTGTCAGTGAGATACCGATAATGGAAGTATCAAATTTGCTGAACTTCAGAAAGTTGTATCCATAGCTTCCCGAACCGACAACCATCATAAAATAAAATGCATTGATCAAGGCATATTTTAGATTCAGAATAAAATTCTTATTCATAGTAATTTCTCCTACTTGGAATTATATTCTATCTGATTTCTGTTTCCGGTTATTTCTATTTTTGGAACAAAAAAGGAGCTGCATGTACAGCCCCTCAGATTTACTTCAGATCTTCCAGATCCTCACCATTGGAAGCAATGACTTTCTTATACCAATAGAAGGAATCTTTGCGGTATCTCTTCATGGAACCTAGATCAAATTCATCACGGTCAACATAAACAAATCCATATCTCTTCTTCATGCCTTCATGCGTTGAGATCAGATCAATTGCAGACCATGGGCAGTAGCCCATCATTTCAACATCATCTGTTACAACCATCTTCAGCTGTTCGATGTGTGCGCGCAGGTAGTTGATCCGGTACTGATCATGGATCTTGCCGTCTTCCAGTTTATCATATGCGCCTAATCCATTCTCCGTGATGATGATTGGCAGATGATATCTGCTGTAGATCTCTCTCATCGTGTTGCGGAAGCCGACTGGATCAATCTCCCAATTGAATTCTGTACGCGGCAGATTTGGATTCTTTACAGTCGTGAACAGTCCCTCAACACCTGGCATCACTGCCTGATCTGCTTTGCCTTCGGCGGCTGCATCGACCCATGCACCGACGGTCGCTGTTGAATAGTAGTTGCATCCCAAGAAATCAGGATGTCCATTTGCCAGTGCTTCTGCATCACCAGGTGCAAAATCTGGTGTTGCATCATGTTCCTCAAGGTAGGACCAGACTAAATTGTTGTATCTGCCATAAACTGCCATATCTAAATACAGCCAGTTTCTGATTGCATTGAAGTTCTGAGCAGCCAGAACATCTTCCGGCTTGCAGGACGCAGGATAGACCAGTGAGATATTTGGTGCAGGTCCAATCTTTGCATGCGGCAGCATCTTGTGGCACAGTGCCATCGCCTTTGCCTGTGCAACCAGCATATGATGGTTCTGCTGGTATGTTTCCTTCAATACGTTGGTCGTTCCCTCTGGAATCATTAAAGTTCCAATGATTGGTCCTACCAGCGTCAGCATGTTCTGCTCGTTGATTGTCAGCCAGTAGTTTACTCTGTCGCCGAAGTTTTCAAACATGACCTTGGCAAAATTCAGGAACCAGTCAACAGACTCTGGGTTTGACCAGCTGCCTCTTTTATCTAAGGCTGCCGGCATATCAAAGTGGAACATTGTAACTAACGGTTCAATATGATATCTGCGGCATTCATTGATGACATTGTTGTAGTATTCAATTCCCTTAGGATTGACTGCACCTGTTCCTTCTGGAATGATTCTGGACCATGAAATAGAGAAACGGTAAGTCTTGAAACCCATTTCTGCAAATAAAGCAATATCTTCCTTATAGTGATGATACTCGTCAGCACATACCTTCAGATCTGATGTTCCTTCCGGTACCTGCTTTACATCCTGACAGGATGGACCTTTGCCATCTTCCAAAGATGCACCTTCTACCTGATAAGCAGATGTACTTGCGCCCCAGAGGAAATTCTCCGGCAGCTTCTTAAGACTCTTATGCAGCATCAATATGACCTCCTTATTGTCATGACAGAAGTATTATTTCATGTTTCCGTGCAATTAGCGTTCCATATCTTCGAACATCTGTTTCAGGACACCGGTAATATCTTCCCGGCAGGAATGGAAGTTTCCCTGCAGGATATCCGAAGTGCCTCCGCCCTGACCATGAAGACTTTCATTCAAAATCCTGGTATAGTCTTTCAAATTTACTGTATGCGATATCATCACATACCCGTACATTTCACCATTCTGGCTGAGGACAGCTGCCACTCTGGCATTTTTCTTTTCCACAAGATCAACTGCCAGAGTCCGCATCGCATCCCGTTCGACATCCTCTTCAAAATCGACAATCAGCGGCAGTCCATCCGCATAGCCATTCATTTTGAAGGCAAGCAGTTCCTTGGTCAAAGAACCGAGCTTGAATTTCTGATCCATGTTCTGCTGCTGCAGTCCCTTGACTGCTTCACTGGTCTCCAGTATCTTAGCTGAAAGCAGACCGGAAATGATATGATCCTGATCATAGACCTTCTGGTCATATACCAAGGCATTTCTTCCAGCCAACATCTGCACTCTGACTCCATTTTTATGCTTCTCACAGGACAGAATGCGGATCAGACCAATCTCACCCGTCTTTGCGGTATGTGTTCCGCAGCATGCACATACATCCCCATCCGGAATTGACACAATTCTTACTTTCCCTGTCAGTTCCTTCTTGGAGCGGTAGTCAAGCTGTGTCAATTCTTCCTTCGAAGGATAGGTAATAACAATCGGCTCATTTTTCCAGATGATTGCATTGGCTTCATTTTCAATCTCACGGAGCTGTTCAAATGTCAGCATACCGTCAAAGTCAATTTGGATCGTCTCACCCATATGAAAACCGACATTATCAAATCCATATCTTCGATGCACCAATCCAGAAACAAGGTGCTCTCCAGTATGTGACTGCATGTGATCAAACCGCTTCTGCCAGTCAATCACGCCATGAACTGTCTGACCGCAGGCAATTTCTTTTTCTGTGCAGTGAACTATCTCATCCTCTTTGCGGCGGACATCATAGACAGCAATACCGTCAATCGTACCGGTATCTGCCGGCTGTCCTCCGCCTTCAGGATAAAAGGCAGTATCACTCAATACTGTTTCATAATGTGCATCCACTTTTATACAGCGGATGACCTGTGCATCAAATTCTTTTGTATAGGGCTCTCTGTAAAAGAGTTCATTCAATTCTTCCATTGTCATGCTCCTCATTTATGAAAAATCTCTGCATCTATTTTAATGCAGAGATTGATTTCAGCCAAGAATACTGAAGGCAATGCAGCACTGCGCTGCATAATACAGAATCAGCAGAACACCATGGAACCACCGGATCTTTGTATTGCCGAAGTAATCATATGTCAGCATATGATCACTGACCGCAAACAGCAGTGTACCAACTGCCATCGCCGCACTTCCCGCCTTGGCAAAGTACAGACCGCAGGCTAGGAAACACGAGAAATCAAGTACAAGCAGATACAGTACACCAGTTATTTTCACATCTGCAGGCGGTGTACATACCTTGAACATCTGCTTGATCAGCAGTCCGCCAATAATACAGCCAATCAATGCATACAGAATCATGATCCAGTTGCCGCTATTGTTCATTAAGATCAGACTGCGGGCAATATAAAACAGATGTCCAAACAAGAATGTTCCGCATCCCAAAGTAAATGAATTCTTTTCCAGACTGTGAAATACCGGTCCTGCGTCCAGAAAGAAATCTCCCAGCAGACCAAGCGTCAGACCGCACACAACCAGCCAGCTCAATGCTGTGTCCTGATATTTCAGTGTGAACAGAATTCCAAGAATCACAAACATCACTGAAGAGACGGTCTTAAAGAATAAGATCGACCTATATTTATTTTGATAGAAAGCCCAGATAAATATGATATCTAAAATAATGCCCGCGAAGAGAATGCACCAAGCTGTCGTCATAACATTTCTCCCACTGTTTCTATCCAAAGTGTAGCACAGATACAGTTGCTAAGAGAGAAAATAAAAGAAAGAAACGACACCTTGGCTGAGTTGTAATAAAAAACAGTTTCACTGTAGAATAGTATTCATAGAAGCATGTGAGGCAGAAATGCAGTTAAGAAATGAATTGAATCAACAAGATTATCAAAACATCAAAAGAGTATATCTTTCAGCATTTCCAAAAGAAGAGCGTCCGCCTTTCTCTATTCTCCGCAGATCTGTTGAGCAGAAAAAAGGAATGTTCCTGGTGATTGAAGAAGGAGAACAATTCATTGGATTCCTCCATGTCGTTGTTCATTCTGACTTGGTATATCTGGCATTCTTTGCTATTGATGAAGCATGCAGAGGAAAAGGATACGGCAGTCAGTCCTTACAGCTTCTGCAGCAAAGATTTGCAGGAAAAAGAATCTTAGTTGCGAGAGAAGCGCTGGATGCTGATGCAGACAATTATGCACAGAGAGTCAGACGATATGGTTTCTACTTAAGAAATGGCTTTGCAGAAATACCATACAGCATTAAAGAAGGTGGTGTCACCTATGATGCGATGAGCACAAATGGTGATGTCAGACCGGAAGAATATGATGATTTAGTAAGTAACTGGGTCAGCCCGCTGATCAGAAAACTAATTGGATTCTCAATGTCTGCAAAATAAAGGAAGCCCGGTTCATCAATATGATGAACAGAGCTTCCTTTTAGATTTGTAATTTAGATGAAGAAATACTTCAGCACGAATAGGATTGCAAGCACATACATCAATGGAGATGTCTCATCTGTCTTCTTCATGATCAGGTGCAGAACAACCCAGGAGATGACACCTAAAGAGATACCTTCAGAAATAGAGTACGCAAAGCCCATCATTGTAATAGCAACGAAACAAGGAACTGCATCAATCAAGTTGGACCAGTTGATCTTTGATACCTGCTGCAGCATCAGGAAGCCGACTACAATCAGAGCTGGTGCAGTTGCAAATGAAGGAACTGTTAAGAACAATGGTGATAAGAACAGTGCAAGAATGAACAGGACACCAACTGTGCAGCTGGTCAGACCTGTACGTCCACCTTCAGAGATACCGGAAGAAGATTCAACGAATGTTGTGATTGTTGAAGTACCGCAGCATGCGCCGACAACTGTGCCTACAGCATCTGCCAACAGGATGCCCTTGATCTGCGGAAGCTTGCCGTTCTCATCAAGCATATCAACCTTGGATGCACACCCGATAACTGTTCCTAATGTATCGAAGACATCAACGAATAAGAAGGAGAACATCATAACAAAGAACTCTAATGGATGTTCACCGATGAAGGCAAAGTCAAACTTGAAGAACGTCGGTGCCATGGATGCAGGCATGGAGACGAATGCATGTGGGATAACGGAATAATATCCAGCTGCTGCATCCGGTACATAAAGACCTGTGAGCTCACATATAATGCCAAGTGCCCAAGTGATCAGGATACCCCATAACATATATCCCTTGACGCCCTTGATCAGCATCGTTGCGATGATGACAACACCTAATAACGCTAAGATGACAGTAATGCCCTGTGTGTTGAAAGAACCAAGTGAGAATGCATTCTTCATTGTGAACAGACCGACTAATGTTGCATCGTTGTTGACGATGATGTGTGCATCCTGCAGACCGATGAAGGTAATGAACAGACCAATACCGACAGAGACTGCTACTTTCAGCTGTGCTGGAATGGCATTGAAGATTGCTTCTCTGACATTCGTGATGGAAAGGATGATGAAGATGATGCCTTCAATCAATACTGCCGTCAATGCTGCCTGCCAGGAATAACCCATAGCACCGCAGATTGTATATGCAAAGTATGCATTTAATCCAAGACCTGCAGACAATGCAAATGGTGTGTTGGAGAAAGCTGCCATACAGAAGCAGGCAATTGCAGAGGCAATTGCCGTTGCCGTGAGAACGGAACCTGCATCCATGCCGGAAGCACTCAGGATGCTTGGGTTGACTGCCAGGATGTAGACCATGGTCATGAATGTGGTCAGGCCGGCAACCAGTTCAGTACGAACAGATGTGTTGTTCTCCTTCAGTTTGAATAATTTTTCTAACATTTCTATCCCTCTTTCTTGTCCTCATCATCGTAAATAAGAAAAGACCTTCTGCGTGTTGATATCCCATATCGCTGAAGGTCCCGCTTTAAAAGATTTGTCGTAGTCCCGTTATTAAGGTAACAGGGTAGAGACACTTTCGCCAATCCGAAAGCATATACGATATGAAGGATGTTCCTATTATACCAAACACTTGTCAAATCTCACCATCAAATTTGTGAGAAATGTGTGAATTACGATAATTCATATGTACTTTTGGGTGAAACTGCTTCATATTGACTGTTTTCAGCCGTATATACCTCTGCATATGTCGGCAGGCTGTCTCCTCTTTTCCGGATCCATACGCCGATATGCTCATATCCCTGCTGTTCTTCATCCAGCATCACATCCACAATACGATGGTCACTGAAGGTCTGGAACAGATCTTTGAGCAGCAGCGGATCTTCCTGAATTACCTGATAAAAAGATGATGGTCCGTTTCCTCCTTTCTGTCTCATTCTTTCTTTGATCCAAGCAAGCAATTCCTCTCTGTCATTCATAACTTCTCCCCTGCATCTATATTCACAGGATTCTTTTTGATTCCTGCATGATGATTATAAATGATTGGTGTACCACTTCCCGGGAAATAAAATGCCGGCACAATACCGGCATTATTCTTAATGATTGATTTCTCTGCCTCCAACAGTTGCAAATACTGCTGAGACTGCACCGAACAGAACACCAGCGACCGGCCAGATGATCCAGGATCTTGCCCAGTCCAAAGTGATAAAACTATAGGCAAGATACCCTGCAGTTACAATTGACCAATAGATGCCGGCGATGACTTCTTCCTTTTCATTTATCTTCTTCCTCTGACGGGAATAGTCCTCAATCTGCAGAAGGCACTTCATTGCAGACCATGGAATTTCATTGACAATAATCAAATCCACACCAACTGCCACAATGCCAAGCAGAATGCAGACCGATACGATTACAAACATGCCGTCTTCCTGAATAATCTGGCTCATTACTAAAGGAATCACCGAAAGAATGCACAGACAGATGCCGATGGTGATACCCTGTGTGTGGTGCTGACGGAATCTGTCTTTTTCCTGGCTGACCATGCCTTCAACACCATAAGCTGTCTCAAAGGCTTCCTTTTCCATGTACTCAAACGATTCAGTCTCGGCGTGATCATAAATAAAGACAGCGACAGCCGAAGCAATCAATACAAGCAGAGCACCGATACCGATGCCTGCCGCCGCATTTTCACTGAGCGGCAGTACGTCAAACTCACTTGCACCAGCAAGCAGGATCAAGCAGATCGGCGAAGCAATGCACATCATGACAGCTTTGCTGATCCGGACAGCTGATTTCTTCTTTGCGGCAAGAAATGCATTTGCCTCTTCCATTGATACTTTTCTGATGCCCGATTCCTGTGCATCTTCACCTGATGATTCAATTTCTGCTTCATCTTTCAGCAGACTGTCTGTTGTAACGCCAAAGATCTGGCTCAGCTGCAGGATCTTTTCCAGATCAGGCACCGCCTGTGCACTTTCCCATTTAGAGACCGATTGTCTGGATACACCCATCTCATCTGCAAGTTCTTCTTGTGACCAGCCGTTCTTCTTTCTTAAAATAATAATCTTATCTGCCAGTATCATATACTTTCCTCCGATACCAGAATCCTACGGAAATCTGATGTGGCATGCTACCAACCTCAGCCGTCAATTTGTCAACTGCCGGTTGCATCACCTCATTTTACTCATCTTAACATAAGAAAAGACTCCTATCGGAGTCTTTGTTAGAATGAATTAGTCTGCTACGTAAGGCAGAAGTGCCATCTGACGAGCACGCTTGATAGCGACTGCCAGCTGTCTCTGATACTTCGCACGAGTTCCTGTTACACGTCTTGGTGTGATCTTACCATTGGCGCTGATAAACTTTTTCAGGAGCTCAACATCTTTATAGTCAATCGTCTTGATGTTATTTTTTGTGAAGTAGCAGACCTTTTTACGGCCCATTCTCTGTTTTCTGAATGCCATGTCTGTTCTCCTTTTTTAGAATGGCAGGTCATCGCTGGAAATATCCAGGGATGCTGCCCCAAAATCATCGTTGCTGCTGTCATTGTTGGATGACTGCGGCTGTGAATATGAAGGCTGAGAGAAACTGCTGTCAGACTGAGCTCTCTGCTGAGAGGAACTCTTGCTTTCAAGCAGGTTTGCATTGTCACATACAACTTCAGTTACATAATGACGGTTGCCCTGTGCATCATCATAGGTACGTGTCTGGAGTCTTCCATCCACACCAATCAATGCACCCTTCCTGGCATACGTGCCAAGGAAGTCAGCAGTCTGTCTCCATGCAACACAGTTGATGAAATCAGCTGTTGGCTGGTTGCTGCCGCCTTGATCCTGACGGGAACCTCTTCTGTCAACTGCAACCGTAAAGGATGCAACGGACAGCTGAGACTGTGTCTTGCGGATCTCAACGTCTTTCGTAAGCCTTCCGACCAATACTACTCGATTGATCATTACTTAGCCTCCTGAACTGGAGCTTCGTCTTTAGTGATCATGAAACGAACAACATTTGCATTAAGACCCATCAAACGATCGAATTCTTTGACGCATGCGTTGTCTGCTTCAAAAGCACTGACTACATAGTAGCCTTTTGTCATATCATCAATACGGTATGCGAAATCTCTCATACCCCATTCATCTGTCTTGTTTACCTTACCACCATTTGTAGTGATAATGTTGGAAACGGATTCGATGAGAGCTGCTCTCTTATCGTCTTCAACAGATGCGTTGATGATGTACATGACTTCATACTTCTTCATTTTGTACACCTCCTTCTGGACTAACGGCCATCTCTGGCAAGGAGTGGGTAAACCACTCGCCTGTAGATGATATCAGTTTTCACGGGGAATGTAAATAAAAATCCGCCCTAGAGCGGATTATTTGTATCTTTTATGCAGAGACTGGCATCCGATCGTCTTCCACTTCCGGTTCCAGATCCATAGCGACGCCGTTCACCTTATACTTTTTCAGGATGAACATCGTCGTTGTCTGGGTCACACCCTCGACAGGAGCCAGTTTTTCACCGACAAAGTCAGCGACTTCTCTCATTGTCTTGGCATTGATGTTCACTAAGAACTCTGAGCCGCCGGACATCAGATACAGAGAAGCGACTTCCGGGAACTTGGCAATTCTCTCGGCAATCTTATCATAACCGGCATTGCGCTCCGGTTTTGCAGAAACAGCGATGACCGCATCCACATGTTCAAAGTTCGTCTTATCCCAGTTGACAACAGTGTGATAGCCGCAGATGACCTTTTCTTTTTCCAGTTCATTTTTAGTCTTTTCAACTTCTGCTTCTGTTTCACCCAGGATATCAGCCAGATTGGTGACTGAAGCACGCGGGTCATTCGCCAGAAGCTGCAGTAATTTCATTGCATCCATGATTATTCTCCTTTATTGATTCCGTTCTCTATTAAAAACTCGTTGATCCGCTGCATTGCGGTCTGCAAGTGATCCAGGCTGTAGGCATAAGAGATTCTTGCAAAACCTTCTCCAGACGCACCGAAAGCTGTTCCCGGTACAATTGCCACCTGTTTCTGTTCCAGAAGCTTCATGCAGAATTCATCACTGGACATACCGGAGGATGTAATATTCGGAAAGACGTAGAACGCACCTTTTGGTTCAAAGGTAGGCAGTCCCATCTCATTTAATTTACGTACACAGTACTGTCTGCGGAAGTCATATTCCTCCCGCATCTTTTCCACTTCATCATCAACTTTGACATTCAGTGCATCAATTGCAGCGTATTGCGATGTCGTCGGTGCCGTCATGATGCAGGACTGATGGATCTTGATCATTGTCTTGATCAGTGGTCTTGGTCCGCAGGCATAGCCTAAGCGCCAGCCAGTCATGGAATATGTCTTGGAGAAGCCGGAGACAAGGATGGTCCTTTCCTGCATGCCCGGAATATGAGCAATGCTTTCGTGCGGTTCACCGCCGTATTTCAATGCCGCGTAGATTTCATCGCTGATGACGATGATATTTGTATCTTTCAGGACATCCGCAATCTCGATCAGGTCTTCGTGTTCTAGAACTGCTCCAGTCGGATTGTTTGGATAGGACAATATCAGGATCTTTGTCTTTGGTGTGATAGCCTTCTTGAGGTCTGCCGCTTTCAGACGGAACAGATCCTTTTCTTTTGTTGCAATCGGCACCGGCACACCGCCGGTCAAAGTTGTAATCGGTTCATAGGATACGTAGCATGGCTCTGGAATGATGACTTCATCACCCGGTTCGACCAATGCCCGGATTGCCAGATCAATCGCTTCTGATCCACCGACAGTGACGACCATATCGTCAATGCCGTAGTCTAAATCATACTTGCGTTTCATGAAGGTGCTGATGGCGGCTCGAAGAGGCTTCAATCCCGCATTTGCGGTATACTTCGTACGTCCGAGTTCCAGTGAATGGATCGCCGATTCACGGATGATCCACGGTGTCTGGAAATCTGGTTCGCCGACACCTAATGAAATGCATTCCGGCATATCCATAACAAGATCAAAGAACTTGCGGATCCCGGATGGTCTCATTGCGAGTGCCGCTTTTGACTGCAGCTTTTCGTAATCCAACATAAACACCACCCCTTCTAGGTAGTCCTATTATACCCTATTTCAACAATCGTTCAGAAACTATTTTCATTCAGACTTTAATTCAAATACCATATCTCTGAGTTCGGCTGCTCTTTCAAAGTCCAACGCTGCCGCAGCTTCTCTCATTTCTGCTTCCATATCTGCAATCAAAGATGCCTTATCCTTCTTGGACATCTTCTCCTTCTTCTTCAGATACTTGGCTGCCATCTCCTTTGTCTCCTTGCCATGGATTGCCTCCTCGACTGGTTTGACGATAGTCGTCGGTGTAATGTGATGCGCCTGATTGTACGCTTCCTGTACAGATCTTCTGCGGTTTGTCTCTTCAATGGCGAACTTCATAGAATCCGTCATCACATCACCATACATGTATACTTCACCATGCGCATTTCTGGCTGCACGTCCAATTGTCTGGATCAGAGATCTCTGTGAACGCAGGAAGCCTTCCTTATCCGCATCCAGGATACAGACAAGAGATACTTCCGGAATGTCCAGACCTTCTCTTAACAGGTTGATGCCGACAATCGCATCCACTTTTCCTGCACGCAGGTCATGAATGACCTGGCTTCTTTCCAAAGTCTTTGTCTCATGATGGAGATAAGCAATATGATAGCCTCTCTCTTTTAAGTATTCGGTCAGGTCTTCCGCCATGCGGACCGTCAAAGTCGTGATGAGAACGCGTTCACCCTTGGCAATGCGGTCATCCAGCGCCATGCAGATATCATCCACCTGTCCCTGGGTCGGTTTGACCGTAATGATTGGATCGACCAGTCCGGTCGGACGGATGATCTGTTCAGTCACATGATGCTTGACCTGTTCCAGCTCATAATCACCAGGTGTCGCGGAACAGTAGATCACCTGATTGACCATTGTTTCAAATTCATCGAACTTCATCGGACGGTTGTCCAATGCACTCGGTAAGCGGAAGCCGTACTCCACAAGTACTTCTTTTCTCTGGCGGTCGCCGTTGTACATACCTCTGATCTGCGGCAGTGATACATGCGATTCATCCACAAACAACAGAAAGTCCTTCGGGAAGTAGTCAAACAGATTCCACGGCCTCTGGCCGGTTGTTCTGCCGTCGATATGCATGGAATAGTTCTCAATGCCGGAGCAGTATCCGTTTTCCCGCAGGGATTCAACATCAAAGCGGGTACGCTGTTCCAGCCGTTCTGCTTCCAGCAGCTTGCCGTTGTCCTTAAAGTACTTCAGACGCTTTTCCAATTCTGCTTCAATGTCATCACATGCACGCATCATTGCCTCATGGCTGCGGGCATATCCGGAAGCAGGGAAGATATTATAGAACTGATATGCATTCAGTGTGCGTCCTGTAACGGGATCAACTTCTGTAATACGTTCGATTTCATCACCGAACATTTCAATCCGGATATTGAAGTCATGCGTATAGGACGGTGTCAGATCTATAACATCGCCTCTGACTCTCATCGTTCCTCTGGTCTGATCAACATCATTGCGTGCATACTGCAGCTCAACAAATTTTCTTAACAGATCATTGCGCTCATACGCTTCGCCGACGCGGATTGTCACGAACATATCACGGTACTGCACTGGATCACTGGCCGCATAAATGCATGCCACGGAAGCGACCACAATTGTATCTCTTCTTTCCAGCAGAGAATTCAAGGCAGACTCGCGGAACATATCCAGTTCTTCATTAATGGCTGCTGTCTTCTCAATATACATATCGCTTTTCGGCATATAGGCCTCTGGCTGATAGTAGTCAAAGTTGGAGACAAAATACTCTACTCTGTTGTGCGGGAATAATTCCTTGAATTCAGAATAGAGCTGTCCTGCCAGTGTCTTGTTGTGGGAGAACACCAGTGTCGGCCGGTTCTCACGGGCAATGATATTTGCCATTGTAAAAGTCTTGCCGGTGCCGGTCGCGCCTTCCAGGACCTGCTGTTTTTTTCCTTCATGAAGTCCAGCACACAGATCATCAATCGCTGCCGGCTGATCGCCGGTCGGCTGGAATGGTGATACGAGTTCAAACTTATGATCATCCATTCAGCAGCACCTGCGCTTTCTGCAGCTGTACATCATGCGTTGTTGTTGTGCTCCAGTCAAAGGCAACCGCACCTTCCAATGCTTCATATGCTGTCTTATCCAGGATGCCGGTCGCTTCCATCGAATGTTCACTCTGGAACTTCTTCAAAGCTTCCGTCGTTTCATTAGAGAAATAGCCGTCTGTCCTGCCTGGGGCATAGCCGAGGTAGTCTAAGCACAGCTGCATGTCCTTGACTGCATCTGAAACGGAATCATACTGATACTTCTCATCATCCTTCATGCCTGCGAAGGTGTTGTACATGACATCATGGAGCCTGACTTCAACATCTGGTGTGATGCCGGTGCCGTTGACCCATGTGCCGTCTGCTGAGATCCACTTGGCTGTCGTATACTTCAGGGCAGAACCGTCAGTGAATGTACGAGTGACCTGCACTGTTCCCTTGCCGTATGTTGTAGTGCCGACGATTGTGACATCATCTCTCTGCTGCTTTAAGGCAAGGGTCAGCACTTCAGCTGCACTGGCTGTATTCTCATTGACCAGAATAACAATGTTGTGAATGTTTGTCAGTTCTCCGCCGGATGTCTTGACCACTTCATCCGGACCGGTCGCATACTGCTCCGTCAGCACAATCTTATTTGCCGGCAGGAACAAGGATGCAATCGCTTCTGCAGAATTCAGATAGCCGCCGCCGTCATTGCGCAGGTCAAGGATCAGCTTGTCGCTTTCATCCACCGCAAGATCACTCAGATAGCCTTTGACTTCACTAGGTGTTCCATCACCGAACTGGCTCAGCCTGAGATAGATGGTCCCATCACTCAGCTTCTTGCCGAAGGCTGTTGCAGATACCGCTGCTCTGGTCAGTTCGAGATTCAGATACTGTCCGTCACGAATAAAGGTGATGGAGACTGTTGTGCCTTCATCTCCCTGGATCATGGCTTTGATGTCAGCGGAAGACATGCCGTCGATGACCGTGCCGTCAACTGCATGAATGATGTCGCCTGCCTGCACACCTGCTTTTTCAGCCGGGGAATCCTTGAATACTTCTTCAACCATATTTGTGCTGCCATTCTGTACATACGAAACACCGATGCCGACATAGTTGCGGTTGATGGACTGGGTAAAGCTTGCCATCTCATCTGCACTCATATATTCGGTATGTGTATCTTCATCATTGCTGGTGATGCCGGTCAGTGCCTGATCGACCAGCCTATCATCAAGGTTATCGATGGTGCTGCCGAAGTACCAGTCATTCTCCATGATCTTCAGGACTTCCGAGATCTTATCGGAGGATGAGATGGTCTTGATGGCGTTCAGACGTGAGCGGAAGCTGTCCAGAAAAGAGATTGGCAGAAGACTGCCGCCGACCCATCCTAAAAGGACTGCTGCTACGATCACAATGACCAAAGTTGTCTTGAGTTTCTTGATCTTCTTCTGTGATTTCTTCAGTGCCTGTTCATCAGCCCAAAGATGTACAGCATTTTCCTCTGTATGTTTGACTTGGGGATTTTCATTCTCAGTCATTTCATTTTCTGTTTTATTCTGTTCACTCATAGTTAATTCCTTTTCTAAAAAAGAGTCTCAGTGGATCTGAGGCTCTTCTATTGTATTACATTTTCTCAAAACGCACGTGAAGATCACCCGCCGAAGACGGTTTCCGGACGGATACGGCATGGTGCACTGTATCCTGCTTCACATCTGCGTCCATAGCCGTCATAGGAACCAGCCCAGCCGCAGCCGAAGCCTAAGTCGCCGTTCCATCCTGCCAGCCATGATGAGAAGTCAGATGCTGCACCTAAATATGTAACTTCAACGTGGCAGTGCGGACCTGTGGAGTTGCCTGAAGATCCCAGCGCACCAATCTGGTCGCCGGCACTGACATATGTACCTGTTGCTACCGGTGTATTGATCAGCATATGTGCATAGATCAATGCATACAGACTGTCACCGACAACAGCCAATTCATAGACCTGGTTGCCGCCGCCCCAGAGACCGCCCTGTGCTTTTCCGCAGCCGTCTCCTAATGAGCCGTAGCCGCATCCATTGGCACTGGCAATGATCAGTCCATTGGCAGCTGCTACAATCGGCGTGCCAAGAGAAGCCGCAAAGTCATATCCCAGGTGGATCGATCCGCCTGGATAGTTCCATGTACCGGCACTCTTATATGCACCAGGCACTGGATATGTCCATCCTTCTGATGTTTCCGGAACACCATTCTGGGCAGCAACCTGAGATAAGGTTGCCTTGATAGAATCAATGTTGGCCGAAATGTTGTCTTCCAGAGCCAGCTGCTGTGCTGTCAGTTCAGAAGCAAGTTCTGCCGCCGCCTGTGCATTTGCCTGATAAGTGATCAGTTCCTGCTGTGCTGCGGAAAGCTGATCCTTCTGCGTCTGCTGCTCTGCCTGCGTTGTCTTGATATCATCCTGCGCTTTCTGCAGTTCCGTCTTCTGCGTGTTCAGCTGTTCACGCATAGTGACAAGTTCATCACTGGAATTCTTATCACTGTCAGAAATTGCCTTCAGACCGGAAACAATCCGCAGCCAATCCTGCAGGGTCGAAGCACCCATCAGGATATCCAAATACTTATTGATCTTCAAAGAGCTCTGTTCATTGACCATTCTCTGCTTGATCTTGGTACTGATCGTATCGATCTTTGCCTGCGTTGCGGCAATCTCCGCCTGCTTGGCATCAATTTCCTTCTGTTTGGCATCAATCTGTGTCTGCAGATTGTCAATCTCTGCCTGCACGGCATTGATCTGGCTCTGCTTTTCGTCAATTTGTGTCTGATATGCAGCAACCTGTGCCTTTGCTTTGGCTGCATCTGCTTCATACTGTTCCCGCAGTGTCTTGGCATCCGTCAGCTGCGTAGCCAGATCACTTTTAACACTCTTCAAATAGGCACGGTAAGCATCACATGCGGATGTCGTACTGTTTGCTGCAACAGAACAGTAATTATTCCAATACTCTGAATTTGTATATGCTGGATCTTCTGCGTGAATGATCTGCAGTGGTAACATGCATGCACACAAGGCAAATGAAGTCAGCACTGTAATCAGTTTTTTCATCTCTTCCACCTCAGATAGCGGGTAACGGAAAGCCATGAGCCGATGAAGCCGACGACAATTCCCATCAGCAGTAAGATACCTGAGACGTAATAAACAAATGGATATGGTTCCACCAGGTGGAACATGTTGGAGATCAGGATGCCGCCTGCATTGTTATACAGGGCGATGTATCCCCAGATTGTCAGTCCGATTGGAACAGCTGCGCCAAGGATGCCGATGATTACACCTTCAATCAAGAATGGTGAACGGATAAATCGATTCGATGCACCGACATTGCGCATGATCTCAATTTCTGTCGCACGGGCAGTAATTGTCAGCTTGATCGTATTCTGGATCAGGAAGATTGCCAGCAGAATCAGACCGATGACTAAGATCATTCCGATCTTACGAATATTTGCCATGGCATCCACAATGGAGATTGTGCTCTGTCCGCCATAGCTGATCTCGTACAGACCTTCATTGTTGTTCTTCATTTCATACAGTGCATCTGCGATGCTTTGAATCTTGGAGCCATCCGCTGCCTTGACATAGAATGCATCATGCATTGGGTTGTCACTGGCATATGGTTCAAATGCTTCCTTTGTTCTCTCATCTGAGAAGGAATCCAGATATGCCTGGAATTCAGCACTCTTCGGTGAAAGCTCAACACTTTCCACACCGTCGATTGCTTCAATCTTTTTCTTCAAAGCTGCTTCCTGGTTCTCGGCATCATAGTCAACGGATGCATAGATATCCAGGGATGATTCTATATTCTGTGTGAAGTTGTTGACATTCCATGTCAGCAGCAGGAAGACAGAGATAATCACTAATGTAATCGTAACGGCAATGGCACTTGAGATCGACATTGCCCAGTGTCTGCCGACACCTGAGAATCCTTCTTTGATTGGTCTACTGATCATGACGGACATATCCTCCTTCCGCTAGATCTGCCACGATGTGGCCGTGTTCCAGAACGACTGTTCTTCTTCTGTAGCGGTTGACGATGGAAGCATCATGGGTGACCATGACCACCGTTGTACCATATTTCTTATTGATCTCAGCTAACAGTTCCATGATCTCAGCAGATTTTGCTGGATCCAGGTTGCCGGTAGGCTCGTCCGCAATCAGCACCTTCGGTCTGTTTGCAATTGCACGAGCAATTGTGACACGCTGCTGCTGACCGCCGGAAAGTTCTCTCGGGAAACTGTCTCCCTTATCTTCCAGTCCAACGACCTGCATGACTTCCTTGACTCTCTTCTGGATCTGCGGTTTCTTCATATTGATGACTTCCAGCGCATAGCTGATATTCTCTGCTACGGTCTTTTCCGGAAGCAGTCTGAAGTCCTGAAAAACAACACCTATATTACGGCGGTACACCGGTACCTGCCCGCGCTTTAATTTGCCAACATCAATTCCTACTGCCTTGACGCTTCCCTTGGTAGCAACTTCTTCGCCATCCAAAAGCTTGATCAGGGTAGACTTCCCTGAACCAGTAGGACCGATAATATAAATGAATTCACCCTGATCCACTTTGATATTAATGTCATACAGAGCATTTGTTCCGTTTTTGTATCTTTTGAATACATGGGAGCACTCGATCATAAAACCTCCTCACTAAAAAAACCGGATCATAAAATCCATATAGATTCTATCATATTCCGGTTGATTTCGCTTAAATATTAGGTGAACTGTATGTGAACCCTTCACCATGCATATCTGATGCATCTGTTGTAATTACAAAGGCATGTTCATCTGTCTGACGAATGATGGAAAGCAGTCTTGCATACTGTCTCTCACTGACAACACAGAGGATGATTTTTTTCGGCTGTGATGAATATCCACCCTGCGCATCAATCAATGTTACACCGCGGTCAAGTACTTTATTGATCTCTTCCATGATCTCACGATAATGTTCTGAAATGATCTGTACGCTCTTTGCAGATGCACCTTGTCCAACTTCCAATACATAGCGGATGCCGGCACCTGAAGCAAACACAGAGATCAATCCGACCAATGCCGCATTGAGATCATAGGCAAGAACGCCAAGCAGAACAGTCAGTCCATCGGTGATGACGACAAGTGTAGATATTTTTGCGCCGGTCAGTTTATGAAGAATCAGCGGAGGAACATCCATGCCGCCGGAAGAAGCACCAGCACGCATGATCAAGCCGATACCAACACCACCCAATAGACCTGCATAGAAAGAGGCAAGCATCGGCGGTACTGTAATGCCAAAATCGATCCAGCTCAATGCCGTAGTAAATATCGGGTAGAGCAGAGAAGAAAAAGCAGTGCTGATAGCAAACTGTCTGCCCAGCATTGCCCATCCCACAAAGAACAGGATCAGCGTCAGTGCATTTGCAATCAGTGTCTTATCTAAATGGAAGAAAGGTTCCACCGCAACGGCAATACCGGCAACACCACCAGAAAGAATGTTGTAGGGGATAATGAACATCTCTACAGACATTGCAAGAACAAACGTTCCAATGATGATCAGGACCGCATCTACGACCTTATTTTTAAAAGTTCTCTCTTTTACTGGCATAGCTATGTTATTATAGCATGGCTTAGGAGGAAGACATGAAAAAGAAGAACTTTCTGAACATTCTGATTTGGATTGCAGTCGGTGCCTATATCTGCTGGATCTTCTCCAACTCCCTAACGATTGGTGAATATAGCAGCGCAGCTTCTACAAAGGTTGCCAACTTCTTAATGAGATATGTCACAAGAGCCGGTTTTACGATTGACTTCAATCTGTTCCATCATTACATCAGAAAGCTTGCGCATTTCTCAGAATACGCACTGCTTGGATTCATCATTGTTCTGGCCATCCGTGTAGCACCGCTGATGAAGTCCCGCTTTTTGAACTTCGTGCTGATCATGGTTGGAATTCCATTGATTGACGAAGGACTGCAGAAGTTTGTACCGGGCAGAGCAAGTGCTTTCCTGGACAGCTTTATTGATATGGCCGGCATCTTAGCCGGCGCCTTTGTTGCCTATGTACTGGTGCTTATTATCTTGGATATTTTCAAGAAACGTTCTGCTTAGAACGAGATTCTGTGTTTTATTAATTTTGTTATTTACACTTAAGAAAAGACTTTGGGTCCATCAGTAAAATGATAGAATTCAAAGTCTTTTACTTACTATTGTAAAAATGGATTCCCTGCTCAAGTTCACGTCGTTTATATATCGTTGGATTTTCTGCATTAATTTTTTTATAGCATGGACAGTCTTCCCCATGATCATTGATGAGACCGGCAGCCTGCAGATGAGAATATACAGTAATGCTTCCTAGATATTGAAAGCCGCGTTCTTTCATATCTTTACTGATCTTATCAGAAAGAGCGTTTGAAGCAGGGACATATCCTTTTTCATGATTGTGATACAGGATTGTTTTCCCATTTGTATACTGCCAGAGGTAAACTGAAAAGCTCCCATATTCTTTCCGGATCTGCTGGAAACACATAGCATTATTGATCACCGCTTCAATCTTGCGGCGCGAATGAATCATCCCCGGGACTGTTAAGATATGTGCAATGTCTTTTTCACCAAACGCTGCGACTGCATCGCAGTCAAAGTCATCAAAGCAGGAGCGGAATATCTCCCGCTTCTTCAGTATCATACGAAAATTCAGACCGCACTGCATGACTTCCATCACAATAAATTCGAACTGCCTGCGGTCATCATGAACAGGAATTCCCCATTCTGCCTCATGATACTCTTTCATCATTTCTGATTCTTTCCACCAATCACAATATGCCATATCATCACCTCATAAATGGTATCAGTCACCGCCGTTCAGCTGGGACAAAGAAAGAAATCACTGCGGCAGTGTAAAGCGTATATTCTGATAGATATCAGCATCTTCCTTGTGCGCCAGCAATGTACTGGTGCAGTTAGGCAGCGTCGTAGATAAGGAAGCTCTGGTGTGATATTCATTGAAGGATGCATCATCCAGATTAAAGAAGTAATATGGATCATCTTCAGAAGCACAGTCATCCCAGGTCAAGTCAACGTTGTAGAAGGAGCCGTCGAGCAGCACAATGTTCCAGGCATGATCTTCACCTTCACTGGTGCCAATGACGTAGTAACACGGAATATTCAGCTGCTGCAGCAGATACTGGAAACTTCTTGCATATCCGGCGCACACCGTACTGCCGCTGCACATCGCACTGAATGCACTTTGATTCAAAGCAGAATTCAGATCATAGACATTCTTGGCAATCAGTGCATCATGAACATACTTTTCTTTTTCATAATCCGTGCTGTACTGCTGGGCAGCCACTAAGATCTCATTGGCAGAATTGTTGAAGGCAGCTTTGGATGCCTCAATGTCTTCTGCTGTTTCATTGTAGTTCAAAGTCACCGAGACAATCTTCTTGCTTTCTTCCATGTACTGATAATTGTATTTCGTATCCAGCCAGAACAGTTCCGGATGGTCGCAGAAGACACAGCGGAAAACTGTTTCCAGATCTTCAGCCGTGATATCCTCATTCGGTATAAAAGTATCATTCAATGCCAGCGCATTGCTGTAGAACTCCGTATACAGGCCCTTCTGCGTCTCATTCAATTGATCATAGTATGGATAGACAGCCGCATCAAAAACAAGTTCATCCGAAGGAACTGGTGTCGGTGTCGCTGAAGCAGAACTCAGCAGCGGTTCCATTGAGAAGTCCGAACTGATGTACTGACCGACATATCTGTACAGCATCATCCCGGCTGCTACAATCAGCACAAAGACAATCACCGTTCTAAAGAAACGTAAGATCATTTTCATGCCAAAACAGTAACACAACTGCAGAATAGAAACAACGAAAATGAAAAGGGCATTTCTGCCCTTGATATTAATATCCCCAGATCTCTTCCGGACGGATCCGGCATGGTGCACTGTACCCAGCTTCACACCGTCTTCCATAGCCGTCATACTGACCAGCCCAGCCGGCGCCATATGCCAGGTCGCCATCCCAATGGGTCGCATAATAGGAGAAGTTCGTACCGTCTCCCAGATACATGACTTCAATGTGGCAGTGCGGTCCTGAACTGTTGCCGGAGGATCCCGAAAGGCCGACATAATCACCCGCATGGACAATCGTCCCCTTGCTGACCAATGTGCCGTCCGTCATATGGCAGTAGATCAAGCCATACAGGCTTCCATCCACTACACACAACAGATACAGCTGATTGCCGCCGCCGTAGCCGCCGCCGTCTTCACCGCATCTTGAACCTAAATATCCAACTGGACATCCGCTGACACTGTTCAGAATGACACCTGTACCAGCCGCATATAATGTTGTGCCGGAAGCGACCGCAAAATCATAGCCCAGATGCACGCCGCCGTCAGGATATTCCCATGTGCCTGCACTGCGGTAGGAACCGTAGACAGGTCTCGCCCATCCTGTTGAAACAGGTGTCACCGTCGGCGCAGGAGTTGCTGTTGCAGTGGCATTTGGATCTGTGGTCTCTTCTGGTGTCGGCGTTGGTGCCGGTGTCGGTGCAAAGATTGATTCCTGCAGTGCATCCAGACTGGAAGAAATAGATGTCATAGTTGCCTGTACATCAGAGATATTGGAGGCAATGTGATTGCCCTGTGCCTGCAGCAGTGCTTCCTGCGAACGGGCAGCACTCTGGATGACCTGAACTTTATATTGAGCCACCAATACTTCTTCACGCTCTGTCTGAATCTTTTCTTCCTGAGTTTTCAATTCCTCTTCCTGCGCAGCCAGCTTCTGTTTGGCATCTTCGAGCACATTCTGCGCATCATGGAGCTTTTCCATTGCCGCGACCAGTTCTTCGTTCTCACTTTTTTCTTTTGCCGTAATACTGGCAATGCCTGCCGCTATCCTGATAAAGTCACTGAACGTCTTAGCCCCCATCAGCACATCGATCATATTGTTGATACGAAGTGAAGACTGTGCATTGACCATTCGTTCCTTGATCTTTTCACTCATGCCGTCAATTGTAGTCTGCGCGGCATCAATATCCTTCTGCTTCTGTTCTATCTCACTCTGTGCTGCAGTGATATCTGCTTCAATCGAGGTCTGCACTGCTTCCAGATCACCAATTGATGAATTCAGCGTATCCACCTGTCCCTGATACGTATCCAGTTCATCCTGATACTCTGAAATATTTGCCTCAATGCTTGTCTTCTGAGCATTGATCTCATCCAGTTGTGCCTGCAGAGAAGGTGTCTGCGAAGCAACATATTCGGTATATGCCTTACATGCGTTAAAGTCATCCGCTGTCTTGATGTTGTCTGACATGCAGCGGCTGTTCCAGTAATCCGTATCACTGTAGTCTTCTGCATGTACCGTCGTAATCGATAGGATTGAACTTGTGAGTGCAGCACTCACAATGATTTTCAAGCATTTTTTAATCATACCTAAGAGTATACTCACTTCTTTGTGAAGTAACAAACCACAGGCAGACATTAATTTCAGAAAAATGATTTCGGACATGCAATTATTTGCTACAATGATACGCGATAAAGAAAGAAGGATTCGCTATGTTGAATTGTCTGGCTGTAGGAGTTGGTGGTTTTATCGGAAGCATCTGCCGGTATCTCGTCGGCTTGATCCCGCTCAAGGATCAGTCAGTCTTTCCTTATAAGACATTAGCCATCAATATCGTCGGTGCCTTTGTTCTGGGCCTTCTTTCAGCGTATGCAGCCAAGAATCCGAATGCATCCCCTAGACTGATGCTGATGCTGAAGGTAGGTGTATGCGGCGGCTTTACCACTTTCTCTACCTTCGCTTATGAATCCACGACTCTTTTCAGCAGCGGCAAATCTTCCATGGCTCTCGTCTATGTCCTGATCAGTATCATCGCAGGTGTCTTAGCTGTCTTCCTTTCCCAGCAGATCATTCATTCTTGATCTGGACGTTTCTTATGTATGCTGCTAAATTATTCATAAGGCAGCCAAATGTCCAATCAATTCCTGACAAATTATACAAAAACTAGATTCATAGACAAGATCCAGGAGAATCTGCGCACATGCAGATCTTTTGCTTTTTCAGTCAGCTTCATCAAGAAAGCCGGTCTGATCCTATTATACAAGGATATTGATGATGCCTTGGCGCACGGGTGTCAGGGCAGGCTCATCACTTCTACCTATCAGAACTTTACAGATATTGATTCCCTGCGCAGATTTCAAGCACTGGCGCAGCGCTATCCGAACTTTCAATGCCACCTGGATTATGACAGTTTTATCGACAATCGATTTTCTGTCCTGGGCTATCATTCTAAAGGATATCTTTTTACTTTTACTGATCATACGGAAGTTGTTGTTGGTTCTTCCAACATCACGCGCTATGCATTATTAAAGAACATTGAATGGGATGTTGTAATCGATGAACCACTTCATGGTGATGTCTTTGAACAGGCAGAGATAGAATTTGATAATAAATGGACGCATACACCAGAGCTTGATGACAGTCTGATCAAGAAATATACCATGCAGCTGGATTATGCAATTGAACGCTGGGACATGGATTACGACCTTTCTCAGGCAGAGATCAAACCGAACTTCATGCAGCGGAAGGCATTAAAAGAACTGAACCGTTATCGCGCCATGGGTGTTGGCAGAGCATTGATCGTAGCTGCAGCGGGCAGCGGCAAGACTTACCTAGCGGCTTTTGATGCATTGAACTTCAATCCACATCGTCTGCTCTATATCGTTCATGAAGAGTCAATCCTCCGTAAGGCCTTAGAGACATTCCAGAATGTATTCGGTCCGGATCACTACTATGGCATCTACAGCGGCAGCCAGAAAGATCTAGATGCAGAATTCTTATTCTCCACAAACATCTCAATGGGCAACAGTCTCGAATTGTTCGCAAAAGACGAATTTGATTACATCATCATTGATGAGTGCCACCATGCAACAGCGGCAACATATCAGAAGATCATTTCCTACTTCACACCGGAATTCCTTCTCGGTCTCACCGCAACACCAGAGCGTATGGACAATCAGGATGTATTTGAACTGTTTGATGAGAACATTCCATATGAGCTGCGCCTCCGGGATGCCATCATCAATGATCTTGTTGTGCCATTTCATTACTATGGGATCCGTGACCAGCTTGTAAACTATGATTTCAGTGATCATGATGAGCGCCGTGCCATTGCACAGCTGGGTACAGATGATCATTGTGAGTTCATCACATCCGAAGTAGAAAAGCACCGGCCGCAGGGAAAGCTCAAGGCACTTGCGTTCTGCCGCAATGTCACGCATGCAAGGCAGATGGCAGAAACAATGTCTGTTTACTATAAAACAGCGTATCTCACCGGCAGCAATGACATTGGTCAGCGGATTCGTGCCTACAATGATCTGCAGAGCGACACCACAGATCTCGAGATGCTGTTTACAGTTGATATTTTAAATGAAGGTGTCGATATCCCAGGTGTCAATATGGTCCTGTTCCTGCGTCCTACCGAATCTTCAACGATTTTTATCCAGCAGTTAGGCCGCGGTCTGCGGAAATATGAGAATAAGCCGTATGTAACCGTACTGGACTTTATCGGCAACAGCTATAAACGCAGTGTACAGATTGCCTTTGCATTGTCATCTTTATCTGACAACTTTGTCGTTGAGAAGAAACTGATGACTTCTTTAGTTGAAGATGATTTTGCACCACTGGATCTGGCAAAGTACGGTGTTCAGATTCATATTGATGCGCTCAGTAAAGAGGAAATCACAAAATACATTGAGCAGGAAAACTTCAACAGTCTGAAGTATTTAAAACAGGATTATATGAATTTCAAGAAGTACATCAATACCGAAACATATCCAAAGCACATGGATTACTTCACGAATGATGTCGCTCCGGACCTGATCCGTTTCCTCTCCATCAAGATCAAAGGAAGAAAGACAGGATCCTATTATAGTTTTCTCAAGGGCATTGATGAAACTGGTCTGCCGCTGTTCACGGATGAGCAGATCAACTATATCAATGTACTGTCAGCCTATCTTCCGTTAGCACGTCTTCACGAATATATCATTATCGATTGTCTGCTGCATGACATGCACGACATACATGCTATTGATCAGACACTCAAAGAAAAAGTTCCTGGGTATCAGCCAAAAGAACTTGAACATGCATTGGTGTATATGACAAAAGAGTATGCCAAGCAGGATACAATTCGCCTGCTGGACCAGCAGGGTGACCTATTATACATGCATGTCACCATGGATGCACAGTTCAAAGAATATGTGGAAGACTTGGTGCAGTATGGTATTTCACGTTATGAAAATGAATTTGGCGATACAATTGGCTTCAAGCTGTGGCAGAACTACCGGAAGGACCAAGTCATGCTCAAACTATGTCAGAATCCAAATGATATCATGCTTGGTACGAAGTACTTTGATGATGTCATCTATATCTTCGCTGCATTAAAGAAAGATGCAAGCATTGAAGAACACTTGAATTATAAAGACAAGTTCCTGCAGCCGGATGTCTTTCAATGGGAAAGCAAAGGGAACTTAAGCGACAGTGAACGGTACAATCTGACCTATTGGACAAAGGCATGTCTCTTTGTACGAAAAATGGATACCGAGGATGGTATCGTGCTACCATTTACCTATGTCGGCACCGGTACAATGACACACCTGCGGGAAACCGGAAATAACACTGGTACATTATTATTTGATATCCTGATGGATCATGAACTTCCTGATTATCTGCAGTATGATTTCGGACTGCCGAAACAGAATATAAATAAGAATTAGAAATACGAGGAACAGAATGGTAGAAGTTGTTGCGGCAAGGATCTGGCAGAATGATACATTCCTGATCTGTCAAAGAGCAAGGGAAAAATCTCAGGGAATGTTATGGGAATTTGTCGGCGGTAAAGTCGAGCCTGGTGAGACCAAGGAACAGGCATTAGTCAGAGAATGCAAAGAGGAACTGGATATTATCTTATCTGTTGGCAGAGAAGTCACGGATGTAACGCATATCTATCCAAACATCAGCATCCATCTGACATTATTTGATGCAGTAATCAAAGAAGGAACACCGACAAAACTGGAGCACAATGATATCCGCTGGATCACGGAAGAAGAGATACCGCAGTATCCTTTCTGCCCTGCTGATGCAGAAATGATAGAAAACATATACAAAAACAAGGGAGCACAGTCAGCTGACTGAGTTCCCTTTTCCTTACTCCATTGCAATCGGTGCTGTGGTGCCGTTGGTAATCTTCAATAAGTCATCCGGTGCCACTTCCACCTGCGTACCGACTCTTCCCCCGGAGACCAGTACGGTATCGAACAGGATCATCGTCTCATCAAAGACTGTCTTGAATGGCTTCTTCATGCCGATGGGAGAACAGCCGCCATGGATATAACCAGTCAGAGGAAGCAGTTCCTTCTGCGGGATCATTTCTACACTCTTGACCCCTGCCGCTTTTGCGCAGGCTTTCAGATCCAGCTTCTGTGCAACTGGGACTGCAAAGACATAATGTTCCTTATCATTGCCGACAGTGACCAATGTCTTGAAGACCTGTTCCGGATCTTCACCGCACTTCTTTGCGACAGAGACGCCGTCAATCAAGTCATCTGATACATCATAGGTATGCAGCGTATAGCTGATGCCGGCACTCTTCAGCATTCTCATTGCGTTTGTCTTTGTTTCCTTTTTTGCCATATGTACTCCTTAGAAAAAGAGAAGAAATTATTCTTCTCTCAATAGTATACGATCATCGTCAAGATCATCATGGAATTTCTTCATCAGGTCTTCAACCGTCAGATGTTTCTTTTCTTCCTCCGCAATATCAGAGATGATCTTTCCGTCAGCCATCATGATGGTGCGGTTGCCAAGTTCCAGTGCCTGATGAAGGTTATGCGTGATCATCAGACATGTTGTGTGGTTCTTCTCGACAATTTCCTTGGTCAAAGAAATGATTTTTTCCGCTGCCTTAGGATCAAGCGCAGCCGTATGCTCATCCAGCAGCAGAAGCTTTGGCGGAACAATGGTCGCCATCAGCAGCGTCAGTGCCTGTCTCTGGCCGCCGGACAATGTTCCGACCGGTACATCCATGCGGTCCTCGAGGCCCATATCCAGCTGTTTCAGGCATTCCGCATAGACTTCTCTGTCCTTTTTGGAAATGCGTGAGAAGGAATCTGTATGCTTGGAAGCACTCAGATTGGCTAAAGCCAGATTCTCTTCAATTGTCATATGCGGTGCCGTTCCTTTTAATGGGTCCTGGAACAGACGGCCGATATACTTTGAACGCTGATATTCTTTCTGGAAGGTGATATTTTCACCATCCAGCACAATCTTTCCATCATCAATTCTGAAGTTGCCGGCAATGGCATTGAACAGCGTTGACTTGCCTGCACCGTTGGATCCAAGAATCGTGATAAAGTCTCCATCCTTGACAGAAAGCGATAAATCCTTCAGGGCAGTCTTTTCATTGACCGTCCCAGCATTGAAGGTTTTTGTCAGACCAGTAATTTCCAGCATCAGTCTTTCCCTTCCCTTCTAGCTTTCATGGCGTACTGTGTATTCGCCTTGATAGTCGGTGCCGCAATTGCCAAGGCTACAATCAATGCTGTAACTAACTTCAGTCCTTCAATAGGAATGATGCTTGTCCGCAGGATAATGGCATAGATCATACGGTAGATGATATTGCCGATCAGGCATGCAAGGATATTCCGCGTCATATTTTTACGGCCGTTGATGACAGTTTCACCAATGATCAGACATGCAAGTCCGATGACAACAATGCCGGTGCCGCCGTTGATATCAGCACTCTTCTGCATCTGTCCTGCCAATGCGCCGGATAAGCCGGTCAGGCAGTTGGCAATGACAAGACCCAGTGTAATTGTATGTCTTGGATCAATGGAAGAAGCAGAGACCATGTCACGGTTGTCACCGGTTGCCCGGATAGACAGGCCGATGCGTGTTCCTAAGAACCACTTCATTGCAAGCATGGCGATGGCGCAGATGATGCCTGCCAATACAACTTTGTACCAGGTTCCGCCGATACCGGTCGCTTTGAATAAAGTGAAGATGGTATCTCCTTTCAGAAGTGATACATTTGAACTCCAGCCCATGGCGGCCAGATTCACGGTATACAGACCAGTATTGGTGATGATGCCCGCCAGAATGGAAGGCACCCCCAGACGTGTCTGCAGGAATGCAGTCACATAGCCCGCACATCCGCCGGCAATGATGCCGAAGAGGATGCCAAGTAATGGATGTCCGGCTGCCGCTGAAGATACAGATACTGCCATGCCCAGGATGAAGCATCCGTCGGTCGTCAGATCTGCAATATCCAGGATCCGGTAGCTCAGGAACAGTGCCAATGCGACTAAGGAATAGACACATCCCAGTTCCAGTGCTGTCTGTATGATAAATAACATGAATCAAGCCTCCTATGAATTACTTACTCTTTTGTTGTTGTTACTTCTACTACTTTACCAAATTTTGCGAACAGAGAACTGTCAGCACCTAACTTTTTAGCAGTATCTGTGTTGACGGTGACAATGCCGCCGTCCATCAGATAGTAGTCATCCATATTGCCATAGCCTTCTGTTGCGGCCTGATATGCAAGATCTGCTGTCTTCTTGCCAAGGTCTGTATAGTTGACGCCGCAGGTCGCAAATGCACCGTTCCTGACGAAGGAATCTGCCCCTGTATAATGCGCGATCTTTGCATCTGCGAAAGTATCTGCGATGGCAAGTTCAGCTGCCATGATGACATTGTCTGTTGGTGTAAATACAGCATCTACGCCGGAAGCAACTAAGGATGCCGCAGCTGCAATGACTTCATCATTGGTATTGGCAGTTGCCTCTACATATTCAATTCCCTTGCCGTCGAGATATTCCTTGGCTTCCTTGATCGGCTTGGTGGAGTTGGCTTCACTCTTGGAATACAGCAGTCCGACTTTCTTTGTGGTCGGCTTCTCTTCCAGCATCATATCAAAGATCTGCTTTGTATTTAATGCATCTGAAGTTCCGGTAACATTCTTCATACCGGTCAGGCCTGCTGTTTCTGGATCAGAGATTGCCGCATAGACAACTGGTGTTGAAGAATCTTCAGCACTGTTGACAGCGACCTGCGCTGCTAATGTAGCAATCGGGATGATGACATTGACGCCGTCTGCGACAGCCTGGTCACTGATCTGCTTCAATGTTGTCTGATCATTCTGGCCAGAGTATACATCACCATATTCAATAGTGACGCCGTTCTTTGCGGCTAAGACATCCAGTTCGGATGTAATTGCATTGGCAATCTCATCCAGAGATGCGTGGTCAAGCTGCTTGATGACAGCGACCTTGATTGTTTTAGAAGCAGATGTTGAAGATGAAGATGCGGTTGAAGAAGCGGCGGAGCATCCTGCCATTGATGCAGCTAATACTGCTGATAATACGGTTGCGAATAACTTTTTCATGTGACTTTCCTCCCTTTCTGTGCATTTCCACTTCAGCTGTCCGTTGAAACAAAAAACGCCTGTCCTGTATAAGGACAAGCGTATATGCCTGCGGTACCACCTTAGTTAAGAGATTACTCTCTTCTCTTTGTTTGAAAATGCAATCACATTTTCTGTCCGTTAACGCTGACAACTGCGTCCTGAAGTACTTGCCTAAGCTTTCATCAGGCCCTCATGGGTCCATTTGCATATCGCATCACTGCCAGGTCTCACCATTCCTGCACTCTCTTTAAGCTGCCAATATGTTTGATCTCCCATTCACTGGTTTGTTTATGTCTAGACTATAAGCTATGACTTTTTTGAAGTCAATATGATTTTTGAAATAAATTTACTTTGTTTCAATTTTCTTTTGAAAATTTTTCAGAATTAGGTCCTTTCGGCTGATAGGCAAGGTCTGCATTTTCCAGTCCCTGCTGATGGACTGCCATTTTCCATCCCAGCTCAGCAAAGAACGTATAGAGCCGCTTTGACAAGGACAGTGAGAAGTATGAATCATTCCCTTTTCCTGTCTTCAAACCTTCATAAAGCGAAGCATATGCCTTCGGCAGCTGCTTCAGGAGTCCTCTGCCTGTCTTGACTTTCTTTAGGCCTGCCAATGCCCCGCCGGCACCGATGCCGATTCCACCAGTAAAAACATATTCATTCTGCTGACACCACTGCCTGAGCACTTCCATAGCACCTTCGGTATTCTCCGGTTCATAGAAGCCGCACTGCAGCACTGCTGCTACCCGAAGTCCTTTCTTTCTGACCTTGGCTTCCAGCACATCCATCAATGCCAGGGCACTGCATGGCAGGGAATCCAGATAGATCGGTGCAAAGATCACAACAGCATCACTCGCATTGACGGCAAGTTCTGCCAGCTTCTCATCCATCTGCGGATTGACCTCAAGAACACCGTATTCATCATCTTTCAAGAAAGGAATAAAGCGGTCGATCAGCTGCTGGCTGGCACTGTCTTTTCCCTTCGGGGAGGCATTCATCAAAGTGATCCTCATAGCTCTCCTCCAATCTGCCAGGCATCCGCATACCATCTGATCTGAACATCTTTCTGATGAAAGTTCTCAGCCTGATCCCTGACCATTTTTTCAGCCAGAGCTTTTTCCTGTTCACTGAGATTTTCTTCATAGAAGAAGACTTTCGTCACAAATGTATTTGCATAGCGCGGCTTGTGCCTCATTCTGCCATTCCTTTCCTCAAAGCAGGGCTGTACATATGGCAGGCCGCGTTCCATCACCATTTTGACAAACGGAGAATAGGATCCATGGAAACATCTCGAGATGATGATCAGTTCATCACATTTTGACAGCATCCACCCAAAGTACTGGGCATCGTCCTTCTGTATGCATACACCAGGCGTGACCGTCCAGCATTTGAAGCAGCCAGAACACGGATGTACGCTGCTCTGCGGACGGAAGACACGGTCCTCAATACTGATCTTGCCTGGATAGGTTCCTGTATCGGTTATGATAATCTTCATGTTTTCCATTGTATCAGACGTTTCTGGCTTTCTGTTCGTTGAATTGTGAAAAATGAAGTTTACAATAGTAATCATGAATACAAACATAAATTATAAGAAGGCCATTCTGCAGGCAGGCATTGAAATGCAGAAGCGAGACCTTACGGTCGAAACCTGGGGAAATATCTCCCTGCGTGATCCGGAAACCGGGCTCATTTATCTGACCCCTTCCGGCATGGCATATGACACGCTGAGAGAAGATGACGTCTGCGTTCTGGATGCGGCAGGAAATGCTGTAGAAGGCACCCGCAAGCCAAGCGTCGAAAAGATGCTGCATGTATTAGTATATCTAAAGAGAAGCGATGTCTTCGCTGTTCTTCATACCCATCCTGTCAACAGCACCGTTTTCGGCGTTCTGCATCAGGGAATCCCTGTCGTGACCGACGAGATGGCACAGGCCATCGGCGGCAGTGTGAAATGTGCTGACTATGCTCTGCCAGGTTCTCAGGCATTGGCAGAGAATGTCGTCAAGGCATTAGGAAATGTACAGGCATGCCTGATGGCAAATCATGGTGCTGTCTGCGTCGGCAGAGATATAAAGGAATGCTTCAAGGTCGCCACTGTATTGGAAACATCAGCCGACATTTATCAGAAGGCGCTGGCCATTGGCAGACCAGTTGAGATCAATGAGGAAAATACCGTATGGATGAGAGACTTCGCCGTCAATCACTATGGGCAGAAATAAGGAGAGATCAATGAGCACAGTAAAACAGCTGGAAGTCGTTAAGATCAGTGAAGATGGCAATGCCGTCATCATCCTTGATCAGACAAAGCTTCCAAATCATGAGGATTATCTGACCCTCACAAATGAGAAACAGATGTGGGATGCCATCAAGCTTCTGCAGGTGAGAGGTGCGCCTGCCATCGGTGTCTTTGCCGGATATGCAATGGCAGCTTTGGCACAGTCACTCAAAGAACTGCCTTATGCACAATTCCAGCAGGAATTTGATACGAAGGCAGACTATCTGAATACATCCCGTCCTACTGCAGTCAACCTCAGCTGGGCATTGGCTCGGATGAAGAAATTTGTGGCAGACCATAACGATGATGTCCACCAGTTATGCAGTGATCTGATTGCTGAGGCAGAGAAGATCGATGAAGAAAATCTTGCGATGAACCGCAGAATTGCGGAATATGGTGTCACGCTGCTTCATGAGGGCGACGGCATCCTGACTCACTGCAACGCCGGCTACCTGGCCTGCTTAGGCTATGGGACAGCCACAGCACCGATGTACATGGCACAGGAGAAAGGCATGACCATTCATGTATACTCCGATGAGACAAGACCTCTTCTGCAGGGTGCCCGCTTAACATCCTATGAACTGTTCAAGGCAGGAATCGATGTGACATCCATCTGCGACAACATGGCATCCATTGTCATGAAGCAGGGAAAGATCCAGTGTGTCATGGTCGGCTGCGACCGCATCGCTGCCAACGGCGACTTTGCCAATAAGATCGGCACTTCCGGTGTTGCCATTCTGGCCAAGCACTACGGAATTCCGTTCTATACATTGGGACCGTCTTCCACGATTGATTTCAATACGCCGACCGGGGATGACATCAAGATTGAAATGAGAGACCCAGAAGAAGTCGGTGAAATGTGGTACAAGGAACCAATGATCCTGAAAGACATCAAGAAGTTCAATCCATCCTTCGATGTCACAGATCATGAACTGCTGACCGGCATTGTTACGGAACGCGGTATTGTCTATCCGCCGTTCGCTGAGAACTTAAAGAAACTTTTCAACAAATAAGAAAGAGGAGATCAATATGGAACCGAAAGAGAGTATTTCTGCTTCAATCGTAGTAAAGGATGAATTGGCAAAAGTCGTCCTGATGCCTGGCGATCCGCTGCGTGCCAAGGCGTTGGCGGACAAGTATCTGTCCGATGTTGTCTGCTTCAATGACACAAGAAACATGCTTGGCTATACCGGCACCTACAAAGGAAAGAGAATTTCCGTCATGGGACACGGCATGGGTGTTCCTTCGGTCGGCATCTATACACATGAACTGTTCACGCAGTTTGGTGTTGAAGCAGTCATCCGGATCGGCTCTGCCGGCGGACTGGACATGGATGTCAACCCAATGGATGTTGTCATCGCTGAAGCTGCATCCACCAATTCCAACTACGGCAATGCCTATGGAATTCCTGGTCAGCTGGCTGCCTGTGCAGATTATGACATGCTGGAAGCTGCTGTTGATGCGGCAAAGAAGAACGGCGTAAAGTACAAGGTCGGCAAGATCTATACTTCTGATTTCTTCTACTATCCGCAGGCTGGCTTAAATGAGAAGTTAAGAGACTTTGGCCATTTAGCGGTCGAAATGGAAACCGCCGGTCTTTATTGGGAAGCATGTGCATCTCACAAGAAGGCACTGTCCATCCTTTCTATCTCTGACCATCTCTTCAAGCCGGAAGCACTGACTGCCGAACAGAGACAGAACGGCTTCACAGATATGATGGAGATTGCCTTAGAGACCGCCTGGAAGTTCGCTGAATAAAACAAAGAAAAGAATCGACCAGAAGTGTAAATCTTCCAATCGATCCTTTTTTTACTTATTTTTTGTATTTCTTGATCAGATATGCGGTCATGGTCACTGCGATGACCAGCACACCCGTCAATAAGAACAGCCAGCCAATACCGATCAGAAAGAAATTTTCGTGGAGCAGTCCCGTTTCATCAACGTATTCAACGCTCAGACCCTTAATGACAAAGCAGAACAGCCCCAGCAGCATCAATACACCGCCGGTCACTGTTGTTACCATGTTCATTCTGGCTCTTCTTGTTTCACTTGTATCATTGATCAGTTTCTGTGTCATATTTTTTCCTCCCAGGATCAATTGATCTAAAGAGATACCGAACACAGAAGTCATTTTTATCAGCATTTCAATATCCGGAAGATTTCGGTCATTCTCCCAGTTGGAAACAGCCTGCCTTGTCACATTGAGCTTTTCTGCGAATTGTTCCTGGGTCAGATTCTGATCCATGCGCAGCTGTTTGATCTGCTCGCCGAATTCCATGTGTCCTGCACCTCCTGCATTGATCATAGAAGATATCTGCATCCTGCCAAGAAAGCATACCTTGCAGAATGGAAACTGTCACGACAGCATTGCTTGCGCAGGCTCAACAGAGCCTTTTTTTAATCCGCAACAGACTTGATCAGATCTTCATAGATGCCCTTTAATTCTGCTTTCTGAGCATCATCCATCTGTTCATCTCCAGTTGTCATCGTAAAGGAATCGACCAGTGATGTATGATGGCCGGCAATCGCACCCTTCTTGATGGCAACAACTTCCGGTGTATAAAGCGTTGGTTCTGAGACACCTGTGGTGGAATTTGTCTCATGTTTCAGGATGGAGTCAAAATGCTTGAGCATGCTCTGGATGACCGTCTTGCCTTCAGCTGAGAATGCCTTTCCGCTGGCATCCATCAGTTCTGATTCATAGACATCCACATAATAGATATGCACGCCCATTTCCTTGGCAGCTTCATTCAGAACAGGAACGGCACGGTTGCACCAAGGGCAGGAAGTATAGCTGTATAGAATAATCCCTGTACCGCCCTCATCAACCAGACGCAGGGACTCACTCATTGTGATCTGTATAAATGCAGGATTTGCATCATCCAGCCATTCATAGCCAGACATATCCAACGTCTTTGAAGTGACCGCAACAGAATTGGTGATGGTCACCTTCTTGGATGCATCTGCTGTTGCAGAAGCTGTCGCTGAAGATGAAGCGCTTGCGGATGGAGCGGTGGTGGCTGCTGTTGAAGCTGCAGCTGCAGTATTCGCTGCCTGATGCGTTGTAGAAGTACATCCCGCCAGCATGAACAGGCATAAAGAACCAGCAATAATCTTTTTCACGAACATAGCCTCTCTTTCGTATGCGTTATATAATAACACAGGAATGGAAATTGATGATTTTCATCATCCACTACTTATTTTATCAACGAAGAGAGAAGATATGTCAAACAATCAGTTTATCCGTACAGAATTCATTCTGGGAAATGAGAATATGAATAAAATACGCGGCGCTAGAGTTGCCGTTTTTGGCGTCGGCGGGGTTGGCGGCTACGTCGTTGAAGCACTGGCCCGCAGCGGCATCGGAACATTGGATCTGATTGATCACGATATCTTTGTCGAATCCAATCTGAACCGCCAGATCTTGGCAACCTATGACACCCTGGGCAGATCAAAGGTAGATGTGGCAGAGGAAAGGATCCATGCCATCTGCAGCGATATCAAAGTCAATAAATATCCTTGTTTCTATCTGCCGCAGGAAAAAGATAAGTTCGACTTTACACAGTATGACTACATTGTTGATGCAGTCGATACCGTCACTGCCAAAATCAACTTGATTGAAGAAGCACAGCGCTGCGGTGTCCCAATCATCTCATCCATGGGATGCGGCAACCGCATCGACCCTACCAAATTGGTTGTGACTGATATCTATCAGACGGCTGGTGATCCTTTGGCACGCATCATGCGCTATGAGCTGCGCAAGCGGGGCATCAAGAAGCTGAAGGTCGTCTACAGTACAGAAAAGCCGATGACGCCAGTCTATCCGGAAGGATATGAGAACAATCCTGCCAAACCGACGCCGGGATCGACTGTCTTTGTACCGGGTGCTGCCGGCCTGCTCATTGCCTCTCAGGTCATCCGTGATCTGATTGACGGCTGAACAAGAATGCACATCAATGTAATATTGAAACAAAAAAGACTATATTAATCAGTGAAAATCGGGGATAAAAAAAATGAAAAAACTAGTTAAGAACAACGTTTATTGGATTGGCTACTTGGATTGGGAGCTGGACCGCTTCCATGGAGATGATTATTCCATCTTCAATGGTTCTTCACAGAATGCATATCTGATTCAGGAAGAAAAGACGGTATTGATGGATACCGTATGGACACCGCACCGTGATGAATTCATCAAGAATCTTGAAAGTGAGATTGATCTGAACAAGATTGACTTCATTGTTGCGCAGCATGGCGAATGTGATCATACAGGCTCCCTTCCTGCCTTGATGAAGAAGATTCCAAATACACCAATCTACTGTACAGCCAACGCTGTGAAGTCCATCGAAGGTCAGTACGGCAAAAACGGCTGGAACTTCCACGTCGTCAAGACTGGCGATACACTGGATATCGGCAATGGCAAACAGCTGAAGTTCATTGAAATGCCGATGATGCACTGGCCTGACAGCATGGCTACTTTTTTAACCGGTGACAACATCCTGTTCTCCATGGATGCCTTCGGCCAGCACTTTGCGGTCGGTGAACTGTTCAATGACTTAGCAGATCAGGAACTGCTTTGTAAAGAAGCTCTGAAGTACTACGTCAACATCATCAATCCATTCTCCCCGATGGTCGCCCGTAAATTAAAGGAAATCGAAGGCATGGATCTGCCGATTGAGATGATTGCCCCTTCCCATGGCGCCATCTGGCGCAAAGATCCAATGCAGATCGTCAAAAAGTATGCAGAATGGGCAGAAGATCAGCCGGAGGACAGAGTCACAATTGCCTATGGCACGATGTGGAACGGCACTGAAGCCATTGCCCATGCAATTGCGGATGAAATCCATAGACAAAGTCCTGACACTACTGTTAAAGTATTTAATGTAGAGAAGTCAGATAAGAATGAGATCATGACAGAGGTATTCCGTTCCAAGGCACTCTGTGTCGGTTCACCAACGGTCATCAATGATGTATTAGCTGGTGTACAGGGATGGATGACATTTCTGAAGTCGTTAAAGTTCAAGAATAAGAAAGCTGCCGCCTTTGGCTGCTATGGATGGTCTGGTGAAAGCGTTAAGATCCTGCAGGACCGTCTGAAGGAAGCAGGCTTTGAAGTCGTTGAAAACAACATCAGATCCAATTGGAATCCAAGTGAAGAAGATCTCGCAAAGATTCCTGCATTAGTCACCGCATTGATTGGAGAAAAAGAAAAGAAAGGAGAACAAGCTCATATGGATAAATACCAGTGCCCTTGTGGATATGTCTACGATCCAGAAAAGGGAGATCCTACACAGAATGTTGCGCCAGGTACAGCATGGGAAGATGTTCCAGAAGACTGGACATGCCCAGTTTGTCATTTACCAAAGAGTGCATTCTTCAAGATCTAAAGCATCAAAAAACCAGTTCGCGCTGTGGACTGGTTTTCATTTGCTTTCTTAATGCAGCAGACTTCCTAATACTTTATTGACTGTCTTGCCGTCTGTCTGTCCCTTGTACTTTGCCATGATCTCTTTCATGATCGGACCCTGGCTCTTCTTCTCCGGTGCCAGTCCCTTCTCACTCATGATTGCTTCAATCGCTGTCTTGATCTCTTCTTCACTCATCTGCTTCGGCAGATAGCTTTCAATCAAGGCAATCTTCTGATTTGTCTCTTCGATGATATCTGTACGATCAGCCGGTGTTTCAGCCAGTGCTTCCTTTGTCTGCTTCAATTCTCTCTGGACATAGGAAAGTTCATCTTCTTTAGATAATTCTTTCCCTGATTCCTTTTCAGCTAATGCAATTGCAGAGATCAGCAGTGAGAATACACCTTTCTTTAATGAATCATGATCCTTCATTGCCTGCATGTTGTCTTTTCTTAACTGTTTTAATAATTCTCCCATAATTCCTCCTTATTTTTCATCCTGGATCTGTTTCTGATATTCTTTAGATAAACGAAGTATTTCCGTGAAGTACTGACGATAGTAGAAACGAATGTCATCATTCATGATCCTGTTGCAGTTTTTTTCTATAATCTCTGCTTCTCTGCCGCTGTCAAGAATCGGAATGCAGTTCTCAATTTTATAGTCTATGACATCCGCTACAATCTTGAATCTCTCTTCAAACAATGCCGCCATTTTTTCATCAATTTCATCGATGGAACGGCGGTCTTTCACTAATCTGTCTGTCATTTGACCCTCCGATGTTGTTATTATTATACTACAACCGTACCTATGTGAACGCTTTCATCATTTGTCATCTTTTCACATTGTGCTAAAATACCTTTTAATCAAAGGAGGATTGATGTCATGTCGAAAAATTTTATCTTTATTTCTCCGACGTTTCCTAAGACATACTATCAATTTCCAAAAGCTTGGAAAGCGTTAGGCGGTACATCTTTGTGTATTGGTGAAGACAGTTATGCATCTCTGCCAAAAGAGATGAAGGATGCCTGCAGCGAGTATTATCAAGTAGGATCCATGAAGGATTATGATCAGATGTATCGTGCTGTTGCATGGTTTGCACATAAGCACGGCAAGATTGACTGGCTGGAAAGCAACAATGAATTCTGGCTGGAACAGGATGCGAGACTGCGCACTGACTTCAATATTACAACCGGTGACAAGACTGAAACTGTCATGCGTTATAAAACAAAGTCAAACATGAAGGCATTCTATCAGCAGGCACACTGCCCTGTTGCAAGATACCACTTAACAACAACATTAGAAGCCGGTAAGAAATTTATTGAAGAAGTTGGTTATCCTGTCATTGTCAAACCAGATGATGGTGTTGGTGCTTCGACAACATGGAAGATCAGCAATGAAGCAGAACTCACAGCTTTCTATGCAAAAAAACTTCCGAATCAATTCATCATGGAAGAATTTGTGCCGGGCTATATTGTGTCATTTGACGGCATCACAGATCAGGATGGAAAGATCATCTTCAAAACATCCCATCACTTCCCTGAGCCAATCATGAATATCGTCAACAGTGCAGGCGAATGCTTCTACTGGAGTGAGCGCGTCATCCCAGCAGATCTTGATGAATTGGGATCAAGAGTCATTGCGGCCTTCAATATCAAAGGACGTTTCTTCCATACGGAATATTTCCGGCTTACCGAAGATAAACCAGGTCTAGGTGTCAAGGGCGGCCTGGTCGGACTGGAAGTCAACATGCGTCCGCCGGGAGGCTATACACCGGATATGATGAACTATGCAAACAGCATTGATGTATATTCCATCTATGCCAACATGTGCATGTCCAATAAAAATACTTATAAGAGTGAGAGACCGTATCACTGTATCTACATTGGCAAACGTGATAAGTTCACTTACAAAAATAATGCAGCATCTATTTTTACCAAGTATTCCAAAGATATCATGATGCATGACCGCATGCCGCAGCTGTTAGGTGAGGCTATGGGCAATGAGTTCTATATCTCCCGCTTCAAAACAGAAGAAGAATGTATGCAGTTTGCATCCTTCGTCTATGAGAAAGCAGAAGGATTGAAAAAATGAGAACAGAATACTTCAAAGAATATTCCTACAATTTAAAACGTGATATGGAGTTCAAGGTCTACGGATATTCAGGCAAACCAGTGCTTGTCTTCCCTTCTCAAGATGGTCATTTCTACGATTTTGAAAATCAAGGAATGATCAATTCTATTGCAGAGTATATTGAATCAGGCCGCATCCAGGTCTTCTGCTGCGATTCCAACGACGTCAATTCCTGGTCTTCCACCAGCTGGGACAACCGCAGGAGAATTGAATGTCAGGAAGAATATTTCCGATATATTACAGATGAACTGTGTCCTCGGATCTATCAGATCAGCAAAGATGCCAACGGCGGCATTCCCCGCGGTGCTATCTTAACAACCGGATGTTCCATGGGCGGTACACACGCTTTGAACTTCCTCCTAAGAAGACCTGATCTGTTCTCTGGATGCATTGCACTGTCTGGTGCATACAATGCCAGATTCTTCTTCCCGAACTACTGGGATGATCTGACCTATGCCAACAGTCCAGTTGATTATATTGACGGCATGTCGTATGGACATCCATATGTTGAACAGTACCGTACAAAAGATATTATCCTTTGCTGCGGACGCGGTGCATGGGAGATTCCAATGCAGGATGATGCCGCAAGAATGAAAGAACTCTTCGATTATAAGAACATTCCTGCCTGGGTGGATTTCTGGGGAAATGATGTATCCCATGACTGGCCATGGTGGCGTCAGGAACTTCCTTACTATATGAACTTTGTATGTTAGAAACGGTTAACCCGTTTCTTTTTTTATTCTTTTTTGTTAATATAGTTAGGCAATGGGGAATTGGTGAAATTGGCAGACACGTTAGTCTTAGGATTCAACGCGTTACCCCGGGCAAAACAGCTGGAGGATTGGTGAAACTGGCAGACACGTATGATTTAGGATCATATGAGGCAACTCGTGCAGGTTCAAGTCCTGTATCCTCCACTATCCAAGCCATTTTTGAGGGTTTCGCTCTACCGGTACAGTAGAACGAAATCCTCTTTTTTATGCAAATGTAACTGAATTAGATCCTTTTCAAAAAGAGGCGATTTTCAAATAGTCTAACGCGGTGAACGACCATTGCCAGAAGGAGAAAACATCATGAAAAGAACAGGCAGAATCACCGAAGAAATCGTCAATTTCAAGTACCAGTCAAAGAGTGCAGAAGAGCTCCTGCAGCAGTTCCTTAACGCCAAGCAGGCACAGAACCTTTCGAGTGAAACGATAAAGATCTACCGATTTCACGGCAGGATCTTCTGCCGCTATCTAAGTGACAGAGCCAAGGAGCCAGCATGGAAAGTATGTGACCTGGAATGCTACAACGGCTTTATTCTCTGGCTGCAGAACAGTGACCGTAAGGATATAACAATCACTTCCTTCAGCAGATCTGTAAGGACATGGTTCTACTGGATGATGGACAATAACTGTATTGCCAGATTCCGTATCAAGATTCCACGTTATCAAAAGACCATACCGGCAGTCTATTCCGATGAAGAACTTAAAGTGCTCCTGAAGCAGCCTTCCAAGAACTGCACAGAGGTAGAATACGAAACATGGGTATTTATCAATTTGGCAATCGGGACAGGCCTCAGACTGTCCAGCATGACCTCTATCCATGTAGAAGACATCATGTTCTCTGAGAATACAATCGTTGTGAACAAGACAAAGAACCGGAATGGTCTGCTGCTCGTCATCAATGATGAACTGCTGGCAATCCTGGAGACATATATCCGGCTGTTCCATCTGAACTCAGAGGATTATCTTTTCAGTACTGGCAATGGCACTAAGCTTGCAAACCGGACCATGGAGGACTTTGTAAATCGCTATTCCGCAAAAAGAGGTATCTCCAAATCACATGTAATCCATGCGTTCAGACATACCTTTGCCAGGAACTTCTATTTACAGAATCATGATATGTATCGTTTCAAGGAACTGATGGGACATACATTGATCAGTACTACTGAGAACTATTTAAGATCCTTGGGAATGGATACTACCAAGAAGATAGAATATAATCCTCAAGCACAATTCATTGAGGCAGCTGCACCTAAAACTAAGAAACGTTCAAAACATATTCATTCATCTTTTTGAAAGATCAGTGACATGCTATTTATGTAAAATCAAGATTTTCTGATTAAACATATTTAACGTTATCTATCTTTATAACTGCTCGTTAAATCGGAATTTTCATTACTATTGTTTACTCTATATTGACTTATAGGATTACTTAGATGCTCTACAGAAGCCTTGTCGTCCGATTCTTCGTGTTTGCTTTTATCTTAATAATATTCTCCAGAAGTTATCCATCAATAGTTTATTTGGCTAAGCATTCCTTTTTCCAACATTCTATACCCATATATTAGTCAACCTTATCCTCAATCACATCTCGTATAAATCCAATCCGATCCTTTTCCCTAGGTCTGAACTTTCCATTAATTACTACAACCAGCTCTTTGGATTCATTCACATATATGGTATTTCCTCCGTCTCCAAGAGCTGCATAAGCACGTTCTTTTCCATCGATAATCCACCACAAATAACCATACATAGCTGGCATGCCAGTATGATTTATCTTTGCTGTGGTGCTGTCTATGATCCAGTCTTCTGAAAGTATCTGTTTCCCATCATAAACACCATGATTTCGCATCATCTCTCCAATGGCTGCCATTTCCCGTGCAGTCAGATGAAGTCCCCAGCCGGCATTGTAATTGCCTTTTCGGTCACATACCCAACCGTTGTAATCTGTTCGCCTGTAATAGTCCATTTGTTCATCTTTACTGGCAAAACAAATATCTGCTTTTTCACCGATTCCTAATGGCTCAAACAACGTTTGTTTCGCATATTCTTTTACAGACATTCCACTTACATTCCGAATAATCCCCGAAAGAATGTCTGGTCCGATCAGTGGTGAATATCTAAAATCACCAAGCTTTCCAAACTTCCCACCAACCTGTTTCAAAGAGAAAAGCACCTGATCCTCCGCAGAAAAGTACTTTGTATATGGATTGAATTTATAACGATATGGCACAGTCATCGTAAGCAGATCTTTTAGTGTAACCTGTTTCAGTGTTTCTTCCTTCATCTTGATAAGATACTCAGGGAAAAAGGAAAGCAGCTTGTCATCTATGCTCTGGATTTTCCCTTCTTCTATTGCTTTACCAATAAGCAGTCCCATAATACTTTTCGTAACTGAAAAAACATGCAGGGCTGTATTCTCATTGCATTCATTAAAATACTCTTCAAATACCTTTTTCCCTTTGTGAACAATAATCATTCCCGTAGTGTTGGTAAAAGTCTTTTCAATAACTGCTCTTAATTCTTCCATCATTTCCTCCGTAACATGTATAACATGGTTTACTCAGAGCAATTTAACAGGAACACAAATTTCTACTTCAATCTTATTTTCCTTATCTTTGGATGGGTCATTGAGATAGACTTCAAAAGGTATTTCGTTTCGTGGAATATATCCACTTCCAAACAACCATTCCTTATACATAAAATTCCACGCATCTGGAAATTCTTCCTGAGAAATCTTGAAGTATCCAATTGCATATTTTCCTTTCGGAATAGCCATTTCACCAATTTTGTCATTCCCAGAAATCACTGATGCATCCGGCACCCTCAGACAAATACTTGTTCTAAATTTATCTGAATCCGTGAACTCAGGATTTTCATGATACATCACCAAAATCTGATTGGATCTCTGATTAAGCAACTGTTCCTTTTTTGCAAACACTAAAAGTTTCTTTAAAAGAAACGGAAACTGAATTGCAAGGCTCTTATAATCTCCCATGTGCCTTGTATAAATCACCTTTTGTTCTGGCAAGTCCTCAACCCTGACCAATCCTCTCACAGGATATCCTCGATCATTTTGCTCTGGCCTAGATTTACTGTAATCAGAAAGATAAATTGGTTCCTTGCAATTCTTGCTATATTCTTTTCGATACTTCGTCGGGCTGATGCCAAAATACGCTTTAAACGCTCTCGTAAACACATTAGAATCCTGATATCCTACTTTAAAGCTAATCTGTATCACACTTAGTTCATTACGGTGTGCCAGATAAAACAATGATTTTTCCATGCGAATACGTTTTACATACTGAGCAATATTTTCTCCCAGTACACCTACAAAAATTCGACTAAAATGATATTCTGAAAAACCGGCGACTTTCGCAAGCGTGACTATTTTCAGTTCTTCTTCCATATGCTCTTCTATATAGTCTTGGACGATTTCAATTCTTCTAATGTAATTTTCATGACAGGCTTTTGCAGTTTTATTTTCCATGTGTTCGCTTTATAACTTTCTGTAAAAGATTTGTATAACATTACAAATCGGAATTTTTCGAGTCAGAACTAGGACTACATCAATGATACATTTTAAGATCAGGAAAATGGGAGCGAATTACGTACTTTCGTTCTTTGTCTGATATTGAGATACATCATAGAAATGAGGATTTTGAATATTTATGCTTTTATCATTTGACTATTTTTTACTGAATTTTTTTTATTTTAATACCCAAAGTAAAATTAATTACTTCCTGATGGCTTCGTGGTTTGACGTATTACTTCTATGTATGAAGTAAACATGTCATTCATCGTATTAAGGGTATCTTTGTTATTGCATTTGTAGCCAGTACCGTCGATTATTAAATACGGAGAAAATGGCTCTACACTGACTTCCTTATCTGTCATATGAAAGATGAATATATCGCTGTATGATTTTGCATCAAGCTGTTTGTAAGCATCTGATTTGCTCGTTACCGTTACTGTTTGCAAAAGACTGACAAGTTTCTCTTGATCCGTCTTTGATATTTCATAATTAGGATATGTTCCAAAGAAAACATCCACAGATGAAACATCCTCCTGCTTTAAGTCAGCAAAAGGTTTCCTTGGCCAGAATTCGTTCATCAAAAAAACTGAAATTAGTACAATCACGGCCGCAGATGCTATAATAACGTATTTTTTTCTCATCTTAGTCATATTTGTACCCTCCTTTGTTCAATGCTAATGTGACCTGTGAGATATTATTCCTAAATTAATTATTTCATCATACGCTGTATCTGTCGAGTTTAATAGGTCAAAGGCATTCTACTTTTTATGTTGGAAAATTTTTTCAGCCGTTTTTTACATTTGGGGTGATGTTGGAGTTAATCTGTACCTATTGAAGCTAAAATTTCGTATTTACAAATTCCAGTTTATTTTAGCTTTGATAAAGTCTGTATCTTTTCGCCGTCTTTATTGAAGTTTTTTCTTAAAGATACTTCCGTTAAAATAATAACAATGATAAATATTCCCAGTTGTATGAACGGCAAAATCTTACGTACAAAAAGGACGCTATCATCTAATGAACCATAGATATGCAGATTGATTATGAAAGCAATCAATTCCAAAATCCAACCAGTTTTCCATAATAGCCGACCACAGTATTCATGAGCAAAATTCCATGTATCAATGCTTTTTGTGGAATATGAAGTTCTATATCCCACAAACACGCTGATCTGTTTAGGATGATGTTTCCACAAAAAATATCCCATTAAAATCATCATGAATAATGCAAAGACAGAATCATATATAAAGACCGGATCCCAAAGTGACATATTTTTCTCCTTTAATAGTTTTTACAGCAAATTATATATCATTGTTGATTTCTAAATTGTATTGTTTCATTACTAGGCTTTATCTTTTTCATATTTTGTAATTACCATTGAAATGTGAGCATATTTTGAAACAAAAAGACTTTATCAATTACAATTTGATTCGTGTTATCAAATCAAGGGAACGTTTAATTAAGCAGTAAAAATGATTCGAATAATGCAAGAGCCTTTAATAATCTAAATTTTAATCAATGTCCTGCCATTTAAGGTATTCTTATTCATTTTCACTGTCATAGATTGGTAGAAAATTGGCAGACAGTGCATCCCATTTTTGGAGAACATAATTATCTAACGTATTGTTCACTGTACTCTTTCGTCCTGTGTATTCACTGATCATCAAATTTTCCATGTTTTCATCAGAAGCACAGTAACAGTAAACTTTTCCAATCTGATCCGCATTACCAATTTCGATTTTCACTTGGTTACCAGAGACATTTTCCTTGGTTACTGTAGAATTACTATGGGTCCATTTCCCCCATTCATTTCCTAAAATGAGGATAACGACATCTTCCTTATCTCCAGGATAATCACCATGAGGAATCAAGCTGTAATTTGTAAACCCATACCCATTGAAATATTCATACAGCCGGCCATTTTCTTTTGTGACTGTAATATTTGGTATGGTATATTGCACCTGATCTTTTGTATATGTATATCCCTTTGGATTGTATCTAACATAGAATAACTGCTGGATCATAATTGATCTAGCTGTCAGAAGTGATGCCACAATCAATAGACATGTGACCAGAACAGAAATAATGGTCCGCCGGAAAAGCTTTTGCTTTGTCTCTTTGTCTGCCTGCTGGATCAAATTTTTAGCAACATTCTCACTTGTTTCATCCGACGTTTGTTTGCCAAGGATCAAATCATTCAACGGAATATCAAGCACGGAAGATATTGATTCCAGATTCGCTATATCTGGTATTCCTCTTCCATTTTCCCATTTCGATACTGCATAAGGACTGACTGAGATCTTGGAAGCAAATTCTTTCTGAGTCATATTTTTTTCAATACGTGCTTTTTTAATCAATGCACCTGTTTGATTAGCGTCCATATGTCATCCTCCCTATTCTTAATATGATGCAGTAAATCAAGAATGCAACAGACGCTTCGTCAACTCTCCAATTTTAAGCATTTCATCTCGTTTTAGGAACCATTTTGTGCAGCTGGAGCAGCATAGTCAAATGACCTTTCATCAAAGTTGTTCGTGAAATCAGAAGTTATATAATCCGTTATTTCTAATTCATTTAACGTTTGTATATTCCTAAGGGAAAGTTAATCCATTCATCTAAGAGTCTTTGCCTGTACTTATGTACTTTATTGCACAATTTTGTATTTGAAGCAATGATTACCAATAGAATCAATGCACAACCAACACCAGCAAACCATAATGATTTATCATGAAAATATTCTAGCTCATTCAATAATGAAGTATGATCTAATACCTCCGACAGCAGTAAATCAATGAATGCAAATAGTAGAATCCAATTCTGTTTTCTAAAGTATCTTTTCGTTGCTTCATTTGTGTAATCTACCGCTTTTATAACAGTTTCTTTTGTTTCTTTATCCGTTTTTCCGCTTCTGCGTTCGCCATCCATAATCTCTCTAAGATCAATTGCATAATAATCTGAAATCAAGATCATCAGCTCGATATCTGGTAGATTGATTCCATTTTCCCATCGAGAGACAGTCCGATTCGATACATCAAAGATTTCAGCAAATTGTTCTTGTGTTAAACTTTTTTCTTTCCGGAGTGTCTTCAAGAACATACCGATTTTCTGTTGGTCCATATGTGCATAGTCTCCCTTCAAGAAAAATGTAGCTTAAGATCATCAAAAGAAACAGGACACAGACCGAGAAGTAATGTATTTCTGCATTACTTTCTCAAACATATTTATAAAACTGTCTTGTGAGACTACATCTTTCACATTTCTCATCGCAATTCTTTCAAAAAATTTTGGTTTATCAATCATTGCAGATCCACAGCAATTAGAATTTAAATCTATCTGTTATAACTGTTTACCAGCTCTTCACGCCAAATTGGTCAAAAGGGAAGACAATAAATATTCCCTTCGATGTAATATCTTCTGCCTTAAAAGCACCGTAATACCTAGAATCCGACGAGTGCGGACGATTATCTCCTAAGCAGTAATATTCATCCGGTCCAAGTGTAATTGGTAATACATCGGCCATAAAAGTTCCTTTATATCCTCCCACATAGGATTCCTCAAGAAAGTTCTCTGAAACATGTTCACCATTGATGAAAAGCATTCCATTTTGATAGGAGACGGTTTCACCTGGAAGACCGACGACTCGCTTCACAATACGTTTGTTTCCAATCTTGATAATAACAATATCAAACCGGTCAATGCTTTCCGTTTCTTTACCAAATAGATTACTAAAGCCAGAAGATTTATCTTCCAGTGTAGGATACATTGAACTGCCCTGTACCTGAATCGGCATCACTATAAAATTTGATACAATCCCAAAAGCTAAAATAAATATAGCCATACTGCGAATGAAAGAAAGAATTTCTTTCTTTGCAGATAAAGGTTCCATATCATCTGACAATATGGGAGCAGCACTGTAATCAGAGTTATCTTTCCCATCCGTAAGTTGTTCGATGATTCGAGTCTCAATTAAATCGTCGTTTTTATCTATATTCTCTTTCAACGCTGGTTTTCTCATATACTCTTATTCCTCATGTAAAGTAATCAATCTCATCCACATCAATGAGCTGAGCATCTACTTTGACCTCAAAAATTCAATTAAGAACTTTACGGCAGCTGCTGCCAACAACACAAGAAATGCTGTACTTGCTACCTGAACAAACATATTAAAAGGACTGATTATCTGAACCGTACCTGTAATATCCATAGTCCTCTCCTCAATATTGCTGGTAAATATTATATATAGAATAAAATAGACGTTTGGATAACAATATGTTCAATGTCTAATTTGGTAGTTTCATTGTCTAAACGGCTTCTTTTAACTCATAATTTTCCACAAAATACGTTAGAATGAATAAAAGGTAAAATGCCAATGAATAGCAATCTGCTCAGTAATATTCTCATCAATATGTTTCAGTCAATTCTGTTGATTATATTTCCCTGCCTATATATTCAAAATGGCAGACGAAAGCTCATGTTTGGTTTTTTGTTTTCTGTTATTTTGTGTTTAGAAGTTACAATATTAAATAAAAATCATCATTTGCACTGAGGATATGAAATAGCACAATAAATCGTTAGTTTGAAGATATAATTTAATTGTCCATTAGAAAGATGGACAATTAAGAGATTTCAGGAAGCTGACGGTCGTTAATGGGCTTGGCGGTTCAGGCTGTCAGTTTCCTAAAGTCTCGAACCGCCAAAAATGAAAAATGAGAACAGTTCCAAAGGCAGACATCGTTCTGTCCCTTTAAGGCATTTCACGTGGGAGAACAAGGAACATAAGAGCGATAGTGAAATCCTGATTGAGTCCACAGTGACAGAATGGTATGGTGCCAAGCACCGTCCAGAGTCTAGAGAAGAAATTAAATTCATTAATAATCTTCCAATTAAATACTGCCCGTATTGTGGGTCAATTGATTTCTGTCGCGCAGGATTCAACAGATCAGGGATACAGCGATATAAATGCACTGACTGTGGTGGACGCTTCAGTCCATTCACGAATACGACCTTTGATGAGAAGAAGATCCCGATATCTGAATGGATCGAGTATTTACTGCATCTCTTTGAATTCCATTCTGTCAGATCCAGTTCATTCGATAATCGAAATGCGGAATCTACAGGCAGATACTGGCTGTTGAAGGTCTTCAGTGTCTTAGAAGATATCCAGGATGATGTGGTATTGAACGGAAATGTTTGGATTGACGAGACGTTCCTTTCTGTTCCAAAATCAAAGATCAAAAAACGGAACGGGAAGAAGCTCAGGGGCATCTCCAGGAATAAGATAGCAATCGCATGTGCAAAAGATGGGAATGGTCATTCAGTCATGATAACGATGGATACATCGAAGCCATCCATCAAAAGCACCTGGGATGCCTATGGCACACATATAGCAGCTGGATCAGCACTGATTCATGATGGAGAACATTCCCATTCAATTCTGATACAAGACCTTGATTTAAAAAGTGAAGTATATTCAACTGAAGAAACAAAAGATATGTCAGACGATAAGAACCCACTACGGCAGATCAATGAAATGCATCGATTAATGAAGCGCTTCTTTCGGGAACATGATGGGTATGACAGAGAACATCTGCAGGATTGGCTGAACCTATTGTGGTTCATCATGAATGGACCAGAAGATAAGTATGACAAGGTGCTGTCTTTCATGAAGCTGGCTGTTTCGTCACCAAAAAGAGTGCGATATCGAGATGTAATGTCAGGAAAACATGATTAAATGGTGTTTCTCTATATCCTCAGTGCAAATGATGATTTTAATTAATTATCGATGGCTGATTATTTCCCTGAAATCGTCCAGATCTGAGTTTTTCATAAACACATATCAAGCTCCAAAAACTTTCTACTTCATACTAGTGTTGGTTATCCTCACTTTTAAAATTGATTCGATATATTGCATTCAATTAATTGTTCCCGACTGAATTTGTAGTCTGGCGTATCTGATCAAGATACGAATTATAAATATCAATCATCTCATCGAGAGAGGCTTTATCATAGCAATGATAAACCGTATCATTAATTATGATAAATGGGCTGCATGGCTGGACCCAGATCTGTTTTTCTGTATTCAGATTAAGAATGAATATTTCACTGTATGTTTTTGAGCTTAGCTGACTATTAATGATTTTATATAAATATGATTTCCCTATAACAGTCATAGGTTGAAGAAGTTCGACGATTCTCTTCTGATCCGTTTCTGTGATCTGATAGGCAGGTTTTTCACCTAAGGAGATTTCAATTGATTTGACATTTTTCTGACTTAAATCAGAAAATGGTTTTCGTGGGTAGAATTCATTGATTAAAACACATGAAATCAATACAACGACAGCCACAGTTGCTATTACAATGTATTTTTTTCTCATCTTAGTCATATTGGCACCCTCCTTTGTTCAATGCTAATGTGACTTGTGAGATATTATTCCTACATAAATTATTGCATCGCACGCTGTATTTGTCGAATTTAATAGGTCAAACCGCCTTTTGCATTGTAAAATCGAAAACCTTCATCTGCGATTCAGGTGTTCCTATTGTTCTATCTACAACCTATGGGATAAAGTATGTTCTTTTTTTCGTTGAACGTTTTAGAAGACTAGGCTGATCTTGGAAGATTTCTTCGTGAAGTTGATATAGACCTTCCTCCATCTTGCTAGTGTCAAATTTAGGGAACGTATGTTTTAGTAAAAGGCGTTTACAAATAATGCAAGCACCTCTACAAATCAAGATTTGTCTCATTGATTACGATAAGGACAACAGCTATCTTCTGGTTCCACAATTCATCAAAATCAAATGATGTCATGCTTGTCAGCTTTCTATCAGGTATGATTTCCTAATTTGTTGCAATTACACTTTTTATATTTCTTATTGCACTATCATTATCTATTTTGTTTAAGATATAACTTACATCGTCATATCGTGAGGAATCTGACTGTGAACCTAAACTGATAATCAAGAATTCCTTACCATATATTTGATATAAGACAATCAAATTATAATTACCATTCAGTGATCCAGTTTTTACTCCAATGACATTCTCATTGTAATATTCAGACGTTATATCTAAATAGGCATTTGTATTCTGCCATACTTTAACAGTGCCGTCAGGAAGTTCAGCTGTATATTCACTCTGAGAGATGATATTTCGGAACCATTGAAATTTTATCAAGACATTGACAACATTGTTGAGGTCCATAGCAGTAGTCTGTGATTCTGAATCGAATCCACTTGGATCATGTATAACTGTGTTTCTATATCCGCAATCTTTTAGATGCTCATTTAATCTTTCCATAAACAGATCAATTCTTTCCTGACCAGGTTTCATTTCAGGAAACAGAATGCCTCCACAGTAATCCGCCACCACATACGCCGCATCATTTCCCGACGGCACCAGCATCGCTGCAAACAGATTCTGCAGATAGTATTCTTTTGCTTCGATACCTGCGGTGGATGAACCTGGTTTTATTAATGACAGTACATCATTATCTGCTAATACTATACTGTCAAGATTTGCAAGCTGGGTCGCATATTCAATTACATAAAGTTTTGCCAAACTCGCTGGAATCTGCTTCTCATTCTCATTTTTGAGTATGTATACATCTTTGTTAGAACAGTCAGTCATCATTAAGGATTTTTCATTATATGCGTCATTCTGAAATTCACTATGGAACATTGCTTTTACATTATTCGTTTCACTCTTAAAACCATCTATTCTAATTACCTGGTTAACTAAATATATTCCCATTGCCAAAGAGCAAATCAGGGAAACCAGTACGAGAACAAGATGTGACTTTTTAATTCTACGTTTTCTTTTCATAAAAGCCTCCGATTATTAAATATTGGAATTACTGTACAGTCCATTTATTTCCGAATAGCAGATGTGGAGCCTATAATTATCCAATTTTTTATCTACCATACTATAGATATCGTAATAATCTTTGAAATGACTATCATTATGTCACTTAATACGCTTTTATTCACAACATTTTGAAGCGTACTATCGGTGTCAAGTCAAAGAAACTTCTTTTATAAAAGGTATATTTCAAGAAATGCAAATAGCCATACAAATTTCAGTTTATCTGTTTATATAAAAACCAGTCAAAATAGCAGCATATCTTATGCTTATTTTGATTTTAAAAAAATGAACAAGAATTTTACTGCAGCAGCTGCCAGCAGCACAAGAAATGCAGTACTTGCCACCTGCAAAAACATATTGAAAGGACTGATCATCTGAACCGTACCTGTGATGTCCATAATCATATCTCCTTTGCTCTCTTGAAAGATCTAATTTTCTAGTAAATTCATATACCGAATTGTGAATGTAGTTCCTGTGCCTTCTTCAGATTCGACTGTAACAGTACCATTGTTGTTCTTGATGATTGTCTTTGCTAATGACAGTCCAATCCCCACTCCATCTTTTGAGGCATTCTTTCCTTTATAGAAACGTTCAAAGATATGTTTTTTATCTTCTTCATCCATACCGCTGCCGGAATCCTGAATCTGAACTTCTGTGTAGAGCTTTGTCTGCCTTCCTTTAATGCGGACTGTACTCCCGTCTGGTGAGTGTTCAACAGAATCTTTTACAATATTGGAAACTGCTTCCACCTGCCAGTTGAGATCACAATTTAGATAGATCTGATCAGATACATCCACAGTAACATTTACATTTCTCAGATCACTGAGTGATGCGTTATTCTGAACTGCTTTTTCAGCAATATCCTTCAATGAGTTGAGCTGATTATTGAATTCGACAGAATTTATATCAAATCGTGATAATTTCAACAGTGACTGTACCAGGAAATTAATATTCATCGTCTCTCTTTTAATATCTGCAATGAACTCATTTCTTGTGGTCTGATCCATATCCGGATCATCCATCAAATTATCCAGCATGATACTGATTGAAGTCAGCGGTGTCTTCAGCTGATGTGAGATATCTTCCATCGAAGTCTTGATGCTGGACTTGTCTTTCTTTGCGTTCTCACTTTCTTCCTTCAGCATGATTGTAGTTTTATACAGCTCATTCTTCAGGATTGCCAGGTCAGACTCATCGTTGCTGTCCATGACCAATTCATAATTCTTCTGATTGATCTCTTCCAGACAGTGGATAATATCATTGATCTTATTATTCTCATACTTCTGATATCGGCGAAAGATGACAACCCCTGCACCAGCAAAGATCAGAATGAGAAGACTGCTGTAAATGTAATACTTGTCAGTAATGCTTCTGTTCTGCAGCAGGATGGAATCATTGGCTAGATCGATTCCATACTTGCTTGTCAATTCCTGCTGTTTGGTTTCACCATTGAGGATCTGAATGATATCTGTTTCACTGACATCGGGATACTTATCCTGAATCTCAGCAATCAAAGAACCAAGCGCGGCATTCGTGCTCTTGCGGTACTGCTCACTTTCATAATGAAATAAAATGATATTTGCAGTAAGGAAGATACAGACCAGGCCGGCAAATACTGCCGCATATTTTCTATTTATCTTCATCGATCCTGTACCCGATTCCTTTGACCGTAACGATGATATCTTCTCCCAGCTTTTCCCTGATTCGCTTCAAATAGACTGTGACAGTATTTTCGTTGACATCATTCCCTGTCCACTGCCAGATGGATTCAATCAAGGTATTTCGGGAAACAACTTTATTGATATTTGTAAAGAGCAGACTGAGGATCTTCAGTTCCAGACTGGTCAATGCAATCACATGTCCTTCTTTGTAGATCTCCATTTTATCAAAATCGAATGTAATGTTCCCTACAGTGACCTGATGACGCTGGTCTTTTGAAAGGATACGGTTCACACGGGCCATCAATTCTCTAGTGGAAAATGGTTTTGTAATATAGTCATCAGCACCAAGTTCCAGTCCAGCAACAATATCATCTTCCGTATCTTTGGCAGTCAGAATGATTGTTGGAATGTGCATCGGTTTAATGTGTTTTCTATAAAGATCCAGACCATTACCATCTGGAAGAGAGATATCAAGAATAACCAGATCCGGTCTGTTCGTCTTCAGATAAGTCTCTGCTTCCAGGATCCGATCAGCAGGATCCATAGCGAAACCATTCTTCTGAAATGCATACTCCAGGCCTTTTGAGATTGTCGGATTGTCTTCTACCAGTAAGATTTTCATAGATTTCTCTAGTCCTATACTATCATGAAGAGAGGCGATATGTATCGTCTCTCTATTCTTAATAAACTCTTAAATGTTCTCAGAACGGATTGTTTCAATCGTATTCTGCTGATTGATCTTAGATATAGATAATCTCATGATACTGATCAGCAATATGCTCACTGCCACGATACAGATCAGAACATGCTTCCATGGGAACAGATATCCTACTGTGAATACTTTTCTCATTACGTAATAGATGACCGCTGTAATCAGGATTCCAATCGGAACGCCGATCAATAGAGCTCTTGTACCGTATAAGAAGCTCTCTAAGCTGACCATCTGATTGAATTCGTGTCTGGTCATGCCAATGCTCTTCAATGACGCAAATTCTTTCTGCCGCAGATTCATATTGGAAGTTACAGTATTGATGATACTTGTAATACCAATCATAGTAACAATGATGATGAATCCATACGCAAATACAGAGAACATCATGATGAGACTGTCATTCTGCTTTTTCGATTCAGTAATGTTGGATATATTCAGCTGTCCCTGATCTAGATTCTCAAGGTTCTTCATCACTGTATCAGGATCCTCTGCCGAAATATAGATTGAAGAAGCATTCTGTATATTCTTGATCTGATCCATATACGAACGGGAAACAATCAATGAACAACTATCAGGATAGCCGTCACTTGAGAAATAACACTCTGGCTCGATAGAGGTCACAGCAGCTAAAGTCAGCGAGATATTTTGAGAAAAGTTCTCAAGATAATGTTTTCCCAAATCATCCGAATCTGTCTCCGCTGTCTTTCCGTTTATGACATCACCGGCAGTATATGTCGTCCTTTGCGTTTCTATGACCTTTCCTTCCACTTTACTCTTAAAGGAATTTAATAGGACACCGCCATCTTTCATATCTGATTCATTTATCCCAAGTTCTGATAAATATTTCTGATAGGTGTCGTCGTCCAGACAGACAAGTGAGAGCATGTTATCTGAAGTAGAATGTCCAGCCTTGATCAGTTTGTTATAATCGTCTGTTATCTTTAGATCCGGGACATAGATCATTGATCTGTTCAATATGCAGTATCTGTCCTTTTCCCCTAGCACACTGATAATATCATTGACATTATTTTTCAGTGATACATTATCTGTTGTTGAAGGAAATGCTATTAAATTATAACTTTTTGTAACATATATATCATTTGTCGTCCGCAGGACAGTATTGAAAACATACGACATTGAGATAAAGGTGATACAGCTGACAACAATGGATACAACCGTTGTTCTGTACTTCTTCTTATCTCTTTTTGTATTCTTATATGCTACGACACCGCTGACACCAAGAAGCTTCCGCATGATGCGTGGTGTCTGTAGAGATTTTCGGTTTATCTTTACATCATCATTCCCACGGATTGCAATAATAGGTGCAATCTTAGATGCTTTCCTGGCACTTCTTGAAGCAGAAATCATTACTGTGATCAAGCCGAACAGAAACGAAGCTGCTATTGATATCGGAGTCACATAAAATTCCATCTTGATCCGGTAGATTCCTTGCATTAAGTTCTGAAGAATTTGAACTAAAACAAGTGTAAATGCCAAGCCTAAACAGATTCCCAATGGAATTCCAATCGCAGATAGCATAAGTCCTTGATAACGAACAGATGCCTTAATCTGCTTCTTTGTTGCACCGACGCTCCGCAGTACGCCATAATGTCGTATGTTCTCTGTTGCCGCAATATCAAAGCTAGTCTTGATACAGAAAACAGATGCAGTCATAATAACCACTATGACAATAGCTGCAAAGAAATAAAGTGACACTGTAGAGTCTCCCTTCTGCAGTGTCTCTGCAGAGATCAGAAACGTATTCACAGTGTAGTCATATTTCTTTGTATTTTCTATGTTCTTATATATTTCAACAGCAGTATCTTCTGAACCGACTTTATGCCTCATGAATAAATCAAATTTGTCTTCATCAACGCCAAGAATATTGGCGGTAACTTTATATTGATTGGCAAGTGCTTGTTTTGTATATCTTGCATAGACCGAATAAGTACCAAGTACTGCAGGATCATCATATACAAGACACGAATATGCTGGCGTCTGATAGCCTTCATCAGACATCTTTTTTGAAATGCCGACTACGGTATATTCTTTCGTAAATTCATGTACAAATGTGCCAGTTCCGTCATCGCGAGAAATATTGGTGAACTCTTTCCCCTCTTCATCCAGCCACTCGCTTACATCGAGAGTAATGACATCGCCTATCTTATAGACTTGTTCCCCTTTGGATGTCAGATCCTTTGAGATAGCAATCTCGCCATCCTTCTGCGGATATCTGCCCTCGCTGATCTGATAGGTCGTGTTTATAAAATCTTCCTGAGTCCCGCCAATCAGATAGAAATACTTTTTATAGTCGTTACCGCCTTTTTGCAGGGGACTGTATCCAATACTGTGAATCTTATATACTTTTTCTAAACTGCGATTATTTTCGAATGTAGATAGATCTGTACCTGGCACTCCTGAAAAACTGTAATGAAAGTTCCCGCCATATGTAATTGTTCGATTGATATACGATTGCCGAAAACTGCTCACCATAGAAGCAACTGCCGTGATTAAAGCAATAGACAGAATAATCGCAATAATTGTAATGATAGATCTTTTGCGATTTTTTTTCAGATCTTGAAATGTCAGTTTCTTGAGGATGTTCATGATCAGCGTTCCTCAACAATTCTGCCATTCTCAAGTTTAATGATGCGGTCTGCTACATTGGCAATCTCCATGTCATGCGTAATCAGAATGATTGTCTGATACATCTCTTTATTGGACTGCTTGAGCAGCTGGACAATCTCATTGCTCGTTTTGGAATCCAGATTGCCGGTTGGTTCATCTGCCAAGATGATAGCAGGATGTGTGATCAATGCCCTGCCAATGGAAGCTCTTTGCTGCTGACCTCCGGAAAGTTCATTTGGAAGATGCTTTCTTCTGCTTGTCAGGCCCAGTACATCAAGCATCGCTTTCATTTCTTCAGGTTCGACATGTCTGCCATCCAATTCCACTGGAAGAGAGATATTCTCCTGTACATTCAGAATTGGTATCAAGTTATAGAACTGATAGATCAGACCTACCTGTCTTCTGCGGAAGATAGCTCTTTCATCTTCTGACATCTGGTAGATATCCTGGTCACCAACATACACCGTACCTTCTGTTGGTTTGTCTACACCGCCAATCAGATGCAGCAATGTTGATTTACCGGAACCGGAAGCACCGACTATCGCAAGGAACTCGCCTTTATTGACAGAAAAAGACACATGGTCCAATGCAATGACCTGTGCTTCGCCTTTTCCATAAATCTTAGTCAGATCTTCTACTTTTACAATTTCCATAATGATAGATTCCCCCTGTTTCTTTCTAAAAACAGTATAGGGAATGTAAAGTGACAACCAAGTGACATTACAGAATTTTCTTACTTGAAGGAACCCTGACAATAAATGAAGAACGCAAGGATTTAATATATCCTCTATACAGTCAGAGCACTAAGAAACATGTTGTAATCGCCAAAAATCATTATAATAGTCACTCTATTTTGTCGGGAATGGTGCAAAAATAAAAGCTTTTTGACAAGTTTTGATGTTTCTATCATCTTTGCAGATATACTCAGCGAGTGTTATACAGTTTCAATATTACTTTGCTATGATTTTGAACTTCTGTTCTCATTTTTCTGACGCGACCTATTGTTCAACTAAGCCATAAAATGAAAGCACACGAAAAAATGATCACTGTAAAAAAACATGCTAAGGCAATATATCGATCTGTATTCTGAAAAAAGTTTTGATCATTTCTCTTTGCTATCCAATAAACAACTGTATACATTAAAATCAAAGCGATTTCCTCAAAATACCGCTGACTTCTCAAATCTTTTGGACCTGCCAATCCATCAATAATCCACCCTGCTAGTGGAAAAATTAATATTAGCCAAAATAACCAACGATTAATTGTCAATTTGTTTTTCATTACTATCTCCTTTATAACATCATTTTATCATTATTTACCATATGTATTAAGTAATTAATATACAACGAACAAATACCTGTCTCCATTCAATAATATTTTTGTTCAATATCATTGTCTGACTGCACAGAAACTTTATTATTTCTTCTTATATTTCAATGAAGTAAGTTGAAATAAATTTTACATTGTTTTTGATCTCTTATCTGATATGAATACAACAAGAAATATAACAAGCAATATGACAAGAATTATCTCACTGATCCTATTTGATAATTCTTGGTTGTCTGTAAAGATCCAATACATGAATTGGGAATAAATTGGAGCAATCATCAAATACATTAATATTTTTTTAATCTTCTTTTTTTGTCATACTATCTTCTTACTTACTGCTGCCTGTATCTCAGGTCTGAATGTTTTATTCTGAGAAGAATCATTTCTAGCGATTGATTATTGTCTCGATGTCATGGCAGTTATTTCATGCACTCTAACTGATGTGTCTGCTGATTGATCTGATACTGGACATCTGTCTTCTCGGCAATCTGCAGATTATGAGTGACTATGATGATGCATTTATTCTTCTCGTGGGCAAGCTTTTGGAATACTTCCACTGCCTGCTCCCCTGCTTCTGTATCCAGATTGCCCGTAGGCTCATCCGCAATGATGATCGGACTGTCAACGGCCAATGCCCTTGCAATGGCTGCCCTCTGCTGTTCTCCTCCGGAGAGTGATGAGGATCTCCTGGCTGCCTTCACTGGATCGATATTCAGTTCTGCTAAGATTGCTAAGGCTTCCTTTTTCGTAATTCTGCCTACATTATCCGTGATATCCACTGCCACATAGATGTTCTGCAGTGCGCTCAGATATGGGATCAGGTTGAAGTTCTGGTAGACCATGGATACTTTGTTTCTACGGTATTCATCCAGTCCGATTTTCTTGATCTCCTGATCCTTGTACAGGATCTCTCCCTGATATTGGTTGTCCAAGCCTCCGATGGCATACAGGAATGTCGTTTTGCCTGAACCGGATTCACCTGTGATGGCATAGAACTTGCCTTCTTCAAACGCAAGTGAGGTATGGTCAAAGATGACCCTTTCATGATCACCATCTTTATAGGAATAGCTGAGGTCTTTGATCTTCAATATTTCTGACATCTTATCTTCCTCCTCTTGCATGGTTGCTCAGGCTTCCTCTCAATACTCTCATGGTGCTGATCCAAGCACAGGCCATAATGACCAGTTCCATGATCAGCAATACAGCTGCAAATGCAAGCAGCATCCGCTGCCAGGATAGATCGAACAGGGAAACTCCTGTATACTGAACAGTCTGTGTGCCTTCCTCGACCCGTATGAATTCATTCTGTCTCTGCACACTGGCCGCAGCTGTGCTGGATGAGAGCATCCATGACAGCAGATATCCTGGAATGCATGCGATGATGCTCGCCGCCAAACCTGGCAGTGCGTAGTACTTCATATAGTACCTGCTGATCTTCTTCCTTGAGCTTCCCAGAGAGTACTTGATGAAGATCTCCCTTGACCTGTCGTACTGCATATAGTTGATAAAGCTGTATAAAGAAAGCATCAGCAGAATGTAGATACTGAGGAAGATGAATAAGTAGAACTTCTTGATCCGTGCAATCGAATCAAGAATTGAGCCAAAATAATTTTCATTTGTCTGCAGCATGAACTTCAAACTGTATTTTGGATTATCTTTGGTAAATTCATCAAACAGTTTGGCAGCGTTCCGATTTGTTTCTAAGCTGAACTTATCAAATTTCTGCTTCAATGATGCATAATGTTCAAAAGTATCTGTCTCCAGAACAATATGATTGATCATCGGACTGTAATGTGCAGCCGAGGTAACTTCAAATTCATCAATATCATGATAATCAATTGCTGCTTTATCATTTAGGAAATTGCCATCGGCATCAAAATATTCAGGGTCCGTGATTACCATCATTTCTCCTGTAAGATTTGATGTACCCATGTGAAGCTTCTGTGCTATATAGCCGCCATAATATTCCGGATGATCTGCAAGCAGCTGTGTAAACATAGAATTCGTTGTGACAATGCCATTGCTGCCGATGAAGTCATCGTCTTCGCTGTCTGACTGCATGCTCGAAGCACCTTGATAGATGCCAACGACCTTTAGTGTGAACAGCTGGCCGCGTTCTTTGTCATAGGTATTAACAAATGTATACGTATCTCCAAGAACTGCCTTGCGTTGCGTCAAAGTTCCATCTGCCAGCAAAGTATTGTAGACCTGCTGGTCTGAAACAACTGCTTCTCCCTCTTTGATCTCTCCTGTACCTTCAATAATACGGATGTTCTCTTTGGCAAAGAAACGGGAATCATTGATGCCGAATACCTGAAACGAATCAGATTGATCCGTCTGCAGCCAGCTCTCAAAATTAAAGTTGAAATATGTCACTTCTGGACTGGATGCCAGAGTATCCAGATTGTTAACGAACATCTGATAGACTTCCTTGTTCAGATCCGGTCTTTTTTTCACCAGTTCTAATTTCGGCATCTGCATCTGATTATCATAATGTGAAGATACAAAGCTGTTATTGGAATAAGCCAATGACAGATTGATCGACGATGCCAGTGTATTCTCAACAGAATTGCCGCCTGAAAAGAACAGTGTCAATGACAATAATGTTCCTGCTGCCAGAACCACCAGCAAATACACCCATGTCCTTGAGCCTGCCGCGATCCAGCTGTCAAATAAGATCTTCCTCATCTTCTTTTTCATCTTATTCTTCTCCATTCAGCAATTCACGCGCAGGGAAATGTCCCGTCATGATCCTGATCATGGTATAGCTGCTCACCATGATCACCGCCAGCACAGCGATAATGATTGCAATCTGTCCCGTATGATATGTGATCATTGCGCCGATTTCCTCCGGAGTCAGGTTCAGATGCTTTCCCAAGAAAGATGCCCAGATGGCTTTCCCTAATGCAGAGCCATTGTCTTTGACATTGGATGTAAATAAATACACACCATAGTATTGGGTAATGAACAGTGCACCCGGAATCGATATCACGGCCGCAATGAAAAGAGAGATGTTCTGCTCAATGAAGAACTGCAAATTGATCCGGTGCCGTTTCTCACCCATTGACTGCAGAATAGCAATCTCCTTGCGGCGGTAGACACAGTTCAGACAGATCAGCAGCAGTGAATAAGATACTGTCAAAACAAGCATCACCGCAGCAATCATGCGGAAACTGTCTGTCATCGTATAGATATTTGACAGAATCGATCCATATGCGTCTGCCATGGACAGATAGCTGATATTGCCATCTTGGTAATATGAGGATGCCTCAATTGTTTTGACAAACTCATTTACCGCCTCGAGGTCCTTGAAATTGAATTCCATGGCATTGACCCTTGCCCACGACATCATCCAGTTCTCATTCAGATATTCCGGATCATACTTCTGATGGAATGCAATTGCCTCTGCCTGCATCTTCTGCAGGAGCTGATATGGAATATATACTGGGACAAGATTGGTCTGTTCACCATGTACTGCCCAGTTCAATGATGACGGGGACTCCTGCTGATAGGCACCAATGATCTTCAGCTTCCATGTCAGATGATCAACGACCTGTCCATTTTCAACGTAATATGTAGAAATTGAAAAGTCGTCTCCGACGCTCGGATAAGTTATCATTTTTCCATCGGTCAGAGCACCTGCTGCTGCAAATGGTATGACACATACCATCTCTCCGCTGTCGATTTCCTGCGGTTCAAATAAACGGCCGGAGAACAGCTTCAGATCTTTCTGATAAAAGTTCTGCGGATCTGTATTGTTCACCCCTTCAATCGGATTGACATTCAGATTATTCACTCCCTGTGGATTCGGTGTGAGCAGGGTCTGCAGATTACGCTGATAGGCATCCCCATCAGGGTTATTGCTGAAAAAGCTCAGTGTACCATTATCATCGATACCGGAAGGAACCAATGGATGAAGCCCATTCAAAGTGACATCCATATCTGTATACGCAATTCCATCTGCAGTCTTCAATAATGCATAGATATCGTTGACATATTGCTCATCCTGCAGATATTTTCCGGCTGTCATCATTGAGTACTTCTGGTTGTCCATCATCGATGATACATCGACTGTCAGATCAACATTTCCTGTGAAGATCGTGTCATAGACATCTGCCAGGCTCCCAATCAATAGAGATGAGATGAAGAATGTCAAAAGAACGGTCAGGATCACCGTTCGGTATGTAAAGCTTTTTAGGTTCTTAAGGATGCTGTACTGTATCCTTCTGAACATGAGAGCCCCCTATCTACTAATTGAAGTATTCCTTGAATTCTTCAAAAAATTCAATCCACTGTGCATCCGTTAATGGCGCAAATGGATTATTGACGATGCCAACGTCCTCTCCCGTCAGTTTCTTATCTTTGATCTGATGATTCAGAATATCATAAGTCATCCAGATAGCAGCGTGGACATCCTGTGTCTGTATTTTCCCGTATTTCCCTGTTGCGGTCAGCCAGGCAGAAACAGCTGTCTGAGAATTTGGTACAATTTGAAATTCATATTTAAAATTCAGTTGACTGCGTAGTTCAGAACTGCGCGGTACATAATTAGTTCCATCGATTTCGTATATCCCACTGACATCGCCGACCGTGAAGCTGTTTCCGTTGTCATCAGTGACATTTTTGCGAGTATGACTGTCGGAAGATGCCGATGATACAGCAGCAGATGCAGACGGAGAAGCAGACGATGAAGAAATTTCACTCGGCGTACAGCCATATAGAAGAACGGTTAAAATGGCAGGGATGATCAATGCCTTCTTAAAAAGATGATTGTTCATAAAATCCCCCTATTTTCTTTAATATAACAGTTTCTACCGCTTATATTGTTCATCCCATGAACATAGTGTTCAAATTATCATATTACTGTGATTGTATCGATGGTATTTAATACTATTACTCTATCTCTTATTCGTAATGTCTGCAATCAGACACCTTGCCGTTTTGTCGTCTTCATCTCGGTATGTTTTATACACAAATACCGAATCGTTCTGTGATGTCTTTCTGTTACAGTAAATCTGTGCTCTCTCATAAAACACTTACAGAACATATCATCTATTCCGTTAAATTATGGTAAATACCAGCAGTCCAAAATCAAACTCCACTTTTAAATGCTTGAGACGTCTTGAAACAGCGAATAATTACAATGATTTTTTATCTTATATACAAGATAAATATCTATTACTAGTATATTGCAAATTCAGATCAAAGAAATTTATTGTGTGACAAAATGCAATTTTTAGTGATGAAACATACTAACAAAGGCAGAACGAAGAGCTGAATGCACGAAAAAAAAGAATCAGTTCCGCGGTCTGTCACACAACCAGACACGTATTTATACCGCTTGCGATGAGAACTGCATAGTATATGCGCAAAAATGGAAATGGGCTGACCAAATCCATTTCGCTTATATCCGTAAGTTATATAGGAATGTAAAGTGACAACCAAGTGACATTGTGACATGTTTATCTATTCTATCTGCCCCTCAGCAGACAGAACTTATAGCGCACCTGACAGCATCAGCACCATGATCAGACATAGAGCAGCGGCAATGAGCATTAAGATGATCTGAATATAACGATGCCTTGCCCAAAAATGACCAATCTGTTCCTGCTGCTCTTGAAGCGGATTCCATAGAAAGGATGGTGTCCTTGGACCAGTTGATCCACTATACTCGATATTGGAAGCCATCCGATACATTGTCAGTTTTGCATCATTGTTAAAATCCGTCATGAACTTATGACCATGCTTTTCCTGATCAATGACCTTTAACCAATACTGCTCATTGAGTTCTTTGATTTCTATATGGCTTTCTGTAAGTTCACTGCATAAAGCAATTGCTCCATCCAATTCTTGTTTTTGCGCCTGTAATTCTGAAATTTTATGTCCTGCCATTTCAGGCAGAGAAGCCTCTTCACTAAAAAGCTGACGAATCTCGATAATTGAAAAGCCCATCTTCCTCAGCATGATGATCTGCTTCAGACGAAGGACATCCTCTTCAGAATAATCCCTGTATTCGTTATTATGTCTTTTTGGACTGATCAGGTCCTGTTTCTCATAGAACCGAACAGTCGCTCTTGGTATCTTCAGTTGTTCCTCAATCTCTTTTATTGTCATACAGGTCCCCTTATAACCCTAATATAGACTGTCAACCTTGTTTACAGTCAATACCTAAACAGGAATTGGATACTCAAAAAGCTTTATCTAACAATGGCATAACTTTGATTTTTAGTTTCAAAATTTTAGAATACTGCAAAATGACAATACACTGCTCATATGTTCTCGAACACATACAGTTTTGCGTCCTCTTTGATATAAACGGCAAAGAAATCTTCTGTATGTTCGTATTTACTGATATACATATATGAATAATTCTTTTTGAAATCAGGGTAATATGCTGCATCAATCTCTGATAATTGATTCCACCCTTTCATTTCATCAGAAAAGTTCTTTTCCATTGCTTCTGATTTTTCATTCTTAAATGCAGAACCTATTTCCGTTTCATCATGAATCGTATACACAGTAAAGCTTGAAGTATCTCTGCTCAGATCACTTGGCGTATTATGCTGATAGACTTGTGTCACATGTTCCGGCAGAGCAATATTCCATCGTATTGCATAATCGGAAATATGATGATTATAGGATGTATCCGCTGACGGATGAAATACACCATACAGAATGATGGACAGCCAGATGATTCCAAAACACAAATAGACATACTTTATTTTTTTCATGCAAGATCCCCCAATCTTTTCCAATGCAATTATTGATGTCGGTATTCGATCAGATCTCCCGGCTGGCAGTCCAATGCTTCACAGATCTTTGCCAGCGTTGATAGTTTTATCGCCTTTGCCTTCCCTGTTTTCAGGATCGACATATTCGTGATTGTAATGCCAACTTTCTCTGCCAATGTTGTTACGCTCATCTTTCTTTTTGCCAGCATTACATCAATGTTGATTACAATTTCACCTTCCATATGCATCACCTCTATATTGTCAGATCATTCTCTTCTTTCATTGCAACTGCATTTGCAACGAAATGAGAAAGTATCGCCGAAGTCACTGCAATGGCAATACCTGTAAACACAATGATCAATGAAGCGAGCAGAACGGATGGATGGTTCATATTTAGAAATAGGAAAATGATATTCCCTGCAAAAAGAATCAGTGAATCTGATGCGGCCAGATAGCTGATTCGTTTTAGGTTATTTACATTCTCCATAGAGAAGGAATGATCATTTCCAATACTGCAGGCAATTCTCCAGCTGAAAAACAGAACACAGTAACAAGGTACTGCTGTGATCCATATAAATATGAGCCATGGCCAGTAAGCTTGTGAGAATTCAGGATACATGTTGGCAATATCCTTCCCATAAACTGGAAAGACAATACAGTAAATGGCGATGCCAATCAGACCTGCGCACAGAATGATAACTTTCAGCCATTTCGACAAAGATAATTGGTTCATAAAATCCTCCTTGCGATACAACTTCAATATAGCAAGTATTATTTGTATGTCAATTATAATTTATCGTTTTACGATAATTTCTGAACATGGCTTGAAGTTAGCAAAAAGCACACAAGAAGAACGGTTCAACCTGTAATCATCAAAGGAAACAAAGATTGGTTTTAATTCAGAGCACTTTGGTAATGATTAGATCAAAAATATAGCGGCTGAGAATCGGTTTAATTTTTCATCGCTGCCGTAACAAAACAAAAATCATTTTTCGTATCTTTCAATGCATCATGCAGATCCATATTGAGTGAATGATTTATATCCGCACCAATGATTTGTTCCTGTCCATCGATCTTAATTGTATCGACCCAGCTCATTGCAATGACTGGTCCCATCTTTTCATTGAGATCTTGAGAAACAGATTCCATATTTGTCGAAATTCCTAAGCCTTCGTTCTTATATATATTCAAGTAGAGATTAGAATCTCTGACGGCTGTATCTCCAGTAAAGGTTGTCACTTTAAGTTTCCCATTTTTCTGCCAGTACTCTGTAATTGCCCAATATCCGTTGCTCGTATGATAGACGGCTGTATTGCCATCGCCGTTTTGCAATGTAAGAACAGGCGGCTTCGGAGTATAAATAATACCTAAGTCGATGATAAATAATACAATTGCCAATACTGCTGCAGTAATCCATATTGTTTTCCATCGCATGGAGAACAATTCACGTTTCGCTCCTTTGCTCAAAATACGGTAATTAGATTCGGTTTCAGATTCGATTTCATTGATACGTTCGCCTTTCATAAGCTCCGTCACTGAAATTCCTAATGTGTCTGCCAATGGTTCCAGAATCGAGATATCCGGCATACTGAGACCTCTCTCCCACTTTGATACTGCAGTTCTTGATACATGAACTTCCTGGGCCAGATCCTCCTGTGTCATGTTTCTGCTCTGACGTATCTCTTTGATCAATGCTCCACATTTCATGGCATCCATATTAAGAAATCTCCTTTCTACTTACAGTCTTAATGATTCATAAAACAAAGCAAGCGACCGTTACGCACATCGAAAAAAGATGTACATTAAAGTGATGATGTACATCTCGAAACATATCCTCCACAGAAAGAAATCGATTCTTTTCCATATTTATCCATGAAACCACAAATTAAAAATGCTGAAACAAGAAACATTTAATTCTGCTCTGAGATTTTATTTTGTTTTTCCTTAAATATTAATTTCGAAACAAAATAACCAAAAACAATAGCTGTTGTATTGATGATGATATCTACAATGTCAAAAATGCCGGTTTGTGTAATAAGCTGTATTGTTTCGATGCATAAAACAGTGCATAGAGCGAATGTGACCGCTTTTATCCAAGAATAATGTCTTAATAAATACCCCACTGGTACAAATACGACAAAGTTCATAATCATCATTTCAATATTTGCATAATAAGTATTCAAAAACTCACTTAGATCAAAGTTAACAATCATTCCAATCCTTCTTCTGCCAAACAGCATGAACAGCATAACTATAAAATAGATGCCCCATAGGATTTTAATACTTATAGGACTGATCTTTCTTTCTACAGCATAATCAATTGCAGCATAGATCAAGACAGTCTGACCAATAAAAATGATAATTCCTATAAATATACCAAAAATACTGTTTCCATAATAAAAACGATAATATAAATTTACAGTAAAATAAGTGTAAATAGGATAGCTTAAAAGACAGGCTCCTATCATACTCAGTGCTTTTTTCATCAGAGATCTCCAATATTTGTAATACTGCTGCTTCAATTCTGTACTCATTGTAGCATACGCATCTTCAGCAATCGACTGCTATGAATTGGATTCCTAATGAAAACTTATAGTGCGCATCAGTATTATCTAGGATCTGTAATATTCTGCCTGTGCATTGAATAATGATGCATACTGACCATTTTCTGCCAACAGCTTCTGATGTGTTCCTTCTTCAACTATCTTTCCATCTGCCAGAACAACAATCCGGTTGCAGAATTTGCATGAGCTCATACGGTGAGAAATATATATAGCTGTTTTACCGGCAATCAGCTCATTGAAGTTCTCATAGATCTCTGCTTCAGCTAATGGATCCAATGCAGCTGTCGGCTCATCAAGAATAATGAATGGAGCATCTTTATACCATGCTCTGGCAATGGCAAGCTTCTGCGCTTCCCCGCCCGATATATCCGTTCCTTCACCATTATCGTGATAAAGCAGAGTGTGGATTCCTTCCGGCATTGCATCAACGCGCTCCTTCATTCCAACTGTCTTCAAAGCCTCCTCCAGCTGAGCAGAATCCGGATGATCTGTACAGGCAACGTTATCTTCGACTGGAAGGGAGAACATCTCAAAGTCCTGAAATACCGGTGCAAAGATGCTTGTATATTCAGCATAGTCATATTTTTGAATATCTATACCATTTAATAATATTTTGCCTTCCGTTGGTTCATAGAATCGGCAGAGAAGCTTAACAATTGTGGTTTTCCCTGCTCCATTCCTGCCAACTAAGGCTAATTTCTCTCCCACTCTGAACTTCAGATTGATATGATCCAGTACTTTTGTATCTGTACCGGGATAGCAAAAGGAAACATCTTTGAATTCAAGCGCATAATCATTGTCTGATCTCTTTTCAATCGGCAGTGTCCCTTCATAATGCATCGCTGGGGCATGGATGAACTCATAGAACTGATCGACAAAATCAATGCGGAAAGCAATGGCATTATAAGCGGTCACGATATCTTTTGCCCTGCCGGCAAGCATTTGGATTGCCCCAGCATACAGAAGGACATCTCCAATGGCAATGGAACCCTGAATTGCTCTAAATCCCACAAAAATATAAGCTGCGGCTGCGAATATATTCATCAATACTGCTAAAAGTCCAGTGAGTCTCCCATTAATGATTCCATATTCACAGTATCCATAAAAAGATTTATACATTGCCTGCAAGTAGTGAAGCGTCACATCTTCTAGATCATAAAGCTGAAGGTCTTTTTTCTTACTGATCATCATGCCGGTCTGAAGAATATAGCTGCCAATCGAGTTATTACGGACATTCATTTTCTGCATGTCTTCAAATACTTTCATCGATTTTGCAGAGATCTTTGCCCCGCCATAAAGAAAAGTGATAAGTAGAATGACAACAATCCAAAAGCTGCCATCCTGCAGGATTGAAAAACTGCCAGTCTGGTAAAAGAGCTTTCCAACAAAGAAGAAACAAAGGACAGTCTCAATGCATGCATCCGCAAATCGCGGCATTTCAATCATGATTGATCCTGCGCCGCCTGCACCATTGGCTTTCTGACGGGCAAGACGCACCGCATCCAAAGACCCCTGCCGTTCATAAGCATCATATTGCATGACATATGTTTTATAGTTTACCTGACTGCTGATGGAGTTATCGATTGTACGCGAATACACTTCGATTTTTGATCCAGTCACAGTCTGGATCATGCTGAATGCCCCACCGCCGACCACAAGAATCCATACTGCTGTAACTGCAGAATGATAATCCTGAGCAATCAAACTGTTCAGGATCCAGGCAGTACAGACCAGGGAAAGAAAAGGAACGACTGCAGTTGAAACACCGTATGCCAAAATGACATATTTTGCATAAGGATAGTCTACATTCACAAGTGACATAAAATTTTTAGTTTTATGCAAGAACTCTTTCAGCTTCATTTTCTTCCCCTCCTTCCTGGTAATACCTGCTCTGTACATTGAACATGTTGTAATAGATGCCATGCTGCTGCATCAATGTATCATGCGTTCCCTCTTCTGCAATCCTGCCATTCTGGAGCAGGACAATCCTGTCACAGAATTTTGTTGATGCCAATCGATGTGAAATGAACAATGCATTCTTATCTTTTGACAGCAGTGCATATCTGGAATAAAGTTCCTGCTCACTGATTGCATCCAGAGCTGCCGTAGGTTCATCCATGATCAAGATGCTTAAATTCTTATACCAAGCCCTGGCAAATAACAGTTTCTGCTTCTGACCACCAGATACATCAATGCCGTTCTCATCAATTTCTTTTCCAATATATGTATGTATGCCATTCTTCAATGAAGATATAAATTCGGATGCACCTGCTTCTTTCAGGGCATCCATGACTTTCTGTTCATCATAGTCCCCTTCTTTCAGACTGCTCACATTTTCACCAATCGTATAGGAATACAAGTCCGAATCCTGGAAAATAACACCTAGATACTGCATGTAGTCATCCGCATTTAATTCTTCCAGATCTACATCATTGATCAAAATCCTGCCGGAGACTGGATGATACATCCGGCAAAGAAGTTTAACGATTGTTGTTTTGCCCGCGCCGTTGACGCCCACCAGTGCCAGTTTTTCACCAGGTCTGATGCAAAGAGAAAAATCATCCAATATTTTTTGATCTGATCCCGGATAAACAAATGTCACATGGTCAAAAACAATTTCCAGTTCCTTTTTCTGTATTTTCTGACTGCCGTTCTTTGAATTTAAAGCATCGAATGCATTCAACATTTCGCCAGCAAGATCAAGATTCCTGTTAGCATGTGACAATTGCTCAGTCAGCTTAATAAAGCGGTCACTGAATGCAGTAACAGCTCCAATATAGAGAACAAATTCCGGTACAGTAAAATTACCCTGAATCAACATATAGAGCAGATATCCATATGCCAGTGCATTCCGCAGCAAAGTGATTGTATCCGAAGTCAGATGGGCATACGTCACATACTTTTGGCTGTAATCCTCGCACTTGCGCACTTTACGGTCCACTTCAGCGAGGAGTTTCTTTAGATGGTCCTGCATCTGGTATAATCGGATATCTTTCCCTGATGATGTCTTATAAGAAAGATTGCGGTAGTAATCTAGGTGAACATCCATTGCCGCAACTGCATCTTTTGTAGCTATATATTTCTTATTGATTGATGCATGGATCAGATAGCTGATCAAAGAAAGTGCAACTAATACCAGAATGACTTTGATATCTGCCATCGTGACAAGAATGCAGTACAGGATCAATTCAAATGTATATGTCAGCAGTTTGGCAGCATCGTGAAAATATCCTTCGATTCCATCATCATTGTTGCCCATCCCGATCATGATCTTTTTGACTTCTTTCTGAGTCTCCTGCGTTTCAAAGACCTGGTAGTCACAATGTATGCACTTAACGACGATTTGACCCCAGAACGGAGCACGCCATGGAATGTACTGCATGTTGTTTCTCTGGGTGAAATAAGTAGATATCCCCTGGAGAATTCCGAATATCGCAAAAAGAATACAGATATCTGTTACAATCTCGCCAGAAGAAGCACCTGAAATCAGAATGCCAATAATGACTGAAGGCAGAATGATGCTGCTTAGTGGTGAAATTGCACCAAAAACTGCTTCAACGATCATACAGTAGACAATCTTATGATCAAATGCCCACAGATTCTTCCATAACCATTTCGTGCAGTACCACCGTGAATATTTCGTCTGCATCGTACATCCCCCACATTTCTATTGATGGTGAAAAGAAGGCAGAAAATTGACAAGATCAATCATCCGGAAGGAAAGGTTTTCCAGTCGATTCTCTGCCATGCTGATTCTCTTTTCACAGATATAACATAGCTGAAAAGAATGACAGAAAAGAAAAAATGCACGAATTGTCAAAATTCGTGCACGAAATGAATCATAAAGGCAGTAAGATCTCTGTTGCAAAGACTCCCGGTTCATTCTGACGATTCAAGTATCCTTCATACTTTTCAACAACCTGATCCACCCGTTTGAGACCATGACCATGATCTCCTCTTTTGCTCGAAAAATAAGTATCTGTACGAATCTTGACTGATTCACTCGTTGCATTGGCAACAGAGATATACAGCTGTTTCTTCAAGACACCTAAATAGACTCTGATGAACCTGTCTTCTTTTTGATCAACTTTACGGCAGGATTCGATGGCATTGTCCAATAGATTGCCGATGATGACACAAAGGTCAATCTCATTGACATGCAGAGACGGTGGCAAAGCAGCATCACATTTAATTGAAATCTCATCCTTTTCAGCGATGGCAAGCTTTGCATCAAGGATGGCATCCACCTGCAGATTCCCTGAATGATACAGCGTATCAATAGAATCAAGATCTGTTTCCAAGTCCTTCAGATACGCTTCCATCTTGGCTGTCTCTCCAAGCTTCAAATATCCTTTTAGTGACTGCAGATGATTGTGATAATCATGACGCCATCCGCGCATGGTCATATACATATTCTCAATCTCTTCGACCTGCTGCTTCATCAAGCGGTTCTGATAAATGATGGTTTTATTTTCTTCCCGCTTCATGATGCGCTGACTGATATATTCCAGCAGGACATCAATCAAGAAGGCAGTGATTGTATAAATAGTACTGTGTGAGATGACTGCCTCATAAAACAGAAAGACATATACAGCAGCAGTTAAGACACCATAGAGCTTCTCTTCTGCAATCAGATGACGATGATTGATCTCATAACTGGCGTATAGAAGCAGAATCAACAATGAAGGCAGCAGCCACACCAGGATGCCGCAGCCTGAAACAAGCATCACTGCGAAAAGAATCTGCTTGAATCCTTTAGGATGATATAGAAAGAGTTCAAATATCACCAGAACAGAAAAAAGTACAAGTTCTATCATAATGAACCTCGATTCTGTTTGATGAACGCCTGCATAGCTTCTTCATGCCGACCACGGGCAATGGGAAAATGAGTATCATTCTCACCGATGCATTCTTCCTTGGTAATCTGCAGAATATTGCGCATATTGACTGCATAAGAGCGGTGAATGATGGTCAGCTCCATATTGATCTGTGCCATGAATTCGTTGATGCCAAGCTTCATGATAATATCATCACGATTATTAGTACGGCTGTGCTTCAGATAGACTTTGGTATCATGCCCCACGGCTTCTAAGCCGATTATATCTGTATGATACAGGCGGATGGTATCTTTCCCTGACTGCAGAACACTATACTCCTGCTGGGTGGACAGGATATCAACAGCCTTATCCAGCACCTTATCAATCTGCGGCCTTTCAAACGGCTTCAGAATATATCCGGCAGCATCCACATCATATCCTTCAAAAACATAGTCCTTAATGCCCGTGATGAAACAGACCATCTGATACATGCAGGCTTCCCTCATCTTGTGGGCAAGCTGAATCCCCGTCATATGTTTCATTTGAATATCCAGCATGAAAAGATCTGCAGTTGTTCCACTCTGCATGTCCCACCAAAGCGTATCGCAGTCTGAATATTCTTCAATTTGTATCTCCACATGATGGCTGCAGGCATAGTCATTGATATACGTGCTCAGAATTTCCATCTGTTCCTTTTCATCATCACATAGAATTATTTTCATATGACCTATTTTATCGGTTTTATCATCGGTAAGCAATTGCCATATAGTATCCTATAGCACTCATTTTCTAAGGAATGTTCTAAATACGTGAGTACAGTCAATCGGCTCTCATCGGTCCATCAAAATGGCTGATGATTGCACATACTCCTTTAACGCACCATCACTCAATAATCATCGAGATATACTTCATTTGATTTATGATGATCGCAAAATATTCATGATGATCATGGCGATAACAATCACTCCCCAGAAGATCAGCAATCCAATCAATAATCGACGGGCCTTCTCACCACCATATATCCTTCTCTTTTCTTCATCAGTCAAAGGTATTTTCTTGTATACAGTATAATCAGAGACAGCATTATAAGATTTGAATGATCTCGTATATCCAATATTCAGAGTGGCAAGATCATTGCGTTCTTTCCATTCATCAAAATGTTCATTGGCATATGCTTGGAAGCCCCCTTTGAATCCACGCAGATAATTCTTGTTTGCCGGAACCGTTCCGCCATAGAAAGAAGCTTCATCTTTGAATTCCGTAAAGATCGAATAGATATCATCTAAGGGCACATATCTATGTACGTACTCAAAAACATTGTGCATCTCATACAGGGGATTGAATTCTAAGTCAAATGCAATACCGGATGTCAGTGTGATGCGAAGATCAAAAAGATAAAATAAGCGCAGGATATAGCTCTCTCGGATGATCCTCCTGCATACCAATAACTTTGCGAGTTTGATCTGTGTATATGGAATGTTCAGCGGCAGCGAGATTTCGTTTCTGTAATCCTCAGAATAATAATACTTTGCGATGCGTATTCTTTCTTCATTGAAGTCACAGTTATTGATGAAAGGATTCGGAGGAGAAGTAAACTCTGAGCCGTCTATGTATTCACCATTGAGCATGGCACTGCAGAAAAAGCTTCCACCATCCCAATCTTCAGCACGGTTAAAGCTCTGTTCAGCGGCATCCGTCCCCTTTACAGTCTCATCGATGCTTACGTGATAAATATCACTCAGACGCATCAAGCTTAGAATATCCGGTAAAGTCTTTCCCGTTTCCCAGCTGCTGATGGACTGTCTGCTGACACCCAGCTTGGATGCAATTTCCTCCTGTGTGCAGTGATGTTCTTCTCTGATCGCTTTTAAGTGATTTCCAATATTCATACTTGCCATTCTTGATTATCACTTTCTTTAAGTATACCTTAATCCTCTGGACAATCTGAAAATGATATTTTGGTTTATCGCTTTGGAAATACAATTCTGCCTCTTTCAAAGCCAAAGTTCCGGACCCAATCATCATAATTTTTACCGCAGTAGTTCTGAAAATCATTTCTTACTCTACTATCATGGTAAACCGTATGAATGTCACATTTTTCTTCTTGATCTGTAAGACCAAAGAATTGTTTTTCAGAAGTAAATATCGAAAACACATGGATTGGGTCCACAATATCTCCAAAATTTTGTATTCTTTCCAGCCCTGACTTCAATTGAAAAAATGCTCTGGTCTCAATTTCACACTTTTGGTCATCTGTCTGGATAGTTAATAAGAAATCATAATACGCTCCCACAAGGCTGATTCTGGTCCCATATATCCGTTTAATGATTTTTAAATCTGCAGCGATGATGTCAGCATAAGCTATTATACAAATTTGTTTGTTTTTATCCGGAAGATTCATTTTCCAATTTCTATGGATAGAGAGCTCATCTTTTTCAAAATCAATGTTTGATATGAAAGGATAATCATAAAAATAATCACTTCCTTTAACTTGATTTCCATCAATACTAATGGATGCGACAAACTGTTTCATACACGTTTCCCTGTATCATCTCATGCATCATAATATGTAAGAAGATACTTCTTCCTTCACAAATAAGATGCCATGGTTTATGAAAATTCGATGTCAAAATTGCTTTACATGATTTATTTTCTGCTTCGAAGAACAATGAGTAACAAAAAAGACTTCAATTTGTATAAATAGAAGTCTTTTGGACTGCAAAATCAGATTTACCAGCTTAGATATGCCTTGCAAATTACATTTTACCGATGCCATTGTCAGAACGATACATAAAACGTTCTTCTCTACATAAATAAGACTTGCGCGTAAATTTTAATTGACTGGGCAGCAGGTCATTGCTGTTTTTCTTTTATATATCCTTTAATTTCATTAATCAGTGTTGCAGCATCCTCATTTTCAATAACAATATTTGATGATGAGTTTGATTGCTTGACGCGTGTGTTCACTACATTCAAAGAATTGAACTTGCCATTCTCATATACAAGCCTTCCTTGTGGTCCTCCTAGGATATGATAGGTTCCATCCGAATTCTTCTTACAAAAGACTAAGACTTTATCACCAGCATTCAATAGTGGATCATCTTTAACTTCTACAATTTTATCTTGTATCTTGCCACCTGTCATATAAATGGAAAACACTTGATTTTCATTTGAATTATAAATAGATGTATCCACTTTTACAGAAAAATGGTATATGGAATCGATTGCTGAATTTGTGTATTTTCTACTTTTTGTACAGATACTAGTGCAATCAAATCACTATTCTGGGTTAGTTCCTGGATATCTTGATAATTATAATCCCAGCTTACTGATATCAATTGTATCTGATTACTATGATTGAAATAGTTTACAGCAAAAGAGATACCTGCTACAACTATCAAAGCAACAGCACTGCCAATAAGAAGATTTCTATGTTTCGACATATTTACTTCCTCCACTTAAGGCTAGTTTACAAAATCATAATATCATATCGTTCCACTCTGATACTGAAGCGAATTGCTAATCATCTTCCTCACAGTCTACATATGACAACTGAAACAGACATCGTTTCCTGTTTATATCATAAAGAATGAACCATCATGAATCAATCTTGTTTATAAAATGCCATAATGCCTCTTTTCGATTATCCTCAACAACATAATTCAGCAACTTGCCTGCAATTCCTTGGCAGCGATATTCCGTTTCCATATAAACGGCACAAATATTTGGACTGAAATCTTTCCAATCGTGAAAATCATTCTCAATCTCATCCATATACATGGATCTGCTGATTGCGCTTATTATTGACAATCAATACAACTAAATGAGCGCAAATCCATTGACTAACACGTTCATTATTTTCATAACCATGTATCAATGCCTACTGTAGCTAACATTTCATAAGTAGAATTCACTTATGGAATCAAATGATAAAGGCCCACCACATCAGCTGTTATGGGCCTTACACGTTTAGAAGCACATCATTCTGGAAATCAAATCTTAAACTCACCAGAATTAGTCACTCACCGTCTTTTTTTCTAGTTTAGTTATGATTAAGTTGCAATTTTTACAGTAAAATGATGGACCTGTTTTGCGCCATAACCTTCTTAGTAGAATATCATCCTGTTTTGGCTCGGTATCCCATCTGTCTTTTGTACTAAAAAGTATTCTGGTTCTTCCGGTATTTAGATATCCCGGTCGCATTTCCTGATTACAGTATGGACATATCATAAATTTCTCCTCAGGTGTTAGTTTACTTTTATCTATCTTCAGGTTATTTTTTTTACTATTATTTGTCAAGCCCTTAGAACAAGCAGTAATTATGATGTCCTATCATACCGTAGAAATTGTCGTTAAACATTCGACATTTCTATAAAAATTGACATAGTACCACGCGTGAATAATTCAGACGTGGATGAATGTTGTCATTTTTGGAAAATAGAATAAGAATCACTCAAAGAAAAATAAATCTTCAAATTTCTTATCTAGGGCAATACATAAGATCAGAGCAAGCTTGGCTGTAGGACAGAACTGACCGGTTTCGATCGAACTGATAGTATTCCGCGATACACCTACCATCTTTGCCAATTCTGCCTGTGACAGGTTCTTCTCTGCCCGGACTTCCTTGAGATGATTTTTCAGTACAAGATAATCATCCATTATCTTGCCCTCAGTAATGGCATCATATATGTAACAAAACTCAAAATTGTCATGCATGAATAGAAAATGGCAATATATAAGTCATGCTTTCTTCTCAGCTTAATATATTTATAAATGTAAACAGAAGAAAAGATGCTCCATGCAACAGTCCAATACGCTGAATTTACAGTTCCTCTAAATAAATCATCTATACCAGAAATGATAATACATTCTACAATCGCAACGACAGCTGCCGTTTTGAATGCATGATTGATAACAGTCATTTCTACAATATCAACATTCTTATTTTCTTTGCGGCTTTTCGCCAGAATTTCTTCTTTAACCATAAATCATCTATTCCCTCTATTTATACCAATGCGGCTAAGAACCCCTGATATCCTTTGAACCAGAAGAATGTCCAGACACATAAGAGAATCCCAACAATAATATCAGGCCATCTCTTCATTCGGATACCACGGTATAGCACTTCAATCGACAGGCCAAACAGCACAACCACCATACCTGCAGGATCTCTCTGTCCAATCGCATCTTCACTCATAAGGCCCATCTGGTAGGCAACAAACTGCGCCGCAAAGAAACCAATCAAGGATGCCTGAAGGGTGTAGTCATTAATAAAATCATCCCTTCCCTGATATTCTTTTCTGCTCTTTTCCAGTATTTCCTGTTTATCCATATATCCTCCCGTTTGAATCGAATACTATTTTGTATGATCTGATCAATGCCCCATGAAGAATCGTACGGTTGCCAATATTCCAAACACAAAACACAATATGGCAATCACTAAAGCAGCTTTGTCTTTTGTTTTTATATACTTGTAAAGATACCCGCCAAATACTGCGAACAGCATGGTTGCAGTGAGGTCCATGATCGGCTCATTTCTCTCTGCACGGACTCCCGCAAAGAATCCATAGGAGAGTACCATGGCCACATAAATCCAGCGATAGGACTTGTCTTCGATATAAGTCTCCATTTCATCTTTTTTGCTGGACTGTGCTTTTTTCAGGATTTCATTTTTGTCCATATAGAATCTCCTTTTTGACAAGTATACTTGTCACACCCTCAATATAGCTTTGCAAAGTATACTTGTCAATACAAATAAAGAATCTCTTTAAAAGAGACTCTTTGACCGTAATGCTAATCAAGATTTGCATTACCAAATTTTATGATTGAAAACTGCCATCAACATATTACTTGTTCAGTGAAGCATTATTCTGCTCTCTATTTAACGTTTCCAAAATTGTACTATCATTTTGTCTGACTTCAAATTCAAATTTTTTTATATATTAGCCGTTAAATCGATATTATACAGTTTTCATCTTCGCCAATTTTCTACGTTTTATAAATCGAAAAATAATCAGCCCTCCGGAAACAAACAGTATAATCCAAGCTGGATACCAGTATGCTGCTGCCGCAGACCATTTTAAGATATACTGTAAGCCCGGGGCCGTCTGGACCGATGACGAGGATGAAAATCCAATGTCATTCATATTCTTCTGTACCTGGTCAATCGATCTGGCAAGAGAAAATATATACACAAGATAACTGCCGCTGCAGATAAAGCACAGCCAAAGGAACACATCCAAAAGAATAGAACGTATTTGGTTTTCTGTAACAGAGGAACTCTTTTTGACTTCTTTCTCTACAATTGGTTCAATCCCTTTTAGAAGGTAATCCGTTGTAGTTCCAAAGTAATCACTCAGAATAATAATGCGTTCCACATCAGGTATCGCTTGTTCATTCTCCCATTTTGATATAAGTTGACGGCTGACATTAATTTCGTCAGCCAGCTGTTCCTGAGAAAGACCTTTCTGTTTTCTCAATAATTGTATTCGATCTGCAATATTCATATACTTCTCCTCCATCCACTTATATCTTAGAGAATTGAAACAAACCAAACCACCACTGATCCGTGGAATATCTGCCATAAGTTCATGGAATTCCTGCCACAAATAAATTTTATTAGTCCCTTGAACTCCTACTTCAATTGCAAATTAGAGCTTCAGAATGCATATTATTCTAAGTAATCAGATTCATTCGAATTACAAATATTTCTGTATTACTTCCTCAGCCTTTTCTAAAAAATCCTCGGTAGCTCCCATGGATATATTAAGCCATCCATCTCCGGCGCCACTGGAGAAGATTGCCAGATCTGTTCCTGTATCATTCTGGTTCATGCATACAGTACAGCTGGCAAAGCTTCCATTACGGAAATAATACCTTTCTAGGACAAATATCGAAGTATCTCCCATCTGCTCTTCCATAAAATTTCCTTCTGAAACCATTCCTTTCAATGCCTCAGCCAATAATTTCGGTTCAATTTTTCTGTCTGTATGTAATCTCTTTTTTTGCATATAACCTGTCTCCATTTTATTTTATAGATATTAAAGCTTTAACTTAGAATTTGTATCTGTTAGATCTTATCTGTTTACCAGTTCTTTACACCAAATTGTTCAAAAGGAAGAACAATAAATATCCCCTTTGATGTAATATCCTCTGCTTCAAAGGCACCATAATACCTTGAGTCGGAAGAATGGGGACGATTATCTCCCAAACAGTAATATTCATCTGCACCAAGTGTAATCGGTGCGACATCCATCGTTAGCAGATGCCGCTCTTTTCAGTATATGGCAGAAATATGCCGGCTGTGATCTTCAGGAGATCATTCTCAAGCTCATCCGACAGATTTCAGAACATATTCACTATTTCTTTGTCCGGGACATCAGGGATAAAGA